>JAEEGH010000378.1_pt1 | contig 223996 bp, 223 predicted proteins | sample 9134181 | NCBI WGS metagenome assembly JAEEGH01 (sample SAMN16246544, study PRJNA631951) | gut metagenome | biome: gut microbiome; feature: rumen; material: DP-attached | host: Bos | place: Iran: Karaj | collected 2018-10 | reverse complement strand
ATCCAGGCGGAGGGCACCTTCGGGGTCATAAAACAGGACCGCTGGTATAAGCGCATTGTCCGAAGAGGGTTGGATTCTGTCCAATTGGAGCTTTATCTTGTCTCTATTGGGCACAACCTATACAAATTCTATAACAAACAGATGAAGCTCCAGCAAGCTGCGTAGTTTTCCACACCCGTCGCTTCCTGGGGTAGGGGTAGTGTGCCCATTCCAGCTGTATTCATCTTCAAATCCTGCCGAATCCCGCAAAAACAAGGGACTGTGAAGTCCGGGAGTGGCTTTCACTCCTTTTCTTCACAGCCCCTTTTTTCATACGAATATTCGCAAATAATCGTGCCCGCTCAAATTCCTTTTTCGTCCGCCAGCAGCTTGTAGAGCAGCTTGTAGAGGGTGGCGGCCTCGTCGTCTGTCAGCCGGACGCAGGCGCGCATTCCGGCGGGGACGGCCAGGGCCCTTTCCTGCAGGGCGAGCCCCTTCTCGGTGAGGCGAACCAATACCACCCGTTCATCCGTCTCGCTGCGGGTCCTTGTCACGTAATCCTTCGCCTCAAGACTTTTCAGCAGGGGAGTCAGGGTGCCGCTGTCCAGATACAGGCGCTGCCCCAGCAGCTTCACGCTGATCTCCCGCTCCTCCCAGAGCACCATCATGGTGATGTACTGGGTGTAAGTCAGATCCAGGGCCTCCAGATGGGGCCGATAGTGCCGTATGACCTCCCGGGAGGCGGCGTAGAGCGGGAAGCAGAGCTGGTTTTCCAGCCGGAGGGCGGCGTAGCGATCCAATCCTGTCTTCTCAGGCATGGGCTTTGTTGTAGGCCTGCCGGACGGCAATGGCCAGCTGATCGGCGCAGGAGGTGGGCTTGTAGCCGCAGGTGTTGCCCTTGAGATAGCCCTCGATCTGATCCACGGTCATGCCGTTCACCAGCTTGCTGATGGCCTTGAGGTTGCCGTTGCAGCCGCCGATGAATTCCACGTCAGTGACAACGTCGTTGTTCAGCTTGAAATTGATCTGCACGGAGCAGACGCCGTTGGTGCGGTAAGAATAGTCCATTTCTGTTATCCTTTCTGCAATTAAATTGTATACAAACAATATAGCGGATCCGGTGCTGTTTGTCAAGCTTGGATTGTGTTTTTTTTCAGAAGTACTTGCATCGTCATGCGCCCTGCGGTATAATGCACAGTGACAGAAGCGACTGCTTCTGATCTGAAAGAGGAGGCATTTCCATGAAAGATCTGAGAAAGTACCTTGCTGAATTCATCGGCACCTTTGTTCTTGTCCTGGTTGCCTGCGGCACGGCGATTGCCACCAAATGCAGTGTGGAAAACACGGCAGGCTACCTGGCTACCGCCGCGGCCTTCGGCCTGGTGATCGTTGCGATGGCCTACTCCATCGGCAACATTTCCGGCTGTCACATCAACCCCGCCGTGTCCATCGCCATGCTGGTCAGCAAGAAGATGAGCGTGAAGGATTTCCTCGGCTACGTCGTCGCCCAGGTGCTGGGCGCCCTGGCCGGCGCTGCCATGCTGGGCGTGATCTTCGGCTTTGACTGCGGCTTCGGCGCCAACTCGGTTGCTTCCGACAAGATCGGCGCCGGCTTCCTGACGGAAGTGGTTCTGACCTGCATCTTTGTGCTTTCCATTCTGGGCGTCACCTCCCGGGAAGCCTACAGCAAGGTTGCCGGTCTCGTCATCGGCGGCGCGCTGACTCTGGTGCATCTGCTGGGCATTGCCATCACCGGCACCAGCGTGAACCCGGCCCGTTCCCTGGGCCCCGCCATCTTCGCCGGCGGCGACGCGCTGAGCCAGATCTGGATCTTCATCCTGGCCCCCCTGGTGGGCGGCATCCTGGCAGCGGTGCTCTGGAAGCTCCTGGACAAGGAAGACTGATCTCTTGTTCGGCTGCATATTCAAAAAACAACCGCGGTTCTTGTATGAACCGCGGTTGACTTTTTTGTGTGCCTTACAGCTCGCAGTTGTTGACGGTACGGGGGAAGGGGAGCACGTCCCGGATGTTGCCCATGCCGGTGAGGTACATGACGCAGCGCTCAAAGCCCAGGCCGAAGCCCGCGTGGCGGGCGGAGCCGTACTTCCGCAGATCCAGATAGAACTCATAGAGCTCCTTCTTCATGCCAAGCTCCTCGATCCGGGCCAGCAGCTTGTCGTAGTCGTCCTCACGCTGGCTGCCGCCGATGATCTCGCCGATGCCGGGCACCAGGCAGTCCATGGCCGCCACGGTCTTGCCGTCGGGGTTCAGCTTCATGTAGAAGCTCTTGATCTCCTTGGGATAGTCGGTGACGAAGACGGGACGCTTGAAGATCTCCTCGGTGAGATAGCGCTCATGTTCGGTCTGCAGGTCGCAGCCCCATTCCACGGGGTAGTCGAACTTGTCGTTATGGGGCTTCAGCAGCTCAATGGCCTCGGTGTAGGTCACGTGGCCGAAGTCGCTGTTCAGAACGTGGTGCAGCCGTTCCAGCAGGCCCTTGTCCACGAACTCGTTGAAGAAGGCCATCTCCTCGGGGGCGTTCTCCAGCACGTAGGAAATGACGTATTTCAGCATATCCTCCGCCAGCCGCATATCGTCGTCCAGATCGGCAAAGGCAATTTCCGGCTCGATCATCCAGAACTCGGCGGCGTGCCGGGTGGTGTTGGAGTTCTCCGCCCGGAAGGTGGGGCCGAAGGTGTAGATGTTGCGGAAGGCCATGGCAAAGGTCTCGCCGTTGAGCTGGCCGGAGACGGTCAGGTTGGTGGGCTTGTTGAAGAAGTCCTTGCTGTAGTCCACGGAGCCGTCCTCCAGCCGGGGCGGGTTGTTGATGTCCAGGGTGGTGACCTGGAACATCTCGCCGGCACCCTCGCAGTCGGAGCCGGTAATCAGGGGCGTATGGACGTAGACAAAGTCCCGTTCCTGGAAGAACTTGTGGATGGCGTAGGCGATCATGCTCCGTACGCGGAAGACTGCCTGGAAGGTGTTGGTTCTGGGGCGCAGGTGGGTCACGGTGCGCAGGTACTCCAAGGTGTGCCGCTTGGGCTGGATGGGGAAGTCGGGGGTAGAGGGGCCCTCCACCGTCACCTTGGATGCCTGGATCTCAAAAGGCTGCTTGGCGTCGGGGGTCAGCTCCACGGTGCCCTCCACGATCAGCGCGGCGCCGATATTGATCTTGGAAATCTCGGCGAAACCCTCCAACTGATCGGTGATGACCACCTGAACAGGCTGGAAGTAGGTCCCGTCGGAGAGCATGAGAAAACCGAAGGCCTTGGAGGCTCTGCGGTTTCGTACCCAGCCGCCCAGATTCACGGTTTTACCCGCGTAGGCGTCGGTGTTGCGATAGAGCTCCCGGAGCGTGAGTAAGGATTCCATTTTCATTCCAGCTTTCTATAATATATTTTGCGGGGGAATATGCGTAGCATTATAGCACGTTCCCCCAAAGAATGCAACAGTTAATTATGCAGTTTTTTCACGCGGACGCTCAGTCCTTGACCTTGCGGATCACGCCCATGGGGGTCTGCTGATCGTCTTGGCCCAGGGGATTGTCCTTGAGGATCCGGGCATAGAGCTTCTTGCTCAGCTTCTTGTCGGAAACGCCCAGGATCTCTCCCTCCAGGTCGTTGATGTCCACGATGCACACGTCGTAGCCGATCCGATCAGAGATCTCCTTCGCCACCTTGTCCGGCTTCAGAGGCCCCAGGACCACGTAGTGGTTGTAGGGGGGAATGGTGTTGTGGCAGGGCCCGTCGATGGACTTGGCCCGGTAGCCGGCCACGGTGTAGAACCAGCCCTTTTTGTGGAAGATCTTCTTGCCGATCACGGAGATCGCGGCGGCAAACAGGATCCGGAGGGTACCGACCTCCCGCAGGGCCATTTCCATGGTCTCCGGCATACCCAGACCGATGCCGTGGGGCGTTTTGGTGACGTGCTTGCTGAGCTTGACCGCCAGCTTCCGGGGGTGGATGTCCTCCAGGGGAATGGCCCGCTTCTGGGTACAGGCCACGATCTTTTCCGAAATAAACAGCACGTCGTCGGGCTCGGAGAGCACGGGCTTTCCGTATTTCTCGGCTACGTCGCAGATATTGTCCTTGTCGGTGATCAAGTGGGTGGTAATGGGCAGGCGGCGGTATTGGACGCCATCCACCTCAATGATCTCATGCTTGCCCTGATTGGGCTTCAATTCTTCGTTCATTTCTTTCTCCTGTTTCCGGGCAAAAACGCCCTGGTTTCACTCGTTGCCGCTATTATAGCCACTTTTGTCTGATTTATCAATAGGAAATCCGTTTTTTTGACACAGAAACAACAGAAAAAGAGCCGAATATCCATCCGGCTCCTTTCAGCAGGACGATCCCCCTGCGCGGTGCAGGATCATCTCCGCCGTAATGGAGATCGCGATCTCCTCCGGCGTCCTGGCCCGGATGGGCAGCCCGATGGGTGCATGGATCCGCCCGATGTCCGCATCGGAGAAGCCCTCGTCGCGCAGCGCTTGGTTTACATAAACTGTCTTCCGCTTGCTTCCGATGCAGCCGATGTAGCTTGCGTCCGTGTGCAGCACCTGCCGCAGCACGGTGAGATCCATGGTGTGCGCCGGGGTCATGATCACGGCGTAATCCCTGCCTGTGAGGCTGACCTGGTCTGAGATGTGGGCAAAGTCCCCCAGGATCACCTTTGCGCCGCGAAATGCCTCGTCTTCCAAAAGCGCCGGCCGGGGATCGTAGACCGTTACCGGGAAGCCCGTCCCGCGCAGGATCGGCACCAGTGCCCGGCCCACGTGGCCGCTGCCAAAGAGATAGACCATGTAGCTCCGGCAAATGGGCTCCAGCATCCGCAGGACGCCGTCCGCCTCCTGCAGGGTGGGATCGCGGGGCAGCCGCGGCGCATCGCTGTGCAGATCGATGTCGGCCAGAAGCCGGAGGGAGAAGCTGCCGTCGGGCCGGATCACGGTTTCCAGCCAGCGATCCTCCGTCCCGTCCAGCGCCTCCCCCAGGGCGGACAGAAGCTGCGCCCATGGGGCATCCCCGGTCAAGGGGAGAAAGCCGATGCGGACTGTTCCGCCGCAGATCATGCCGGTTGCCTCGCTCCCCCCGCTGATGAGATCATAGTCCCGGACCCGGGCCAGGCCGTCGGACAGGGAGCGGGCATAGGCCTGGGCCTGCAGCTCCACAGCGCCTCCGCCCACGGTGCCCGCCGCAGTTCCGTCGGCAAACACGGCCATTTTCGCCCCGGGGCCCCGGGGGGTGGAGCCCGAGGCGGAGAGGATCACGCACCAGACTACCCGTTCCCCGGCACCGAGACGGCGAAGGCTTTGTTCAACGATTTCGCGCATTGGTTCTGCCTCCCGGCCTTCTTCTCTGTCTTTGATTCTTCTTCGTAAGGGCACCCAGCACGTCCGTTTGGCTGGTTCGATGGGACAAAATCCCCAGAATGGACGGGGCGTGGCAGTAGAGGGATAACACCGTAAACACCAGGGACAGGATCCCGGCCTCTACGTCCCCCTTGATGAACATGAACACAGTGAAGAACAGGGGGATCACCGGCCCGGCAATGCAGAGATATTTGGTGGCAAAGGTCACCAGCATTCCCGCGATGTTCGCCAGCACGCCCCAAAGGAAGCTGTAGATCACAATGACGGTGGAGGAGGTGGCGACCCCTTTCCCGCCCCGAAATCTGCGCCAGTAGGGGAAATCGTGCCCCAGGGTGCATCCGAGCCCTGCGTACAGGGTGACGATCCACCCGTCCTTGTGGAACAGCAGGTAGCAAACGGTCATTGCCAGCAGACATTTGACCATATCGCCCAGCAGTGTAGCGATCCCGGGCCAGAATCCCAGAGAAGCCATGATGTTTGCCATGCCGGGGTTTCCGGTCTCGCCCAGCCTGGAGGCGGACTTCCCGGTATACCGCCGTGCGATAAGCTCCGCCATCAGAAAACAGCCGAAGCCATACCCAATCAAAACGCTCAAAATGCGACTCAGCATAACGGCCACTCCCTTTCTTTTTCTATATTCATAATCATACCATATTACAGGGAATTATGCAATAAGAATTCATGCTCATGCTGTATTTTTGCAGCCTTTGTTCATTTCGTAAAACCTGTTGGGAGGAACTGAAGAATGAAGACTTAAGACTTAAAAATGTAGAATACAAAGCGAAAATCCTGCCGACTTCGTCGACAGGATTTTCGCTTTGGTGGACCTTAGGGGGATCGAACCCCTGACCTCAAGATTGCGAACCTTGCGCTCTCCCAGCTGAGCTAAAGGCCCAAATATCACGTTCCTGCTGCTCTCCCGAGGGAGCAAAGGATTCGTGCGTGTTGTAGTATAGCACGCCCTTCCAAAAATTGCAACTGTTTTTTTCGCTCAAGAAAAATTTTTTGAATCTTTTGAATCTGTTTGACTTTGCGGTTGGCTTCCTATAGAATACAGGTATTCCTTGCGAAAGGAGAATCAGACGATGACTACCGTCTTTTTTGTGCGGCACGCCGAGCCGAATTTCCGGAACCACGACGATTTGACCAGGGAGCTTTCTCCAAAGGGGGAGAAGGATCGCCTTCTGGTCACGGAATTCTTTGCACCCACCCGGATCGACGCGGTTTTGTCCAGCCCGTACAAGCGGGCGGTGGATACGGTGGCGGATCTGGCGTCCGGGCGGGATCTGGAAATCATCCGCATCGAAGCATTCCGGGAACGGAAGGTCGGCCCCGGATGGATCGAGGACTTTGACCGCTTTTGCCTGCAGCAGTGGCAGGATTTCTCCTATAAGCTGGACGGCGGTGAGAGCCTGCGGGAGGTGCAGGATCGCAGCGTAAAGGCCCTGTCCGAGGTGCTGCGGGAATACAGCGGAAAAACCCTTGTGATCGGCAGCCACGGAACAGCCTTGAGTACGATCCTGAACTACTATGACAGCAATTTCGGATACAGGGAATTCATGCGGATAAAGGATCTGATGCCCTGGGTGGTTCGGCTTGATTTTTCCGGCACGGAATGCAAGCGCATCCAGGCTGTCAATCTGTTTGAATCCCGTCAATGAACAGCCGGGCGGGGAACCTCGATTGTTTCCTTCCTCCCTGCAGCGCCCACAGAGATAAACGATCTGCCATGCAAAACCGGAGCCCCGGTCTTGCATGGCAGAAGCTGTTCTATGGCTCAAAGCGCAAGGACGAAATGCAAAAACAACTCCGCCGTGATGGGCGCAAGCTCGTCGGGATAGGCATAGTGCTCCGTGTGCAGGGGCGGCGTGTCCGGCCCTGCGCCCACGCCGAAGAAGCAGGCGGGGACGTACCGACCGTAGTGGCCGAAATCCTCAGACCAGCGGAAGGGGACGTCCAGATATTTGTACGCGAGGCCCTGGGCCTTGCAGGCGGCCTCTAACGCGTCCTGCAGCGCATCATTGTTCTCCGTGGCGGGAAAGACGTCCTCACGGTTGACTTCGAAGCCCAGACCGTCGCCGGAGGCCGCGCCGGCCACGGCTTCGTCTGCCCGGGTGTTCAATTCTGTGAAGGCGGCAGCCGTCTCTGCCCGGAGCGTTACCCATAAGCTGGCCTCCGAGGCGGCAACGCCAAAGGCACGTTCGCCGGAGCGCATTCCCACAACGGTGGCCAGGGTCATGCAGTGATGCCTCTCCCCGGTTTGGGCGGCGATCGCAGGCAGCTCCAGGGCAAGACGGGCCAGGGCGGCGCTGGGGTTGACCCCGTTTTCCGGATAGGCGGCGTGGGTCGGGCTGCCGATCAAGCGGACGTCCAGCCCACAGGAGGCGCAGGCAAAGGTTCCCCGGCGGAAGAGGGCGACGCCCAGAGGCTCCCCCGGAATGTTGTGGCAGCCGATCATGCGGGTGTTTTCCCGCGTCAGGCCCTCCAGCGCGAACAGCTCACAGCAATCCGCGCCGCCGGCCCCGGTCTCCTCGGCGTGCTGGAACAGGAGGATCACGTTCTTCCCCACAGTCCTGCCCTCCAGCAGCAGGGCCAGGCCCAGCAGGGAAGCGGTGTGCCCGTCGTGGCCGCAGAGATGCCGGGGGCCGCAGGCGGTGGGGACGGCGTCGTGATCGGCCCGGACAACCACGGTCCGGGCAGCGCCCTCCCAGTGCTTGGCGTAGAGCCAAGCGCCCCGATCCACCACGGAAAGGGAGCAGTGGGCCAGAAGAAAGGCCTTGATATATTCCCGGGTCTTCCGTTCCTGGCCGGACAGCTCAGCCAGCGCAGACAGCCTGTGCCTGGCTTCAACGATTTGCTGCTTGATTACGGTTTCCAAGGCAGTATCCCTTCTTTCAGATCAGCGTTTTGGATCTGCCTTATTATAGCGCCGCAGCCGGAACAAATCAATATCCGGGAAGCAATTCTGTTTTTTTCGGTCTTTTCCGCAAAAACATAAATTCCCGTCTTGCATTAAGACAAAAATCCTGCTATAATATAGTGAATTTCTATGAGTAGGTGTCTACCTGTGTATTTAAAATCACTCGATCTACAGGGCTTTAAGAGCTTCCCGGATAAGATCCGTCTGCAGTTTGACGGCGCGATCACGGCGATCGTGGGCCCCAACGGCTCCGGCAAATCCAATATTTCCGACGCCATCCGCTGGGTGATGGGCGAGCAGAGCTCCAAGTCTCTGCGCGGCGTCAAGATGGAGGACGTGATCTTCGGCGGAACGCTCAAGCGCCCGCAGCTGGGCTTTGCCGAAGCCAGCCTGGTTTTTGATAATTCCGATCGGTATTTTGCGATAGACAGCGATGAGGTCATGGTGACCCGCCGGTTTTACCGATCCGGTGAGAACGAATTCTATATCAACAAGCAATCCGTCCGGCTGCGTGACGTGAACGAGCTGTTCATGGACACCGGCCTGGGCAAGGAGGGCTATTCCAATATTTCCCAGGGCCGCATCGACGAGATCCTTGCCGTCAAAAGCACCGACCGCCGGGAGATCTTTGAGGAAGCGGCGGGTATCTCCAAGTACCGGCACCGCAAGGAAGAAACGGAGCGCCGCCTGGAGCGCACGGAGGATAACCTCCTGCGGATCAACGACAAGATCTCTGAGCTGGAGCTCCAGGTGGGCCCCCTGCGGGAGCAGTCCGAGAAGGCCCAAAAATACCTGGCGCTGCGGGACGAGCTCAAGGGCCAGGAGGTAGCCCTGTGGCTGCACAGCCTGGAAAGCCTTGCTGCCGCGGCGAAGAAGGCGGAGGAGGACTATAACGCCGCTGCCTTTATCCTCAACCAGGAGCATGAAAACCTGGACGCTCTGTATCGGCGCTCCGAGAGTCTGAACGCCGAGCTCCGGGAGCGGGACACGGAGACGGAGCTCCGCCGGGAGCAGATCTCCGAAGCGGAGGCCGAGCTGCAGCGCATTGCCAGCCGGACCGACGTGCTGGAAGGAGAAAAGCGGAACGCCGGCGAGAACCTGGCCAGACTGCGCCAGGAGCTCTCAGATGAGGATAACCGCCGGGGGGATCTGCGCGCGCAGATCCAGGAGCGTCGGAGCCGTCTCGGCGCCATCGACGTAGAGACCAGAGATCTGGAGCTGCGTCTGGCAGAGATTCGCAGGGAGCTGGATGAGCTCACCACCTCCACCGAGGGCATGAATCGCAGCTATCTGGAGCTTCGGAACCGCCATGCCGCCTGCGTGGCCGATCTGGCCGCCAAGCGTGCGGATATCGCCGCGCTGATGGAAGCCCTGGAGCGCAGCCGGGAGCGGGAGAAGGAGCTCTGTTCCGACCGGGACGCCGCCCAGGCCCGCCGCGATGAGACCGAAGAAAAGCTCAGCGCTTGCCGGAAGGCTTTGTCCGCGGCCAGAGAAGAGGCTGACGGCTGCAAGAATACCCTGGCCGGCTACGCGCTGCGCCAGAAAACCCGTGAGGAAAAGGCCGCGCAGCTCCGGCAGGAGCTGCAGGACTGCGGCGTCAAGCTGGATACCGCCAATTCCCGCCTGCATCTCTTCCGGGAGATGGAACGGGAATACGAGGGCTTTTCCAAGGCGGTCAGATTTGTCATGCAGCAGGCGGAGGCCGGCAGTCTGCGAAATATCCACGGCCCTGTCTCCCGTCTGATCCAGACGGATGATCGCTATTCCGTAGCCCTGGAGATCGCCTTAGGCAGCGCAATGCAGCACGTGGTGGTCTCTGCGGAGGAGGACGCCAAGCAGGCCATCCGGCAGCTCAAGCTGCGCGACGTGGGCCGCGCCACCTTCCTGCCTCTTTCCGCCATGGAGGGGCGCGTCCTCCAGGAGCAGGGCGTGGAGAACTGCCGCGGCTTTGTGGGCATCGCTTCCGCGCTGGTGCGCTTTGACGAACGCTACCGCCCCGTGGTGGAAAACCTTCTGGGGCGCACGGTGATCACCGAGAATCTGGACGACGCCATTGCCATGGCCCGCCGCTATAAGAACCGCTTCAAGATCGTCACGCTGGACGGCCAGGTGATGAATGCCGGCGGCTCCATGACCGGCGGCAGCGTCAGCCGTTCTGCGGGCGTCCTGTCCCGGGCCAACGAGATCAGCCGTCTGGAAGCCCAGATCGCCAAGCTGATCGCCCAAAAGGAAGAGCTGGCCCGGCAAAGCGCCGAGGCCAATCGGCAGCTGGATCTGGCGGGCTATGAACAGACCACCGTCCAGGCAAAGCTGCGTGAATTTGAAGATCAGGTCCTTCGCCTGGAGGGCGAGGAAAAGCAATACAACGTCCTCTTTGACGCCATCAACCAGGCCGGCGCGGGCAATCAGCGGGAGATCGACACCCTGACGGCCCAGATCGGCACCGACGAGCGCAGGCGCGACGCCCTGCGGCGCGAAAGCGAGACCCTGGAGGCCAGGGAAAAAGAGCTTTCCGCCTCCATCGACGCCCTTTCCGTGGATCAGAACGCCCTGAATCAAGAGGGAAGCGGTCTGACCGACGAGCTGACGGAGAAGAAAATGGCGGTGGCCGGCTTGAATGCCGAAAAGCTGACCGCCATGGAGAACCTGCGCCGACTGGAAGAGCTGGCCGCCGCCATGGAGGGCGACCGGAGCCAGAAGCAGGAGCTGATCGATGATCTGGAATCCCAGATGCGGAGCCTGGAGGATCGGATCGCGGAGAACCAGAAGCTGCTGGAGGAACAGACGGCCAAAACAGAGGTTTTGCGTACTGCCCACCGGGAGGCGCTGGAGCATCGGAACGAGCTGGAAGCCCAGCGTACCGCCGCAGATCGGGACGCCCAGCAGAAGAACAAGGACATCCTGGATCTGGAACGGGAATGCGCCCGTCTGGAGGCCAAGAAGAATACCTCCCACCTGGAAGAAAAGCAGATCGTGGACAAGCTCTGGGACAGCTATGAGCTGACGCCGTCCACCGCGCCCGCCCAGGCTGCGGTCCTGGAATCCGTGGCTGCGGCCAACCGCAAGGTGGCGGAGCTTCGCCGCAAGCTCCACGGCCTCGGCACCCCGAACCTGGGCGCCATCGAGGAATTCGAGCGGGTCAACGAGCGGTATACCTATCTCTCCGGCCAGCGGGACGACGTCATGCAGTCCAAGCGGGATCTGGAGGGCATCATCCGGGATATCACCAAGCAGATGACGGAGATCTTCGTGAGCGAGTTCACCAGGATCAACCGTTATTTCGGAGAGACCTTTGTGGAAATGTTCGGCGGCGGACGGGCTTCTCTGGAGCTTGAGGATCCCAACGATCCCCTTGCCTGCGGCATTGAGATCAAAGTGCAGCCTCCCGGAAAGCAGCTGAAAACCATCACGCTGCTCTCCGGCGGCGAAAAGGCCTTTGTGGCCATCGCGCTGTATTTCTCCATTTTGAAGGTACGGCCCACCCCGTTCTGTATGCTGGATGAGATCGACGCCGCCCTGGACGACCGAAACGTGGAGCGCTTCGCCAATTATCTGCGGCAGCTCTGCGCCAAGACGCAGTTCATCGTCATTACCCACCGCCGCGGCACCATGGAGGAGGCGGACGCCCTCTTCGGCGTGACCATGCAGGAACAGGGCGTGTCCAAGATCCTGCACCTGGATCTGGATGAATTGGAAAAAGAGCTGGGGCTTGGGCAGCAATAAGCCTTTCCCCGCATCATGTATTACTCTGCTGAGAGGTTTCAAATATGGGATTTTTTGAAAAGATAAAAAAAGGTCTTTCCAAGACGAAAAAAAGCATCGGCAATATCTTTCCGGCCTTCCGCGGCGTGGATGATGAATTCTACGACGAGCTGGAAGAACGGATGATCCTTGCGGATATGGGCGTGGATACCGCGGTCAAGGCCGTGGAGGCCCTGCGTGAGCGGGTCAGCGCCCAAAAGCTCCGGGATGAAGAAGAGGTCCACGGCGCGCTGCTGGACATCTTGACGGAGATGCTGGACCAGGGAAGCACCACGCTGGAGCTGGATACCAAGCCGGCTGTGATCCTGGTGATCGGCGTCAACGGCGTGGGCAAGACCACCACCATCGGCAAGCTGGCGAACCAGCTGGCCGAGGAGGGCAAGCGGGTCCTGCTCTGCGCGGCGGATACCTTCCGTGCTGCCGCAGCCGACCAACTGGAGATCTGGGCCGACCGGGCCGGCGTGGAGCTGGTGCGCCAGCATGAAGGCGCGGATCCTGCCTCCGTGGTCTATGACGGCATCTCTGCGGCCAAGGCCCGGGGCGTAGATGTGATCATCTGCGACACTGCCGGACGCCTGCACAACAAGGCAAATCTGATGAACGAGTTGGGCAAGATTAGCCGGGTCATCGACCGGGAGCTGCCGGAGGCCAGCAAGGAGGTCCTGCTGGTTCTGGACGGTACCACCGGCCAGAACGGTCTGATCCAGGCGCGGCAGTTCCAGCAGATCGCCGGCGTTACCGGCATCGTTCTGACCAAGCTGGACGGTACTGCCAAGGGCGGCATCGTGATCGCCGTGGCGGACAGCCTGAAGATCCCTGTCAAATATATCGGCGTGGGCGAGGGCATCGACGATCTCATGCCCTTCCACTGCCGTGAATTTGTGGAAGCGCTGATTTGAGGTTTTGATTATGATTCGGTTCGATGGACGAAAGGTCGATGAGCTTCGGCCGGTGAAGATCACTCCCAACTTCACAAAATTCGCCGAGGGCTCCTGCTTGATCGAGATGGGCAATACGGTGGTTCTCTGCAACGCCTCGGTGGAGGATAAGGTCCCGCCCCACGTCAAGCAGGGCGGATGGATCACCGCGGAGTATTCCATGCTGCCCCGGGCCAACCGGGAGCGCTCCAGACGGGATATCGACAAGCTGAAGCTGTCCTCCCGGAGCGCGGAGATCCAGCGGCTGATCGGCAGAAGCCTGCGAAGTGCCGCCGATCTTTCCGCCCTGGGAGAACGAACCGTCATTCTTGACTGCGACGTGCTCCAGGGGGACGGCGGCACCAGAACAGCCTCCGTCACAGGCGGCTTTCTGGCCCTGGCCCTGGCGCTGCAGCGCCTGGTGGAGCGCGGAGAGCTGCCGTCTATCCCTCTGCGCGCCTATGTGAGCGGGATCTCCGCCGGCATCGTGGACAATACGCCCATGCTGGATCTGTGCTATGAGGAAGACAGCCACGCCATGGTGGACATGAACTGCGTGATGACGGCGGAGGGCCGGATCATCGAGCTGCAGGCCACCGGGGAGGGCAGACCCTACACCCGGGAGGAACAGCAGAAGCTGCTGGAGCTCTGCGAGAAGGGAAATCGGGAGCTGTGCGCTCTGCTGCGGAGGTATATCACCCTATGAGAGTTGTTCTTGCATCGCAAAACCGCCACAAGCTGGCGGAGATCCAGGCGATCCTGTCTCAGTACGATATGGAGCTGGTTCTGCAGTCCGACCTGGGGCTCCGGATCGACGTGGACGAGACCGGCACGACCTTTGAGGAAAACTCCGAGCTGAAGGCCAGAGCGGTGGTAGAGGCGACCGGGCTTCCCGCCATCGCGGATGATTCCGGCCTCTGCGTGGATGTGCTGGGGGGCGCCCCGGGCATCTATTCCGCACGCTACGGCGCGCCGGAGTGTGTGACCGACCGGGATCGGCTGAATTTCCTGCTGAAAAATATGCGGGGCATCCGCTCTGAGGAGCGCACCGCCCGCTTTGTCTGCGTCATAACCCTGCTGTATCCCGACGGCCGGAAGCTGGTGGCCCGGGGGACCTGTGAGGGAATGATCGCCTTTGAGCCCAGCGGGGAGGACGGCTTCGGATATGATCCCGTCTTCTATCTCCCTTCTCAGGGCTGTACCTTCGCTCAGATGGGAGCGGAACGGAAGAATCAGATTTCGCACCGCGCGAATGCGCTGCTTCGATTGGAACAGATGCTGGAGGAAAACAAATGATTACAAGCAAACAGCGTTCTGAGCTCCGCGCCAAGGCAAACGAGCTGGAAACGACCTTGATGGTCGGCAAGGAGGGCATCACCGATGCGCTGGTGGAGGAGCTGGACCGTCAGCTTGAGGCCAGAGAGCTGGTGAAGGGCAAGGTTCTGGAAACCGCCCTGATGTCTGCCCGGGAGGTCAGCGATGCGCTCTGCGAGGCCCTTCACGCCGAAGGGATCCAGTGCGTCGGCAACAAGTTTGTTGTCTGGCGTCATTCCGAGACGCTCGCCCGGAAGACCGGGACTGCAAAGGCCAAAATCAAAATCAATCCCGTCCGGGCCGGTGTGCAGAAGCGCAGGGCGGCGGCCAAGGCTGAGCGGGAGCGCAGAAATGAATACTTTAAGCAGGCGGCCATCGAATCTGTCAGGCAGCGCCGCCGTGCAGAACGGGATGGGGAAGAATGAGAATCGGTGTCTATGGGGGCAGCTTTAATCCACCCCATACCGGCCACGCCCTGGCCGCCGCGGAGCTGATCCAAAAGCTTGCGCTGGATCGTCTGCTGATCGTGCCCGCTGCCGATCCGCCGCATAAGACGCTGCCTGCGGGGACGCCTTCGCCGGAGGATCGTTTGGAGCTTTGCCGCTTGGCGTTTTCCGGGATCCCCGGGGCGGAGATCTGTGATTATGAGATCCGCCGGGAAGGGAAGAGCTATACCGTGGATACTCTGTCCATGCTCCGAAGCCGCTACCCGGAGGATGAACTGATCCTGCTTATGGGGACGGATATGTTCCTGTCCTTCTCCACCTGGCGCGAGCCGGAGCGGATCGCCTCCCTCGCCGTCCTGGCGGTGATGCACCGCGACGACCAGACCGAGACCTGGGACAGTGTTTGCCATGAGGCGGAGCGTCTGCGCCAGACCATGCACGCGCAGGTGCTTCTGGTGGAGAACCGCTGCCAGGAGATCTCCTCCACGGTGGTTCGGCGGCTTCTGGCATTCCGTGCGCCGGAGGGGCTGGATCCTGCGGTGCAGGATAAGATCCTTCAGAACGGCTGGTATCTCACCGGCGGTCAGCTGAAGAACCTGCCCTATGACAAGCTGCGCGAGATCTCGCTGTCGCTGCATAAGGAGAAGCGCCGCGCTCATGTGCAGGGCACCGCGGATACCGCGGCGGCTCTGGCGGAGCACTGGGGGGACGATCCGGATACGGCACGCCGCGCCGGGATCCTGCATGATATCACCAAGGCGCTCAGCGAGCAGGAGCAGCTGGATCTGAGTGCGAAGTATAAGATGACCCTTACGCCGCTCCAGCAGGAAAACCCCAAGCTCCTCCACGCCAAGACCGGCGCGGTGGTCGCCCGGGATATCTTCGGGGAATCGGAGAAGATCTTCAACGCCATCTGGTGGCACACCACCGGACGTGCGGAAATGACGCTGCTGGAAAAAATCATCTATATCGCGGACTACATGGAGCCCAACCGCTGCTTCCCCGGTGTGGAGTTGCTGCGGGACCTGGCCTGGAAGGATCTGGACGCCGCTGTGTTCCAGGGTCTGGATCAGGCGGTGGCGCACGTTCGAAAGCAGGGAATGCCCTTGGATTCCGATTCCCTTTCCGCCTGGAACTACTACCGAAACATTACTGAGAGGAGTTTACGTTTGTGAAACACGGGAACAATAAACAGAACATGACAGCAGAACAGAAAACCAAGCAGGAAGCAGAGAAGAAAACGCTGGAGCCCGAGCTGGAGACAGAGGATCTGCTGAAAGAACTGAAAGCGGTGCTGGAGATCTCCGAGGAGGAGAAAACCGAAAAGCCCGAACACACAGACAGCGGCTCTTCCCAGAAGGAAGCAAAGCCTGAGGCTGCTCCCGCGGAGACCCCGGCGGAAGAGAAGAAGCCGGAGAAGACTGCGGAAGCGCCCAACAAGAGCGAACCGCTCAGCGCGGTGTCCTACGCGTCTATGGCCCACGCCGTGCAGGAAGCAAAAAAGGAACCCACCGGCCGCTTTTCCAGGGATGCGGTGGATGACGAGACTCTGCTGGCCGAGCTGCACGCGCTGATCGGGGATACGGAGCCCTCCAAGCCCGCCCAGAGCCGCACGTCCTCGCCCTTTGCCGCGTCCAGGAAGTCTTCCGTCACGCCGGAGCCTCGGCCTGTCGCCAGGATCACCCCGGATGCGCTGAAGAATGTGCCCGAGGATTACGAGGAAGTGATGGAGGCGGACACCATGGGTGTCCCCGGCTGGGTCAAGGGGATCTTTATCCTGCTGATCTCCCTGCTGCTGGGCGCCATGACCTTCTACGCTGTGGCGTCCGACGTGCTCGGCAAGGTTTTCTGATAAGACTGAACTTCAACGGAAGGATGAATGAGATATGAATACAAAAGAAATCGCACTCGCCGCCGCTAAGGCGATGGAAGAAAAGAAGGGCGTCGGCATTAAGCTGCTGGAGGTCACCGAGATCACCACGCTGGCCGAATACTTCTTGATCTGCACCGGCACGTCCAATACCCACGTCAATACCCTGTGTGACGCAGTGGAGCAGGCTGTGGAGGCCTGCGGCGAAACCCTGCTGCACAGAGAGGGCCATCGCAGCGGGACCTGGGTCCTGCTGGACTTCGGCTCCCTGGTTTGCCACGTCTTTACCGACGAGACCCGTCAGTTCTACGATCTGGAGCGGATGTGGAACGACGCGAAGCCTGTTTCTCTGGAGGCGTGATCCATGAAATACGATTTTACGGAAATTGAATCCAAATGGCAGCGCTATTGGATCGAGAATAAAACCTACCGCACGGAGGATGTGAGCGACAAGCCGAAATTCTACGGCTTGATCGAATTCCCGTTCCCCTCCGGCATGGGCCTGCACGTGGGCCACGCCCGTCCCTATACCGCGATGGACGTGATCGCCCGCAAAAAGAGAATGGAAGGCTATCATGTGCTGTTCCCCATGGGCTACGACGCCTTCGGCCTGCCCACTGAGAACTATGCCATCAAGAACCATGTCCATCCCCGGACGGTCACCGAGCGAAACGTGCGGGTCTTCCGGGGCCAGCTCCAGCAGCTGGGCTACAGCTTCGACTGGGACCGGGAGGTCAACACCACGGACCCCAAGTATTACAAGTGGACCCAGTGGATCTTCCTCCAGATGTTCAAGAAGGGCCTGGCCTACAAGACCCAGATGCCTGTCAACTGGTGTACCTCCTGCAAGTGCGTGCTGGCCAACGAGGAGGTCGTAGAGGGCGTCTGTGAGCGCTGCGGCGCGCCCGTGATCCGCAAGGAGCAGAGCCAGTGGATGATGCGAATCACCGCCTACGCGGATCGCCTGATCGACGATCTGGACGGGGTCAACTTCCCCGAGCGTGTCAAGGCGCAGCAGATCAACTGGATCGGCCGTTCCTACGGCGCGCAGGTGAACTTCAAAACCACCCTGGGCGACGATATCACCGTCTATACCACCCGCCCCGACACCCTCTTCGGCGCGACCTATATGGTCCTTTCTCCCGAGCACGCGCTGGTGAAGAAATGGATGGACAAGCTGACCAACCCCGAGGAGGTCAAGGCCTATCAGGCGCTTGCCGCTTCCAAGTCCGACATGGAGCGCACAGAGCTCAACAAGGACAAGACCGGCGTCTGCCTGGGCGGCGTGAAGGGCATTAACCCGGTGAACGGACAGGAGATCCCCATCTTTATCTCCGACTACGTCCTGGCCACCTACGGCACCGGCGCCATCATGGCCGTGCCTGCCCACGATACCCGTGACTGGGAGTTTGCCAAGAAGTTTGGCCTGCCCATCGTGGAGGTCATCGCAGGGGGCAACGTGGAGGAGGCCGCCTTCACCGATGTGGCCACCGGCACCCTGGTCAACTCTGACTTCCTCAACGGCCTGTCTGTGGCCGAGGCCAAGAAGACCATCATCGCCTGGCTGACGGAGCGTGGGATCGGCGAAGCCAAGAAGAACTTCAAGCTCCGCGATTGGGTGTTTGCCCGCCAGCGCTATTGGGGCGAGCCCATTCCCATCATCCATTGCCCGAAATGCGGTATGGTTCCGCTGGACGAGAAGGATCTGCCTCTGCTGCTTCCCGATGTGGAGAGCTATGAGCTGACCGACGACGGCGAAAGTCCGCTGGCCTCCATTCCCGAGTGGGTCAACGTGTCCTGCCCGAAGTGCGGCGGCCCCGCCCGCAGGGAGACCGACACCATGCCCCAGTGGGCAGGCTCCAACTGGTATTACCTGCGTTATACCGATCCCCACAATGACGAGGCCCTGGCCTCTCCCGAGGCTTTGAAGCGCTGGACGCCTGTGGATTGGTATAACGGCGGCATGGAGCATACCACCCTCCATCTGCTCTACTCCCGCTTTTGGCACAAGTTCCTCTATGATATCGGCGTGGTTCCCACCAAGGAGCCCTACGCCAAGCGGACGAGCCACGGCATGATCCTGGGCGAGGGCGGCATCAAGATGTCCAAGTCCCGGGGCAACGTGATCAACCCCTCCGACGTGATCAACGAGTTCGGTGCGGATACCATGCGAACCTACATCATGTTCATCGGCGACTTTGAAAAGCCTGCCGCCTGGGCCTCCAACTCCGTCAAGGGCTGCAAGCGCTTCCTGGATAAGATCTGGGCGCTGGCCGAGACCGTGGAGGATCAGGAGACGGAGTACGCCAAGGTCAATGAAAACCTGATGCACAAGACCATCCGGAAGGTCACCTCTGACATCGACCAGCTCAAGGCCAACACCGCCCTGGCGCAGCTCATGACCCTGGTCAATCAGCTGAGCGACAAGGGCTGCAACCGGGCCGAGCTGAAGACCCTGCTGCAGCTGGTCAGCCCCTTTGCGCCTCATATTGCCGAGGAGATCTGGGAAATGAAGGGCTTCGGCGGCCTCTGCTCCCTGTCCGACTGGCCGAAGTACGACGAGGCCAAGTGCAAGGATCAGGAGCTCACCATCGCCGTCCAGATCAACGGCAAGACCAAGGGAACGATCCAGGCCCCCGCGGATCTGGACCGTGACGCCCTGGGCGAGCTGGTCAGGTCTGACGAGTGGGTCCAGAAGGCGGTTGCCCGCGTGGGCAGCAGCATTGTCAAGACGATCGTTGTCCCCAACAAGCTTGTTAATCTGATTGTGAAATAGGATTATACGATATGAAAATGCGCAAAAAAAGGCCCCTCAGAAGGAGCATCGCTTGTGGCTGTTTCCTCTTTATAGCGGTACTCTGCCTTGCTTTGAGCGTTTTGAATTACTTTGATCAGAGGGCGTCTCTGTATGCGCGGTATCAGTTCTATATCACGGACCTCCTGCGCTATATGGATCGCCGGATCGACGACGCGGACATGATCCGCTGCATCGAAACAGGAGAGGAAAGCCAGATCTACCGGCAGACCCTTCGTTTCGCGGACGAGATCATGAACACCCACAAGATCCATTATCTCTATATCGAAAAGCCGCTGAACCTCAATGAGACGGAGAACGTCATGTGCGTGCTCTCCGCGGAGGACGACTACAACCGTTATCTGGACTCTGAGGGCAATCTCTATCTGGGCTGGATCTCAGACAACGAATACAGCACGGAGTCTGTAAAGCGGCTTTTTGCGATCATGGAGCAGGACGAGATCGTCTTCTATGAGAACAAGACCACCTGGGGCTACGATTACACCGGATCCCTTCCCCTAAAAGACGCGGCGGGAAAGTCCTACGCGGTTCTGTCCGTGGATGTGGATATCACCGAAATCTACTCGGAGCTTTTGACCCATATGCTCAAGAACTTTGTTCTGATCGTCTGCATGGGCCTGCTGCTTACCGTGTCGTTTTTGGACTGGATCAGGCACAACGTCACAGAGCCGATCCAACAGCTGGAAAAGAGCGTGGTGGATTACGCGGCCAGAAGTCACGGACAGCGAAATGTGGAAGCGTTCAAATTTGAAGCCCCGGAGATCCGTTCCAATAACGAGGTGAGAGCCCTGTCTGAGGCCATCACGCAGATGACGGAGGATATGCAGGGCTACGTTTCGGAGTTCCTTTCCGCGGAGGAAAAGGCCAAGAGTATGCGCGAGCTGGCGGATCAGATGAGCGAGCTGGCCGTGGCGGATACCTTGACCGGGATCCGGAATAAAAACGCCTTTGCGCTGGAGATCGGGAAGCTGGAGCGGGAGCTGCAGGACGATCGCGGGCTCCATTTTGCCCTCGGGATGGTAGATCTGAACTATCTGAAGCGGCTCAACGATACCTACGGCCACGAAAAGGGAGACGATGCGCTTCGGCGTACGTCCCGCCTGCTCTGTAAGGTGTTTTCCCATTCCCAGGTGTTCCGTGTGGGCGGGGATGAGTTTGCGGTCATTCTCCGGGCGTACGATTATCAGCACGCCGAATCGCTTCAAAACCAGTTTATGAGCCAGATCACCCCGGATCCCTTTGCGGAGGAGGAGCCCTGGGATCATATTTCCGCCTCCATCGGCATCGCGCTTTACGATCCCAGCACAGACAGCACGGTGGATGAGGTCCTGAAGCGCGCCGATCAGATCATGTACGAGCAAAAGAAAAAAATGAAGGCGATCCGGACGGACACTGTTTCGCCGAATCGACCGGATCAGGAAGAAGCCGCCTCCTCTACAGACGAACCCGCCGGGGATTCGTGAGCTTGTTTTCACTTTTTGAAAAATACTTCAAAAAATATTGTTTTTTTCCTTGACATTTGACAAAATGACCTGTATAATAACCACGCCTTTCGAAAAAGGCCCTGAAAGCGACCTGGACAGAACCGGTCGTGTCGGAGGGAGGGAAATCAATGTCTGAGATCAAGGTCAAGGAAAACGAGTCCTTGGAGAACGCGCTGAAGCGCTTCAAGCGGAGCTGCCAGAAGGCAGGCATCCAGCAGGAGGTCCGCAAGCGTGAGCATTACGTCAGCCCCAGCCTGAAGCGGAAGCAGAAGAGCGAGGCTGCCCGTAAGAACAAGAGAAGAGGCTTCTGATTTCCCAGTGTATGGAAGAAAAACGATCTCCGCCGGCAATGGCGGAGATCTTCTTTTTTGCTTGAAAAAACTCTGTCGACCCTCTTTACAAACGAATACAAGTATGGTATATTACGGATGCGCTGTATCCGACAACAGGGCGGAACAGCAGCAGGAGGAATTGAATATGATACAAGCAACTACTTCCGTCATGGGCTCGAACGGCCGGAATACCGGAAAAGAACAGGTTCGCAAGCTGACACTTGCAGCTATGCTGACTGCCGTTGTGGTGGTTCTGGCCCTGCTTGGCACCGCCATCCGTTTTGGCACCTTCAACGTCAATCTGGCGCTTGTCCCCATCGTGATCGGTGCGGCTCTGCTGGGCGTCTGGTATGGCGCCTGGTTCGGCTTCGTCAACGCCATGGTGATCCTGCTCTCCGGTGACGCCGGCCCCTTTATTGCGGTCAATGCCTTAGGCACGGTCATCACCGTGGTTGCCAAGGGTGTCCTGGCCGGCCTCTGCTCCGGCCTGGTCTACCGCGCCATGCAGAAGCACAACCATTATGCCGCCGTGCTCCTGGCTGCGCTGGTCTGCCCGGTGGTGAACACGGGCGTGTTCCTCATCGGCTGCCGCCTCTTCTTCTGGAAGACGCTCAGCCAGTGGGCGCAGGGAACTGACGCCGGCTCCACCTTCTCCTATGTGATCGTTTTCCTGGTCGGTGTGAATTTCCTGCTTGAGGTCGCGATCAACGTGATCCTTGCGCCTGTGATCGCCCGTCTGCTGGGCTTCTCGGAGGACAAGAACGTCTCCATGATCACCTACGGCGCGGTCCTGGCCGCTGTGGGCCTTGGCATTCTGATCTTCTCCCTTGTGCTGCTGAATCGCGCGGCGGCGGGAGAGAACCTCGGCGTTGAGAAACCGGAGACTCGCTACACAGTCATGGCGATCGTGTCCGGCGTTGTTCTGGCCGGAGGCAGTGCGCTGGCTGCGTTCGGAGCGATTCGCAGGAAGAAAACCAACGGTTGAATATGAAGCAAATCTAAAGATTTTGCTGAGAAGGATCGGACGCCCTTCGGCGTCCGATTTTTTTGTTGACGGATGCTGTAGTTTGTTGTATAATACCGTGGAATCCCAAACAGGAGGTTAGAAAGAGGAATGAAAAAATCCGTAATCACCCTTGTGGTTGTCGTCCTTGTGGTGGCGGGGCTGCTGTTCACAGCGCTTTGCGGCATCTTCTATTACAAGACCGACGAAGCAACGAATGAGTCAAAAAGAGTCGACATCATCCAGCCTGCGTCCGACGGTGTCGTCCTGGGTCTTGACCTGGTCGGCGGCTCCGAGATCACCTACGAAGCTGTGATCCCGGACGACTTTGATCTGAACAATCTTGCCGATGGCATGGAAGTGGCCCGCACGATGCTGCAGCAGCGCCTGGACTCTCTGGGCTACACCGAAGCGTCCTGCTATATCTCCGGCGAGCGTCGGCTTGTGGTGGAGATCCCCTCCGTGGAGGATCCCGAGAAGGCCGTCAAGCAGCTGGGCGCCACCGCTGTGGTCAACTTCGTGGATGCCGACGGCACCGTCTGGCTGACCGGCTCCGATATTTCCAAAGCGGAATATGAGAATTCCGTCACCGACTCCACCGGCATCAGCCGTCCCCATGTCCGCCTGGATCTGACCTCGGAAGGCCGCTCCAAGCTGTATCAGGCTTCCGTGAAGGTCTTGGCCCGCACCGACGGGAACACCTATCTTGCCATTCAGATGGACGGCGAGCAGATCAGCGCGCCTTACGTCCAGTCCACCCTGGATACCGACTCCGTCATCATTTCCGTCAATTCGGAGAATGCGGAGGAGCAGTCCCGTTATCTGGCCAACATTATCTCCGCCGGCCGTCTGCCCTTTGAGCTTACCACCGCCAAGCAGCAGACCATCGGCGCGTCCCTGGGCGAGAAGAGCCTTTCCACCAGCCTGCTGGCCGGTCTGATCGGTCTGATCCTGGTCATGATCTTCATGATCGTGGTCTACCGTCTGATGGGCGTTATCTCCTGCGTTGCCCTCGTCTGCTACGCCTCCCTGTTTGCGGTGGCGATCTCCGTGTTCCACGTCAACCTCAGCCTGCCCGGTATTGCCGGTATCATCCTGACTGTGGGTATGGCCGTGGATGCCAACGTCATTATCTTCGAGCGAATCAAGGAAGAGCTGCGCTTGGGGAAGACCCTGCGCTTTGCCATTGAGTCCGGCTACAAGCGCGCGCTTCTGGCCATCATCGACGCCAACGTGACCACCATGATCGCCGGCTTCGTTCTGCTGTGGCAGGGCTCCGGCACGATCCTCGGCTTTGCCACGACCCTGCTGATCGGCGTGGCGCTGTCCATGCTGGTGATGCTGGTCATGACCAAGGTCCTGCTCAAGACCGCCGTGGGCTTGAAGATTACCAATCTCAAGCTCTACTGCGTGTAAGAAAGGAGGCGTCGATATGTTTGAAAAATATAGAGGCTTCAGCTTTACAAAGCATTTTAAGCTGTTCGGCATCATTTCCCTGATCATGATCTCCGTCGGCCTGGTGAGTCTGATCCTGACGGTTTGCGGCGTCTCTGGCCTGTTCAACTTTGACATCGACTTTGTGGGCGGCACCACCTTCGAATTCCAGCTTCCCTCCACGGTGGATAAGACTGTCACCGACCGCGCGGCTTCCATCTTTGAAGAAGTCACCGGCAAGAAGGCCTCCTCCGTCACCTCCTCCGGCACCAACGGCCTTCGCATCAAGGCGCTGGAGCTGACCGACGAGCAGGTCGAGGCGGTTCAGAACGCCATCGCGGAAGCCTACAACGTCAATATCCAGAACGGCTTCCAGGTGGAGCGCGTCTCCTCCTCCGTGGGCAAGGATCTCTCTAAGGCGGCCTTCACGGCCTCCATTGTGGCGGTTGCGCTGATCCTTGTATACATCGGCTTCCGCTTTGAGTTCCGCTCCGGTCTGGCAGCGATCTGCGCGCTGGTGCACGACCTGCTGGTGATGCTCAGTATGTACGTGATCTTCCGCATCCCCTTCAACATCAACTTCATCGCCGCCGCGCTGACCATCCTGGGCTATTCCATCAACGCCACCATCGTGGTCTTTGACCGGATCCGGGAAAACCGCAAGTCCATGCGTACCGGCAATTTCGGCGAGATCGTGGACGCCTCCATCTGGGATACCATGACCCGTTCCATCAACACCACCATCACCACCCTGGTTGTTATGGTCATGCTTCTGATCCTGGGCGTCAGCTCCATCCGCAACTTCGCCCTGCCCATCTGCATCGGCATCATCTGCGGCTGCTATTCCTCCGTCTGCATTTCCGGCCCGCTGTGGAACAAGTTCAACGGCGGTAAGATCCGGCGCTGAATCTGAATCAAATATTTGCTATGACCTCCCGCGATCGCCTGCGCGATCCCGGGAGGTCATATTTTTTCTCCCGCTCATATCCTGTTGCAGGTGATGAACGATGGACAAACGATTGGAGCCCGTTCCGGATCTGTTTCCGGATCCCATGCGGGCCGCAGTAAGATCGCTCCTTTGCGAGCGGGGCGCCCAGGTGGAGGAGCTGCGCCTGCGGGCAGGCTGCCGCGCCGGATGGGTGAGCGCCGGGCGGGAGCTCGCGTTGGGCGGCCAGAGCGTTCCGCCTGTTACCCCGGAGCTGTTGGAGGAGATCGTCCGCAGAGCGTCCGGATACGCCGTCTACGCGGTGCAGGAGCAGCTGCGGAAGGGCTTTCTGACCTTGCCCGGCGGACACAGGCTGGGGGTTTGCGGGACGGCGTCGGTGGAAAACGGAGCGGTGAAGACGATCCGCAGCTACCAATCCCTGATGATGCGGATCGCGAGTCAAAGGATGGGCTGCGCCGATCCGGTCGCCGGCTTTGTCCGGGGCAATCCGGACTCTACGCTGATCCTCGGGCCGCCCGGCGTCGGGAAAACCACCGTGCTGCGGGACCTGGTTCGCCAGATGTCCGACCGCTGCGGCTGCCGTATGGCCCTGGTGGACGAGCGGGGAGAGCTGGCGGCCTGCAGGGACGGCCTGCCGCAGCTGGATGTGGGGAAATACACCGACGTTCTGACCGGCTTTCCCAAGGCCGACGCCATCGAGCTGCTGGTTCGCACCATGGCGCCCGGGTGGATCGCTCTGGACGAGATCACCGCTTCGGAGGATGTGACAGCCATGCAGCGGGCGTCCTGCTGCGGCGTCCGGTTCTTTGCGACGGCCCACGCCTTCCGGGTCTCCGATCTTTGGGATCGGCCGCTGTATCGGGGACTGCTGGATACCAAGGTGTTTCAAAATGTTGCGCTGATCCGGCCGGATCGGAGCATTGTCTGTGAAAGGATGCATGATGTTTTATTGCAAGCTGACCGGGGCGTGCCTGATCTTGGCCGCCTCCCTGTGGGCGGGCTTTCATGCCGCCCTGCGCCTGCGCCGGACCCATGAGACGCTCCGGGATCTTGCTTCCGCCCTGGAACTGATGGCAGGGGAGATATCCTTTGCCGCCACGCCGCTGGTGCCCCTCTGCCGCCGTGCGGGAGAGGGAAAATCGGAACCGGTGCGAAGCTTCTTCAATGTGCTGGCACGGGAAGCCGGCAAGCCGGATTTTGCGCCGGAGGGTATGACCCGCCTTGCCTGTGCGGAATCTGGGGTGGTTTTGCCGGAGCCCGCCTTGTCCGGCATGGAACGCCTGTTCGACGGCTTCGGGCGCTATGACCGGGAGGGGCAGCTTCGCCAGCTGCGCCTGGCCAGCGGGGAGCTGGCAGAATTGAACGGCGCGTTGACTGAGCAGTTGGATGGCCGCTGCAGAACCTATGAAGTCCTTGGGATGACGGTGGGCGCGGCAATGTTGGTGTTGGTGCTCTGATGGAAGTTGATCTGATTTTTAAGATTGCGGCGGTGGGGATCATGATCTCCATTCTGAACCAGGTTTTGGTTCGCTCCGGGCGGGAGGAGCAGGCCACCATGACCACCCTGGCCGGCCTGGTGGTCGTTCTGATGATCGTTGTGGAGAAGATCGCCGACCTCTTCGCTCTGGTCAAGGAACTGTTTCATTTCTGATGGATACGTCCTTTCGCCTGTCAGCCATGCTTCTCACGGCAACCGTCCTGACCCTTGTGCTCAAAAAGCAGAATCCGGAGCTGAGCCTGGTGCTGACCCTGGCCGCCTGTGCGGTAGCCGCCGGCCTGCTGATTCGCTGCCTGGAGCCGGTTCTGTCTCTTGCGGCCTCTCTGGCCGCCCGGGCGGAGCTGGAGGACAAGCTGATCGCCCCGCTTTGGAAATGCCTGGGCCTGGGCCTTTTGACAGAGCTTACCTCCGCCGTCTGCGCAGACGCGGGCCAGTCCGCCATGGCCAAGCTTGCCGAGCTGGGCGGGAGCCTGCTGTGCCTGGTGATCAGCCTGCCGCTGCTGCAAGCTGTGCTGGCCTTGATTGAGGAATTGCTATGAGAATTCTTGCAAGCCTATGCGTCGCCGTGCTGCTGCTGGGTCTGGTTTCCCTTCGGGTGGACGCTTCAGAGCTGCAGGCTGCCCTGGAGGAGGAGATCGACCCGGAGCAGGGCCTGTCCACGGAGCTCGTGGATCAGATCGGCGGCTACGACGGCGCGGTTTCCGGCTTCGGAGCGCGCTGCCTCTCCCTGCTGGGCGCCACCCTGGGCAGGATCCGGGAGCTGGGGCTGACAGACGGCCTGCGTACCCTGGGCTTGATCCTGGCTGCCGCCCTGTTTTGCGCCGTTCTGGAGGACAGCGGGCAGGGAAAGGCGGCGGTTCCCCTGGTGGGAGCTCTGACGATCACAGCTGCCTGTGTCCGTCCCCTTGGCTCCATGATCGCCCTGGGGACGAAAACCATTCGGGAGATCCATACATATACAGGCCTGCTGATGCCGGGAATGACCGGCTTGATGGCGGCCTCCTGCAAGCTCTCCGCGTCGGCGGTGTCCGGCCTGGGGATGGTGCTGTTCGATCTGCTGCTGTCATTGGTCTCCGGCCTGCTGGTGCCGCTGCTGTATCTGTTTTTGGTTCTCGGCGTGGCGGAATCCGCCCTCGGGATCGAACAGCTCGGGAAGTTCTGCGATTTTGTCAAATGGCTTCTGGTCACTGCGGTCAAGCTTGTGATGTGGGGCTACTCTGCCGTTCTGAGTCTGACCGGCTTGATCTCCGGCACCCTGGACGGGCAGAAGCTGCGCTCGGTGCGTACCGCCATCTCCGGAATGGTTCCCGTGGTGGGCACGATCGTGTCGGAGGCCTCCGCCTCCCTGGTGGGCACAGCGTCCCTGCTTCGCACCGGGGTCGGGCTTTATGGGATGCTTGCGGTCTTCGGGATCTGCCTTGCCCCGTTTTTCCGGATCGCCCTGCAGTACCTGCTTCTTCGGCTGGGGACAGGCCTCTGTGGGCTGTTCGGCAAGGGGAGCCAAAGTCCTCTGCTCGAAAAGATCAGCCAGGCCATGGGCCTGATGCTTGCTCTGACAGGGATCGCCTGCCTGCTGTCGCTGATGATCCTTGTACTCTGTATCCGGACGGTGAATCCATGACTGCTGTCAAAGCCTATTTTCTGCGCTTGATATTCTGCGGCTTCCTTGTGAGTCTGACCGGCGCGATCCTGCGGGGTAAGCGGTCGGCCAGGGCGCTGACCCTCTGCGGCGGGTGCCTTTTGATCCTGACAGCCGTTCGCCCCCTGCTTCGGGTGGATCTGAGCCGACTTCCGGATCTGGTGACGGGCTTGACCCACTCGGAGCGGATCGCGGCGGCCCAGGAGAAAAATAACGCGATCCTGCGGGGCCTGGTGGAGGAGCAGACCGCCTCCTGGATCGAGGCGAAGGGGGAGGAGCAGGGTATGGCGCTCAAAGCTGTGGTGACCGCCAAGGAGGCCGAACCCGGTGTCTTTGTGCCGGATCAGGTCACCATCGAAGGAAGCTGGACGGCGGAGGGACAGTCGGCCCTGTCGGAGCTGATCGTACGGGAGCTGGAGATCCCGCCCGGGCGTCAGAGGTGGGTGGGAGGATGAAGATCGGAAGAAAATATCTGACAAAGCTGCCGTCCCTGCTGGAGCGCTACAAGTACCCAGCGCTGATTTTGCTGATCGGTTTCGTCCTGGTTCTCTGGCCGTCCGTCAAGGAGGATGCGGCGGAGCCGGAGCCTGTGGAGATCGTTTCCACGGAAAGCGTCCCCGAGGATGAGGACTACCGGGCGCGCATGGAGCGGGAGCTTGCGTCCCTGCTCAGCCAGGTGGATGGAGCAGGACGCGTCAAGGTGATGCTGACCTTGAAAACCGGCCCTGCGTCCGTCTTTCAGACGGATCGTTCCGTTTCGTCAAGCCGGGACGGCGAGAAAGAAAGTCAGAGCACAGAGGAACGGACCGTCATGATCGGGCGGGGAAGCGCATACGATGAACCAGCCTTAGTGAGCAAGGCTTATCCGGTCTTTCAGGGGGCCCTGATCGTAGCGGAGGGCGGAGCGGATCCCAGCGTTCGCTATCAGCTGTCTGCCGCGGTGGCAGCCCTCCTGGGGCTGGGAGCCGATCAAATCACCGTTGTGAAAATGAAGTAAAGGGGAATGAACATGAAATCCTGGAAACGCAATGCCCTTGTGGCTGCCATTCTGGCTTTTGTCTGCGGGGGAATCTACCTCAACTGGCGTTATGAGGAACGCAGAGCGGTAGACTTAGTATCTACCCTGGACGCGGAAAAGATCCTGGACGACGCGACCCTGGTCCTGGCGCCGGCGGAGGATCCGGCGGCGCAGGCCGCCGCGGAGGACACCGAGGCCGCCCGCCAGACCGCAGAGCAGGCCTTCGCAAAAATGCGTCTGAGCCGGCAGGAGAGCCGCGACAGCGCCGTCCACCTGCTGCAGGAGACCATCTCCTACGCCGGAGAGGACGAGGATGTGAGCGCCAGCACCCTCCAGCTGGAGGGGATTGTGAAAATGGCGCTCTCCGAGGCCTCCATCGAGAGCCTGATCATCTCCAAGGGCTTCGCGGACTGCGTTGCCTACATGACCGAGGAGGGCATCGACGTAGCGGTGGCTTCCCAGGGCCTTTCCGAGTCCGATGTGGCCGTCTTGACCGATGTGATCCTGGGACAGACGGACTATGAGCTCTCTCAGATCAGAATTATTGAGGTAAATTAGAAAAAACCGGTTGTAATTTTCGCAAGATGTGATACAATGGATAAAACTATCCCCTGGAAACACAGAAGGAGGAACGCAATATGTCTGAAAACAAGGATTACATGACTACGGAACTGGAGAACGGTACCGTCAATATCAACGAGGACGTGCTGCTGACGGTTGCTGCGGCAGCGGTCAAGGATGTTGACGGCGTCGTCACTGCCCGCAGCGACCGCAAGAGCATCCGTGTCACCCTCGGGGAGGATACCGTTGCGGTGGACTGCGGCCTGGTGGTAGTCTACGGCCACTCCGTGGTGGAGATCGCCAAGAACGTGCAGAATGCCGTGACCAATGCCATCGAGTCCATGACCGGCCTCAAGGTCAGCCGTGTGGACGTCAACGTCACCGGCATTTCCATGGGCAAGCAGGGATGAACGGAGCGCCGCACATGACAAGATCCGCTGCCAGAGAGATCGCCGTCCATCTGATCTACGCGGTGCAGTGCACCGACGAGGATCCGAAGACCGTGATCGAGACGCGCTTGGACGAGACCTATTACAAGCTGCTCTCCGAGGAAAACGAGGTCTACATCGAGCTGCCCAAGCAGAAGCAGCGCGCCTACATCACCGCAGTTGTGCTGGGGGTCTGTGAGCACCGCGAGGAGCTGGAAGCCAATCTTGCGAAGTATTCCATCGGCTGGAACGTGAGCCGCATCTCCCGTCTGGCCCGGGCTTGCATGGAGCTTGCCATGTACGAAGCCCTCTATGTGGACGACGTGCCTGTGAATGTGGCGATCAACGAAGCCGTCAAGCTTTCGCAGAAGTACGAGGAGCCGGAGACGGTGGCCTTTGTCAACGGCGTGCTGGGTGCCTTCTCCCGGGATCGGGGGCCGGAGGCATGATCTGCCTGGGCTTTGATACCAGCAACTATACTACATCAGTGGCTGCCTTCGACGGCGCGGCGGGGGACAGTATTTCCCGCCTCCTGCCTGTGAAGGCGGGAGAATTGGGCCTTCGCCAATCGGAGGCCCTGTTTTCTCATGTCAAACGCCTGCCGGAGTTATCCGACAGGCTCTTTGCGTCTCTTGACGCGGCGCAGATCCGGGCCATAGGCGTCAGCACCCGGCCCAGAGCTGTGGAGGGCTCCTATATGCCCTGCTTCCTGGCAGGGGAGTCGCAGGCCAGGGTGCTTGCCTCCGCCCTGCATATTCCGCTGTATCCGTTTTCCCACCAGCAGGGGCATATTGCCGCCGTGCTGTGGTCTGCCGGCAGGCTCGACCTGCTTGGCTCCGAGTTCCTGGCCTGGCATCTCTCCGGGGGGACGACGGAGCTGCTGCACGTCCGCACTACGGCGGCGGGGGAGATCGACTGCCGGAAGTTGGGCGGTACCACGGACATCTCCGCAGGCCAGCTGATCGATCGGACCGGCCAGATGCTCGGGCTTGATTTCCCGTCCGGAAAGGCCTTGGACGCCGCTGCTTCCCAATGCGGTCATTCTGAGCGAAGCGAAGAATCCGTATCCCCTTGTGCCGGAAGCCCGGAATGGTTCCGGGTCAAGGTCAACGGCTGTGAATTCTCCCTCTCCGGGGTGGAGAATCAGATCCACGCGTTTCTGGAGCGGGGAGGCTCCCAAGCGGAGACAGCGTATTTTGCCCTGCGCTCCGTGGCGGAGGCCGTAAAAAAGGCAACGAAAAACGCCCAAAAGGATCGGCAGCTTCCCGTGCTGTTTTCCGGCGGCGTGGCCTCCAATTCTCTGCTTCGCAGCATGATGCCGGAGGCCATCTTCGGTGCGCCCCAGTATTCCACCGACAACGCCATGGGCATTGCCGTCCTCACCTGGCTCAAATGGAATGGGGAGCATTAAACCATGGAACAACAAATTTTCACGGTTACCCAACTGAACAATCTGATCAAGGCCGCATTTGACAACGTGCCCGCCCTACAAAACGTCTGTGTCCGGGGGGAGATCAGCAACTACAAGCTCTATCCCTCCGGCCACCACTATTTCTCGCTCAAGGACGGGGAGGGGCTGCTGCGCTGCGTCATGTTCAAGGGCAACGCCTTTTCTCTGCGCTTCAAACCCCAGAACGGGATGTCCGTCATTGCGGTGGGCAAGGTCTCGGTGTTTCCGCGGGACGGCGCCTATCAATTATACTGCTCCCGCCTGATCCCGGAGGGAGCCGGAGATCTGCAGGCGGCGTTCGACCAGCTCAAGCAGCGCCTGTTCGAGGAGGGACTCTTCGACCGGGCGCACAAGAAGCCCCTGCCGGACTATCCCCACCGGATCGGCGTGGTGACCTCACCCGCCGGCGCTGCGGTGCACGATATGCTCCGGATCCTCGGCAAGCGCTATCCGCTGGCCAAGGTGATCCTCCTGCCCGTTCGCGTCCAGGGGGAGACGGCGGCAGGGGAGATCTCCCGTGCCATCCAATATGCCAACCGGGAGGCCCTCTGCGATCTGCTGATCGTGGGGCGCGGCGGAGGCTCTGTGGAGGATCTCTGGGCCTTCAATGAAGAGCCGGTGGCCCGGGCCATCTATGCCTCCCGGATTCCGGTGATCTCCGCTGTGGGCCATGAGCCCGACGTGACGATCTCCGACTTTGTGGCAGATTTGCGGGCCGCCACCCCGTCCAACGCGGCGGAGCTGGCTGTGCCGGATCAGACGGAGCTGCGGGGCCGGCTGGCCGCTGTGCAAAAGGCGATGACGGCCGCCCTCCGGCGGCAGGCCCAGCTTGCCCGGAGCCGTCTGGACGCCTTGCGGGCCTGCCCTGCGCTGCGGGATCCCCATAGCTTGATCCGGGAACGGCGGCAGACCCTTGATCTTTCTATGAATTCGTTGGTGAACGCCGAAACCAATCTGGTTCACGCCCAAAGAAACCGTCTGACCCGTCTGGCGGCGTCCCTGGACGCCATGAGCCCACTCAAGGTTTTGATGCGTGGATACGCCACGGTCTCAGATGAGAGCGGGCAGCTGATCACCAGCGCCGGGGCCGCGGCCGCCGCGGAAAGCCTGGACGTGTCGTTTTATGACGGAACTGTACGCGTAACGGTGCAAGGAGGAAGCCATGCCAAAAACAAAATCCCAAAGCTTTGAAGCGAATATGACCCGGCTGGAGGAGATCGTCCACAGCCTGGAGGACGGATCCGTCCCGCTGGAGGAGGCCATGAAGCTCTTCCAGGAGGGAACGGCCCTGGTGGGAAGCTGCGGCAAGCTGCTGGACGAGGCGGAGCTGCAAATCGTCAAGCTGACCGCAGGGCCCGATGGGAGCATACAGGAGGTGCCCTTTGAAAATGCAGAGCTTAACTGAAGCGTGGCAGGCGTTCATCCAGCAATTCGACGCGTCGCTGCAGAAGGTCTACGCGGACCATGGAGAGCCCCAGGAACGCCTGTTTGAAGCAATGTCCTACAGCCTGAACGCCGGCGGGAAGCGCCTGCGGCCCTTTTTGGTGTATCAGTTCTGCAAGGCCTGCGGCGGCGACGCGGAAAAGGCTTTTCACGCGGCGCTGGCCGTGGAGATGGTGCACACCTACAGTTTGATCCACGACGATCTGCCGGCAATGGACAACGACGACTACCGCCGGGGCAAGCCCACCAACCACAAGGTCTATGGGGAGGCAATGGCGATCCTGGCGGGGGACGGCCTGCTGACGGATGCGTTCTCCACGCTGACGCGAGCGCCCCTGCCGCCGGATAGAATTGCATCCTGCGTGGAATGCCTGGCCGGGAATGCCGGCCCCTGGGGCATGGTAGGAGGCCAGGTACTGGATATCCTCTCAGAGGAGCGGGAGCTCACCGAGCAGGAGGTTCGGGCCGTCCAGACTCGCAAAACCGGCTGCCTCATCAAGGCCGCCTGCTGTCTGGGCGTGATCTGCGGCGGCGGCTCCGCCGAACAGCGCAGCGCTGCCGAGGCCTATGCCGACCACCTGGGTCTGGCCTTTCAAATCCGGGACGACGTGCTGGACGTGATCGGCGACGCGGAAAAGCTGGGAAAGGCCGTGGGCGTGGACGCGCAAAAAAACACGTTTGTCCGCTTATACGGGATCGACGCCTGCCAGGAACGAATAGAATCCGAAACGCAAGCGGCCTGCGCGGCCCTGCATTGCTTCAAAAACGCCGAGCTTTTGCGGGATTTGGCCCAATATCTGGCAAAACGTGATCATTAAAATATTCACAAATTGCCATTATTGTGTAAATTCATTTTATTCTGTATATGTTTCCTCTTGTATAATTATTAAATCTATGCTATAATACCAAAGGTGGCGCTGTATCCTAGTCGGAACCGACGATTACCAGGAAGGGCCTAAAAATCCTTTGAAGGGCATATCGGTGAAGTCCCTGGTGCTTGCTTGTTTCGCCCAGATTCGGGTGGGTGCTGGGGGTTAAGGTTTCCGGGCGGCCATCAATGGCATGATGGTGACGACCCGGTTACCGTGGAGACCTGTTTTCGTGCGGCCGCCGCACAACCCGTGGACAAGGACGGCGTACGGGACAGGAGATGAACCTGCATTGCGGTGCGGTTAGCGTGCTGTGTGCAGTGTAGCCTGCCTTGCGTGGATACGATGGGGAAAGAGGAGTCACGCGCACTTACTTGTGGCCACAGGCAAAGACGATATTCTCTGGAAACCGTATCTGCAAAAGAGGCTAAGAATCGACGGCATCCGGTGTGGAAAACACCTAGGCAGTCATTTTGGATATTCGAGGGATTACAGTGCGGACTCAGTGGCAATCGGGTACTGTGCACAGGCGACGGCACAGCACAGGCATGAAAAGGGAACTGCCCGTTCGGTGACGACGGGTTGCCTGCGGGGAAAACCAACCCGACCTAAGCCGCAAGATTTACTTCGAGTATTGCCACCACCCTTTCACACAGTTGAGGATTTATCACTTGAAACAAACAAACGAAGCATCCGAGAAATCGGATTCACGACATCGAAAAACCCGCAGCGGCGGCAAGTCCGCCTCTCATATACGCTGGCTCGTTACCATTTTCCTGCTTGCGATGACCATCTCCGCAGCTTTTTCCTTTCTGTCTCAGGAGCTGCTGAGCGCGGCGTCCCTGTTTGGGGCCTTTGTAATTTTGCTGACCATCATTGCCATAGGCATTTTCTTTGATCTGCTGGGCGTGGCGGTCACCGCCGCAGAGGAAAAGCCCTTCCATTCCATGGCTGCCCGGAAGGTTCCGGGCGGAGCCGAGGGGATCTGGCTGCTCCGCAATGCAGGCAGGGTATCCTCTGTCTGCAACGACGTTGTAGGCGATATCTGCGGCATTATCTCCGGTGCGGCCGCCGCCGTTGTAGCGGCGGAGGCATACGCCAGTATGCAGCATCCCTCTCTGAGGGTAATCCAGTTGCTGCTTTCGGCGCTGGTTGCTGCGCTGACGATCCTCGGCAAGGCGTTCTGCAAGCAGATCGCCCTGGATTATTCCACCACCATCGTGCATCGCGCGGCAAAGCTGATCTGGCGCTTCAAGCACCTGTTTTCCAGAAAAAAATAAGATACAGAAATGACTGATTTCATGCATTTTCCATCTACAGAGGAGCTTCGCGCCATGAAAGGGCCGGAGCTGAAAGCCCTCTGCAATGATATTCGCAGCTTCCTGGTGGAGCAGGTCTCCGCGTCCGGCGGCCATTTGGCGTCCAATCTGGGCGTCGTGGAGCTCACGGTCGCCATCCACCGTGTTTTTGATACATCCAAAGACCGACTGGTTTTTGACGTAGGGCACCAATCCTATGTGCATAAGCTTTTGACCGGCCGCGCCGACCGTTTTCCGACGCTTCGGCAGCTGGACGGCCTTGCCGGGTTTCCGAAGCCCAGCGAGAGCGTGCATGACGCCTTTATCGCCGGCCATGCGTCCAACTCGGTATCCGTTGCCCTGGGAATGGCCCGGGCCCGGACACTGCGGGGGGAAGACTACAATGTGATCGCGCTGATGGGAGACGGTGCTCTGACGGGCGGCCTGGCCTACGAGGGCTTGAATGACGCGGGCTCCAGCGGGGAGCCGCTGATCGTCATCCTCAACGACAACGGGATGTCCATTATGCCCAACGTAGGCGCGATGGCGAAGCACCTCTCCAATATCCGGCAAAGGCCCAGCTACTACCAGCTCAAAAAGGCCTGGCGTTCCGCCACGGAATCGACCGGCGTGGGCCGCGCCATTTATAACGGCGTCCACCATTTCAAGGAGGGCTTGAAAAAGCGCCTGATCAGCTCCAATATGTTCAACGATATGGGCTATGAGTACTTCGGCCCTGTGGACGGACATGACGTGGAAAAGCTGACCTGGCAGCTGATGCAGGCCAGAGATCTGAAAAAGCCCGTGATCCTGCACGTGATCACGCAAAAAGGAAAGGGCTATCAGCCGGCGGAGGAGAACCCCGATCTGTTCCACGGCATCGGCGCCTTCGATCCGAAGACCGGCGCCGCCGCAGGAGGCGGGCCCATCTGCTTCTCCAAGACCTTCGGAACCACCCTTACCGCCCTTGCGGACGCCGACCCCAGGATCTGCGCCATCACTGCCGCCATGCAGAGCGGCACAGGCCTGGATCCCTTTGCCGCCAAGCATCCGGAGCGCTTCGGTGACGCGGGCATAGCGGAGGGCCACGCCGTGGCAATGGCCGCCGGCCTTGCCAAGCAGGGGATGATCCCTGTGGTTGCGATCTATTCCACCTTCCTCCAGCGGGCCTATGATATGCTGATCCACGATGTTGCGATCCTGCAGCTTCATGTGGTGTTTGCGGTGGATCGGGCCGGCCTGGTTGGGGCTGACGGCGAGACCCACCACGGGGTCTTCGACGTAGGCTTTTTGCGGCAGGTCCCCGGTATGCGGATCCTCTGCCCCGCGAACCAGGCCGAGCTTGCAGCGATGCTGAGGACTGCTGTTCTGGATATGGACGGCCCGGTTGCGGTTCGCTATCCCCGCGGCTGTGACGGCCGCTATACGGAAGTCTGCAAGGATCCCGTCCTGCGGCAGGGAAAGGATCTGACTCTCTGCGCCTACGGCACCATGATCAACACCGTTCTGGATGCCGCGGATCTTCTGGCCGCCCAGGGGATCGACGCGGAGGTGGTGAAGCTGAACGGGATCCGTCCGCCGGACGGTGCCTGCCGCATCTCCGCGCAGAAGACCGGCGTGCTCCTGTTCGCGGAGGAGTGCCCCACCCACGTGGGTATCTATGACGAGATCGCCGCCGATCCCGCTTTGTCTGCCGTCAGGAAGCGCTGCCTGGATCTTGGCGAGGGCTTCATTCAGCACGGCCCCGTTCCTGCGCTGCTTCATCGAGCTGGCCTGGACGCGGAGAGCCTCTGTCGGGCAGCGCTGGAGCTGTGCAGGGAGGTGGAAGGATGAAGAGCAAGGAACGCCTGGACGTTCTGCTGACCGAGCAGGGTCACGCGGAATCCAGAGCCAAGGCGCAGGCGCTCATTATGTCCGGCCTGGTTTACGTGGACGGACAGAAGGTGGATAAGCCCGGCTTCTCGGTGGAAGCGACCCAGAAGATCGAGGTTCGCGGCGCGGCCTGCCCCTATGTCAGCCGCGGCGGGCTGAAGCTGGAAAAGGCCCTGCGGGACTTTGGCGTGCATCCCACCGGCTTCGTCTGTTCCGATTCCGGCGCCTCCACCGGCGGCTTTACCGACTGCCTGCTGCAGCAGGGCGCGAAAAAAGTGTTTGCCATTGACGTGGGCTACGGTCAGCTTGCCTGGAAGATCCGGAACGATCCGCGAGTCGTGTGCATGGAGCGCACAAACATCCGCAACGTGACGCCTGCCGACCTGGGGGAAGCGCTGGACCTGTCCGTGATAGACGTTTCCTTCATTTCCTTGAAGCTGGTGCTGCCGGTGATCTACGAGCTGCTGAAGCCTGAGGGACAGGTGCTCTGCTTGATCAAGCCGCAGTTCGAAGCCGGGAAAGAAAAGGTTGGGAAGAAGGGCGTCGTCCGGGATCCAGCGGTGCATCGGGAGGTTTTGGAGAATTTCCTTGCTGTGTCCCGCGAGCTCGGGTTCACCCTGCGGAATCTCACCTTCTCGCCGGTCAAGGGCCCGGAGGGCAATATCGAATTCTTGGGCCATCTGTCCAAGGCTCCGGCTGCCGTCCCCTTTGAACCGGACATCCCGACCATTGTTTCCAACGCCCATGAGGAGTTGAAAAAAGAGTAAGATGAAAAAAATCGTTATGACCCCCAACCCCTATCGGGATCGGGATTTCGCCTGCGTCTTAGAGGCAAAGCGGATCCTGGAATCCGTCGGCGTTGCGGTAAAGATCTGCCTTGCCTTCGACGTGGATCCCTGCTTTGAGCTTCCTGCGGGCGTTCCGCTTTCGGATCTGCAGGAGGAGATCAAGACCGCCGATGCGCTGATCTGCTTCGGCGGCGACGGCACGATCCTCCACGCGTCCAAGCTGGCGATGCGGCGCGAGATACCGATCCTCGGCGTCAACATCGGCACAGTGGGCTTTATGGCCGAGCTGGAATCCAGCGAAATGGAGCTGCTTCGCAAGCTTGCGACGGATGATTATTCCATCGATGAACGAATGACCATCTATGTCCGGTTGATCCATGAAGGCAAGGTGATCCATCGGGACGTGGCGCTGAACGACGCCGTTGTGACCAAGGGAGCCGTTGCCCGGGTGATCCAGACCTCCGTGTTCCTGGACGGTGTGGAGGCCATGAACTTTTCCGGCGACGGCTTGATCGCCGCTACGCCTACCGGCTCCACCGCCTATTCCATGTCTGCCGGCGGCCCGATCGTGGAGCCCCAGGCTGACAATATCATTCTGACCCCGATCTGCGCCCATAATCTCCAGCCCCGCAGCCTAATCGCCTCCCCCAACCGGCGGGTAGAGATCCAGGTGGGGCGGATCAATCGCCGCAACGCCTTCTTGTCCGTAGACGGCGGAAAGGCCCTGCGTGTCTTCACCGGCGATAAGATCCTTCTGGAAATGGGCAATCAAAAGACCAAACTGTTGAAATTGAAGAACACTACGTTCTTTGATATAGTGAAGTCGAAACTCAACCAGTAACTTAGAGACGAGAAATGGAGTAAAACATTATGAAATCACAAAGACAGACCAAGATCATGGAGATCATCGCCTCCAAGGACATCGAGACCCAGGAACAGCTTCTGGAGGAGCTTCGTCAGGCAGGTTTCCACAGCACCCAGGCAACCATCTCCCGCGATATCAAGGAGCTTCGGATCCTGAAGGATCTGACTGCAATGGGAACCTATCGGTATTCCATCGGAACGAAGGAAACCTCCGGCGCATTTTCCAACCGGCTGAATGCCATTTTCAAGGAGAGCGTGATCAGCTACGACTATGCACAGAACATCGTCGTGGTCAAGACCCTTCCCACGCTGGCTCCCGCGGCCGGGCGTGCCATCGACGCCATGAATATGTCTGTGGTCGTCGGTACCCTGGCCGGCGACGACACCCTGCTGATCATCATGCGGGATGTGCAGTCCGCCATCGGCTTCTGCATCGAGATCAAGAAACTGCTTGACTGATCTATGCTGACACTCCTGCACATCGAAAACATTGCTGTCATCGAAGCCGCTGACATCAGCTTTGACCGGGGGTTCAACGTCCTGACCGGCGAGACCGGCGCAGGCAAATCCATCATCATCGACGCCATCTCCGCCATCCTCGGAGAACGCGCCTACCGGGAGGTGATCCGTACCGGTGCCGACCGCGCGTTCGTGTCCGCCGTTTTCGATGGGATCCCGGAACTGGCCTGGTTTTCCCAGTACCAAGTTCCCTATGAGGACGAGCTTCTGATCCAGCGGGAGATATTTCTCGACGGACGGAACCTTTGCAAGGTCAACGGGCGGGGCGTGACGGTAAGCCAGCTTCGCGCGCTGGGAATGCAGCTCATCTCGATCCACGGTCAGCATGACTCACAGCAGCTCTTCGACGAGCAGACCCATTTGGGGATGCTTGACGCCTTTTCGGCGGACGGAGAGCTGCTGGAGGAGTATGCTGTCGCATGGGAGAAGGTCAAGGCCTGCAAGGCGGCCATGGATCGCCTGTCTATGGACGAGAATGAAAAGGCCAGGCGGCAGGAGATGCTCCAATACCAGATCAAAGAGCTGGAAAAGGCCGACCTGCACCCGGGCGAGGATGAAGCGCTGGAGCAGCGGCAGCGACTGCTGATGCACGGAGAGAAGCTCTCCGCCGCGGTACAGGACGCGATCACCTCCCTGGATGGAGACGAAGACAGCAACGGCGCTTCCGAACTGCTGGACGAGGCAATATCTCGTCTGGCAGGCGTTTTGCGCTTTGACGAGGGCCTGTCCGGCGTGCATGACAAAATGCGGGAGCTCAGCTTTACGCTCTCCGATCTCTGCGAGGAGCTTCGGGATTACCGGGACGGTCTCGGCTATTCCGAGGAGGAGATCGACGGGATCGGCGCCAGATTGGATCTGATCCAGAAACTCAAACGAAAATACGGCTCCGACTGTGCCCAGATGCTGGACTATCTGGCCAAGGCCAAGGCGGAGCTGGACGATATTATCTTTGCAGACGAAAAGCTGAAGCAGGCTGAGAAAGCGTATTCCGCCGCGGTGGATGCGGCCTCAGCCATCGCACTTCGTCTGCGAAGCGCCCGCAAGGAGGCGGGCGCAAGGCTCGAACAGCGGATCTGCGACGAGCTGTCCGAGTTGAATATGCCCAAGGTGCAGTTCCTCTGCGAGTTTACCCAGGTTCCTCTGGGCCCGGAGGGGCTGGACGCGCTGCGCTTTTTGATGAGCGCCAACCTGGGCGAGGCGGTGAAGCCCCTTGCCAAGGTCGCGTCGGGCGGTGAGCTTGCCCGGATCATGCTGGCCATGAAGAACGTCATGGCCGCCCACGACCGGGTCTCCACCATGATCTTCGACGAGGTGGACGCCGGCGTCTCCGGCCGGGCCGCCCAGAAGGTGGCGGAAAAGCTCCGCAAGGTGGCGGAGGGACGCCAGGTTCTCTGCGTGACCCATCTGCCCCAGATCGCTGCCCTGGCTGAGCACCATTTGCTGATCGAAAAGACCGAGCGGCAGGGGAGGACCTATACGGAGGTCAACGCCCTGGATCGGCCCGGCCGTGTCCGGGAGCTTGCCCGTATGATCGGCGGCGCGGAGATCACCCCGACGACGCTGAAAAGCGCGGAGGAAATGCTTGTTTAACGCAAATAATTGGAAAGAGGATACGAAACAATGGGAATTTATGAAGAACTTGTCGCCCGTGGGCTGCTCGCCCAGGTAACGAATGAGGCCGAGATCCGGGAGATGATCAACGCCGGAAAAGCCACCTTCTACATCGGCTTTGACTGCACGGCAGACAGCCTCACCGCCGGGCATTTTATGGCCCTGACCCTGATGAAGCGGCTGCAGATGGCCGGCAACAAGCCCATCGCTCTGATCGGCGGCGGCACCACCATGATCGGCGACCCCTCCGGCCGTACCGATATGCGGAAGATGCTCACCAAGGAGGACATTAACCACAACGCCGAATGCTTCAAGAAGCAGATGTCCCGCTTTATTGAATTCGGTGAGGGCAAGGCGCAGATGGTCAACAACGCCGACTGGCTGCTGGATCTGAACTACGTGGAGCTGCTGCGGGAGGTGGGCGCCTGCTTCTCCGTCAACAATATGCTTCGCGCCGAGTGCTACAAGCAGCGGATGGAGAAGGGTCTGTCCTTCCTGGAGTTCAACTACATGATCATGCAGTCCTACGACTTCTACTACCTCTTCCAGCACTACGGCTGCAATATGCAGTTCGGCGGCGACGACCAGTGGTCCAATATGCTGGGCGGCACAGAGCTGATCCGCCGCAAGCTGGGCAAGGACGCCCACTGCATGACCATCACCCTGCTGACGGATTCCCAGGGCAAGAAGATGGGCAAGACCGCCGGCAACGCCGTCTGGCTGGATCCCAACAAGACCAGCCCCTTCGAGTTCTTCCAGTACTGGCGCAACGTGAGCGACGCGGACGTGCTCAAGTGCATCCGTATGCTCACCTTCCTGCCCCTGGAGCAGATCGACGAGATGGACAAGTGGGAGGGCGAGCAGCTCAACAAGGCCAAGGAGATCCTGGCCTACGAGCTGACCAAAATGGTTCACGGCGAAGAGGAGGCCGAAAAGGCCCAGAACGCGGCCAGAGCCCTCTTTGCGGGCGGCGTGTCCGACGAGAATATGCCTACCACCGAGCTTTCCGAGGCTGATCTGACCGACGGCCGGATCGACGTGATCACGGTTCTGACGCTCTGCAAGCTGGCAAGCTCCCGTTCCGATGCCCGCAAGCTGATCCAGGGCGGCGGGATCACGGTCAACGAGGAAAAGGTCACTGCCTTCGATCTGAGCTTCCAGGCCGATGAGCTTCGCAGCGGTCTGCATATCCGTAAGGGAAAGAAAGTCCACCACAAGGCGATCCTCAAAGGCTGAAAAACCACATTTGACATAGAGAAATAAACGTCAAGGAGGCTTTAGCTGTGTCTCAGATTACGACCCAATTCCGCTCATCCTTCAACGGTTACAACCGGGAGGACGTGGTCGATTTTATCGACCGGATGACCCACGCGCATGAGGATGCGTTGGAACGACTGCAAAAGGCGAACGCCAAGCTCAAGGAGGAGCTGGAGGAGGCAAATCAAGCACTTTCCGCTGCAAAAGAGAACAATGAGGCAGAAAGGGCACTTGCCGACGCGCAGGCGCTGGCTGAGGATCTTCGCAGTCAGAATGATGATCTTGCAGATCAGAATCAGAGTCTGAAGGAGCAGTTGACGCGCCTGCGTGCGGAGCGCGACGCAGAGACGGTTCCTCTGCTCAAGGAGCACGAAGAAGCGCAGAATCGTCTGAAGCAGGAGAACGCCATGCTTCGGGCGGAGCTGGCTGAGGTGAATCATGCCCTTTCCACCGCACGGAATAATACCGAGGCAGAAACGGCCATCAACAACGCCCGGAATATGATCGCAGTGCTCCGGAATGACAGTGAGCAGCTTTCTGGCCGCGTCCGAAGCCTGGAGGAGGAGTTGGAGCAAGTCCGTTCGGAGCATTCGGCTGAGACAGAATCTATGAACCGCGCCCATGAGGAGGCGCTCTCCGAGCTGCAAAACGCCAACGCGGAGCTTCAGGAAGAGCTGGCCGCCGCCAAGGAGGCGCTGGCCGCCGCATCGGATCACCGTGAGCAGACGGAGGAGCTGGAACAACTGCGAAATGCGAACGCCGAGCTGCGTGAGGCGCTGACCGCTGCCAAGGAGGAGCTGGCGGCCGCTAAGGAGGCGGCTGAGGCCCCTGTTGAAGATCCCGAAATGGAGCAGGCTCTCTGCGAGGCCCACACTGTGATCGCGGATCTGACCGGCAGCAAGGAAGTGCTGGAGGCCCGAGTCCAAAGCCTGGAGGAGGAGCTGGAGCAAGTCCGCTCCCAGCGGGAGGCCGATGCCGCGCTTCTTGCCCAGACCCAGGAGCAGCTGAACGCCATGGATGCTCCTGCACAGAAGGCTGACGCAAGAGATTATGCGGAGCTGGAGCTGGCGGCGTACCGCCGGGCCGAGCAGACGGAGCGTCTGGCGCGTGACCGGGCCAGGGACGTCTATCGCAAGGTGCAGGATACCTTCGAGCAGGCAAACGATACCATGAGCACCTGCCACGGAGAGCTGGAACAGCTCTGCCAGGTGCTGAGCACGAATGTCAATGAGATGCTGTCCGTGCTGAGCAGACTGAACAGTACCTATCAACAGACGGAGGAATCCTTCGCGGAGATCGGCGCGCGCGACCGCCAGCTGCTGGAGGAGAGTATTTAAGATGGAACGCGAAAACATGACCATGCTCTGTGACTACTATGAGCTCACCATGGCAAACGGCTATTATCTGACCGGAAAGAAGGACACGATCTCCTATTTTGACGTCTTCTTCCGCTCGATCCCGGACAAGGGGGGCTTTGCGATCACAGCTGGTCTTCAGGAAGTGGTGGAGTATATTCAGAACCTTCACTTTACGGAGGAGGATATCTCCTATCTGCGATCCAAAAACCTCTTTGACGAGGGTTTTTTGGACTATCTGCGCGGCTTCCGCTTCACCGGGGACCTCTGGGCCATTCCCGAGGGAACGCCGGTATTCCCCAATGAACCGATCCTGACCGTCCGTGCTCCCGCCATGGAGGCACAGTTCATTGAAACCTACGTATTGCTGGCGCTCAACCATCAGAGTCTGATCGCCACCAAGGCCAACCGGATCGTCCGGGCTGCTGAGGGCAGGACCGTGCTGGAGTTCGGCTCCCGCCGCGCCCAGGGGGCCAGCGCCGCCATCAACGGAGCCCGCGCCTGCTACATCGGCGGCGTCAACGGCACCGCCTGCACCATTTCCGACGAGCGCTACGGCGTTCCCGCGGGCGGCACCATGGCGCATTCCTGGGTGCAGATGTTCGATTCCCAGTATGAGGCCTTCAAAAAGTACTGCGAGATCTACCCCAACAACGCCGTCCTGCTGGTGGATACCTACAACACCCTGCGCTCCGGCATCCCCGATGCCATTCGGGCCTTCAACGAGGTGCTCAAGCCCCTGGGGATCAAAAAGTGCGGCATCCGCATCGACTCCGGCGATATGGCCTACCTGACCCGTAAGGCCCGGGAAATGCTGGACGAGGCAGGCTGGACAGAGTGCAAGATCTCCGTCTCGAACTCCATGGACGAGTACCTCATTAAGGATATTCTGAACCAGGGCGCGCAGATCGACCTGTTCGGCGTCGGAGAGAGAATGATAACGGCAAAATCCGAGCCGGTTTTCGGCGGCGTCTACAAGGTCTGTGCCGTGGAGGACGAACAGGGGAAGATCATTCCCAAGATCAAGGTCAGCGAGAACGTGGGCAAGATCACCAATCCCCACTACAAGAAGGTCTGGCGCTTCTATGGCCGGGATACCGGCAAGGCCATCGCGGACTATCTGAGCCTCTACGACGAGACGGTGGACGACAGCGGCGACTTTGAGATCTTTGATCCCGAAAACGTCTGGAAGCGGAAGGTGGTCTACGATTTCGAGGCCAAGGAGCTCCAGGTCCCCATCTTCCGGAAGGGCGAGCTGGTCTACGATCTGCCCAGCCTGGAGCAGATCCGCGCCTACTGTGCCCAGCAGGTGGATACCCTCTGGGACGAGGTCAAGCGTTTTGACAATCCCCACAGCTACTATGTGGATCTGAGCCAGAGGCTCTGGGATATCAAGCAGATGATGCTGCTGGAAGCAGGCGGAAGGCTGTAAGAAGCGCTTTCTGGCCTACGGCGTCAAACGAACAAAAAAGGGAGCCTGCCGCACGCAGGCTCCCTTTTAATATGCAGTTCACGTTGCCACATAGATTTACCTTCGGAAAAATGTATAGTGCCGGGCTTTTTCAAATCCCAGCTTCTCATAAAAGGGAAGATCCGAGATCACATAGGCCTCCCGGGCGCCAAGGGCCCTTGTCCGTGACAGGGCCTCCGTCAGCAGCGCGGCGGCGAGCCCCTTTCCCCGATGGGCGGGGACCGTGCAGACCGGCTCCACGTAGGCGTAATCCGTATCCGGCCGATACCACACGCAGCAATAGGCCGTCAAAGTGCCGTCCGTGGAGACAGCGGCGAGGCTCAGATCCCTGTTCAGATGGGGGCGGCGTTGGGGGACGATGGGGTCGTTTTGCAGAAATTCCCCATGATCCGTGCCGTGGTCAAAGCCTTGCCACAGGAGCCATTGGAAGTCCTCCGAACGCTCCGCCGGATCCAACGCAGCGAAGCCGTATCCCTCCGGCAGCACTGCACGGCGGAGTTTGTCCAAATCCAGCCGCAGAACGGTTTCACTCTGGTCGTCTGGTGTGAAGCCCGCGGCCTGGGCAGCCGTGATCTCCCTTTGACTGCCATCCCGGAGGGCGATCCCCAGGCCGGTATCATCCTTCAATTCCCGGTAGGCGTAATCCAGGATCTCCGGGAACAGCGCTTCGTATTCCGGCAGCGCGGCACAGGAGGCCTCGCCGAAATACATATCATAGATCGCTGCACCGACGATGCGCCCTTGTTCCCACCAGAGGCCGATAGACCGGATCGCTTGCTTGTCAAATTCCGGGTGCTCCATCATCCACTCAAAGCGCGCCCAATTCCAGTTGATATTCTGCTTTTCTTTTTTGTTCAATGCGATCAGAAACGCGCAGACCGCCTCGTAATCCTCCTCCCGATAAGGGCGGAATTCTGCGGAGGGCAGGGCATTACCGACGCTCAAAGCTGTATCCGGCTGTTTCATTGCAGTTTCCCTCGCTTATGAAAAGATTTGTCCCGGCAGGCGCAGCTTTTCCTTTGGCGGGAAGTTTTGGTCGAAGGCTTCCACGTCCGCGTCGTCCACATAGTAGCCCTGCGGCGTCCGGTACACGCCTGTGACGTCCCGGAGATAGCCGGGGATCAACTCCTTGCAGAGGAAGAACGAGTCGTCCGCGCCCTTCGGCAGATCGTGATAGCGGATGCCGAAGTTCCGGGCGTAATCAAAACCGCTCTTGCCGTAGAAGCCGATGTTGCCCTCAAACAGCACCGCGCCGAAGCCCATGGCAGCCGCATTTTCCAGAGAGTGATCCAGCAGCTTTTTGCCGTATCCCTGCCGTTTCAGCTCCGGCGTGATGCAGATGGGGCCCATGGTTAGCACAGGGATGAGCTTGCCGTCGTCGGCCTCGATCACCGTTTTCATAAACATATTCTGCCCGATCAGCCGCCCGTCCAGCTCCATGACAAAGTCCAGCTCTGCAACAAAGGCCGGATCGTCCCGCAGTACGTGGATCACATAGTGTTCGCTGCAGCCGGGGCGGTAGACGTTCCAGAACGATTCCCGGATGAGCAGTTCCACCGCTCTGTGCTCGTCCTGCCTCTCCCGGCGAATGACAGCGTTGTTTGTTTGCGTCATGGTAAAACCCTCCTGTTCCAGATCAGCATAGCCTTCACAACTAAAATCGCCAGGCAGAGGATCCCGGCATAAGGCTGCCGGGTCAGAATGAAAACCGCCGTGCCTGCAACGGACAGCGCCAGCCCGGCCACGAGCCGACGGTGATTCCATACAGGCGTCTCCAGGCGGCTGAGCACGAAGCCGAGGAGCCCGCTCAGAACTGTCAGACCAATCACAGCCAGAAAGACGGCCTTGATCCACGGGCTGAGCCCGGTGAGCTCAAACAGCGACACGGAGCCGGGCGTTCCCGCCCCGCTGCCGAAGATGGGCAGAAACAGCAGCAGCGCCAGCATCAGATCCAATGCGTCGCAGACCAGCGAGAGGTATTTGTTCAGGCTTTCCTGCTTCTCCTCCTTCGCGGCGGAGATGATTTCCTCCGGGCAGATCAGCTCGTCGATGGAAACGGAGAAATAGCGGGAGATCTGCTTCAAAGAGTCCAGGTTGGGATAGCCCCGCCCGGATTCCCATTTGGAGATGGCCGTCCGGGATACGAACAGCGCTTCCGCCAACTCCTCCTGGGTCAGACCCTTGCCTTTCCGCAGATCCTGCAGCTTTTCATTGAATTCCATGGTTCCTCCTTTTGCCGTCCACGGCTCGGACGGCGGCACGGTAGAGGAGAAAAAGTCCCGCGCTGAGCAGAACGGAAGCGATAATGTCCGTTGCCCAATGCACGCCGGCAATCAGCCGCCCCAGCACCATGAACGCCGAAAACCCGGCGGCAAACCATACGGCGGACTTCCGAAGCAGCGGGCTTTGCACCCGCCTATCCGTCTGGAACCAAAGCGTAGGCATGACGCTCAGCACCAGCAGGGTAGTGGACGAGGGATAGGACGCCTCCAGGTGCCCCTCAATCAAGATCGGACGGTAGTTGATGGGAATCATCTCAAAAATCAGATACGCCGCGATAACCAGAATATAATACCCACCCAGCAGGATCAGATCCCCGTCGACCCGGAGCAGACTTTTTCGCCGAATAAGCTGCACAAGTCCAACGACGCCGAAGCCCATGCAAATAATGATCGGAACGAGCCCGAGCCAGTCTGTTATCGTGTAGAGGCCCATGTGTACGCCGCTCAAGCGGTGGAACCACAGGTTGAACGCCGCAAACCCGACCTCCGTTCCGTTGGGCCCCGCAGCCTGTACGTCAATCCGCCGGATTAGAGCCGTCCATAGCGCGAAGGCCAGCAGCAGTCCGATCCCGACCCACAGGTCATTTTTTGTGTGTTGCTTCATGTTCCTTCCACCTTTCCGTTTCAGCTGTGCATAGCGTAGCACAGCGCCGGAAAAAAGAAAAGAGCCGCGTCGTCACACCCGTGACACGAAGCGTGTCACGCCGCCTGCCTGCGCTTACCCTGTCATTCTGAGCCGCAGGCGAAGAATCCGTATGATTCCATCAGGTTTCCGTTCCAGTGATGATGCGCTGGATCTCCCGCGCCATGATCAGATAATAATGGTACTTGCGGATCTCGTCCCAGTTCCGCTGGGTGCATTTGAATCCGTAGGAGTAGTCCGGCATCTCGTAGGGACTGCGCATGAAGTAGTGGAGCAGGGATTCATTGTCGAAAATGACCTCCTGGTCTTCCTTGATCATCCCCGGCAGCCCCAGCAGGTGAGCCGCCAGCTTGCGGCCGGGATCCGTCCAGAGCCTTCTGCCCAGATTGTGGATCTGCACCGCCCCATCGTTGAGCTGAATGTACATGGAGTTGATGTAGGGGTGATCCTTTATCTGCAAGCGAAGGGTAAAGGTCACCATGTAGAGGATGTGGGCCGGGTCGTAGCTGACCTGCTGTCCGTCCACGGTCTGCTTTTCCTCCCGGCTGGTCTGGGTGACGTCGATCTCAAAGTCCTCCACCTGGTCAAAGTCGATCAGATCCGGCCCCAGGTCGATCACGTCGTCCAGCGATTTGACCTTCCGCTGGGAGCCGAACAGGCCGCTGCTCGTGTCCGGGAAGGCGACGAATTTCCGCGCCTTGTCGTCGATCAAAATGACGCCGAACTCGCCGAAGACCTTGTCAAAGTGATAGTTTTTCAGCTCCTCGGCCTGACGCTGGCGGATCTGAAGCTGGTTCTCCAGCTGCTCCCGACTGCTGTTTTTGTAGTCTTCAAACCAGACGGACAGCTTTTTCGTGCATTCCTTGCAGACCTTGCCGTCCTGGCACTTTTTGTCCAGCAATCCGGTTTTGCCGCCGCAGAGGCAGCAGGCTTCTTTCTTGAACAGAGACATATTATTACTCCTTTCTGTTTTTCCCGTAGGTCAGGCTTCACGATCAGAGGATCCTCCTGCACAGCCGTACAGATCCCACGTTTTTTCAAGGGTCCTGCTTTCCAACTCCATGATACCGCAGAAATGGGAAAATGTAAAGAAAAGCAGTTTAACTTTGAATCAATTTTTTGCCGCAATAGACTGCAATTCAATCGTGGATTGACTATCTTTTTTTCGACCAATGATGTATAATTGCCGTATGGGAGGTGAAACGCGGTGACAGAGGATCAAGGGATGATTGATGAGATCAGATCAGAACTATTCCGAATGCAGGATCTCAAATACCGGGATTTTCAAAGCAAACTGACTCCGACGGTCGATCCTGCACGTTTTATAGGGGTACGAACGCCCGAACTGAGAAAGCTGGCAAAGCAGTTGGGCAAGCGGGAGGACGTTGGAGTTTTTCTGAATGCCCTGCCCCATACGTTTTTTGACGAGAACCAGCTTCACGCATTTATCCTTTCGGAAATGAGAGACTATCCGGAATGTATGGAGGCGGTCGATGCCTTTTTGCCATACGTCGATAATTGGGCGAGCTGCGACCAAATGTCCCCCAGGATCTTTCGAAAGCACAAACCGGAGCTGCTGGCGGCGATCCGTCGTTGGATTGCATCCGACCAGACCTATACGGTACGCTTTGGCATCAAGATGCTGATGGATCATTTTCTGGACGAGGATTTCAATATCGACTTTTTGAGCATGGCGGCGGATGTACATTCCGGGGAGTATTACGTCCGCATGATGCTTGCCTGGTTTTTTGCTACGGCGCTTGCCAAACAGTATGCGCCCACGCTTCCGTTCATCGAAGAACACAGACTCGATCCCTGGACGCATAACAAGACGATCCGGAAAGCAATAGAAAGCGATCGCATCAGCTCCGAACAAAAAGCGTATCTGCGAGGGCTGAGGAAAGCGTAATCTTTCCAAGAAGGCTGATGGAAGACAAGGAATCAAAAAAGCTGAGTATGGTTTCTGCCAAGCTGAGGAGGAAATATGAGCGAGTATGTTTTTATTCAGGACGACTACACCGTCCGCTACAACGACAAGATCGTGGGGTACTACTACGTGATGAGCGACGGGAGTGCCGAATACAGGACGGCCTATGGCAGCCCCTGGGAGATCGAGGCGGAGCTGAATGCGCTGGGCCTTGCAAAGAAGCGTGAAAGCGACAAGGCGTTCCGGCCATTTACGGAGCTGATCCGGGACGAAAACCGGGTGCCGGGACGGAGGCAGATCCTTTACCGCAGCGGGCCGGTCTTGCTGGAGCGGAAGTCCAGGCAGACAGGGGAGCGGTACTCCGTCTACCGCCGTAACGCGGAGAAGAATGAGCCCGACTATTCCCCCCTGCCCCACGACGCCCCCCATCGGGAGGGGCCGAAGACCCCGGAAGGGATGCGGGAGTGGGCGTCCTGGTACGCTTTCAACAAGATGGACGACGGCACCTACGAAGCCGAGCTGGATGAGGCCTGGTGCTGGGGCGGAGGCCACAACGACGGCGGCACCATCCACAGGGAGATCCCGGAGGAATGGTTCGCGCTGCCCTACGAGGAATTCCTGGAAAACGTCGTCACCCTCGCCGCTGCGGCCCACTACGGCTTCACCTCGGAGATGCTCCTGGAAAAGAAAGGGCTCAGGGAATTCTTGGGCTATGATAAATAGCGGCAGGGGAAATGCCTTTTTCTCTTGTTAAATGATCGTCTCCCTAAGCTCAGCAGGCAGCGCGGGCACGGCTCCAAGCTGGGTCACAACGTAGTCGGACAGCAGCGTTGCCGCGGCCAGGGATGCCTCGATCCCGTCCCCCTTCAACAGGTGGTGCAGGTAACAGGCACCGAAGGCGTCCCCCGCGCCGACGGTGGAAACGGCCTTTGCCGCGGGCCTCGGGGAGCGGAAGAAACCCTTTTCCCGGTCCCGCACGGCAGAGCCGTCCCGATCGAGGGTCAAGACGACTTGACGCAGGGATGGATAGCGCGTAAGCAACTCCGCTGTGCAGCGCTCGGGGTCGGCGCAGGGAAGGATCGCAGGGGCCTCTTCCCGGGATAATTTCAAAATCGTGGCCCCTGCGATGCTCTGCTCAATGATTTCCGGGCTGTAAAAGGGCTTGCGGAGGTTGACGTCACAGAAGACCTCCCGGTACTTCCCTTTGAGCAGCGCACGGAGGCTGGCACGGGAAACTGCTGAGCGCTGGGCCAGTGTGCCGAAGCAGAGAACGTCGTATTTTGTATCCATGCAGGGCGCGGGGATATAGTCGTAGGCAGTATCCTGAGCCAGATCGTAGGATGGGACCCCGTCCTGCAGCGTCACCCGGCAATAGCCGGTGGGCTTGGAGAGCACCGCCGTGTAAGTGATCCCGATCTGTTTTTTCCGCAGCTCCTCAAGGGCCGAGATCCCCAGCGCGTCGTCTCCCACAGCGGAGACGAGATCCACGGTTTCCCCCAGAGATGCCAGGTGCGCCGCAAAATTGAAGGGCGCCCCGCCGATCTCGGTCTTTTCCCCAAAGAGGTCGTAGAGTACCTCACCGAAAACCAATATTTTGCTTTCCATTTGAGATCAGCCCTCCGCTATTTCGCCGCGGGATACTCGTTGCAGAGCAGGCGGTAGGGGAGCTCGTCCTCCTCTATTTTCGGGAATCTGCCCATATCCTCGTAGAAGCGGTTGTCGCAGTTGTCGTCGTTGACCTTGGACACTTCACCGATCAGCACCTTGCCGCTTCCTTTCTCCGCCCAAAAGGCGTGGTAGAGCCGGGGCGTAAGGGTAATACTCTCGCCGGGCTTCAGCACCAGCTTGGTACCGGCAGGCAGAACGCGCACGCGTCCGTCGGTGCTGACCGTCACAGGCGTGTCGGAAAGCCCTTCGTTTTCGTCGCTGTTATACAGCTCGATCACGAGATTCCCGCCGCCGCGGTTGATGATGTCCTCCGTCTTGCTGAAATGAAAGTGCATCGGGCTGTACTGATCCTCTTCGGAAATGAGAAGCTTTTCCGCGTAGGTCTTGGGGCAGTCCGGGTCGCCGAATTTGCCGTTGCGGATGGTGAACAGGAAGAGGCCGATTTTGCGGAAATCGCCCCTGCCGTAGTCGGTAACGTCCCAGCCCAGCATACGCTGGCGAATTTCGTCGAATTCGTGTCCCTTCTCCTTCCACGCCTCCGGCGTAAAGTCGGCAAAGGGTGGGAGGTGGAAGCCCATCTTCTGGATGAAGCGTTCGTTTTCCCGGATAAGTGCGTTGATCTCAGATCGTTTCAACGGATTTTCCTCACTTTCGTTGCGCTTGTGTCGCTATCATAGCATGACAGATCACGGAAAACAAGGTTTCTTTCGCAAAAAACGTTGGCAGTAGAGAAAGAAATAAAACGGAAACGAAACCCCCTCGCCGCAGGCAATTCGACCTGCGGCGAGGGGTAATTTGCGTCAAAAAATCACGTTCCCTCTGATGGATCCAGCTGCGACGTTCACCACCTTATGAAAGCATCGAGCTATTCTTTCAACCCAAAGGCTTTCTCCGCCAAAGCGACCGTCTGTTCAATGGTTCTGCGTTCATCCCTATAGATTACGTGAAACCCTGACTTTTCAAATTCATCATACCCTTCCTGTGAACAAATCAATTTAAGGCCCTGCCGGTAGTTTTCCATCGCCTTTTCAGGATCTGGTTCTTCCATAATCAATTGATACAAGAACTGTTTCTCCGGATCTGGTCGGTCAAAAAACCTGTGCAACGGAATTTCGGGATCAGCAAGCATCACAAGGGTATGGTCCAAAGGGGCTATCTTTCTTAAGGTTTCAATACCAATATTCGTATCAACAAAAACCTTTTTCCCCTGATTGCATATCTCCGGCAGCATTCTGAGCTCCAGTACTTCGCATTCTTTCCTCACGCCATCGATCCAGTCTTTATATTGCTGTGGCGTTCTTCTGATAAAATCATGCCAGTCTTCAAGGTCTCTTGTATAGGTCAGGCAGGGGAACTCTTTGGTATCAAGTACGCCGGGATAATTGTCATGATAGTTTTCTTCGCATGCAATCCCCCTGTATTTTTTCGCCAATTCTTTAACCATTGTCGATTTCCCTGCATAAGAGGTCCCGATTATGAAGTAAGCATTTTCAAGAAACAAATTCATATCCGTAACACACTTTCCTCAGATATCCTGCAACCGGATTTGCGATCTGTTTGGGTAGAGTAGAACGAAATCCTGCGAACGGTGCGGCCAATGGCGTGCCAGCGGCTCCCCGGAGCCTGAGACCACGAAGAGCCCTCTTACCGACGCGGGACGCATTTGGAAGCCTTATCTGCTTTGCGCCTGCACGTAGCGATCCATGGTCTCTGCCGCCTGCTTTGCGGCCTGGACTGCGTGAACGACGGTCAGAGGCCCGGTGACAACATCGCCTGCGGCAAATACGCCGTCTACAGTGGACATTTGGTTCTCGTCCACGATCAGAAGGCCCTTGGCGTTTCCCATGCCGATGATTGGCCTTCTTCATGTCGGCGCAGCCCAGCAGAACCAGAATGGAGGCCATTTCTGATAATCCCGCAGGATATCAGTTGCTGTCAATTATTGAGACACAGAAATCAAGGAGAAGATAATTCTTAGAAGCATGCACGTATGCGCACGAAAAATGATGAAAGACCTTGGAAGGGCAGCGAAAAAATGCCGGCTGTGCACGCGCCTGGTTGGCTTGCTCCGTTAAGGTTTCCGAATGCAGAGGTTCAGAATCAGCGAGAGTCCCGCCAGGCAGAGCAGAAGAATAAAGGGAGCGGCGTAGCCTCCGGTGGATTCCACCAGACTCCCGGCAGCCGTGGCCGCGAAGGACGCGCCCATGAGGTTGAAGTTCATCACAGAGTAGTTCAGAGGGAAGTGCTTTGTCCCATAGAAGCCGGATGTGAAAGCCGAGGTGATGGTAGGGGCGGAGCCGTAGGAAAAGCCCGTCGCGCAGAGCCCTGCAACGCACAGGGGCAGAGACTTGGTCAGCACAGCCGTCAGGGCGATCCCGGCGGCAAGAATGGTCAGACCGTTCGCCAGCAGCATGGTCCGCTTTCTGCCGTATCTGTCGAACACGAGTCCGACGGCGATCCGCCCCAGGCCGTTGCAGACGGAGAGGATCCCAACCAGCGTGGACGCAAAGGCGGCCTTCGCCCCCACGGAGAGCGCCAGATCCCGGGCAAAGGAAAAGACTGTATTGCCCACCGCTGCAAGACAGACGATGCAGAAGAAAGCCAGCCAGAAGGAGGGCCTGCGGACCATTTCTCCTGTTTGGTAATCCTTCAGCTCGAAGGACTCCTCGCCCGCGGAACGCTTTTGCGGCGGCTGGGGCAGGACCTCGTTTTCTCCCGGCCTGCGAAGCAGCAGCGCCGTGACGGTCAATACCACAGCCAACAGGATCCCGACGGTGAGAAACGCCGTCCGCCAGCCGGGCCCTTCGATCAGAGCGGAGGCCAGCTTGCCTACCACCAGGGCAGAGGTGCCGAAGCCCATCAGCAGCGCGCCGGAGCAGAGTCCTTTTTGATCCGGAAACCAGGCGCTGACAGTGGAAATGATCACGTTATAGGAAATGCCGATCCCAAAGGCGGCGGTGACGCCGTAGCTGAGGTAGAGCGTCACGACACCGCCGCTGAGCCTGGAAGTCAGGAAAAAGCCGAGCCCGCTGAGGACTGCCGCCGCGAGCAGCGAGATCCGGCTGCCCAGACGCTTGCTGACCAGACCTCCGAAAAACCCGCCCAGGCAGTAGAAGCACATGGTCAGCGTAAAGTTCAGGGCCAGCTCCGACCCGGACCAGCCGAACTCCTCAGCCAGAGGCGCTTTTAAAATGGACCAGGCGTAGATTACGCCGGCGACCATCAGAGAAATAGTTCCGAGAATCAAATAGGCCCAACGGACCGTGGCGTTCTTTTTCATGCGAAACTCCTCCGTGAATCAACATGCCGCAATTATACCACAAGAAACGAAGCAGTTTCAAGAGGGGAAAAAGATCCGAATGGTTAATTGATTTTTTTATATTTCCATGGGAAGCTGCTCGGGTGCAATCAGCACGTTTGCGAAAAAACCTGCACATTTCAAGAGGCCTTGTCAGCAGGAACATGGTAATAAACGCAGTCTTGAAAAAACGACCCGGCTGTGCTACACTGTCAGCGTTACAGAAGGGGCGTTTCTCGTCTCAATAAAGGAACTCAAATTGCCCTGCGGGACGCTTGCAAACTTCGAGGAGGCAATTCAATGAAGAAAAAAGCTCTGATTGTGACCGTTGGAATACTATTTGTTGTGCTGCTTGGGACGATATTCACTGGTACAACAAGATATTCCTGTACTTCTATGGAAAAACTGTTTGCAAACGACAAGCTATTGTTTCATAATGCAGCAGAGATGCTTCTGGATCATCCTTGTGATGGTGGGATACGGATCAGGAAAGAGGATCCGCAGAACGAGTTAGTAACGGTTGTCCAAGTTGGGGAGCTTTTCATTGAAACAGAAGGAGCTGCTTTTTCAAGTGACATTAACGAGGAAATCTACGCAGCGGTAGCTCCGCTTTTTGAAAAAAACGATGTTACAGGAATTGCGGGTGGCTCCGGTCAAATTCAATTTGCAATCAATTCTTATATGGGGGAAGAATCATCCATTATTTTTTCCACCAATAACAAGCCGAGAGGATCTTTCCCGACACTCATTGAGCAGAAAAAGCTCGAAGAAAACTGGTATGCGATTATCTGTCAGGACTGACTTGGAAGAAGAAAAAACTATGAGCCCAGATGAACGGAAACGGGACTGTATTTGTCAAGGGATATGTTTGTCGTGATATTTCGGATAAAGGAGCAGCAAGGATGAAACCGAAAAAAGGCAATAATTGGACCGCATACTATGACCCCGACACGAAGCGGTTTTTTGCGGAGATCATATACACCAGCCGCGAGGGGCGGGAGCAGTACAACTACGAGATCACGAAGGACCTTTACAACCGGCTCGGCACCTTCCGGGACGACGTGGTAAACGAGCGGCTGATCCATACCGCAAAGCGGACGTATTCCTTCGAGAATACCATGTATGGCACCCTCGGCCCGGAGCGAGTCGTTTGGGACGAAGAAGCCAACGAAGCCATGCACAAAGCGGTACAAAAGCAGAAAAAGAAATAAAAACGGAAATGAACCCCTCGCTGCGGGCAACTCAAGCTGCGGCAATGGTATCTGGGAGGATCGCAGACGGTGAATGATTATTTGAGCAATCTGAAAAAAATAGAGTTTGTCATTATAATGGCGTGTACCGGAAGGTGTAAACACTGTTCAGAGGGTGACCACGATGGATTCACAGGGCATATCGATGCAGATGCAGCAGCGGAAGCGATCGAAAAGATCTGTGCACATTACCGGATCAAAACCGTGATGACATTTGGCGGCGAGCCGCTCCTATACCCTGATGTGGTCTGCAAGATACACAAAACGGCATCCGATTTGGGAATCGAAAAGAGACAGCTGATCACAAACGGGTTTTTTTCTAACGATCCGGAAAGAATAGAAGCCGTTGCGAGAGATCTGAAAAACAGCGGCGTCAATGATCTGCTTTTGTCAGTAGACGCGTTTCATCAGGAGTACATTCCCCTTGAACCGGTTTTCCATTTTGCCAAAAGCGCCGTGCAAGCCGGGATTCCCGTCCGGCTGCAGCCTGCGTGGCTTGTAAGTCCCGAAGACCAGAATCCGTACAATGCCCGGACGCGGGAAATCATTCGAGAATTTGATCCCTTGCATATCTCGCTCAATCAGGGCAACGTGATCTTTCCTTCCGGGAACGCCCTGAAATACCTGCGCGAGTATTTCGATGAAAAGGCGCCGGTTTCAAACCCTTATGAGGAAGACCCTAAAGACGTCAGAACGATCTCTTTTGACCCGGATGGGGGAGTTTTGAACGGGAACATTTATCAAACGGGTATTCTTGAAATTGTTGAGAAATATAAACCGTGATATTGTAAAAGAATCCTTGATAATCTTTGGATTTTCAAGGATTTTTCGATGGTCCGAGTGTTCATAACGGATTTGAAAACAAAGCGAGTGCCTGAAATCCGTTATAGACGCTCGCAGTGGTCGGAGTGGCGGGATTCGAACCAACGGCCTCTTGGACCCGAACGCATCTGGGACCCTTCAACCGGTCATTTCAGGCCATTTCCGCCGGTCTCCGCCTGCTAAAACCTGCTCTTCGCCGGTCTTATCTCCATTGCTCCCGGCTCCAGATTTCCGCTAAGTAGTCAGATATGTGGTCAAACCCGTTTTCACAGGCTATCCAGGTCCCAGAACCGACCTTGCATCAGCTCCCTGTAGCGGCGCACACCATGCGCCACCCACGATCCTTGTCATTCTGAGCGGAGCGTAGCGGAGTCGAAGAATCCGCTTCTCCCGTCCTGCAGCGGCGCACATCGTGCGCCATGGCCCCGGTTCCCGGCGGTCAAAATCTGCGACGCAGTAGACAAAGACTACGCCCTGCGAGGCATCATCCCTCTGCCTGATCCAGAAGCGCCCTTGCGCGTTTCTGGATCTTGCTATATTGAAGGTTTTTCGCAGTATACCATACAAATCCATGAAAGGGAAGTAGTTCTTTCTCTTGCCGGATAGTTTTTGTATCCTTCAACCCACCCTCCGGCTTGATGCATATATTATTCGTATTTGTATGTGTTGGACCCACCCCCGGGCCACCATGGACCCCCTTGAACTACTCAACCTATAAGTATAATAACAGAAAGAATTTACAGTATTAGAGAGAAAAAAACTGTATCGATGCCGATGCTTAAGATACTGTGGTTTTCCGTCTTGACCTGAGAAATACCGAATCCAGCCAACAGAAGCCCGCATAGCAATACAACCATCCGCCAGGTGCTCAGTTGTCGGATAAACAGCCCTCTTTCTCAGGTCTTGACTCGTATAATTCCTGCACTTTTTTAGGCCTTTTCTGCTGTCAAAGGCTCTGTGACAAGGATAATATTTTTATCCAGACCTTTGCATTATGATGATACTCAAACCGGGAAGTACAAATATCCCTTTCCTGTTTACTTTTCTGACCATTTTTGCTATAATATACATTGGATTGTTGTAATTTCACAAATTGTTTGTGTTTGCGGAGTATGAGACGAGATGGAGGGAGCTGTATGGATACGATCTTGCCCAAAAGCCAGATGACCGAAGAGGATATCAAGCTGAACTATATCACCCCCGCCCTGGTCTCCCGCGGTTGGCAAAACAAGATTACGATGGAGACCAAAGTCCAATTCACGGACGGTAAGGTCAACATCCGGGGCAACATCATTGCCCGCGATACGCCGAAAAAGGCGGATTATATCCTCTATGTCAATGCCAATAACCCTATCGCCGTGGTGGAAGCCAAGGACAATCACCACACGGTTTCCTTTGGCCTGCAGCAGGCTATGAGCTATGCGAAGATGCTGGACCTTCCCTTCGCCTACAGCTCCAACGGCGACGCCTTCTACGAGCACGACTTCCTCACCGGCCAGGAGCGGCAGATCCCCCTGGATCAGTTCCCAACCTACGACGAGCTCTGCGCCAGATTCCGGGCGGAGGTCAACGGCGGCGCCGGACTCACGCCGGCGGAGACCGCTGTCCTGCGCCAGCCCTATTATACGAGCCTGAACACCTATCCGCCCAGGTACTACCAGCGGATTGCCATCAATCGCACCGTGGACGAGATCGCCAAGGGGAAGCAGCGTCTGCTCCTCGTCATGGCCACCGGCACCGGAAAGACCTACACGGCCTTCCAGATCGTCTACCGGCTGCTGAAATCCGGACTGAAAAAGAAGGTCCTCTATCTGGCTGACCGGAATATCCTGGTGGATCAGTCCATCCAGCAGGACTTCTCTCCGCTGGAAAAGACCATCCATAAGATCAACTTTGCCAAGGATGATCCGAGCTCCATTACCTCTTATGAGGTCTATTTCTCACTTTATCAGCAGTTGACAGACCGGGAGGACGAGAAAGACGATGATGACGCTGCCTCCAGACTGGCGGCCCTGTTCAGCCCGACCTTCTTTGACCTGGTCATTGTGGACGAATGTCACCGGGGCTCTGCCAAGAAGGATAGCAATTGGCGCAAGATCCTGGAGTATTTCAGCAGCGCGACCCAGATCGGCATGACCGCCACGCCGAAGGAGACCAAATACATCTCCAACATCGACTATTTCGGCGATCCGATCTTTATCTACAGCCTGAAGGAGGGCATCGACGACGGCTTCCTTGCCCCCTTTAAGGTCGTCAATATTACCATGGATATCAGCGACGGCTGGCGGCCCAGGGAAGGCCAACTGGATTATTACGGCTTTCCGATCCCGGATCGAATTTACAACAACAGCGACTACGACTACAATATCGTCCTGGAGGATCGCACCTGGCGGGTTGCGCGAGAGATCACGAACTATCTGAAAAGCACAGACCGCATGGCAAAGACCATCGTCTTCTGCGCCACGGAGGAGCATGCAGAGCGCATGCGGATTGCCCTAACGAATTTGAATTCCGACATGGTGAAGAAATACCCGGACTATGTGGTGCGCATCACCGGCGGCGACGCCTACGGCAAGAGCAAGCTGGACTACTTCATCTCTGTTGGCGTGAAGGTGCCTGTGATTGCCACGACCTCCAAGCTGCTCTCCACCGGCGCGGACTGCAAGATGACCAAGCTGATCGTACTGGATCAGATGATCAACTCCATGACGGAATTCAAGCAGATCATCGGACGCGGCACCCGTCTGCGGGAGAAGGACGGCAAGACCCATTTCACCGTCATGGATTTTCGGGGGGTGACCCGTCTCTTCGCGGATCCCGATTGGGACGGTCCCATCGAGCAGGATCCGGACTACGACCCGAACCGTCCCCCGAAGGACCCGGACGCAGAACCGCCCGCGCCGCCCGATCCCGATGATCCTCCCGCCATCCTTCTGCCCAAGCCCTATGTGGACGAGGACGGCTGCCATGTCCATGTGATCTATAAGACCGTCTCCATCTATGACGCCAAAGGTAAGCTGCTGCGACAGGAGAGCGTCATCGACTACACGAAATCCAGCATCCTGGGGACCTACGCCTCCCTGGATAACTTCATCCGCCAATGGACCGCCGAGGAGAAAAAGGATAAGATTCGCGCCCTCTTCCGAGAGCGCGGCATCGACCTGGAAGCCCTGAAAGCCGACCAGAGTATGGCCGACGTGGACGACTTCGACTTCATTTGCCACGTGGCCTTTGACCGCAAGCCCCTGACCCGCAAGGAGCGGGCCGACAACGTCCAGAAACGTGACTTCCTGAGCAAATACGGTCCCGACGCCCGAAAGGTGCTGGAAGCGCTGATAGAAAAGTATTTGAATACCGGCGTCTACGAGATGGAAAGCATGGACGTACTGAAAATAGATCCTTTGAAACAGCTCGGAGCACCCTCTAAGATCGTAAAATATTTCGGCGGCAAGGAAGGCTATCTGACTGCCGTAAAAGAATTGGAAAAAGTGCTGTATGAGGTAGCAATATGACCTACTTATCAACCTTTGTAAAACGCCTGCGGGATATCATGCGCAACGACGCCGGCATCAACGGTGACGCCCAGCGCATTGAGCAGATCGCCTGGATGCTCTTTCTCAAGGTCTACGACGCCAAGGAGCAGGACTGGGAGCTGGACGAGGACGACTACGTCTCCGTCATCCCCGAGCCCTGCCGCTGGAGCAATTGGGCCGCTGACGACCGCAGCGGCGCGGCCATGACCGGCGACACCCTGCTGAACTTCGTCAACAACGTCCTTTTCCCTGTGCTGAAAGGCCAGAACGCGACGGACGCCGCCGGGAACACCATCCCCGGTGTGACCGTCACCCCGGAGACGCCCATCAAGAAGGCCATCGTCCGCACCACCTTCGAGGACGCCAACAACTACATGAAGGACGGCGTCCTCCTCCGCCAGGTCCTCAATGTCATCGACGCCCTGGACCTCAGCGACTACGAGGAGAGCCACGCCTTCGGCGAGATCTACGAATCCATCCTCCGGGAGCTCCAGAGCGCGGGCTCCTCCGGCGAGTTCTACACGCCCCGGGCCGTTACCGAGTTCATGGCCCGGATGATCGTGCCCAAGATCGGTGAGCGCATGGCGGACTTTGCCTGCGGCACCGGCGGCTTTTTGACCTCCTGGCTCAAGGAGCTGGAAAAGCGGGTCGCCACCGTGGAGGACCGGGCAGCCTTCGGCCAGTCCGTCTACGGCGTCGAGAAGAAGCAGTTTCCTTATATGCTCTGCGTCACCAATATGCTCCTCCACGGCGTGGACGTGCCCCAGGTCTACCACGACAACAGCCTCCTGAAGGACGTGCTGGACTACACCGAGGACGACCAGTTCGACGTGATCCTCATGAATCCCCCCTACGGCGGCAGCGAGAAGGCCGAGGTCAAGAATCATTTCCCCGCCGATCTCGCCAGCTCCGAGACCGCGGACCTCTTTATGTCCGTGGTCATGTACCGGCTGAAGGAAAACGGCCGCGCCGCCGTCATCCTCCCCGACGGTTTCCTCTTCGGCACCGACAACGCCAAGCTGAACATCAAACGCAAGCTGCTGACGGAGTTCAATCTGCATACCGTCGTCCGCATGCCCGGCAGCGTCTTCTCGCCCTATACCTCCATCACAACGAATATCCTCTTCTTTGACCGCACCGGCCCCACGGAGGAGACCTGGTTCTACCGTCTGGACATGCCCGATGGCTACAAGCACTTCTCCAAGACCAAGCCCATGAAGCCGGAGCACTTCGCCCCCGTCGTCGAGTGGTGGAACGACCGGAAAGAACTCTCCGCCGACGGCTTCGACAAGGCCAAACGCTTCCCAGCCTCCCGTTTCCTGGACGAAAAGGACTTGAACGGCAACCTGGACCAGTGCGGCTACCCCCACGAGGAGGAAGAGATCCTGGCCCCCCTGGACCTGATCCAGCGCTACCAGGAGGAGCGGGCCAGCCTCAACGCCGAGATCGACCGCGTCCTGGCCGAGATCACCGCCCTGCTGGGAGGGAACCAGCCATGACGCCCCGGGAACTGAAAAACAGCATCCTCCAGCTTGCCATCCAGGGCAGGCTCGTCGAGCAGCGCCCCGAGGAAGGGACCGCTGCGGAGTTATACAGTCGGATGGAGGCTTGTTGTTATAAATCTGGAAAGATAAATCAAATGATTTACGATAACGAAGTTCCTTTCGATATACCGGATTCATGGATTTTTGTACGTATTAAAAATGTTGCGGTATTACATAATGGGCGCGCCTATTGTCAGAAAGAATTGCTTGATAAAGGGAAATATCCTGTTTTACGTGTTGGTAATCTTTTTACTAGCAATAGTTGGTACTATTCAGACTTGGAATTAGAAGAAGAAAAATACTGTGATTATGGCGATCTGCTTTATGCATGGTCCGCATCATTTGGCCCGTTTATATGGAAAGGAAATAAGGTAATTTACCATTATCATATTTGGAGAATTGATTGTTCGGTGTGCATCGATAAAGAATACCTTTATTATTTCCTCCTGGCTGACACTGAGAATATCAAAAGAAGCGGTCACGGTTTAGCGATGATTCATGTAACAAAAGCGGGAACTGAGGAGAGACTACTTCCCCTCCCGCCGCTGGCTGAGCAGAAGCGCATCGTTGCCAGGATCGAAGAACTGCTGCCGCTGGTGGACCGATACGAACAGGCGTGGAACCGCCTGGAGGACCTGAACAAGCGCTTCCCTGGCGACCTGCAGAAATCCCTCCTCCAGCTTGCCATCCAAGGCAAGCTCGTCGAGCAGCGCCCCGAAGAAGGCACCGGCGAGGACCTCTTCCAACAAATCCAGCGCGAAAAGCAATCCCTCATCAAAGCCGGAAAGCTCAAAAAAGAAAAGCCCCTCCCGGAAATCACCGAGGACGAAATCCCATTCGACATCCCGGAGAGCTGGAAATGGGTAAGGTTATGCCAGGTCGGGATTACTCAAACTGGAAACACACCATCAAAAACTCATCCGGAATATTTGGGCACAGATATTCCTTTCATTTCTCCAGGAGATATCCAACATAATACGATTTTCTACGGCAAACAAGCACTTTCTTTGCTTGGAAAACAAGTAGCAAGAGTAGGTTGCGTCGGAACGATTCTTCAAGTTTGTATTGGAGGCTCAATCGGAAAAGGGGCAATAGCAGATAGGGAGGTTACATTTAATCAACAGATCAACGCAATAACTCCGATTATTGTAAACAGTGATTATTTGCTTTCAGTGATGACTTCCCATTATTTTATTAGTTCGATGAAAGAAAAAGCAGGAGGAACTGCTACACCGATAATTAATCGGGGTCTTTGGGACAGTTTGCTTGTTCCACTACCACCTATAAATGAGCAAAAACGTATTATTTCTAAGTTGGGTTTAGCTGTAAATAACATATTTTTTTCTATGATACAGTCAATAGCATAAACGTATCTGATTAGTTTTATTTGATAACGCTACTTATGCAAAAATGGAGCTGGGGAAGAAATGAAAAAATTAGATTTACATGTGCATACAATGGTTACAAAAAGTGATAAGTATTTCGACTTTTCATTAGAATCATTAAAACAGTATATTTGCAACTTAAGAATTAATGGGATAGCGATTACAAATCATAACATGTTTAATTATCAACAATACAGTGACATTCGTGATGTGTTATTACGAGAATACAATTGCGAAGTACTACCGGGGATAGAAATAAATATTGGCTCAAAGGGATTTGGCCATATTATATGTATTACTGCTCCAGAAGATGCTCTTGATTTTTCAGTAAAATGTGACCAGATTAATTCTCGAATCAACGCACCAACGGATTATGTTTCGTTTTCTGATATAAAATCAATATTCGTTGATTTAGGAAAGTATTTATGGATTCCCCATATCGAAAAGGCTCCTGTTGTAAAAGACGACATTCTCGATGCGTTTGGAAATGAAATATTATGCGGAGAAGTAGGAAGCATAAAAAAATTCATCTATAAAATTAATGATGAACGGTCACTTGTTCCTGTATATTTTAGTGATATACGTCCTGATATCAAAAACAGTTCATTCCCCACCAGACAAACGTTCTTTGATATTAATGCAGTGACACTGAGTGAGATAAAAAAATGTCTATTATCTAAACGTGGCGTTGCGCTGTCAGAAACAGAAGGCAATAGTCGCTTTGAAGTGCTTCAAGATTTACCTATCTCCACTGGATTAAATGTTGTTATCGGTGAAAGATCTTCCGGAAAAACATATTTGATGGATAGCATTAATACGCAGTATGAGCATGTAAAATATATAAAACAATTTGATTTGATTGAACGTAATCCTGATAAAGCGGCACAGCAGTTTATTCAGGACATTGCAGCAAAACGGAGTGGTTTTGCCGATTCATACTTTAGAGATTTCAGTGATGTTGTGAACGATGTCAAAAGTATTTCCTACAATGAAGACCAGGCAAATCTAGATATATATATTAACTCACTAATAAAGTTCGCAAAAGAAACAGACCGCGCAGATATGTTTTCCAAATGCACTCTTTATAACGAGTCACAATTTATGGAAAATAGCCTCAGCACGTTAAAAAGCCTTATTGAGTCAGTGAAAAATTTACTCGAAGTTAAGGAATATAGAGATATTATTGATAGACATATTGAGCGTAAAGACTTAATTACATTGCTTATTGAGTTAATCCAAATTTATCGAAATGAGGTAAAGCGGAATCTTGAAGCCAAGTGGGTCAACACTGCTGTAATTGAAATAAAAAAATCTTTACATATCCGGAGTGCGGCAACCAGCGTTCCTGAAATTAAATTTTATGATATCCAGCTAAATAGACAGAAAATCAGACGATTCAACCAACTTGCTTCGATAATTAAGAGACAGAAAATTCTGCAAACCCAAAAGCTTGGACGTTTTACGGTTCAAATAGAGAAAAGAGCATTCAATGGGGCAAATGAGTTCAGGACATTGTGCGGTAAAAAGACAGCAGCTTTTGCACCATTAGTTGAATCATACAAAGAAAATCCGTTTATGTTTTTACAAAGCCTTGTTGACTTGATTGAAGTTCCGGAAACTGATTATTACAAATATTTTGCACTTGTTGAATACAAAATTCTAAACGAGTACGGATTTCCTGTTTCTGGTGGGGAACGTGCAGAATTTAGGCTTTTACAAGAGATAAATGGCGCTATCGGGAACGATATGCTCCTTATTGATGAACCAGAATCATCTTTCGATAATCTGTTTTTGAAGAATAGTGTAAATAAACTAATTAAAGATCTTTCTCGGATAATACCGATTATAATAGTTACACATAATAGTACAGTAGGTGCATCAATAAAGCCTGATTATATTATCTATACGCACCGCGATATACATTGTGATCCTGTTGTGTATGAAAGATATTTTGGTTTACCAAGCGACAAAGAGCTTGTTTCAAAAACAGGGAAAAAGATTAAAAATATTAAAGCTTTACTGGATTGCTTGGAAGCAGGAGAGTCAGCATATTATGAGAGGAAGAATAATTATGAAGTACTTAATCATTAACTCAGGAAGAGCCTTTTTTAGAAATTCTAAAGGAGAAAACAACAGTATTGACAGTATTTCAAAAGAGGACATTCTATTTCTTTTGGATGAAGCAACTAATGAAGATATAATATTCCAGATGGACGAACCAATAGACGGAATAATTCAGAACGCTGCACATAAAATCATATATGATGCTTTGTATGGGAAGTTTTCTGAGTTGCTAAAAAATAAACATCGTTTTATAGATGAAACTAATCGGTTGTTTGAAGAAGCATTTCAGAAATATCAAAATGAATAATCAATGTATGATTTACATCAAAAAAGACAACGTTGCTATTTGCCTTATGTCCTTGGATAGCTGGCATGTCTCCGACGGCCTACTTTCTTGTTCCGGCAAGAAAGTTGGCAAAGAACCGGCCAGAGGGGGAAGATTCCGAATCTCTCCCCCCTCTGGATTCCCCTCATTTAAACGGCCAAAAGGGGTCAACCCCCTTTTGGAAATCCCCGCACAGACCTGTACGCTGGTTTCAATACTTGAACTGGCACAAAAGAGGAAGCATTTATTTATGACAAAGATACTATTTATTTGCCATGGGAATATCTGCCGAAGTCCGATGGCGGAGTTTGTAATGAAGGACATGGTCCGAAATAGGGGAGTAGAGGCGGAATTTGAGATCGCGTCCGCGGCCACCAGCCGGGAGGAGATCGGCAATCCGGTCTATCCCCCTGCGCGTCGGAAGCTGGCGGAGCATGGGATCGGGTGCGCCGGGCATCACGCCAGGCAAATGACCCGTGCCGATTACGACGATTACGACCTGATTGTCTGCATGGACCGTGCCAATATCCGCAACGCCCAGCGCGTCGTCGGCGGCGACCCGCATCGCAAGCTCCGCCTGCTCCTGGACTTCACGGAGCGGGCAGGGGAGGAGGTTGCCGATCCCTGGTACACCGACAACTTCGACGCCACCTGGCGCGACGTGACCGAAGGATGCGCCGCCCTGATCAAAACACTACAGTCATAATGCTGCAGAGCAGCTCCTATCTGCGCAAAAGCTGTCCCATGTGGAACAGAAGCCGGAAAACCCTTGCCGGGCCTCAGATTTCCGTGTTCCACTTCCGTGAAAACAGCTGTCCCGCAGGCGGAACGCAGATGGAACGGATGGGCTGCTGTTCCACTTGCGTTCCACCTGTGTTCCACAAAAATCCGCGTATGTGGAACGCCGCAATCCCTTGCTGCGTCTCAAAAATCGGCCCCTGTTCCACTTGTTCCACCAAATTTCAATATACCCCTGTATCTGCAAGCGCAAAACAACCGCGGTCACATTTTCTGGCAATTGGATGAAATCATTCGCGCAGCAAAGGCGTTGGAAGAAGGATCGACATGAAAACAACAGCGGAATTGATCCAATATGTGGATCAGGTCTACGGCGTAAAGCCGGAATATCTGTGGCCGGACTACCCAGAGACCTTTGTGTTCCGCCATGGGGACAACCGGAAATGGTTTGGCGTCGTGATGGACGTGGAGCGCGGAAAACTGGGCCTCCCCGGAGATGGAAAAGTGTTTTTGCTGGACGTGAAGACTGGGCCCATTATTGGCGGGTCCTATCTCGGTCAGCCGGGGATCGTCCGCGCCTGGCACATGAACAAAACCCACTGGCTGGGCGTCCTGCTGGACGGCTCTGCTGCGGAGCAGACGATCCGGGAACTGCTGGACATCAGTTATTCTATGACGGTATCCTAAAAGAGACTCGCAATGGCTGCGAGTATCAGGAGCAAAAATATGAATCAATCGAAAATCCGGGCAATACTCTTCGCCCTGCTTGCGGCGGAGTTCTACGCCGTCAACGTGCCGGTCTCCAAGCTGCTGCTGGAAGAGATCGGCCCCACCATGCTGGCGGCCCTGCTGTACCTCGGGGCTGGGCTGGGGATCGGGCTTTTGTGGCTTTGCAACCCGAAGGACCGGGCGAAGGCCGAAAAGCTGAACAAAAAAGATCTGCCCTTTGTGATCGGGATGATTGCGCTGGACATCGCCGCGCCGATCTTCCTGATGCTGGGCATCCGGTACGGCAACGCCTCCTCGGCGTCCCTGCTGGGCAACTTCGAGATCGTGGCCACCACGGTCATCGCCCTGCTGGTGTTCCGGGAGGCCGTCTCCGGGCGGCTCTGGCATGCAGTCGGGCTGATCACCCTGGCCAGCGCCTTGCTCTCCTTCGAGGGAGCGGAGAGCTTCCGGCTCTCCACGGGCTCGCTGCTGGTGCTGCTGGCGGCCTCCTGCTGGGGCCTGGAAAACAACTGCACCCGGAAGATCTCGTCGAAGAGCACCTATGAGATCGTCATTCTGAAGGGCGTTTTTTCCGGCCTCGGAGCCCTGGCCATCGCCCTGCTGCGGGGCGAGGAGTTCCCTGCGGCCAAGTGGATCGGGGCGGCCCTCGTCCTGGGCTTCGTGGCCTACGGGCTCAGCATCTTCCTCTACGTCCGGGCCCAGAGCACCCTCGGTGCGGCGAAGACCAGCGCCTATTACGCGGTGGCTCCCTTCATCGGCGCGGCCCTCTCCTTCGCGTTTTTGCGGGAGAAGCTGTCGGCCCTGTACCTGGCCGCCCTGGCGGTAATGATCGCGGGCACGGCCTTAGTCGTGATTGACACTCTGAAGTGCCGGCACACCCACCTGCACACCCATACCATCACCCACACCCACGACGGATCGACCCACACTCATACGATCACCCACGAGCATTCGCACAACCATTATCTCTCCGAAGAGGAGCACCGGCATCATCACGAGCTGCAGCATTCCCATTCGGAACAGGAGTTGAATCTATGACCGCTCATGAAACATACCACAGAAACTCGCCACCGGAAATGGAGAATGAAAAAAATGGCCTTTGATTTCAAGAAGGAATACAAAGAGTTCTATCTGCCGAAGGACACGCCGTCCATTGTGACCGTACCGCCCGTAAACTATCTCGCGGTCCGGGGAGAGGGCGACCCCAACGAGGAAGGCGGGGCGTATCAGCAGGCCATTGGGCTGCTGTACGGTATCGCCTACACGATCAAAATGAGCAAAAAGGGCGATCACCGGATCGAGGGTTATTTCGATTACGTCGTCCCGCCGCTGGAGGGCTTTTGGCGGCAGGAGGGCGTGACGGGGATCGACTACGCCCACAAAGAGAAATTCCAGTGGATCTCCGTGATCCGTCTGCCGGACTTCGTGACCCGGGCGGATTTCTACTGGGCGATCCAGGAAGCTACGAATAAAAAGAAAATGGACTTCTCGTCCGTGGAGTTCTGGACTTATGACGAGGGCCTGTGCGTCCAGTGCATGCACAGCGGGTCCTACGACGACGAGCCCGCCACCGTGGAACGCATGCACCGCTTCCTGGAGGCGCAGGGCTTTGCCCTAGACCTCACGGATCAGCGCCTCCACCATGAGATCTACCTCAGCGACGCCCGGAAAACCCCGCCGGAGAATCTGAAAACCGTGATCCGGCACCCGATCCGAAAGACGGAATAGGAGGAATCATGCACGAGCTGTTGACGAATAAGTCCGTCCTGTTTCTGGACGTCGGCAATACGATCGATTACCCGGCTTCCGGGGACTGGATGTTTACGAACCTGTTCTTTGACCTCGCCGGAGAACGGCTGAAGGAATGCGCCGCGGAGCAGATCCGCAGGGCATGGATGACGGGGGTGGAATACCTGCTAAAGAACCATGCGGTCCGCGATGAGGAAGAAGAAGCTGGGCAGTTTTATCAATACTACCGGATCGTCTCCGAAGCACTGGGGCTGAGGTTGACGGAGGACGAGATCAAAAGGCTCGCCGAGGACAGAACCTACAATATGGACAACTACGTCCTTTATCCCGGCGCGAAAGAGGCTATCGAAGCCCTCAGCAAAACCTATCGCCTCGGGATCATCTCGGATACCTGGCCCAGCATCGAAAACCAGCTGCGTACCCTGGGCGTGCGGCAGTACTTTTCCTTTGCCACTTACAGCTTCGCGCTGGGCGTTTTCAAGCCGGACCCGCGGATGTACCTGGACGCGCTGCGGAAATGCGGCTGCGACGCCCGGGAAACCGCTTTTGTTGACGACAGCCCGCAAAACCTGGAGGGCGCGGCGAAGCTCGGCATCACGCCGATCCTGATCGCCGCGAACCCGGCCTCGGATGTGGAGACGCCGTATCGAAAGATCCACGCGCTTTCCGAGCTGCCTTAAGGCGGCACACCTGCTCGGGAAGAACGAAAGGAGCACACGATGAATCAGGAATGGGCAGACAAGAACAAAAAGATGCAGGCCCTGCTCGGGAAGGAAGCGAGCTTCCGGGAGGGGATCGAGGTCCTGATTGAGCTTCGGAACGATTTGTTCGGGCTGATCGCATCCATCGCGGAAAATTATCCGCCGGAGGCCTTTTCGGCGATGCCCTTTGCCGGCGCCAAGGGCTATCAGAGCAAGACCCTGGCCTATTCCATGTGGCACATCTTCCGAATAGAGGACGTTGTGGCCCACACGCTGATCAGGCAGGACGCCCAGATCCTCTTTGCGGGCGGTTGGCAGGAACGGATCAAGAGCCCGCTCATTACCACCGGCAACGAGCTGCAGGGGGCGGAGATCGCCGCGTTTTCGGAGCAGATGGACGTAAAAGCGCTGTGTGAATACTGCAAAGCCGTCATGGAATCGACGAACGGGCTGCTACGGGAGCTGGAATACAAAGACCTGAAACGCCGGTTTTCAGAGGAGGATCGGCAGAGGCTGATCGACAGCCGCTGCGTCAGCACCGACGAAAACGCGTTCTGGCTCATCGACTACTGGTGCGGGAAGAACCTCCTGGGCCTGCTGAAAATGCCCTTCAGTCGCCACTGGATCATGCACGTCGAGGCCATGTGCCGGATCAAAAACAAGCTGTGCCAAAGGGCCCGCAAGGGCGTGGACCCCATTGCCTACTGCGGCCTGTCCTGCGATCACTGCTTTTTGACGGAATGGTGCGGCTCCTGCCGGACGGCCTACAACGCCTGCTCCTACGCGACCTGCTCTCCCAACGGGATCTGCCCGACGGCTGCCTGCTGCAAAGAGAAGGGGATCGACGGCTGCTGGGCCTGTGACGGACTACGCGACTGCCGGACCGGCTTCTATGCCAGCGCGGAGGACACCAACGCCATCAAGGCTCTGGCCATGTTCATCGGAAAATACGGAAAACAGGAGCTGCTCACCGTCCTGGACCGGCTGCACCAAACCCGCGAGTTTCAAGTCATTCAGGAGATCATCGGTCTCGACCCGGAGAAAGGACTGCAGATCCTGGAAGAGAATCGGCTGCAATAAAATGGATCTCCTCTGCCGGAATGGCGCGGCGGCACGATCCGCGCCGTCATTGCGCCGCAGAAATGCCGGAACTGCTGTGAGGGACGATTGCAAGGCGATAATGGGAGCAACATTCATCCGCTCTATACCATGCGCGTATCGGGAGCGGGAGAACCCGAAAAACCCTGCTTGACGAGGGAATTATGGATATCAGAAAAATCAAATCAAGCAGAGCGATCGAGGCCTTTATCGAAGCGGAACAGGAAAAATATGAAGCCGAAAATGGGGTCTCGTGCAATTACACGCCGTTTTGCTTTGCGGCGACGATCGGCGATGAAATCGTTGGAGTTGTTTCCGGCGCAACATTTTTCTCAGAGATCTATATGGACGAATTGGTTGTGAAAGAGGCTTACAGAAGGAAAGGAATAGGAACGCAGATGATCAAGGCGGTCGAAGCGTTCTATCACGGCAGGGGCTTTCACAACATAAACTGCTGCACCAATGGATTTCAGGCGTCTGCCTTCTACGAAAAATGCGGATTTGAACTGGAATTTGTAAGAGAAGATAAATCGGATCCGAAGCTGAATAAGTACTTTTACATCAAATATCTTGATTATGACGATGGATGAACTGTTTTTCTTTGACGGGAAACCGGAGGAGCGGGCGCTGTATGAGGCGCTGCTGGACCGGATCGCGGCGCTCGGGGCCTTTTCGGCGGTTGTCCATAAGACCCAGATCTCCCTGAAAAACCGCCGGGTCTTCGCCTGCGTGTCCATGCTGCGGGTGCTGCCGAAAATGCAACTGCCGCCCCATTTTCTCGTATTGACGCTGGGCCTGTCGTACCCGCTGGGATCCCCGCAGATCGCCGCGAAAACCGAAGCCCAACCAAATCGCTGGACGCACCATATCGTCCTCGGCGGCCCGGACGACCTCGACGACGAGCAGCTGGACTGGCTCCGGCAGGCGTATGAATTCGGAAACAGGATCTGAATGGATCTAATGTGAGGGTGTCGACAGATGACAAACATTGTGCTGAAAGCGCGGACTCCAGAGGACCGGGAGCAATTCATCCTGGACAACCAGGAGGCCTTCAACTATGGCGCATTGGAGGAATTCGGCCGCCGGGACGACCACTTTGAGGAAGAGGGTGAGATCATCTCCCGGGAGACCATCGAGCGCTCCATCGACGGCGGCGAGGCCTGGCGCATCTGGCTGGACGGGAAAAAGGTCGGTGGCGTGGTGCTCCGCGTCGAGGGCGACCGGGGCGATCTGGACCTGCTCTTCGTCTCTCCGAAGGCCCACAGCAAGGGCATCGGTTACGCCGCCTGGTGTGAAGTGGAAAAGCTGCACCCGGAGGTGCGGGTATGGGAGACAGTCACACCCTATTTTGAGAAACGCAACATCCACTTCTACGTCAACCGCTGCGGCTTCCACATCGTGGAGTTCTATAACAGCCACCACCCCGATCCCAACGACCCCGAGGCGGCGGAGCAGATGGACGAGCAGTTCCCGGACGGCATGTTCCGGTTTGAGAAAAGAATACAGGATGGCTGACGGAGATCGGACTTTATGAAATAGGAGGACAACACCATGAAAACTCTGATCGCTTTCTTTTCCCGGGCAGACGAAAACTACTTCGGCGGCGCACTGCGGTATATTGAGGTGGGAAATACAGAGATCGTTTGCAATCTAATAAATGAAATGATCCCCGCTGATATTTTCAGGATCGAAATGAAGGAACCCTATTCCCCGGACTACATGATCTGCATCGAAGAGGCAAAAAAGCATCTGCGGGAGAAGGCTCGGCCCGAGCTGGTCCGTTACCCGGACAGCCTCGACGCCTACGACACCATCATCCTGGCCTATCCCAATTACTGGGGTACGATCCCCATGGCCGTAGCGACCTTCCTGGAACGGTATGATTTCACCGGCAAGACGATCCTCCCTCTCTGCACCAACGAGGGCAGCGGAATGGGCGGCAGCGAGAAAACGATCCGGCAGTGCGCGCCGGGAGCAACCGTCAGGAAGGGCCTTCCCATCACCGGAAGCTATGCGGCCAATTCCGGAGAGAGCGTCCGCAGCTGGCTCGATGCGAACGGTCTGCTGTAAGGAGCATATAACGCTTGCTGAGGAAACGGATAAGGTGAAAACCACATCACACAGAAATCCATGGAACCTGAAGAAGGAGAGAAACGGAATGCCTGAACGACCCATCGTAAAGGACCCCATTTTTCTGGCCCGGAAGTCCAGACCGGCGACAGCGGAGGATCTGCCCATTGCCCGGGATCTGCTGGACACCCTGGCCGCGCATCGCGACGGCTGTGTCGGCATGGCCGCCAATATGATCGGGGAAGCGGTGAGGATCATCGTTTTCGACAACGAGGGCACCGACGCCGTGATGTTCAACCCGGAGATCGTGAAGGCCTCAGAACCCTACGAGACCGAAGAGGGCTGCCTCTCCTTGATCGGCGTGCGCAAGACCAAGCGCTTCCGCAAAATCAAAGTCCGGTATCAAAACGAGCAGATGCAGCTCCGGCTGAAAACCTTCACCGGCTGGACCGCCCAGATCATCCAGCATGAGATCGACCACAGCAACGGAATCCTGATCTGAAAAAGTTTGTGGTTTCCGATTCTTTGGTCTGGACTTTTGGGAAAAAGTGTAGTATGTGTTGTGTCGGAAACCTACAGAAAGAGGAGGCACGACACATGGCAAGAATATCCATCAGCGACCTGTACCTGGGCGAGGGCCCGGGCGAGAAGTACGGCGGGATCCTGAACACCGTCATGCAGGAGTTTTTCACCAGCGGCGTCCCTGAGGGATGCGACGAGAGAACGTGGATCGAGCTGCTGACCGTAAAGCAGACCTTTCTCACGGCAATGCAAATGGCAGAACTAGGCGACGAGGTATCGGAATTGACCGATGCTGCGTCGCCTTGTTGTATCAGCGAGACCGAAGAGCGTACCTGTAGCGGCGCACAGTGTGCGCCACGCGCTCCTCTCGCAGGACGGGAGGAGGTGAGAAAATGAGCATGCTGGAAGAGATCTGGACCTGCGGTCTGACCTATAAGGATCGGCCCGTAAAGTCGGGCTCTTCCTTGGAGCGGACGCTCTGCCTGTACGCGAAGAACCAGGACAAGCTGAAAGCGATGCTGAACGCAGAGGAGACGGAGCAGTACCAAAAAACGATGGATGCCTTCAACGACGTCGTCAGCGTGACGGAAGAGGAAGCTTTCGAGTTAGGCTTCACGCTGGCCGCCAGGCTGATGATCGACGTGATGCGCTCGGCGGAGATTCCGTCCATCGACGATGACTGACGGTCAAAAACGAAGACACTGTAAACAAAGACTGCCGCCTCCGTCCGATTCCCGGACGGAGGCGGTCAATTCATTCAGCTTATTCCAAATGAAATGAATGGCTGATGCGCTATGATGAAGGATGCGTGTCTGATCAGAACAGATTCGCCAGGCTGCCGAGGGAGGTCGCACCGACCCAGGCGGCGGCCAGAACCACCAGGACGCCGAGTATCAGGAGCCAGGTTGGATGGCGGTAGTCCGTTCCCATGATCTGCTTATTCTGCGAGGCAACCAGACAGACGCCCAGGGTCAGGGGCAGGATCAGACCGTTCACGGCGCTGGCCAGCACCAGCAGCTTCGCCGCGCCGCCCAGAACCGTCATGACCGTCGTGGAGACCGCGATGAAGCCGATGATCCACAGATTCTCGTGCTTCTCGATGGAAGGGTGGAAGGTCTTCAGGAAGGTAACCGAGGTGTAGGCAGCACCGATCACCGAGGTGATCGACGCAGCAAGGATCACCAGGCCAGCAAATCGGTAAGCCAGATCTCCGGCCCCGATCTTGAAGGCGTAAGCGGCGGGATTGCTGATGCCGCTGTAGGCTGTCGCTCCTTCAAAAGCTTCGTTCTTAGACGGATCTGTCAGATCGATGCCCGCGAACCGGGTCACAACGCCCAGGATTGCCAGGAACAGAAGGACACGGAAGATCGCGGCGATCAGGATCCCCGTGACGGCGCTCCGGTCTACGAGCTTCCGGTTTTCTTTCCCGGTCAGTCCGGCGTCGATCAATCGATGGGCTCCGGCGAAGGTGATATAGCCCCCGACGGTGCCGCCCAGAAGGGTCAGGATCGCCGGGAAGAGCTCGCCCGGCTCCGCGGAGGGGAGGAAGGTGTTTTTGACTGCCTCTCCCACCGGCGGCTTCGTCAGAAATACCAGCACAAGGATTACCAGGATCATCCCCGCGCCGAGATATTTGACGACCTGATCCACGATGGACTTGGCCCGCTTGGAGAGGAAGATCACGATCGCCAGAAGTCCGGTGATCAGACAGCCAACGGTATCGGGGAGGCCGAAGAGCGCATTGAAACCCAGTGCGCCGCCGCCCACGTTGCCGATATTGAAGGCCAGACCTCCCAGCGCGATCATACCGGCCAGGAAGAAGCCCAGGCCCTTGACCAGACTGTTGGCGGCGTCCTGCCCGCGCAGGCCGGAATAACACAGCACCCGCCAGATGTTCACCTGGGCAATGGCGGACATGAGCAGGGAGATCAGAATGACAAAGCCGAAGCTGGCCCCGAGGGAGCATGTGAACACGGCCGTCTGGGTCAAAAAGCCCGGCCCGATGGCCGAGGTCGCCATCAGAAAGGCTGCGCCGATCAGCGCGCCGCGCGTTGTTTTCTTATCCATGCGTTTTTCCTGATACTTCGGGCTGCGGTTCCGCTTCTACGGGGATCCGCTCAATAGCCAGGACTAAGGCGCGGGCGGCAACGGAAGGTTCCATGGAGGGCGTACCGCGGAAGGCCGGAACGTGGATAAAGGCTGCGCGGACGCCGGTCCCCCGGAAATGATGGAGCACGCGGTAATACAGGTCGTTGCAGACGTAGAGCCCGGCGCTGTAGGAAAGCGCCGCGGGGATGCCTTCTGCGCGGATCGCCTCGGTCATGGCCCGCAAGGGAAGGGTGGAGAAATAGGCCTCCCTGGCCCCGGGGACTACCGGAACGTCCTGGGGAGACCGGCCTGCGTTGTCGGGGATTGGGGCGTGCTGCAGGTTGAGCGCGACAAGCTCCGGGGTGACGGCAACCCGTCCGGCAGCCTGGCCCACGCAGATCACGACCTCTGCTCCGATCTCCTCTGCCAGGGCGATCGCCCGATCTCCGGCAGTGCCGAATTCCACGGGAAGCAGCGCTTTCTGCAGACGCCACGGACCGACGGTATCCGGCAGAGCGTCCACTGCCAGCATCGAAGCGTTTTCCGCTTCCCCTCCAAAGGGCTCGAAGCAAGTGATCAAAAGCGTGCGGTGATCCTGTTCCATGTTGCTCAACTCCTGTTTTTTTGTTTGCGGTATCTGTCAATGTATTTTAAACCAGCCGCTTTCGTTTGTCAAGGACAGGGCGGCGGAAACGGTGACAGAATAAGCAGGGTTAGAGCCCGAATAGACAGAACGCGTTGACAGCCATGCCGGCGGGTAATAAGATGAACGCAGAAATATATTTTTTACAGGAGGCTGCCATGAACCGGAACGACACCTGTTATCAGAACTACGTTAAAACCTTGAAGGAAGAGCTGCGGCCAGCCATGGGCTGCACGGAACCCATCGCAATCGCCTATGCTGCAGCCAAAGCCCGGGCTGTCCTTGGCGCGGTTCCCGAACGTCTGCTGATTGAGGTCAGCGGCAACATCATCAAAAACGTCAAGAGCGTGGTGGTCCCCCATACCGGCGGACTGCGGGGGATCCCTGCCGCCGCTGCCGCGGGTATCGTGGGCGGCGACGCGGACGCGGAGCTGGAGGTTCTGTCCAAGGTAACGCCGGAGCAGATTGCAGCTATGCCTGCCTTCCTGGAGCAGACTCCCATTGAGGTGCGCTATGCCGAGACCGGCCACATCTTCGATATCATGGTTACGGTGTATCACGGCGAGGATACGGCATGTTGTAATACGCCCCACGCACGTGGGGATGAACCGGACGCTATCAGATACGTGATGGGGGAATATGGCATACGCCCCACGCACGTGGGGATGAACCGCCGGTTGCGGCCGATCTTCACTCCGTTCTGCCATACGCCCCACGCACGTGGGGATGAACCGCGCAAATTACAAATTCTTTGAGGAACGAGAACATACGCCCCACGCACGTGGGGATGAACCGAACGACATTCAGATCACGCTGGCCGAGATCGACCATACGCCCCACGCACGTGGGGATGAATAGAAGTTCAAGTTTTGCGGAATGCTCCCCAAAAAGCAGGGAAAACTTTTGCCTGGACTTTTGTGAAAAAGTGTGGTGTTTGTTGTGTCGCAAGGAGGTGCGATACATGGCACGAATATCAATCAGCAATATGATGGACGTGATGCAGACCATGGAGCTCCCGTCCATCGACGATGTCTGACGGTCAAGAATTAGTTTGCTGTACTCTATAATACAAGGAAGACGGTAAGGTCGATTTCGGAGCAGTTTCTTGCGTCACGTTAGAAGCAGGGTGAAATAATGCTTGTTTTTTGGTGGGAATATGATACAATAAGGTTGGATTGAGCAAAGCGACACAGCGCAGCTTGGACATGCCGGAGGAAAGGTGCGTGCGAGACGACTTATGGAAAAACATGAGCTTGAAACAACCATGGATTTTGAAAGCTTCCGGCGAGATAACCGCCGCAAGGTCAATCGCACTCTGAATCAGACACTCTGGTTTTGCATCCTGACCGGTCCTGCTATCGCCCTTGGGATTATGTGCGGTGTATTCCGTCAAACAAGCTATCTCGCCTGTGCGATTGTCACTGTTGCGGTGGCTCTGGTAGCAGGCGGCGATTCGCTGATATTGAAAAAACTGCCTTACAGCTATGTCCCAAGCGTCATTGCGTTGGTTGCGCTTGATTTTCTCCTTTGCTACATGAGCTTTGCCCATATATCGATCCGGCTGACATGGTTTGTCGTTCCGCTCCTCAGCCTTCTGCTTTTGGATTCCTGGGCTTACATCGGCGTGTCGTTTCTGAATTATCTGATTATGGCCCTCGGTATGTGGATGGAGGCGATGTATATCGTCGAGCTTCGCACGGATTTCAAAACGACGTTGGAGGGCTTCATCAACATCTTTTCCGGGTGCACCATCGAAGCCGCGGTGATGTTTCTTGTCGGTCTGATGCTCAGCAAAGCTACGAATAGTTATTATCGAAAGATGATCAGTCAGTATGCTGAGGCGGAAGAGCAAAAGCGAACCCTGCAGGAGAATCTTGGTATTTTGGACTCCATGGCTGAAATCTATGATTATGTCAACTTAATTAATTTCACCGAGTCCACAGAGATGTCCTTGCGTGAGGAAGTCTTACGCAAGCTTCCCATTGTACCGGGGCAGGATCACACCCATATGACGCAGGGGCTGAGAGCGCACATTACTGCGGATATGGTGGATGCTTTCTGGAGATTTACAGACATTACCACCGTTCCTGAGCGCTTGATTAACCGCAAGAGCATCTCTGATGAATTTGTCAGCAGCCGTATCGGTTGGTTCCGCGCGCAGTATATTCGCGTACAGGGCGAAATGGACCGGAAGCCGGATGTTGTAATCTATACGATCCAGAACATTGACGCAGACAAGCGGAGAGAAGAGCACCTGATCCGAATTTCCAGAACGGATGAGCTTACTGGAATGTTTAATCGCCATTGCTATGAGGTAGATGTTGCGGAGCTGCAGGAATCAGGAATTGACAGAGAGTTGACTGTCATTTCTGCGGATGTCAATGGACTGAAGTTGGTGAATGACAGTATGGGGCATGCCGCGGGAGACGAACTGATCTGCGGTGCAGCCTATTGCTTGCTTTCAGCGCTGGGAAACCGTGGAAAGGTGTATCGTACCGGCGGAGATGAGTTTATGGCGATCGTTTATGCTTCAGACTGCGAGGCCTTGCTGCGCGAGATCCAGGACAATGTGTCTTCCTGGAAAGGGAAAATTGTTGATTCAGTTTCCATCTCTGTCGGCTGCGCGACACATGCGGAGTTCCCAAGTGGAAGCATTGAAGAGCTTGAACGGATTGCAGACGCCAGAATGTATGAGGATAAGGAGCGGTTTTACCGTCAGAATGGACGGGAACGGAGAATGTTTAATCCGAATATTATCCCCAAAAAATAGAGCGCCGATCCCATTGCGAGATAACGTCATTTCGTAAGACAACAGAAAGAATACCCCGTATCCTAAAATGGGTACGGGGTATTTTCTTGAAGCGTTATCCGGCAGTTCCTGTTATGATCCGTAGTAAATTAAAAAACATAGTCGAGTTGCAAAACATTGCATAGAATACAAAGACACCAGCGTTCCCCGAAAAAAGGGTTGGCTGGTGACTTTTTTGGCATAATTAGGCTATTACAAAGAAAGAATGCGTAGAAAAGTGAAAAGCGTGAAAAAATGTCTGTCACCCCAAAAGAGAATTCTCACCTCCGGTTCGGCCGGAGACAGTTTAATCATAGGAGCCGCTTGCTCAGTTGTTCCGGGTCGAGCTCGTCCAGGTCGACCACCTCAATGTCCAGTTCAGCAGCACGATTTCTTGTGACGGTGCAGGCCCGCTCGGCGCTTACGATGATCGCCCTTGCTACCTCACCGCCGAAGCGGTCCCGCAGAATCGCCAATTCGTTGAGTGCTTCCGTGCGGATCTCGGAGGTCTTGCAGCTGATAAATACGGGCTTGATACCCCGGACCGCGACAACGTCGATCTCATTGCTGACGCCGTCCCGGGTGTTCTGCCCATCCCAGTCCACGACGACGCTGACGCGCACGTCTTGATATCTCCCGCTTTTGACGCATGCCTTCCAGACGTAGAGCTCCAGCACGCTGCCCACGTCGCGCAGCCAGGCGCGGATCTGCGCGTCGGCAAAGGAAAAGCGCACCTGCTCTCCCGGCAGCAGCTCCAGCTCCCGCAAAAATCCCAATTCAGACAGATCCCGCAACGCTTCCTCGTTGGCGGTGAGCATGCCCCGGTCTCCCTTGACCTGCCAGGGCGCGACAACAAAGAGCGAGAGCGGACCTTCTTTTGGCGTTGGGGAGACACGTTGCAGGTAGGAGACGATCCTCTGCCATTGATGCCGATACTTCAAAAACAGTTTGAAAAAGCCGTCGATCTTCCCGGTGTACTGCTCCAAAACCGTATTGTCGACCCTGCCTTGCCGGACCGAGCCGCCTGCCGCGGCAAAGCAGTCTGGGGCGGAGAGCAGCACGTCGCAGAGGACATTGTGTGCGAACGGCGCATTCTGGATGTCGAAAAAAGTGTTGCGCTTTCTGGAGTAAGTGAAAACCGGAAGCGGCTGCTCGGCGCAGAGCAGGCCTCCTGCAAACAGCGCCGCATCCGAACCGCCCGAGATGTCTAAGGCGCAGTCTGGGTACTGCTGCACCACGGTCTCCAGCGCGCGCTTGACCGAAGCAGCGTTCAGCGTCGCCGTCTCCCGGAACAGAATCTGAGTCTCAAGCCCACGCTGCATGAAATAGTTCTTCAGCTTCTGCTGCAGGGCGCGGTTCTCTGAGATCTCCTTGTCGCAGAGAAAAACCGTCCGCTCCGGCCGAAACATCTCAGTTCCCAGTACATTCGCGATCGGACGCTTATCGAAGAGCTCAATCAAAGTCTGCATGGCATTTCCTCCTCTTGGGTACAGCATAGCGCACGATTCTCCGAAAAAAATCACTGAATAATGCAAATCCGCCCCGAATTCTTTTGCTCTTTCTGCTAATTGCGGTAGAGTACGGTAGCGATGAAGCCACAGCGTCTGCGGTTGAAATCATTGATCGGTACATAATCGATTGCTTTGCTTTCCAGTAAAACGGAAACCTAGTATCGACATTATACCACAAAAGCGTTAACGATTCAACGATCTGCGGGAGGTAAATTCTGAACAGGTCTTTCAAGAGATGAAAAGTATAAATCTTTGGTCTGGACTTTCGACAGAAGATGTGATATGTGTTGTGTCGCAAGGAGGTGCGAAACATGGCACGGATATCAATCAGCGACCTGTACCGGGGCGAGGGCCCGGGCGAGAAGTACGGCGGAATTCTGAACGCCGTGGTCCGGGATGTTTCCAACAAAGGCACCCCGGAAGGGTACGACGAGAGAACGTGGATAGAGCTGATGATCGTAAAGCACACGTTTCTTACGGCAATGAAAATGGCAGAACAAGGCGACGTTGTTTCGGAACTGACCGAAGCGGCGTCGCCTTTCTGCACGGCAGAGCAAGGAGCACAGCTATGCAGTAGTGCACACAAGAGCGCCACGATACCACCCGGTAGCGACGCACAGTGTGCGCCACATCCTCAAAACGGGACGAGAGAGGAGGTGGAGAAATGAGCATGCTGGAAGAGCTGTGGTTGGGCGGCCTGGACTACCAGGGGCGGCCTGTGAAGAAGGGTTGCGCCATGGAGCGCAAGATGTGTCTCTACGCCAGGAACGCGGAAAAGATGAAGGGAATGCTGACCGGTCCTCAAGCGGAGCAGTACGAGAAAACCATCGATGCCTTCAACGACGTTCTCGGGCAGTCCGAGATCGAAGCCTACGAGTTCGGCTTCACCCTGGCCGTCCGGTTGATGATGGACGTCATGCAGACCATGGAGCTCCCGTCCATCGACGATGTCTGACAGTCAAGAACTGGTTTGCTGTAAACAAAGAATAGAAAACCGTGGTCTGGCAGCAAGCCGGGCCACGGTAATTTTTTTGTTGCAAAGCGTATCTGTCCGAATTATGGTACCGGAAATATGCTCTAATGTGGGTGTAGGATCAGCCGTAGTGTTTTTGATTTCAAAAAAGTTGGAGGGTTTGAAAAATGAAGGAAAGCGAATACAAGAGTTATGATGATTTGCCGCTGATGCTGAACGCGGAAACGCTGGCGAAGGTCTTCGGCATCGCGGTCTCCAGCGCGTATGAGTTGATGCACGAGAAAGACTTCCCGACGGTGCAGATCGGCAGTCGTCTCGTGGTACCGAAGCAGGCGTTCATTGATTGGGTGAGCACGCACACCGGAGGCGCAGAATGATTCCGTGGAATCAGCAGCGCCCCGATCCCAGGCTGTATTACTTCGCCGTGCCGAATGCGATCTTCGACGACGGGATCAACGCTGTCGAGTACGCGATCATGGCGTACCTGTACAGCCGTGTAGCCCGGAAGCTGGACGCGCCGAACCTCATGACTGTCATGCACAATCTTTCTGTCAGTCGGAACACGCTGAAAAAGTACGTGCGACGATTGGTAAAACGAAATTGGTTGATCGTGCAGCACCGTCGGTTTTCTTTTGCACTTGCGTTTTCTATGAAGGACACGATCCACTTGTCTGCTGCGCCTCGGCCTCGCGTCGGATATTTCTTTCCCATGCCGGTTGCTGTTTTCGGTTTGGGCTTGTCTGCGGGAGAGCTGGCGGTCTACGGTTATCTGTTGTCCCGCGAGGATCGGGAGAGCTTCGAGTGCTGGCCCAGCAGCAAGACAATCGGCGCGGCGCTGCACATGTCCAAGAACACGGTACTGAAATACGTTCACCGCTTGGAAGAAAAAGGTTTCATTGTGACGGAGCCCACCCAGGTACGACGCAGGGACGGGACCAAATGGAACGGCAATCTGAAATACCACATCCGTCCGATCCAGTCTGTCGTGAAAGCCTGGAACGAAAAACAAGCGGAGAGAGCGCGGGAGGAAAGCCGTCTGTTTCGGGCGATGAAAATTGCCGCCCACAGGCCGGGCTTCACGGTCAGCGCGAGTATCCCGAAAGAGAGACGGTAAGGCCGATTTCGGAGCGATATTGGATGTCGCGTTTTAGATAGCAGGAGAAAGGCTTGGCGTCGTAGACGCTTTTCAAGCCGGTTCACAATCGCCGGCAACGCCGACGTTGTAAGGGTTTTTCGGGCTTTTCGACTGTTACCAAAAGTGGGGTCATAAACAACGTGTAAATCAAGAAATGGAGTCACAATGCCCGTTTTCCCAGTGTTTTCCACGAGTTTTTTGGAGTCATGCATGTTATCCGGCGCTTTTATACGAAATGATAACTTTTTGTGTCTGGACGGATTGACGCTGGATATCTGCAAAGGCTTGTGATAGTTTGTGTGGCAGGAGGTGAAAGGATAATGGCAAAGCGAAGAGCGAAGGGCGAGGGCTGTGTCTGCAAGCGGGCCGACGGACGCTGGCAGGGTCGCGTCATCATCGGTCGAAAGGAAAACGGTTCTCCCATCTATAAATTCGTTCTGGCAAAGACGCAGAAGGAGCTCATGCCGAAGATGCGTGCAGTGCTGGAGCAGTACGACGGCGTCCATCTCACAGTGGACAGCAATCTGACCCTGGCCGAATGGCTGAAGCGCTGGCTCAAGGAGTACGCCGAAACCTGTCTCCGCCCATCTACGATCCGGAACTACCGGCACATCTGCAACAACTATCTGATCCCGGCGCTGGGAAACAAGCAGCTCCGCAAGCTCACGACGCCGATGATCCAGGCAGTCTACAATTCTCTGCAAACGAAGCGCGGTCTCTCCAACGAAACCGTGCGCGGTGTCCACATGATGCTCCACGAAGCGCTGGAAGCTGCAGTCCGCGGGCAGATGCTCCCGTCCAATCCCACCAACGGGACCACGATCCCGAAGAAAGAATACGCGCAGAAACAGATTCTGAACAACGAACAGCTGGATCGCTTTCTGGAAATAATCAAAACGGAACCGGCCTGGTACGATTTCTTCTACACGGAAATCACCACCGGGCTTCGTCGCGGCGAGATCTGCGGCCTGCGCTGGGAGGACCTGGACGAGATCACGGGGCAGCTCCACATCCGCAGAAGCGTCCGGACTACGGCATCGGGCTATGAGGTGGGCGAAACGAAAACGAACCGGGGCAAGCGCACGATCCTTCTGCCTGCCAGCACGCTCAGTCTGCTGGTCAAACGGCACAGAGATTCATCCAGCCCGTGGATCTTCCACGATCCCAAGAACCCGGCGCAGCCCATCTCCACCAACGCAGCCTACCAAAAGCTGAAGGAGCTGCTGAAGAAGGCGGAGCTACCATCCATCCGCTTCCATGATCTTCGTCACACCTTCGCTACCCACGCCCTGCAAAGCGGCGTGGACGCCAAAACGCTCTCCGGCATCCTGGGCCACACCGACGCCAGCTTCACCCTGGACACCTACACCCACGTCACGACAGACATGCAGAAGAACGCTTCCAATATCATCGGAAACTTCATGGAGGAGGTGCTGCCATGAGCAAGCGTAGAAAGAAAGGTGAAGGCACGCTGGTCTTCCGGGAGGACGGACGCTGGGAGGGCCGCGTCGTGGTCGGCTACGACGAAAACGGTCTTCCGAAAACAAAAAGCGTCCTGGCCCGCACGAAAGCGGAGTGCCAGGAACGCTTGGACGCGCTGATCGCGGAGCAGGATCAGGCGGCGGGTAAACTGACGAAGCCATGCTCCTCGGGCATGCCCTTTGGAGAGTGGATCAGCTATTGGTACGAGAACTTCGTCAAGCCCGCCCTGCGACCCACCACGCAAATGGGCTACGAGAACAGCATCTACAAGCACATCATTCCCGTACTGGGCAAGGTCCCGCTGGCGGAGCTAAATCAAGAATGCCTGCAAAAGTTCTATGCCCAGCTCAAGAAAAGTGGACGCCTGCGGGAAACGGAGCACTTCGGCCCCGGCCTCTCGGATCGTTCCGTGCGCGCGTGCCACGACGTGATCCGCATGGCCATGGACCGGGCCGTCACGGAAAAGCTCCTGCGCAGCAATCCCGCCGACGCCTGCAAGCTGCCGCCCAAGCGCGGAAAGGAGATGCAGGTTCTGCACCGGGACGAGATCCAGCGCTTCCTGATCCAGGCGAGGGAGGAGGGCTTCTACGAGATGGCGGTGCTTGAGCTGTCCACCGGTATGCGCCGGGGCGAGATCTGCGCCTTGCAGTGGAACGATCTGGATTTCACCACCGGAGAGCTTCGGATCTGCCGTCAGGTCTATCGCGCCGACGGGCAGCTCACGGTCTCCCAGCCCAAGACCAGGACCTCGCTGCGCACCGTTATCCTTCCACCTGCGGTTCTTTCGATTCTGAAAGCGAAAAAGGAACGAAGCAGCTCCCAATGGATCTTCCCGTCACCCCTGGACGATGCCGTCCCGTGCTCACCCGACGCGATCCGCAAAAAGTTGAAACGGATTCTGGAGCACGCGGAGTGCAAAAGCGTCCGATTCCATGATCTGCGTCACACCTTCGCCACGGAAGCCCTGGAGCACGGCATGGACGTGAAAACTCTGTCGGCCATCATCGGCCACGTGAATTCCGCCACCACGCTGAACGTGTACAGCCACGTGACAGACCAAATGCGGAAGCAGGCGGCGCAGAAGATCGACGCCGGGATAGGGACCTGTGAGGCACGAGAAGGCGATTTGTCGCATCTTCCGTCCCAGGAGGGGAATGGACCCGTCCGGAAGCCCTTCGAGCCCTATAAGGGCTCCCGCCGCAAACCCGGCACCGGCTGCCTGCATCAGATCAACGACCACCTCTGGGAAGGAAAGTACGCCCCCCGCGGCCCCGACGGCAAACGCATTTGCAAAAATGTCTATGCTCCGACAAAAGAGGAATGCGAAGAAAAGCTGCAAGCAATGATTGCGGAAATCAATAACAGTGCACAACCTGCCCAGAAATAAAGGTTCATTACTGCTGCATGTGTAGGGTTCATTTTCAACAAATAATTACGAAAACACTTTTGTCGGGGTCATATACTTTAGCTCTTGTACAGAAGAAGTATTCTGACGCGGTCAGTTCATCAGAGAAGCAATGACCGCCGTCTCCTTGAGGATATCCCCGTGTAGTATTTCATAATCGCCGGGCGTTTTGCTCCGGAGAAGCTCAGTCAATTCGCACACGGGAGCGGCGATCGGATCAAGCGCAAGATTGTTTACACCGCCCTTCCACTTGTGAGCGACTTCGAACGCGCGGTCAAGATCGCCTTCCTTCAAAGCCGCGCCGAGTGCGTCGGCGGAGATCTCCTGTATACAGATCTTTACAAGGCGCAGATAAAGCGACTCGTTGTTTGCGCAACGGGACAATCCCTTTTCGACGTCGGCGCCGTATTCCTTCAGTTTTTCAACGGTAAGCATATAGTATTCCTCCGATAAAGTATTATTTACACGAAAACAGGCTGTTTGAATTTGATGAACTTATCAAATTCATCTGCGGGAAGCGGACGTGAAAAATAGTACCCCTGGATGATATCGCACCCCATCCGTTTCAATACGGAGACCTGCTCGGCGGTCTCGACGCCCTCGGCTATCGTCGGGACGCCGAAGGAATCCGCAAGCCGTATCATCGCTTCGAGCAATCTCGTGTCGATACGTTCTCCAAAAGCGCTCCGAATAAACTGCATATCAAGTTTAAGAGCGTCGATCGGCATATACGACAGCATGCTGAGAGACGAATAGCCTGAACCGAAATCGTCCATTTCTATCTTAAATCCGAGCTTGCGGAGTTTTTCCACCTTCTCCACGATATGCTCCGAGTTTTCCGTATACGCGGATTCCGTGATCTCAAGCAGCAGTTCTTCAACGCTCAGTCCGTTTGCTTTGACGATGCCGAGAAGCCTGTCGGTGAGGTTCGGATCATATAGGTCTATTCGGGAAACGTTTACCGATACCGGTATGGAAACGTTGAGCCGCTTTTTCCAGTCGCTTATCTGCGCCGCCGTTTCGGACCATACGTAACGGTCGAGCTCCTGAATCAGTCCGTTCTTTTCAAACAGCGGTATAAACGTGCCGGGGCTGATGACCATGCCGAGCTTCGGGTGTTTCCAGCGAACGAGCGCTTCGGCGCTGCTCAGAACCGGCTCGTCCCCGCGCACGTTGAACTTTGGCTGATAAAATACGACAAATTGTTTGTCCCGAATGGCAGCCGAAAAATCGTTTATCAGCCGGTCGGCAAGCATCTCCGCCTCGCGCATAGAGTTGTCGTAAATACCTATGGGACTTGCCAGATTGTCCCTTACGCTGTCTGACGCCATTTTCGCACGGTCGAATCGGCGCTCAATGTCAAGCGTTTTGTCCACGTCGGAGTAAACGCCCATTCTGAGCCGGACGTGATTTTCACCGTCTCCGAGCGGTACGGAAAGAGCGTTCAGAATAACGCCGTAATCCGCACGATGCGGGCAATAGATCATAAACTTATCCGCGTAGCTCCGGCAGACGATGCCTCCTGCTTCATTTACGATGTCGAGCGCCTTTCTTGCAATGTTTTTCAGGATTTCGTCGCCGTGCGTTTTGCCAAAGCGGTCGTTGATCGTGCGGAAGCGGATTATATCGAATACGATCGCGTCCGTCGGCGCGTCTTTGTGATACAGATCGAGCTGTTCCGCGTAGCGATAGAAGAACTCTTTGTTATACAGCCCCGTAAGGTGATCGCGTTCCGTAAAACGCAGTATATCACGGTTTTCGAAAAGTTCTACCGTTCTGAGAATACGGGCGAGAATGACTTTTGACGCCGGGTATGGCTTCGGAATAAAATCGATCGCACCGAGCGACAGGCATTCCACCTCCGCCTCGCTGTCCGAGGTCATTACGATAACGGGCAGGCGGGAATACGCCGGAACGCTCCGGATTATTTTCAGCACCTCGATGCCTTTTATACCCGGGAGATTCAGATCGAGCAGAACGATGCTCAGCGTTTCATACCGCTCGCTGATGATTGTGAGCGCCTCCTCGCCGGTCTCTGCGACGATCAGGTCGTAGGTACCGCTCACGCTTTCCCTGATCATCTCCTGATTGATGATATCGTCCTCAACGAGAAGTATCCTTCTTCTCTCCTCGGATATCCGGAACTTTGATTTGTTATCGGTCATGTAGTTTTCCTCCGTGCCGCATACGCGAAGCCTCACACTTACTCTTTGTCTTCCGCAACCTTCACAATTCGGTTATATTGTTGTTTTGAAATTCGGTGGTTATTACCGTTATTATCTCACTCATTCAAAACTTCCGTATTTTGCCACAGCTTCGTCAATTGTCAGCTTTTCGTTGCCGACCTGATAAGAGGCGCTTCGGATTTGAGAGAAAAGCGTATCCTCGATCCCGAGCGCGGTCGGCGAGATGACAAGGTCCGGCGCGACTTCGGCGATGGGAGCGTATACCTTATCGAAAGACAGATCCTTCGACGGCGTGATCAGACGTTTGATCGACGCCATCTGATTCAGTTCCGTATTCGAAATGAGGAAGCGCATAAACTCATTCGTCATGTCCAGATTGTCGCAGTATTTGTTGACCGAAAATTGAATCGAAGGACTGTCAAGGAAGTATCCGCCCTTGTCGGTCGTCGGGATCGGAGCAAACGAATATGAAAACGGGTGTGCCTTAAAGGCTTCCGACTGGCTTTCGCGTTTGCCCGTGCCGGATACCGTGTCGCCGGTGCAGATCATCATCGGGACGTCTCCCTCAAAGAACCGCAGTATGACGGCAGTGTAATTATCACCGATTTCAGCGCATTTCTCCAGATTGACGCATCCTTTATCGATCAATTGAGAGAGCGTTTCGAGCGCCGGACGCATATATTCGCCCGCCGCGGGATCACACTTGTTGGCGAGAGCAACCGCCTCCGGATGCTCAGCAAGCGTCCCCGCAAAAATCGGATAAGCGACGGTATTCATCAAGCTGCCGTTCGACTTTGCGCTGTATCCCATCATCGGGCTTTCGTATCCTTTTTCTTTAAAAGACTCGCATACGGTCAAAAGTTCCTGCAGCGTCGTCGGCACCTTGAGTCCTTCTTTTTCAAACAGACTGTTATTGATCAGCATCCCGTATGACGTGGAAAAAATCGGGACCATCAGAACGCGCCCCTGAGAATCGCGGTTCATAAGACCGGGCCGGATGCAATCGAGATTCAATCCGAGAGACGCGTCGGCAAGGTTTTCCATTTGTGCGAAAACCTCATCGTACGCCGAGTTGCCGATCATCGCTTTGGACGAAAAGAAAATGTTCGGCGCATCGTTTCCCTTAAGGACGGTAGCGATCATGTTGTTGTAATCGCCGTCGATTTTCGTGTAGCTCATTTCGACGTTCGGGTAATACTCCTTGAAACGGTCAAACTCAGCCTCAAGAGCCTCGAAATTGCTGTAACTGCCCACTACGCTGATCTTGCATGCGGTGGATTTATCCAATTTAGGTACAAAGCCTTCTGCTGTGTCTGGCTGATTTTCCGGACCGCACGCCGCTAAGCCGAGAATCATTACCGCTGTCATAATAACGCTTAAAATCCTTTTCATTTTTGGTTTTTCCTCCCTTTTATCTTGCGGATTTCTTTTATTACGAGTTTGATGTCCACGGGCTTGGCGATATGCCCGTCCATTCCCGCGTTCAAACATTCGGTAACGTTTTCGGAAAACGCGTCCGCCGTCATCGCGATGATGGGTATCGACGCGGCCCACGGGTTATCCAGTTTGCGGATCGCTCTTGTAGCGTCCAGTCCGTTCATTTCAGGCATCTGTATATCCATAAAAATCAGCGTGTAACGACCTTCCTCGGCATTCCTCATCATATCAACGCAAACGCGGCCGTTTTCCGCACGATCCGCGGTAATGCCGAACATACCGAGCGTTGCCTGAATGACCTCCCAGTTGATATCGTAATCCTCCGCCACAAGGACGTGCAATCCCTCGAGATCCGAGTAATCGTCCTCCGGTTCGACTGATTTTACCTCTCTTCCCACAAGTTGGCTGATTTTATCATAAAGCGTGGATCGGAAAAGGGGCTTGCTGACAAAGCCGTTGGCTCCCGCCTTTTTCGCCTCGTCTTCGATGTCCGATCTGTCGTAGGCGGACATCAGTAGAACGGGGATCTTTTCGTCTATTTCCGACCGTACACGGCGCACCGTGTCGATCCCGGTCATATCGGGCATCTTCCAGTCGAGAATAATGACGCCGTAGTCCCGTCCTTCACAGTGGCGAGCGGAAATCATCCCGATCGCGTCGCTGCCGCTCTTCGCGCATTCCGCAGTAGCGCCCAAGGATTCAAGCATATCCGCCGTCGCCTGAAGCATCACTTCATCATCGTCGACGACCAGAACGTTGATCGGATCGAGCCGCATATTGTCTCTTTGTCTGTCGGACACCGGAATATCTATGACGACGGTAAACGTCGTTCCTTTGCCTTGCTCGCTCTGGCACTCTATCGTTCCGCCCATCAGATCAACCATCTTTTTCGTGATGGCGAGACCGAGCCCGGTCCCCTGGATACTGTTCACGCGGCTGTCCGTCTGGCGGGAAAACGGCTGGAACATCCTTTCCATGAACTCCGGACTCATACCGATACCGGTGTCTGATACACGATAGGTCATCCTCACACAACCGGCGACCGGACTTTCGTCCTCCATAATATCCACGCTGACGCTGCCGCCGGGTTCCGTGTATTTGACGGAGTTTGAAAGGATATTGATATATATTTGATTCAACCTGAGTTGATCCGCGTACAGATACTCTTTTTCCATTCGATGGACGCGGAAATTGAAATCTATATTCTTTTCTTTTACCATCGGCTGAGACAGGTTGACGAGATTTTCCACCGTTTCAACCACGGAAAACGTCACCGGCGATAAATTCAACTTTCCGCTTTCCACTTTCGAGATATCCAGAATATCGTTGATAAGCGTCAGCAAGTGGTTGCCGGCAAGACTGATTTTGCGGAGGTTTTCCCCCGTTGACTCTATATCGTTGAGATTTTTTTGCGCTATCGCCGTAAGACCGATGATCGCGTTCATCGGAGTACGGATATCGTGCGACATGGTTGAAAGGAAATCTGTTTTTGCTTTGTTTGCGGAATCCGCTTCCATTGCCGCTTTCCGCAGTTTTTTATTGAATTGCTGAACGAAGAGCAAATCTATAATGAACAGCACGAGCAGCCCGGCGGAAATGACGCCGATCAGAAGCCAGTTCTCCGTGTTCGCGTTCAGATCCGAAGCGGGAAGCAGACCAAGCAACGTCCACCCCAGCGTATCCGCCACCGGAGTATAGGCAAGGAGCATTTCTTTTCCCCTTGAGTTGAGCATCGTAAACGATCCCGTGGAGGACGTCATATTTGTATGAAGCCTGTCGAGAAGAGCCGGATCGGAAACGTTGTATGATTTGTAAAATTCAAAGAAGTTTGAATTCTTCAGCGTTTTGCTTTTTATAATATAGTCGCCGTCATAATCGATCAGAGTGATTTCCGCGTTCTCGAATTCCTCCTGCGGGAATATCCACTTCTGTTCCAGCTCGGATATCGGCAGCACGCGAAGCAAAACGGCAGCTTTCATGGTGCCGTCGTCGGGATCGCGGAGCGTGATCCTGTTGCAGAAAGCAAGAGATTGTTCGCCGTTCATTGGATTGGTATAGGCGCGCGAAATATTTATTGACGTGCCGATCTCCGATATCCACGACGTATCGTTCATAAAATCCATTGCGTCGTAAGATACGGCGTATTCTTCGGACGTGCTGAGATGAGGCCGCGTCGATAATCCCTTTTTGCTGTCAAGATAAATCAGATGGGCGGACGCGTTCGGAAGCACGTGTGAAATGCGAATAAAGGCAACTGCTTCTTCCATAGACATTTCTCTGCTGTTGATATAACGCGCCCAGACGTCGCAAATGCGCTGTTCACCTTCAAGATAGTTTTCGGTAACGTGTTCCATTGCGATCGTGGTGTTTTCAAAATGCTCGGTCTGCCTTTGCTGATTGTTCCTGTTTTCGAACACGGTATAGACCGCAACGAAAGCAAGGATCGCGATCATAATGAGAACGTTGATGATGATTATTCCTATTTTCTTCATAATACGCAATCGCCTTTATTCTAAGATTATCAAAGCGCCGGCTCAATGCAATTCTGAAATAATCTTTTCCGGATCCGGCTCTTATTAAAATAGCTCACTAACCGTCCGCACAGCCGTATCCGTATTGTATTTTGTGCTTTGCCCCGCCAGAGCGTTCCGAGCACGAGAAGCAATACTATGAACATGCTGAAGACCGTTATGATCACGACTGTTTTTTACTTTACGGCATAGCAATCATTTGGTTTTTTCTTCGCGCTTGATATATCTCAACTCAACGTCATAGCCGAGCGCTTCCATTATCTGAATAAAGGTTTTGTTGATGATCCCGCCCGGTTTTTTGATCAACCGGTTCACGTATGACGAGGGACTGCCGATCGCTTCTGCAATTTTCAACTGCGTGGTCTGGTTTTCGATGCATTTGGTCTTTACGTCTACCTCAACGTTGTTGATCAACATTCGGTTCACCTCGTTTGCAATAAATTATCTAATCTGATAATTTATTATACTTTAAGAATTCTTTGAAGTCAATGGGTTTAACGAAAAATCATCCGCGCAGGGATGAGTTTTTTAATGGTGCTTCGTAATACAGATGGAAGGTTGCTGAAACCGTATTTTGATTGAGCATATTGAGAATCAATTATTGTGACGCTTAAAGAGAACCGCTTCAGGGCGAAGCGCTTGTCTGGGCAACGAAAATAGGGGAGAACAGGAGCCCGGAACCGGCAAAACAACGCCCTCTTTGCCGGTCTTGTCTCCGTCTGCTCCGCGTCAGCGTTTCCGCTAAATAGTCAGTTCTGTGGTCAGCATTTTGGGCGTTTCCGGGTTTCGGCGTTTCTCACAAATACAAGGACTTTGTAAAAGAAGAATCCTCAGATTTTTGTGCTTGCTGTACGAAAATCTGAGGATTTTTGGTCCGGGTGTTTATAACGGATTTGAGAAGCAGCACGGGCGTCCGTAATCCATTCCGAACGCCCGCAATGGAAGGGCAGCGCAAAAAATGCCGGATTGAAACGGAGCTCTTAATCTGATCAGAGCCAAAATGTCGTTACAGCCGTCTTGATGCTCAAAAATCCGCGATGACAGATCCGCCCTGCTTTTCCAGGGAGAACGCGATGGCTTGCATCAGCTTCATCACGGGCAGGTGCTCCCGCAGGTCGCTGACCGTCTCCTCGTCCCGCAGCCAGCGGTTCATGATCCGCTTGTTGCTGGTGCTGTTGTAAACCTCGGGATAGAACGTTTTTGTCTCGTATTCCTCGTCGGGCAGCAGCTTGGGATTGGCCCTTGTAATGACAATCGGCTTGACCGGAACGTGCTCGACGAATTTCCCGTCGTCCTGAGGGATCTTGTAGCACTTGACGCTGGCAGCGAAGAGTGTGGAGAGCTGGATCTCCATATCCAGATTGGACACCCTGCCGTTCTTATTATACAGCCCCTCCGGGAAATCTGTCCAGGTTCTGACAGACGGGGTGGTCTGCTCCATGGCGATCGTGCCCAGCGTGATGACCCGTTTCGTTTCCTTGTCCCGCAGGCAGAAGGTCGAGGTGATGTCCGTCTCGCCCCAGGCAATGCCCTTCCCTTCGGTTTTCCACCAATCCGGGCAGTTGTCGTCGAAGCGCTCGCTGATCGGCTTGGGGATCCGGTCGTTCTGATCGGTGGGATATGCCGCATAAGAGGTGAAGGCGACCTCAAACTGCTTCTCGGGATAGATCAGCTTGTTCAGCTGCAGAAAGCGCGCCAGCAGATCCACGTAGTGATAGCCTCCGTGCATCAGCATGCCGTAGCCGTAACGATAGGGGTGATCCTCCCGCGTCAGGTATTCCCGGTGCAGATTCCACACGCCGCCTGCGTGCTTGATATGGAACGAGGTCAGCGGCGCATCGTATTTCAGCATTCTCTCCCGGATCATCTGATACACGACGTCGGCGTAGATCTCGTGACATCTGCCGAGCGTCATGACCGAGACATGGCAGTGGTTTTTCTCCGCCCGCTCCACGTAGGCTTCCATCCGCTGGACCATCAGCTCCGGGCAGAATTTCCCGTCCTTGAGCGGCAGCAGCACCGGCTTTTCCACCAAACAGGAAATGCCGTGCTCTACGCAGTATTTCAGATACCGCTCGTGATAGCTGGCCTCCGTTGCGATGTATAGCTTGATCTCGCCGTGCGCGGCTTCAATTCTGCGCGCGATGCCGTCGAATTCCGCCATTTGCTCCGCCTCGTGCAGCAGATCGGGCGTTTGCAGATAGTAGGTTTTTTCCGGCTGGATGAGGGCCCGGGCCAATCTCTTTTCGATCACATCACGTTCTTTCGCGAGATCGACGATCGAAAACCCGTCGAGAATCCCGCCTTTGATCGCTTTGTCCACAATCTCCAGATACTTGTTCAGGACGATCTCATCAAATCCCACAACGACCAAATGACATTTTCTTGACATGCGATAATCTCCCCTTTGCCGGTTTAGTCCGATGCTTCTTTGCCCGACACCACGTAGGCTTCCTCTTTCTCCTCCGTGTTCAGCCAAAGAATCAGATTGTTGCTGTTAAAGGCGTTGAAGTAGCAGGTATCCTCCGCGAGACCCATGACCATGCGGATGCCGATCCCCACGTCGAGGTCCGTATCCGAATTGGCGTGATACCAGGCCGTGGGGTCGAAGGCCTTGCTATAATCACGCAGCGTCAGGCAGATCTTGTTGTCGCTGACAAACAGGCGATATTCCGCGCCGGATGTATTCCGAGCGTCGGGGTTGCCGTGCTGAACGATATTGCCTCCCATTTCCTCCATAAACAACGCCATCCGCGTCGCGCTTTTCGCATCGGTCCCCTGAATCAGGCAAAATCCCTCTATCCGCCGGCTTTCGCGCACGACGTCCTCCATTGTAGAGACGACTCCGTAGATGTTGCTGCTGTTGCCGCCGAAGTCATCGGGCAGGAGCATCAACTGCTCCGCCTTGCTGGGAAACTGCTTATTTTTGATCCAAATGGTCAGTACGATCGCTCCAAGCAACAGGAATTTGCCCAGCGCGATAGAAGCAAGCAGGCCCTTCGAGCCGAACAGGAATGACAGCGCCGCCGCGCAGATGACGGGGAGAGCAAACCGATCCAGAATGTTCAGAAGAATGACCGTGCGGCGATTGCGGATGCCCTTCAAGTAGTTGATATAGATACAGATCGGGGTGTCCGCAAGCAGAGAAAGCGCCATGCAGCGGATTGCAAAGATGCTGAGCGAAGCCGTCTCCGGGTCTGACGTATAAAACCCGGCGATCAGCGGAGCAAGGAGGAAAACAGCCCCGAAGGTGCCGACGGCAAATCGCATCGAAAGGCCCATGCCGTATTGAAAAACACGCTTGAGCCCGACCTTGTCGCTGATGCTGTGATAGATGCCCGCCATGGAGACCATGGTGCTTGCAAGCCCGTCTGAGATACAGAAGAGAACCATGTTGAAATCGCACTGGACGCCTCTGGCGACGATGGCCGCCGTGGAAACTGCGAAGAACAGATTGAGGCGGTTAATGCTGACGTCCCGCAGACTGATGGCCAGGCTCTGCACCAGCGTCGGCGAACCGGATTTTGAAAGCTCGGCGATTTCCTTCGGGCGAAATGCTTTCAGCGTAAACCGGGAACGGCCGCCTTTGCGCAGCAGAAACACGACGAGTATCCCGCACTGGATCGTCAAAGATACGGCTGTGGCGAGGCCCATGCCGAAGGTTCCGCCGTGCAGAACCAGCGCATTGAGAAAATCCAGCGCGATGTCCGTGACACACAGAACGATCGCCGAGATACTGAAGATCTTTTTCCCGTTGTCGAGGACGACCATCGGTCCGATGATCTGCACGACGATCAACGCCGGGATCCCAAACAGATATCCCCGCATATAGGAAAGCATATTTTCGTATAAGACGGGTTTGGCGGCCTTTGTCACGCCGCAGTAGGCCATCAGAGGATCGGGGATCACGACGCAGAGCAGGATCAGAATCGCGGCGATCAGCAGTCCAACCAGAACGCTGAAGGAGAAGATGCTGTTGGCCTGATCCTTTTTCCCTTTGCCGATACAGCCTGCACATACGATCTGATTTCCGGAGGCAATGAAAGATGCCAGCATCAGAAACAGACCGTTCAACGGCCCGAACAAGGCAATCGCGGAATAGGCGTCATTTCCCAAAAACCTGCTGGTGATCACGCCGTCCAGGAACTGCGCCGCTGTGCCGACCAGCACCGTGAACATCATGGCGATGGAAGCAGAGAAGAACATTTTGGAAACGACGTCTTTTTTTCGGTTGAATCTGAATTTTTCCAAAGCCTTCATCGATAAAACAACTCCTGAATTGTGAAACTCATATTCTTTCCGTGTGTGAGATAATGCTGTACGGCAGTCTTCCTCTGTGCTTCGGTAAACTTGGGTGTCCGGAAAACTTTCTTCTTCAGCCGTCCTTCCTTATACTCCTGATACCATTTTGCGAGCATTCTCCGATTTGGATATCCTAGCTCACGAACTACTGCAGCAGGGCGTTTCCCGTACTTCTCATATAGCCGTATCGCCTTCATTCTGTCTTCGTATGAATACATCTTGGCCTCTCCTTATCTCAGTTTGGTCCAAGATTTCGTCCGCGTCCCCAAGCGGCGATTTCTGCCGGGCCCGAACATTATATTGCGCTTCGCGCAGTTTGGGGCGAATATAATATAACTGTCCCGAAGGGACAATATAACTGATCCGTCAGGATCAATAGAACTTTGCGCCAACGGCGCAAAAAATAACTCACTCTTCGTCCGGTGGACGGCGGAAGCGCCCGAGCAAACGCATCGGGCGTGAGACGACCATATTTCAAGCCGAATGGGCCGCAGGAGAAGCTGCAATAATCATACAAATTGCGTTTTCCGCCGTCCGTCATGGATTCAACTGTTTGAAATTCGCGGCATTAGACTTATAGAGTTTTTTGAAGACCCTGTAATTGCGCTCGTAAACTTCTTTATTCTTCGTATTCGGAACGTAGACGCGGTTTGCATTAACGAGCCTGCGCGCAAGTTCAAGCACATCCTCGCCTTTGACGCCCGCCGCAACAACGAGTGCCGTTCCAATCGCGCCCGCTTCCTGGGCGTTGTCGACTGTCTCTATCGTTCTGCCCGTAATGTCGGCAAGTATCTGGCAGGTAACGGGAGATACGGCTCCGCCGCCGACGAACCGGATCGTATCGGATGTTTTGACCTTTTTCTCAACACTTTCCAGAAGCCAGCGCAGGTGATAGCATATGCCCTCCAAAACCGCGCGGATCATATCCCGCTTGCCGTTTTCGATCCTGATATTGAAGAACATCCCGCCCGCGTTTGAATCCTCGAACGGGCAGCGGTTGCCGTGAAGCCACGGGGTAAAGATCACTCCGTTTGCCCCGGGCGGCGCCTTTTCGACTTCCGAGGACATATAATCGTAGAGACTTGTGAATCTGCTTTCGTAATCATCCGTAACCTTTGTGTCGTTCAGGTAGACGCTGATCTCGTCAAGCGCAAGATGATTCAGCGCCCATTCGTAGCATTTTCCCGCCGTTTCGAGCTCCGCGTAGTAATTGAAATACCCGCGCTTCGCGGACAGAACGCCGGTTATCATAGCGTTGATATCGACGGTCTGATGATCCATAAAAGTCGATACCCACCCCGACGTCCCGACGTAGATATGCGTGTCTCCCGGCGTTGTGCATCCCGCGCCGATATTGACAAAGGTGGTGTCGCCGCCGCCTCCGAAGACAGGAATCCCCGCAACGAGTCCGAGCTCATCAGCCGCTTTTTCAGTGAGCCCGCCGACCAGATCCGTACAGTCGATGATCTCCGGCATATGCCCGGGATCAACTTTATACATCTTCAAAAGACCTTTGTTCCAGCCTTCCTTTCCCTTGCGTGTATCATAAAGGAAGGTCGCAAACGCCGTGTCGGCGGTCCGTACGATCCTGCCCGTGCATCGAGACGTCAGATAGTCGCCGATATCGAGCCACTTGTATATCTTTTTGAAAATCTCCGGCTCGTTGTTTTCCACCCACTTGTATTTCCAGACGGGATCCTTCGCGCTTGTCGAGCCGGCGAAATTAACGATCAGATTGCGCACGAGCTTATAAAGACTGCATCCGGAGACTTTTATTATCCCGCGACCCATGCAGTCCCTGTATTCTTTGAAGCCCTTCTGATCCAGATAGTTCATCGGGCGGCGAATAGCGTTCCCGTCCCCGTCAACGAAGACCGAGCCCTGCATCTGCGAGCAGAACGCCATTCCCTCTATATCTTCGGGCTTTACGTCTGTTTTTGAAAACAGCTCGCGCGTGGTCGAGCACAGCGCCGACCACCATTCCTCCGTATCCTGCTCCGCGCCGCCGCCGTCGGAAATATACAGACCGTATCCGGCGGATGAGCCTGCTAAAAGACGTATTTCCGAGCTTATTTCGAACAGACAGGTCTTTACGCTGCTGGTTCCGAAATCGTAGATTATAATGTACATTCCAAGTCACTCTTTTTTTTCTTTTCGCCAGTTATTCTTTTATGGCATCAAACCTGTTCCTTCCCATATCGGCTTTGAAAGCGCATATTATTGAAATAACGAATATTGCTATCGGAAGAACACAGAAAATGATTCTGACCGCATCCCGTGCAGTTTGAGATTGTACGTATGAGTAAACGACTTCGCCCGTAACCTCGTCCAGAAAAGGGGTCTCTTTGTACCGGAACAGCTGCAGAAGAAGAGATACGAGCGCAAGCGACACGCCGTTTGAAAGCTTGTACATAAAGCTTTGCACACCGTAATACGCGCCCTCTCTGCGTACTCCGTAAGTATATTCGTCGAGCTCGACTATATCCGGAATGGAAGCGTAGGGAAGTATCTGAATCCCGCTCATTCCGCACCCGACCACAAATACTGCCAGAAGCAAAACTATTGAAGTTCCGGATGAAAACAACTCTCCGAAGGAAGCGGTGGCGGACTGATACATCTCGCCCTTGAACGCGGGAACGAGAAGAGCGATAATCAACCCCACGGAAGTGAGTATTACCGAGAACAAATACACTCTGTGTTTTTCAAATTTTGCCGATAATTTGTCCCATATTACCGATGTGACCATCGCCACGAGCAAAGGGATCGCGACGAAGATCATCGAAAGGATACCGTCGGGCGCGTATCCGAGGCTGTCCTGGATATAGAATATGAACAACGCGAGGAGTATATCGAAGCCCAGCATACTGGTCAGATAATACGCCGTCGTGTATCTGAATTCTTTCATTTTGATAAACTGAGACAGCGTCTTGAACATTCCGTACGGGTTTTTCTCTTCGCTGCCCGTATATCTTTCTTTGACGTTCAAGCCGGAGATCAGCATGATCACGGCTGCCAGAAGACCGAATATCGCGCTCGAGATCAGATACGAATTCTTTACGGCGTCAAATTGAGCGTACCCGGCGTCAGCAAATATCTCCGAGAAAATGGTGTTGTCTCCGGCAAACAGTCCGAATAAAGCCGCGCCCAGTATCAGCCCCACATTTGCAAGCACTATTCTCGTCGTCGTCAGGCTGCTTCTCTGGTCATAATCATCCGTGATATTCGCCGTAAGTGAGTTTTACGGAACGTACACGATCGTGTATGTGGTGTTGAACAGGCAGTATGCCGCCAAATAATAAACGAACTTGACGAATTGAGACGTCTCGACGGAGAAGGGGCAGAGCCATAATATGATAAACATCATTCCGAACGGAACGGCTCCGAATATCATATAGACCCGTCTTTTTCCGAATTTGCTTTTTGTGTTGTCGCTTATCCGTCCCATCCACACGTCCGTTACCGCGTCCCAGATCTTCGCGACCAAAAAGACAAGGGACGCAAGAGCCGGCTTGAGACCGCCTACGCTGACCATAAAAAACAACAGATAGAATGAAAACGCGGCAAGCAGAATATTTGCGGACAAATCCCCAAGGCCGTAGAAGGTCTTTTCTTTTCCTGATATTTTAACGCTGTTATCCATATTTTCCTCACTCATCTTCTTTCAGATGTATGTCCCAACCCGTGTCGATCTTCTTTTTGACCTTGCCCATAGTCTCTTTGTCGAGGTCGGGCCAGTCGACGACGGTACTCGCCTTTTTGGTGACCAGATGAGCTTTCTCGGCGCACAGAGCAAGCGGCGTATCGGCAAGAGAATCGGAATAGAAATTTTCGATCACCGGAAAACCGTGGTCTATGATGTATTTCGCCTTTTCCTTCGCATACATCATATTGTTCAGATACACCCCGAATTCGCGGTCGTATTCCGTAGCCATATAATTCACTCCGAGACGCTTGGCGATCGGTCCGATGATGCAGTCGGGCGACGCGCTGATGATAAGGTCGTCGGACCTCTTCTGCGCGAGATACCAGGGGGCGATCTTCTTCTCGTTTTTATCCCAGTACCGTTCGATCTGTTTGTCGAAATCGTCGATCAGCGTCAGGTAGCTGAAAAACTTGCGCTGCATCGCGGCTTCTGACAGTTTCCCTTTCTTTTTCAGTATCACGTTTTTTATCGCCTTCGGGGCGAACGTGAACCACAGCTTGGGATGGCGGTTCATACACCAGATGCAAAACCCTATCGAACAGTCCGTAGGGAATATCGTTCCGTCAAAATCATATACGTTCATTATGCTTTTCCTCCTCTCACGTCCGGGAGAAACGGATCATATTCCGGTTATATCCGGTAGTCACAAGATACGCTTTTTCGTCGTGCGCTTCCATCAGACCGCTTAATATGAATCCGCTCAGTCCCTTGATTTCTGCGTCCGGGTCGGTCAGATCGAACAGCTTTCCGGAGTCGCGCTCTATAATCAGAACGTGATCGTCTTCAAAGAAAAGCGAGAATTCTATCAAAACCGGTTTTTTTGATCGCTTGTTGATCTCGATTATCGTCAGCCCGATCTCTTCGGTAAACAGCGCCGCGCGATTTGCGGTGTCTTTCGGATACTGATGAGAAAGAAGGCAGTCCTGCACCTTTTCGGATAAAGCGGAAGCGGAATCCGGAGTAAGCGTGTCATCCATAACTACTATCTCCGACTCCATATTTTTCAGCAAAAACGGGAAATTGTCCTTACCGAACCGCAGATACACAAACAGAAACGCGCATATAAGCGTAAGCACTGGAGCGACGGCAAAGCCCGCCCATAATCCGTTTATACCGAAAATGACGGAGCCGAGTATCGGGAGAAGGACGTACAGCAAACCGTTCTGGAAGCACGCTATGCAGGTCGCCATACCTATGCGGTCGATCAGCATATAGTATGAAGTGGTAAGCGACACCGTACTGCAGAATATGAACCCGACGCATACGATACGGACAGCCGCTTGCGCCGACGCAAGTGCTTCGCCTTCGGTCACGCCGAACAGACCGCAGAACTGCTTTGCAAATATCATGATCAGCAACGTCGCAGCGGCGCCCTCTATGATCGCGGCCTTTATTCCGGATGTCATAACTCTTTTTATGAGTTTGTGATTCTTTTCGCCGAAATAGGTGCCGATCAGCGGCTGCATCGCCATTCCCACGCCGTCCATGACGACGCCGAATTCTATCAGACTGACGACTACGGCGAGCGCGATAAGACCGGGATCGCCGTAATTACGCGAAATAAAACCGATCATAACGTAGTCCATCAAGCCCCAGCAGATATAAACGGAAGAATCTACGATGCTGTATCTTGACGTAAGCAGGAAATCTCTGAACGACAGATGCCACACAAAGTGCAGCGTGTTTTTCTTGCGGAAGAAGTGAACGATGCAGGTGAAAATCCCGAGCGAATTGCCTATAACAGAACCCAGAATAATGCCGGTCATTCCGAGACATTTTGTCAGGATGACCGAACAGAGGACGTTGCCGCCGATCTGAAAAGCGTAGCAGATATTGTTGATAAGCTCGTCCCCGTCGCTGTAAACCATCTGTTCAAGATAGAAGATAACTATGGTAAGAAACGCGTTTATCGGGACAAAACGGTAGTACTCGAGCGCTCTTTCCAGCGTTTCGCCCGTGACGCCGCTCACGCTGAAATAAGTGTCTTGGAATACGAAGATCAAAAGCGCCGAAATCAGTCCGATCCCGATACTGATAATGAGTCCCTGTCCGTAAATCTCGTCGGCGCGGCGCTTTCTCATCGCTCCGACCTCGCGTGTGAAAGCAATGCCTACGCCCGTTGAGACGAGATCTCCGAAGAACGTGACGACGGCGGTGACGGGCGTTATGGCGTTGATCCCGGCGACGCCCGCCTCGCCTATAAAGAATCCGGCGATTATACTGTCGCTGAGCAGCATCAGGTACATAACCGCTTTGGTGAACGTGCCGGATATAAGCATCGAACTGAATCTCTTTTCGCAAAAGCCTTTCATTATGAGCTCCTTCGTATTGTCTATTTGTTGAAATTAAAGAAATCCAAATTCCCGAATCCCGTCGGAAGCGGTATCGTCAACATATAGATCACGCCGAAAACGAGGAACGCGACGGCTATCGCGAGCACTGCTTTTCGGTTAGACATATTCTTGAACGTTCCGACGATGCCGAGCAGAAACAGCGTCAGCGAGTAGATAACGGTAACAAGCATATAGGAATCGCCCTTTGCGTTGGTTGTTAATCGCTGCTGACCATCAATCAGCTCATATCTATCTCCATTTTTTCTCACCACAACAGGTTGAAGGCAATAGTTTCTCTTGCCCTCGGTAGCATAAATATCGTCAAGTAATCGAATAACTTCGGTTTCGCCCCATCTATACCCTCACTGATACGATGGAACAAAGAAGTTTCCAGTTATATCACCGACCAATTTTGTACCAAGAATTATTTCTTTATTCATACGACTCTGAGACCTCCATAACTATTCCTTCTCCACGGATATGATCTGAATGTCGAAGCCTGGCTTTTCGAGCATTCCTACGAAAAGCTTGTTCACGATACCGTCCAGTTTGCTGATTTGCCTGCTGATATACGGTGCATAAGTGCCTACCATCCCCCAAAGCTATGCTTGCCTAGGTAATGCAATCATAGAGGAATAAGGATTTACGTCCAAATCATAATCATCCTTAGCTATAAAAAATTATAGCATAATTTTTACAGGAAAACAAGTTTTCCTGTAAAAAGATGACAGATTTAGCGGTTGTCAAATATTGGGACACAGTAATCAAAGAGAAGAGTATCATCAGCAAGGGGGAACTGTAAATCTCACGAAAAAGATAAATGATCGGTATCAGACAGCATAAACCGAATCCTCTTTGCCGGCCTTTTCTCCGTTGTTTCCGTGTCAGCGTTTCCGCTAAATAGTCAGTTCTGTGGTCAGCTTTTTCGGCGTTTCCGGGTTTCGGCGTAACGCACAAATCACCGGGCTTTGCAAAAGAAAAACCCTCAGATTTTTGTGCTTGCTGCACGAAAATCTGAGGATTTTTGGTCCGAGTGTTTATAACGGATTTGACGCAACATACGAAGGCAACGGGCACGTATTCCAATTTCAATCGGAAAAGAATCTTTTCGCACATTCGACAAGCTCGTCTTCTTCGGCTACAATGGGGCTGAAGGAGGCGATCTTGATATGCGACGAGAAAAACGCTATATCTACATGGACAGCACAGACCACCGGCTGGCGATCGTGGGAATGAATCACTTCCGAAACCAGCTGATCCAAACCGGAAAGCCCACGGAGGATGTGGACGCCCTGCTACTCAAGCTGTGGAAGGCCAAAGTCAAACACCGCATAAGAAATCATAGCAGCACGCAATGCGAACCAAATTGAGAAAAGCCAAAAAACCGAATGGAGGAACAGAAAATGCTGGAATTGACTTATCATTGGGAAGGCGATTACCTGATCCCTGACCTGGAGCCGCCGGAGGCGCCGAGAATCGGCAAGTACGGCACGATGCGGCACAACTATCTGAGGGACTATCACACCGGCGTCTTTGATGGCATGCTGTTCAAGGGGACCCTGAATCAGCACCTGGAGCAGATGGACCAGGAAGCCAACGAGATGATGGAGCTGCTGACCACCCAAATGGCCAAAGCTGAGGGCGTCACGGAAGCCCTCAAGGCCAAGGATCAAATGGAGTGGGTTCGGCGCATGAACGGCATCCGTAATCGAGCCGAAGAAATCATATACAGCGATTTAGTCTATTGCGATTAAGAAAAAGATAAGATTTACCCGTAGAGCTGAATGAATCTGCTCTACGGGTTTTCCTTCTCTAATAATCTAAAGGGCTTCAAAAAAACGAAAATAATGATATAATTATGCTAATTCATGCAACGCTGGCGCGATATTTCCTGTACTATAAGGTGAAAGGCCTTTTCGACGTCGGAGGAGGTTCCTATGAAGGACGAAGCAATCATTGAATTATTCTGGGCGCGGTCTGAGGCGGCCATACATGAAATCGACCGGGCATACGGGCGCTTCTGTCAGTCTATCGCTTACAGCATTCTGCGTGTTCACGAGGACGCGGAGGAGACCGTGAACGACACCTGGCTGAAGGCGTGGGATGCGATCCCACCGGAGCGTCCTCACCACCTGAAGGGCTTTCTTGGTCGGATTACCCGGCAGCTCTCCATCAACCGGCTGGAACGGGAAACCGCACAGAAGCGGGGGGCGGGGCAATATGCCCTGGCGCTGGAGGAGCTGGCGGAGTGTATCCCGGATCAAAGCCGAAGCGAGGATCTTGCGGAGCTGACCGCCCTGCGGGACGCGCTGAACCGCTTTCTTCGCAGTCTGCCCACCGAGCCCAGAAGCGTTTTCCTCCGCCGTTACTGGTACGCACAGTCCATCGCGGAGATTGCTGCAGGCTGCGGTATGAGCGAGAGCAAGGTGAAATCCATGCTCCTGCGAACCAGAAACAAGCTGCGGAAGCTGCTGACAGAGGAGGGATTTGCGCTGTGAAAGCAAAGAATATCATGGACGCACTGAACGACGTGGATTTTGATATGGTTGAGCAGGCGTTGGAAGAACAGAAACCGACAAAGAAGCCCTGGCTGAAATGGGCCGCCGCGGCGGCTTGCGCGGTGCTGGTGATCGGAGTTGGGGCCTTTGCTCTGTTTGGACGGCCACAAACGAAGGACCCCGGTCCACGCGATACCGCCAATGGCCGCTGGTCCACGGACGGGCGTTATCGGTACCAGGTTTCCGGGGAGACGGCGATGGAATGGCCATGGGAATACAAGACGCCCATGGAGCGGTATCCGGTCATGACCCTGAATGGCGCAACCTACGGTACGAGAGACAGCGAGATCGGAGAAGACCTGCTGGGCGAGGCGCTTGGTACCTGCACCGCTACCGGTTATGACGTGTACACGGAGACCAGCTATCCGGCGGAATTTGAAGTCCGTGCCATCCGGGGCGTCGATCCGGCGCAGCTTGTGGCTGTAAATCTTGAGGGCACCTGGGTCGTCTTCCTGCGGGAGGGGCTTCCGGCCCCGGCAACGTTTGGAGACTGGATGGACGCCTGCTCCTTGAAGCAATTCGTATCGTTGGAGCGTTTCAGCACGGTGGACGGTTATAAAAACACCGGCTGGTATCTGGCGGAATCCGACGAGGCAGTCTGGCAGGTTTTGTCAGAGTGCCGGAGTGCGCCGGGAAGCACAGATGATTGGAGTCTCGGGGACCGGAAGTATATAAGCTTTACCGTTACTTTGGAGGCCCTTGGTGTCTATAAGAAAGTGCTCTCTGTTACAGAGGACGGTTATCTTCTCACAAATCTGATGGAATACGGCTATGTCTTCAACATTGGCGAAGACGCCGCCGGGCGCATTATCAAATCTGTCACAGAGCACTGCAGGGAAACGGAAATGGAGCCCTATTACCCCATGATCGCCGGCTTCCTGACCGAGATTGGTGACGGATATATTCTGGTGGACGATTCACTTCTTTGCGTGAATGAGGCAGAAGGGGTAGTCTACAAGGTATTGCTGGATGATCCCCGCGCCAGCCGCTGCCTGAAATTTCCCGGTGACATTGCCCTGGGCGATTGCGTTGTAATAGAGTACAGCGGAACCATTGACACATCACATGAAAACACCGTCACCGGAGCATTCTCTATTTCGGAGGCCATCTTCGCGGAAAACGGTGCGCAGATTCCCGAAAACGGAGCGGAGGCGTCGGAAGAAACTGTGGTCGTAGTCACAAGCAGCAATGAATAGAATCAAAGCAATGCAAAGAGCTGGGTGCCGGTCGTCCGACACTCAGCTCTTTGTTTTGCTCACATCATTTTTTACGGAATATGAGAATGACATTCTCCCGAGTGGATATCTGCTCATATCCGTTTTTCTCCAGCCGCTTGACCAGACGATCCAAACCGTCGTCAGCGCTCGAAGATGCGTATTTCGTATAGTTCGTTTTTTCAGACACCGCCAGTACGATATAATCCGTTTCCAGCAAATGCTCAAAAGAGGCATACTTTACGTCGTACAGAATCTCCCGTTGGGAAAGCTGTGTGGTATAGAAGGTCGTCGCTGAAACCGACGCGTCCTTTGGGATGCGGGACAGTTCCTTCCGCAGCTGATCATAATAGGCGGAATAGGTGGTGCATTTTTGGAAATATGTTCCAGCCTTTGGTACGACCATAAAACCGAAGCATGCCGCGCATAGGACAGCCGCAGCAATCCCGCCTGCCGCCTTTGTCCAGTTTGGACGCCAGTCCTCCAGGTTGACAGCAGTCAGATAGAACAGACATGCCGTGGAGCCGAAGGTGTACTGGAAGAAGATATCGTGCTGATACTGATAATCTGACATCAGGTTTACCAGAATAAACGGAATCAGCAGCAGAAGGCGCTCATACCGTCTTGTCCACAGGGGCAGACCCAGGAGTGGAAGCAGCGACAGGCCGAGAAAGGACAGCTTTTCGGCGTCCACGCATTCATAGAGTGCCTTGAAGGGCTGAAGCAGGACGGATTTGATTACCGTTATCAGGGAATCCGAGCCATCGTACATGAAATTACTGTATCGGTAAGTCATCACCCCGTCTCCCGCCTTAGTAAGCCAAGCTGTTACCGCAAGGAACCACAGAATGGAACCGGCCAGCAGAACCAAACCGAGCCAAAGCGATTTGCGTTCGATTTGGGTCTTACGGAGCAGACTGCGAACGATCAGCCATATCGCGATGACGGCCACATAGGTCGCGGCGTCCTCCTTCACGCAAAGTGTAAGAATCGCGGCGACGGCAGCAATCCCGGTCCGCTTTCGGTCGATTCCATACAGAAGCCAGAGAATCAACGGCGTCAGAAAGCAGTTCTCATGCACGTCATAGCTGGTTCCGCCCGAAAAAGAGGGGTACAGCAACAGCGCAGCGCAAAGGAAAAAACGGATCTGGGCGGAGAGCCCGTGGAGCTTGCAAATCTTCCAGAACGGGATGACAGAAGACGCCAGGATGATTGCCTGCAAGACCTGCAGAGTCTCCGGCTTCGGGACGAGCCAATAAAAGGGCAGCATCAGATACCAGATGGGTGATACGTGGACCGCGAAGTGGGAGAGCAGGCCGTCCCGCTCCAGCGTCGTCATGGGAAGGCCGGTTTTCCGCATATTATAGAACATCTGGGAGAAAATTCCGAAATCGTAGGTAGGGGTGCTGAAGCTCCGGATTCTGGCAATCGTCCAGAAGCTGTCAAAGATGCAGAACGCGATTGTCAAGGCAACCAGGAGCCATAGCCAAACCGGGCTTTCCTTACGCTGTGCAGGCGCGGAAGGCAACGTGCCGTTCCACCCGCAGCGGGCATAATGGGCCAGAATCCCCATCAGCAAGACGCACGTGCCCAGAAAGGCCCAGGTAAAGGATGCAATCAGCGACAGCGCGGCGTCGAGCAGAAACAGTCCACTGATTGCCCAACGCTCTCTTTGCCGCCGCTTGTAATACGTGGCGGCGTTTTTCTGCTTTTTCAGTTTGTCCGCCGCTTCCAGCAGCAGAAACCCGCCGCACGTCAAGGCGCAGACCCTTGGGAGGGACATTTTCGCCAGCCCTTCCAGGCCGGAAAGGTTCCGCAGGGCCGCCGGCAGAAGCAAAGACTCCAGCGTAATTGCAAGCAGCCAAGCCAAAAGCAGCCGCCTGATCAGCTTTGGAACCGTATCTTCTTTTTGCCTACTGTGAATTGGCATGTCGCATCCTCCTTGTGCGAAGTATTTGGCCTGTGACGGTGCTCAGCAGCTTTCCGACCATCAAAGAGCAAATGAAAATGGGCAGCGTGACAGCCAAAAGCAAAATCCAATATTTGCCCGGCGTGTGCCACTGCGGAAACAGGCGGTATACCCATGCATCCAGCAGATGGGAGAGCAGGTAAGCGCCATAACAGCCGCCGGACAAAAAGGCGGCAAGTCGTGCAGCATGCGGCGACAGCCGAAGTCGATAAAGCGACAAAAACAGGCAGAGGCAAATACATACAATCCAAAGGTCACCGAACTCCTGCGAAAACGCCTCGTTGAGCGCACCGTCGGTCGATATAACAGTTGCCGCGCCCAGCCCGAGAGCCAGCAAGCAGGCAAGGAACAGCCCAATCCAGGGCGGCGTCGCAGGCTTTCTCCGCTTTACAAATGCGCCGAGACAGTAGTATGTGATCGGGTACAGGCTGCGCCAATAATTGGAGCCGACGGGGAACGGGAGTGCGCCGGGCAAGGCCGTGATTGCAATCAAGACAGCAAGCAAAAAACAAAAGCTTTGTATCGTATGTATCTGAGAGAGTCCTCGGTTGAGAAAAGGCATCAGCAATGCCAGCCCCACATACATTCCCACGTACCATCCGTAGTACACCCCGCGAAAGGAGAAAAAGCGCTGCACCCATGTCCACAGGGTCTCCGCTTCCCCCATCGCAAACTGGCGGATCGGGATGGACGCCAAGGAGGCCAGAACATATCCCAGCAGCACAGAGGCCAATCCATGCCGGCAAGCCTTGTATGTGCTTTTACCGGATTGCAGGTAGCCGGTCAGCATCAGGAACAGGCCGTTATTTGCCGTGCTGAGCCATCGAACACTGCCCCATACCCACATGGCCGCCCCGGCTTGCGGTTCGTAGTAATAGCCGTTATTCAGGAAGGAATGAAACAGAACAACAAAAAAGAAGGCCAAGCAGCGGATGATGTCCGGACCGGGCTCGCGTTTTGACATAAAGATACCCCCTGTACAACATCCATTGTACAGGGGGTATCTTTCAGGATTCCCGACAGAAATCTTACAAATCTCTGTCAGTTTTTCGGCAGGGTCACAATGGCACTGAACTGATCGCCGTCTATTGCGATCCGAAACGCGCCGCCAACAGCCTCGGTATAGGTTTCGGCAATGGCGAGTCCAATGCCGCTGCCCTGCGTGGAGCGGGCCTTGTCGCCCCGGGCAAAACGCTGAACGATCTCCTCGGCTGTGAAATCCATCTCATAGGAAGCCGTGTTCACCATGCGAACCCGGTATCCGGAATCGGTTTCAGCAGCTTCCAGATAGATTCTGGAACCCTTCAGCGCGTATTTGATTGCGTTGCCCAGGAGGTTGGCAAACACCTGATGCAGCATGGAGCCGTCAGTGTTCAAAGCTGCCTCCTTCATTGCGTACTGCCGTTTCACCCGGAGCCCGGCGGCAGTCAGCTGGTCGTCAAACAGACCGATGGTCTGTTCCATAAGACGGATCAGGTCGATTGCCTCCCGCTTCGGTTCCAGCACGCCGCTGGAAACCTTGGTCAGCTCGAAAAGGGAGTCAACCAGATCCCGCATATAACCGGCCTTCTGATTCAGACGGGAGAGCTGCAGCTTTCCTTCCTCGCTCATAGGCTGCTGCTCCAGCAGCTCGCCATAGCCGAGGATCGCCGTCAGAGGCGTGCGCAAATCATGGGAGACGTTGGAAATCAATTCCACTTTGAATCGTTCTCCGGTCACTGCCTGTCGGATGGCTTCCGTATGGGCGGATTGTACGGCTTTGAGCTTTTCTTCCGTCTCCGCGAAGGGCCCTTCCATCACAGAAATATCCTCACCGCTGCGAAAACTGTCCAGCTGCCTCTGTAGGTGCCGCATGGCCGCGCCATAGCGGAACAGGCAGAGGATAGAAAGAAGCTCCACCGCAAACAAAAAGAGAAGACATATAAACCGATATAGCGTAAAACTGCCCGGAACCGCAAGCAGAATGCCAACAATCAGCGGAATCGCACACCAAACATAGTAAACCAACAGCGCCATCGACGGCGATTTGGCTCGGGAAGCGATACGCTCAGACATGCTCCAAGTCAAGCTGCAGCGTGAGAGGAACCACCCGAGGAGTTCCCGCATACAGAACAGCACCGCGAACAGAACAAAGATTTGCACAAATTGTGAGGCATCGGAAAAACTCGCAATCAGCCGGCATAGAATCGCTGCCAGTGCAAAGACGCCGTCCGGACCAAGCAGCGGCTGCCTTTGCCGAAGAAGCAGTACGCCTACTGCAAAGAGGACAACTCCCGTGATAACCAGAATCAGTCCCACAGTTTTGTCGCGGGCCGTACTGGCTGAAACATCGGAATACCCCGAATTCGGACTCCATTCTATGGATGCTTCTGTATTCCACTGCGGCGAAGAAGTTGCGGCTGGATATGTTTCGGAAACCGTGGTGGGGAATGTGTCGCTCACATCTATTTCAGGATATGTTGTGGCAGGTACTGCTGCGATTTCTGTAACGTAATACGTTGTGTCAGCCGTGGCTGTAACGTCTCCCACAGAAGCCTGGCGCAGCTTCAGTCCAAAGGACAGCGCAACTGCTGCCGCCAGAAGCAGAAGCCAGGCAATGATATCACGGCGCTTCAAAGACATAACCGATCCCCCATACGACCTTCAGGTATTCCGGTTTCTTCGGGTTCAGCTCCAGCTTCTCTCGGATGCGGCTGATGTGGACCATGACGGTGTTCTCTACGGCGAAGACTTCGTTTTCCCAGACCCGTTCATAAAGCTCCTCAGCGGAGAAGACCCGACCAGGATTGGACATTAGAACCAGCAGCAGCTTGTACTCCGTCGGCGTCAGACGCACAGGCTCGCCTCGGACCAGGAGCTGTTTTTTCGCGGTGTCCAGGATGACGTCGCCAACTCGGATCTGGTCCTCCGATCCACGCTCCCGGATGGAACCGAGCGCGTCGTAGCGACGCAGCAGGGCTTTCACCCTGGCGAGCAGCTCCTGCTGCAGGAAGGGCTTAACAAGATAATCATCCGCACCGGCCTCCAGACCGAGAATCCGGTCTGTGCCCTCCGCCTTGGCTGAAAGCATCAGAATCGGAACGTTGTTGCTTTGCCGGATGCGCATGGTCGCCATCATGCCGTTGCACTGCGGCATCATGACGTCCATGATGATCAAATGCGGATGCAGTCGTTCTGCCAGACTGCACGCCTCGTCCCCGTTGCGGGCAGTATGCGTCTGATAGCCGGCATCCTGCAGGGCCGTCCGTAAGATGTTCACAATCTCAGCGTCGTCGTCCACGATCAGAATGGAGTATTGCTCTTTCACAGTTGTCTGTCCTCTCAGCTTCACAGTTATCAATTTTATTATAGCACGATAGATTTGCCTTGGCAATCAAATTCTGCACAGTAACAACATAGAGGCGCCGATTCCGGCGCCTCTATGTTGCCTGATCATTGCTTAGGGCGTATAGGTGTTCTCTTCAAAACGGAAGAACTCGTAATACCGGGCTTGCTCTTCCTGCACGATAGAATTGGAGATGTTGGTTCCTGTTGCGGTGAAGGTCTGACCGTCCGGCGTCAGGATCGCTTCCACGTCGCCGACGTAGAGATAGACCAGCGCTTCGCCCTTGTGCGCCTCTAAGAACGCTTGATACTCCGGGTACCAGGGGCCGCCGAAGCTGACGCCTCCGGAAATGCGGTCCGGCTCCTTGATGACGGTCACCGTAGCCACCAGCTTGTCGCCGTCGTAGAGCAAGAAGTCTCTCGCATTCAGAATCAGCTCGTTCCCGCTGTCGCCGGTGCGAACGTGGCTGTAGCCGTTCGGGGAAAAGTGCAAATCATCGAAAACAAGCCCGGACGCCCTCAGCTCCTCCCGATACGCCGGGAGCCGCTCATTCATAAAGGCGTTTGCCTGCCAGCTTCTGAAGCTCCGACCATAGATAACCACAAAAACATCCCCCTGAGAGTGATCACACTGCTCAGAGGGATGTTTTTGCAGCTCGATTTTTATTCTGAAAGAGGACCGCGTCTTCTTGCAAATTTCATCAGCAGGAGTGTGATTCCTCCGGCGGCAAGAATGACGAGCAGATCGACCGGCGCGAGTACAATGTCCGGGAGCTCGTCAAAGAACAGCCCCGTGCCGAAACGGTAAAGGTGACCGTGCAGCAGGATCATTTCGCCGACGTACATCAGAAGTGTCGTCAGCGCAGCGGTGGCAGCCGGGAGCCATAGCCCGATCATGCGCTTTTTCTTTAACAGCAGCGAGCCCAAAAAGAATCCCACAGTCACGCCCAGCAGTATGAAGAACACCGACATCAGGATCGCGGAAAGCGGCAAAACCTGAATGCTTCCATCGCGCCAGAAGGCCGTAAAGCAGGCAAGGATGCAAAGTCCCAGAAAGAGCGCCGCAGAAACCGACTGCAGGATCAGCGCCTTTTTTCTGTGCCGGTCTCCTGTCAGGATCATCTGTGCAAAACCGTAGACACAATTCAGAATCGCAAGGATCAGCACGATGGAGATCAGATAGAAATGCAGCTTGAACGCGGGGCTGTATTTGCCCATGAGGATCTCTACTGCCGTGTGCGTTTTATACTCTGTAACCGTCGTCTCCCAGCCTCCTGGTGGCTGATAACACATGAACATCTGCCAGTCTTCCAGCTTTGTGACCGTTTCTGCGGTCGTGACGACAACTTTCCGCTCAAACAGGAGCTCCAATCCGAAAAACACACCAACAGACAGCGCCGAGCCGCCGAGCACAGCAAAGCGTTTCAGCAGCTTCACAAACAGCGGCAGAAGAAGCACGCCCAGAATAACCGCGACCGCAATGGGCGTATAGGGAATGATGTACTTTGGATAGTTCTCCTTGAGGACCGTGCCATCCCGGAGCATATCGGAAACGACACGGACGCCCATGAGAAGCGGATAGAAGGACGCCGCAAGCACGGCGACGAGCGAGAACAGCCAAAAACGCGTAAGCTTTTTATTCATTATGATCACCTCTGTATTCTGCGGCATTCCGTTTATCCAAACAGCATCTCGCGGATCTCAGCAATGTACGCCTCTGTTTTTGCATCCATATCCTCGCCGCCATAGTTGATGCAGTACGCGGGAAGATAGCTTGAGATCGGATTCTGCCACGGAATGATATAGATCCCTTCCTCTGAAACGGCGTAGGTCGCCAGAATTTCTCGCATCTGCTCCGCACTGACCCCCTTCAAGTCCATCAGCTCCTTGCTGATCCAATCGCGCGGCGTTTCGGAATGCTCCAGCAGGCCGAAGGAATAACTGGAAGGAGCCATTTGCCAGACGATCACATCCAGTCCATTTTCCGGGGCCAGCCCAAAGTATTCCGGGAAGCTATCTAGGAGCGCTTCCTGCTCCTCGTTCAGAATGCCGGAATAGACGGACGCTGAATCCATCGCCCTCGAAAAAACCATCCCGTCCGTCCACGCGCGTTGGCTTTTCAGAATCTTTGACTGTTCGAGATCAAAGTGAAGCTGGTCGTTTGCCGTCAGGGTAAAGGTATAGCAATAGTCCTCGTTTGCAAATTTCCCTTCCAGAGTGACGGTGTTGCCGTCCCTTTGAATCGTTCCCCCCGGCTGATAGGATACGGCAATGTCCTTGACGACCGTATAGCGCCCTTCGTGGATCAGCAGATAGGGGGTCATTTCAGAGGACCGGTCCGAGAGAGCATACCTGCCGTCCTGCAGGGAGTAGTTTTCGGCAGTAGTCTTAGGCTCCGAAGCATCGTCATGTCCGCCGCAGCCGGAAAGGAGCAGAAGCGGAAAGAGCAGGAACAAGAACCTTTTTTTCATAACAGCCTCCATTCTGCGAATCATAAAACGAATGCGAAAGCTTCATGCGGATGCGTTTGTAAGCAAAAAATAGGCGATGGCAGCGAGCAATGCGGCAGAGGCGATAACCGACGCGGCAGTCATCTTCCTGTAGGACAGGATTCGTTCGATGCGCGTGCGAACCCTGGCTCCGCCAAAGCCGGACGCAAACACCGTCTTACCCTCCCGGGCATTCAGCAGCGCGTGGGCATAGCGCTTGCGTTCGCCTGCGGCCAGCTTTGAAAGGACCGATTCGTCGCAGGCAAGCTCTGCGTCTGACAGATACAGCTTCAGAAACAGCCAGGCTGCCGGATTGAACCAGTGGATCGCGGCGGTCAGAAACGCAAGCACCCGCCAGAGATTGTCCAGCCTGTGGATATGCCGCCGCTCATGGAGTACGATCAGATCAAGCTCCTCCGAATCCCGGCAGGATTCCGGGAGAATAATTCTCGGCCGAAGAATGCCATACACAGCAGGAGTGCTGATCTTCGGGGAGCAGTAGATGTTGTCGCGCAAATACTCGGCGTTTCGGAGCTCAGAGATCGTCGCCGCATACAGGATCAGCATTGCAAGGATCAGTGCCGCGGCAATGATTGCCCATACAAGGCCCGCGTAGTGAAAAACGTCTGCCAGAAGATCGACCTTGTATGTAATTGGGAAATAGTTTTTTGCCGCTTGGATTACATTCGTCGCGGTGTACTCCGTCAGCTCGCCCTCATAGACCACAACGGTCCTCGTCGCAAAGCGGGACAGCAGGGTCATCAGGCTGTATTTCCCACCGACGCCAACCGGGATCAGAAAGCGCAGAAAGGGAATCGCCCACAGAAGCACGATCCAGCGGCGCGGGATACGCTTGATTAGCCGAATCAACACGACGGCAAGTCCGGTCAGCGCTCCGACAATGCTCATGTTGAACAGCCAGTAAAACAAGTCACCCATAGGTTCACCTTCGATCGATCAGGTCCCGCAGCTCGGCAAGCTCGTCGTCTGACAATTCTTCATCCTCCAGCAGCGCGGAAAAGAGCGCTTTCCTGGAGCCGGAAAAGAACCGGTCCAACAGGCCCCTCGCCTCACTTTTTTGGATCTCGCCTCTTGTGATGAGGGAGGAACACACAAACCCCGGCTCGTCACGGCGCACATAGCCCTTGTCAATCAGCTTCTTGAGAACGGTGTATGTGGTGTTTTTATTCCAGCCGATCTCTTTCTCGGCAGCCAGGCTGACGGCCTTCGCGCTGACAGGCTCGTCCCGCCAAATAATCTCCATCAATTTGATTTCACTGTCAAAAACCTTCATAACGCCCTCCGCAGACTATTTCTATAGTTTAGACTATCACAATAGTCTATAAATGTCAAGTCTGTATAGGAATAATTGCTTCTTTTTTTGAATGAAAGGCCATTTTGCTTGCCCTGCAACATTGAACTGTGGTAAAACGTTAATATAATAGACGCGTCAAAGAGCATGGAGGTGATCGCTTGGAGCAAGAAGTATTCCGGCGCAGCTATGAAAAACAGTTCCGGTACGTCTGGAACCTCTGCATTGCGTTTCTAAGGAACGTGGAGGATACGGAGGACGCCGTGCAGGAGGTGTTTTTGCGGCTCCTGAATTCGGAGACGCCTTTCGCTGATGAGGGGCAGATTCGCGCATGGCTGATCGTGACCGCGAAAAACGTCTGCCGGGACGAGCTGCGGCGTGCCAGACGGCGGGATATTCCGTTGGACGATGCCCAAACCTGCGCTGCCCCGCCGCCCGAGATCGATGAAACGCTGGCCCTTGTTCGCAGCCTTCCCCTCCGATACCGGACCCCGATCTATCTGTTCTACTATGAAGGCTATTCCACCGCACAGATCGCCGCGCTGCTGAACCGGAAGGAAAGCACCGTCCGCAGCGACTTGCGGCGGGGAAGAAAGAAACTGAAGGACATATTGGAGGAATCGTCATGAAAAACGAAAAGATTGTTCAGGCTTTTGATAAGACCGCGCCTCCGAAGGCGACTGCGGCCAAAATCTATTACAATATCCAGAATGCCATGCGCGCGCAGGTCGTTTCTGTTCCTGATAAACGCAAGCGTCCCGTTTTGCGGTTGGCCGCGACGCTGGCTGCCTGCGTTGCGCTGGTCGCCATGATCTCCGCCGTTGGCTACGCGGCCTATCAAAAATGGTTCCTGCCTGCCCCGGAGACCTACACGCCTCCTGAGAACGGCGGCATCATCGAGGTGCATGAGAGAAACACCTACGATCCCCCGCAGGAGACCGAAACCTATGCTCCTACACAGCAGACCGATGCTCCCGTCAGCCCTTCGGATCAGGAGTATCTGCAAAGAGCACTGGGCATTTTCCGCAAGGCCGGGCTGTCCGTTGACGGTGTGGAATCCATGACCGCTATCCGGCAGAAGAACCTCTATTGGGATCGGGAGGAAGTCGAGGTTCTCTTTGATCAGGGGGATATGAAGTGCTCCGTCAAATTCGACGCCCAGGACGGTGTGTTCATCGGCATGAGCGGAATCGACTGGGTCCTGGACGACGCCCAGGCCTGCCAGACGGAAGCCGAGGCCGAAGCGCTGGCCCGCAGCTATTATGAGGCGCTTCCCGTTGCGCAGGGATACGTTCTGCAGGGTGTGGAGAAATATGACGAGCAGTTCTACAGCTACGACTTCTGCCGGGAGGTCGCGCCGGAGCTCTACAGCTCTTACGAGTGCGTCCGCATTTCCATCAACCCGGTCAGCGGACGGCTGACAGGCTGTACGGTGTTCTACGTCCCCCTGCTGGACGACCACGAGCCGGGCGATCAGCCCCTGTCTCAGGCAGAAGCTGAGACGGCAGCAAAGGCCTGCACGGAGATTTCTCTGGACGGATATGTGCTCCGCTCCGCAGACCAGACGGTCTGCCTGCCCAACTGGAACTATACCGGTCAGGAAGCTATCCATGCAAAGGCATCTTCCGTGACTCGACTGTGCTGGTATCTGAAATATGAGCGTCCGGACAGCGAGTTTGCGGACGTGATTTGCCTCATGGTGGATCTCTACACCGGCGAAATACTGGGCGGAGACGCCACTCGATAGGCGATGTGAAAACCCTCTCCGCCATCATCGGCCATGTGAATTCTGCCACGACGCTGAACATCTACAGCCATGTGACGGACCAAATGCGGAAGCAGGCGGCGGAGAAGATCGACGCCGGAATCGGGGCCTGTGAGGCGCCAGGAGGCGATTTGCCGCGCGTTCCGTCCGAGGACGAGAAAGTGCCCGCATCCAAAGCCTTCGAGCCCTTCAAGGGTACCCGCAGAAAACCCGGCACCGGCTGTCTGCACCAGATCAACGACCACCTGTGGGAGGGCAAATATTCGCCCCGCGGCCCTGACGGAAAACGCATCTATAAAAATGTCTACGCTTCAACTAAAGAGGAATGCGAGGAAAAGCTGCAGGCGCTGATTGTGGAAATGAATAGAACTATAAGTGAAAGAAATTAAACGTGCAAACAGCTTTCAATTCTTCAATTTGTGATGTATAATCAAAAGAGAGGATGAAAAATGTATGAAGTATAATACGGGGGACGAAGCAATGAAAAAAGTTGAAGAAAAGGATTGGTGTTTCGGCGTCGTTGGAAATATCGTAAAGACACACATGAGTGAAGATGGATCTCTTCTCTATGGGACACCGGCGTTTCGTGGGGGTGCGCGTGTCTACATTGACGAAAAAAACTGGACAGACGCTTTTGATAGTATTTCTGTTATCGGGTTTAGCAGAGGGAACCGTTATCAGGTTGCAGAAGTTCCCACAGCGTTAATCGAGAATGTCAGGTGCGGCAGGATTCTTGCGCCTGCTGTTCTGGAGATCATTCATCACATAGAAGTACTGGACGGATGGACTTGGTGGGGCAGAACCGCAGCTGATAAACGAGAAACGGAAGCGTTTGTAGCCAGGTGGAACAGCACGATGGCAGCAGAAACAAGGAAGGTGAGATTAGATGTTGAAACTGACGGAAAAATGCAAGCGGCTTTATGATCTGATCATGAAGATTCCGGCTGGTCTGGATGATATACGAACAGAGCTTGAGAATGGCGGGTATTCTCTTGATGAGTTGTCCGCGGTTTCCTATAAGTTTGCAGATACTTGTTTTTTGGAGGGTGTTGATTGTTATTGTGATGATAACGACGAACAATATGAGTTTTATAATAGTCCGGCAGTTGTGGTACAGAATAAGCACAGCACATTTTTCTTTGAAGTTATAAAGCTTTTTTTGGAGCACGGAATGGACCCCAACACTGTTGTTGAGAATGACAGCATTTTGGATGTGGTGCGGTATATTCGTAACGAGTATATCGCTGCCGATACCTTGGCGCTGCTCTTTGAGCATGGTGCGGACGTCAATCTGCAGGTAAACGGCTCCCGAGTTTTTCATGATATAGACTTTGATATTCTGTTTGATGCGTTCAATCAGAATGACCGGCGCTATTATGATTCGCTGGTCCATTGCTGGTTTGTCTGGCTTGGATACGGCGCGAGGCTCGATAACGGGGAATCTGGACTCGAATTGTTTACAGAACACAATACCGGAAAAGAATTTGATCTGGCTAAACTGAAAAACCATCGAGACTACACCTTCGGGTTGTCTCATGTCGCTTGCCATAATGAGAATTGGTCGCTGCATATCTTCGAGAAACAAACCCTGTGGGAAGTGGCGCGGCTGTAATTGCCATATAGTCAGGAATTGAGACGCCTAAACAAAGAGAGGCGTTTCGGACAGAGGCACTGATCTGGGCAGCAAAAAAGAGAGAAAAAGGAGCTTCATAGCGACAAAACAACGTCCTCTTTGCCGGTCTTGTCTCCGTTTAATCTATGTCAGCATTTCTGCTAAATAGTCAGTGCTGTGGTCAGGTTTTTCTGTGGTTTTTCTGCGTTCTACTATTTCGGCGTTTCACACAAATGCAAAGGCTTTACAAAAGGATAATCCTCAGGTTTTTGTGCTTCCTGCACAAAAACCTGAGGATTTTGGTCGGAGTGGCGGGATTCGAACCCACGGCCTCTTGGACCCGAACCCAATGAGGCATTTGTAATGTAGTCAAATATAGTGAAATCTGCACAAAATAAGCCTGCTCTAATGTTGTGTTTTTACACGGCGTTTTGTTCACGTTTCACAAAGTCAAGTCATATCAACAAAAATTCAAATTCACATTTATTAGAACTTCATTAGAACTGCCGCTATAATTGACTGTCAACAAAGGACGCTCTGCATGAGCGTCTTTTGTTTTACGGTCAAATATTACCAAAGGAAAACATTAGAATGGAACGAATTATTTACTCTTTGGCGTTTGATATTACGCGACGCTGTAATCTAAATTGTGACTTTTGTTACAAAGGGAAATCACAGAATGATGATATTACTAAAGAGGTAATTGACAAAACTCTTGATAGTATTAAAGAAGAAAGAATTGAGATTCTATCAATTCTTGGAGGAGAACCAACCCTTAACATTCAAATGATCGAATACTTGATTGACGGTATAATCAATAGGGGTATATATGTCTATTCGATTTCAATGTTCACGAATGGTTTGATTTGTGATGAAAGTATTTTGCCCGTTCTGACAAAAGCAAGAGAATACTTAGAAAATGTTATCGCGGAAAAGAATGACAGGATTCATAAGTTTATTACGATGAAGAAAAACTATAATCCAAGAGTGCGTATTACAATAAGTACAGCACACCACAGAAATGAAAATGCGATTGAAAAAGCAAAACAGTTTTATGAACAATTAGCATCGCCTTTTTTTGTTGTGTATGTACAAGAACAGTTTGACGAACAGGAAGTAAGGATAATACTAAATGGTAATGCAATTGAAAATTACAAAACTATTCTTTCAAAGAATACTACTTACAAACAAATAAACTTTGAAAACAGTGATGAATACTATTTTATTGAATATCTGAGTACAATAGATGCCGCCGAAATGCAAAGATGCATTCTTGTTACAACAAATGGCAATGTAGTTTGTAATTCTACTAAATCATATTCGTATATAGATTCCAAACCTGTTTTCAATATTTGCAGAAACAATAATGGGTTGTGGGAAGAAATAGATGCATGGTGCTGGAAACATCCTATAGGTGGCAATGCTCGTATGATGCGCAACTATAAAGATGCTATGCTCTTTCTCTCAGAAAACATGGGGACTTCTTTTTCAAATTATGACAAAAATCTAATAAGAATCACTAACAATATTATTGATGAACTTGAAATCTTTTGTTTATCAGCGCACAATGAGTACCCGTTTTTGAATTTTGGAGATATTGAGAGAATTGCCGCTGCAAGATATATAAAGATCAATAAAACCATAATGTCAAAAAGAGATTTATTATTCTATATATGGCGCGTCACAGATTTTCAATCTTATGATTTGCTTGAAGAAATGTATGTATCTGATGAATGGGAGAACACATTTATAGGCAAGATTGAAGGAAATACTAATTATTGTCTGTATGCAAGCATAGTACATTCGATAAATAATATATTAAATACATAAGCAGAGGGAGTTACCACGATAGCGGTAGCTCCCTCTTTTTTTCTTTAAGTCGTAGGTTCACAGCGGAATGAATATGTCATTGTGCCAGAGTATTCACCAGCAATGCCGAAGGTGTCTGCTTGCAATGTAAAATTCTTGGTTGCAGTTGCAGCTTGAATATCGGACGCGGCGAAAGATACCAGCGGTGTTTCTTCGTTTGCAAAGGAGCCTTCTCCATTTAGGATTTGGCAGGATATTGACGATATTCCATCTGCATGACGCAGATAAATAACACCATTCACGTCGCTGTTGGTGACATATACATTGACGGCATAACCTTCTTCGATGCTTGCGTCACTAATGGTTACAACTCCGTTTTCGCCATTACGCAAATCTATTGTAGCTGGAATTGTGATCGTGTAGCTACTATACACATGAGCGTAGATTTGGCTTTCCCCACTTCCCGCACTATCATCGGCATAAACCATCGACGAGAAAGACGCAATCAGCGCGAGTGCAAGAATGATTGATACTACCTTCTTCATTTTGTTGCCTCCCTAATTAGAGTTGATTTCCAGTTGAACATTTGCACTATTCAGCGGTGTTCTGTTTTCCAGGGAAAAACAATCAAAAACTAATTGACAATTTCGATACAAACCTCTTTCCAACACTTGATTGAGTGTGATTTCTGCTATTGTTTCTGACGGCGCTATCATATCCGATTGATAAATCAAGGTATTATCCGACAGAAACAGCGACAAGCGGAAGTAACACTTGTTTTCTGGAGGATTTGTAAGGTTGAATTGTTGGTTGAACTGCCCCGCTTTGAAATTCAGCCCTGTTACTGCGGGAATCGAAATGCTATCCCCGGCAGAGGTATAGGGCGTGAAGTCAAGCGTCTTAGTTTCTGTTTGCTTTTCCGTGGGCGATAGTGATTGTCCGCTATTTGAGCAAGAGCGTATCAGCAACAAAACAAGAATAATAAGTATAACTACACCTATTCCGATTACTACCTTCTTCTTTTGCAATGAGTACACTTCCTTTTCAAATGTTCAGCTCAATTTTGAATTGTACTAATTCTGAGGAAGAAGATAAAGGCAAAACGGGTGTGTTATTTGATGTGTTTCCATCTGTAAAGGGTTTTGTTATCGGCGGCAACCTCTGTATTGCCTCCGATAAAACCATCAATCGCAGCTCTGCTATAATGCTTGTGCGGAATGATAAGATCAGGGATTTCCGTATGTATTTCCCCGCAATCATGGCATTTCAGACGGCGCAGATAAAAGTCAACTGTATCTCCGCTTTCGTCTTTTATTTTGCGCTTGCGGGTATCTCTAACGGTAAGAGGCCCTCCGCATGAAGGACAAACCGGGTTTTCGCTTACAACAATGCGAAAGCCCCTTTTTTATGCTTGACGATAGTATAGCTTTTAACCACGATCATAGTTTTGCCTCCATTTTGTACTAAAAATATCAAGAAATCAAAACAAACTGGATTTGTCTGTATTCTTTACTATCCTACGAGGTTTTTATCAAAAACGCAATAATATATCTACAAAAAAATAGAAAGGACTGATAATTTGGCAACTAACGCTGCTAATGAAAAAGGCATTTTAATGACGCTGAAGGAAATAACTCATTCCGTTGCAGAAGCGTATTACATTCTCTTTCTTTACGCGCCGGAATTTCTACCAACGCAAGTTAAGACGTTTGCAGAGTTGAAGAAAGAATACAATGAGTTCCGCAATCTTGACGAAAAAGATTGCAAGAAATCCCTGCTGAAATCTGATGTGCAAAGAGCCATTAGAACGCTGATGAAGCGAATAGATGGCAAGCGGGATATTGAACTGCTGAACAAGTATTATGAGCTTGCTATGGGCGGCGATGTGCAAGCCCTGAAAGCGTACATGGATTTTAAGAAACGATACTTTACCGATGATGAAAGCGACGAATTGACGGCGATCCTGAAAGGTGCAAGCATTGATAAATCAAAAGACGATGATTTTGAAATGGATTTGTCTTAGGCAGGTGCAAAACCATGACTACGAAACAACTCTTAAAACAAATCGTCGCTGACCCTATCTTATGGATTGAAACCTTTGTGCGTATCGTTGATAAGCGCGGCAAACTTGTTTCTTTCAAGCTGAATCCGCAACAACGGTACATTTTGAGGAATAAAGCAAAATTCAATATTTGTTTGAAATCGCGGCAGTTAGGTATTACTTCCGTTGCGCTTGCCTACTCTTTGTATTTGGCTATAACCCGGCCTTATTCAACGTGCATGATAATGTCCTACTCTCTGGATTCTGCAAATAACATTTTTGAGAAGTTAAAGCAGATGTATAACGATCTGCCGGATTGTGTCAGGACAGAGGCAATAGCAAACAACAGAAAAGAAGTCAAACTTGTCAACGGCAGTAGAATCATAGTCTGCACTTGCGGCAGTAAAGACAATGCCCGTGGCTCTACGCTGAACTTTGTCCATCTTTCGGAAGTTGCTTTTATGAACGAGAATTTAGATAAGCAGCTTACGGCAATCGAACAAGCTCTTGTCCCCGAAGGCAATATGATTTTGGAGTCAACGGCAAACGGATTAAACCGCTTTTCGGAACTCTGGAACAAAACTGTTTCCGGCGAGGCTCCAATGTGGAAGCCCTTTTTCTTTAGTTGGGTACAGGACAAAAAGATGTTTGCGCAAGAATATAGAGAGTATTCAGAACGCTATAAGACTATCCACGGTGATTATCTGAACGAGGCCAATCTTGATGAAAAGGAAATCGGATTAAGGCAAAAAGGCGCGTCAATGGAACAACTCATGTGGCGCAGAATGAAAATCTCTAATAGTTCAGAACAAGCCTTTGCACAAGAGTTTCCTTCAAATCCAATCGAGGCTTTTATCTCTACTGGCTCAAATATTTTCAGCGCGGAGATCGTGCAATCGCGGTTGAATAGTCTGTACAAGACAAAGCAGCTTGTCCTTCCTCCTACTGGAATTAACCCCACAATCCGCAAATTCAGCAAGTATTTGAAAATCTGGAAACTGCCGGTCAAAGGGCAACGGTACTATATCGGTGTTGATACTGGCGAGGGATTAGGCGGCGGCAATGACTACTCCGTTATTTCCATCGTAGATAAGGACGGTTTTCAATGTGCGGAATGGAGATCAAACACAGTCAAACCATACGAATTTACTGAGGTCGTTTTTCAGATTGCAAGTTGGTACAATCGCGGTCTGCTTGTCATCGAAAAAGCCTCTGCCGGTCATACCGTGCTTGACCGATTGAAGAACGATTATCATTATATCAACCTTTACAAATATAAGGCATACGACCAAAAGACGGGCAAAGGCAGAAGGCAAGTTGGCTTTAATACCGATGCAAAAAGCAAGCCCTTAATGATTGCCGATATGCAGGAAATCTTTGAGACAGGGCAATGCCTTGTCAACTCTCTTGACCTCCTGCAAGAAATGAAGCTGTTTCAGCTTGTGGGTGATAAGATGCAAGCAGTCAGCGGACATGATGATACAGTTATGGCCTTTGCTATGGCTCTGCAAGGGCTGAAATCGAACCAGTATTACTTCCCCATTGGGAAATAGTGCTGGCATGTTTATTATCGAAAGGAAAATTAGATGATTATACTCAATAAGAAAACAAGATCAGAAAACTATAACTCAGAACCAGGGCTATCTTTTTTCAAAGAGCAGATCGGTTCTGCGGAACATACTTATAGACAAGGCAAGGTGCGCACAATCCATCAACATCTTTTGCGCAATCACGAAGTAAAGAACCGTGCTGCGAACACCTACACTTTTAAGGGCAAGACGTTTACCCCATCTGCAATTATCCTTCAGGGTATCAAGAGCGTTATCAATTTCCATACGGCCTATCTTGTCGGCAACCCTGTTACGATCACGGGAACCCCGGAAGGCGTTGACATTATGAACGCAATCTATAAGCAAGGCATTTATCAGAAAATCGACTGGCAAATCCTAAATGATATTATGACGTATGGCAATGCCTTTGAGTATGTATATCTGGACGAAAACCGGAAGATCAAATCAAAGGTTATCCGCAATCAGGACGCATACCCCATTTACGATGATAATTTGAATTATCGCTATTTCGTGGAATATTGGAAGAACAGGGATAGCAGCCAAGAACACTTTATCATCTACTATCCGACGCACGTTGATACCTATGTGAATAATCGGCTGATTGAAAGCAAAACCAACTATACCGGCCTTCCTATCCATTATACCACAATGGACAAGGCTGACTTTGACCAATTTGGGGATAGTATGATTCTTGACCTTATCCCTATCCAAGATAAGATCGAAGGGCTTTTGTCTAAGCTGGACGATGCTATTACTACCTTATCCCTGAACCCTGTGGGCGTTGTGATCGGCGCAAAGATCACAGAAGTGGATATGGTCGATAGCAATGTGGCCGGTGCTGTTCTGAATCTGGAAGAAGGCGCAGATTACAAGTACGCCTCTGCGGAAATGGACTACAAGAATATCAAGTATGAACTTGACCAACTTTATCAACAATTCAACCTTGTTGCTGGTATTCCATCCTCTATCTTAGGACAGAACAACATTGCAAACGTATCTGAGAACTCAATGAGCATGGTTTACCAACTGACAGAGAACAGAGGAAGACAAAATGTTAATTCGCTGTTGGATGGCTTTAAGGTCAGATGGAACTACATGAGAAAACTGCTGGCATTAATTAATAATCCCATTTCTGAAAATGATTTTGACAGTCTGAATGTCAGCTTCAATATCAGCAAGCCGATTGATACCAAGCAGAATATGGAGAACATGAAAACGCAGTATGATATGGGCGCTCTGTCCAAACGGACGATCATCGAACTATCCCCATATACTACTGATTCGGCGCAGGAATTAAGACGGTTAGAATCGGAGGGAAAAGCTATTGGAACAGATGACAGGTAGTATCAACGAGTTTGTTAAAAAGTTAGAAGTCAGAATAGATAATGCAAAGAATGGTGCAAGCATTATTAGATATACCAATGACAAACCCCCAGCTACAGCAACGACAATCGCAAGTATGACTGACGAAGAATTAGCAGAATTGGTTAGAAAATCACGAAGTATAAGATTGCCAAGATTTCTAAATGATGGTGAAAACATAACACAAAGATTTGTTTATACAGCACGTTTGAATAGTAAACCTATAGTTTTACATAAGGAACAGTTCCAGCAATTCTTACATGACAACAATATTCCAAAGAAACAAATAATGACACGGCGTTTAAGGCCGTCCACAATCTCTTCAAAAGAGATTGCGGATATGTTCAAGTACAATGATTATAATTATATTGGCGGCAAAAAGGGTGGAACTGGTATTGGATGTGGGGCGTACTTTGCGATGAATGGTGGAGCTGATTCTATTTACGGTCAATGGTTTTGCTTTCGTTCAAAATATAACGGAAAATATAATATCCATATTCCTGGAAATAGAGTTGGTTCCTTTCTAAAGGATCGAGGCATTAAAGTAAATAAGTATGACCCCGGTGCAACAATTATCGCCGCGTATAATCCGTCAAAAGCAAGAATAATTGGTTATAAGGAATTGTGTGAAAAAGCAATAGAATTTGAGAAAAGTCATCCATTGTTTGCAAAAGAGATAGGGCCAATGCATGGCTTTTTTCTTTCCCCACAAGATGATAATATTTCCATATATGCTTTGGCAATGGGGTATAATGCAATTCAAAACTCATATAAACCGTATGAATATCAAATAATTGATCGAAGTGCTGTTGTCTGCCAAGTGGAGGAGGAACTATGAGTTTTAGTTTTAGACAAAGTGGTTTTCAGTTTTCGGCAAAAATGCTCTCTTGTATGCCTGACAAATATCTTGCACACATGGTTGATATATCGCGTTTCTTTGATATGCCAGATTATCTTGATGATGCTCAAGATATAACACAAAAATTTGTTCACATGATGCATCTGAACACTAAACCAACTGTTTTAGATCAGCAACAATTTGATTTGTTTTTACAGGAGAACGGTATTCCACGCAATCAAATCATGGCGCGAAGTGTGCATGACAGTTTTGAGCCTCCGCGAACAGCACAACAGATAGTGGATATGTTCAAGTACGATGAATTTAATTATATTGGTGGCAAATTCGGTGGTGCTGTAATCGGATCTGGATCATACTTTGCAATGAACGGTGGTCATCCAACGAAATATGGAGATAAGCCAGGTTGTGACAGTGCAACTATAATCGCAGTCTATAATCCTGCTACTGCAAGAGTGATTGACTACTACGAACTAAGGCGAAAAATGAAATCGTTCAGTATCAGTCACCCTGAATTTGTATCAAGAATCGGAAAATTTAATACAGACAAAGAAACTAATAATGCTTCGATCTATGCGCTGGTTATGGGCTACAATGCTATTTCACGGCACGATAATACAAGGTGGAATGATACGAATCTAATCATAGATCGTAGTGCGCTTGTTGTTCTAAAGTAGGTAAAAAATGAATTTGAGGCTAAGTAATTATGATTTGGGCTGGATTTCTGATACTATTGAAAAGCCGAATGCAAAAGATGCAGTTAATGATTTTCAATCATATATGTCTAAAATGAGAGCCTATGTCAATAGTATTATAAAAAAAGGGAATTTAAGCCCTCTGGAATAATACTAACTGTAGATGAACTAAATTCATTTTCGGATGATGATTTGTCTATAGTTGCATCTCTTTCCGAACAAATTGATTTGCCTAAGATACTAAAAAATGGAGATTCTTTCAATAATCCCGTTCAATCGTTTGTTTATATCTTGGGAATCAATAGCAAACCAATAGTATTAAAATATGAACAGTTTTTAGAGTACATGAGAAAGAACAATATCTCATTAGAGAATATTATTTCCAGAAGTATAATGTCTAATAGTCTTTTGACAGCTAAAGAGATATGTGATCAATTTATGTTTGGGGAATACAATTTTATCGCTGGTAGGTACTTCGGGTGTCAATGTGGCTTAGGCGCATATTTTCGTGAAAATGGAGGAAATCCTACCGGCTATGATCGACTATCTGTGTATTCGCAAAAAGCATTTAAGATGCATGATAATCTATCAAGCTGCTGTTCAAAAGCAAGCCACACCATGATAGGTTGTCTTAATCCTTTAACAGCAAGAATTGTTGATTACAATGCGTTAGTCGAGGAATCAAAGTTTTTTTGCAAAACCCACGGAAAACTTCATAGTGTTATTGGCAATTGTAAACCTTCTAATGCGTCTATTTATGCTTTAGCAATGGGATACAATGTAATACAGGATTCTGAAAGACCGAAGGATTTTGTAATTATTGATAGAAGTGCGGTTGTATTGTTCGAAGAAACAATAGAATCGTCTCCAATATGATATTTTCGAATTGGCTTGAAATAATACCCCTTCTATGGTAAAATGATTGTGCCAAACATCTTTACATATTTTACGCCTGTCAGCTTATGTGTAATAAAAACGCATAGGCTCTACTTGCTATGCTGATGGGCGTGGTAGGGATGTTTGGCGACGAGACGAGCCGTTGTGTTTTTTGGTGTACGGCTTCGGTCGTACACCTTTTTTGCTTTGTATGGAGGTATTCAAAATGCAGAGAAAAATCATCCCCTTATTGCTGCTTATCGTACTGATGTTTTGTTCCTGCCAAGCTGCGCAATCTGATAAGCAAAGCGAGACTACAACGCCTGTATCTATTGTGGCAACAACTGAGGGAACGGAACCAACGGAAACGACGGAACCCATGTCAACAGAAGAAATGTATGCCATTGCTACACAACTTTTTCAAGATCAGGATTACGAGGCCGCAAAACCCCTTTTTGAAGAATTGGGCGACTATGAAAATAGTGAAGATTTTCTGTGGGCGACAAATTTTGCACTTGACCATTTTGGATTTTACACCTTCTACAATGATAGAAACAAGTTTATTTTTGAAATCGGAACAGTTGTAACGGTAATGGACGTTTCCAACAATTACAAAACAACGGTTTTTAAAAACACTTTTATTGACCAAAGCAACGGCGAGAAAAGGATGGTAGCAGACGGAGATTTCGGAACGTATGCTTTTGTAGATCGGGCTGGTACAGTTGAGTTCTTTGCGTATGGCAGCACACCGACAAGCAGAACAACAGCGGAGAAGTATGAACCCCTATATAGGCAGTCAGAAGATTTCTCCTTCCCGACAGAGCCAAGAATCGGTATGACGAAGGATGAAGTGCGAAACTCTACTTGGGGCGAACCTAATAAGGTTAATACAACGATAACAGAAACGGTAGTTTACGAACAATGGTGCTATTCAAATTCGAGATATGTTTATTTCGAAAACGGGAAAGTTACTTCGATTCAGAAATAAAACGGAACCCCATATCGGGGAAAGATGCTGCTTTACTGGACACAGAGATATTTCAGACGAGAACCAGGGTGAATTAATCCAACGTCTGAAGGAAAATGTTTTGAACCTCTATCAAAAAGGCGTGAACACATTTTATGCCGGTGGCGCGTTAGGTTTTGATACCCTTGCGGCTGAATGTGTAATTGAGGTTAGAAAAACCAACAGAGACATTCGGCTTGTGATTGTTGTGCCTTGCAGAGATCAGGCCGCAAGATGGAGCAGTACAGATAGAGAACGATATAACACAATTCTCGGACTTGCGGATGATGTTATTTTCCTTGCAGATCGGTATTACAATGGGTGTATGCAAGCGCGGAACCGGTACATGGTCGATCATTCCCATTTTTGTATTTGCTATTTGACAAAACCATCTGGAGGAACTTATTATACTGTCAGTTATGTAGAAGAAAAAGAATTAGAAATATATAATCTTGGGCGGCATAAACCATAGATAGAATTTCGCCGCATAATACGATTGTTTATGACGAACAAGGATAAGCGATAGCGCGTCAGTATTATAATGTCTTGACAGACAGTCTTTTTATCCTATCGCTTCGATAGTACAGTTATCCCCTTTTCATAGTTAAAGCGATACGATAAAAAATCAAGTCAAAAATACAATGATACCCCTTTTTTCTAATAAGTATTTATTAAGAAAATGGGGTATTATCATTATTGCTCTGAAATCATGCTTTTCCCTTTGGATTATGGGTTTTGTTGCGGGTAAAGACTCAAATGTTCGGTGTGATAGCATAATGGTGTGAAATACAAGGGACTAAATCACTATTTTAAGATACTTTCCCTATTATAAAAAGTAGACCTTTTCCAGAAACTACCCCATTTTTTCAACATTTCAATGAGAAACCATGACAGAAATTTTTTTGATGTTCCGCAAATCATCCCCTTCTGCGTTGGTTTTCAGAAAATTCAGGCAATAGGATTTTCCAAAACAATATCCCCATTTTCAGGGCATAGATGCTTTTCAAATCTACCGAAATTTTTTTATCCCCATTTTGCGATCATTGAAGAAAACCAAGTAAAACGGAAAAATCTTGACTTGGAAACCATAATCAGATCTGAGCAGAAGAAAAGCAAGCCGATTTTTGGTCGGCCTGCTTTCTTCTTTTCCTCTATGGTTTTTTACATTGTGATTTCGGAAACTGTGATGTTCCGTGTTGGATAATCTGTGCTGTATAGGTTGAACTCTGCAAGTGCTTCCTTTTCGGTATAGGTGTATGTCTGATACTGATACCAATATGGGCTTGTTCCGGCCTGGTACTTGATTAAATAGTGCTTCATCGTTTGCCCTCCCTATCAGAAGAATGTGAGCGTATCAACGGCATTGATTTTCTCTTGCTTGGATGAATGAATGTAGTATCTTGTCGTTAGCTCCGTGCTGCTGTGTCCGGCAATGGCTGAGATGGTTTTTAGATCAATAGCGGGATTTTTAGCCAGTGTAGTAAAGCATTGATGGCGCAGAAGATGGGGATAAACCGTTCTCCCGATGGCTTGTTCTCCAAGTTTGGCGCAAATCTTATAGACTGCGTTTCGGGTTATTGCTCCACGCTGACCAATAAAAACATGATTGCTTTCTGCGTCTGCTGGCCTTGCGTGGTCAATGTAATTCTGAAGGGCTTGTCTGGCGTCTTTGTTGAGCGGGATTTCTCTGTGCTTGTTGCCTTTACCGCTGCGAATGATTACGCTGCCTTTTCTCTCTGTAATATCCAGGTCGGACAATTCCAGATTGCAAAGCTCCGATGCTCTGATGCCGGTATTCAAAATAAGCTGAACGATTGCAATATTGAGCAGATTTCCCGTGTTCATCGTATAGCGCAGATACCTATAAAGATCGTTCTTCTCTAATACTTCTACATCTGGCTCAACGTCGCCTTTCTTCTGCTGAACCTTGATAGCCTGCATTGTGCCGGATTGGGCGAGATAATCAGCGAATTTCTGAACGGCTGTTAGCTTTGCTTTGATGCTATTAAGAGATTGCTTTTTTTGATCGGACAGATAGCGCGTATAGGCTGCAATATCCATCGTGGTTATTTTGCCGTCAAACTCTGAGCCGATAACAGATTCCAGCCAATTACAAAACAGATCGGCATTCCTGGCATAGTTGGCTATAGTGTTCTGGCTTTTGCCGTTCTCCGTCAGGCTGGCGGCGAACTTTTCAACATAGGGATTCATGGTAATACCTCCTTGACATAGTATGATTTCGGGGAACAATAGAACGCTATCAAATTCTATTAGTATATTATCACATACTTTTCAAAATGTCAAGTGGCAACATAATATTAAATATGTTTCCAGATTGGTCGATTTGTGCGGCGTGATCGGCCTGTTATGGGCTGATTATCTCTATAAAAACTGGAAACATAATTAAAAGAGCCTTGCGACTGTGCAAGACTCTTTCTCTTTTATTCTGCTTTCTGTGTTTCCTGGTTTACTTCCAATTCCATTATATCACCCGGCTGCACGTTCAAAGCAATACAAATTCTTTCTATTATGTCGGTTTTGATCGTGTCGCCTTTGGTGAGCTTTGCCAATGTCGGCGCGGATATTCCGGCCTTTTCTAATAGGTCTGTTTTCTTCATCTGGCGGCGTTGGAGAAGATCGAACAATTTATAATATCTGATTGCCATTTCATTATCTCCCTTCCGTTTCTGGTTTGGCTTTAGTATATCACTAATGTTTCTAATCGTCAAGAAAAAAATATAAGCGTTTGCTAAAATTTTTTCGCAAAAGCTATTGACAAAAATATAAACGTGTGCTAATATAAGTTCAGCGGAAACGAAAATAAATAAACAAACGCTAACAACGAAAGGAGATATTAAAATGCTGCGTATCTATTTAACTAATCTTGGAAAGTACAACGAAGGGTATCTGATCGGAGAATGGGTAAATCTTCCGGTTGACGCTGACGAGCTGGAGGAAGTCAAAGCAAGAATCGGTATCAATGCAGAGTATGAAGAAATGTTTATCACCGATTGGGAATCCGATGTTGACGGCGTAAGCGTCGGAGAGTATGACAACATCGACGAACTGAACGAGCTTGCAGAAGAACTTGACAAGCTGGACGAATACGGATTAGAGATTGTCGCGGCGTTTCTTTCCGAAGGTTACGATCTGGAGGAGGCGTTGGAGCGCCGGGAGGATGTGTTGTTCTTCTCCGATTGCTACGATATGGAGGCCGTTGCAAGAGTCTATTGTGAAGAAACTGGACTCCTTGACTCCATCCCTGAAAATCTGCGTGATTATTTCGATTTTGCGGCATTTGGTCGTGATATGAGCTTCGAAGGACATTTCGTGTTTACAAGCGCGGGAAACTGCGTTGAAATACTCTGAAAACTGAAAGGAGAAACGACAATGAATCCGAAAACGTACATCATCATTCACATTCTGGAAGGCAATCTCAATAATCTTTTCTGGCACTTGAAAAAGAAACTCCCCGTTATTTACGGCGGGCATTGGGAAAAAAATCTTGCTCTTTTCGTTCCGGCTGGTGGTGCGGGCTACTCATTCGACCAACTAAAGCAAGCAATAACAGAGGCCGTACAACTTGCGGAGGTTTGCATTTGCGATCTGTATGACGATGGGGAAGTTGTGTTTTATGAGCTGAACGAGAGACAGAGCGCGTAAACATCATCAATAACGATCAATCAAAAGTCAGGCGTTGCGGCGTCTGGCTTTTGTTTTTGCTGTGCTGCGTTGTGCGTGGGGCGTTGCAAGCGTAATATAGAACAGTGTGACAGAGGAACAAGCAATAAAATATTGCTTTTATTGACCATGCAGAACAGGCCGAAAGATGTTGTAAAAGCTGCCGGAATGCTCCGATACTTGGGGAACAATGATTAAACTGTGGCGGCGCTTCTGACGCCTGAGACGATCAAATAATAAATTGCTATGGCTTGCACGGTGTAATAAAATCGCGTTGGATATTGCAAGCAATAGCATACCGATAAAGCATAAAAGAACGAAAAAACAAGCAGAAAACAACGGGAAAACGATCTAATAACCGTTTGCGGGTATGCTCTGAAAGGCGTTAAAATGGCCTGTGGCGCGTCCAGGCACGGCGAGTATCAGAACACTATTCTATTATTCGTGCCGTGTGCGGCGTCCTGGCGGCTCTGAATGACCCCCATTTTTGGATTTCGCCCCGGATGAAGCCCGTTTTTTCTACACAAAAAAAATTAGGAGGACTTATGACCAATTTAGAAAGACTTAAAATCGAACTGTCTGAAAAGGACTACTTTTCTTCTCCCGAAAAGACGCAAGAGGTCTATTGCGCCGTTTTGGAGGAAAACAATCTTGACCCGTTTGAAACCTACGAAAAGGCCAACGATCAAGTAAATCTGCTGGAAAGCGTTTACTCTATCCTTCAGATGTTGGCTAACAATTTGGAGATGTACATTAAAGTTGAAACCGAATTTGCTACCACGTCAGCGGCCTATCAATATCTGCAAAAGCGGCTGAACGATCTTCGCGCAGAGATTAACCGTGTCAAGATGGATAGCCATTATGAAGATGAAGCTGGCAATGTCAGCGGTATTACATCTTATTTATTCTTCAACGGAAGGACTGACCGCAAATGAATGTGTTGAACGATGTGTTTAATCGTGCAATGGCGCGAGAACATAAGACTGTGACCGTCAGAACAAGCGGCGAAGAATTTAATGCGTTCTTCCGCAAGAATGCAGATACTACAACGCGAAAAGATACTATGGTTATGTTTTATGGCATTGATGCGCCTGTTTCCGTTGGTTCTTTGCTCTGCTTTGGCGGCAATACTTATCTTGTGCTGAACAAAGAGACTGCTGAAAACACAGTCTATTACAAGTCAGCGATTATCCGTACCAATGGCGCTATAACCACGCACAATCTTAGCGTGATTGATCTGCCGTTCTACGGCGCAGATGTGAACAATGACAATACCACGGGCAATACCCACCTAACTATCATTGATGGCAATGTTGACGTTATGACAGAGGATAATGCGGACTCTCGCAACCTTCAGATTGGCGACAAGCTGAACGAATGGGGTAGAACATGGAGCATTAGCAATCTGTTCTATGTGGACGGTATTTGTCATGTGGTTTTGGAAGTAGAACAAGACGAAACACCGATTTATAACTATCGGCTGGAACTCTCCAACCTGAACAGTTACAACGTCCAGCCAGAAGATACAGATACATTGACCGTAACTGCTTACATTAACAATGTGCGAGTTGACGATGCTGCCATTACCTTTAGTTCATCCAATAATGATGTCGCTACAATCTCCGCTGAAGGCGAAATTGTCTATTTGGCTGATGGCTCAGTTATCTTTACTGCAACATGGGGCGATTATGCAACGGCTGAAACTGCAAGTGTTACTGTGGTAACTGCGCCGGTTGATGATGGCGTGGCTATCTATGTTGACCCGCTGGAGGCTATCTGCTACGATTTCCCGGAAACATTACGCTATTATGCTACCCGTGGCGGCGTTAGGGATGATAGCATTCCCGTATTATTCAGAATTGAAAACCTGAGTAATCCCGCTCCGGCTTATCAAAAGCGTATCACGATTACCGATAATGGCGATCATACGATAGAGCTTGCTGTTAATGGCTCTGTCATGTATCAAAAGAGCTTTGACCTGGTTGCCTATGTTGACGGTGAGGACGCGGAAAACCGGCAGCGGATTAAGATTGATTCGCTGTTCTGATCGGAGGCCGCATGACAACATTTATTGAGGGTACTTACTTACTGGCAAAGGATATTTCGGATTTTGCCGAATACCAAAATGCGCACAAAAAAGCAGTCGAAGAAACAGTTGACCTTGCAAATGAGCATGAGATTGATGTTCAATTTGCGGAGAAAGATAACTGCTTTATTGTTGACTATGAGATTGTGCGAGAGAATTACACGGCCTGTAAAAACATCTTGACGGACTTACAATCTGTTCTCCGCGCTGGATGGGGAAAGATTGAAAACCTTTATCAATCTTCGGGAGATTATATTCCTCCCCGTTCATAATTCGTTTACAAATGCCTCCTTGACAGAAATCGGGCAGCATGATATTATAATATCAACCTATAAAGAGTGCGTGAGGGACAAGCCCGTTGACCGCACACCAACCTACCAAATGGCAAGGTGGTAATGCTTGGACGATGGGTGCAATAAATAGCAAGCATCCATCTGAGACGATGGGTGCATTTTTCATGCCTCTTTATGGGAAATACACCATAAGGAGGCATATTTTTATGTCCGGAACGATCAAAGAATTAGCAGAATTGGAAGGCCGCGTGTACGTCCATCTTGCCAACAACAAAGTTGGTAATGACTTCCTGCGGCAAGCAGAGGCCGAAGGCTTTACCTTTGGCGACGGCGTTAAACCCACGGAAAGAGACTATGCGGAGGTAATGGCGATCAACCATGACGGCACAATTAACTATGTTGGCGCTATTGGAATGATGGCCTATGGCTCCGGCACAAAGATGATCGGCAATAAGCAGCTTATCAGGATCGAGTTTGACAAGTGGAATGAATAATACCAGTTCATTTTAAGATGCCAATTCCCGCACAATAGAAAAAGCCTTTGCCGCACAATGGTTTTGAGGCATTGCGGGAAAAGGCTCAAAAATTTAAGTATGGTAGGATATAGAATCAATCGTTTTCGTCCGGCTCAAATTCAAGCAGATCTCCGGGCTGACAATCAAGGTAGACACAGAGCTTGTTAATCGTCTCTGTAGTTACAGTTTCATTCTTGCGGAGTTTATTCAACGTCGCCGGTGAGAGGATTTCGAGCAAGTCTTTCCTCTTTTTGTGGACGCGGTTCAATTTATCCCAAAGGCGATAATAGGTAATCATCTGTTTTGCCTCCGATACTGTATTTTTTATATCTTATCATCTCTCAATCGGATAGTCAAGTAAAACAACTGTATGTGAAAGTGTATCTAAATAATCTGAACAATAAAGAGGGAGAAAAGCAATGAATTATATTCCTGCAAAAAAGACGTTTGGTGAATGGGTTGATCGTCACAGGGCAGACGAAAACATTACCGATTGTGTTGATTGTATTGTTGACGGGAAAAAGGGTTGTATCTCTATCCTAAAAGCTGGCCTTTACTCAACAATTAAGGCGACATTATTTGTTGACGGGTTAGAGATTCCGATGTTTTATCCGGCAAATCCAAACTTGCCGTTTGTAATGGCAAAGCTGATCTGCAACGGTGGTTATCCAGAGCAGTAATAGGAATTGAGAATAAAGCTGACGAATAATAGATGGAATTAGGACAGGAATTAGAGTAAGTGCGGTAAGGATAAACGGGCAACTCAATACTGTGTACTTTCCGTCGTGGAAGTACACAGTTTTTTGTCCACAGCTCAATTTTGAGAGCAGCTTTTGAAAATGCAGCACTAACTACTCAGAAATTTGGCGCTACCTACTGTTCTGAGAAAAACACAAAATATCCTAATATGGAGGATAAGGGATAGAGCCGTTTTCATATGTGAAGTGACCATTTTTAAAATGATCGGTTTTCCCGCATTCTGAAAGCCTTGTATTTCCAATGGTTTTTCAGCTTCGGTAAACATTCTCAAAAATTATTATTATGGAAGGAATTATAAATGTCCCACCAGTTCATTTTGAGATAAGTGTTTTTTTGTAGCCCGTAAAGCCTTGTAGCAACTATGTTTTTTGCGTTTCGGAGAAATTTGCAAAAAATATAACATGAAGGAGAAAGCATTTATTGAAGTGTGGACAGCACAATTTTAAGATAGGTGTTTTATTACCGCCTGTAAAGTCTTGCGGCAACTACGATTTTTGCACGTTGGTAAAAAACTCAAAAATACTAAAGTGAATGAAATAAACTTGCAAAGACTGTAACGAAGCGTTTTTTGAGAGAACCGAAAAACGAAGGCCGAAAAGCCCTTGCTATACAAGGACTTCTGAGCATCATTTTTTTCTCCAAAAAACTAAAATGAATGGTATTGGGTGGACTGCTGTTATAGTCGCTATACTTTTACGATGGCAATTTTGAGACAATCTAAAAGTGACCTCCGAAATCCTCTTGTTTTACAAGGGATTTTAAGCATCGTCAATAATCTTCAAAGATACTAAAGTGATGGGAACATGATGTTCTCTAAAAAAATTTACCGTACAGATGTATAGGGCTATACTTCTGTGACTATTAGAAAGGACTGATTAAAAATGTTAGAACAAAGAGTAAAAAGGTTTTTGTTGGAGTTTGGTGTTCCGGTGACTGAGTTCTGCCGCCGAATTGATCTGTCAACCTCCTGCTACTATGAGTGGCGGCGTGGTGATCTAAAACTAAGCGATACGACGCTAAAAAGGATTGAAAACTATCTGACAAAATACGGATTCTAAGATTGGAGAGAAGAAAATGCTGATAATTAAAAATGGGATGTATGACGTTTGCAAGCTGGAAATCAAAAATTTTTGCTTTACTCCCGAAGGGCGCATTGAGTACCGGATTGACGGCAGCGGACTCAACAAGCGCATTAGGCCAACTGCCGCCTGTGAGTGCGTGATCGTGATTGACAACGATCAACCGATTTTGGTTGTCAGAGCTGAAGGTTGTAATAGCCGGTATCATGTCTATCTGACGCCTGCCGAGCGCAAAGATATAGTTGAGATTGGCAACTATCTATACTCTGAAACAAAACGGTTGCTGGAAACCGAAATCAAAAAGATTCGAAATTTAACCACACTTACTAACTATTAAGAACTAACTTTATGATTTTATAGAAAGGAATTGAAAAATGAAATTAACAGAAAAACAGAAGGTCGCGAAAAGATTAAAGCGTGCATCACAACAAAAGGTTATTGATAGAGTATTTAACTTACCTGATGAAGAATGGGCAGAAATTGAAGGCTTTATGTGGTACAAGGTATCGAACATGGGGCGCGTCCAATGTATCAGATATGAGACGCCACATGGGTATCACGAGGAAAGAATCTTGAAACAAAACAAGGACAAGAAGGGTTATTTGCGCGTTGATCTTTATTCCAACGGCAAGAAATATAGCAAGCGCGTTAATCGTTTGGTCGCAACGGCATTTGTCCCGAACCCTGACCCCGAACATTTTACCGAGGCCAATCATCTGTCAGAGGATAAAACCGATAATCGAGCGGTTAATCTGAAATGGGCGTCGCCTAAAATCAACTCTAATTGGGGAACGCGGAATGATCGGATTTCAGATGCGCATAAAGGCAAGGTGTTTTCGGAGGAAACGAAAGCTAAGTTGTCTGCGGCAATGGGAAAAGCGGTTATTTGTGATGGAAAGTATTATTCCAGCATTTCAAGATGTGCCGCCTTTTATTGTATTCCCGCTGGTACATTGTCGGCCTATGTGAATGGCAAAACTAAGAATGATCGTTTTGAAGAATTGGGATTAAGATTTGCTGATACAGAAGAAAGGAAACAGTAAAATGATTAGAGTTGAAACATTTAAAAAAGCGAAAGAAGAACTATATGGATTTCGCAAGTTTGAAGAAAAGCAGGAGGCTTTCTTCAATTTTGCACTAAAGACGATCAACGAAAATCGGGAAACCGATACTGTCACAGTATTCCCGGCACGTTGCGGACTTGGAAAGTCAACCTTCCTCCGTATTTTAGTTAAGGCTTGGCTGATCGACAATCCAGGACGCGGATTGATTATCGTCACAGATAATCTTGACCGTCTGAAGGAATATCGAAACCTAAACGACGAAAACAAGCAGCTTGACAAAAACAAGCAAGTGAAATACCCGGTTGCTTATCTTGATAGTGAGAACTATGCAACTGTAATCAAAACTCAAAACCAATGCCCGATTTTGCTGATCTCTACACAAAGATATTTCCAGATGGACACTATTGCCCCGTTTTTATCTTACTTCGAAGGCGGCAAAGAGTATCGGCGTGATACCGTGATTTTTGACGAAGCGCCTTATTTCTACGAAAATGGCGAAGTTGGGATTGACGAATTGGATTATCTTAATTCCGCGCTGAACGGTGGTATTACTGATCTTTCTGACCATGAAGATAAGGCATGGCTTGTAGAGCAATATTCGCAATTCCGGGAAAAGATGATCGAGCTGCTGAACAGTTTGGAGCAGAAGCGGAACAGAACCACATACTTGTATTATCAGCCGTGTAAGACTTCCATTACAGACGATGATCGGAGATTGTACGCGATTCTTGATAAAAGCGACGTCTATACGAAGTACAGGCGAAGCGCAGAAATCATTAAGAATATTCAGCAATTACTTCTTGGTGGTGGATTCTTTACATCGTTCAAATTAAGTGATAATAACAACTACAAAAAGTGCTTCCTTGTCCGTCGCTCATTTGTTTCTAAGTTCTATCTTGACCGTGACATTAAGACTTTTATCTTTGATGCGACGGCGGCGCAATCAGAAAACTATTACATTGATGCGGATTGGCTTGATGAATTGGACTGTGATAGTTTTTGCGTCCCGCTTGACTATATGACTGTTCATGTTGTCGATGTTAATACGTCCAGGAATGCGCTGCTTACAAGAGGAAACCGCGAGGCAGCACTTGACGCAATCCGGGATTATATTGCCTCTATCGGCGCTTCTGAGGATGATACTTTGTTTGTGACATACAAGGCGCTGCTTGATGCAGGCGCTTTTGATGAAATTGGATTTACAGCAGACAATTCCCGCTACTTTGGCAATGTTAAGGGTTTTAATCAGGACAGAGATAAACACACCTATATCCAAGTTGGGCTTAACCGGCAGACTGATATTAACTATGTGTTCAATCTCTTTGAAAACGAACCAACCATTGGCGAAGAAATAAAGCGAGAAACCAATGTACAGAAAAACATTGCCGCTATGGATTCCCTGCTTTCCAGCGATCTTGTGAACAGTTATATGTGCGCAGAGGTTATTGCTGATTTCATACAAAACCTATTCCGCATTAAAGCAAGGGAAATCAACAATCGAGATAAGATTGAGGTTTATTTGTTTTGCAAAAACACAGAAAACATTATGATGGAATTGCAATATGCGCTTGGACGGCATAGAGCCAAGATTGAAGTTGTTGAGCTTACTGCAATGCAAGATGATAAAATCATTCGGCGTAAGGGTAATAGCAGAGCCAAGCGGATTGTTGAATGGCTGACCATGCAGCATAGCGGACAGTTTGAGATTTCAGATCTGTTAAATGATCTGGAAATGACTCAATCTGATTTTGACCGGGCCAAAAAGGGAAATCGTCAGTTGCGAGAACATTTCCAGCGGATGAAAGTGCCAGGAACCAAAAGTACCTATCGCATTGGGAATTGATTGCATGAAAAAAGAAAAAGAAGATGAACGACATTATATCATTACGCGGATAAGGGGCAATCACGATTGTGTATTGAATGATTACCCTCCCGCGTTGAGGGAAAATGCAATCAGGAAGTTTGAATGGTTAGGGCGGCATAATCGGGTTGGGCTGATTTGCTTGTACCGTGGATTTCGTGAGGCTGACGGAAGTTTCAACCATAAAAAGGCTGAGAATATCGTGAATTACATTCCTGATTTGGTGAGACAAGGTTATCCGTTAAGATATTATTGAGTTATGGATTTGATGAAGGAAAGATGATGTAGGATGAAAAGAAGAATTAAGCAATATAGGATATACAAAATATCAACTGACAGACTTGTTAAACATGAGGGAAAGATACCAAAGATTGTACCTATTACACTAACTGAGCGGGAGGCGCTTGAAAGGCAGGAGCTTGTAGCAATCCAGTCTAATCAACTGACCAACAAGATTTTTAATCTTCTCAATCTGCAACAAGAATCAAGCGTCGAATTGCTTGATAAGATTGTCAATGTTGTTGTTCCTACAGACGCAAAAAAGCAGGGCGAAAAAGACTATGCGACGATTGCCAAAAATGGTTTTGAATTAAATGGCAAGAAATATGTGCGTCTTTTCTCCGGCTCTGGACAAATCCGAAGGAACACAGTTACCTTTATTCGTCAAGATTTGTATGCGCCGATTTATAGCAGTCTGCTATGTGGCCTGACAGATGATGATTTTGGCAAAGAGTTTAATGCCGCAAAGTTTAACGCTTACTGCGGATTGAATATGTCCGGCTGTTATTTGTTGCCAGGACAACTATCTCCTAACGTCTGTGTGGTTGACGATTTCGAGCAAATTAGGCCACATTCTACGGTAAACCATGTAACAGAACGACAAGTGCAGTATATTACCCTTCCTGACGAAGATTATATTTTGGAGGAAGGACAGACGGACTATCTGATCGAAAATGGCAAGGCAATCCGCATTAGTGACGGCGTATCTTTTACTATCCGAAAAGGCGTTAAAAAGCAAATCCAAACTGCACTGTATGATGAAATTGAGGATTCCCCGGCGCTGAACTCATTTGACGGACAAGGGCTAATGTCGCCGGTATGGGCTGAACGTGTAGCGCAAAACTTAGGGCTTGACTATACGCCTGCGGCACTGATAATCCGCGCTCCGTGGGTAAAGGGCTTGCTTGCCAATATACCCTTCCATGAATGGTTTTATGAACGCGGTATCTATGAGATACAAGATAGCTTTGGTAAGATACATAGTATAGATGATATAGACGTGATTATTTCCAAATCACAGTTTAAGATGCACAAGGTCTATAAAGCCAAATGCGAGGCTTTAGGCGTAAATGTATGGGATTACTACGTTGACCAGATGAAGAAGAACAATCTGCTTTGGGGTGTTGTGAAGGCTAATAATGCGGTTGACGATGATTATAAGGCTCTGAATTATCAATACCTTCAGGCGCTTCAATTATCAAATGCCGAAGTGGACAAGCTCTGTGAGCTGACGGAAACCTTTTTAAGAGAAATCAATAGCGGCGATCTGGAAACGGTTTATAATTATCTCATGGTCAACGGCAAGAGTTATTCTGCTGATTCGCCGGACGATGAAAACGACGTTGCAGAGGATGACGGCGCAACTTACAAAAAACTGTTTCAACGAGTCCTTGAAGCCAATCCTGCCTTCTTGGAAGATAAATATATTCGCAGTTTGATCTTAAAAGAATGCGAGAGCAAATTGAACGCTGCGAAACTTGGAAAGGTTCTTGTGCGCGGCAATTTCCAATTTTGTATTAGTGACCCCGTTGCACAACTGCAATGGATTGCAAAGAACCATTGCGGCGTCAACATGGACGTGCGCGGCATTGTTGGAGCGGGTGAAGTTTACTCTAACTATTGGCTGGACTCCGGCGAGACGCAAGAAATAGTTTTAATGCGTTCTCCGTTGATTGACAGGAATGAGATTGCCAAGCGGCGGCTGATACAGACGCGGCAGCACTACTTTAGGTATCTTGGCTCCGGTGTCGTTTACTCTATCCACGATTTAACAGCATTGCAGCAAGGAGGTTGTGACTTCGACGGAGATATTACCTTTAGCACAAATGAACCGATTATTAGGAACGGTTGCTATGATTACTCAACTGCAAAACCATTGTATTATGCGTTGTCTACAACTGACCTTGTAGGACGGATTATCCCTATCAATATCATTAAGGCAGATAAGCGCGGTTTGAATAGCAAGGTTGGTAAGATTTCTAACAAGGGCGGCAGCTTATATGCAATGTTGGAATTGTATAGCCCCGATTCTCCTGAGTACCAAAAGATTTATGATAGCATTGTTGCATTAGGTCAAGTTGTCGGCATGGAGATTGACCGCATTAAAACAGCGGTTGCCCCTACAAATCCACTTGAATGGACTCCCATCCAGATTACACGGCAGCAAAGCGCAGATTTTGAAACTGTAGAAACAGGCTCCGATGCAGAGCGGGAAGGAATAGATCGGCATAATGCGATTTGCCCGATTTTGAAGCCGTACTACTTCCGGTACAATTATGACTATATTGAAAAGTCTATCCGCGATCTTGATAGAGTGTTCAATAAACTTTGTCGCCACACCTGGAATATGCGACTGAATGAACTTGCTGACCTTTGTAAATCTGGACAGGCCAACGAAGAACAACAGAAGGTTTATAGTCAATACCTACGGGCTTATCCCGTAATAGATACAAACTGTGTTGTCAATCGGATTTGCCATAGATTCGAGGTTTTTGATACGCAGCTCAAAAGAGATACGCTTGCCGAAGGCGAAAACTTGTTGTCAAACTACGTTTCTTGCCGTGAGTTTGATTCTGCGCTGATTTCAAAGGTAACTGGAATTGTAAACGAATACAAACGGGCAAAGCGGTTTTTGGTGAAACGAATGTGCGCAGAGAACAAGGATAGTGCAAAGGTCAAAGGGCATAAGACCCATGAAACACAAATCTTGCTTGCGAACCATTACAGAGATTTATTGCTGGAATTGGTTAATGACGATCTGCAACTTTGCTTTGATATTCTTGTTGCCGTTGCCGATGTAAAAACCGTTTGGGACTTGCTTGATATGCAGATTGTTCAGGTGATTAGGAGGCATGACACATGATCGTTTTTGAGTATGGGAAGTATTTGAAACAGATTAAGCGGGATGGTATCGCTGCTACAGATCGAAATGCACGGGCTAAAATCATTGCGATTATGGAGAATTTGATTGCTAATTCAACTTATTGCAAGGGAAAGATTTTAAAGATTGTTAAAAAAATAGCGGCAGACTATTTTGACGGATTACCGGCTGAATTGGTGGAGCTGGAACTTTCCGAATACTATGAATCTCTGAAAGCACGGGTTGAAAAAGGAGATTATGAACCGGCGCACGATGATAAGACAATAAAACTGTATCAATCGGAAATGCGCACAATAGCAAGCCTGAAGGAAGATAAGCTCATGCGGCTTGCCTTTGCCGCGCTGATCGTCCATAAATGGCTTGGACAAAACAAAGATGAAAGCGGTTGCTATCGCTTTGTCGAATTTGCAGAGGCAGACATTTATAGGATTGCCAGGTTAGAAACTTCATCCTCTGTAACCAAAGATAGGCTTTGGAACATACTGATCGAAAAAGGTTTAGTTGCAGAAAAGATAAAGACAAACTCTGCATGGGCGTACAATCCAGAATGGATTGCCATACATCTATTTTCTGTTACTTTCAATGTAGACATTGAAGTTGAAAAATCAGATAATGCCGTTTTCAAAACCATCACGAATTATGACGATGTACTAAACTATCTGCGCTTTTGGCTGAAAGATGATAATTTGGTTGAGTGCGCCGATTGTGGTTGCCCGATTGACAAGGGATTTGGCTTAATGCCAAAACAATACTGCTCTAATTGTGCTACGCGGAGAAAAAGTGAGGGCAACAAAGCACGGTATCAAAATAGTGTAAAACCAAAAATTCTGCCCGCTTAATCCCTTGCAAACTCCGAAAGGTTGAGTAGTTACTATGATATTTGACAAATTTGATAATATGAAAGTCTTTTGAAAGTCTTTGTTTACTTTAATTGGGAGGTGTATGCCGGTGGCAACGCTGCAACACGAAGTTGAGCTTTATTGCAAGCAGAACAAGATTTTGAAGCGTGATTTTGCGGCGAGCATCGGCATTACCCCTGTAAAACTAAGCCATTGGCTTAGTGGGCGCGTACTGTTTGACCGCACGACGCTTGAAAAAATTACAAAGATTATAAACTAACTGATTCGGTCAATCTAACCTCCTTGATGATTGACAATATATATAGGTCGCCATTTTTGGCGGCCTTATTTTTTTGCGTAAATACCCCTCCCGATACAAGGGGTTTTACATATACGATCAAAGAGATGTCAACCATAATCAACTTTAATCGAACGGTAGGCGCAGCCGTTAAATGCGCTCCTTTCTAAAAACGGTTTGGCGCTGCCGTTAAGTGCGTCATTTCTTTCTATAAAGCGGTTCGGCGCAGCCGATAAATGCGCCATTTTATTTTACATTTACAACTAATGATCGTGGGTGTGTCCGTCGAACTATTATTAGGGCGATAAGACATAAACACAGAAAGAGGTAAAAAATGAATGAGAATGAAAAGACCACGGAAACCGTGGAGAATGAAAACGAAGAAACCGTTACCATGACAAAAGGCGAACTGGCAAAGAAGTTACAGGGCGCCGGTGACAAGGTACGGACTGAGTATTCAAAAAAGGTCAACGAACTAAAGGCTAAGATTGCAGAACTTACTCCGGCTGAAAAGTCTGAGGCAGAACTTGATCTTGAACGTCGTATTGCCGAGTTGGAAGCAAAGGAAAAGCGGGTTGCCCTGCTTGATTCTCTTTCCGAAAACGGCATTGACAAGGGGTTTGCTGACTATTTTAAGTCTGATGCTGATATTAAGGCTTTTGCGGCTGTGTACAAGAAGGCTGTTGATGATGCGGTTCAGGCGAAGGTACAAAAGGATGGGTATGTTCCCGCAAGTCATAAATCCGGCGATCAACTGACAAAGGAAGAATTTGCGAAGATGAACATGGACGAAAGAGTGAAACTCTTTAACGAAAACCCTGAACTGTACCGTCATTTGGTGGGACGTGCATAATCCTACCATATATCCACGATAATTCGTGTTTATCTATAAAAACAAAACATACTAAAAAGGAGGCTATTATACAATGGCTATTATTGTTCCCGAAGTGTTTGCCGACGTTATGAATAGTGCGCTTGGCGTTAAGCTCCGCGCTGGTCGGCTTGCGACGGACTATACTGATTTGGTGGATGATATTACTACCTATGGTGATACTGTCCATTTCCCTACATTTGATCGTATTGGCAATGCTACAGTCGTAACAAAGGGTACTGCGCTTGTTCCCAATGCCGCTTCTATGACCGATAACCAAGCTACAATTAAGCAGGTCGGTAACTCTGTGCGTATCTACGATAAGGAAGCTACTCAGGTTAAAGGCAACATGAAAGACCGCATGGCGCGGCAGCTTGGTGAAACACTTGCACAGGCCGCTGACGCTGATCTTGTCGCTTCAATTCTTGCCGAAGCTACTTACAAGGATTCTACTCTGACTGCTCTGACCCAGGCTGATGTTGACGCGGCTTTTGACGTGTTTGGTGACGATGTTGATAATGACACCTTCGCGGGCATTCTGATTAACTCCCGTCTGCGTTCTGCTTTCATGGGCATGAGTGCCTTCACCGATGCTACCAAGACTTATGCTGCTAATGGTAATGGTATTATCAAGGATGGTATTATCGGCTATTGGAATGGCACAATTCCCGTGTACGTTTCCAATAACGGTACTTACAACAATAGTAAGTCTCTGCTTGCTATCGTGAAGAAAGACGCTCTTGGCGTTATCTGGCAGCAGATTCCTTCCATTGAGGAGGAGCGCGAGGCCAAACTGCTTTGCACTGACCTTGTTGCAAGCGAAATGTATGCTACTAAGCTGCTTCATGCTGACGGCGTTTCCGTCCTGGAAGTAGGTTAATCGTATAATCATTATTCTATTGCCCTGCCTATGAAGGTGGGGCATTCTATTTACTCCAAATATAAAAATGAAAAGGAGGCTTACAAATGCCTGATCTGAATAAGGCCAATCGTCAAGTTTGCGATGTTGACATTCGTATCTTGAAGAATAAAGTGCCGTTTCTGAATTTTGATACCGCTAATACTACTACAGCGGGTATTTCTGGCGATAGCGTCTATGCTATGGCAAAGGGTTCCCGCAAGATTGCTTTCCAGAATCCTATTCAGGGTACTATGAGCATTGAGGCTCAGGTTTATCCCTTTAAGCTGTTTGCGCTGATGTCCGATGGCGTTGTTGAAAATAGTGCTGTGTATGCTGACCGTCAGACGGTTAAGTGTACTACCGCTGGCAAGCTGGCTCTGACTCTGCCTTCCGGTGCGTCTATCGTTTCCGGTACTGTGTTTGCTTATCCCGCTGGCTCTTTTGGCGACGAAAGCGCCGCTATTGCCGGTACTTACGCAAGCAATGAGTTTAGTGCTACTACCGCTGCCGATATTGCCGTGGATAGCGAGTATGAGGTTGGCTATATTGTCAGCCGTTCTTCCGGCGTCAAGAAGGTTTCTTTCAATTCAAAGAAACTGCCGAAGGACTACTACATCACTATGAAAACTCTGGACAAGGACGAGGATGGTCTGTTGACTCCGTTCGTCATTACTGCTTACAAGGCTACTGTCCAGCGCAACTTCGACCTGTCCTTCAGCTCTGAGGGCGATCCTGCAAGCATTACCCTACAGTTTGATCTTTGCGAGGACAAAGACGGTAATGTGATTGATATGGTCGAGCTTACCGATGATGCAGAGTAATCCAACTGATATAAAATATTTATCCTCCATTTTTGGCAATAAAAAATAAAGTGACTCATTTCTACATCTTTCTCTTTTCTTGATTAAATACTATTGAACCTTTTGGGCGGCAATCGTCGCCCCGAAGGTTCGATTTTTTTACGAAATTTTGAAATCTAAGGAGGCTTAAATGCTCAATAGACAACAGCTCAAAGAATATAGAGAACTGCGCGGACTCTCTACAAGAGATGTAGCACATTACTGTGATCTCTCTCAACCGCTTATTGTCCAGGTTGAGAATGGCGATAGAGGCTTGACCGAGTACAACTATCGGCAAATCGTAGATGGTATTAACGCTGCTTATGCGGCAAAAAAATTAGGCACTTTTGAAAAAGCGCCACGGGTGAATGTCCCGAAAACAAAGAACAGAAAGAAGAAAGAGGCCGGGAATGAAGGGAATTAAAGATAGAGGATTATTCAAAATCAATATCAAAAAACTGCTATTTACATCAGATGATGTTATGAAGATACTGCTTGCAGACACAGAAGATACCAACATGGGAACGGCTCAAAGAAAGCAGTTGTTTGACGATCATGTGAAATCACACTTGTTCATAGATGATACGTTGAGCGACAAAGGCGCATATATCTTTTTTGATTGCGATATTCCGGCGTTTTATGCGCAAACAAAGAAATGCCGTATCGTCGTGTACTGTGTTTGCAGTCGTGATTTACTTGATGATTTTAAGATGGAAGGTTTTGTTGGCAATCGTGCGGATTGCTTATCTCAGGCAATCGAGGCCGCTTTGCTTAATCCAGTCGCAGAAAAAGAGTTTGGTATTGGCGATCTGACTTTGGAGGGCGTAGATATTTACAACTCCAAAGAACACTATGGTACTATTATGGTTTTTGAAACTGAATGTTTCAGATAATAGTAATTGATTTACTGAAAAAACTCTTGACGAATAGAAGAAACAGAAGTATAATAAAGCATACCCTAAGTATGCGAAAGCGTATGAAAAGGAATAGTGAATTTGGATTTAATGTTTGAAGATTATAGAGATGTACTTAGTATTAAAGATGTTGCCGATGCGCTGAACATCAAGCCGTATCGAGTATATAGGTTAATAGAAGAAAAGAAGATTAAAAGGTTAAACATTGGCAAACCCTATTTAATCCCCAAAACAGAGCTTATCCGTTTTGTACGGGATTCTGTTCTGGTGTAAAGGGGATGCCTTGTTGATATGATGACAGACAACAATTATAGCAGCAGCTCCCATCTGATAGGAGGTAGGAAGATGGTTACAGGGAGTCTGCAAATCAAGAAGAACAATTACTATGCCGTACTCAATCTTATTGATAGCGACGGGAACAAGAAACAGAAATGGATTTCAACCGGTTATTCTACAAGCGGTCATAACAAGAGAGCAGCACAGAAGAAACTTGCAGAATTGATTGACAAGTATAATGACTTGCCCGTGATTCTCCAAGTACCAGAGAAGATTACCTTTGTCAGTTACATCAAGACGTGGGTTGATGCAGCGCAATTTGTTTATGACCCTATTACTTACCAGGGCTATAAAAATTGCGTGGACGTTCACATTTTGCCGTACTTCAATAAAGCGCCACAGTTGCTTGTCTCAGACATTACGCCTGAGATGGTGCAAGAATTTTCAACCTTTTTATCCAAGCAGGGGAACAAAAAGACTGGCGGTGCGTTATCGAATAAGAGTGTCAGAAACTATCTGGCAATTCTGTCTCAAATTTTCGAGGACGCAAAGACGAAAAAGAAGATCGTCGATAATCCTTGCAAGAGTATCAAGCGCCCGAAGAAAGTGAAGTATAAGCCTAACTTTTACGATACTGACCAGGTAAGAACCTTGTTTGAAGCTGTGAAAGATGAACCCATTGCACCCATGATTATTGTTACTGCCGTTTATGGCTTGCGTCGAAGTGAATTGTTAGGACTCAAATTTGACAGTCTGGATTTTACGAACAAGCAAGTAACAATCAAGCACGTTGTTTCCCGTTTTTCAACCGTTGTCGAAAAGGATGATACGAAAACAGAATCAAGCTATCGGACTTATCCCATGCCTCCAGAAATTGAACAGATTTTTATTGACGCAAGGGAACGGAAGGAGCGAAATAAAGCGTTGTTCCGTGAACAGTACGTTGATAATGATTATGTGTTTACATGGGATGATGGCCGGACTTATGCGCCAGACTACATTACAAGGAAGTTCAAGCAACTTTTGAAGAAGTACAATCTGCCGGTTATCCGGCTCCACGATCTACGCCACAGTTGCGCAAGTATGCTTTTGGAAAAGGGACGCAATCTAAAGGATGTTCAGTCGTGGTTAGGTCATGCAGATATTTCTACCACGGGCAACATTTATGGACATTTGACGAACAAACATCTAAATTCTGTAGGAAATGAACTCTGCAAAGACCTTTTATATTAGAACAAAAACGGTACTTTGATTAGAACTTTCATTAGAACTTTTTGCAATCTTGATTCAACCCGTCAAATAATCCGTCATTTTGCACAGTTTTACTCGTGAAAAAGCAAAGAAAAACCACCATTTTCAACAGAAAACAGTGGTTTTGATGGTCGGAGTGGCGGGATTCGAACCCACGGCCTCTTGGACCCGAACCAAGCGCGATACCAAACTTCGCCACACCCCGGAACTGCTGAGATATTATATAATCAATCGGCCGAATTGTCAACAGTTTTTTGCTGATCGGCCAGAGTATTTGTGCTGATCGGCCAGAGTATTTGCCAGAGTATTTGCATTTGGCGATTGGGCAGAGTGCCTTTTTTCGGAAAACTGCCGGAATACTGCGGCTGGACTCTGTCCAATCGCCAAATAGTTTAAGGGATACGAAGGGGATAGCTTTCTTGCTTAGAATTCGATCATGCAGGGCTCCCAGCAGGCGGGGGCTTCCAGATCCATAAGCTTCAGCAGGGTGGGGGCTACGTTCGCCAGGCCGTATTTTCCGTCCCGGAAGACGTGCTTGCTATCCGGGTCGTAGATGATAAAGGGCACGGGGTTCAGGCTGTGGGCCGTGCGGACGGAGGTCTTGCCCTTCTTGGTTTCCAGCATCTGATCGGCGTTGCCGTGATCGGCGGTCACGCAGACCAAGTAGCCGTATTTGTCCGCGGCCTCGATGATCTTGCCGACGCCGGTATCCACGGCTTCCATCGCGGTGACGACTGCCTCCATCACGCCGGTGTGGCCCACCATATCGCCGTTGGGGAAGTTGCAGCGCAGAAAGTCGAACTTGTGCGCGGCCATCATTTCCACCATGCGGGCGGTGATCTCCTCAGCCTTCATCTTGGGCGCAAACTCAAAGGGGATGATATCGGAGGGGATCTCCTCGTAGACCTCCAGGGATTCGTCCACCTTGCCGGAGCGGTTGCCGTTCCAGAAGTAGGTTACGTGGCCGTATTTCTGCGTCTCCGAAAGGGCGTATTCCCGCACACCGGCGGCGCAGAGCACCTCGGTCAGGGTGTTCTTGATCACGGGAGGCTCCACCAGGTAATTGTAGGGGATCTTGAGGTCGCCGTCGTATTCCAGCATTCCGGCGAACTTGACGCCGGTGTAGCCCGGACGCTCGAACTTATCAAAGTCCTTGCGGTCGAAGGCCAGGGAGATCTCCTGGGCCCGGTCGCCCCGGAAGTTGTAGAGGATCACGGAGTCGCCGTTTTCGATCCGGCCCACCGGGACGCCGTCCTTGGCAATCACGAAGGCGGGGAGATCCTGGTCGATCACCTCGGCCTCGGCGCGGTAGGTCTCGATGGCTTCCCGGGCGCTGGCAAACTGACGGCCCTCTCCCAACACGTGGGTCTTCCAGCCGGCCTCCACCATGCCCCAGTTGGCTTGATAGCGATCCATGGTGATCTTCATTCTGCCTCCGCCGGAAGCGATGCGGTAATTGTGGCCTGCGTCGGAGAGCTCCGCCAGCACGGCCTCAATCTGATCCACGTATTCCAGCGCAGAGGTGGCGGGCACGTCACGGCCGTCCAGCAGGGCGTGGACGCAGACGCTGGGCAGATCCTCCGCCCGGGCCTTTCGCAGCAGGGCGATCAGATGGCTGATGTTGGAATGCACGTTGCCGTCAGACAGCAGGCCCAGGAAATGCAGGGTCTTGCTGTTTTCCTTGCAGTTGGCGATCAGCTCCCGCCAGGCCTTGGATTGGAACAGCGTGCCGTTCTCGATGGATTCCTGCACCAGCTTCGCGCCCTGGGAATAGATCTGGCCGCAGCCGAGGGCGTTGTGCCCCACTTCGGAATTGCCCATATCGTCGTCTGTAGGCAGGCCGACGGCGGTGCCGTGGGCCTTGAGCCAGGTATAGGGGCAGGAGGCAAAGAGCCAATCCAGATTCGGAGTGCGGGCCTGTGCCACAGCGTCGCCGGGGCCTCCGTCGCCCTTGCCGACGCCGTCCATGATCACTAAAACAACAGGTTTCTTCATATCTTTTTCCTCCGGTTCATTCTGTTAGCATGGTATTATACTCCAAACGACCAAATAAAACAAGAGGAGATTCAAAATATTTTTTTACCCGCCACATATTTTGCGGCGATGTGCCGGTCGTCTGCCAGATATACGGCACGTTCCAATCGGCTGCGGGGGTCGAGGGGCTGGGGATGGAACAGACTGCTGTCGTCCAATACAACGGCGTCGAAGTCGTAGCCCTCCGCAAAGCGCCCGACCTTTCCGAAGAAGGCGCCGCCGCCGACGGTTGCCAGATAGAACGCCTGTTCCAGGCTCAGAGGACGGATGCTGTCGTCCAGGAGCCGCCAGCGCAGCTTGCTGGCCTGGATGGCGTGCATCATCGCCCGAAGCAGGCTGAGGCTGCTGCCGCCGGCCACGTCGGTAGCCAGCCCGACGTTCAGCCCGAGCTCAAGATAGCGGGAGACCGGCGCGACGCCGGAGGCCAGGTTCATGTTGGATTCCGGGCTGTGGGCAATGAAGACGCCGTTTTGCCGGATCAGCTCCAGCTCCCGGTCTGTGGAATGGACGCAATGGGCCATGATGCAGGGATGATCCCCGCCAAAGAGGCCGAAGCGCTGGTAGGCTTCTCCGTAGCAGCCGGAGGCAGGGGAGAGCTCCCGCACCCAGGCGATCTCTCCGAAATTCTCACTCAAATGGCTCTGGACGGGCAGACTGTATTTTCGCTGCAGATCCTTCAGTCCGGCCATCAGCGCGTCGGAACAGGTCGGAATGAAGCGGGGCGTCAGGATCGGCTTCGTGTGATGGAATCGGCTGCCTGCGTCGCAGATCCACCGTTCCGTTTCCCGCACAGCGGTTTTCGCGTCCGGCTCCCGCACGGTGTCGGGGCAGTTCCGATCCATATTCACCTTGCCCACATAGCTTCGAAGCCCGGACTGTTCCAGCTGCGCCATGAGGCCCAGGGTGGCGGCAGGGTGGACGGTGGCAAAGATCGCGGCCCGGGTGGTGGTGGAGTGCACAAGGGAATCCACAAAGCCTGCATAGGCCTTTTCCGCGTAGGCGGGGTCGCTGTATTTTGCCTCCTCGGGGAAGGTATAGCTGTTGAGCCAGTCCAGAAGCTCCATGTCCATGCCGAGGCCGCGGAAGGCAAACTGCGGGGCGTGGACGTGCAGATCGCTCATGCCGGGGAGGATCAACTTGTCTCCGCAGTCGGTCACAGGCAGGGGCTGAAACTGCTCCGGGATGACGGGGAAGATGCCGCGGCAGACTCCGCCGACGACCGGCAGATAGCCGGCCTCGACGATCCGGAGCTTTTCCGGGCTTTCGCTGTCCAGGAAGCAGCCCTTTATGATAAAGTCTTTCATGAAGACCCTCCGTTCATACATTATACTCCCATTATAATGTATTTCTTTCAGAAAAGCAATCAGAACTTGGAATAATATACACGCCCACAGCGTATTCCTGTTGACAGTGTCCCGCTGCGGTGGTATGATAAACAAGTGGTGATGACCGTGAACGAGCCGACTTTCACATACGTTACGCGCCTGCCTTCCCCCCTGGGCGAGATCACGCTTTCCTCCGACGGGGAAGCCCTGACCGGCCTGTGGCTGGAGGGACAGCGTTTCTTTGCCCGGACGCTGCCGACGACTGCCGTGGAACAGGCGCTTCCCGTCTTTGAGAAAACGAAGCAGTGGCTGGACATCTATTTCCGCGGGGAAGAGCCCGGCGACGATCCGCCCATTCGATGCAGCGGCACGCCCTTTCAGAGGACGGTGTGGAGGATGCTCCGCACGATCCCCTATGGTAAAACCCTGAGCTACGGAGAGCTTGCGCGGCGGATCTCCGAAGAAAGCGGCAGAGCGACTGTGTCAGCGCGGGCGGTTGGCGGCGCGGTGGCGCGGAATCCGGTTGCCATTCTGATCCCCTGTCACCGGGTCTTGGGCGCGAACGCCGCTCTGACCGGCTACGCAGGCGGACTGGATCGCAAGCTGTGGCTTTTGAAGTTAGAAAGAGCAGCCCTCTGAGCTTCAAGAAATGTTCATTTTGTACAAATATCAGAAACGGCGCCGTTTCCTGCTTGACAGAAGCTGACTGTTTGTGTTAGAATTCTGGAAAATAAAAGAAGAGATTGCAGACCTGACTTGAACCGCAGCGTCCGCTTGGGCGAAGTCCCGGTTCGTCATATCCCGTGATGTGAGGTCAATATATATGATGGATTACCGTATTCACCCTACCGATCTGAATCTGAACCGTCCGGTTGCGGAGACGGGTGTAGTGCCCGTTCCTTCCGATTGTGTTGTTTTTCCCGGCTTTTGCGATGTGCATGTGCATTTTCGTGAGCCGGGTTTTTCTTATAAAGAAACGATTGCATCCGGCACCGCTGCGGCAGCCCGGGGCGGCTATACGGACGTCTGCACCATGCCGAATCTGAACCCGGTGCCGGACAGCCCGGAGCATCTCGCAGTTCAGGAGCAGTTGATTGCGGCGCAGGCCGCTGTCCGGGTGCATCCCTACGCCTCCATCACCAGGGGAGAAAAGGGCGAGGCCCTCTCCGACATGGAAGCCCTGGCGTCTCGCGTCGTGGCCTTTTCCGACGACGGGCACGGGGTGCAGAGCGACGCCATGATGCGTGAAGCCATGCTGGAGGCAAAGCGCCTGGGCAAGCTGATCGTGGCCCACTGCGAGGACAACAGCCTGCTGCGGGGCGGCTATATCCACGACGGCGCCTACGCCAAAGCCCACGGCCACGCCGGGATCTGCTCCGAAAGCGAATGGGGCCAGATCAAGCGGGATCTGGAGCTGGTGCGGGAGACGGGCTGCGGCTACCACGTCTGCCATATCTCTACCAAGGAGAGCGTCGAGCTGATCCGCCGGGCAAAGCGGGAGGGCCTGAACGTCAGCTGCGAGACCGGCCCCCACTACCTTGTCCTGGACGAGAACGATCTGCAGGAGGACGGACGCTTCAAGATGAACCCCCCGCTGCGGAGCCCGGCGGATCGGGAAGCTCTGATCCAGGGGATCCTGGACGGCACGGTGGATATGATCGCCACCGATCACGCCCCCCACAGCGCCGAGGAAAAGGCCAAGGGGCTCCGGGGCAGCGCCTTCGGTATCGTGGGCCTGGAAACCGCCTTCCCCGTGCTCTACACCAAGCTGGTTCGCACCGGCATCCTCTCCCTGGAAAAGCTGATGGATCTGCTGGCCTTCCATCCCCGCAGGCGCTTTTCCATCCCCCTTGACGAAAAAGACTACTCGATCTGGAATCTGAACGAAGCCGCGGTGGTGGATCCGGCGCAGTTTCTGACAAAAGGCCGGGCGACGCCCTTCGCCGGCTGGGAGCTCTACGGGGTCTGCATGACCACGGTCTGTGACGGCCGCATCGTCTACGATCGGCAGAAGAAGTAATCGGAAAAAGGAAGCACATCGGATGAAAGACGGCATTTTTACGATCCAAGCGCAGCGTCCCTTGACGCAAAGCGTGTTTGAAATAAAGCTTCTCGGCGACATCTCCGCCATCACCCGCCCGGGTCAGTTTGTCAACCTGCGGCTTGACGGCCTGTTTCTGCGCCGGCCCATCTCGGTCTGCGACCTGGAAGGGGAGACCCTGACCCTGATCTACAAGGTGGTGGGCAAGGGCACCGCCCAGCTCAGCGAAATGCTGCCGGGGCAGAGCGTCCCTGTTCTGACCGGCCTGGGCAACGGCTACGACACCGCCCTTTCCGGGGACAGGCCCCTGCTGATCGGCGGCGGCGTCGGCGTCCCGCCTCTGTATCTGCTGGCAAAACAGCTGCGGGCACAGGGGAAAGCGGTTTCCGTGATCCTCGGCTTCAACACCGCCTCCGAGCTGTTCTATGAGCAGGAATTCCGCGCCATCGGCTGCGAGGTCCGCGTCACCACGGTGGACGGAAGCCGCGGCGTCAAGGGCTTCGTGACCGACGCCCTGCCGGAGGACTACACGTATGTGTATACCTGCGGCCCCGAGCCCATGCTCCGGGCGGTCTACCGTCGGATCCGCACCGGGGGCTCCTTCAGCTTCGAAAAGCGTATGGGCTGCGGCTTCGGCGCCTGCATGGGCTGCTCCTGCAAGACCGTCACCGGCTATAAACGGATCTGCAAGGAAGGCCCCGTGCTGCAAAAGGAGGAGATCTTATGGGAAGACTGAGCGTTTCACTTTGCGGCATCCAGCTGGATAATCCCGTGATCCCTGCCTCCGGCACCTTCGGCTACGGCTACGAGTTCGCGGAGCTGTATGATATCAATATCCTCGGCAGCTTCTCCTTCAAGGGAACCACCCGGGAGCCTCGCTTCGGCAATGCCACGCCCCGCATCGCGGACTGCACCGCAGGGATGCTCAACTCTGTCGGCCTGCAAAATCCCGGTGTGGATCGGGTCATCGACACGGAGCTGCCCCGGCTGGCTAAATGCTTCCACAAGCCGGTCATGGCCAACGTCAGCGGCTTCTCGGTGGAGGACTACGCCTACACCTGCCGGCGTCTGGACGCCGAACCCCAGGTGGGCTGGCTGGAGGTGAACATCTCTTGCCCCAACGTCCACGGGGGCGGCATGAGCTTCGGCACGGATCCCGCCCAGGCTGCTTCGGTGGTTCGGGCGGTGAAGGCGGTGACCACCAATCCGGTCATCATTAAGCTGACGCCCAATGTGACGGACATCGTCTCCGTCGCCAAGGCCTGCGAGGAAGCCGGGGCGGACGGCATCAGCCTGATCAACACCCTGCTGGGGATGCGGATCGACCTGAAGACCCGGAAGCCCATCCTGGCCAACACCATGGGCGGCTTCTCCGGCCCCGCGGTGTTCCCGGTGGCCCTGCGGATGGTCTGGCAGGTGGCCCACGCCGTGCAGATCCCCGTTGTGGGCATGGGCGGCGTGAGCACCGCCGAGGACGTGCTGGAAATGCTGATGGCAGGCGCCTCCGCAGTGGAGGTGGGGGCCGCCAATCTGGTCGACCCCTGGGCCTGCAAGAAGATCATAGAGACTTTGCCTGCGGTCATGGATCGTTACGGCATCGGAAGCCTGGATGAATTGAGAATTGAGAAATGAGAATTGAGAGTTATCGGTTTTTTCCTGTAACTCGGACAATACATTACGAAAAGAGGAAATATGAATGGGTAAGGACGTAATCATCGCCTGCGATTTCCCCAGCGCTGCCCAGACGCTGGAATTCCTGGATCGCTTCCAGGGCCGGAAGCCCTTCGTCAAGATCGGCATGGAGCTGTTCTACGCCGAGGGGCCGGATATCGTCCGGCAGATCAAGGCCCGGGGCCATAAGATCTTTCTGGATCTGAAGCTCCACGATATCCCCAACACGGTGAAGAAGGCCATGGCCGTCCTCTCCCGGCTGGACGTGGATATCTGCAACCTCCACGCCGCCGGTACCGCAGAGATGATGCGAGCCGCGCTGGAGGGCCTCACCCGGCCCGACGGCACCCGGCCCCTGCTGATCGCCGTGACCCAGCTGACCTCCACCAACCAGGAAGCCCTGGAGCATGAGCTGCTGATCCGCAGCCCCATGGAGGAGGTCGTTATGGCCTACGCCGGCAACGCCAAACGGGCGGGGCTGGACGGCGTCGTCTGCTCTCCGCTGGAGGCGGCCCGCGTCCATGAGGTCTGCGGCAGCGCCTTCCTCACCGTCACCCCCGGCGTTCGCTTCGCCGATGGCGACAAGGGCGACCAAAAGCGGGTCATGACCCCGGCCCAGGCCAAGAAGGTGGGCTCCGACTATATCGTGGTCGGCCGCCCCATCACCGCCGCCGAGGACCCTGTGGCAGCCTATCAGCGCTGCTGTGATGAATTTATCGACTAAATGCAGAGGAGATAGAACGATGGAGCTTTCTACGCAAATTGCAAAAGACCTTCTCTCGATCCGCGCCGTGTTCTTCCGTCCGGAGGAGCCCTTTATCTGGGCCAGCGGGATCAAGAGCCCGGTCTACTGTGACAACCGCCTGACGCTCACCGCCCCCGCCGTCCGGAACGACGTGGAAAACGGTCTGGCCCAGCTGATCCGGGAGAACTACCCGGAGGTGGAAGTCCTGATGGGCACCTCCACGGCGGGCATCGCCCACGCCGCCATTGTGGGGCATCTGATGGATCTGCCCATGGGCTACGTCCGCTCCGGCAACAAGGATCACGGCCGTCAGAACCGCATCGAGGGCCGCCTGGAGCCCGGCCAGAAGGTCGTGGTGGTGGAGGATCTGATCTCCACCGGCGGCAGCGTCATCGAAGTGGTGGAGGCCCTGCGGGAGGCCGGGGCCGAAGTGCTGGGTGTGGTGTCCATCTTCACCTACGGTATGCAGCGCGGCCTGGATCGGCTGGCTGAGGCCAAGGTCAAAAACGTATCCCTGACGGACTTCGATCATATCGCGTCCGTTGCAGCCCGGGAGGGCTATATCAAACCGGAGGACGTGGAACGGCTCATCGCCTTCCGCAACAACCCCTCCGACGAAAGCTGGATAGGAGGAACCAAATGAAAAGAAGTGTTATCGACATTCTGGATCTGAGCGCCCAGGAGCTGGAAGAACTCATCGCCACGGCGGAGGACATCATCGCCGATCCAGACAAGTACGCCCATGCCTGTGACCGCAAGAAGCTGGCCACCCTGTTTTTCGAACCCTCGACCCGCACCCGTATGAGCTTTGAGGCCGCCATGTACGAGCTGGGCGGACACGTGATCTCCGTCTCCAGCGCCATGTCCTCCTCGGCGGCCAAGGGCGAGAGCGTGGCCGACACCGCCAAGACCGTCTCCTGCTACGCCGACATCATCGCCATGCGTCACCCCAAGGAGGGCGCTGCCTACGTGGCGGCCACCAACGCCTCTGTCCCCGTGATCAACGCCGGTGACGGCGGCCACTGCCATCCCACCCAGACCCTGGCCGACCTGCTGACCATCTGGCGGGAAAAGCGCCGTTTCAGCGGTCTGACCATCGGCGTCTGCGGCGACCTGAAATTCGGCCGCACGGTGCATTCGCTGATCAACGCCATGTCCCGCTACCCGGACAACAAGTTCGTCCTGATCTCCCCCGAGGAGTTGAAGGTCCCCAGCTATGTGAAGAAGGGCAGCCTCAAGAAGTACAACATCCCCTACACCCAGACCACCGATCTGGAAGCGGCCATGCCGGAGCTGGACATCCTCTATATGACCCGCGTCCAGCGGGAGCGCTTCTTCAACGAGGAAGACTATCTGCGTCTGAAGGACAGCTATATTCTGACGCCGGATAAGCTCAAGACCGCGAAGCCGGATCTGGCAATCCTGCACCCCCTGCCCCGGGTCAACGAGATCTCCGTCGCCATCGACGACGATCCCCGGGCCTGCTATTTCAAGCAGGTGCTCAACGGTAAGTATATGCGTATGGCTCTGATTCTGAAGCTTTTGAAGGAGGCTGGCACATTATGAATATTGATTCCATCCAGAATGGCGTGGTCATCGACCATATCACCGCAGGACAGGGCATGAGGCTCTGCCGCCTTTTGAAGCTGGACGAGACGGATCTCTCCGTCGCCATCATCCGCAACGCCTCCAGCGGCAAGCTGGGCAAGAAGGACATCATCAAGATCGACGCCGATATCCCCGTGAATCTGGACGTCATCGCCTACGTGGATCCCGGTGCTACCGTGAACATCATCCGCAACGGCAAGCTGGTGGAGAAGCGACAGATGGAGCTGCCCCTGGAGCTGCACGACGTGCTGACCTGCAAGAACCCCCGCTGCATCACCTCCACCGAGCAGGAGCTGCACCACATCTTCCGCCTGACTGACCGCAGCGAGAAGGTCTACCGCTGCATCTACTGCGAGACCAAAGCCGGCGGCTGATATCTGACGCACCCTACCGTAGCGCGGGCTATTAGCCCGCCATATCCCCGCAGCACCCACCTGTAGCGCGGGCTATTAGCCCGCCTCACCCCGAACATAGGAGGAACTATCATGAAAACCATTGGTATCGTCATGGGAAGCAAATCTGATATGCCCGTCGCACAGAAGGCGATCGACACCCTCAAGGAGCTGGAGATCCCCTACGAAGTTCACATCCTTTCCGCCCACCGCACCCCTGGCGAGACCTCGGAGTTTGCCCGGTCTGCCAGAGGCAGAGGCTTCGCCGCTGTCATCGCCTTCGCGGGCATGGCAGCCCACCTGGCCGGCGCGATTGCCGCCAACACCACCCTGCCTGTGATCGGCGTGCCCTGCGCGGGCTCCAACCTGGGCGGGCTGGACGCCCTGCTCTCCACTGTGCAGATGCCCAGCGGCATCCCGGTGGCTACTGTGGCCGTGGGCGGCGGTGCCAACGCCGCTGTGCTGGCGGCGCAGATCCTGGCTGTGGACGATCTGGAGCTGGCCCAGCGTCTGGTGGATCAGCGTACCACCATGGCCGAGAAGATCTTCGACCAGAATCTGGAGCTGCAGCAGGAGCTGAACCAAAAATAATACAGAAAACGGAGGAAAGCGTGAACGATGGCGACCTTCATTTCCGAACCCTCCCGCACGTTTAACGAGTATCTGCTGATCCCGGGCTACTCCTCTGCGGAGTGCATTCCGGCCAACGTCAGCCTGAAAACGCCCCTGGTGAAGTATCGCCGGGGGGAGGAGCCGGCGATCAGCCTGAATATCCCCCTGGTGTCCGCCATTATGCAGTCCGTGTCCGGCGACCGGCTGGCTGTGGCCCTTGCCAAGGAGGGCGGCGTCAGCTTCATCTATGGCTCTCAGTCCGTGGAGGACGAGGCTGCCATGGTCAAGCGGGCCAAGGATCACAAGGCGGGCTTCGTCCGCAGCGATTCCAACCTGCGCCCGGAGAACACCCTGGCGGAGGTCATCGCCCTGCGGGAGCGCACGGGCCACTCCACCATGGCCGTCACCGAGGACGGCACTGCCGAGGGCAAGCTGGTGGGCATCGTCACCAGCCGGGACTACCGGGTGAGCCGCATGGGCCCCGAGACCCTGGTCTCCAGCTTCATGACCCCCCTGGAAAAGCTGATCTGGGCCCCGGAGGGGACGACTCTGAAAGAGGCCAACGACATCATCTGGGATCACAAGCTGAACGCCCTGCCCATCGTCAACGAGGCGGGCCAGCTGTGCCACTTCGTCTTCCGCAAGGACTACGACAACCACAAGCAGAACCAGAACGAGCTGCTGGACGCCCACAAGCGCTATGTTGTCGGTGCCGGTATCAACACCCGGGACTATGAGACCCGGGTGCCCGCCCTGCTGGAGGCGGGTGCGGACGTGCTGTGCATCGACTCCTCCGAGGGCTTCTCCGAGTGGCAGAAGCGCACCCTGGCCTGGATCCGGGAGCAGTACGGCGACAGCGTCAAGGTGGGCGCGGGCAACGTAGTGGACGCCGAGGGCTTCCGCTTCCTGGCGGACTGCGGCGCGGACTTTATCAAAGTCGGCATCGGCGGAGGCTCCATCTGCATCACCCGGGAGACCAAGGGCATCGGCAGGGGACAGGCCACGGCGCTGATCGAGGTCTGCAAGGCGAGAGACGAATACTACGCTGAGACCGGCGTCTACGTCCCCGTCTGCTCTGACGGCGGCATCGTCTACGACCACCACGTCACCCTGGCCCTGGCCATGGGAGCGGACTTCATCATGCTGGGCCGCTACTTTGCCCGCTTCGACGAGAGCCCCACGAATAAAGTCTCCATCAACGGCACCTACTACAAGGAGTATTGGGGCGAAGGCTCTGCCCGTGCCCGGAACTGGCAGCGCTACGACCTGGGCGGCGACAAGAAGCTGAGCTTCGAGGAGGGCGTGGACTCCTACGTGCCCTACGCCGGCCGCTTGAAGGACAACGTGGCCCTGACCCTGAGCAAGGTGCGCTCCACCATGTGCAACTGCGGCGCATTGAATATCCCGGAGTTCCAGCAGAAGGCCAAGCTGACCCTGGTCTCCGCCACCAGCATCGTAGAAGGCGGCGCCCACGACGTGATCCAGAAGGATACCACGGCGACGGTGAAGTAATCCCAATATCGTAGCGCGGGCTATACTCCGTGACTCTTCGAGTTCAGCCCGCCCGTCAGGCATCAGGCATCAGGGGACGTAGGGACGGCACCCTGCCGTCCGCATTCCCCGCACCGGAAAAAATATAAAGGAGCAATAATATGAACGAAACGAATGTCAGGATTCAGGACGATCTCTACGAGGCCGTCAACGGGGAGTGGCTGAAAAATGCCGTGATCCCCGACGACCGTTCCACCATCGGCGGTTTCTCCACCCTGGATCAGGACGTGGAGCAGATCATGATGGCGGACTTCCGTGCCTTCGCGGCAGGGGAAAAGAGCTCCGACCTTCCCCAGATGAAGTATGCCGTCGCCCTGTATAAGAAGGTGCTGGACACCGAGCGCCGGAACCGGGAGGGCATCCGCCCCGTTCTGCCGATCCTGGAGCAGCTGCGGGCCATTACCACGCCTGCCCAGCTGAATCAGCAGGCCGCCAAGCTCCTGCTGACCGGGGTTCCTCTGCCGCTGCAGATGGACGTCACCGCCGATATGCAGAACGCGGAGAAGAATTCCTTCGTCGTGGCTGGGCCCGATCTGATTCTCCCGGACACCACCTACTATGCGGAGGACAACCAGCAGGGCAAGCAGCTTCTGGCGGTCTGGTCTGACATGGTCACCAAGCTGCTGGCCTACACCCCGCTGACGGAGGCGGAGCAGAAGCAGTATCTGGCGGATGCTCTGGCCTTTGACGCCCTGGTTTCCAAGAAGGTCAAGAGCCAGCTGGAGTGGTCGGAGTACTATAAGTGCCACAATCCCATGTCTGTGGATGAGGTTGCCGGTTACGCGTCGCCGCTGGATGTGAAGCTGATGCTGACGGAGCTCTACGGCGACCGGGCTCCCGATACCCTGATCGTCTACGATCCCAAGGCCGTGAAGGAAATGAACGGCTATTTCTCCCGGGAGAATTTCTCCCTCTACATCCACTGGGCCTACATCCGCACGCTTTTGAAGGCCACCGCGTGCCTCTCTGAGGAGCTTGCGGCCCTGGGCAAGACCTATTCCAGAACGCTGACGGGCGTTGCTGCCGATCCCGTTCTGGAGAAGCAGGCCTACCAGCTGGTTTCCGCCACCTATGCAGAGCCCATCGGCGTCTACTACGGCCAGACCTACTTCGGCGAGGCCGCCAAGCAGGACGTGGTGGACATGGTCAAAAAGATCATCGAGACCTACAAGCTGCGAATGCAGAAGAACGATTTCCTGGCGGAGGAGACCAAGGCCAAGGCCATTCAGAAGCTCTCCACCATCGAGATCAAAATGGGCTACCCCGACGAGATCAAGCCCATCTGGTCCAGGCTGGTCTTCGACGAGAACGATTCCCTGTTCGCCGCCATGCGGAGCCTGGCGGCCATCCGGACGCGGGACAGACTGGACAAGCTGCTGAAGCCCGTGGACCGCACCGAATGGCTGATGCCCGGCCACATGGTCAACGCCTGCTACAACCCCAGCTCCAACGACATCACCTTCCCGGCTGCCATCCTGCAAAAGCCCTTCTACGCCCTGGCCCAGAGCCACAGCGAGAATCTGGGCGGCATCGGCGCGGTGATCGGCCACGAGATCTCCCACGCCTTTGACAACAACGGCGCCAAGTTTGACGAGCACGGCAATCTGAACAACTGGTGGAAGGACGAGGATTTCCAGGCCTTCCAGGCCCTCACCAAGGGCATGGTGGAGCAGTTCGAGGGTATCGAGTTCCACGGCGGCAAGGTCAGCGGCGAGCTCACCGTCAGCGAGAACATCGCCGATAACGGCGGTATGGGCGTGACCCTGGAGATCATGCACACGCTCCCGGATGCGGATTACCGGGCCTATTTCAAAAACTGGGCGCGGGTATGGTGCATGAAGGCCAAGGAGGAGTATATCCAGCTGCTTCTGAGCTGTGACGTGCACTCTCCCAACGTCCTGCGGGCGAACATGATGCCCCGGAACTTCAACGAGTGGTACGAGGCCTTCGGCGTCACCGAGCAGGATCAAATGTACATCGATCCCGAGAAGCGGATCAGTATTTGGTAAACTGCATTTCAAGCAATTCAAACAGGGCCGACGCGGATCCTTCTGCGCCGGCCCTGGGCTTGAAATACGGTATTTTATGAATTTTTAACTTGCATATTTTCACGGGCTTGTTATAATAATGTTAGATTTCTGACAGAGAGAAGGGGTTTTATGGAAGAACAGCAGGTGCGTGCGGTGATGGAAGAAGCGATGGAGATCGGCCGCCGGCAGATCCCTCACGGCGCTGTGGCCACCTATATCCCGGAGCTGGGCAAGGCCCGCAAGGACGCGCTGGGGCTGTGTATCGCCCTACCCGACGGAACGCTGTACAAGGCGGGGGACACCAACATCCGCTTCACGATCCAATCCATCTCCAAGGTGATCTCCCTCTGCAAGGCGCTGGAGCTGCGGGGGGCGGAGGAGGTCTTTGTCCATGTGGGCATGGAGCCCTCCGGGGAAGCCTTCAACTCCATCGTGGAGCTGGATCTGCAGGCCAACCGACCCTTCAACCCCATGATCAATTCCGGCGCCATCGCCGTGGAGAGCACCATCATCGACTACGTTTCCTTCGAGGATATGCTGGCCTATTCCCAGCTCCTGTGCGACGATCCGGGCATCACCCTGAACCGCCAGGTGTACCACTCGGAGATGAACTCCTGCGATCGCAACCGGGCCATCGCCTATCTGCTGAAAAGCAAGGAGATCATCACCGCCAACGTGGACAACAGCATCGAACTCTACACCAAACTGTGTTCTCTGAACGTCACCGCGGAATCCCTTGCCAACTTTGCGCTGCTGCTTGCCAACGGCGGCATTCGCCCCAACACCGGGGAGCGGCTTCTGGCGGAGGATACAGTGCGGACGGTGCTTTCCATCATGCTCACCTGCGGGATGTACGACGGCTCCGGCCGCTTTGCCGTGGAGGTGGGCGTACCCACCAAATCCGGCGTGGGAGGCGGCTTGATGGCGTCTGTCTACGGCAAGTGCGGCATCGGCATTTTCGGCCCTTCGCTGGATAAAAAGGGCAACTGCATCGCCGGCTGCGAGATGATGAAGCAGCTGTCCTCCAAGCTGGGCCTGCATCTGTTTTAGCGGCATTTCCCGACGCGCACAGCCTCCCATTCCGGCTTTTTCGCAGATTCTCACGCTGTAAGATTGACTTTTTACCCGGGATATTATATAATATAATTACGGATATAAGAACACCTAATAGCAATTCGGCCCCGCGCACGGCCCTGTGCCTGTGCCTTTTCCCAAGGCTCGCGCCTTCCTGTACTAAGAAAAGAGGGTTCAATATGAGAAAACTGAGAATGATGCGCCGTCTGTTCTGCCTGCTCCTGGCTGCGGCTCTTTGCCTGACTCTGGCCGCACCCATCTACGCCGAGGATACGGCTTCGGATGACGACCTGTATGGCGACCTGTATGCGGACGACACCGTCGCGGAGGAGACGGAGGAAGTCTCGGAGGCGGAAAGCACCGCTGCGCCGGAGACCACCGCGGTGGAGACCACGGAAGCGCCGGAGGACGAGGATGACAACGGCGTCACCGGTATGGAAAAGAGCGCCAGCATCGATAACGAAGACTTTAACCTGGTCCTGCTGATCGACCGCAGCGGCTCCATGAAGAGCACCGACCGCAGCAAGCTGGTCAAGGACGCGGCAAAAATGTTCATCGACCTCTGCGACGAGGGCGGCAATTCCCACATCGCAGTGATGAGCTTCGATACCATGGTCTACAACAGCGGCTTCATCACAGTCAGCAATGCGTACCAGCGCGAGGTGGTCAAGAACGAGATCTCCTCCATCGACTACGCTGCCGGCGGCACCGATATCGGCCAGGCTCTGCTGAGTGCCGTTCAGTTTGTGTGCGGCGAGAGCGAACCCGACCAGAAGAAAATGATCGTCCTGTTCACCGACGGCTATACCCAGGATCTGAACGATAAAACCATCGAGGAGTCGGAATCCGAGTTGCAGCTGGCGCTGAAAACAGCAGTGGAGAACGACTGCCGGATCTTTACCCTGGGCACCAACTATAACGGCAGTATGACCGAGAACGGCCGCAAGGCGCTGGAGGGCATCCGGGATTATCAGATCGCCAACGGCGCCACCAACTCCCCGGAGGAGCTGCTTGCCATCATCGACGCCACGGACCAGGACGGCATGAAGGTGGTCGTGGATGAATTTGAGCGCATCTACGCGACCATCGGCGAGCGGATCATCCACGAGGGCAATCTGATCATCGACTCGCCCAATATCTCGGAAGCCAACATCATCATCTCCGCGCCGGACGGCGTTTCGGAGATCAAGATCACTGCGCCCTCCGGCAACTCCGTGTTCGTGGATCTGCACGGCAATGAGACCCATCTCGACGGCGCGAAGATCATCTACAAATCGGGCAATTCCTACCAGCTGATCAAGATCGTGGAGCCCATCGCGGAGGGCACCTGGGTCCTGAACGTCTCAGACAAGCAATCAGAACCTATTCTGAACTACACCTGGATGCTGACCACGAAGGCGGAGATCAGCATGACCCTGGAGCAAAACGGCAAGGAAAGCGTCCTGGTCATCATCCGGCCGAAAAACGTGGACGTGAACAATCTGCGGGACTTCTTCAGCTCGCTGACGGAAAAGACCGTCGTGGTCACCAAGAAGGGCTCCAAGGAAAGTCTGACGCTGGATCTGGACTACAATCTGTTGGCGGCCTCGCTGACAGCGTCCTTTCCGGCGGAACCCGGCTCGACCTATTCCGTGAAGGCGCGGGTGTCTGACGGGTATTTCACCAGAACCTGCACCGGCTCGATCAAGAGCCAGAAGGATTGGAAGGATCCCAACGAGAAGGGCCCCGATATCGGCACGATCTACGTCTGGAATTGGTTCTCAAAGACGATAGAGCTGAGAGAGCTGGTGGACAAGGACGTCAAGGGCCTGGAGTCCATCGACGGCGCTAGGGAATTGGCTGAGTTTGAGATCAACGGCACGCGGATCAAGGTGCGGAGCGTAAACCTGGGCTCCGGAGAGATCGTGATCAAGGGCGTGATGGCGGACGGAAGCGAAGTCGAGCTTTCCGGCAAGGTGAAGGTGCTGAACCCGCTGTTCCCGCTGCTCCTGCTGGTAGCGCTGGTGGGCGTCATTGTGCTGCTGGTGTACCTCAAGCGGCAGAAGCGTTCTCTGCGGGGAAAGCTGTTCTTCAAGTTCGGCGTTTCTCTGAACGGCGAGGGGTCGTATGCCCTTCCGGAGGTTTTCGTCCCCTGCTGCCGCGTGTTCAGCCTGTATGAGCTGATCGAATCCTACCGCAGAGATACGATGAAGGACAACTGGGACGCAGTCCTGGATAAGAAGGTCCTGAACAAGAACTCTCCGTACTTCAAGGCGCTGAAAAACAGCAAATTTACCGTGTGCTCCGATGAGCTGAGCTTCGAGTTTGACGGCACCGTTTACAGACGGCACGACACAGAATTCGAATGGATCTCCGAAGACGGCTTATTGACAGTCACGTTCGTTTATTGATCAAAGATTGGAGAAAACCGGATGAAGAAAGGCTTTTGTATCATCCTTGTGCTACTGCTGCTTACGGCGGTGATGCCTTCAGCAGTTGCGAATGATACGTCTGTTTCTTTTGCCGACGTCCTTGCGACAGATTGGTACGCCGCAGTGGTCAGCTACGCGGCAAGCACCGGCTATGCCATCGGCGGCAACGGGTATTTCCGCCCAAACGCCGCCGTGACCAGAGGCGAGTTTACCACGATGCTCGCCCATATCCTTTGCCCGGAGGGCATTCCCGACAGTATTCCGGATTCCGGCTTCGGGGACGTCCCGCAGAGCGAGTTCTATGCCCGGCCTGTGGCCTGGGCCTATGCATCCGGCTTGGTTTCCGGCACCTCCGAGGACAGCTTTTCCCCCGAGGATAAGATCAGAAGGGAAGACATGGCGCTGATCATCCTCCGGGCCGAAGACCTTCCCGCGCTGCAGGACTATCCCTTTGTGGAGGCTGGAAGGCAGTTCTGTGACGACGACCAGATCTCCTCCTACGCCAGGGAGGCGATCGCCACCCTGCAGCGGCAGGGCCTGCTGAGCGGCGATACCTTCGGAAGGGTAAACCCGAAGCAGAGCCTCACCCGGGCGGAGGCCGCTGCGGTGCTGTCCCATATCCAGATGTACGTCAGCGGGCACACCCACAGCTATTCTGCCGCGGAGACAGTCTCTCCCAGCTGCACGGCTTCGGGGCTGCAGTATTATCGCTGCGGCTGCGGCAGCTTTTACGGGGAATACGCCGCGCCGGCCCTGGGCCACGACTACGTCCTGGCGCAGACCGACCGGGAGACCTGGACGGAGACCTACTGCTGCTCCCGCTGCGGCGACAGCTTTTCCCAGTCTCTGCCGGGCCAGAAGCCGAAGCAGATCTATGACGGCGATTCGCTGCTCACCAACGAGGAGATCCTCAGCTATATCGACCGGCTGCAGCAGATGTACCCGGATCTGATCAGCAGCTACGTCGGCGGACTTTCTGTCTGGAAAGCGCCGATCCGGGTCGTCAGCTTGGGCAAGGGCAACAGATACATCTTCATGAACGGCAATATCCACGGGAATGAGACGGTCACCACCAACTACCTGCTGAAGGTCCTGGATACCTACGCCTACGCCTACGCCACCGAGACCACCGTCGGCGGCTATTCCATCAAGCCCCTGCTGGACTGCTTCACCATTGTAATGATCCCCTGCAGCAATCCGGACGGAAGACTGCTGGTGCTGTCCGGCTATGACACCAAAAACAACGGAAACGGCGTGAATCTGAATCGGAATTTCCCCACGAACTGGGTGTACGATTCCTCCGGCCTCTACGGCCCCAGCGCCGGCTCCGAGCCGGAAACCCAGGCGATCCTGGAGGTGCTTGGCCGGTATCCCTTTGAGCTGGTTCTGGACTGCCATACCTCCGGCAACGTGATCTATTACGCGGATTACGACTGCAGCTCGGAGCTCCGCAACAGATCCTATTCCATTGCAACAGCGCTGAGCCAGGAGAGCGGCTATCGCCTGTACTTATACGAAGCCTCTGCGGGCATGGCGAACTATGCCAGACACCCCTACGGCGTGCCCGGTCTTACCATTGAGATGTACCCCTACACCTCCGGCGTGATCGACTGCACACGCTTCTCCGAGTGGGTATGGCCCAAGCTGGACACCATGCCGGCCATCGCCATGAGCTATTTGAAGTAGAATATGAACAAGCAATGGCCCGGCAGGGGCCGGTCTGACAAGCGCGGATCGGCCCCTGCCGGCTGCTTTGGCAGAGGCGCAATCCCCATATAGGATAACACACCCCGCAAAAAGCTGAAAAATGTATAGTATCCACATTTTTCTTTACAATATTCAAGGATAATTCTTGAATTATGCCCAATCATGTGGTATAATTGTGAAAAAGATGTGTAGATTTTGCATGAAATCCCGAATACGAGGTGAGCCTGTATGACGGCAACCAAAGTTTTATTCGACAACTATACCAGAATGGGCGACGTCAGTGTTGTTGCGATCTGCTGCGTCATCTTCATACTGCTTTCAACCTCCTATGTCAGCAGAAACTCCAGCTTCCGGATCTTCGCCGCCCTTGTGGGCAATCTGTTTGTTGCCGCGATCCTGAACATCGGCTATCACGATCTGCTCCTGCTGGGCAAGGCTTCCCTCAGAGCATGGATCTATATCCTTCGCCTGGTTTACGTCGTGCTGCTGTTTAACTGCTTCTTCTTGTTCTCTCTGTACACCTCGGTCGTGTCCAATCTGGAAAGAAAAAAGGCAAGGGTATTCGCCATCGCTGCCATGGTGCTGTTTTTCGTGTCGGTCGTAGCGGACATCCTCTTTTCCGTCTACCACATCGGCTTCTATATCTCGGAGGACGGCAACGTTTCTGCCGGCTTCGACATCTTCACCATTGGCTACGCTGTCTATGTCCTGTTTTTGGCTACCCAGATGTTCCGGATCCGCAAGCTGCTGTTCAAGCGGGTGATGCTCGGCTTCTTTGGCGTGATGGTACTGTCCGTTTCGATCCGGGTGGGGCAGTTTTTTCCTGGATCAGTTCTCGTTGACGACGCTGACCTTTACCCTCCCGGCCATCGCCATGCTGTACATCATGCACTCCAATCCCTATAACGTCAAGGTGGGCACCCTGGACGTCCACGTTGTGGAGGATATGGTCCTGCGGCTCTACCGCAAGAACACCCCCTTCATCTTCATGAGTCTGCTGTGGCCGGACTACAACATGGAGGGCAAGCACCTCCCGAATGAGATCCAGGCGCAGATCCGCCGCTTTTCCAGAGATTTCTTCCGCAACGGCGTGATGTTTACCCTGAGCAACGGGCATATCATGATGATCGCCACGAAGAAATCCAATCCGGACTATGAGGAGTGGATGCAGACCATCCTCAAGGAGTTCCGGGTGCAGTATGAAAAATTGCGATTCCCGTTCAAGCTGGTGTACGGCGAGTCGGTTCGGGAGATCAGCCAGAAGAGCGAGTACGCCGAGCTGATCGACAGCATCCACGCCGTCATGGCGCTGAACACCATCCACCGGCTGAACAACGACGATATCGAGCGCTTCAGCCAGCGGGAGTACATCCTGGAGCAGCTGAAGGACATCTACCTCAAGCATGACCTGGACGATCCCCGGGTGCTGGCCTATTTCCAGCCTGTGTATGATTGCAAGACGGGCTCCATCAATTCCGCAGAGGCGCTGATGCGGCTCAAGCTGGACAAGACCGGCATCATCTTCCCGGATTCGTTCATCTTCCTGGCAGAGAACCGGGGCTATATCCATGTGCTGACGGAGATCATCCTCCACAAAACCTGTCAAGCCATCCGCAATCTGACGGAGGAGGGCTACGCCATCCGGCGGATCAGCGTCAATATGTCCGCGCTGGAGCTGCGGGCGGATGATTTCTGCAACGACATCGAGCGGGTCATCCACGACGTGGGGATCCCCTTCGAGAAGGTCGCCGTTGAGCTGACGGAATCCCACACCGAATCCGATTTCATGATCATGAAGGAAAAGATCGAGAAGCTGAACCACCAGGGGATCAAGTTCTATCTGGACGATTTCGGCACCGGCTATTCCAACATGGAGCGTATCATGGAGCTGCCCTTCGATATCATCAAGTTTGACCGCACCATGCTGATGGCCTGCGACAAAGACAAGCGCTCCGTGAAAATGGTCAACAGTCTGGCGAATATGTTCCTGGATATGTCATACTCTGTACTCTATGAGGGCGTAGAGAGCGACGGGGACGAAGCCCTCTGCAAGGGAATGTCCGCCACCTATCTGCAGGGCTACAAGTATTCCCGGCCCATTCCCATCGACCGGCTGAAGGAATTCCTGCCCAAGGCCGTCTGACCGTCTGTACTGCTGCTTCGCATCCGATCCGGCTTTTCGGGTCGGGTGCGTCTGCCTGTTGATCCAAGGAGGAACATGGCATATATTGACATCAAAAACGTGACCCGTGTCTATGATACGGGAGACGTAAAGATCAACGCCCTGAGCGGCGTGGATCTGGAGATCGAGCGGGGAGAGCTGGCGATCATTGTGGGCCCCAGCGGCGCGGGCAAGACCACGCTGTTGAATCTTTTGGGGGGCATGGATACCGCCAGCTCCGGTTCCATTTACGTAGACGACCGGCAGCTGGTAGGGCTGCGGGGCCGGGAGCTGACCCGCTTCCGCCGCTATGACGTGGGCTTTGTCTTCCAGTTCTATAACCTGGTGGGCAATCTTACTGCTCTGGAAAACGTGGAGCTGGCCAGCCAGATCTGCCCGGATCCCATGCCCGCGGCTGAGGCGCTGGAAAAGGTGGGCCTGGCCCATCGGCTGCAAAACTTCCCGGCGCAGCTGTCCGGCGGCGAACAGCAGCGGGTCGCCATCGCCCGCGCCCTTGCCAAGCGGCCGAAGCTCCTGCTCTGCGATGAGCCCACCGGCGCGCTGGATTACGTCACCGGCAAGGAGGTTTTGCGCCTGCTCCAGGACACCTGCCGCCGGGACGGGATGACGACCTTGATTATTACCCATAACTCCGCGCTGATGCCCATGGGAGACCGGGTCATCCGGCTCCGCAGCGGGCGCGTGCTGGAAAGCTGGATCAACAGAAGCCCTGTGGATGTGGAAAGGATCGAGTGGTAGTGAACAAAAGCCTGCGTACAGAGCTTGCCAGGGAGATCCGGGCGTCGAAGTCCCGCTTCGTTTCCATTCTGACGATGGTTGCCCTGGGCGTGATGTTCCTGGTGGGACTCCGCTCCGCCGCGCCGGATATGCGCTTCACCGCGGACAGCTACTTCGATCAGCACCGGTTTTTTGACCTGCAGATCTACTCCACTCTGGGCTTCGGCCCCACGGACGTGGAGGCGCTTGCCGCGCTGGAAGGCGTGGAGGCCTGCGTCGGCGCCCAGTCTTTGGACGGGACGCTGCGCTATCGAAATACAGAAAAGGTGATCAAGCTCCACAGCTTGACCACCGATTTTAATGTTCCCGAGCTGGTGCGGGGCCGGCTGCCGGAGACTGCCTCCGAATGCGTGGCGGACGCCCTGCTGTGCGACGCCCTATCCATCGAGCCCGGGGCCTCGGTCAGCATCAGCGCCTCGCCGGAGGAGGCCCTGTCCGACGATTCGTTCACCGTGGTGGGGATCGTGGAAAGCCCGCTCTATATCTCCCTGGATCGGGGCAACTCCTCCCTGGGAGACGGCTCTGTGGCGGGCTTCGTGCTGCTGCCCGAGGCGGCCTTCGCCCTGGATTATTCCACCGTGGTCTATCTCCGGGCCGACGGAGCCGCGGCGCTGGACGCCTACAGCAGCGAGTACAAGGATCGGATCCGGGCGCTGACTGACGCGGCGGAGCCTCTCACGGAGCGGCTGGCCGCAGAGCGCTATGTGTTCCTGCAAGTCGACGGGGCGGAGCAGCTTTCCAAGGGGGAAGCTGAGCTGGCCGACGCCCGGCGGGACGCGGATCTACAGCTGGCCGAGGCCTCCCGGGAGCTGCAAGCGGGCCGCGCCGCGCTGGATGACGGATGGGCGGAGCTGGCCCGGGGAAGGGAGGAGCTCCGGCAGGCAACCCAGGAGGGCCGTCAGGCGCTGGACGAGGCCCGGGAGGAGCTGAACGCCGGACGGAAGAAGCTCCGGGCCGCGGAGCTGCAGCTGCCTATTGCCCAGGGCTTTGTCACCATGAGCCGGGAGCTGTACCGTTCCAATCTTGCAGCCGCCCGGGACACGGTTTCCCAGGCGGAGGCCCAGGTGGCCCGGCAGCAGGCGTCCCTTGCCCGGGCCCAGGCCCAGGCGGAGCAGGCGCACCGGGAGCTGGACGAGATCCGGGAGGGACTGCGGCAGAATCTGATCGCTGCCCTGAGCGGGGGAGAGCAGGATCCGGCCTATACCGCCGAGGCGCTGACGGCTGCCCTGGCCAACGCCGCGCTGGAGGACGCTTTGGTGGAGGCCGCCCAGCACAGTCTGGAAGCGGCCCAGCAGGAGCTGTATGACAGCAGGGCCAAGCTGGAGCAGACCCGCAGCGACGGAGAGCGGCAGATCGCCCAAGCTTCCGCCCAGCTGGCTGCGGGAGAGGCCGCCGTCGAGGAAGGCCGCCGCGAGCTGGACGCCGGAGCGGAAGCCCTTGCCGCCGCCCAGCAGGATTACGATACCCAGGTCGCCGCAGGCGAACAGCACCTGCAGGAGGCGGAGGCGGAGCTCCAACGCAGGGAGGAGGAATACGCTGCCGGCGTCACGGCGCTGGAGGAAGCGAAAACGGAGGCGGAAACGGCGCTGGCAGAGGGCAGGGAAGCCCTGGACCGCGCTGCCCGGCGGCTGGAAGACCTGGCCCCCGCTGAAACCTACGTGCTGGACCGGGGCAGCAACTACGGCTTCGTGAGCTACGATCAGAACGCCCAGCGTATGACGAACCTGGCCCGGATGTTCCCCGTGATCTTCTATCTGGTGGCGGCCCTGGTCTGCCTCACCACCATGACTCGCATGGTGGAGGAGGAGCGGACCCAGATCGGTGCGATCAAGGCCATGGGCTACGGCACCTGGAGCATCGCCGCTAAGTATCTGATCTACGGCGCTCTGGCTGCGCTGATCGGCTCTGTCCTTGGCGCGGCCATCGGAACGGTGCTGTTCCCCTGGATCATCTTCAGCTCCTACGACATCATGTACGATCTGCCGCAGCTGACCCTTTTGGTCAACTGGCCTCTGTGCCTTGCGGCTGCCGCCGTGGGCCTGTCGGTGACGGTAGGGGCGACCCTGTGGGCCATGCTGTCCACAGCCCGCCAGACCCCTGCCGCCCTGCTGCGGCCCCGGGCCCCCAGACCCGGCAAGCGGATCCTCTTGGAACGGATCAAGCCCCTGTGGAAGCGTATGAGCTTCTCTATGAAGGTCTCCGCCCGCAACCTGTTCCGATTCAAAAAACGGCTGATCATGACCGTGATCGGCGTGACGGGCTGCACGGCTCTGCTCATCGCCGGTCTGGGTCTGCATACCAGCATCTTCAATATTCTCGACGTGCAGTTTTTCGATCTCTACCGCTATGACGTCCTGCTGACCGTGGACACCGACACCCCCGGCGTCGGGGAGCGGGTGGAGGCGTTTTTGGAAAGCCGGGGGGAGACTGCCTCCTGGGCCGGGGTCTATAACCGCTCTGTGCGCTTCTCCGCCAACGGGAAGACCGTGGAGGGCTACGTCATGGTGCCCGCCGATCCCGCCGCACTGGGAGAGCAGATCCTCCTGCGGGACATGGACACCAAGCAGCCCGTGGAGGTTCCGGCGGAGGGCGCTTTGATCGACCTGAAGCTGGCGGAGCTTCTGGAGCTTTCCCCCGGGGACACGGTGCAGGCGGACGTGGGCCGTATGCTCTCCCTGCGGGTGGATTCCCTCCGGGAGCACTACGTCTATCACTACGCGATCCTCTCTACTGCAGCCTATACGGCTCTGACCGGGGAGACCCCCAGTCCCAACGAGTATCTGATCCGGCTGGATCAAAACGACGACGCTTCGGTCTCCGCCTTTTGCAAGGCCCTTATGGGCATCGAGGGCGTCCGCAGCGCCCAGAATAAGGCCGCCATGGCCCGGAGCTTCCGGAACACCATGAACGCGGTGGACGCCGCTGTGACGGTGATCTTCCTGTCTGCGGCGGCCCTGGCCTTTGTGGTGCTCTACAATCTGACCAATATCAACGTCACCGAGCGGATCCGGGAGCTGGCCACCCTCAAGGTGCTGGGCTTCTACGACCCGGAGCTTGCCATGTACGTCTACCGGGAGAATATCGTGCTGACCCTTGCAGGCATCATCCTGGGCCAGTTCTTCGGCAAGTACCTGCTGGCCTTTTTGATCCGCACCGTGGAGATGGACATCGTCATGTTCGGCCGCGACCCCCATCTGCAAAACTATCTGCTGTCCGTGGTGCTGAGTCTCTTCTTCGCGGCGCTGGTCAATTACAGAATGTTCTTCCGCATCCGGAAGATCGACATGGTGCAGGCGCTGAAATCCGTGGAATAGCGGACAGCTCCGTAATAACGCAGCAATCGAAACCCACAGAAAAGGATTGATCCCCATGCAGAACAAAACCATCAAAGAGGATTTTCATATGCACTGCCGCTTTTCTACGGACTCCCATGCCAGTCCGGCGGCCATGTGCGAGGCGGCCTATGCCAAAGGCCTCACCGCGATCTGCTTCACCGACCACCAGGATCTGGGCTTTGACGATCCCAACTGGTTTCGCTTTGACCCCGAGGCCTATTTCCGGGAGCTGGAGCCCCTCAAGCGTGCCTGGGCCGGACGGCTGGAGGTGCATATCGGCGTGGAGCTGGGGCTGATCCCCGACGATCCGCGGCTTGCCCGGGAGGCCGAGGCCCTGGTGCGGGACTACCCCTGGGAGTACGTCATCGGCTCCACCCATCAGATCCCGGTGGAGATCGACGGCTGCCGCTGTCTGGTAGACCCGGCCAGCCCTGGGGAGGCCTGCCGATCCTGGTATCATTTTGCCTCCGTAACGGAGCTCATGTCCGTCTACTATGAGACGGTGCTCAAAAATCTGGAGCAGTTTACACTGTATGACACCCTGGGCCACCTGGACTATATGCTCCGCTACGCGCCCAAGGAGCTGGCCCCGGATCGCTTTGAGGATCACGCGGCCCAGATCGACCGGATTCTGCAGACCGCCATCCGCAAGGGCGTCGCGCTGGAGGTCAACACCGGCGGCCTGTATAAGGGTACGGGGAAGACCAACCCCGAGGACAGGATCATTCGCCGCTACCTGGCCCTGGGGGGCAAAATGCTCCGCTACGGCGCGGACGCCCACCGTCCCGAGCACGTGGGCTTCGGCTTCGACGCCCTGCCGGAATACGACCTGCAGAAATAAATCTGTAGCGCCGGCAATCTGCCGGCCTTAACCCCACATCCCACAAAAATGAACGAAAACAGAACACAAACAGGAGGAACACAGAATGCGGATCATCACCATCAGCAGGCAGTTCGGCAGCGGGGGACGGGAGCTGGGCAAGCGCCTGGCCGACCGTCTGGGCTGGGACTACTACGACAAGGAAATCATCGACACCCTGGCTGCGGAGCACGGGCTGGATCCTGAATACGTAAAGCGGGCCCTGTCCAACCACGGCTGGCACAACGTCCAGCTCAGCTACCGGAACAGCTTCTCCAATCTGCTGTACCACCCGGGCGCCAGCACCCAGCTGCTCTGCCGGGAGCGGGAGGTTTTGAAGAGCATCGCCGCGCTGGGGAATGACTGCATCATCATCGGCCGGGACGCGGACGTGATCCTGGAGGACTATCACCCCTTCCGGATCTACGTGTGCGCCGAGACCCAGGCCCGGCTTGCCCGCTGCATGAAGCACGAAGCCAGCCGCCCCCAGGAGGAGCGGCTGACCGAAAAGCAGATCCTGCGTAATATCCGTAAAATTGACAAGAACCGTTCCAGCACCCGGGAGATCATCAGCGGCAGGCCCTGCGACGATTGCAGCGCCTTTGAGCTGATCGTCAACACCACAGGCTGGGAGATCAAAAAGCTGACTGCCGCGGTGGGAGACTTCGCGCTGCAGTGGTTTGAGGGATAGAGAGATGGAAACAAGCTTATCGAAAAAGGATCTGACCCAGGGCGTGGTGTGGAAGAAGCTGCTGGTGTTCTTTCTGCCCATTGCTGCCGGTACCTGCATCCAGCAGCTCTATAACGCGGTGGACGGCCTGATCGTGGGCCGCTTTGTGGGCACCGAGGCCCTTGCTGCCGTGGGCGGCAGCTCAGCCCAGATCATCAATCTGCTCATCGGCTTCTTTGTGGCCATCACCTCCGGGGCCTCGGTGGTCATCGCCCAGGTCTACGGCGCCAACCGCCAGCGGGACGTCCAGCTGGCCGCGGGGAACGCCATCGCCGTGTTTTCCCTGTTGGGCGTGCTGCTGATGCTCTTTGGGCTGATCTTTTCCCCCGCCATGCTCCGGCTGCTGAAAACCCCGGCGGACACCCTGGAGGACGCGATCCTCTATCTGCGGATCTACTTCATCGGCGTCCCCTTTATTCTGATCCTGAACATGGAGTCCAATATGCTTCGCTCCGTGGGGGATTCCGTGAGCCCGTTTTTGTTCATGGTGGTGGGCTGCGTCACCAATATCCTGCTGGACTGTCTGTTCGTGCTGGTGTTTGAGTGGGGGGTCACCGGTGTGGCCGTGGCCACTGTGGCGGCCCAGATGGTGAATATGGCCCTGCTCACCAGAAGGCTGATGACCACCAAGGAATCCTACCGGCTGAGCCTGGGGGAGCTGCGGCTAAAGGGCGTCTATCTGAAAAATATGCTCCGGCTGGGGATCCCGGCGGGGCTGCAGTCCTCCATGTACGCGGTGTCGAATATGATCATCCAGGTGGGTGTGAACTCCCTGGGCACTGTGGTGGTGGCCTCCTGGGTCATGACCGGCAAGACCGACGGCATCTTTTGGGCCGTCAGCAACGCCCTGGGCGCGGCCATTACCAGCTTTGTGGGGCAGAACCGGGGCGCGGGCCGGGACGACCGGGTGAAGCTCTGCGTGAAGCAGGGTATGATCCTCTCCTCCATCATCACCGTGGGCCTGTCCGGGCTGATCATGCTCACCGGCCGTCCGCTGCTGTTTATCCTCACCAAGGATCAGGCAGTGCGGGACACCACCTGGCTCATGATGGTCTATTTCGTTCCCTATTACTTCACCTGGGTGGTGATCGAAGTCCTCTCCGGCGTGCTGCGTGGCTACGGCGACGCGGTGCGTCCCGTGGTGATCATCGGCATCGGGATCTGTCTGCTGCGGATCATCTGGATCGCGACCCTCTTTGCCGAGATCCACACGCTGTTCGTCCTCTGTCTCTGCTATCCCGTCTCCTGGACGCTCACCAGCGGAGCCATGTACGTCTACTACCGCAAGGGCGGCTGGAAGAACCGGGGCAGCGTGATCGTAGACCGATAATAAACGCAGGGGCGCACAGTGTGCGCCCCTACAAATTTCTGATGCCTATTCCGTCATTCCCCGCAGGAAGCGTCCTGTTTTCGACGCCTCGCAGTCCAGAAGGGCCGCCGGGGTGCCTTCAAAGATCACGCTGCCGCCGTCGGTCCCCCCGCCCGGGCCTAGGTCGATGACCCAGTCCGCCTTGGCGATCAGCTCCATGCTCTGCTCCACCATGACCACGGTGTTCCCCCTGTCCACCAGACCCCGCAGCAGGGCCAGCAGCATGGCGATATCGCTGACGTGGAGGCCGGTGCTGGGCTCGTCCAGCACGTAGATCTGCCCCTGGCGGTGCAGCTCGCTGGCCAGCTTGACCCGCTGGATCTCGCCGCCGGAAAGGGTGCTGGTGGGCTGGCCCAGGGTCAGATAGTCCAGGCCCACGTCCATCATGGCCTGGAGTCGGGCGCGGATCTTCTCATTTTCGAAGAAGGCGCAGGCCTCCGCGATGGTCAGATCCATCACCTGCTCGATGTTCAGCCCCCGGTAGCGGTAGGAAAGGGCCGTGGGGTTGTAGCGGTGGCCGCCGCATTCCTCGCAGGTCACCGTCACGGGCTCGGCAAAGGCCATCTCATAGCTGATCTGCCCGGTGCCCCGGCAAATGGGACAGCCGCCGTCGGAGTTGAAGGAGAACCAACTGGCCCCCACGCCGTTTTCCTTGGCAAAGACCTTGCGGATCTCGTCCATAACGCCGGTGTAGGTGGCAGGGGTGGAGCGGATGGAGGTGCCGATGGGCTTCTGGTCGATCACAATGGCCTCGGGGTAGGCCTCCGGGAAGGCGTAGCGCATGAGAGAGCTTTTTCCGCTGCCTGCCACGCCGGTCACAGCGGTGAGGATCCCCTTGGGGACGGTCACGTTGACGTGCTTGAGGTTGTGGCAGCAGGCGTCCCGGATGGGGTAGCCCTCCGTCCAGGGCAGGGGATCCCGGTTCAGGGTGATGGACTGGCGCATGGCCCGGGCTGTGGGGGTGTCGGCTGCTTTCAGTTCCCCGAGGCTGCCGGCAAAGATCAGCTGGCCGCCCTTGCTTCCTGCGCCGGGGCCCAGCTCCAGAATGTGATCCGCCAGGGCGATCATCTGGCGGGAGTGCTCCACCACCAGCACATTGTTGTGCTTTTCCCGGAGCTCACAGAGCATTTTGCCGATGCGCTCCGCGTCCGCAGGGTGCAGTCCGGCGGTGGGCTCGTCGAAGATATAGGTGATGTTGTTGAGGTAAGCACCCAGATTCCGCACGATCTTGATGCGCTGGGCCTCGCCGCCGGAGAGAGTCTCCGTCTTGCGGGAGAGGGAGAGATAGCCGATGCCCACGTCCGTCATGCGCTGGAGATAGGCGGCGATCTGCCGGGCCAGCGCGCTCCCTCTGGGATCGTCAATGGTACGCAGAAAGGCCAGCAGCTCGGCTGCGGTCATGTCCATGCACTCCACGATGTTTTTTCCGTTGATCCGGGAGGCCAGGGCCTTGGGGTTCAGCCCGGAGCCGCCGCAAGTTTTGCAGAAGCCCCGGCGTACGTGGGTCAGGATCTCCTCCTGCAGGCTCTTTTTCAGCTTGGTGATGTCTTTTTTCATATACAGGCGCTCAAAGCGGGGGTACACGCCCTCGTAGGGCAGGTAGTCCATGCGCCCGATGTTGTTGCATTTGAACTCTACCGTCAGCGGCTCGTCGCTGCCGTAGGCCAGCAGCTTCCATTCCTCCGGGCTGAAGTCCCGGAGCTTTTTGTAGGGATCCAGCCGGGGATTGTTCTGATAGTAGACCGTCTGCCAGCCGGAGGAAAACTGGCTGAATTGGATGGCCCCCTCCGCGAGGGTCTTGTCCGGGTCGAACATACTCTCCTTGATCAGCTCTGTCTGTTCGCCCAGGCCGGTGCAGTCCGGGCACATCCCGGCGGGGTGGTTGAAGGAGTAGGCCATGGAGCCTCCTGCGCTGGGCTGGCCCACTCGGGAGAAGAGCAGACGCAGCAGGGGTGCCACGTCCACGGCAGTGCCCACGGTGGAGCGGGAGCTGGAGCCGATGGGGTGCTGATCCACCACGATGGCGGGGGTCAGATTGCGGATCTCGTCCACCTTGGGCCGGTCATAGTGGGGCATTTTGTTCCGCAGGAACAGGGGATAGCTCTGCTGCCATTCCCGTTCCGATTCCACAGCCACCGTGTCAAAGGCCAGGGAGCTCTTGCCGGAGCCGGAGACCCCGGCAAAGACCACCAGCTTCCCCTTGGGAATGGTCACATTGATGTGCTTGAGGTTGTTTTCGGCAGCGCCGAGGATTTCAATGTCGTCCGGATTACGGTTCATCGCAAAGCTCCTCCCGGTGTATGTACAATTTGGTATGCGGCATTTCCCCCATTCTACACCAGAACCCGCAACAATGCAAGCGTTGGTACACTGATCTACATAAAATCACGGCGGAATGCCCTTGTATTGCGTCGTGAAAGAGAATATAATAAAACCGAACAATGTTTGGAGGTATACATCCCATGATAAATACGATCCTTTGGGACGTGGACGGGACGCTGCTGGATTTTGACGCCGCGGAACGGGCTGCGATCACCACCCTGTTTGCAGAATTCCGCCTGGGAGAATGCACGGAGCAGATGCTTGCCCGGTATTCCGTCATTAACGTCGGCTTCTGGCAGCGGCTGGAACGGGGAGAGCTGACCAAGCCCCAGATCCTGGTGGGCCGGTTTCAGCAGTTTTTCAGTGAGTTCTGCCTTGACGTAAGCCTGGCCCCGGCCTTCAATGAGCGCTATCAGCTGACCCTGGGGGATACCATCGTCCTTCGGGACGACTGTCTGGAGCTGATCCGATCCCTGAAAGGAAAGCTGCGGCAGTACGTGGTATCCAACGGAACCATAGCGGCCCAGACCAAGAAGCTGGAACGCTCCGGCCTGGGCGCGCTGATGGACGGGGTCTTTCTGTCCGAACAGATCGGCGTGGAAAAGCCCAATCCTGCCTATTTTGAACGGGTGTTTGAAGTGATCCGCCCGGAGGCCCTGTCCTCGGTGCTGATCGTGGGAGACTCCCTCACCAGCGACATCCGGGGCGGCATGAACGCGGGGATCCGGACCTGCTGGTATAACCCCAAGCACCAGCCCCTCCCGGCGGGCTACCGGGTGGATCATACGATCTCCGACCTGCGGCAGATCCCGGCGGTGATCGCAGCCTCCTGTCGGTAAGGTTTTCCGTCAGTTTTTCCGGCGACGGTCATTTCCGCCGCCCATGCCGCCCATGGTGCTGAGCTGGAGCCCGGAGGCGTCCACTTTGGCGGCGCTGTCCTGCTGGTCGGTCTGGGTGGCCAGATCTCCGTCCAACTGCTTGCGGATGCTCTGGGCCCGGAGCAGGCAGAACTGCTTCAGGGTCTGCACGCCTTGGTCGAACTCCTCCACGGAGTAGAACGCGGTGGGATCCTTTTCCACATAGGGGCGCAGCAGCTCCGTCAGCTGATCCAGCTCCGCCTCGAAGACGCCGCTTTCAAAATAGCCGCTGATCAGCTCCTCCATGGTGTCGTGATACTGTTCCAGATACGCTTCGTCGGCGGGGATCCAGGCCCACATGGGGCGGTTTTCCTCCGTGGTGCCGGAAAGGGGCGTGTCAATGCCGGTGTTGAGCAGGGAAGCGGCGTTGCTGCCGCCCTCTGCTTCTCCAAAGCCCCCGCCCATGCCGCCGCTGAAGCCGCCGAAGGCCAGATTGTAGTCCCAAGGCAGCATGGAGAGCTTTCCGTCGCGCTCATAGAGATAGTAGTTGTGCAGTATACTGCCGGTGTAGCTGTCGTAGTTCAGAACGAAGTTGTGGGCCGCGAAGTAGCGGATCACCTCGTCGGTGTCCAGCGCCTCCGCCGCGTTGCCCTCCGAGAGGGCCTTCAACGCGGCAATCACCCGTTCCGCTGCCCCCTCGTCCATGTCGGTCTCGTCGTTGTCGAAGATGTCGGCGTAACTGGAGGTGTCGTCGTCCGTGTAGCGCAGATCCGCGCCCTTGGCGTTGCTGCCGAAGCCCATGCCCCCGGGGCCGCCGGGCATTTGACCGGGGGTAAAGCCGTCCGGAGGCGTTCCCGGGGTCGAGCCGTCGGGCATTTGTCCGGGAGTGAAGCCCTCCGGGGGCGTTCCGGGGTTAGAGCCGTCGGGAGCTGTTCCGGGGTTAGAGCCGTCGGGCGTTGTAGAGCTTGTACCGCTGCCCGGGGTGGGACTTGCCACCCCGTCCGGCGGGGTCTGTGTCCCGTTTTCGCCGTTCTGCCCGGGGAAGCCGGGGTTCTGCCCGTTTCCTCCGGGGAAGCCGCCCTGTCCCTGCCCGTTGCCGCCGGGGAAGCCGCCTTGACCGGCCTGTCCGGAGAAGTTACCCTGTCCGGGGAAGTCGCCTTGACCTTCACCATTCCCGCCGGGGCCGCCTTTTCCGTCGGCCATCTGATCCAGCTCCTCGGTCTCCGGCTTGTAGAGCACGCCTTCGCCGTCCTGGGTTCGCTCGAGCCAGGCCTCACTGACGTCCTCGATGGCGATGTAGAGGCCGTGATCCTCGCCGTTGATCCGCAGCCAGACGAAGCTGACCAGGGGAGCGTCCACTCCCAGCTGCCGGAACAGCCTGTAGCTGAGCCAGTCCTTCAGATAGGTGCTGTCGGCGTAGAGGTTGTTGAGGCTGAGCTTGTTCAGCCCGTGGTAGCTCTGGCTCTTGTTGTATTTGCCGAAGTTGAGCTTGAAGCTGTAACGGTCACTGTCCTGGTCGCTTGCCACGGAGGAGAGGCTGGTGTTGCCCTTGGTGGCAAAGGATACCTCCTCCAGGGTCTCCCCGTCGATGGTGACGCTGGTTTTGTATTTCGTCTTTTCCAGAGGGTTCGCCCGCAGATCGTCCCAGTCCTCCTGGGAGATGGTGACGTCGATGCTGTGGACGCGGTCAATGCTGAACAGGCCGTTGTAGACGCTGTCCGCGTCCTGCCCACTCCGGGTAGAGGACTGCCCGGCCTGGGTCGTGTCTGGTGCGTTTTGGGCCGTGTTTTCCGTCACCTGGCCGGACGCTTCGCTTTCGCCCTGGGCCGGATCGGAGCCTGCCGCTTCGCTGTTCCGGGCGCTCCGGTTCGGGTTGTCGCCCTGTCCCCCATTGTCGGAGCCCTTTCCGCAGGCAGTCAGAGACAGCAGCAGCGTGAGGATCAGACAGGCAGCCAGCAGCCGCCGATTGTTTCGTTTCATGGTAATCCCTCCCATTTCGCTTTTCTGGGCCTATCATAATACGGCAACCTTAGGGATACCTTAATCAGAGCCCGTAGGGGGCGGCGCCATCGACGCCCCGGTCCCCGTTCGCACAGAGTCCGTAGGGAGCGATGCCCACATCGCTCCTTTTACCCGTCTGTACAACGCCCCGAGGACGGATGTGGGCATCCGGCGCTACAGTAGGGTGCGTCAGGGAAATGGCCGGCTAATAGGCGGCGCTACAGTAGGGTGCGTTGGGAACGCGGACGGCAGAGTGCCGTCCCTACGGGCGTATAACGAAAACCACACCGCTGAACGGATCAACGGTGTGGCTTCTTTTATGACAGTTTACAGTTTCAAGTCACTTATAACTTGTTACCTATTACCTATTACCTATTACTTGTCATTAGTACATTCCGCCGCCCATGCCGCCGCCGGCTGCTGCTGCGGCTGCCATGGCTGCGTCGGCCTGGGGATCGGGCTTATCCACCACCAGGGACTCGGTGGTGAGCACGGAGGCCGCGATGGAAGCGGCGTTCTCCAGAGCGCTGCGGGTGACCTTGGTGGGATCCACGATACCGGCGGGGATCATGTCCACGAAGCTGTCCTTGGCAGCATCGTAGCCGTAGCCCTGCTTGCGGCTGTTCTTGATCTTCTCAAAGACCACGGAGCCGTCCACACCGGCGTTCTCGGCGATCTGACGGATGGGGGCCTGGAGGGCACGGGCAATAATGGAAGCGCCGGTCTTCTCATCGCCGCTCAGACGGGCCACAAGGCGCTCCACAGCGGGAATGGCGTTGACGTAGGCAGTGCCGCCGCCGGCCACGATGCCTTCTTCCACAGCGGCACGGGTGGCGTTCAGCGCGTCCTCCACGCGGAGCTTCTGCTCCTTCATGGCGACCTCAGTGGGGGCGCCCACCCGGATGACGGCCACGCCGCCGGACAGCTTAGCCAGCCGCTCCTGCAGCTTCTCCCGGTCGTAATCGGAGGTGGTGACCTCGATGGCGGCCTTGATCTCATGGACGCGGTTCTTGATCGCTTCGGGATCGCCCATGCCGTCCACGATGGTGGTGTTGTCCTTGGTGGACTTGATCTGACGGGCGCGGCCCAGGTCGGACACGTCAACGTCCTTCAGATCCATGTTCAGATCGGAGGAGACATAGGTGCCGCCGGTGAGGATGGCGATATCCCGGAGCATTTCCTTTCTGCGGTCGCCGAAGCCGGGGGCCTTGACGCACAGGCAGGTGAAGGTGCCGCGCAGACGGTTCACCAGCAGAGTAGCCAGGGCGTCGCCTTCAACGTCTTCCGCGATGATGACCATCTTCTTGCCGGCCTGGACGATCTTCTCCAGCACGGGCAGAATCTCCTGGATGACGGAGATCTTCTTATCGGTGATCAGAATGTAGGGATCGTCGATGACGGCTTCCATCTTGTCGGTGTCGGTGACCATGTAGGGGGAGATGTAGCCACGGTCAAACTGCATGCCTTCCACGACTTCGAGGCCGGTCTCGGCGGTCTTGGATTCCTCGATGGTGATGACGCCGGAGGAGGTGACCTTCTCCATAGCCTCGGCGATCAGCTTGCCCACTTCCTCGTCGCCGGAGGAGATGGCGCCCACGCGGGCGATGTCAGCGGTGCCGGAAATGGCCTGGCTGTTGGCCTTGATGGCCTCCACGGCGACCTCAACGGCCTGCTTGATGCCCTTACGCATGACCATGGGGTTGGCGCCGGCCGTGACGTTCTTCAAGCCCTCGCGGGTGATGGCCTGAGCCAGCAGGGTAGCGGTGGTGGTGCCGTCGCCGGCCACGTCGTTGGTCTTGGTGGCGACCTCGCGGATCAGCTGGGCGCCCATGTTCTCAAAGGCGTCCTCCAGCTCCACATCCTTGGCGATGGTCACGCCGTCATTGGTGATGAGGGGAGCGCCGTACTTCTTGCCAAGCACCACGTTGCGGCCCTTGGGGCCCAGGGTGACCTTGACGGTATTTGCAAGCTGGTCGAGACCGGCCTGGATCTTCTTTCTGGCTTCTTCGCCGTAAATGATCTGCTTTGCCATAATTGTTCAGCCTCCTGTTATTCTACGATAGCCAGAATGTCGCTCTGGCGGACGATGGAATAGTCAACGCCGTCCAGCTTGACCTCGGTGCCGGCGTACTTGGCCACGACGACCTTATTGCCGGGCTTGACGACCATGGCGACCTCTTTGCCGTCCACGATCCCGCCGGGGCCGACAGCGACCACTTCGGAGATAACGGGCTTCTCCTTGTTGGCGGTGGAGAGGATGATACCGGACTTGGTGGTTTCTTCGGCCTCCGTTGCTTTCAGCAGCACACGGTCAGCCAAGGGCTTTAACTTCATAGGAATGCCTCCTTAAAATTATTTACGAGTTTCAGTAGCGGCGCACAGCGTGCGCCACGGGAAAGTGCCGGGAAACGCAATAGCTTAGCACTCTGCATTTCTGAGTGCTAAGCTATTATATCATGTTTGTTGCATTTGTCAACTGTTCTTTTGTGAATTTTTTGTTTCATGGAACAGCGTGGGGCAGAGCGTCCCCTACGGGGGAGGGGGGTGCGGAGCGATGTGGGCATCGCTCCCTACGGGGACGAGTTATGCTCGCCCCTAGGGCTGCTTTGCAGATTCGATCTCCAGGATGGTGCGGAACTGGGTCTCGTACAGCTCCCGGTAGACGCCGTTTTGGGTGAGGAGGCTTTCGTGGGTGCCGGATTCGGCGATTTTGCCGTTTTGCACCACCAGGATCCGGTCGGCCTTGAGGATGGTGGAAAGGCGGTGGGCGATGACGATGCTGGTCCGACCTTGCATCAGGTGCTCCAGAGCCTCCTGGATGGCGTTCTCCGAGATGGAATCCAAGGCGGAGGTGGCCTCGTCCAGGATCAGAATGCTGGGATCCTTCAAAATCACCCGGGCGATAGACAGCCGCTGCTTCTCGCCGCCGGAGAGCTTCAGCCCCCGGTTGCCCACCAGGGTCTCATAGCCCTCGGGCTGGGCGGCGATATAGCTGTGGATGTTGGCGATTTTACAGGCGTTTTCCAGCTCCTCGTCTGTGGCGTCCGGCTTGGCGTAGAGCAGATTCTCCCGGATGGTGCCGTTGAAGAGATAGCTCTCCTGGGTCACCATTCCGATGTTGGAGCGCAGGTATTTGAGATCCATATCCCGCACGTCCACGCCGCCTACCGTCACCCGGCCGCCCTGCACGTCGTAGAGCCGCGGAATCAGATTCACCACCGTGGACTTGCCGGAGCCGGATGGCCCCACGATGGCGTACATCTTCCCGGCGGGGACTGTGAAGTCAATGTCGGTCAGCAGAGGCTTTTCCGGGTCGTAGGAGAAGGCCACGTGCTCGCAGCGGATATCGGCGTGCTTCATATCGGGCTTCTTCCCGTTGTCCTTGCAGACGATGGGGTTCTCCATGTCGAAGTAGTCGAAGATCCGGGTGAACAGGGCCAGGGAACGGGTGAAATCCACCTGGATGTTCAGCAGACTCTGCACCGGCCGGTAGAGCCGGTTGATCAGAGCTACCGTGGCGGTGATGGTGCCCACGGTGAGGCTGGTGTCCGATTTGGCGATGATCAGCCAGCCTCCTGCAAAGTAGATCAGCAGGGGCCCCAGCTGGGTAAACATTCCCATGACCACGCCGAACCACTTGCCGGAGCGCTGCTCCTTGAGGTGCAGCCTGGTGAGCTCCTCGTTAACCCCCACAAAGCGGGCGTATTCCAGCTCCTCCCGGGCAAAGAGCTTCACCAGCAGGGAGCCGCTGACGGACAGGGTCTCGTTGATCAGCTGGTTCATCTCGTCGTTTTTGGCCTGGCTCTGGCTCAGCAGCTTCCAGCGGGTATGGCCCACGCTGCGGGTGGGGAGGATCAGAAGCGGAATGACCACCATCCCCACCAGGGCCAGCTGCCAGCTCATGGTGAACAGGGCAATCAGGGAGGTCACCACCGTGGCCACATTGCTGACGATGCTGGACAGGGTGCCGGAGATCACGGAGCTGACCCCGGAGATGTCGGTGTTCATGCGGGTAATGATGTCGCCCTGCCGCTCCGAGGTGAAGAAGGCGTGGGGCATATGCTGGAGGTGGTCGTACATCTGGTTCTTCATGTCGAAGATGATGCGCTGGGAGATCCAGGCGTTGATGTAGCTCTCCAGCACGCCGATGACCTGGGAGACTGTGAGGGTGCCGAAGGCCGCCAGCAGCAGCTGGATCAGCAGCTTCATATTTTTCCCCACCAGGGCTTCGTCCACGATGCGCCCGGTGATGATGGAGGGCAGCAGTCCCACCGTGGCGGAGAGCAGGATGGCAAGAAATACCAGAACAAACTGCAGCCAATAGGGCTTCAGATAGGAAAGGATCCGCACCAGAAGCGCCTTGCTGAGCTTCGGCTTGTGTTCCTTTTCCTCGTCGGTGAGAAAGCCGCGGGGGCCGAATCCGCCGGGCATAGCCATGGGAGCACCTCCTGTTCTGATCGGGTTCGGAGTTCAAAGCGCGCAGAGACGGCGCCCTGCCGTCCGTTTGTGCGTCCGTGGCTTTATCATATCACAGCGAAATTTGTTTGTAAATTGAAAATAGCTTGCGTGAAGCGGAGATTTGTGATAAAATGGTAAAGAAGAGAGAAATAACTATACTGCATCAGGAGGAAGCCGCTGTGTCGTTACGCTGGAAATGCGGGATCGCGTTAACGGTCACGCTGCTTTGGATCGGCTTTATCATGTTCCGATCTGCAAAGCCCGCGTCGGAATCCAACCAGGAGAGCTTGTACATCCTGGAGCTTCTGCGGCGGCTCTTTCCCGGAATGACCCATCACTTCGTCCGCAAGCTGGCGCATTTTTCCGAGTATTTCATCCTGGGCGGCCTGCTCTATGCCTTTTGGCGGCTGTTGAGCAAGGGAAACGTCCTGCTTCCTCTGACGCTGGCCGCCGGGGTGGCCTGCGTGGACGAGCTGCTGATCCAGAGCCATACCCCCGGTCGGAGCGGAGAGGCGGGCGACATCCTTCTGGATTTTTTGGGCGCCGCGGCCGAGGTGGGGCTTTTCCTCCTGCTGCGCCGCAGAAAGGAGAGACGGAGCCGTGAACGGTGCGGAACAAAAAGCTGAAAATATCCACAGCGGCCACCGGCAGCGTCTGCTTGCGTCCTATCTGCGGGGCGGACTGACTGCGTTCTCCGACGTGGAAGCCCTGGAGCTGCTCCTCGGCTATGCGATCTCCCGGCGGGACGTCAATCCCATCGCCCACGCCCTGCTGCAGGAGTTCGGCGACCTTTCCCGGGTGCTGGATGCCCCCATTGCCCAGCTTGTCCGGGTCCCCGGCATAGGGGAGCGCAGCGCCGTGCTGATCCATCTGGTGGGGGAGCTATGGCACAAAAGCGAGAACAGCCGCTTCGAAAACAAGGTCTTTCTGCGTTCCACCCAGGAGCTGGGAGAATACCTTGCCTCCAGATCTGCCGGTCTGCGGGAGGAACGGGCCTGGCTGCTCTCCCTGGACGCGAAGTGTAAGGTGATCGAATGCCGCGAGCTCTGCCGGGGCGCGGTGAACGCGGTGAACCTGCCCTTCCGCAAGCTGGCGGAGGCCGCTCTGATGGCCAACGCCTCCACGGTGGTGTTGGCCCACAACCACACCACCGGTACGATGATCCCCTCCCTGGACGATCTGGAGTACACCCGGGACGCCGTCCGGGCCCTGCGGCTGGTGGACGTGATCCTGACGGATCATATGATCCTCTGCGACGGCAACTACCTCTCCATGCGGGCCAGCCATATGATGGATCTGTAACGGTCGGTCGTCGGATCTGCAGCGGCCCGATAACGGATCAGCAGCGGCCCGCCCTTGACAACGCTTCGACACCCTTCTTCCGATTGCGAAAGCCTTCGGGGGAAGGGTCCTTTTTTCGCGCCGCCGCATAGTATGGCCGGGAGGGATCAAAATGAATGATCTGTATTTGACGCTTCGCTCCGTCACCCCGGGGCAGAAGGGAAGAGACGCGCTCCAGAAGGCCGGGATCCGCTGCAGTCTGCTGCGGGCGCCCCGGGAGATCGCCCCGGGCGGCTGCGCCTACGCCCTGGCACTGCGGGAGCAGGATAGGTCCCGGGCCCAGACGGTGCTGGATCGTTCCGGCGTCCGCTGGGTGGGCTGTTACCGTCGCCGCGCCGACGGAAGCTTTGTGAGGACGGACCCATGATCTATCTGGACAATGCCGCCACCACCCTGCGGAAGCCGCCCCAGGTCTCCCAGGCGGTGGTGCAGGCGCTTCGGCGCTGCGCCAATCCCGGCCGGGGCGGCCACGCGGCCGCGGCGCTGGCGGAGGAAACCGTATACCGCACCCGAAAAACGGCGGCCGCGTACTTCGGCCTGGAGCCGGAACAGGTCTGCTTTACCGCCAACGCCACGGAGGGCTTGAACATCGCCCTGCGCTCCCTGGTGCGGCCGGGCAGCCGGGTGGTGCTCTCCGGCCTGGAGCACAACGCCGTCACCAGAACGCTGACGGGGCTGGGGGCGGAGCTCGTTCCGGTCAGCGCCCACATCTTCGACGGGGATCGTTGGCTGGAGGCCTTTTCCGACGCCCTGACCCCGGGGACGGCGGCCTGCGTGTGCCTGCAGCTGTCCAACGTGTTCGGCGCGGTTCTGCCGGTGGATCGCATCGGCGCGCTCTGCGCCGCCCGCCGGATCCCCTTTGTGGTGGACGCGTCCCAATCCGCCGGTCTGCTGCCGGTGCGCCCGGCCTTCTGGCAGGCGGCCTTTACTGCCATGCCGGGGCACAAGGGGCTCATGGGCCCCCAGGGGACGGGGCTGCTGCTCTGTCGGGCGGAGCCTGCGCCCCTGCGCTTCGGCGGTACAGGCTCCAACTCCATGGAGCAGACTATGCCCTCAGAGCTGCCGGATCGCCTGGAGGCGGGGACGCTGAACGTGCCCGGGATCGCCGGCCTGGGAGCCGCGCTGGATTGGCTCACCCGGCAGGATCCGGCCCTGCTGCTGCGCCGGGAACGGGGACTGCTGGATACTGCAGTCCGGGGCCTGCGGGCCCTGGGCGTCCCGGTATGGGCCGGGGCGGATCAGCTGGGGGTGCTGTCGTTCCGGATCCCGGGGCTGGACAACGAGGAGGCCGCAGCCCGTTACGCCAAGGCGGGGATCGCCCTGCGAGCCGGGCTCCACTGTGCGCCCCTGGCCCACCGAACAGGCGGAACACTGCCGGAGGGGACCATCCGCCTGTCCCTGTCCGTGCTGTCGGAGCCCGGGGAGATCCGGAGCTTTTTGAGCGTGACAAAAGGTATGATGAATCATTAAAAAAATTCTTGCGTTTTATTCGTAAATAGAGTATAATCATAAAGATAAAATAGGAGTATTGTGTGGAGCTGTTTCTCCGCACTGGATTTGGGAGCCTGCTATGAAAGAGATTCAAGAATTCTTTTACAATTTGAAAAGTGCGATCCCAACGGTTTCCCTGGCGGATATCTTCGACATTCTACTTGTTGCCGTGCTGCTGTTCTACGTGATCAATATGATCCGTTCCACCAGCGCCAACCGGATCGCAAAGGCCATTATCTTCCTGCTGGTCGCCACCTTGGTGACCGAGGTGCTCAATCTGAACGCCATGAACTATCTGCTCGACCGGGTCCTGCAGTTGGGATTTGTGGCGCTGATCATCGTGTTCCAGCCGGAGCTGCGCCGGATGCTGGAGCGCGTGGGCAGCCGCGGCTCTGTCAAGGGGCTGATGAGTCTGGCCGGCGCCCAGACCCAGAAGGACAGCGTGGAAGCCATCGAGCAGGTGGTGCAGGCCTGCGGCGCCATGTCCCAGGAGAAGGTGGGCGCGCTGATCGTCTTTGAGCGAAACAATTCCCTGGAGCAGATTGCCGCCACCGGCACCATGGTGGACGCCGCGGTCTCACAGGAGCTGATCCGGAACATCTTCTTCCCCAAGGCCTCTCTGCACGACGGGGCAATGATCATCAACAACTCCAGGATCGCGGCGGCCGGCTGCGTGCTGCCCCTGTCCGACAACCGTTCCCTTTCCACCGATCTGGGCACCCGGCACCGGGCCGGCGTGGGCATAAGTGAGAACTGTGACGCGGTGGTGGTGATCGTCTCGGAGGAGACCGGCGCCATCTCCGTGGCCATCGGCGGAATGCTCAAGCGGCACCTTGCCTCCCAGACCCTGCAAAAGCTGCTGGTCCAGGAGCTGATCGGCGAGGAAAAGAACCGGGGCGTGCTGGATATCATCAAAGGCAAGAACCGCAAGAAGGGAGGGGACGACAATGCTTCGAGGTCATAAGTTCGTTACCCTGATCATTTCTCTGTTTGGGGCTGTGGTGCTCTGGCTCTATGTGGTCACCTCCATTAAGCCCCAGGTGGACTTCCCGGTCAGCTCCATCCCCATCAGCATCATCGACCGCACTCTGGAGGAGCGGGGCCTGGTCATCACTTCCCAGACGCCCCAGAATATGACCCTGGATCTCAGGACCTCCCGCGCAAACGTGTCTAAGCTGAACGCTGAGACCATCAACGTGTACGCCGACGCCAGCAACGTCAGAGAGCCGGGGCAGGCCTCGCTGCAGTGCGTGGTGACCTTCCCGGACACCGTCCGTTCCAGCGACGTGGATATTCTGCGAAAAAGCGTGGATAACATTACCATCACCGTGGATCGCCTCCAGCGGACTGCCTTCCCCATCCAGTTCAAGGGCTCCGGCAAGGTGAAGAGCGGCTTCTCCTTTGAGAATCCCAGCGTGGTCATCGACCCCACCGAGGTGGTTGTCACCGGCCCGGAGCATGAGGTGGAAAAGATCAAGAGCGTGGTGGTGGAATACGACATCTCCGATCTGGAGGAGACGGTGGTGGTGACGGAACCCATCCACTTCCTGGATGAAAACGGAGCCGAGATCGAGTTCTCCGATCTGGTCAGCTTCAACCTGACCGAGACCAGCGTGACCCTGCCTGTTCTGCGTACCAAGGAGCTCAAGTTAAAGGTCGAATTCATCGAGGGCGGCGGCGTGACCGAAGATAACGTCAGTGTCGATCTGAACCCGAAAACCATTCAGGTGAAGGGCGAAGCCAATGTGATCGATAGCCTGGACGACGAGCTGGTGATCGGCACCATCGATCTGGCCGTGATCCCGTTCTTCCATGACGTTGAGTTCCCGATCTCTCCGAAGCTGCGTGCCGGTGTGCGGAACGTAAACGGGGAGGAGAGTGTAAAGGTCGTCATCCGTCTTACCGGCGTGTCGGAGGACACCATCAACATTTCCGATATCCGCGTCATTAACCCGCCTGAGCCCAAGGAATATAACACGAGGGTCACCACCTCAACGGTGAAGGTCAATCTGCGAGGCAGCACCGAGGAGATCGCAAAGATCAAGGCCAACAACGGCAGCGGCATTTACGTGGAGGTGGATCTGGCGTCCTATTCCGACCAGACCGGCGCCTTCTCCGTGCAGGGCCGTGTGGTCAACGAGACCTATCCCTCCGTCAGCGTAAGCGGTACCGCGGAGATCGGCGTGTCCGTCTCCCAGCGGGTCGAGTCTGACGAGGAATAAGAGGCCGGAACGTGTTCGGCTATGTCAGACCCCGGCGGGATCTGCTGGAGCAGTCCGCCTTTGAGAGCTACCACGCCGCCTATTGCGGGCTATGCCGGGCCCTGGGGAAGCAGTACGGCTTTCGTGCCAGGTTCCTTGTCAACTATGACATGACCTTTCTCTACCTGCTGCGGTCCTCTGCGGCCCCGGCCTGCGGCGTGGAGCCCTGCCGCTGCCCGGCGAAGCTCTGCGGCAGGAAGCCCTGCGCCCTGGACACGGAGGGCTACGCCCCTGTGTGCGCCTGCACCGTGATCCTGGGCTACGAAAAGATCCGGGACAATCTGCGGGACGAGGGTTTTTTCAAGGGCCTGCCTTACCGCCTGCTGCGCCTGCTCTACCGACGGGCATACCGCAAGGCGGTGGCCCTGCTGCCGGACTTTGCGGCCCTCTGCGCCGGGCAGCTCTCGGCGCTCCATGACTTGGAGGCGGCGTCCAGCCCTTCCATTGACGCGGTTTCGGACGCCTTTGCCCGGATCGTGGCCGGCTGCGTGGACGACGTTTCAGATCCGGGTCTGCGCCGGCCCATGGAGCAGATCCTCTATCACACCGGCCGCTTTCTCTACCTGGCCGACGCCCTGGACGATCTGAAGGACGACTGCCGGAAGGACGCCTACAATCCGCTGCGGTATCGCTTCTCCGTGGAGGAGGGCAGCCTATCCCGGGAGGATCTGGACTATCTGAGCCAGCTCACGGACAGCTCCGTGAATCTGGCCGGCGCGGCCTTGGAGCTGCTGCCGATCATGGCCTACCGCAGCATCCTGGAAAATATCGTCTATTATGGGTTCCCCGCCGTATTTTATGCCGTAAAAACGGGAAGATTCCAGGCAAAGGAATCTCTGTGGAAGAAGAGAAACGATCAATCCGACCATACAGGAGAGACAATATGAAGGATCCCTATGAGGTGCTGGGGGTATCCCGCACCGCATCAGACAACGAAATCAAAACCGCCTATCGGGAGCTGGTGAAGAAATACCATCCCGATAACTACGCGAACAATCCTCTGGCTGACCTTGCCTCCGAGAAGATGAAGGAGGTCAACGAGGCCTATGACGCCATTACCAGATCCCGGGGCTCCAACGGCTCGCCCTATCAAGGCGGCGGCAGCCAAAGCAATCAATACAACTACGGCTACAGCTACGGCTACGGCAGCGCAAACACCGGCAGCTCCTACGCCCAGGTGCGTGCCTATATCAACGCCAACCAGCTGGACGCGGCGGAATCCCTGCTGAACACCGCGCCCAATCGGGACGGGGAGTGGTACTACCTCAAGGGCACCATTGCCTATCGTCGGGGCTGGTTGGACGAAGCCCGGCAGCACTATCAGACCGCCTGCGCCATGGTTCCGTCCAACTATGAGTATCAGAACGCCCTGCGGACGGTGCAGGGCGGCTACACGCCCTATCGGCAGACCAACTACCAGCGCAGCGACATGGACGACGCCTGCAACATCTGCCAGGCGCTGATGTGCCTGAACTGCCTGTGCGGAGGCGGAGGCTGCCGATGAGCCGCACCAAAAAGCTGACCCTTTCGGCTATGGTGGCTGCCCTCTGCGTGGTCTGCCTGGCCGGATCGACGCTTTTGCCCCGGGTGACCCTCTCCCTGGCCGCCCTGGCCGGGATTTTTCCGGCGCTGACCGTGCTGGCCTGCGGCTGCGGCTGGGCGGCGGGCGCGGCCTCTGCCGCGGTGCTCCTGGCGCTGCTGCTCCTGCCGGACAAGACTGCGGGAGTCTGGTTCCTGTGCTTCTTTGGTCACTATCCCATCTGGAAGGCGCTGATCGAGAGTCTGCAGACCAAGACCGGCAAGCCCCTCCTGGGCTGGGCCTTGAAGCTGCTGGGCTTCGGGCTCTGCATGGCGGCGCTGTATCTTATCTTCGGCACGCTGTTTGCCAACGCGATCCCCTATGATTTTTCCGCCAACGCGGCGGGGCCTGCTGTGCTGATCGCGGCACTGCTGGCCGCCTTCGTCCTCTATGATATCGCCTTTTCCATTCTGATCGGCTGGTTCCGGGTCAAGGTCCTGCCAAAGCTGAGATAATCATGAGCGGACAAGCGATCCCTGTGTACGGCACAGCTGCTTGTCCCTGCACATTATAAATCAACAAAGAGAAAAGAGAAAAGAAGGAGCGATCCAATTTGATCAAGAGCATGACCGGATACGGTCGGGCTGTGGGTGTATTTGCGGACAAGCAGATCACCGTGGAGGTTCGATCCGTCAACAATCGCTATCTGGACTGCACCGTGAAGCTGCCCCGGCTGTACGCCTTCTGCGAGGACGCCGTCAAGCAGACGGTGAAGCAGTTTGTCACCCGGGGCAAGGTGGACGTGTTTGTCACCGTGAACCTCACCCAGAGCAATGACGTACACATCGCCCTGAACCGCCCCGTCCTGGAGGGCTATCTGGCCGCCCTGCGTACCATCGCAGAGGGCTATCCCGTCCGGGACGACGTCAGCGTCAGCACCCTGTCCCGCCTGCCCGACGTCTTCACCGTGGAGAAGACGGAGCAGGACGAGGATCTGCTCAAGGAGCAGCTGTTGGGCGTGGTTGACGAAGCCCTGCACGGCTATGACGCCATGCGCTCTGCCGAGGGCGAGGCCCTGGCAAGGGATCTTTCCGCGAAGGCCGACGGCATTCTGAAGCGGGTGGCCTTTGTGGAGGAGCGTTCTCCCCGTTCCGTGCAGGAGTACCGGGAAAAGCTCTATGCCAAGATGCAGGAGGTCCTTGCCTCCTCCGCTGTGGACGAAGCCCGGATCCTGACCGAGGCCGCCATCTTTGCGGATAAGGTCGCCGTGGATGAGGAGACCGTCCGGCTCCGCAGCCATATGGATCAGCTCCGCACCATGCTCTCCGCCTCCGAGCCCATCGGCCGGAAGCTGGATTTCCTGATGCAGGAGATCAACCGGGAGACCAACACCATCGGCTCCAAGTGCTCCGATCTGGAGATCGCCCGTACCGTGGTGGATCTCAAGGCAGAGCTGGAAAAGATCCGGGAACAGATCCAGAACATCGAATAGGCGAAGCGTATGAAATTGATCAATATCGGTTTTGGCAATCTGGTATCCGCCCAGCGGCTGCTGTCCGTGATCAGCCCCGACTCCGCGCCGGTGAAGCGTCTGGTGCAGGAGGCCCGGGATCGGGGAATGCTGATCGACGCCAGCTTTGGCCGCAAGACCAAATCCGTGCTCATCATGGACACGGATCATGTGATCCTCTCCGCGTTGGATCCCAGGATCATCGCCAACCGTTTTCAAGCTGATGCAGAAGAGGAGCAGAAGGATGAAGAAGGGTAGACTGATCGTGATCTCCGGTCCTTCCGGGGTCGGAAAGGGAACCGTTGTCAGGGCTCTGCTGGAGCGCGACCCCCAGCTGCGGGTCTCCGTCTCCGCTACCACCCGGCCCATGCGCCCCAACGAGATCGACGGGGTTCACTATTATTTCATCTCCCACGAAAAATTCGAGGAAATGATCGCCCAGGATCTGTTTCTGGAGCACGCCCAATACGTGGGCAACTACTACGGCACCCCCGAGGCGCCGGTGGATCGTATGCTGGAGCAGGGCTTCGACGTAATCCTGGAGATCGAAGTTCAGGGCGGCCTGCAGGTGATGAAGCGTCGTCCGGACGCCATCTCCGTTTTCCTCGTGGCCCCGTCCTTTGAAGTCCTGGCTGCCCGTCTGCGGGGCAGGGGCGACACCGATGAGGAAAAGGTGCTGATGCGCCTGCAGCAGGCCCGCATGGAATACCTGGTCGCCTCGCAGTACCAATACGTCGTCGTCAACGACCGTCTGGAGGACGCCGTCTCGGACGTGCAGGCCATTCTCCGGGCGGATGCCATAAAAACAGAACATCAACAGCATTTTTTGAAGGAGGCACTTTAATATGCTTTATCCCCCTATGAGTGAGCTTTTGACCCATATCGACAGCCGCTATCTGCTGGTCAACGTGGTTGCGCGCCGCGCCCGCCAGATCGCCATTGAGGCGAAGGATTTCGGCGTGACCCTGCCGGAGAAGCCCGTGACCCTCGCCATTCGCGAGGTCGCCGACGGGAAGCTGAGCGCCGAGGTCAAGAAGGAATATCTGCGGTGAGCCGCCTCCTGCACCGTCGGGAGAATCTGTCATGATCGCCAAAATCGCCCTGGACGGCTTGGTTTACGCCATTGACAAGCCCTATTCCTATCTGCTGCCGGAGCCCCTCCGGGCAGCGCGTCCGGGCTGCAGGGTCAGCGTACCCTTCGGCGCGGGGAACCGCCAGCGGGAGGGCTTGATCCTGGCGCTGGAGGACGGAGACGGCACTGGCTTGAAGGCAGTGTCCGCGCTGCTGGATCCGGAACCGGTGCTGTCACAGCGGATGCTCCATCTGGCAGCCTTTGTGCGGGAACGGTATTTCTGCACCTTCTATGAGGCCGTTCGCGCCATGCTGCCTGCCGGTCTTTGGATCCGCACCACCGAGGTCTATGTCCTGGGAAAGCTGCCTGAGGACTGGCTGGAGCGCCTGGATGGGGATCCGCTTCCCACCCGGATCGTGCAGCTGATCCTGGACGCCGGCGGCAGACTGCGGGACGACGCCCTCTCCCGTCAGGCGGGGGATGGCGCAGACCTCCCCGAGGCCCTGCAAAAGCTGAAAAACCGAGGCTGGATCAAGGTAGAAACGGTGCTGCAGCGGAAAAACAGCGACAAAACCGAGCTGATTTTGACCTGTACCGCGGACCAGGAGCAGATCGAAGCCCATCTGCGCCGCCGGGGGAAAACCGCCTCCGTTCAGCGGGCCGTGATGGAGCTTCTGTCCACCGTGGGTGTGATCTCCCAGAAGGAGCTGCAATACTTTACCGGCGCTTCCACCCAGACCATCCGGGCCCTGGAACGGGCCGGACTGCTGCAGATCACCGCCCAGGAGCTTCTTCGCAGGACACATATCGCCCCCTATGAGGGCGACGTGCGCTTTGAACTCTCCCAGGCCCAGCGGCAGGTGTATGAAGGGCTTCTGGCCCAGATGACCGCGGCGGAACCCGGCGCTGCGCTGCTTTTCGGCGTGACTGGCTCCGGCAAGACTGCCGTCTACATCAATCTGATCCGGCATTGTCTGGCAGAGGGGAAGTCCTCCCTGCTGCTGGTGCCGGAGATCTCTCTGACACCTCAGATGCTCAGCCTGTTTTCCGCCTGCTTCGGCAAGGAGATCGCCGTGCTCCACAGCGGGCTGCGGGTGGGGGAGCGCTTCGATGAATACAAGCGCATCGCCCGGGGTGAGGCCCGGGTGGTGATCGGCACCCGATCCGCCGTCTTTGCTCCCCTGCGGGAGCTGGGCTTGATCGTGGTGGACGAGGAACAGGAGCACACCTATAAATCTGAAAACAGCCCCCGTTATCACGCCCGTGAGGTGGCCCTCTATCGGGGCAGCCGGGAAAAGGCGCTGGTGCTGCTGGGCTCCGCCACCCCCAGCGTGGAGTCCATGTATCACGCCCAGCGGGGCGATTATACACTTTATCGGCTTCCCGGACGCTTCAACGGAAAGGATCTGCCTGCCGCTGAGCTTGTGGATATGAAGCAGGAGCTGCTCAACGGGAACGCCACCGCTGTCAGCGGCCGCCTGCTGGATGCCATCCGGGAACGGATGGCCCGGAAAGAGAAATCCATCCTTCTGCTCAATCGCAGGGGCAGCAACCGGCTGATCCTCTGCGTGGACTGCGGCTTTGTCCCCAGCTGCCCCCGCTGCAGCGTCAATCTGACCTATCACATGGCCAACGAGCGGCTGATGTGCCACTACTGCGGCCACTCCCAGCCCGTGTTTGAAAAATGCCCGGAATGCGGCGGCCACCTCAAACGGGTGGGCATCGGAACCCAGCAGCTGGAATATGATCTGGGGAAGCTGCTTCCGGAGGCCGGGCTGCTGCGGATGGACGCAGACACCGTGAGCGCCACGAATCCCCACGAGGCAGTGCTGTCTCGCTTTGCGGAGGGGGACGTCTCCGTGCTGATCGGCACCCAGATGGTGGCCAAGGGCCTGAACTTCTCCGACGTGACCCTGGTGGGCGTGGTGGACGCGGACGCTTCGCTGTATGTGGACAATTACCGCTCCGCAGAGACCACCTTTGCCCTTATCACTCAAGTAGTGGGGCGCTCCGGCCGGGGACAAAAGACGGGAACGGCGCTGATCCAGACCCTTACGCCCCAAAACCCGGTGCTGCTCCAGGCCGCCGCCCAGGATTACCCGGCGTTTTACCGCGCCGAGCTTCCCCTGCGCCGTCTGCGGAACTGCCCGCCCTTCTTCGATCTGATCCAGATCGGCTTTGCGGGCTTCCCGGAACGCTACGTGGAGGACTGCGCCCGCCGCTTTGCCCAGAGTCTGTGGCAGGGCCTGGAGGGGGCCGGTCTGCGGGGATGCGTCTCAGATCTGCTGGGCCCCGCACCCTTTGCCGTTGCAAAGGTCAACAATCAATTTCGCTTTCGCCTGACCCTCGTCTGCAAAAACTCCAAGCCGCTGCGGCTGCTGCTCAGTGAGATGCTTCGGAGCTTCCCCAAGGAGAAAGAAAATCGCGGCGTTCGGGTCTTTGTGGATATCAACGGATACGAATAGGAGAATCACAGTATGGCAACCAGGAATATCATCACCGAGGGCAATCCCACTTTGACCAAGGTCTGCCGGCCGGTCACGTCCTTTGACGAGCGTCTGGCCACCCTGATCGACGACATGAAGGAGACCGTAGTCCAGGCCAACGGGATCGGTCTGGCCGCGCCCCAGGTGGGCGTGCTTCGCAGAGTCGTTGTGGTGGATCTGGGCGAGGAGATCATCGAGCTGGTCAACCCCAGGATCCTGGAGCAGTCGGGGGAACAGGACGGCCTGGAGGGCTGTCTCAGCGTCCCGGAACGCTTCGGCATGGTGAAGCGCCCCAACTACGTGAAGCTTGAGGCGCAGGATCGGCACGGAGACTGGTATGAATACGAGGGAGAAGAGCTGATCGCCCGCTGCTTCTGCCATGAGCTGGAGCACCTGGACGGCCATCTCTATACGGAGCGCGCCTACCGGATGCTCAGCCGGGAGGAATACGAGGAGCTCATGCAGCAGGATACTGAGCAGGAGGCGCAGAAATGAGATTGGTGTTCATGGGAACACCGGCCTTTGCAGCAGCCTGTCTCTCCGCTGTTCTGGAAACGGAGCATGAGGTGGTGGGCGTCTACACAAAGCCGGATACGCCGAAGAACCGGGGCATGAAGCTGATTCCCTCCGAGGTGAAGGTCCTGGCCCAGGCCCACGGCCTTCCGGTCTATCAGCCCACAGGCTTTCGGGACGACGAAGTGTACGAGACCCTCAAGGCCCTGGCCCCGGATCTGATCGTGGCGGTGGCCTACGGGAAGCTCCTGCCCCAGCGGGTGCTGGACATCCCGCCGCTTGGCTGTATCAACATCCACGGCAGCATCCTGCCCGCCCTGCGGGGGGCTGCCCCGGTTCAGTGGGCCGTACTCAACGATCTGCCGGAGACCGGCGTGACGGCCATGTACCTCAACGCCGGCATGGACGAGGGCGACATCATCGACGTCCGGACTACCCCCATCGGCGAGACGGAGACCGCCGGCGAGCTGATGGACCGTCTGGCTGTATTAGGGGCGGAGCTGCTGCGGGATACTCTCTCCGCCATTGCCGGGGGGACTGCCTCCCGCAGGGCCCAGGATCCCGCCCTGGCCAGCTACGCGCCGATGCTGACGAAGGAGCTTTCTCCCATCGATTGGACACAGCCTGCCAGACACATTCTGGCGCAGATCCGGGGGCTGAATCCCTGGCCTGCAGCCACTGCCACCCTGGGCGGTACCGAGTTCAAGATCTGGGAGGCGCGGGCAAACGCCCAGCGCACCGACGCTGAACCGGGCGCCCCGGTGAGTCTGACAAAAGCCGGGCTTGTGGTTGCCTGCGGCGACGGTACGATCCTGATCACCAAGCTGCAGGCCCCCGGCGGAAAGGCCATGGCCGCCGCCGACTATTTCCGGGGACACCCGATCGATATTTAGGGAATAGAGAATAGTGAATAGGGAATAAGTATCTTCATTCTAAAAGGAGTGCCTATGTCCGCGAGAGACACCGCCTTATCTGTACTGATCGCCTGCCGCCGGAACGGCGCGTGGTCCGACGCCGCGCTGAAGCAACAGCTGGCCAAGGACCGTCTGGACCGGCGGGACGCCGCGCTGGCTACGCGACTCTGTGCCTCCGTACTGCAAAACCGGCTGCTGCTGGACGAATGGATCAGCCGCTACTTGAAGGGGAAGCTGTCCGCCCTCCAGCCCGTGGTGCTGGACGTGCTGCGGCTGGCAGTCTGTCAGCTGCGCTTCTTTGACAAGCTGCCCCCCTCCGCCGTGGTGGACGAGGCGGTGAATCAGACCAAACGCTTGGCAAATCCCAGGGCAGCGGGCCTGGTGAACGGCCTGCTGCGGGCCATGCTCCGGGATCCCTCCAGGCTGACACTGCCGGAGGATCTCTTCATCCGCTACAGCCATCCCCGGGAGCTGGTGGAGCTCCTGCGGGAGAACCTGGGGGAGGAGGACCTGGAAGCCCTGCTGGCCTGTCACAATCAAGCTCCGGCAGTCTATGCCCAGGTGAATACTCTCCGCACCGACGGGGCGACTCTGGCGGCCGCATTTCGTGCCGAGGGCATGGAAGCGGAGCCCCATCCCTGGCTTCCGGACTGCCTGCTGCTGTCCGGCGGGGGAGTGGAACAGAGCGCCGCTTTCCGGGAGGGCCTGTTCTACGTGCAGGACCCGGCTGCCCGACTGGCGGTGCTGGCCCTGGATCCAAAGCCCGGCGATCGGGTGCTGGACTGCTGCGCCGCCCCCGGCGGGAAGAGCTTTGCTGCCGCCATCGCCATGCAAAACAAGGGCGAGATCACTGCCTGCGACATCCATCCCCACAAGCTTTCCCTGATCACGGCCGGGGCGGAACGGCTGGGGATCTGCGGCCTCAGCGTCCGGGAACAGGACGCGTCCAAGCCGAATCCCGAATGGGAAGGGAAATTCGACCGGATCATCGCCGACGTGCCCTGCTCCGGTCTGGGGGTCATCCGGAAAAAGCCGGATATCCGCTACAAGGCGCTTGCTCCGATGGAGCAGCTGCCGGAGCTGCAGCGCCGGATCCTGGAAGCCCAGGCCTCCCATCTGCGCCCGGGCGGGACCCTTGTGTATTCCACCTGTACGATCCTGCGTCGGGAAAACGAAGCTGTGGTGGAGGCCTTTCTCCGCGACCACCCGGAATTCTCCCCGGCGGCGATGGAGCTGCCCGGCCTTGGGCAGATCGCCGACGGCCGGAAGACGCTTTTGCCCTGCAGAGAGGGAACCGACGGTTTCTTCTTTGCAAAACTGATCAAACGAAATGACTGAAATCAAAACACTGAATTTAGCGGAGCTGAAAACCGCGCTGGCGGAGTTGGGGCAACCGGCGTTCCGTGCCAAACAGGTCTTTTCCTGGCTCCACCGCGGGGTCCGCTCCTTTGATGAAATGACCGATCTGTCCAAGTCTCTGCGGGAGACGCTGGCGGAGCATTATCTTCTCACCGCGCCGGTTCCGGTGCGCCGCCAGGAATCCCAGCTGGACGGGACGATCAAATACCTCTGGCAGCTCCACGACGGCAGCTGCGTGGAAACAGTGCTGATGCGCTATCACCACGGCAACACCGTTTGCATCTCCTCCGAGGTGGGCTGCGCCATGGGCTGTGCCTTCTGCGCCTCCACCATCGGCGGCCTGGTTCGCCGCCTCTCCGCCGGGGAAATGCTGGACGAGGTGATGTTCACCGAGCTGGACTCCGGCCTCACGGTGTCCAATATCGTGCTGATGGGGATCGGCGAGCCCCTGGACAACTACGACAACGTCACCCGCTTTCTGGAGCTGATCAACAGCGGCGAGGGCCGGAACATCGGAATGCGCCATATCAGCCTTTCCACCTGCGGCATCGTGCCGCGGATCCTGGAGCTGGCGGAAAGCAAGCTGCAGCTGACCCTCTCCGTCAGCCTGCACGCCCCGGACGACGAGACCCGCAGCAGGATCATGCCCGTGAACCGGCGCTGGCCGGTGGATGAGCTGCTCTCCGCCTGCCGCAGCTATTACGAGAAAACAGGCCGCCGGATCTCCTTTGAATACGCCATGATCCGGGACGTGAACGACAGCCCGGAGGCGGCGCGGCTACTGCTGCGAAAGCTGAAGGGCCTGCCGGCCCATGTGAATCTGATCCCCCTTAACCATGTGGAGGAGAGCCCGCTGAAGCCCAGCGAACGCGCCACGGTGCTGCGCTTCCAGAAGCTGCTGGAGGAGCAGGGCGTGACCTGCACCGTTCGCAGGACTCTGGGCAGCGATATCGACGCGTCCTGCGGGCAGCTGCGGAAAAAGTTCACGCAAAAATCCACATCATGAATCCCAAGCCCGTGCATTTTGCCCGGGCGGAGAAAGGAGCTGTGCTGTATGGAAGCCTGGGGACTGACCGATCCCGGTCTGGTTCGCTCTGAGAATCAGGATTATTATCTGCTTCAGCAGCTTGGCGAGCATGACTTCCTTGCCGTTGTCTGCGACGGCATGGGGGGCGCGAAATCCGGCAATGTGGCAAGCCGCCTGGCCGCCGAGGTGTTTGTGGAGGAGCTCAAGCGGGGCTATCGCGCCGGCATGAACCAGGAGCAGGCGGATTACCTGCTTCGCACTGCCGCCTCCATCGCCAATACCGCCGTCTATGAAAACGCGCAGCTGAATGAAGAAATGTCCGGCATGGGCACCACCCTGGTGGCGGTGCTTGCCGTGGGGAAGCGGGCCTACTTCGCCAACGTGGGAGACAGCAGAGGCTATCTGATGAACCGGCAGGGGATCCAGCGGGTGACGGTGGATCATTCCCTGGTGGAGCTGATGGTGCAGCGGGGCGAGCTGACCTCCGAGCAGGCGAAGAGCTACCCGGGAAAGAATTTTATCACTCGTGCCATCGGCACCGAAAAAACAGTCGTTTGTGACCTCTACACGGCTACCCTGCGGCAGGGGGATTGTATCCTGCTCTGCAGCGACGGCCTGACGAATCACCTGGCCGATCAGGAGCTGCTGTTTGAAGTGATCCACGGCGTCAAAAAAGAGGATTGCTGTCAACGCCTGCTGGGAATCGCGAAGGAGCGCGGCGCACCGGATAATGTGACCGTCGTTCTCATCGCCTACTGACCTGGAAGGGAGAATCATGATGGAAAAATACATTGGAATGATTCTGGACGGACGGTATGAGATTCTGGAGATCATCGGCGTGGGCGGCATGGCCGTCGTCTACAAGGCCATCGATCACCGGTTGAATCGTCTTGTCGCCGTCAAAATCCTAAAGGACGATTACCTCAACGACGCGGATTTCCGCCGCCGTTTTCACGGAGAGTCCCAGGCGGTTGCCATGCTGTCCCATCCCAACATCGTCAGCGTCTACGACGTGTCCAAGAACGACGATCTGGACTATATCGTGATGGAGCTGATCGACGGGATCACGCTGAAGCAGTATATGGATCAGCGCGCCCCCCTTTCCTGGCGGGAAACGCTGCATTTTGCCATGCAGATCGCCAAGGCGCTGGAGCACGCCCACAGCCGCAGCATCATCCACCGGGACATCAAGCCCCATAACGTGATGATCCTTAAGGACGGCAGCGTCAAGGTCGCCGATTTCGGCATCGCCCGCATCGCCTCCGCCCAGAACACGCTGACCAAGGAGGCCCTGGGCTCCGTCCACTACATCTCTCCCGAGCAGGCCAGAGGCGCCCGGGTGGATAACCGTTCGGATATCTACTCCCTGGGCGTGGTCATGTACGAGATGCTCACAGGGCGGCCGCCCTACGACGGGGAAACGCCGGTGAGCGTGGCGATCCAGCATATCAACGGGACGCCTCTTTCTCCCTCGCTGCTCAACAGCGAGATCCCGACGGGTCTGGAGCAGATCACCATGCACGCCATGTGTTCCGATCTGAATATCCGCTATTCCTCCATCACCGATATGCTCAAGGACATGGAGGAATTCCGCAAGAATCCGTCCATTCGCTTTACCTTCCTGCCCAACGCCAGCGCCTCCGGCGTGGCGGGCAGCCCCCGGGTCCAGCCCGCAAAGCAGCAGGGTGCGCCCAGCCGGGAAAAGGAGCTGGAACGGGAGTACGAGCGCCAGGATCGGGAGGAACGGCGCAGACAGATCTGGATGATCGCGGCCATTTCCCTTGCGGTGTTGGCACTGATCGGCCTGCTGTTCTTGATCCTCAGCAAATCCGGCGAGGACAGCCCCGTGGAGACCACCGCTGCGCCGGTGAGCACAGTCCCCAGCGAGGTGCGCGTGCCTGCCCTCATCGGATCCATGTTTGACGAGATCCCGCCGGATACCTATCCCTACATCAAGCTGGTGGTCAACGAGAGCTCCTACGTATACAACGACAAGTGGCCCGCAGGCGTCATCTGCGATCAAAAGCCGGGCGTCGGCGAGAAGGTCACCCCGGGCACCGAGGTGTTTGTCTATATTTCCCTGGGTGAGCAGACCGACGCCATGCCCCGTTTGAAGGGCTCTACCGCGGAAAACGCCAACAGCCTGCTGAAGGCCCTGCATATCCAGCTTACCGTTCTGACCGACAAGGAATACAGCGACGACGTTCCCGAGGGCCGCGTGACCCGCACCGATCCCGAGGAAGGCACGACGCTGAAAAACGGCCAGGTGGTGACGGTCTACATCAGCATGGGCAAGGAGATCAAGACCCAGAAGGTCCCCTCGGTGCAGGGAGCTTCCCTGTCCAACGCCACCGCAGCCATCCACGGCCGCAATCTGGAGATCAGCGTCAAGGAGGAGTACAGTCCCACTGTGGAGGCGGGATACGTGATCTCCCAGTCTCCCGATGCCGGTACGGAGGTCGAGGAGGGAACCACGGTCACCGTGGTGGTGTCCAAGGGCAAGCAAACCGTCACGGTCCCCGATGTGGTCGGTAAATCCAGATCCAGCGCTGTGGAGCAGCTGGAAGGGCTCCTGTTTGTGGTAAAGATCGATTCGATGTACCATGACTCTGTGCTCTCGGGCCTGGTCATCAGCCAGGATCCGGTGGGCAACACGGAGCTGATGCCCGGCAGTACGGTCCACATCGTCGTTTCCCTGGGCCCCACGCCGCCCCCCAGCAGCGAGCCGACGGAGCCCAGCCAGAACCCAGAGCCGTCCAGCGAACCGACGGAGCCGTCCTCCGATCCCACGGAGCCGTCTGAATCAAACGCGAATCCTTGACGGGAGCGTTGCTATGGAGCAGTTAAAAGGCGTTATCATCAAAGCCCTTTCCGGTTTCTATTACGTAGCCTCGGAGGATCAGATCTACGAATGCCGCGCCAGAGGCAGGTTTCGGAAGACGGGGGAGTCCCCCCTGGTGGGCGACCGGGTCTTCTTTGCCCCGGAGCCCGGGCTGAAGGGGACCGTGTCGGATATCCTTCCCCGCAGGAACCATTTCCTGCGGCCTGCCGTGGCGAATCTGGACGCCCTTGTGATCCTTGCGTCCTGCTCGATCCCTGTCACAGATCCCTTCCTCATCGACCGCATGACCGCCATTGCCATCCGGCAGGGCGTCAGCCCGGTGATCTGCGTCAACAAGTCCGATCTCAGCGCGCCGGAGCCCCTGGCGGATATCTACCGCACCGCCGGCTTCCCCGTGGTATGCACCAGCGCGGAAACAGGCGCAGGAATCGCTGAGCTGCGGGCCCTGATCCAGGGAAAGACCGTGGCCTTCACCGGGAACTCCGGGGTGGGTAAGAGCGCGATCCTGTCCAGGCTTTGCCCCGACCGACCCATCGAGACCGGCGAGGTCTCCCAGAAGCTGGGCCGTGGCCGACATACCACCCGTCACGTGGAGCTCTACCCCCTGGGGATGGAGACCTATGCCGCGGATACCCCCGGCTTCTCCTCCTTCGACCTGGAGCAGATGGACGCCATCCCCAAAGAGGAGCTGGAAAGCCTCTTCCCGGATTTTCGCCCCTTCCTCGGCCATTGCCGTTTCCCGGACTGCTCCCACAGAAAGGAACCGGACTGCGGCGTTGTCGCGGCCGTCGCCCGAGGCGAGATCTGCCTTTCCCGTCACAAGAGCTATCTGCGGCTGTATGAAGCGGCCATGCAGATCAAGCCCTGGGAACAGAAATAAATTTCCCGTATGAACCCGCCGCCTTCCGCATAGGCTTGATCGGAAGGCGGTGGGTTTATGTATTTTTGCAACCGTGTGCTGTGCCGACCGTTGTTTTGGGCCGGCGCAGCATTTTTCGTATCTGCGCTGATCGGCTCGTTCTGGATCAGCTTTCTGCTGGGCGGGCTTTTGATGCTGTTGTCCCTGCTTTCCCATTAACAGGGACATCTTCCGCGCCGGGCAAGCATAAGTATAGACAGAACCTACAAGGAGGAAGCAGAAATGGATATTCTTTTTCACGCGCAGTCGATCTCCTATCTGGCGGAAAAGCGTTACGACGGCCTCAGACAGGAGCAGACCGGAGAAATCACCATTCCGGAAACGCTGCCGGAGCTGGGCCGGGTGGCGGACTGCTTCGGCACCGTTCTGGTGCAGAACCGCAGCACAGACAATGGCAGCGTTACCGTATCGGGCGGGATCCAGGTGGGGGTGCTCTATGTTCCGGCGAATTCGGAGGAGCTTGAGCGCCTGGAGCTTTGGCTGCCCTTTACCGTCACGAAAAAGATCCCGGTGCAGGCGGACGCCACGGTGCACTATTGGGGCTGGCTGCGCTCCATCGACGCAAGATTCGTTAACAGCAGAAAGCTGTTGATCCGGGCGGATCTGGGCAGTGAGCTGACCGTGCTCACGCCCGCGACCCTGGAGCTGCAGCAGCTGGACGTGTGTCCCCGCGGCTTAATCCTGAAAACGGAAACCTACCGGATGCGGCTGCCCATGTGCGCCGCCGAGCGGGAGGTACGCATCGCGGACGAGGTGCTGATGCCGGAGGACGGCCCCGGCCTTGACCGGCTGCTGAAGGCCCAGTGCTGGGTAGAGCTGGGGGATCGGCGTGTGATGGGGGACCGGGCGATCTTCCAGGGGGAACTGAAGCTCCGGGTCCTGGGCCGCACAGAGGATGGGGAGCTCTATTCCTGGACGGGCGGCGTCCCCTTCTCCCAATACGCGGAGCTGGATCTTTCCATGGAGGAGGACACGTTCATGGCCATCCAGCCGATCTTGAATCATGTGGAGATCGACACGGACGGTCAGCTCTCCAGCCGGCGCCTGCTTGTGAACGTCAGCTTTACGGCCCAGATGGTGCTCTGGGGCGAGATCCCCGTTACGCTGACCCAGGACGCCTACGCCCTGGGAGCCGAGTTCCGGCCGGAGTGGCAGAGTTGCGAGCTCTCCGCCTGCCTCGATATGCTGGAGGCAGATCTGTCCCAGAACCTGGAGCTGCCTGCGGATGCGGTCAAGCTGCTGGATTGGACGGTGTTCCCGGATCAGGAGCCGGGTGGCGCGGAGGAGGCCAGAGGGAAGCTTTCCGTGAATGTTCTGTATTACGACGGGGAGCAGAGGCTGCAAAACGCGTCCCTGCGCCGGGATCTGCATTTGCCCCGCAGCGCCGAGCCCTCGGCGGATTGGCGCTGGAGACTGCTGCCGGGAGAAGTCAGACAGCAGGGCGGCCAGCTCTCGGTGCCCCTGCAGGCCCGGCAGCAGTACTGCCAGACCAAAGCGATGCGAAATCTCTGCGGCGGCACCCTGACGCCGAAGCCGGTCACAGACGGCCCGTCGCTGATCGTTCAGAATGCTTCCGGGAACCTGTGGGAGCTTGCCCGGGATCACGGCAGCACGATCCGGGCGATCCAGGCTGCCAATGAGCTGGATCAGACCAGCCTGAGCGAAGAACGAATGCTGCTGATCCCGGTCGGACGCGGCGTATTGACCATGGAGGAGGTCTCTGAATGAATCTGTATGAGGATATGCGCCGTCGAACCGGCGGCAACGTCTATGTGGGCGTAACCGGGCCTGTGCGGGTCGGCAAATCGACCCTGGTCAAACGGATGATGGAGGAGCTGGTTCTGCCGAATATCAGCGATGAATATGCCAGGGAGCGGGCCCGCGACGAGCTGCCTCAGTGCGGCTCCGGGAAAACGATCATGACGGCGGAACCGAAATTTGTGCCGGAGGAGGCGGTGGAGATCTCCCCGGACGGACAGACGAAGTTGTCCATCCGGCTGATCGATTCGGTGGGATACGTGATCCCCGGCGCCCTGGGGGCCACGGAGAACGACGCCCCGCGGATGGTCACTACCCCTTGGTTCGACCATGAGATCCCCATGACCGACGCCGCTGAGCTAGGAACCAAAAAGGTGATGGAGGATCACTGCACCGTGGGCCTTGTGGTCACCACGGACGGCAGCGTGACAGATATCCCCCGGGAGGACTATCTCGCCGCGGAGGAGCGGGCGATCCGGGATATGCAGGCCACAGGGAAGCCTTTCCTGGTCTTGCTCAACACCACCACGCCCGATTCCGCCGAGACGGAGGCGCTGGTCAAACAGATCGAAGCCTCCAGCGGGGCCACCGTACTGGCGGCTGATCTGCTGACCCTGGGCAGGGGAGACGTGGCCAAGATCCTCACAGAGCTTCTGGGGCAGTTCCCCCCCGACCGGCTGGAATTCAGCTTCCCCTCCTGGTTTGACGTGCTGGAGCCGGAGCATCCCTGCAAGCGGGAGCTGTTCCGGGCCATCCGCGAGGCTGCCCCGGAGCTTGTGCGAGTCTGCCAGGCCGGTCGGATGTCCGACGCCCTGGAGGGGCTGGACTGTGTGTCCCGCTGCGCGATTTCGGAGATCCTGCTGGGCACAGGCACCATTCGCTACACCATCAGCCTGCCGGAGGCCCTGTTCTATGAGATCCTGTCTCAGCGCTCCGGCGTCCGGATGGAGAACGACGGGGATCTGCTGCGTACCCTTTCACGTTACGCGGAGATCCGGGAGGAGCACGAGCGCCTGCGGGCCGCCTTGGAGCAGGTGGAGAGCACGGGCTACGGCGTGGTCATGCCGGTCCGGTCGGAGCTGACCCTGCAAAAGCCGGAGCTCATCAAAAAGGGCGGCGCCTGGGGGGTTCGGCTGCAGGCCGTCGCCCCGTCCATCCATCTGCTCCGGGCGGATCTGGCCGCGGAGCTCAGTCCCATCGTGGGCGGGGAGGATCAGGCCAGAGAGCTGGTGCAGCGCCTGTCCGCGGAGGAAGGGGCCGAGACGGACGCCGTCTGGGACAGCAATCTCTTCGGGAAGTCCCTGTATGAGCTGGTCAGCGAACGGATGACGGTCAAAATGACCGGCCTGCCCGAGGACGCCCGGATGAAGCTTCGCCGGGCTCTGGAACGGATCGTCAACGAGGGGGCAAACGGGCTGATCTGTCTGGTTCTGTAACAATATAAGCAACAGTTTCCGACGGTTTCAGTAAATATAGCTTGAAATCCGTTCCAATGTGGAGTACAATACAAGTGCAACCAATTATTGGCCGTATTGCGCCACATAGGAAAGGATGGAGAATACTTTGAAACCCTTTGCTAACCTGACGCTTCCGGAGAAGGAAGCACTTCGCAAGTCCCTCCAGGAGGAGTTTGACCGCGTTTGTGAAAAGAAACTGAAGCTCAACATGGCCCGCGGTAAGCCCGGCAAGGAACAGCTGGATCTGGTTTCCGGCATACTGACCGTGCTGACCAAGCCCGAGGACTGCGTCAGCGAAGGCCTCGACGTCCGCAACTACGGCAATCTGTCCGGCCTTCCGGAGGCGAAAGCCCTCTTTGCCGAGATCCTGGACTGCAAGCCGGAGCAGTGCTTTATCGGCGGCTCCGCCAGCCTGCAGCTGATGTACGATCTGATCGCCAAGGCCTACACCCACGGCCTGCAGCACAGCCCCAAACCCTGGGCCAAGGAGCCCGTGGTCAAATGGCTCTGCCCGGCTCCCGGTTATGACCGTCATTTCGGCATTTCCAAGAGCTTCGGGATGGAGCTGATCACCGTTCCCATGACTTCCGAGGGCCCGGATATGGATCTGGTGGAGGAGCTGGTGAAGGATCCCGCTGTCAAGGGTATCTGGTGCGTGCCGAAATACTCCAACCCCCAGGGCATTGTCTATTCCCGGAAGACCATCGACCGCTTTGCGGTCCTGCGTCCCGCCGCGCCGGACTTCACCCTCATGTGGGATAACGCCTACTGCATCCACGAGGTGTTCGGCGAATATCTGCCCTTCCCGGACATTCTGCGTCTGTGTGCGGAGGCCGGCAACCCGGACATGGTCTATGAGTTCGCCTCTACCTCCAAGGTCACCTTCCCCGGCGCGGGCATCAGCGTGATGGCCTGCAGCGAGGCCAACCAGAGCTATCTGCAGAGCCTGCTGACCTATCAGATCATTTCCTATGATAAGGTCAACCAGCTCCGCCATGTGCGTTATCTGAAGGATAAGGCTCACACCATCCAGCTTATGGCAAAGCACGCCGAGATCCTTCGGCCCAAGTTCTCCTGCGTCCTGGACGCGCTGGAAAAGGAGATCAAGCCCCTGGGTCTTGCCACCTGGGAGTCTCCCAAGGGCGGCTACTTTGTCTCCGTGAACACGCTGCCCGGCTTGGCCAAGCGTACCCTGGAGCTCTGCGCCCAGGCAGGCGTCACCATGACCGCCGCAGGCGCCACCTATCCCTACGGGAAGGATCCCGCGGACAGCAACATCCGCATCGCGCCCAGCTATCCCGGCCTGGACGAACTGCGGCAGGCCATCGAGATCTTCTGCCTCTGCCTGAAGCTGGCCGCGCTGGAGCAGGCGGGCTGAGCCCTCTGCACATTCAGACTATCTGACAAGCTTTATGGAACAGACAGAAACACAGCGCTCATACCGCTGCATGAGCGCTGCCGTGCTGAAGTGGATCGCGATCATTACCATGCTGATCGACCATATCGGTGCGGCGGTGCTCTATGGCCTTGCCAAGGAGCGGGGCGGCTGGTGGACAGGCGTGTTCAGCAAGGGCTTCTATTTTGCGCTGCGGGGCATCGGACGGCTGGCCTTTCCAATTTTTTGCTTCCTGCTGATCGAGGGCCTGTTCCACACCAGAAGCCGGTGGAAGTATTTGCTGCGCCTGGGCCTGTTCGCGCTGATCTCCGAGATCCCCTTCGATCTTGCCTTCAATAACGGCCGCTTCGACCTCGCCTCCGGCCAGAATGTGTTTTTTACCCTGCTGCTGGGGCTTGCAGCCTGCGCCGCCTGGGAATGGCTGACGAAGGGCAACGATCCGAACTGCCATCCCCTGCGGGGCCTGGCCGCCGTGCTCTGCGCGGTTGCCGCATTCTTCGCCGCGAAGCTGCTGAACACGGACTACGGTGAGCTGGGCGTGACGCTGATCCTTGTGATGTATCTGCTCCGGAAGAAGCCCTTTGCCAGGGATCTGCTGGGCATCGGCGTCCTTTGCCTGATGTTCCTGCTCTCCAATTCCCATTGGATCGAGATTTTCGGCGCCTTGAGCTTCCCCCTGTTTCACCTGTACAATGGGCAGCGGGGACGGCAGAACAAGTACTTCTTCTATTTCTTCTATCCGGTGCATCTGATGCTGCTCTACGGCGTCCTTCTGCTGCTGATCAAGAACGGCGTCAGCGTGTGAGCCCTAAACTTCTCGCATTTGTTTTCGTCCCCTGCGGAGAAAAGAATTGCTCCGCAGGGGACGTCTTGTCTTGCATTCCGGGGGAAAATATGGTATCATAGCGCGGAGGTGATATGGATGACACAAAATGATTACCCGCAGGAGCAGCTGGATCAGAAGGATCCGGAGCTGACCGAGGAGGCGGAGCCGATCCAGGCCCAGGAAGAAAACGTGTATGTGGAGCGGCCCAGAAGCAGCCGAATCTTTGCGTGGGTGCTGTTGATTTTGGTGGTCACCGGCATTATTCTGTACTATCTCTGGATCGCCGGCGTCCTGCATGAATAAAATGCGGATCCTGGGGATCGATCCGGGCTATGCCACCACCGGCTTCGGCCTGCTGGAGACTGCGCCTGCCGGCGTCCAACTGCTGCGCTACGGCGTTGTCACTACGCCGAAGGAGCTGCCCTTTCCCAAGCGGCTGGAGATTCTCTATGACGATCTGCTGCAGCTGGTGGAGGCCACCGCGCCGGACGCCGCCGCGGTGGAGGAGCTGTTTTGGGGGCACAATATCACCACCGGCATCGGCGTCTCCCACGGCCGGGGTGTGATCCTGCTTGCTCTGACCAAGGCGGGAGTCCCGATCTTTGAGTACACGCCCATGCAGGTCAAGCAGGCAGTCGTGGGCTACGGAAAAGCGGAAAAACGGCAGGTCATGGATATGACCCGTCGGCTTCTGCATATCGACAGGATCCCGCGGCCGGACGACGCCGCCGACGCCATCGCCATCGCCCTCTGCCATGCCAGATCCCAATCGTCCCTGCTTACCCGCCTGCAGGCGGAACAGAAGGAGTAGTGCATATGTTCTATTACCTGAACGGAAAAATCACGGTTTTGGATGCCGGCCTGGCCGTTGTGGACTGCGCGGGCGTGGGCTATGCCTGCCACTGCAGCAGCTATACCCAATCCCAGCTTCGGCTGGGGGAGGAGCATCGGCTCTATACCCATGTGAATGTGAAGGAAGACGCCTTTGACATCTACGGCTTCTCCGGCAGGGAGGAGCTGCGCCTGTTTGAGGCTCTGACCGGCGTCACCGGCGTGGGCCCCGCCTCCGCGTTGGCGATCCTGTCCGTCCTCTCGCCGGATCAGCTCACCCTTGCCATCATGACCGGCGACGAGAAGTCCATCACCAGGGCAAAGGGTGTGGGCGCCAAGAGCGCCAAGCGCATTATTCTGGAGCTCAAGGACAAGATCGGCGGGACGCTGGATTTCTCCGCCGGGCCCGAGGGCGCACCTGCTCCGGCCGCTTATGCCGACGGCAGCCGGGTGGCCCTGGCCACTGCAGCTCTGGCGGAGCTGGGCTACTCCCAGTCTGAGGCCGCCTCCGCGCTGAAGGGGGCCGACGCCGAGCATATGAGCGTGGAAGAGCTGGTTCGCTACGGACTGCGGGCTATGGTGATGAAGTGAGGAAAGACAGATGAGTATTGATTATTCGCAGGATTACGAAGCACCGGTGGTGACCGCCTCCGTGACGCCCCTGGACGAGGGAGAGATCTCCCTGCGCCCGAAGACCCTGCGGGATTACACGGGCCAGGAAAAGGCAAAGGAGAACCTTGCGGTCTACATCGAGGCCGCCCGGCGGCGCAATGAGCCGCTGGATCACGTTCTGCTCTACGGCCCTCCGGGCCTGGGCAAGACGACCCTGGCCGGGGTGATCGCCAATGAGATGGGCGTGAATATCCGCGTCACCTCCGGCCCCGCCATCGAAAAGCCCGGTGATCTGGCGGCGCTGCTGACAAATCTGAACCCCGGCGACATCCTGTTTATCGACGAGATCCACCGCTTGAATCGGGTCGTGGAGGAGATCCTCTATCCCGCGATGGAGGACTTTGCCATTGATATCATTGTGGGGAAGGGTCCCAGCGCCAATTCTATTCGCCTGGATCTTCCGCGCTTCACGCTGATCGGTGCCACCACCCGCGCAGGACAGCTTTCCTCCCCCCTGAGAGACCGCTTCGGCGTGTCCCTTCGCTTGGAGCTATATCAGACCAAGGAGCTTACCCGGATCGTCACCCGCTCCGCGAACCTGTTCGGAATGCAGATCGACCCGGCCGGCGCCCGGGAGATCGCCTCCCGCAGCAGGGGAACACCCCGGATCGCCAACCGGATCCTGCGCCGGGTGCGGGACTTCGCCCAGATCTATTACGACGGGGTCATCACCGCCGAGGCAGCCGCCCACGCACTGGAAAAGCTGGAGATCGACGAGCTGGGTCTGGATCGGATCGACCACCGGATGCTGCGGGCGATCATCGAAAACTACGGCGGCGGGCCCGTGGGCCTGGAGACCCTGGCTGCGACCATCGGCGAGGAAGCGGTGACTCTGGAGGACGTCTACGAGCCCTATTTGATGCAGATCGGCTTCCTCTCCCGCACCCCCCGGGGCCGCTGCGTCACCCAGCTGGCCTATGACCATCTGGGCATCCAATCTCTCGGCCAGCAGGCCATGAAGCTTTGATTCCTTTCATCTGCTTATTATACACTATATACAATCATGACTAATAAATATTATGAATTTTTTGTAAAGATGCCATAGCTTTGTAAAAAATTTATTGACAGATTGTGATTGCGTGGTATAATATTTCTCGGGTCGTAAAGAATAATACAGACCTAAACAGTTTCATGAGGCACGATTACAGTTCTGTTTCCGGCATGGAATACCGATCAGGCGTTCAATCTTCGTGTCAATCGGCCGCTTGGATCCAAAGCGCAGGTTTGCAGGATCCTTTGTCGGGCCGTGCTTTTCCCGGCGAAAACGGGTATCCCGTTTAGCATATTCTAATTTTGCCCATGTTCGCGAAAGAATTGGACAGGCAACCAAAAGAGAGGTATTTCCCATGTTCGAAGACAAGACTTTAGTTTGCAAAGAGTGCGGCAACGAGTTCGTATTCACCGCCGGCGAGCAGGAATTCTACGCTGAGAGAGGCTTCCAGAATGAGCCCCAGCGCTGCAAGGCCTGCCGTGACGCTCGCAAGAACGCTGTCCGTGGCCCCAGAGAGTTCTTCACCGCTACCTGCGCCGCCTGCGGCAAGGAAGCTCGTGTTCCCTTTGAGCCCAAGACCGACCGTCCTGTGTACTGCAGCGAGTGCTTTGCAAAGATGAGAGAGAACGGCTGATCTGATCAGCTTCGCGGCATCCGGTTTCCGGATGCCGCTTCTCTTTGCCTGCGGAACTTTTTCTGGACAATCAGTGCTGATTATGATATAATATCGTGTATGATTTTTCGCAGGGATCGCCAAGGAGGAGCTTTGGAACAGAATCACACAACGGAAAAAACTGTGAAAGCGATCAGCCTCGTCACTATGATCACCTTGGTGGCGAAGCTGCTTGGTATTGTCCGCGAGGCCCTGCAGGCCAACACATTCGGCACAACACTGCAGTTCGATCTGTATTCCACCGCTTATAATCATACGATCTATCTGTTTACGACTCTGGCCTATGCCCTGTGTGTTGCGGCGGTTCCCATCATATCCAAAAAGCTCTCTGAGGGCAAGAAGGCCGCGGAGCGCTCCGCGGGCAATCTGATCACCGCCTGCGTGATCCTGAGCCTGGCGATTTGCGCCCTTGGCTTTGTTCTTGTCCGGTTTGCGCCCCTGGAGCGCTGGTTCGAGTTTGAAGGCGAGGCCGTTGAAAAGCTCAGGGGCTATCTGAATATCTGCCTGCCCACGCTTCCGTTGATCGTTCTGATCTATCTGTTGGTGGCAGTATTTCAGTCCATGGGCAATTACAGTCTCCAGGGCAGTCTGAGCCTGCCCTATAATCTTGCGCTGATCCTGTTTCTGCTGTTCTTTGCCGGCTCGGAGCAGATGACGGAATATGTGGCGGCAGTGTGCTTTGCCTGGCTTCTGCAGCTGGCGATGATCCTTCCCGTTGCCTGGAAGAGACGCTTTGTGCTTTGCCCCGGCCTGCGGCTGCGCGACCCGGATTTGAAGCTCTTTGGCAGGACCGCGCTGGTGACGCTGTTTACCACCTCCATCTTCCTGTGGTGCTATCTGGCCGATACGAACACCGTTCAGCCCTACGGCGACGGTGCGGTCAGCGGCGTCTATTACGCGGATAAGCTGTTTTCCCCCGTGGCCACCACGCTGATCTACAGCATCAGCATTGTGCTCTTCCCAAAGTACAACCGGGCGTTCACCCGCACCGACGACGATGGCTACAAGCGCTACGTGGGCTCCACGCTGAACAGCACGCTTTTTGTGATCCTTCCGTTTTCCGCGCTGCTTGGCGCCTTTGCGCTGCCGGTGGTCCGGGTACTGTTTGAACGGGGCAGCTTTGACTCTGCGTCCTCGGCGGTGACTGCCAGCGTTTTCTCCATGTACTCTCTTGGAATGGCCGGCTTCTGCGTGCTGGATCTCACCAACAAGGCCTATTATACCATGCGGAAGACGCTGACGCCCCTGCTGATCAACGGCGTGGTCCTGCTGCTGAATCTGGTGCTCAACCGCCTGCTGGCCTCCAACAGAGACCCGGGGCTCATTGCACTGGCAACCTCCGTTTCCCTGAGCTGCGGCGGCGTTCTGGCGCTGATCTGCTTCTTCCGGCGCTCCAAAAACGCCCTGGCGCTGTCCAGGCTGGACAAGGAGATCATCTGCGCGGTGATCACAGGCGTTTTAGCCTATTTGTGCTCCGGCGCGCTGCCCCAGGATCAGAGCAAGATCCGCATTCTGGTGGAATACGCTCTGCTCGGCCTGTTGGGGCTTGCGGTGTACGGTGCCCTCTGCTGGCTCCTGGGTGACCGGGAAGCCCTTCGCACCATGTTCAAACGTGTTAGAAAGGGGAGAGACTGACTTGAATAAGCTTCGTCGTCCCACTCTGCTGTTTTTGATCCTGTTTCTGTTGTTCTCCCTGGCTGCCGTGGTGCTGGCGGTGCGACGGGTGAAGATCGAGCAGGCGCAAAAGACGGTCTGCTTTGTCATGAGTTATGAAGATATCTCCACGCTTTCTTCCGCCTCCGGAGAGTCCGCGGAGCTCTGGTGCTCCACGCTGGCGAGAGCCGGGCTCCAGGGCGTCCTGCTGACGCCGCGGCAGGCCGAAGATCCGCGGATCATTCGCCTTGTCACGGACACGGAGCTTCCGATCGTCCAAGCTGGCGGTGTGCCCCAGGGCGGGCTGTACATTCCTTCGCTGCATTACGATATGTCCACCCATAAGGAGACGCCTTCCAGCTTTGTTTATGCCACGGAAGCGCTTCCGCCGGAACAGATCTTCGACGCCTTGAACCGCAGCGGCAGTCTGTACGTGATCATGGAAAAGGAAGATCAGACCGGGAATCTGCTCCCGGAGGGGTGGGATTCCAATTCCGTCGAGGGCCCCATTTGCAAAGGCTTCTGGCTGACCCGGTGGTGTCAGCTCTCCTTCGGCAGGCTTGGCTATTCCGGAACGGAGGAAACGGAAAACATTCTCTTCCGTTCTGTGATTGATCGCGGCATACAGGTTTTGTGGCTTGCGCCCATCTACACCGAATCCTCGACCATGATGACGGATCGGTTTACCTACGGCGGGATGCTGGCCCGGCTGAAGGATCGCCTGAGCGCCATCGGATACAGCTTTGGGATCCCCACAGGCTACGAGCCCTATGAGCCCGCCTTCCTGTTTCGTATTCTCGCCGGAATGGCGGTGCTTCTGACCTGCCTGCTGCTGGTGGATCGTCTGTTCCGGCTGCCTGCCTGGATGCTGTACGCGCTGCTTGGCCTGTCCGTGCTGGAAAATGTCGCAGGGTTCTTCCTGGCGCCGAATATGCAGACCACAGTCCTGGCGCTGATGGCTGCCGTTTGCTATCCCTGCCTTGCTGTGGTGCTGCTTTACGGCTGTATGGAGCGCTGCCTGGAGAAGGGCCGTGTGTCGCTGCGGGTGCTTCTCGACGTTCTGCTGTGCGTCCTTGTGGCGCTTGTCGGCGGCGTCGTCATCGGCGCACTGCAAAGCAGCCGGGAATATCTGCTGGTGCTGCGGATGTTCCGAGGCGTAAAGCTCAGTCAGTTTGCCGTCTATGCCTTTGCCATCCTGTATCTCACGGTCAAGCTCTTCCATCAAAAGGGAAGAAGTCTGCGGGAAGACCTTACGGGCATCATGAAGGAATTCCGTTCCAAGGTGATGCTGGTGCTGCTGCTGCTCTTTGTTTTCGCAGCTGGCCTGGTTTACTTGCTGCGTACCGGAGACCAGATGCTTTCGGTTTCTACCTTCGAACAGCGCGCCCGAAGCTGGCTGGAGAACGTTCTCTATTTCCGGCCTCGCACCAAGGAATTCCTGCTGGCCTGGCCGTCCATTGGGGTCGCGCTTTTCTTCGCCACCCGCAGCAAACGGATCTTTTGCTGGCTGTTCGGCGTGTTCGCCGCGGTGGGTTTTGCGTCCGTTGCCAACACCTTCTGCCACAGCAGAGCGTTATTTATGGTCAGCCTTGCCCGTACGGGATACGGCATCGTCATCGGAATGGGGCTCGGCCTGATCCTGTTTCTGCTTCTGCGCGTCGCGTTCAAAGCAAAGAAGCAGGAAGCCGTGACCGACGCCGGAAAGCGTTAAGAAAAAACAATACTTCGGGGCGATCATGCCGCGCAAATGCAGCGGAGGGTCGCTCCGATTGTCAAAGGAGCATATGATGAAGGATCACTTCGGCAGGGAAGTGGAGCTGCGGGATAAAAGGCTCTGGCTTCTGGATATGGACGGCACCATCTACATGGAAAACCGGATTTTTGACGGCACGCTGGAGCTGCTCTCCAGAATCCGCGCTATGGGCGGCCGCTATGTGTTTATTACCAACAATTCCTCCAAATCCGTGCAGGATTATCTGACCAAGGTTCGATCCATGGGCATTCAGGCAGAGGCGGAGGACTTCTTCACCTCTGCCCAGGCCGCGGTGCTGCTGCTGCAATCCCAATACCCGGGGGCAAGAGTCTACTGCCAGGGCACCACAAGCCTTGTGAACGAGCTGCGCCGGGCCGGGATCGACGTCCGTCTGGACGTGGAGCCGGTGAATGTGGTGCTGACCGGCTTTGATCTGGAATTGAGCTCCGAAAAGCTGCGCCGCACCTGCCAGATCCTGACGGAACAAAAAAACGTGGCCTATTACGCCACGAATCCGGATTTGGTCTGCCCGGTCAGCTTCGGCTACGTGCCGGACTGCGGCTCCATGAGCATCATGATCAAAAATGCCACCGGCCGGGAGCCTGTGTTCATCGGCAAGCCGGAGCCCACCATGATCCGCATTGTGATGGAGCGCTTCGGTTATCAGCCGGAGCAGACCGTTGTGGTAGGGGACAGGGTGTACACCGATATTGCCTCCGGGGTTCGGGCCGGCGTGACCACCATCGGCGTGCTCTCCGGCGAAGCGACTGAGGCGGATTTCCGCGCAGGACCCTGCCCCAGCTATCTGCTGCAGGACGTCAGGGAGATCCTGAACGCGCTGTGATCCAACACAGACCGCACTGAAAAAAGGGGGGGATTTCTATGAAGCTGAATCAAACCGAGCTGCAAACCGTGCAGGGAGATATCGCAAAAATCGATTCCGTCGGCACCATTGTGAACGCCGCCAACAATTCTCTGCTGGGCGGCGGAGGCGTGGACGGTGCCATCCACCGGGCCGCGGGGCCGGAGCTGCTGCAGGAATGCCAGACGCTGCACGGCTGCGAGACCGGACTGGCTAAGCTCACCGGCGCGTATCGCCTGCCCTGTAAGTACGTCATCCATACCGTAGGCCCCATCTGGCAGGGTGGGAGCCGAAACGAGCCGGAGCTGCTGGCTGCCTGCTACCGGAATTCCCTGCGCCTTGCCATGGACAACGGGATCCGCTCCGTCGCCTTTCCCTCCATTTCCACCGGCGTCTATTCCTATCCTCTGGACCAAGCGGCGAGGATCGCAGTCCGGACTGTCCGCGAATTTGTGGCTGCCAACCCGGACGCCTTCGACCGTCTGATCTGGGTGCTCTTTGACGCGAGAACGAAGTCCGCCTATGACGCCGCATTGTCAGAGCCTCTGCGGGAATAGGCGATCAATAGAAAACGGGAAAATTTGTTCTGGACCTTCGACCGAAAAAGGAAAACGCTTGATCTCCGAAGAAATCAAGCGTTTTTGGAGCTGTTACCCGGATTTGAACCGGGGACCTCATCCTTACCAAGGATGCGCTCTACCGGCTGAGCTATAACAGCGTTTCGCAGTCAGCTTCGTTATTATAGCAAAAAATCCGAAAAAGTCAAGCACTATTTTCAAAAAAGAAAAGAAAATACGGAAAATACAGAGTATTTTTTTCGATTAACCCTGCTTCTTCAAGCGGGCGCTCTTGGGAAGACCGAATTTGGGAACAAAACGATCCAGGCCTGTAAAGGTAAGGATGAGGATGGAGCCGATCATGATGAAGCTGGTATAATTCTTGCTGATGATATCCACAGGCTTGAATTCCTGCAGGGGATAGACCATAGAGGCGATTCCGGCGAAGAAGACGGGGAAGCAGTGCCAGGGGATCAGCTCCGAGCCGTAGATGCCCATGGCAGAGGTAAAGGTAGCCAGCTTGACGCGCAAGGCGTAGGCGTCCGCTTCGGAGTCGCACTCTGTGTTCTGCTCCACGATGTCCCGGATGATGGGGGACATGGTGGAGACCTGGGCTGCTTCATCCGCCAGGGCGGCATTGCCGAGCAGACAAAGCACAGAGCACCAGCCCATCAAATGATGTACGTTCTTGGACATACGCACGACCAGGCGCTTCAGCGGGGCGAAGGCGTCCATGGCGTTCATGATCCCGCCGAATAGGGAGATCCACATCATCATAACGACCACCCAGCTGCCGGCGGACTCGAAGCCCTTGAAGATGATACCCGTAGCGGAGAACCACTCCGACATGGTGATCGTGCCGGAGATCGTACCCAGGATCAGAGAGGAGAAGATGCCTGCGCCAAGGCAGAGCAGGGTGTGGATATTCAGGAAGCTCAGAACGATCACGACGATCACAGGAACGATCATGTAATAGGGGATGTTCTGCTGGAGCTGATTCAACATCTGCCAGGCGGATTCCCGTTCTTCCTTCAGCTTTGCCATCGTTCCGGCGTCGATTTTGGAGATCGCTTCCGCGACGTCGCCGGTGGTGGTGGGCAGCTTCATTCCGATCAGACCGACCAGATAGAACGCGATCGCCGACAGAAGCAGACAGCCGGCCGACCAGAAGAGCTGATGCTTCACGCGGTCAATGATCCGGATGTTCTGCATTCCGCAGCTGAGGACCGTCACGTCGGAGATCATGCCGATGTTATCGCCGAAGCAGGAGCCGCCTGCAATGGCGCAGACAGTCAACCCGGCGTTGCCGCCTACGATATGGCTCAGCCACAGGAAAATCGGCGCACAGGCCGCAAAGGTCCCCCAAGAGGAACCGGTGGCCACGGAAAGCAGGGAACAGACCAGGAGGCAGACCGGCGCGATGGTTCTGGCAGAGACGCCAAGCTTGAGGGCGAGGTTGATCATCGCGGCGCCGACGCCGGTTTTCATAAAGCATTCGCCGACTGTGGTGGCAAACATCAGAATGAAGAAAACCAGAATGATTTTTTTCGTGGCTTCCATGCCATGCTCAAAGGCATCGCCGAACTTGACCTTCGAGGTCAGCATATAGACGACGATCGCCACAAAGCTTGCGATGGGCGCAGCGATCAAAAGGTCAAATTTCAGAAAAAGCACCAGCGCGGCGAATAGAAACAGAGGAAAAAACTTCAGGATCGCGATCAGCGGATGATCCGGCTGCTTTTTCTCGTTTTTGGGGCTGTTGTTCTGTTCCATGGGTCAGGTATCCCTGCCTTTCTTCGAGGATAGCTGGAATTCAACAAGAAATGTCCAACACTATTATATTAACAGAATAATTTACAAAAGTAAACAATTATTTCGTTTGAATCCGACACATCGCTGGAAAGTTTGAGTATTTGTGAAGAATATTTGTTTCTTCTCTTGCAATCGAGTATGCTCCTGTGATATAATCGCTCCATCCAATTCAAAGGAGGTTGTTCCATGAGAAGAATACTTGCGATTCTTTTGTCCGTATTCATGCTTGTTTCCGTCATCGCGGTTCCGGTCTCGGCGCGGGAAGGGGAGCAGGAGGACAAGCCCTATGTGTTCACCGAAGCCGATAATGCGCTGATCGAGCAGGACGTGTTTGCGTCCATCGAAGCGATCAAGGCAGACGCCGCCCAGACCTGCGGCGGGATCGGAAAAATGACCGAGCAGGATTACGCCGCGCTGGTCCCGCAGGTGATCGAGGCTGTCGAGGCCTCCGAAACTTATGTCCCCGGGACCCTGCAGCAGAATGGCTCCTTCCTGGTGTGGGAGACAACGGTTGGCCTTCCCTGCTGCTATTCTCCCCGCATGGAGGCTGAGCTCCACAATACCGAGAATGAGCCCTCTGCCGAAGAAATCGCACTGGCCCAGGAGAGAGCGGACGCCCTGTTCGAAGAACTCTCCGCAGTGAAGGGCGGCTGGCCCTCTTCCGCGAAGATCGGCTTGATCCAGCCCTACTGGGAGTCCAACTCCAGTTATGCCGACAGCAGCTTCAAACCATATTCTCCCTCCTATAAGGCTGCCTGGCAGGCTTTCTGCACCGCCACGGGCGGCGAGGGAATGCGTTACACCATGAACAATGCAACGGTCGATAACATTGCCTCCGTCATGTCTCAGTGCGGTCTGGTCATGTTCGATTCCCACGGCACGACCGACTACGACGGATACAACGAAGATTATACCTCCCACGCCAACAGCTCCTATCTCTGCCTGATCACCAATGCCGGCGTTACCTCTCAGGATACGCAGGCCAAGCAGGGCGAGTTTGGCACCTATTATGACTGCATTTCCGGCTCCGGCTACGCCTACGTGAACGGCACCTGCATCGCCAACCACATGGGCGAGAATCGCGCGCCGCACAGCTTCCTCTACATGGGCATTTGCCTCGGCATGGCCACCGACAAGATGGAGGCCGGCCTGCGCGATAAGGGCGTCGAGGCCGTCTGGGGCTACTCTCAGTCGGTTTCCTTCGTTGGTGATGAAAAGTACCTGAAGGATCTGATGAACTACATCAAGGACGGTGACACACTTGCTGTTGCCGCATCCAAGGTCAAGGCGCAGTACGGCGACTGGGATCCTGCCTACCCCAATTACTCTTACAGTCAGTGCGTGGCAAATCACATTGCGTTCCCCATTGTTGCTTCCGCTGAGGATCCCTATCCCGGCCATGGCAACGTGGACGTTATTCAGACGGTCAACTCCACCTGGACGCTGTACACCCAATTTATCATCACAGCCCTTACCAACAACCCCGAATGGGGCACGGTTCAGGTGGATTACCAAACCATCACCGCTACCCCTGCATACGGCTACTACGTAGACGATTATGAAGTTGTTTCCGGTACGGCGAACGTGAGCCGCGAGGGCAACGTCTTCACGGTGGAGGCGGAATCCGACTGCACCATCCAGATCAACTTTGCCCCCAGAGATCCCGCTGTGGTCCAGTTCTCTGTGCCCAACGGCGTCAGCTGTGAATCCATCGAAGCCTACGTTGGCGATGAGATCACCCTGCCGGAGCCCCAGGGCGAGCCCGCTGTTGAGAGCCGCAGCTTCCGCTTCCTCGGCTGGGCCACGAGCCCCATGGAGGCGGACAGCCTGGATTGCCCGGAGTATCTGCCTGCCGGCACAAGCTTCAAGCTGCGCTCCACCGAAACCACGTTCTATGCGCTCTATACCTACTTCGTTGCCGTAGAGGGCCTCAACGACGATCAGTTCGTCCGTGTGGATGAAGCCCCCCATACCTGGCCCAACGAGTACGTGATCAGCTATGACGGCGCGTATGCCCTTGGCGCTACCACTGCCTGCTTCGGCAGCAACGTCAACAACAAGCTCGGCACCAAGAAGGCTGTCGTCGATCTGTCGGATGCCGGACTCGTCTATGAGGATAATATCCTCAACGGCGTGACGGACGATGTTACCTATGTGATCGAAGCTTCCGAGAACGGAACCTTTACCATCAAAATGAAGTCTACGAATCAGTATCTGGCCATGGCCGCGGATTCCGATTCTCTGACTGCCTACACCTCCTCCAACAGCGACAAGACCCGCTGGACCATCAGCTACGGCCCCAACGGCCCTGTTCTGACCAACGCAAAATACAGCAACCGCTTCCTGCAGTACGATGATTCCGCGAAGGCGTTTATGTGCTTCAACACTGCCAAGAAGGGCCTGACGCTGTTTGCCAAGGCCAAAGGCGACAACTGGTTCACCACCTCGCCCAAGGAAAAGGTCGAGTGCGAGGAGCACAGCTTCGGCGAGTGGGTGACCGATACGGAGCCCAAATGCACCGAAGCCGGCAGCAAGCACCGCATCTGCACGGTTTGCGGTTATAAGGAGCTTGGTACGATCGATGCCCTCGGCCACGACTACGTCGCCGGCGAGCCCGTTGCGCCCAAGTGCACCGAGCAGGGCTACACGCTCTATACCTGCTCCCGCTGCGAAGACAGCTACAAGGGCGATATTGTTGACGCTCCGGGCCACAGCTGGGACAACGGCGTCGTCACCATGGCTCCCACGCTGACCGAGGAAGGCGTCCGTACCTTCACCTGCACCGTCTGCGGCGAGACGAAGACGGAACCCATCCCTGTGATCACGAATCCCTTTGAGGACGTGCTGGAGAGCGACTACTTCTTCAACCCC
>JAEEGH010000377.1_pt1 | contig 224603 bp, 171 predicted proteins | sample 9134181 | NCBI WGS metagenome assembly JAEEGH01 (sample SAMN16246544, study PRJNA631951) | gut metagenome | biome: gut microbiome; feature: rumen; material: DP-attached | host: Bos | place: Iran: Karaj | collected 2018-10 | reverse complement strand
CATCCCTTCCCCAATCACCATAAAATCACCATAAATTACTTTTTGAGTGAAATTCGGGAAATGCTAAGTGATTGAGGGATAAAGGGGTAAGGGGTGGGGGAAAAGATTTTTTGTGGTGTGGGGGATACATCACACTTCCAAGCGAAGAAGAACGGCTTACACTATATCCTATGGATTATGAGGAGTTTAGATGGGCATTAGGAGATATAAACTCTATTCCTCTATTAAGAACATTCTTTGACAACAAACTACCTCTCGACAGGGCACACCGCGACAAAATGAGAGATTTTAGACTATATATGCTCATAGGTGGTATGCCTCAGGCTGTTAACACTTATCTCGAAACTAACAATTTCAGTTTGGTAGACAGAGCAAAACGTAGTATTATCAAAATCTATCAAGATGATTTTCAAAAATTGGATCAATCAGGAAGGTTGGAAACTCTTTTTATGGAAATACCATCTCAACTAAGTCAGACCAACAACCGTTACAAACCGTATGCTGTACTCGGCGACACAGACAAAGAAAAACTCACAGAGTTTTTGAAAGATCTTGAAGACAGCAAAACGGTATTATTCTCATATCATTCAAACGACCCCAACGTAGGTATGTCGCTTACAAAAGATGTTTCTAAATTCAAGATTTTCTGTGCCGACACAGGTCTATTTGTTACACTCGCATTTTGGGACAAAGACCACACTGAAAATATTATATATCAGAAACTTCTTAATGACAAACTAAGCACCAACCTCGGTTATATTTACGAAAATATTATAGCACAGACCCTCGCAGCCACAGGAAATAAACTATTTTACTACACTTGGTCAAAAGATGCCACTCATAACTATGAGATTGACTTTTTGCTATCCCGTGGTGCGAAACTACATCCTATCGAAGTAAAATCGTCGGGTTACAACTCTCACAAATCGCTTGACGCTTTCTGCGAGAAGTATTCTAATATCATCGAAAAACGATACCTTATTTACACCAAAGATTTAAGCAAAGATAAAGAAACACTATTATTGCCTGTATATTTGACACAATTTATCTAAATCTCAAACTCAGCAAACTCCTCTACCCTATCGTCCGACACTGCCTCAGATTTGGCGAAGGTGAAATCGCCGGAGGTGAGGATGTCGGAGAGGTGAAGCGAGGGGTTTTGGTACAATAGGTCGGAGAGTTCTATAAAATCGCGGATTACTTCGCGGGGAGTGATGTTTTGGTCGGCACCTATGCGCGAAAACTCTGTTTTTACGAAAGTTACCAAATCGTCGGTGGTAAGGCGGGTGGTGTAATTATAAAGTCCAGCGTGCATATCGCGGAGTTTTTCGCACAGCACAAGCATCTCCTCGGCAGAAAGCGGGTCTAAACGGATTATCGGCGCAAGAAGGTCGCGTGTGCCGGGTTTTGAAAAACGTCCCTCGGCAAGTCGCGAACGGAGAGCCTCGTAACTATACACGCCACGACGCTTATCTTCAACGGTTTGCGGAGTTGCGCCCATTATTATGCCAAGATATTTAGCCTTGCCTTGCAAAGTATCGTTATACATTGTGAGCATTTTTTCGTAATTGTACTGACGGCTAATAGATTGCGGAATCTTGTAGATATTCACAAGTTCGTCGATCATCACCATCAAACCTGTATAACCCGCAAGGCGGAAAAAATTGGCAAAGAGTTTCAGATAGTCGTACCAATCGTCGTCGGTGATGATGATACTTATGCCGAGTTCGTCTTTTGCTTCACGTTTTTGGATATATTCACCACGAAACCAACGTGTTACCTTCGCTTTTGTGGTATCGTCACCATCTAAATATGCGTGATAATATGCTGAGAGAAGTTTTCCAAACTCAAAACCGTGCACAAGTTCGCCAAGCGACGATGTAACGGCAAAAATTCTGCGGTCAACCTCTTTGGCGAGTTCGGGATTGTTGATATCCAAACCTGTTTCCTGAACTGCGGCACTCTGTACACCCGAAATCCAACGGTCGAGAACCAATGTTAGCGCACCACCTTCGGGTTTTGTTTTGGTAGAAAGGTTTGAAATAAGTTCGCGATAAGTAGCTAGACCCTGACCGCGTGTACCTTGCAAACGACGTTCGGGCGAAAGGTCGGCATCAGCCACCACAAAACCCTTGTCCATCACATAGTTGCGGATAGTCTGCAAAAGAAAACTCTTGCCCGAACCATATTTGCCCACAATAAAACGAAACGATGCTCCGCCTTCCGAAATAATATCCACATCGTGAAGAAGCGCGGCAATCTCGTTTTTGCGGCCAACGGCAATGTAAGGCAGACCAATACGCGGCACAACACCGCCTTTGAGCGAGTTGAGCACAGTTTGCGCAATGCGTCGGGGTATTTTTACCTGTTCCATAAAAAATTGATTTCTGAGTAATGCGTGGCAAAAATAATAAAAATGCCGGATAATGACTACGACAAAAGCAAATTCTTTAAATATTCTGCGTAATCATCTATTAATGTGATAGTTGACCCATCACAATCCACCACATTGTCGGCAAATTCATCAAAATACATCTCATTAATCTTATCCGCCAAAACAGATGGCATAAGATGGTGTGTTTTAATAATTTCGCTAACAGACGAATTTTGCAAAAGGGCTATGAGAATTTGATTTTCGATAGATTGTGATTGTTGAGACGGAGTGCACACAGTTTCTACGGCAGCAATGGGTGCGTGCGACGTAGTGGTTTCAATATCAATCAAATCCTCCTCTGTGAGAAGGCTTTCGCGGGTTTCGGCAGAATCGGTGCGTATTTGGTCTAAGGATGAGAGGTTTACCGACACTTGCGGACGTGATTGAAATTCGCAATAGCGGATAGCCTTGTCGATACCTTCAAAAAATGGCTGATACGCCTCCATCTCTTTTACCTTGCTGCCCGTGCGAAAATACTGACGGAGTTTGTAATCCACTGCACCAATGTAATTTACCAACATACGTTTTTGCGGATAGGCAAAATCGTAAAACTTCTGATACCATTCGCCACGGCGGAAAATGTACATCAATGTGGGATATAATTCGTAAATAGCATCGTCGGTTTTAGCCGCAGCATAGTAAATTGCATTAGCAAAAGGTTGCCAACTTCGGGTAACAGGTTCGCCAAAAATATTGTTAAACAGTTCCTTAGTCAAATATCGCCAAACGCCTACAAAATATTTTTTGCCGATTTCGCCCTGCTTTGTAAACACAGGCGATTTTGTGATTTTTTTGGCAGAAAGGAGTTCAAAAGCTGCAAAAATCTCATCGTCGGAGGCATTGTCGGGATTATGCAGCAGCGATAGAGCGCGGTGATTCTCGTTACTGTCGGTAGAATATTTTTCAAGCGTTTCTTTGGGAAGATTGTTAACAATGCACAAATCGCATGCCCAATGGTTCAGATAGTTAACCACACGGCGGGCATCGTAACTTTCGCCCGAATATGCGTCACGGATTTTGTCCATCTTGCTGAGCGAATCTTGTGGCGACTTTACGCCAATGCCATTGATAAGTTCGTAAATATAAAGGTATAGATACGACAGCGAGGTAGGTTTAAACACACCATTGCGAACATCGGTGCGCCAAGTAAAATATGTGCGCAACTGACTCACATTCATATCGTGATAGGTGGGAAAATAATGCTGAAAATGAACGTTCACCGTGGCATTATCCTCAAAATTTTCCATAAACTTGCCCTGACGGTAAAAGTTTTTGGCTTGCAACAAAGGGTCGCCACCGCCATACTCATACATCTGCCGCATTTTTGAAATCATCGGCGGCACGCCGGGAATATCGCTCGCACGCATTACACCGGGTATTATCGGAGTATCTTTAAAAACCTTCTCGTCCATAAAAAAGCAAAAAAATGTGTGCCGCTAAGATAGAAATTATCTATTAAAAACCCGCATAAAACACTCCTTGCAATCGAATTTTAGTGCGAATGAGCCGTAAGAACTTACTAAGCGGTATTCGTCGCATTTCCATTTATCGGGCATAACACCTTGATTTTTGGAACAATAACCCAATTCGCGACGTATACAGTAGCGTGTGGTCATAAGTTCAAGTCCTTTGGTAGAGTTTTGGAGTTCAAATGCCTGCTGAGTAACGTTACAGCCGTGTTTTTTGTAAAATTCCTTAGCCAGACGGTTAGAAACATTGAGTCGATATCCACCTTCGGTTTCAAAATACTGAGCATTGCCCGATGGTTTGGGCGAATCTTTTGGTCTAAAAGTTTTAATACGCTTTTGTTCAAGCATTTGCAAAACATTGCGACGGGTTTCGTTTATAACAGAGTTTGGGATAAACGGCGATTCGTCAAAATCAAACGTAATACGCTTACATTCAAACTTTTCGCCACATTTGCTCAGCGAATTGGTGATACTGTTAAAAGCCCTCTCTTGATTATCGGCTTTCTGCAATTGAAATTGTGTAAAACACTCACATTCAATATTATCTTCATCAAGAGCAATTATTGAAAAACCATTATCCGATAGCGTTACGGTAAACTCCACGGCAACTTTGCGGTTGGTTTTGGTGTTGTCGAGTTTTTGTTGAAACTTGATATCGAGATTGCGGTAAATATCTGTACCAGTGGGAATTTTCTCTTTTAAATTGGCAGTAATAATGCCGTTCTCTATTTTCTCTACACGAAAACCGTACATTGCGCCATTAACCACGCAGCACAATCCATCACCATTTGAAATCACCTCATCGGTCTTGATTTTCAAATTGTTACATCTTACCATAACCACCTTGCCCAAATATTCACCCGAAGATTTGGGACTTATATAATTTGCCATTCCCTTCTTGGGTTCAACTGCAAAATAATCAGTGAATTTGCGGTTGAATACCTTATCAGGCGACGGCGTAAAATCAAATACCGAGTGTCCCGACGACGGCTTTTTAACTTTACCATCTAAAATATTATCAATCAGTTTTCTATAATGAGCGGTAATATTTGCCACGTAAGATTTATCCTTTAATCTACCCTCAATTTTTAGCGAATCTACACCAGCAGAGTACATCTCAGCAATATGCGAAGTCATATTTAAATCTTTGAGCGACAATAGATAAGAATCTTTTATCAAAACCTCTCCCCTACTATTGAGCAAATCGTATTTCAAGCGGCACGCCTGCGCACATTCTCCACGATTGGCACTACGTCCGCCGATAGCCGCACTCATATAACATTGTCCGCTAAGCGAAACGCACAACGCACCGTGGATAAAGCACTCTATTTCAGCGTTTATGTTCTTGCGGATTTCTTTTATCCCCTCCAAAGGAGTTTCTCGGGCAAGCACAATGCGTTTAAAACCAATCTCATCAAAAAACTTAATCCGCTGTAAATCAAAATTGTTCATCTGTGTGCTTGCGTGGAGTTCTATCGGCGGAATATCCATTTCTAATATGCCCAAATCTTGAATAATAAGCGCATCCACGCCAATATTATAAAGGTTGCGTATAAGTTTATTAACGATAGGCAATTCATTGTCGTAGAGAATTGTATTTAGTGTTACATAAACCTTTGCTTTATAGAAATGAGCATAGTTTACAAGTTTTTCTATATCCTGAATAGAATTGCCCGCAGCCTTGCGAGCGGAAAAGTCGTTTGCACCAATATACACAGCATCAGCGCCACAATTTATAGCGACAATGGCTGTTTCAAGATTTTTTGCGGGAGAGAGAAGTTCCATTATTGCTTAATTGAAAGACCTACAACAGTAATATCGTCGCGCTGCGGCTGACCATCCATAAAATCTTTGAGAAGCGATTTGAGGCTTTGACCAATTACATCCATCGACTGACTGCGATAGTCGGTAACAAACCTCATAAACCGCTCAGTGCCAAATCGTTTGCGCTGAGGATTATTTTGATCCACAAGTCCATCGGTAATCATAAAGAGTTTATCCTCACGGTTAAACACAAACTGATGCTCTTCAAAATCGTTGTATTCTACGCTCTCGTCGGTGAGACCAAGATGACGATGAACACCCTTGATACGCTCCATCTCGTCGGTTTGACTATTGTAGTAGAAAATAGAAGAACCTGTGCCGCAGAATGTTACAATATAATGATCGTCTTCGGGGACAAATCGGCAGAGGCGTACCTCCATACCGTCGTAGTTTTGGTTGCGCTCTTGTTTGAGAACGTTGATAAGTCCCTGACTGAGGTTTTCAAAAATGAGTTTCGGCTGCGTAATTCCCTGCATAATAATCACTTCGTTAAGCAGGTTGTAGCCGATAAGACTCATAAACGCACCCGGTACTCCGTGACCCGTACAGTCTGCCACCACAAATATCAACGAACCGTCGGAGAGTGGTTCAAACCAATAGAAATCGCCCGATACAATATCCTTGGGCATATAAATAGCAAAGTGCTCAAAATACTGTGTAATGCTCTCGTCCAAAGGAAGAATCGACTGCTGCATCTGCTGTGCGTATTGCAAACTGTTTGTGATGGCATTGTTCTGCACCTCTATTTTCTTGTAGCCTTTTTCTAATTCGGTATTCTTAACGAAGAGTTGCTCCTTCTGCATCTCTATCTGCAACTGGTTTTCTTGCAACTGCATAAACGCCTCGGTAAGTTGCGAAGCCTGACGCGCCCCCTCTTCCTGAGCACGTTTGAGCATAGTGATGTCGGTTTCGGTGAGTATCCAGTTGCATAGATTTCCATTGTCGTCGAAAACGGTGTCGAGCGATGCCTGCACCCAGTTGACATTATCATAAAAGCGGTGACAGGTTTCGTAAGTTACATTCTGGCTTGATTGCCGAGCAAGTTGTATCAGTTCTTGATTCTTTTTGTCGAATGAAAGGTACGACTCAAAATAGTTGCGGCCATGCATATAAACAAACTCATCGAACGAGCATCCATAAACATTTTTAAACGAGTCGTTGGTCCATTGGATATTTCCGTCTTTGTCCATGATTGTCACCGAGTTGGTGGATCGTGTTGCCACAAACGACATCTGACGGAGTTTCTCGTTTTGAGCCTCCAATTGCGTGTTGCGCTGTTTTAAGAGAGCAGAAAGGTCGTTGGCCTTGTTTTTAAACTTGGCAGTGCGACTGCTAATTAAATAGTAAATCAAAAATGCTACAATTAGAATATAAAATAGAATAGCCCAAATACTTGCATAAAAAGGTGGCACTATTGTAAAGGCAAACGATGAAACTGACGATTCCACATTTTCGCAATTTCGAGCCTTAACCTTAAATATATAGTGTCCAGGAGGAAGTTTGGTAAACTCTCTGACATTTGAGTGTGACCATTCGTTCCAATCATTGTCAATACCTTCGAGCTTATAGCAATACATCATCGACTCCAAATTTTCAAAAGCCGAAGAAGAAAACATAATTCGTATCTTATTATCGTAATATTCGCACTCAAAATTACATACCGTATCAGTAGAATTCTCATCATAAGAATCTGAAGTATAAGTGTTATAGTTTCGTTCAGCATCATCAGGTTGGAAATAACGGTATCCCCTATAAATTCTGTTGCCTTTGAAATATACGGCATTAATAATAGAATTAAAAGGTTCTTTGGCAGGATTAAATGAAGTGGTGTCGGTAATATTGCCCTTCACCAGTCCGAAATTGGTAGAAAGCAACAGCAATGAATCAAGGACTGAGATATTGTAGACCGTTTGCAATGGCAATCTAAAATGAATTATCTCATTGATTTCGGGATGGGAACGGTTGATTCGCCACGCAGAATACTGAGTATAAACAAACAATTCGTCGGTAAGTTTGCTATACCCAAAGTGATAAATATGCTCGTCGGGACGGAAACACTTGTTGAGCGCTGTGTCGGGCTCGAAAATGAGAGGGTCGGTGGCGTGCTCGCCAAGTTTCGCACGCTTAAAGAGTCCATCGTTGATATAAACCATATCGTCAATCAGCTCCACAGTGAGTTGATTACCAAATATAAGCCCATAATTATCGGAGATATATTCAACATCAAACTTTGTTAATCCATCATCCATAGGAATCAACCTTACAATACCGTCGGAAAGCGAAGAGCACCAAAAGACACCATCATCGGCGATTTTAATTTTAAACAGCGGTCGACTAATCTGTTCACAGCTCAACACATTAGATACACTAATCTTGCCATTCTTAATGGAATAGTCACACACTTTGAACCCTTCAAACCCAGTAACAAACAGCTTGCCCGGATAAAGGGGAGAAATTGCAGCGCCATAAGAGCGCCCAGTGGCGGCTATATGTACAGCCTTATCAGGAAACACTTGATACAATCCCTCGGAGGTGCATGCTAATGTAACATCATCTATACCAAGCAAATCCCAACAGAAATTTTGTCCTTGGCTTACATTGTAAGGAATAGGATAAAAGGTAGTATTTTTGCCGGAAACCTCGTGCGACGACACAAAAATCGATGAAACTGTGCCGACGTAGTAATATTTGCTGTTGACAAAAGACGAAAGCACAGCACTCGAAACGCCTTGGTTTGATGAATAGAACACAAACGGGGCATTAAGCTCAATGCGCGACACTCCGCCCGAATACGAAGCCCACAGGTTGTTTTTGGAATCGAAAAAAACATTCACAATATCGTTGACGGGCAGGTTGATATCCTTATCAATCTTTTGAAGATATTCGTAACGGTTAGAATATACGTAGATACCGTTGTTGGTGGCTATAGCGAGTTTGCGCAAACGACTGTTGTATACCAAATCGTTAACCCTAATATCTGGGAAGTTGTCGGTGGGAAGTGTTATTGGAGTAAGGTCTTTTGACGATATGGCTTTGCGCAAAAGCAGCTCTTCAAGATTGGTTTCAAAAGCTGTATAACCCTTGCAGAGGAAGAATAAACGGGTGTTGTCTAAAACCAACATTTTAACACCGTCGGTATTGATACCTAACCCGTTGATATTGCAAACCATCTGCAAAGCACCGTTGAAATAGCTGTATAGGTCGCCGTTTTTGCAAAGGATGATAATGCCGCCGTTGTATGATATTGAGGTGGCAATAGCACCTATACTACGCTGAATGATATTTTTGTTGTAAATAGCGAATCCATCATCGAGCATAAACACAACCCTGCCGCTATCAGAATCACAGCCAAAAATATTGGTAACATTGCGACTGCTGAAAGGCACCTCCACAGGACAGAACCTTAAACTTCCGTCAACTTCAGGATGGTAATATCCCAGACATTCAGGACCTGCCACAAAAATGTCGTGAAGTGGAGAAACATAAACCCTAGAAATAAGCTCTGATTTGGTGGAGTTGTAGAATCGCTCCCACAATCGTCCGTTGTAAATTTTCAATCCCGAAGATGTGCACGACATAATGCATCCGTTGGCGTCTTCCGACATCTGAGAACATTTTACGATATAGCCTTTTTCGTCGAGACAGTAATTATGCACATACGAAGACTTACGAAATGTATTAGAAGTCTGAGACGAAACAAGGCAAGGAGCCAACAGCAACGCCATCGCCAAAGCTAAACATCTTATATAGTCTGACAAACACATCTGATTCTTCGGTTATTTGACAATACAAATTAACGAAAAAAGCCTGAATAATCAGGCTTTTTTCTAATTTTTTTTTTAAAATATTTTACACTTTCATAATCTCGGCCTCTTTTGCCTGCGAAATTTTGTCAATATCAGCCACAAAACGGTCGGTGAGTTTTTGAACTTCTTCTTGACCCTTTTTCGATTCGTCTTCTGTAAGACCGTCTTTTTCAAGAGCTTTGAGAGAGTTGTTGGTATCTTTGCGGACGTTGCGTACAGCCACACGTGCGTTTTCGGCTTCGCTTCTAACCTGTTTTACCAGAGCCTTGCGGCGTTCTTCTGTGAGGGCAGGAATTACAATGCGGAGAATTTCGCCGTTGTTAGATGGAGTTAATCCGAGGTTGGCTTTGAGAATCTCCTTCTCAATTTTGGGCAGCATAGTTTTCTCCCACGGTTGCACTACAATGGTGCGGGCATCGGTGGTGCCAACGTTTGCCACTTGGTTGAGTGGGGTGGGGTTGCCGTAATAGTCTACCGTAATACCCTGCAAAATAGCGGGAGAGGCTTTGCCAGCGCGAATTTTGGCAAGTTCGCCTTCAAAGTGGACTACGGCGGCTTTCATATTCTCTTCCGCCTCGTCTATGTACATTTGAGCTTCTTCGTTCATTATATGTTTTCGTTAAATTAATTTTTTACAAATATAAGGGCAAATTTTATAAAAACAAAACTTTTTTATTGCTTACCCAATTTTTTAAAGTCGCCCTTGAGAAATCCATCTGGTTCTTTGGAGCTGATCTTGTGCCAGCCGAAATAGTATACCGAGCCATCGTTGCCAAGCACCACGTTGAAACAGCGTGCAGCCTTGGGACTTCCCTTCGGAGGTCCTACTTTGTGTACAAATACTGCTTTTGAGTCGTTTGCCTTAACTATTTTTTCAAGGTCTTCTTGTTCGGCAAGTATCTGGAACGATTTGGCATATACGGCTTTAACTTTTGCCTCGGTGTTGAGGTCTTTGGGTAGGTCTTCTTTTATAATGTAGAGTTTTTTGTCGCCAAGTTTCTCAGAGTTGCGGTTGTAATATAGTACAATGTTCTTTTCGGTGAGTTCGGGATGCTCTTTGGTAAGGTTCACGTGGTTTTGCATAAATTTTACTATGGGAGCAAGTTTGTAGACGTATTTTTCATAATCTTGATTTTCATAATACGACAGTGGGAACGATGCCAAAGTGGGCATATCGTACACCGACTTGTAGTCGCCACCGAGCAAAAGCGACAAAAATGCGTAGGTCATTCTGTCGGAATCGTCTTTGTAATAGTCTTTGGTAACAAGCAAGAACGAATACTGCGGATCAAATTTGCGTTTTTGAAAATCGGCTACCGAGCAATAGTCAAAATTAGTGATAGTCCAGCTACTTTCCACAGCTTTTTTGATAGCAGAGTTGTAGCTATTGAAAATATTGTCGTCGAGTACTACTAAAGTTTTAGTAGACAAGAACTTCTTGATAACATCAGCGCCAGCCACTTTTTCTTGAGCCATCAAGGGCAAGGCCATAAGCGCCACAACAACAGTAAATAATAGTTTTTTTATCTTCATAAAAATTTGGTTTTATAATGTTATACAATAAATAATTTATTCATATACAGGAATATACAAAGGGTGTTTTTCATTAAAACGACGCATATAGTAAAATAGTTTTGCATTACGTTTTTTGCGCTTGAGGTCGGCAAACTCATCGTGGAGTTCGGGGTCTTTCATAAGCATTTGTTCAAGGTTAGTAGCATTGTATTCGAGGATGTCGCCAGTTTCAAAATTAAGCAAATACTGCTGTGCCTCAGTAGAAGTGGTATATGTGGGTCCATACATACCATAACGTCCATACATACCACTGTAGAATGGGTCGCGAGTGTTGACAAAAGTTTTGGTGCCGAGAAAATGGCAAATACTGCCTACAATACCCACACGATTGAAATAGCCATTGAAATAAACATAGATAATGCCACCCGAGCAGTATCCCCAAATCGACGAGGTTTTGATAGTAACCTCATTGCCAACCTCATCAAATAGGGTAATTGTGCTTTGCTGAGTAAGATAGTCGAAAAAAGCAAGGTCGTTTGGGTCGATTTGTGTTTTGATTCGTGCCTTGTCTACGGGCTTATTATTCTGCATCATCTCCTTGTTGAGATACAAGCCATCGGTAAATACAAAATCTTCGTCGTAGACAAGCTTAGTCTGCGAAAACATCACCGTGGAAAAACACAACATTATAAGCGACAATAATATATGCTTCATAGCAATTGCAAGTTTTAATTATCCAAATATAAGGATTATTTGTAAAACGGAGGCATATTAATAATTATTTTTTATTTTTGCGGTTCAAAAGCACCTAAAATGGACAGCAGAGTTAAAAAGGGATTAAAAATAACACTATTTTTCGCAATCGGCGGCGTTCTTTTCTGGCTGGCGTACCGTGGTCAGGATATCGCGACACTATTCAATGCGCTCGAAGGTACCCGCTGGGGTTGGATAGTGGCTATTGCTGTGTTTTATCTTACAGCACATTACAGCCGAGCCGCCAGATGGAAGCTGCTTTTAGAACCGTTTGGATACAAAACCAGAAACATAAACCTATTTATGTCGGTGTTGGTGATGTATCTCAGCAACTTGGCAATTCCACGATCGGGCGAAGTATTGCGCTGCGGAATTATCTCAAAATACGAAAAAATTCCTTTTGCAAGGTGCCTCGGAACAGTGGTAACGGAGCGAATTGCCGATCTTGCTATAGTGCTGATAGTTTCGGCAATAGTGTTGGTGTCGCAATGGGGATTTGTAGCTGAAATGATAGCCGCCAATCCGGATATTTGCCAAAGAATAGATATGCTTAAAGAGTATGCCATACCCATATCAGTGATATTAATAGGTTTAACCGTAGCAGGCATATTGATTGTACGCATGGCAATACGCCGAAACATTTTAGGCATAGGAAACAAGATCAACGGCATATGGCAACAATTTCGCGACGGGCTTACAACTATTCTGCACCTAAAACACCGCACCTTATTTATAATACATACATTGTACATCAATTTTGTGTATTTTTACGCAGTATATCTCGGATTCAAAGCATTCGGCTTTACCGAACACCTCACTTTAGCCACAGGTTTAATGGTGTTTGTGCTCGCTACATTTGGGGTTATTGTTCCGTCTCCGGGGGGAATGGGAACTTGGCATTTTATTGTAATAGAAACACTTGCAATGTACGGTGTAAATCGCGATCCCGACGGAAGGGCATTTGCATTGGTGATTCACGGATTACAAGACATATCGTTTATAATACTCGGTGCTCTGTCGCTTATACTGCTGCCAGTTATCAACAAAGATTATTCGCCGCAACCAGCCACCGAAACACGGCTGTCAAACACCTGATAATATGAAGAAAAGAGCAATTCTCGTTTTAAAAATAGCGCTGGTAATCGCTTTTTATATTTTTCTTTACAAATTATCAACTTTACATATACAACAACTTAAAGAATACTTTCAAATAAATGGATTTAGCAATATAAATTTCAAGATATTTGCTATTGCGGTAATTTTAGTTATACCCAACTGGCTGTTAGAATCTTTAAAATGGCAAATTGCAATAGCTCCTATTGAATCCATTACGATAAAAACAGCAATACAAGGAGTTTTAATGGGTATTCCACCGTCAACATTCACTCCAAACCGTATAGGCGAAACCATAGGAAGACCCTCGGTGCTTAAAGCTACTCACCGAATAGAAGGCGGCATAGCCACCCTTTACAGCGGAATGAGTCAAATGCCTATAATGCTATTGTGCACAGCTATAGCATCTTGTTACTTCGCTGCCATCCAGACTCTCTTTATCAACGAATCACATCTGGCAAAACCCATATTTGGCGCGGTGGCAGCAGTGGCGGCAGCTATAACATCGGTATTGTTTTACAATCCAAAAATCTTTATTCCCATTCTTCAGAAATATAAACGCACACAAAAAATAGCCGACAAATTGACGTTTTTTATCAGATACACTCCTCACCTAAAAAATTCAATATTATTGATAAGTGCAGCAAGATATCTATTGTACTGCACACAACACTATCTTATTATTAACGCATTAGGAATCAACATAGGATTAATTGACGGCTACGCAGCCATATTCTTGATATACGGCATCATCAGTTTTGTGCCACGACCTGCGCTTGCCGAATTGGGTGTAAGGTGCTCTATATCGGCATTGGTGCTAAACCCATTTGCTCCTAACCCACTGATACCTGCAGCAGCATCGGCTTTGCTTTGGATTATCAACATACTGATACCGTGCATTATAGGAACATTTTTGTATATTCCACAAAAAAAACATCAAAAAAACTTTGCACAATAATAAAAAACCTCTACATTTGCGCCGTGAAAACCACATTGCCCTGGTGGCGGAATTGGTAGACGCGTTGGTCTCAAACACCAATGGAGTAACATCCTTGCCGGTTCGATCCCGGCCCGGGGTACTAAATAAAGAGCTGCGATAGTGTCGCGGCTTTTTTTTTACAAAAATCTATGCGAAAAAAATCAAAACTATTTTTCTTATTCTCATTTTTTTCATAGTATTGCAGTAATATTCAAAACATAAAACTCTTCAAAAATGGATACAAACTACCCAAACAAACTTGACAACACTTTAACAAAAAGGCTAATTTGCAAAATAGCTCTTTCTTTGTTGACTATTATACTGCTGACGGCTCCACAGTTGTATGGTCAAAATAATTTCACTGCCACCTGCTACTACGGCATTGATAACTCTGATATATACTATGACTACAGTTATTCTATCACCAAATATTTTACTTCACTCGAAGAGGCCATGTCACCAGCCAATTATTACGATGAAGAGAATAATAGATATGCCAGAGTAGTATACATCAAACAAAATAGTGATTCGTACAATCTCAACAATAAGATTGATAACATCGGACGTATTGGCGATCAGGTTGGCAATGTGAAAAAATATATTCTTGAGTTAAAAACTATCAATTGTAGTGGTGATGCCGAAATAGTAGTTAATGATGCCGATGTTTACCTCAACAATATCACCGCAAATGGATTAGTAAAATTCAAAATGGATTGGGGTAATCCTATCTATATTTGCGGTGGCAATTTCAATGGCGGAGTAGAGATAAACGGACCAGAATCGTCGCAATTTATATATAATGTCAACGCATATATTTTTGGAGGATCATTTAAAGGAACAGATTATGCCATCCGAACCATTGATAACGTCAATTTATATATTGAAAACAGCCAAAGAAAAAACGGAAGTTTAGTTTCTCCCACATTCACAGCCACAAATGGTCCCGCTCTAATAAATAATAATTCAACGGGTATGGTATATATCTACGGAGGAAAGTTCACCGGCAGCAATGGAAATAGCGCAATAATATCGAAACAAAACACAAAAGTACTGGACAGTCAAACAGGTCTAAAACTTTTAGATGAGTCTGATGTTCCACACGAGGAACAATACAAAAATAATAATAATTACTATGAACTTTGTGATGAAAACAATAACAAATTGAACAAAGTCACAGTAGCAGGTTCCTACCTTGAATTTAATAATAATGACGGAAGCCTGACATTCAAATACGGAGAAAGGCTTAGAGGGTGGAGAGCTTGGAACAAACTGATTCAGTCAACAGCACGAGAGGTATTTGATTTAGACTATCTTAACAACCTGCCACCCGAGAATGGTATTTATTTTGACATAAACGACATTGAGAAAGAAAACAATAGAGATAAAAAAAACTCGTCAGGAAATATTGAATGGAGCTGGGAGGTTGTAAAAAAAGTTCAATTTGATTATGGGTATACCTCCAATGTGCACCCCACCTCATGTGCATATTGGTTCAAGGATTTCACATCACTTAAAACCATAGACCTCAGTAGTATTGACATGAGCAAAGTAACCAATATGACTGAAATGTTCTATGGCTGCAACAATCTTTCAACCATATTAGTGTCACTCGATTGGATCGATTGGATACAAAACCGCACTATTCTTGGCGACAACATGTTCGACGGCTGCACCGAAATTATCGGCGACAAAGGTACAACCTACAATGCATCCAACGCCAACGACATATCTTTCGCCATAATTGACAGCACCGACAATAAGCCAGGCTACCTCACCACAGGTAAATACAAACTATTCTACAAATGGGCGGACGTCGATAACAAATATCAGAAATACGACCCAATATCTTATGAATACTCTTCTGAAACTTTGAATATCAAAAATCCCACCCGAGAAAACTTCGATTTTTCACATTGGACATGCAAACCTGCTATAGGTGGTGTATCCACTAAATCTACAACAATTTCAATAGAACCATTTTCGGAGGGCAACCGCATATACACTATGAATTGGACAGTGAAAACATACCCCGTAACCCTTCCCGAGCATATGGAGTTTGTAACCCCAAGCACCGAAGGTAATATATTTGCATGCGACTCCATAGTTACATTCAAAGCCAAAGATGGTTACAAAGTTACTGAAGGTCCAGAAATTACCAATCCCAAATTAGAAAAAAATATCATCAGCGAAGACGCCAACATCAAATACCAATATTCGTTTACCATGCCATCCGCTCCCGGCGGCGTAAAAATTGAGGCTACCGTGGTAGAAAAAGTACAATTACAAATCAAACCGTCACTTTCCGACAACGACAAACACATCTCATTCCCCACAGATTGGAAACAATTCTGCAAAAAAGAAGAAACAGAGGCAATACTAAAATACAGACTTTCTGACGGTAGCGGTGTTCCCACAAATTGCAATATCATAATAGAAACTATTGAAGGTAGTGTTAATTACGAAACACAAAATGGCGAAGTGCATATTTCTACATTGCCCACCTCCCTAGGAAAATACAATTGCTCTGCAGTGTTTGTGGGTGATGAAGAATCTACAACTCCATCAGACACAATCAAATTTACATTAGAAATCACCGCCGCACATGGATTAATATTACAACTATACCAAAACGTAATTTTCGTCGACAATAGTAGCGAAAAGTTTGAAACATACCAATGGTATCGCTACGGAGAAGAAACCGACGAAAAACTCAACAACGGCTCACGCCAATACTTCACCGAACCCACACTCAAAGGCTCGTATTGGGCATTGCTCAACGGTAATATTTATGCCTGCCCTTGGACCACTCCATCCACAGCAAAAATAGCAGCATCAATAGTTAAAACATATCCCAACCCAGCCATAAGCGGACAACCTTTCAGATTGGAGGTTTCGGAATTCAACCCCGATACCGAAAACCGCCTTGTGATATTCAACAGCAACGGTGTAATAGTGGCTGAAATGATATTGGAATCCGCTTCGGTAGATCTTTCACTACCACAGGGTATATACTCCGGTGCAGTAATCTCCAACGGCGAGAAAACAAGTTTCAAAATGATGGTAAGATAGTTTTTTTACTATTTTTGCCCCGCAAATAATTGGGTTGAAACTAAAAAATATAAAAATGAAAAAAACGTCACCGCTGTTTTTTGCAGCGATTACAATTATATGTTTTTCAATATCTTGCGGCAGCAGCGACCCCATAAAAGAGCCTCACAGCGGAGTATTTTCGGTAAGCGACTCTCAAAAGGTGGTGTTTGCAACAGAAAACCTCAAAGTAGCCGATTTAGAACTATTTGATTTTAACCAATATGGCACTTTGCCTGACGGTTGGCGTATACTTACCGCCAACGAGTGGCAATACATTGTTTTAAAACGCAAAAATGCCATAAACTTGATTCTGTGGGCTACTGTTGATGGCAAAAAAGGGGTAATTCTTTTGCCCGACAATTACGCTAACACCCTTAAACTAAACCACATATCACCTCAATCGATTAAACCGTGGGACGATCAGATATGCCTTATCAACTCCGACACAGACCCCACCACGCTCAACGTTATCTCTAATAATCAGTGGACAGAATTGGCAAACCAAGGAGCGATTTTTCTGCCTATGAACCTCGGCAGCGAAGGCGGATATTGGCAAACCGGCGACTCGTTTTTAAGTTTCAATTCTGCTTTTATATGGCCTGCGCGTGGCTGTGTAACATCGGCATTAAAGTTAAGTGTGCGCCCTGCAATTGATATCAACAAATAAACTCGTCTACCAAAATCGGCGGTTTATCGACCAATTACAGCCCTTCATCTAAAAAAAAATCTATATCACCTTTTATTAAGTTAAGTTTGCAATGTAAAACAACAAAGACAATTGTTTAATATATAAAACTGAACTGACATGAAAGTAAAAATGATTTTAGCGGCTGCCGCTATGGTATTCTGCACAGCCGCTACCAACGCTCAAGAAGCACGCTACGAATTTGAAAAAGCCGTTATCACCACCAAAACCGAGATGATGGGCAACCCGATGATTACTACTTACTACATTGCCGACTACGGCAAAAAAGAGACATCCGAATTTAAGATGGATATGTCGGCTATGGGCGGCAACGTTATGAATATGAGAACAGTAATAACAGCCGATGGCGCAGTAACTTTCGACATTAACGCCAAAGAGGGTCAAAAAACCGAAGGCTCAGTAAACTTCCTCAACCTTACTCCCGAAGTAGTTAAAAAACACAAAATCAAAGAGAAAGGCGAAGAAATAGTAAACGGCTATCCCTGCAAAAAATACGAAGTTAACACCGAACAGATGGGCATGTCGGTAGCGTCTACCGTTTGGGTTTGGAAAGGATTCGCTATCAAAACAGTGGTAGACGGCGGAATGTTCCAGATTGAAACCGTAATAGATTCATTCGACGAAAACGGAACTATTCCCGAAGGCATCTTCGAAGTTCCCGCTGACGTAAAAATAAGAAGATAAACTATTCTGATTCGGAATCGAAATCAGGCAAAAAACCTTCAAGATCGTCGTCCTCATCGTTGCCGTAAAAGCGGTCGATGTCGCGGCGGTCTTTTTTTGTGGGACGTCCAGCCCCACGGTCGCGCTTGCCAAACGAAAAACGTCCCATCTCGGTCATCATTTTTAGTTTAAACAAATCGTCCTCAGAGGTGGTTTCGGTGATATAATCGGGCACTTTGGCAGCACCCACACGTCCTCGGAGCAATTGAAGCACCTTGTAGCGACGGTAAACAGGATTAACCTTTACGCTGATTTCATCGTCGGGACGAACAACACGGGCGGGTTTTACAGCCGCTCCATTGATAAGTATGCGCCCCTTGCCACAAGCGTCGGCGGCAAGCGAACGGGTTTTAAACAAGCGGACGTTGAACAAAAACTTGTCGATCCGCATTTCGGAGTTTTCTTCTGCCATAATGGTGTGGTTTAAAGGTTATTTGCCGTTGTACATATTCATAGTGCGCTGTATACCGTTGGTAATGAAACTGTAAAGTGCCTCGGTGGTGATTTTTGAGCGCTCTTGGATACGATTGAGTTCTTCAAAATTCCACTTTCCAAGCACAAAATCTACCTGATGACCCTTTGCAAAATCGTTTCCGATACCAAAACGCAAACGCGCATAATTTTGAGTACCAAGCAGTTCTGTAATGTTTTTAAGTCCATTATGCCCAGCCTCGCTACCGTTTGCCCTCAGGCGTATTACACCAAAAGGCAACGCAAGGTCGTCGACACATACAATGAGGTTTTCAACTGGAATGTTTTCCTCTTTGAGCCAATAACTTACAGCCTTTCCGCTGAGATTCATAAAAGTAGACGGCTTGATAATGGTAACAGGATTGCCGCGGTATTTAAACTGCGCCACATCGGCATAGCGGTCGGATGAAAACTGCGCACCTGCGTCGGCGGCAAGAGCGTCGGCGATTTTGAAGCCAATATTGTGGCGTGTGTCCCGGTATTCGGCTCCGATATTTCCGAGACCTGCGATAAGGTATTTCACTGCTTTTAATTATAAAAACAGAGACGGCATAAAGTGCCGTCTCCGAAAGTCTAAAAACTTTTATTACTATGCAAACTACTTCTTTTTCTTCTTTCCGCCGTCGTCGGCAGCAGCAGCCTGCTGAGTAGCACGAGTGGCTACGATGCGGCAGAGAAGCATATCCTGCGGGTCGGAAATACGATAATTGTCGAATTTGAGGTTGAAAACCTTGATCTGCTGTTCGAGTTCGAGTTCTGCAATGCTAACAACGATTTTTTCGGGAAGGTTAGCAGCCTTGCCAGTAACTTTGAGTTTGCGGGCAGCGGTTTTGAGTTTACCACCGGCTTTAACACCAGGAGCGTGACCTTCGAATACAACAGGTAGTTTAACAGTGATTTCCTGCTCGTCGTTGAAGATGTAGAAATCGATGTGCATTACCTCGTCGGTAACGGGGTGGAACTGCATATCTTTGATAACAGTGTTGTATGTTTCGCCGTCGATAGTGATTTTTACGATGAAAACCTCGGGAGTGAAGATTGCTCCGTTGATCTCTTTCTGTTTAACGGTGAAATCAATGTGCTTGCCGCAGCAGTAAGCCACGCAGGGAACGAGTCCCTCTTTGCGCAAGTCTTTTGCGAATTTGGTACCAATGTTTTCGCGTTTGGTACCGCTAATTTCAAATACTTTCATTTAATTAAATTTGTGTTACTCAAAATTGAGCGTTAATAAATATGTTTACTCAATTTCCCATCGCACGGGCGGTTATCCGCCCCATCGGAAAATTCGGGTGCAAAGGTAGGAGTTATTTTCCACAACTCCAAATATTTTTCTACTTATAATACGAGGTGTCGCTTATCGACTGGCAGGTGAATACCTTTTTGATAACGTCGGCAAAGAGGTTGGCAACGGTGAGCACCTTGATTTTTGGGTGCGGTTTTTTCAAAGGTATAGTGTCGGTAACATAGAGTTCGGTAAGTTTCGACTCGGTGATACGGTCGTAAGCGGGACCCGAAAGCACAGGGTGAGTGACAAAAGCGCGAACGCTCAGCGCACCTTGATTCATCATCAGGTCGGCAGCCTTTGAGAGTGTGCCAGCTGTGTCGATAATGTCGTCGATAATGATAACGTTTTTACCCTTAACGTCGCCGATAACAGTCATTTCGCTTACAACGTTGGCTTTTTCTCTATACTTGTGGCAGATAACCATAGGCACTTGGAGAAATTTGCTGTAAGTGTTGGCGCGTTTGCTGCCGCCTATATCGGGCGAGGCTACAACGAGGTTCTCTAATTTAAGCGAATTGATAAAAGGAACAAAGATGGTGGACGAGAAAAGGTGGTCGACCGGCACATCAAAGAATCCCTGAATTTGGTCGGCATGCAAATCCATTGTAATAATGCGGTCTACGCCGGCTTTGGTAAGAAGGTTGGCAATCAGTTTTGCACCGATAGCCACACGGGGTTTGTCCTTGCGGTCTTGACGGGCAAATCCGAAGTAAGGAATAACCGCCGCAATCTTGTAGGCCGAGGCTCTGCGGGCGGCGTCGATCATAAGGAGCAACTCAAACAGGTTGTCGGCGGGTGTAAATGTTGACTGCACAATAAATACGTATGCGCCGCGAACCGTTTCGTTCAAACTCGGCTGATACTCGCCGTCGCTGTAATGGTTCATTGTTACGTTTCCGAGAGTGGTGCCGTAGGCTTTGGCTATCTGCTCCGAAAGATAGAGAGATGTGGTTCCCGAAAAAATTTTGATGTTAGAACTTGATGCCATTTTATTTGATTTTTATATCTATAACAAATAGATTGAATGTCAATTTGTTTTATATCGCTATTTAACTACAAAGTTTACCATCTTGCCAGGTACAATTATCACCTTTACAACTGATTTTCCTTCTATAAGTTTTTGGAAACGGTCGTTGGCGCGGACTTCTTTTTCAATTTCGTCCTTGTCGGCGTTGACAGGAAGGTCGAGTGTAAAGCGGGTCTTGCCGTTGATTGCCACGGGATATGTCTTTGTGCTGTCAACGGTGTAACGCTCATCTACTGTGGGGAAAGCAGCGTCAGAAATAGACTCGCTGTGTCCTAATTGTTTCCACAACTCCTCGGCTATGTGAGGTGCAAAAGGCGCAAGGGTTATTACCAACGGTTCGAGTATTGCGCGTTTGTTGCATTTGAGCGATGTGAGTTCGTTTACGCAAACCATAAACTGGCTTACGCTTGTGTTGTATGAGAATATCTCAATGTCGCTTTCAACTTTTTTGATGGTCTTGTTAAGTGCTTTGAGTTCTGCCTCAACAGGTTGTGCGTCAGAAACTTCAAAATTACCGTCGGCATTGAAAAACAAACGCCAGAATTTGTTGAGGAATCGGTAAACGCCTTCGATACCGCCAGTGTCCCAAGGTTTAGACTGCTGAATGGGTCCGAGGAACATTTCGTAAAGACGCAATGTGTCGGCACCGTAACGCTCCACTATGAGGTCGGGATTTACCACATTGAACATCGACTTGCTCATCTTTTCTATGGCAGTGCCGCAGATATATTTTCCGTCTTCGAGCACAAACTGCGCGTCGGCAAATTCGGGTCGCCATTGTTTGAAGGCTTCCAAATCAAGGATGTCGTTCTTAACAATGTTAACGTCAACGTGAATTTCTTGGGTGTCGAAATCGTCTTTGAGTCCGTAAGAAACATACTGGTTTGTACCTTTGATACGGTATACAAACTTGCTCTGTCCCTGAATCATACCTTGGTTAACGAGTTTTTTGAAAGGCTCGTCTTTGCAAACCACGCCAAGGTCAAAAAGGAACTTGTTCCAGAAGCGTGAATATATAAGGTGTCCCACAGCATGCTCGGTGCCTCCAATGTAGAGGTCAACATCTTGCCAATACTCGTTTGCCTCTTTCGACACGAGGGCGTTGTTGTTGTCGGGGTCCATATACCTTAAATAATATGCCGATGAACCTGCGAATCCGGGCATTGTGCTTGTTTCGTAGGGATATCCTTCGGGGGTTTTCCAGTCGGTGGCGCGGCTCAAAGGCGGCTCGCCGTCTTCGGTGGGAAGGAACGAGTCGATTTCGGGCAACTCTAACGGAAGTTTTGTAATATCAAGCGTGTACACACGTCCGTCTTTGTAATATACTGGGAAAGGTTCGCCCCAGTAACGTTGACGGCTGAAAATAGCGTCGCGTAAGCGGTAGTTGACCTTGCGGTTGCCTATGCCGAGTTTTTCTACCTCGTTGATGGCGGCCTGTTTAGCATCCAATACCGACATTCCGTTAAACATTCCGCTGTTCATCATAATGCCTTCTTTGGCATCATACGACTGTTCGGAAACGTCTGCACCTTCAATCAAGGGAATTATCGGAAGATCAAATTTCTTTGCAAAAGCATAGTCGCGGCTGTCGTGTGCGGGAACCGCCATAATAGCACCTGTACCGTATCCAACCAAAACATAATCGCTTATCCAAACAGGAATATGTGAACCGGTGAATGGGTTGATGGCATACGCACCTGTAAACTGACCTGTAACTGTGTGAGTATCCGACATACGTTCGCGCTCGGTACGTTTCCCGGCTTCATCGCGATACTGCTGCACTGCCTCGCGATATTCGGCTGTGGTTATCTGGTCAACATACTCGCTTTCGGGAGCAAGCACCATAAATGTTACTCCATAAACTGTGTCGGCACGGGTGGTGAAAATCTTCATCTTAACATCGCTGTCAGCAATGTCGAAAAACATCTCACAGCCTTCGCTCCTACCAATCCAGTTGCGCTGCATCTCTTTGAGCGAGTCGGTCCAATCTATGCGGTCGAGACCTTCAAGCAATCTTTCTGCGTATGCCGAAACTCTCAAAAGCCATTGAACCATAGGTTTCTGAACCACAGGATAACCGCCACGAACCGAAAGACCTTCTTTCACCTCGTCGTTGGCAAGCACAGTTCCAAGTTTTGGACACCAGTTTACCATAGTTTTTGCACGGTATGCAAGTCGGTAAGCGTCAATTACTTCGGCTTTTTCGCCGTCGCTGAGTCCGTTCCAAACCTCAGCCGGAAAAACTGGCACTTCGCTGTGTGCTGCGTTAACATTCTGATTACCGTTGCGTTCAAATTCGGCGGTAAGAGTGGCGATAGGCTCAGCCTTCTGGGTATCGTTGTTGTACCAATGGTTGTACATTTGAAGGAAAGCCCACTGAGTCCATTTGTAATATTTGGGGTCGCAAGTGCGCAGTTCGCGGCTCCAATCGTAAGAGAAGCCGATTTTTTTCAACTGCGAACGGTAGCGGTTTATGTTGTTTTCGGTGGTAACAGCGGGATGCTGACCCGTTTGTATGGCGTACTGCTCGGCCGGAAGACCGAATGCATCGTATCCCATCGGGTGAAGCACGTTGAAACCTTTTAGCCTCTTGTAGCGGCTGTAAATATCTGATGCAATGTATCCTAAGGGATGTCCTACGTGAAGACCCGCACCCGAAGGATAAGGAAACATATCTAAAACATAATATTTGGGGCGGTCAGATTTGTTTGAAACTATAAACGTACCGTTCTCGTCCCAGTATTTCTGCCAATAAGCCTCAATTTCGCGGTGATTATATTCCATGACGTTTAATATCTTACTTCTGTATGCTTTTTATATTTGCGGCAAAGTTAAATGTTTTTTTTAAAAAGCATAACAAAATAACAGGATATATTTTTATTAAGTATTTTTTAAGGAAGAAAGAACTCTCTTGTTTATCATCCTTGCGGGATTGCCAGCAACCACGGTATATGGTTCTACATCTTTTGAAACCACACTTGATGCACCCACAACAGCCCCCTCTCCTATTGTTACGCCAGGCAGAATGGTTGTTCCGCCTCCTATCCATACGTTGTTGCCCACGGTGATGGTTTTAGCGGTGTCGGGTAGTGAAAGCGATTTATAGTCGTGCCCAGCGCCAAAAAAAGTTACGCCGGGACCCACTACAACATTGTCGCCAAGTATTATTTCTGCGTTAGGAATATGGTATGAGGCAAAAAAACTGCATCTTCGGTTAATGAATACACCATTGCCAAAACTAATTTTGTTCATATTGCGAAGATAAGAGCCATAATCCACATAAAAATGCCGTCCAGTCTTTTTGAGAAAAATCTTAAAAACCACATATCTTATAAACGGCGGCATCAGATCCATAATTTTCCAACCAATTCCACTCAAAAAAGAATAATAGGCATAACTATTCATAATAATATACTTAAATAATTATTAGAGCGGTATGCCTTTTTTTCTTCGATAAACAATGATGCCTACAACAGCAACCCAAAGTAGTACAACAAGCACCTTCTTTATGGTATTGAACTTTTTGGAAGTCTGATTTTGATACAGCAACTCAACAGTATGATTACCAGCGGGAATCTCCGCACCTGTAAAGCCAAAATCGCAGAGTTTCAGTTCTTTTTCCTCACCGTCGAGAGTAAGTGTCCAGTTTTTGTCGTATGGTATGGTCAATACAAGAAACTTATCTTTAGAAACATTCAAATATCCATTGATATTATCCTGCCTAAAATCTGTGATTACAAGAGATTCGCTATTAGCATAATTATATAAAGAATCAAAAAGCGAAGTAGAGAATTGCTCTACAGGAGTTATCACATTTGTGTTGTTGATATCAAGTTGAGTAAAGAGTGCAGTGTCGATACCCGACTCCTCTTCGTAAACAAAAGACGCCAACAAAGCCTCGTTCGCCATAAAATTGTTGATCGAACTATGATAAAGATTCTGAGCTATCGCCATCCAAGGAACATCAGGAGCAGCATCACGAACTGCCATATAAAGACTGTCGGCATCATTAAAGTTACGACCAACAAGCTTACGAAGATTTTCCACAATCTCAAATTTCTGCGCAGGCGACACGCCCAAATAATCGAGCGAAACAACGGCATTGTCGATATGAGCGTATTCTATGTGGAAAGAAATAAGTTTCTTAAAATCAGCAGCTTTAATATAGCGGTCGACAGTAAATCCAAGCGGCAGGGTTTTGTCTACTTTGATAACGCGAATACCGTTAATAGTGTCGAAAGGCTGACAAATAGGCATACGCGCCACCATAGTGTCGGTTTTGGTGAGGTAGTATTTGATACCTGCAAACGAAAGTCCGAGAGGATCGGGACCAAAACCTGATATCCAACGGGTTTCAGATTCAACGTGCGGTGCTATATGACCGGTGTTGCTCAGGAATTTTACATAATAGGGTTGGTTAAACGATGAGTAATTTTTTGTTCCAAAATAACCCAAGGCACTCGCCTCGTTGAGATTGGAGTGTATCTGGCGCGACGACTTGTAATCTTTCTCCATACGGAAAAACTTCGCAGTGTCGGTCGCTTTTACTTTGGCTACAATTTTCTCTGTACCATCATAAATGCCGTTTCTATTGAGGTCAAACTCCATTTTTGATACTGTGTCGCGACCATCGAACGATGAGTAAGTTAAAAATGTAACTTCAATCATCACAAGCACTACTTGCACAATCTTAAATAGTTGCCTATTGGTGCAATTAGCACTCCACATCAATACTCCGGCATGAAGCACCAAAAAGACAATAACAAAATATACAACATTAGACTTTAATGTGGAATTATTAACCATCAATTCGCTGTTAGCAGCTCCGTAAAGAGCTATTATACAAACAGCTAACGAACCAGCAAGCATAGGAACGCTTATACGTTTGAGATTCTCGATAAGCGAGAGCGATTGAGCCGCCACAAATATCATTGCAAAGGTGATAAAAAAGTCGATGCCATAGCGGTAATAGTCACCAGCGTAGAGCACTATGGCGCGGCGCAACGGCGGAAAAATCATCACAGCTACCCAAAACGCCAAGAAACTGCCGTAAGCAATCTGTTTGCGACGGTTGAGAAATTGAAAAATCTGAGGCAAAAGCAGCAATGTAAGCAATCCAGTATAGAATGCGGGGGCTTCAAGATAGTTGTTCCATTCGCTCAAAGAAAAATCGTTTCCAGGTATGTCGTGGGCAAAAAAACGAAGTATGGTGGTAATTGCCATAGTGCTTGTAAGCAATATGTTAGATGGAGCAGTGGTAGAAAAACCCACATTTCCAGCAAACCTCGGCGTATTGAGTTGTGTAATCAAAGAGTTAATAATGTCGGGGAAGCCAACCAACATACCCGCAAGCCCCATAACAAATATCCATATACAAGTAGATAATATTGTCTTAAAGTGTGCCTTGATAACAACAAACCTCATTATCATATAGATAAACAAAAATAAAGAGGCTAAATAAAGGAAGAATGGTGAAGATGCGAACATCAGCACCGCAAACGGGAAGAAATATGGACGTTTTTTAACAAGAAGTTGCTCAAATGCAAAGAGATAAAACGCCAGATTAAAACCAAAAGTTTCGATTCGCCACAACGAAAGCACCACAATGCTACTCGAAAACGCCATTATCAACGAACATAGCACAGATGAATATTTGCTCACATTCAAAGTTCTGAGCCACAAGAAAGTAAACAAAGCAGTACCTAAAAATGAAACCAAAAACTGGAAATAGAAATCCACAACCGAACGCGAACTTGCATCATAAGAAATAAACAAGCTAACAAATCGTTTAATCCAGCCAACCACAAAGGAAATGGGTTCAACATTGAAACTTCCGCTGCCCATAGCGTCGCCCATGCCAGTGGTAAACGTATAAGCAGTAGCTCCACCGTCGGATGACAAACGTTCTGCCTGCATTGCACTTATCATCTGAGAACAGCACGAATCATCGGCAAGTCCCGTAAAATAAAAAAGGTATTCGCCCGAGAAAAAACCGTACATCGACAGCACTCCCGCCAAAACTACCAAAAAAATCACCGCCACTATGGGGTGTTTTACCACAAAATTTTTTATCTTTGCTATCACAATTGTGCTTAGTTTGAGTTTTAAAATTCAGCACGTAAAATTATAAAATTATTGATTACAAAACAAAAAATGGAACCAATTCCTTACAATAAGCCGTTTCTTTGCGGCAACGAGATTAAATATATACGAGATGCCGTTAAGAGCGGCAAAATTTCGGGCAACGGTATGTTTACCCAAAAATGTCAGCGCTATTTCGAGGATAAGTACCACTACGGCAAATGCTTAATGACATCGAGCTGCACCGACGCTCTTGAAATGGCGGCGATTCTCTCTGGCGTAAAAGAGGGTGACGAGGTAATTCTGCCCGCATACACTTTTGTATCTACGGCTTTGGCATTTGCACGTCAAAACGCTACGTTGGTTTTTGCCGACAGCCGCGCCGACAATCCCAATATTGATGCCGCCGAAATTGAACGCCTCATCACTCCCAAGACCAAGGTGATTGTAGTGGTGCACTATGCAGGATTTGTATGCGAGATGAAACGCATTTGCCAAATTGCCAAAAGCCACAATATTATGCTGATTGAAGATGCAGCGCAGGCTTTCGACTCGTATTACGATGGCAAGGCGGCGGGATGTTTCGGCACTATGGCAACGTTCTCGTTTCACGAAACCAAGAATATCATTGCCGGCGAAGGCGGAATGTTGGTGGTAAACGACCCCAAACTCTATTCACGTGCCGAAATTATTTGGGAAAAAGGAACCAACCGAGCCGATTTTTCGCGTGGCAAAGTAAATAAGTATCAATGGGTTGATATAGGCAGTTCGTTTCTTCCGTCGGAACTCACTTCGGCGTTTCTCTATGCACAAATAGAAAAATCTGGACAGATTCAATTGAAACGTATCAAACTGTGGACCTTGTACTACAAACTCCTCAAACCGTTTGAAGACAAAGGCTACATTGCCCTGCCATTCCATCAGCCCGAGGCCACTGGCAACGGACACATATTTTATATAGTGTGCAAAAACTCAAAACAGCGCAAAAAAATAGCCGACTACCTTGGCGAAAAACAGATTCTCGCCGTCACCCATTACTTGGGTTTGCACAAAAGTCCTTATTTTAAAGACTCTTACAAAGGCACACCTCTCAAAAACTGCGACAAATACGAGGACACGCTCCTCCGCCTGCCGCTATACTACGAACTCCGTCTCGAAGATGTAAAATACATCTGCAATACTATTGGAGATATATTGGACTATTTGAATATCAAATAGTCTTAAAATACTCTTTGTTATAGTCCAATATCCAAAAACATATCTTTGTAGTTATCAAAAAAAACACTTAGTTAATTACTTATATTACATAATGTAATAATAGGTTAATTAACTAAGTGCTTTAAATAGAGAAATGGTATTATATCAGCGGTATATTAGCCTGTTTGCACTCTTTACGCATTTCGTCGCTCCAAAGCGATGATTGGATTTCGCCGATGTGAGCTTTTTTGAGGAAAAACATACAGAGACGGCTCTGTCCGATGCCGCCACCAATTGATTCGGGCAATGTGCCGTCCAATAGGCGTTTGTGGAAATAGAGTTCTTTGCGCTCGTTTTTGCCTTCGATTTCAAGTTGGCGCAAAAGTGCCTCTTTGTCAACGCGTACACCCATCGACGAAAGTTCAAACGAACGTCCGAGAATATCGTTCCAAACAAGGATGTCGCCGTTTAAACCCTTGAAACCGTCGGAGTTAGGAGTGCTCCAATCGTCGTAGTCGGGAGCGCGGCCATCGTGTTTTTCGCCGTCGGAGAGTTTGCCACCAATGCCCATAATAAACACAGCCTTGTGTTCGCGGCAGATGGCGTCTTCGCGCTCGTGAGGTGTAAGGTTGGGGTATTTTTTGCACAATTCCTCGGCGCTTACAAAGAAAATATCTTCGGGCAGCGAGGGTTTAATCTGCGGAAACATCTCGTACACAACGTATTCGGTTTTTATCATTACAGAATAGATGCGTTTAACGATGTTTTTTAGAAAATCTATGTTACGGTCTTGGGGTTCGATATGGCGTTCCCAATCCCATTGGTCTACATAGAGCGAATGGAGGTTGTCGAGTTCCTCATCGGGACGGATGGCGTTCATATCGGTGTAGATTCCGTAGCCGCTCTCGATATTATAATCGGCGAGGGTCAGGCGTTTCCACTTGGCAAGCGAATGAACCACTTCGGCTTTTTGGTCGCCAAAATCCTTGATAGGGAACGTAACAGGACGCTCCACGCCGTTGAGGTCGTCGTTGATGCCGGTTCCCTTCAACACAAAAAGGGGCGCGGTAACACGGCGAAGTTTAAGTTCTGCCGAAAGGCTGCTCTCAAAAAAATCCTTGATTCTCTTGATACCCAACTCGGTTTGTTTCAAATCGAGAATGGGTTTGTAATGTTCGGGTTTGATAAGTTTTCCCATAATTGCATAAAAAATTTTGTCGCCGTAAAAATAGGCATTCGCCGATTAAAAACAAAAAAAATTATTTTCTCTCCTTTGGCGATTAAGAAAATCACGTATTCAACACATCTCAGCAAGATTTTTTTCTATACGCATTTTTTTTTTTAAAATTTTCTCCATTTTACTGTAATATTTTGGAAATTTGGTTGTCTATTGGAAAACAAACATTATAAAAAAACTAAAAAATGAAAAAATTGCTATTAATTTTAACCGCTATCCTATTGCCGCTAACGATGTTGGCGCAGGACGAAATGCCTTACAAAATCAAACATTACGCCGACAAAATCAAAGATAATGGCAAAAGCCTTGAAAAAGAGGAATTTTCGATAAAACCGGCGATTGTAAAGGGTAAGATATATAATTTTAATCCGCAAGTGGTTAACACACAAGACAAGATGATTGCGAAAATTTATATCATCAACCCCTTTTATGGACAAGAGTGTGTTGCAGTAGAGTTGAACCCCGACCACACTTTTGAAATCAAAGTGCCGATGACTGTTAAGTATCAAACTGTAACCTTGGATATTGATTCGTTTTTCTATGGATTAGTTGTTTGTGCCGCAGGCAAAACCATCGAGATAAGTTTTGACGTCAACGATATTACTCAACATCAAAAACTGATTCCCTATTTTGCTGGTGAGAACGTGGATTTGAACTACGCCCTCAACTTGCCCTTTTATGATAAGTTTAAAAAAGAGTTGATTTACAACAACGACACTATGAGAAAAGCAGCCACTTTTACAATGTTGGAGTACAAAAAATACATTTTAGACGGTCACGAACGATATAGCAAAATGGTTGATACAATGCACATTACCAAACGCGCCAAAGAATATATGCACCTTATGTTGAAATACCAGACAGCGGAAATTCTTTCGAGGGCGTTTAGAGATTTGAAAATATGGAGAGAACAATTCAACGTGGCCTGCGCCAATCCACAATTTCAGGATGATATCAATAATTATTACAATTACCCAAAAATTCTTGACATTGACCATATTATGATGTTTTACACATACGATATGATTCAAATCTTTAATATTTGGAATTGGTTTGGTGATGGTAGGATTTTTTTGGAGAACGAGAAATTCTCCAAATCTGATCTCAACAAACGAGACGTTTTTCAATACATGGTGGATAATATGTTATTCGATGGACATTTGACGGTTAAAGAGAAAGACATTGCAGATGCAATTGTAGAGAAAATGAAGAAGAAAGACACCACGCGCACTGACGAGGAGATTGCTTTTATTAAAACAGTAGAAGATTATATTGAAAAACATAATCAAAAGGTAACGGAAGAATGGAAGGCTGCTTGTGGCGGTGAGGGTTATTTTTGTGATTTTGGCAAGTTGTATGATATTTGTTACAATTATATACCCAAAGGCATCCCAGTTCCTGATGAATTGGTAACAGAAATTGAAAAAATGTCCAACCCGTTTTACGCCAAATACGTCAAGGCAAAAAACGCTGAAATTCGTGGAGAAACAGAGGCAGAAAATGAACGAGGCGGATATTATGCTCACAAGGAAGGTGAAAGCGTTGCTGATTCGCTGTTGGTAGAATTGTTGAAAGACAACCAAAACAAAGTGGTTTTGATAGATTTTTGGAACACTTGGTGCGGTCCCTGTCGTGGCGCAATTAAGGATATGGAGCCGATGAAGGCAGAGTTTGAAGATAAAGATGTAGTATTTATGTATTTGGCGGATATGACTTCGCCCGAAAATGAATACAACGAACTGATACCTACTATCAAAGGTCTGCACCACCGTCTTCCCAATAGCGACGTGGACGCTCTAAAACGGAAATGGGGTTTCACTGGCATCCCCGCCTATGTTCTTATTGGCAAAGACGGTATGGTAAAGGATTTCGGCGGATATGGAACAGATTATTTCAGGCAGAAGATTAATGCAGAATTGGAGAAATAATGCTTTTTCCATATCTTTGCGGACAAATATTTACTTATGGAAAACCAAAACTACATTCAATATCCCGATATGATGGCGGGACGAAAAATTCTCTATGTTCACGGATTTGCCTCGTCGGGCGCTAGCGGAACTGCCAAAAGCCTCCGAATACTTATGCCTAACGCCGAGGTGATTTCACCCGACATGCCCGTTAGCCCGCTAAAAGCAATGGATCTGCTCCGCAATATCTGCGACACCCAAAAGCCCGACCTTATTATCGGCACGTCGATGGGTGGACTTTACACCGAGCAACTCTATGGTTTTAACCGCATTTTGGTGAATCCCGCGTTTCAAATTGGCGAAACCCTCAAAACTCTCCACGGTATGGGCAAGCAAAAATGGCTCAACCCTCGCGATGATGGCGAAACCGAATTTTGGATTACACAAACCGAGGTGGACGAGTTTAAACAGGTGATGGCTAATAGTTTCTCGCAAATCAATGTGGAGGAGCACCGCAATCTTGTTTACGGACTTTTTGGCGATAAAGACCCTCTTGTGCATACTCACGACATTTTTGCAGCGCATTATATGAATGCAATTTGGTTTGACGGCGAACACCGGCTCAACGATTCTATCTTGCTCAATTCGGTGATTCCCGTTATCCATTGGATCGACGACAAACTCAACAACCGTCAGCGGCCTATTCTCTATATCGACCTCGACGAAACGCTCGTAGACTATCACAACGGCATCCACAAATGCACCGAGGCAGAGTTGAAACAATACGAGGGACGCATTTGGGATATTCCGGGTTATTTTTCGAGGCTTGAACCTATGCCGAGCGCAGTTAAGGCGTTTCGACAACTTTCGCTCAAATACGACACCTATATATTATCGTCGGCACCGTGGGGCAATCCATCGTCGTGGACCGACAAGATGCTTTGGGTGCAAAAATGGCTCGGCGTGCCAGCATTCCGCCGCCTGATACTATCGCACCACAAAAACCTCAACTACGGCGACTATCTCATCGACGACCGCATCCACAACGGTGCCAAAGATTTTATGGGCGCATTTCTCCAATTCGGCGAAGCCCCCTACAAAACTTGGGACGATGTGTTGGAGTTTTTTAGTCATATCGAGGGGTGAGTAATTGTCGCTTGTTTTTTGAGAATCTTTTTCTAATTTTGCAGCACCTTAATGCGGGAATAGCTTAGTGGCAGTAGCAACGGAAAATTCTTAAACTTTGTTTTAAGAGTTTTCAGAAAGTTAGTTGCGTAAATCTCCAATGGTTAGAGCACACACAGTCGGTCATTAATTATTATGGTGTGAAGACACGAGTTCGAATCTTGTTTCCCGCTCTTTTTCTCATCCCCATTCTTAATTATCCCCTCCAAAAATTTACCTACTTTTGGTGATTGTGCGCTGTTTTATCTGCCTGTAATTTTGCGGCGAATCTAATTACAGATAGAGATGAACAAACTAATTCTTTTAATAACAGCGGCTATATTATTAGTTTCCACCGCAAATGCCCAAGACGACACTACTTATCAAAAAATCCGTGTCGGAAGTTATGGCGAAATTCTTGGTTCGTGGCAAAATTATGGATTAAACCGTTGGACAGGTTCGCCTAAGGGCAATTCTGAGATAAATCACGCACAGATTTCGATTCCCCGTTTTGTATTGGCTATTGATTACAAATTTAATCCCAAATGGATTCTCGGGGCAGAAATTGAATTTGAAGCAGGCGGCACAGGCACAGCAATGGAGATGGAAGCCGGCAGCGGAAGCGAAAACGGCGAATACGAAACCGAAATGGAAAAGGGCGGCGAGGTGGCTCTCGAACAATTCCACATCACTCGCAAAATTGTGGACGCTTTTAATATTAAGGTGGGACATATTGTTCTGCCTGTGGGACTTACCAACGCTCACCACGAACCAATCAATTTTTACACCACATTCCGTCCCGAAGGCGCAACTACCATAATGCCTTGCACTTGGCACGAAACAGGTATTGAGTTTTTCGGCTCGTTTGGCGGTGGATTTGCAAAATTCGACTATCAGGCGCAGATTGTGGCAGGTCAAAACCCTCTCGGTTTTAGCCGTTACAATTGGATAAAGGGCGGTCGTCAGGGATTCTTTGAGGCAGATAATTTTACCCGTCCGGCTTACGTTTTGCGACTCGATTACAACGGTTTGCCCGGACTAAGACTCGGATACTCAATGTATTACTGCCACGATGCAGGCAAAAATTGCGACCGTCTGAATACTTTCAACAGCAACGACCCTATCAATATTTCAATATATTCTGTTGACGCTCAATACAAAAACAAATTTGTAACATTCCGAGGAAGTTTTCTCAGCGGTAATCTCACCGAGGTGCTGTTTATCGACAAAACCATACGCACATACTCCAACAAATCGGGTTACAGCCGCACTCCCAACGTTGCCAAAAACGCACTTAATTACAATTTTGAACTTGGCGTTAATTTAAAAAATACTTTCAATGGCGGCGACAAATTTCCTAACATTCAACCATTTGCCCATTACGAATATTATAATCCGCAAGAAAAAGGCGAGCAACTCCAACTTATGGACGACCGCTGCCAAGTGAACTATTGGACGTGGGGTTTGAACTATTTCGCCCTTCCCAACCTCGTAATCAAGGCGGATTACACATACCGAAAAATAGGTACTGACGAGATGTTTAAAAACACCAAATCTTCTTTCAACAACGAAAACGAATTCTGCATTGCCATTGCATACGTGGGGTGGTTTTGGCAGAAGTAATTCATAATACATAATTCATAATTCGTAATTAATTAAAACACAATATAAAATGAAAAAAAGAGCATTATTCGCTGCCGGACTTTTAGCGTTCGGCGCAGCAACATTCACCGCCTGCAAAGACGATGAAGAAGAACCATTAGCCAATATTTCTGAAAACGAGGCTGTTAACACTGAGTACAACTCTTCGTACGCAAAACAATGGGGCAACTATATGCGCGTTGTGGCTACCCTCTTGAAGACCGACTCAGACAACCTCTACAATTATTGGAACACCGCATACGACGGTGGCGACAGTTACGCAAAACGCTTCCTCGGATACACCGGAGCTGGTTTTCAATCGTCGAAAGACTGTGTAGAACAGATTATTGACGGTTGTGTAGACATTGCCGGCGAGGTTGGCGACTCAAAAATCAAGGGTCCTGTTGACACTTGGAACAGCGGCAAACACGACGATGCAGTTCTCCAAGTAGAATCTTGGTTTTCGTGGCACTCTCGTGTCGATTTTTCTAACAACATTGCCTCTATCAAAAATGCATACTACGGTTCGCTCGACGGCGTGGTAAATGCAAATTCTATCTCAAAGGTTATCAACGGCAAAAACGCTGAACTTGATGCCAAGGTGATTGCAGCCATCAAGGGTGCTCAGGATGCTATTTTGGCAATTCCTCAACCCTTCCGCAACAATCTTGGAAGTGCCGAGGCTCAGGCTGCTATCGAGGCTTGCGGAGAACTCAGCGATGTTTTAGACAAAGAATTAAAATCGTACATCGACAACAATCTTGCCGATTACAATTGGGATGCCGTTCTTAATCAATATGTTAACGGTGTTATTCTTCCCACTTATAAAAGTCTGTCAGAAAAGAACACCGAACTTTACAACGCAGTAGTGGCTTTTGAGAAAAACCCCTCAAACGAAGGTTTCAGCAAATGTGCCGACGCTTGGCTTGCAGCACGCAATCCTTGGGAATCGAGCGAGGCTTTCCTCTTTGGTCCTGTTGCCGACAAGGGTCTCGACCCCAATATGGACTCATGGCCTCTCGACCTCAGCGGTATCGTAAAAATCTTTAACACAGCATCTTGGGGCGAACTCGAATGGAGTGGCGATTATGAAGAAATCCCCGAAGGTGAAGAAGGTAGCCAAAACGCTCAAAACATCGAATCGGCTCAGCAATTGCGTGGTTTCCACACTTTGGAATACTTGATTTTTAAAGACGGAAAGGCAAGAACAATTCACTAATAGCTGACATTTTTTTAAAGAATATTATAACGGTGGAGGCTTTGTGTCTCCTCCGTTTTTGTGCATTTATACAATGGATTTAATAACTAAAATAGCGATAACCTGCGTTGCGGCAGTCACTTTAACAGCCTGCGACAACGACGACGGCATCGAAATCGACGAATTTGAAATTCCCGAAGGATTTTCACTTTCGGCGGGAACTTCTACGGTCTGCCTTTCGTCATCGTATGCGTTTGATACTCAGGCTAAATGGGTTTCGGGCAAATACACCTCGCGTTTCAACAATGGCGACAACCTTTACGACAATCCGCTTGCTTCGTCGCAAAGTCAGGGCGGCTTGGGACCCGTGTACGCGGGATATTCGTGCGGAAGTTGCCACCGAAACGCTGGACGCACCGAGCCTACCACGTGGAGCAATCTCGGCAGCGGAAACTTCGGTTTTTCGTCAATGCTGATTTACATTACACGAAAAAACGGTTCGTTTTTCCAAGATTATGGCCGTGTGGTTCACGACAATGCGATTATGGGCGTTAAACCCGAAGGCAAACTCAAAGTGGAATGGAAATTTGAGGATTTTGAATTTCCCGACGGCGAAAAATACCAACTCGCCCGCCCCGAATACACCATCACCGAATGGTACGCCGACTCTATCGCCCCCGAAGACCTTTTCTGCACCGTCCGCATACCGCTCCGACACGTGGGAATGGGTTTGATGATGGCTATCGACCGCACTGAAATTGAGCAACTTGCAGCCCGCAGCAATTATCCCGAATATGGAATTTCGGGCAAGGCAAACTACATCAAGGAGCGCGGGAAACTCCAACTCGGTCTCTCCGGCAACAAGGCTCAGCACGCCGACCTGACAGTAGAACTCGGTTTTTCGTCGGATATGGGCGCCACCAACAGCCGTTTCCCCGAGGAGATTTGCGAAGGTCAGGCTCAAATGGCTCAGGCAACGTCGGCTATGGGCATCACTTACCATCAGTTGGACGTTACGTCGCAGCAAATGGAAGATGTTGACCTCTATATGCAATGCCTTGGAGTACCCGCCCGCCGCAACGTCAACGACCCTGTGGTAAAGCGCGGCGAGGAGATGTTTTATGCCGCAGGATGCCATCTGTGCCACGTTACAACGCTTCACACACAGCCGCAAGGTTCTGTGCTGTTGAATGGTACGCGGATTCCGTGGCTCGGCGGACAAACCATCCACCCGTATTCTGATTTCTTGCTTCACGATATGGGCAGCGAGATTATGGGCGTTGGACTCAACGATAATTATGTCAGCGGCTTAGCACGAGGCAACGAATGGCGCACCACACCGCTTTGGGGTGTTGGCTTGCAAAAAATCGTAAACGGACACACATATTTTCTCCACGACGGACGCGCCCGCAATTTCACCGAAGCCATAATGTGGCACGGCGGCGAAGGCGAAGCCTCCAAAAACCTCTTCGCCAAAATGCCAAAAGAAGACAGGGAGGCATTAGTAACATTTTTAGAGAGTTTGTAAATAAATAATCATCAACGAATTAAACTAATTAAAACGAAGAATAATTATGAAAATAATTAATAAAAACGCAAGTATTTTTATTAATACGAATGTAACGAATACATTTTCAGTGTATTAGTTTAATTCGTTGATAAAAAACATAAAAAGATGAAAAAGATATTTTTGATAACAATACTATCTGCTGTAACGCTCACAGTTTCAGCGCAGACCGAAGATACCGACAATGGCGTTGTGTCGCTTGCCGGACGTGAAGGTTTTTCAATTAAATCTAAGAAAGGCGATTTTGTTTTCAAGCCTTACACCTTGATTCAAACCGCCGCAAAATACAATTGGTACGACGACGAGGGTCTCGACAAGGCTTATAATCAAGACAATGTAATGAACTCGGGTTTTGCAATTCCGTATGCAATCCTTGGTTTCACAGGCAAGGTTTACGACAGAATTTCGTTTAACCTCAGCATTAATGCCGCCGGTTCGGGCGGAGCACTTTTGCAACAGGCTTGGTTCGACGTAAAGGCCAGCAATGCACTCAGTTTCCGCGTTGGAAAATTCAAAACTCCCTACACCCACGCCTACCTCACCACTTTGGGCGAAACTCTTCTTCCCTGCGTGCCTACATCGCTGACAACCAACGTGATAATGCCTCACGTTTTGAACGCCGTAAACCCCTCAATCGGCACAGGTTTCGACCTTGGTGTAATGGCTCACGGACTTGTGGCAAACAACAAATTCAGTTACGAAGCCGGCATTTTCAACGGCACGGGCGCAAGCGTAAATTCCGCCACCAAGACCCTCAGCGACGACATCAAGGGACTTCCGTCGCTTCTCTATGCAGGTAGAATTGCGGTAATGCCGTTTGGCTATATGCCTTCTACTCAGGGAAATCCCAACAACCTCAACGACCAAAAAATGATTATCGCACTCTCTGCCAACACCAACATCGAGAGCGAGAGCGAAAGCACCAACGACAGCCGTTTTGGATTTGAATTTGCCTATATGAAAAACCGCCTCTACATCGCTGCCGAGGCATATATGATGCACGTGGGATTCACCGACCGTCAAAAAATCGACGATACTTTCAACTATTGGGGCGGATACGCTCAGGCTGGATATTTTGTGGCTAATCAGTGGCAAGTGGCTGCACGTTACGACTTTATGGACCGCAACGCCACCTCTGAGGACGGCATTATCAATATGCCCGCCTTTGGTTTCAATTATTTCATAAAAGACACCAACCTCAAACTCCAAGCAATGTATCAGTATATGGGTCGCACGGGTCACGCCACGCAACTCGACCGCGACAACGACGACCTCGGTCTCGCAACCCACTCTGTTACAGTAATGTTGCAATATGCTTTTTAATTTTTTTCAACAACGAATTAAACGAAAAAAATAATAAATATTATCTTAGATTATATAAGTATGAAATAGTTTTCTTTTTAATTTGAAAAGTATTTGTTTAATTCGTTTAATTCGTTGTTAAAATAAAAAATAATAGAAATGAAAAAGATATTATACATAATTACATTTTTTTTGTTAGCCGCTTGCGACGACGGCGACATAATTGAAAATTACACTTTTCAGCAAGAAGGAATCAAAGTTTCGGTTGATGCAACTATCAGCGGCTTAGACTCTTGGCCTGATGGTTACAGCGTTACGCTTTCAGGATTTTCATTGGCTGTAAACGACAAAACCGCCGCCGCAGAATATTCCGAAATTTCAAAACAGATTATCAACAACGGCAACGGCTCTACGCACATCACTCTCGGCGGTATTCCTCAGAGTGTCAACTATGTGGAAATCACCATTTTGAACCGCATCCGTCAGCGTGTAGTAACACTTTGGCAAAAAGAACTCTCCAACGACGACAAAAGCTCTCGCGACACTTTGAAAATCGATGCAGGCACCATCAACGCCGGAATGTTCAACTACATTCAAAATGAATATTTCAACAATTCGTGCGCCAACTGCCACGGACTTGGCGAACACGCCGCCGCAGGACTTTTTCTCACCGAAGGCAAAAGTTACGCCGCATTGGTAAACGAAAAATCAGCCAAACGCGCCGACCTCAACCTCGTTACCCCTGGCGACACAGCCAACAGCGTCCTCCACAAAATCCTCAAAGGCGAGTTCCCCGAAGTTAAACACAACCACTCCGACAAATTAGACCTCGAACAAGACCGGATTTTGATAGACAATTGGATATTGAGCGGCGCGGGGGAGGAATAAAAAAAACGTTGTTTTTTATCCCCATTTTTGATGGTTGCGACCTGCGGACTATACCTAATTTTAGGTATTTTCCGCGTTCACTTGTTGGTTTCGTATCAAAATGTTAACTTTGCACCGTGATAAAAAAAGGCGTAAAGCAATGAAAAACTTAAAGATGTACGAATCCGGCGATAAGATGGTAACGCTCATCAAAGATAATTACAGCGTATTGCAGGCGTTGGGTTCTTTTGGAATAAACCTCGGCTTCGGCGACAAGACTGTGAGCGAGACTTGCAAACTCAATGGCGTAGACACCTACACTTTTCTTGCCGTGGTAAATTACACTATCAACAATTCGACTAATTTTGAAAACGATGATAAAATCAGCGTGTCTACGCTGCTGCATTATTTAAAGGCAAGCCATACGTATTACCTTGATTTTCAGTTACCTTTTATCCACCGCGAACTAAAAGAAAGCATCAGCGACGGCGACCCGCTCGGCAAACTGATTATGAAAATTTACGACGAATACGCTCAGGAAATCCGCCGCCATATGAAATACGAGGAAAAAACGCTTTTCCCATACGTAGAATCGCTTTTGGAGGGCAATCCACTGCCAAATTACAACATTGAAACTTTCTCGAAGCACCACGAACAGACCGACCAAAAACTTCGCGAGTTAAAACTAATGATAATTAAGTATTTGCCGTCGGACGCTCATCACAACCACCAACTTACGGCAACGCTTTACGATATTTTTAACAACGAGGAATGGCTGCGGCATCACGCCGACGTGGAGGATCACATTTTTACACCTGCTATCAAGCGTTTAGAACGTTTAACAGAACAAAAAGACACCTCTAAAAACATCTCGTCGATGGTTTTCAACGGAAATCAGGAGAACGGCGAGACACTTTCCGACCGCGAAAAGGATGTAATCATCGGCGTAGTGCAAGGTCTTCAAAATAAGGAGATTGCCGACAAACTCAACATTTCGGTTCACACTGTAATAACTCACCGCCGCAACATTGCCCGAAAACTCCAAATCCATTCGCCCGCCGGCTTAACTATATATGCCATTGTCAATGGGTTAGTGGATATTTCGAGTGTTAAACTTTAACGTATTTTTACTGCGATAATAATAAAAGAATGAAATTTAAACAATATATAACCGAACACACAGTAGCAAAAACCTCTGAATTTAACGGCGAAATTCACGCCATTGTAACAGTAAATGATGCATCGCTAACTTTTGCCGAGCAATTGCGGTCGGTGAGCACAGAAATTGTTGCAATACTTATGAAACACAATGGCTATGTGCCTGTTTTTATGCGTCTTTTGCTCTCCGACGCTGCCAATCAGGCAGAAACGGCTGTTAACGAAATACGCAAAATTTCGGGCAATGCCGCCGTTGCCTACATTCAACAACCTCCTTTGAATGGTGCAAAAATCGCTGTCCTCGCATATCTCCGCCAAGAAGTTGAAATAGAGCGTGTTGATAATTATACTGTGAAGTTTTCGAAAGATGGACTCTCGCATTATTTTACTGCCAATGTGGTTAATCCAATTGCCAACACCTACGATGAAACCAAACGTCAGTTGGAATATCTCGAAAATATGCTAAAAACCAACAACTTGAATATAGCAGACAACTGCATCCGCACGTGGTTTTATGTTCAAAACATCGACGTAAACTATGACGCAGTGGTGAGAGCCCGTCGTGATAATTTCAATGAAAATAATCTAACAGTTGACACTCATTACATCAGTAGCACAGGCATTTGCGGTCGCTTTGCCGATAAAAATGTTACCTCAGTAATGGACGCTTATTGTGTTGGAGGAATAAAGCAAAACCAAATTAAATTTCTCTACGCTGCCGACCATCTCAACCGCACTTCCGACTATGGAGTTACCTTTGAGCGTGGCACTGCCGTAGATTTTGCCGACCGTCGTCTTGTAATAATCTCAGGCACAGCATCTATCAACAACAAAGGTGCAATAGTTGCACCTGGCGACATCAAAGCGCAGACCCTCAGAATGATAGAGAATGTAAAAGCATTGCTCAACGAAGGTGGAGCATCGTTTGATGATATTGCGCACATAGTTTGTTATCTTCGCGATACGGCTGATTACAACGTGGTTAAGACAATTTTTGAAGCAACATTTGGCGAAGTGCCCTTTGTAATAACCCTCGCCCCCGTCTGCCGTCCGGGATGGCTTATAGAGATGGAGTGTATGGCTATTGCAAAACGATAACATTTATATAAATGCGTAACATTTTAAAAATCACAATATTGTCGACATTCATAGCCGTGCTTATCTCAATGGCAGTGGCAACATTTTTTACTCAATCGTTTGCCGACGAACATTTTTATTCCACCGCGTGGTTTTGTGGATTGTGGGCAGTTCTGGCGGCTGGGTCGTTGGTGGTTTTCATCAAAAAACTTTATAAAAAACTGCCAGTATTTCTATTTCATATCTCATTGGTAATCATATTATTGGGTGCATTATTAACTCACCTTACAAGCAAGGAGGGAATGTTGCATCTTCGCGAAAACAAAAGCGCAGATTATTTTGTGCTCAAAGAAAATATGTGGAAAGAAAACCTCGGTTTTGAGATGAAATTGGATAGTTTTCTCATCAAAAATTATCAGGGAACAACAATGCCGCAAGATTTTGAGAGTTATATCACAGTAAACAACAATGAAAAATCCGTTATTTCTATGAACAATATTTATAAGAAAAACGGTTACAGATTTTATCAAACAAGTTTCGACGAGGATTATCAAGGCACCATTCTTTCAGTAAATTACGACCCTTATGGCACACCACTTACATACTTAGGTTATGTGCTTTTTGCATTATCAGGATTGTGGATGCTGTTTTCAAAGCGTGCTGATTTTCTGAATCTTTTGAAACATCCTGCACTCAAAAAAGGCGGATTGTTTGTGGCGTTAATTTGTATAAGCATAAATGCCAATTCGCAGACAAAAAAAATTCCAACAATTTCGTTTGAAGAATCAGACAAAATATCAACAAAACAGATTGTTTATAACGGACGTATCGCACCGTTCAATACAATGGCAAGAGATTTTGTATCAAAGATTTACGGCAAACCAAGTTATTACAATCTCACAGCCGAACAGGTAGTTTGCGGATGGATTTACCGCCCCGAAGTTTGGAAAGACGAAAAGATGATTCTCATTAAGGATAAGGCTCTGCAACAGCAACTTGGCGTGGAAAAATATGCATCGTTTGCCGACTTTTTTGATGAAAACGAAAACTACCGCCTCAATACAGTAGAAGTTACAAAAGCCGTGCGCGAAACCGACGAAAAAATCGGCTTGATTCTTATGCTTACAAGCGGAAAATTATTTCAAGAGTCCGACGTAAAAATCTCAGAATCAAAAATTAACGCCGAAATATTTTACAATAAAATCAACTTTGCCAAAATCCTTTTTATGGCAAATCTCACCATCGGATTTTTGGCGTTTTTGATAATGATTGTTGCCAAAAAATTTCCAATAAAAGTGTTCAAAACGTTAAGAATTTTGTTGGTAATTTCATTGATTTTTGACCTCTGCGGATACATTTTGCGGTGGTATATTTCGGGGCGAGTTCCAATGGGCAACGGCTACGAGACAATGCTATTTATGTCGCTAATAATTATGATATTAGCATTGATTTTTGGCAACAAAATCAAGATACTCACACCCTTTGGATTTTTGATTTCGGGCTTTACACTTTTGGTGGCGTGGCTTGGTCAGCGAAATCCGCAGATTACGCAATTGATGCCGGTATTAAATTCGCCGATTCTTAGTGCGCACGTTTCCACAATTATGATTGCATACGCGCTGTTGGCGTTCACGTTTTTCAATGGAATTTTCTCGTTTTTCATAAAAGACGATGAAAAACTCACTCAACTCACCGTCCTCAGCCGCATAATGCTCTATCCCGCTGAAATTCTGTTAGGTATAGGCATTTTCTTGGGTGCAGTTTGGGCAAATATCTCATGGGGACGATATTGGAGTTGGGACCCGAAAGAGACTTGGGCATTGATTACCTTTATGGTTTATGCCGTTGGGTTTCACCGCTTTTCGCTCAAATTTCTGCAAAACAGTCGTCGACTGCATCTATTCTTCGTTCTTGCATTTCTCACGGTTTTGATGACCTATTTTGGTGTAAATTATTTCCTCGGCGGAATGCACAGTTATGCAAATGGGTGATATCAAATCAAATAATCTCCAACAATTCTTACAGTAGATTTTCCACCAAAAAGGACTTTGTTGTCTACGTATTTGAGTTTTACAGCGTTGAAAATACGGTCGTTGCCACCTTGTTCGATGGTGATTGGGTGTCCGTCCCAAAGTTTTTCACTCAAAAGATAATTTGCAAAAGCACTGTTGCCCGACCCTGTTGCGGGGTCTTCTAAGTATCCGAATTTGGGTGCAAAAACACGAGTGTGGGCAAAGTTGTCGGGCGATGCTGTATTCATTGAAAAACAGAGTGTTATATCGTAGCCATTTTTTAAACTAAACTCTTTAAGAGACATTTCGTCAGGGTAAACAGAAATTTCGGTTTCAAAATCTTCAATAGGCACTATGAGAGTTCGCAAACCAGCATCAATGATGCGAACGGGCAATTTTTTTGATATTGCACCGGCTGGCAAATTCAATGCTTTTTCGATATTTTCGTTGGTAATATTCATAGAAATTTCTATCGGGTCAGGAGCCGTAATATAAACAGAATCTTCGGTGTCGATAGCGTTAAAAACTTCTATGATTCCTTTACGGTTGGTTTCGGCTTTGATAACAGGTTTTGCACGCAATTCGGGGTTGTCTTTTACCATAGGATACATGGTGGCAATAGTTCCGTGTCCGCAAAATTCCACCTCACATTCCGACGAATAATATGTAAGTTTGCAGTCGGCAACCGAAGAATTATCAACAAAAACCATTTCCATTACAAAACCCTTATGCTCTTTTGCCACCGACTGCATTTGGTCGGGTGTGAGAGGGTTTCCGTTGGTAAAAACGCATGCGGCAGGGTTTCCAAGCGAATCTCCCGCAGTAAAGGCATTACTTTTGATGTACTTGTATGATTTCATAGTAAAACTATTAAATTAATTCATCTAAACTAATTATTTCGCAACCTTTGCTTTGATAATAATTAAGCATTTCGTCTATTTTGTTAAGGTTGTAACTCGTTATGCAATTGGATATTACAGTAACTTTATAGCCTGTTTTCCTCATATTAAAACAGGTAGATTTTACACAAGCGGTGGCATCAGCACCTGCAATATAAAAATCTGTTATGTTGTTGGTTTTGATAAAATCGGCGAACTCGTTGCTTGTAAGGGCATTTGCGCGAGTTTTCACAAAAATATTATCTGAAACAATATTCATTTCGGGAACAAGTTCCGCGCCCTTAGTTCCGGCTTTAAAGGTTCTCACTAAGGGCATAGTGTTGTGATGTTTGATATACACAATGTGCATACCTTTATTTTTCGCCCAATCAATTGCGGCGTTTACATTGTCGATAATATCTTTGTAATGCTTTGATATATCGTTTTGTAGGTCTATTACTACGAGTGCTGTGGTGTTCATATTGTTTTGATTAAATTATTTACTGTAATTGTCCGGGCAAAACTTTTTTCTCCTTTGGTGGGAATGTTGCCTCGTATGCTGCAAATTCTTCGGGAAACTCATCGGCAACAAAGTAACCTTTTGGCGGACAATATGTTGCTTCTATTCCATTTAAAAATCCGGGAATAAGTTCCTGAGCAAGAAAATACGGCACGTCGCAATCTTTGGGTTCGGCGTGGTAATGAATTTTTAGTTTGCTGGCAAGGTCGAAACCGGCGTGTTTGTAAAACTCGATATTTCCCTCCATACAGAGAAACGCAACGCCCATTGCCTTAGCCTTTTCGAGCGCAAAATTCAATAACTTTAACCCATAACCTTTGCGTTTATAGCCGGGGAGAATGCTGATTGGGCCAAAAGTCCAACTCGGAATCTTAGAGCCGTCGTCTTTTACGAGTTCAGCCTTAGAAAACATAATGTGTCCGATAATTTTGCCATCCTCCTCCATCACAAAATCGAGTTCGGGAATGAAATCGGGATTGTTTCTATATTTGTGCAGTACAAAATGTTCGGTGCAGCCGGGACGATATACGTTCCAAAATGCCTCGCGGGTAAGGTTTTCTACCTCGCGGTAATCGTTAGGTTGTTCGTTTCTGATATTCATTTTATTTATTCTTTATTAAATGTAATTGCATAAAACACACATCATATATGCCAAAATGTTTTTTTTGTTATAAATAAGCAAGTTAGCAATAGAGCATAGGACAAAAGTGTAAAATTTTTTTACAGTGGTGTAAAAAAATTTTACAGTTGGGAAGATATAAATAAGTAAAAAAATTGCTACGATATGATAAATGGGTGTAATACTTTTCTATTTTTGTGGTCGATAATTCGTAACTAAATCTAAAAATATGTAATTATGAGACACACATTATTATTTACAGCCGCCATCTCAGCAGCAATGGCATTTTCGGCTTGCAACGGCGGCGAAAAAGCACAATCCTCCGACGGAATGGTGATAATCGATGTAGATAATCCGCCTAACAAAGAGTTGCCGCCCTTCGACCAACTTATCGACACTATGTATCTCATTCCTTTACAGAATGATACGGCGTTAATCAAACAAGTATTTTACACCATAAAAGCGGGTGAAAGAATATTTGTGGCGGATGCTCCATTCATTACAAGCGAACCAGTAAAAATTTACGACGCCAATGGCAATTTTGTAAAAGAACTCCATCAGGGTCAAGGTCCGGGAGAAATTGATCAATATACAGATATGTTTTTTGACTATAAACGTCAAAATCTTATAGTTTCAAATGGACATTTTTGGTCGTTTTTTGATTGCGACGGCAATTTTATCGATAAGGTCAACATACCTTTCAATTATGGCAATTGTTTAAGACTTGGTGACGAATATGTGTTCTATACCTTTGATAATATGTTGAACGATAGCATAAAAACAAGATTTTTTGTTACCGATTTAAATTTCAATATTTTGCAAAAGCAATTTCCGTATGAGCGGATCGATGGGCCATGTTTAATTAATCCTCTCGAAATCGTTTTAGCCGACAATCATATTGCCGTTATGCGCGACACCATATATTATTATCAAAATTCAAAACTCACTCCGGCTATCTATTTTAAATACGACAAACGGCTTAATTATTCGATGCTTAAAGGAGATTTGATGAATATGGACAAAACTGATGGCTACTATGCAGATTTGTTTTTAGAAAACAGTGGAACAGCCATCTACAAAATGTCTAATCTGTATCAAAAAGAATACAAAAAGGTTGTATTCTCCAAAAAATCAGGCAATTATTTGGTTATAACAAACAAAAATAAAACCTCCGAACCGTTTTTTGCAGCAACGGAGGAGGTTTTAGATGATTATTTTTCATTGACTATCAATGAAAATAATTACGAAAAGTATCAAGAAGAGATAACTCCGCTGCTGAGCAACCACGACAAGGAGATTCTCTCATCATACAATCCCGACAACAATCCCATAATAGTGATGTTTAAGTTTAAGGATTTTTGATTTAAGCCACTAACCACAATACCAACTGAGCATTAGTTAATTAGGGGGGACTTATATAAGTCTCCCCTAAATTATTGTAAAAAAAAGCAAAAAATATTTGGAGATAGCACAGATAAGTACTATATTTGGAATGGAAAAAAGAGAAACCATGGAAGAAGGAAACTGTGCAGAAGATAACCCTGAGTCCATATCGGATAATGTTTCAAATGAAGATGGCACAAACCATCAAAACAAAGACACCGATAATACCATCAATCAGGATATACCTGTATATATATCTTATGCGAGCGAAGATGAAAGTAAACAATCTTTTACAAAAACCAAAAAAGGCAAAAAGAATAAAACCAAATATGTGGAAGATTTGTGCGAAAGTCTTACATCCAGAAATATCAACGTTTTAATATATCAAACAGCAGTAGAGGCAGGTGATAATATTGAACTGTTTGAGAGACAAATTGGTGATGCTAAAATAATTATTGTCATATTGAGCGATAAATATTTTACATCACCGCATTGCATGTACGAATGGACCCTTATTCATAAGCACACTCTTGGCAAAAAGATCATCTATGTTAACTTTGACAACGAGACACCCATTAAAAAAATATATGGTATTATAATTCAAGAATGGGATTTCACCAATCCAGAATACAAGAATTCATTATACGACAGATGGGCGGACTACATGAAACAATGTGTTGATAGATACAACAAAAGAAATAACGCCTATCCCGCCATAGTACAACGTGCCTTTAGCAATTGGTTTTATTTGGAAGAATTAAATAATGTTTTGCAAAAAGTTACGGATAATAGCACCCTCAAAGCATCAGACGACAATACTATCACAAACATCACCAATACTGTGGAAAAATACATAATCCGATACAATACTGGTAATGATGACCCGGAATTGGACAATAAGATTACAAAGGCTATTTGGAAAAAATCAGTATTGGTGGTAGGTGATAATATATTGAAGTACAGATGTGCCGACAACAAAAATAATATTGCCAACATTCAAATTGCCAAAGACGGCAGATTAGGAGACTATTACAATAGCAGATTGTTTGCCGAGGCAATACAAAAAAATAACGACGAAGCCCCAGCTAACATTCGAGAATGGTACGCAATACATTATAATGATAGAGAATTAATCAACAAATTAGAAAAAGACAAAATTCAAAATGGTTCAATCAATTATGAAAAAGAAGTTGCTATTTGTCGCTCTGATTTAGCCACTCTTATTCAGAGCAATTTGTTTGATATCATTGTTTCTATAGGTTATTCTAAGAGCTTGTTTGGCACTGTACAAAAATATACCAACAAAACAATCGCATATTATCAATTAAAAAATGGTGAGATATCAGGCAGCGACGAGAATATTATTTGGGATATGATCGAAGAATACGCTCGCTATACTCATAAAGACGAAGTGAGCACTATTATTAAAAACGCAAAAGAACAATTCAAAAAAAAAGAACAATTCAAAAAAACAAAAGAACAAAACAATATAAAGAATGAGAAGGAAGAAGATGAAATGTTTAATTGCTTCTTAAAGTGTTTTGAACAAAATGTCAAAAACCATTCTTTATATGAATATTTTGAAATTCCTTCCACCAAGGATATCTCTGGGTTAGATAATAGATCATTTATCAAATTGTTGCAAAAAGAAATTACAGATAAAAACAGCGACAAATTAATCTTTATAGATTTGCTCAGATACTCAGGAGCGCAAAACATGATATTCTCCGAAGAGAAAATTGTAAATTTTATAAATACCTGCATCATAGCGCTATACAACTACAACAATAAAAATAATCGACAGCTAAACAACAGATTTGTATTAACACTCGGTACCAATTTCCCAAGTTGGGCTCTGAGATTTATGTGGGAACGGCTAACCAACAACAACGAAAATAGAGAAACCGCACTAATTAGTAATACAATTGTCGACCACAAAACAGACAGGTTGATTACTTCAAACGATGGTCTTATCCTCAAAGACGAGAGTATCGATGCTTTTATGGAAAGATTTACATTCTTAAAAGACAAATACCACAAAGAATGGAAAGAAAACTTCAACAATTGTTTTGTATCATATTTACCTGGAGATGAAAGGGGTTTCAAAGATTTTGTTGATAATTATTTGAACAAAATAGAAAAACTATCCAAGAATGATTTGAAGCTTAATTTTGTCTGGCACAAAAAACAAACGAATACTGATAATAAAGATTATAAACTGAAGATATACTATTTTGACACTACCTCCGCTCATAATTATAATGGCTATGAGCAACACGAAAAAGCAAGTAATTATCAACATTACCAAGACACACCACCTTCTCTTGCTGTTATGAATGGCACAAAAGAGAAATGCTTTGATCCACTTAACCTTGACTTGAATTTCAATTCTAACAATACTATTGAGATAACCAACACAGACGAATACGGTTTGTACAACAAAATTCGGGAAGTACTTAAATTATAAAGCCTATGGGAACCACTAAGAATTCAGAAAGCAAAAGAGTAAATCCTTATATGGGAATTTACACATATACCGAATACGATGAGATGTATTTTTGGGGCAGAAATGAGGAATCATCAGAACTAACCGATATCATTCTCAACACAACCAGTACCATACTCGCCGGATATTCTGGATGTGGCAAATCTTCATTGATTAATGCAGGCATCACCCCGAGGCTAAAGGAGTACAATTTTATCACAATAAAAATCACACCAAAAGAGGTTTTCAACTTAGATAACAGAAACAACTATGCCAGCAAGTTTTGGGAATTAATCAACGAAAGAATCAACGACAAACTTAAAGAATACGAAGACGACATAGTTTGCATCAAAAAAAACAACATAGATAGCAAATACGAGTGTGCAGTATACGACAATATTTCGTTGTGGGACAAACTTTTCTTGCGTATTTTTAAAAAGAGAGGCTTAAAACTATACTTTCTGATTGTTCTTGACCAATTCGAAGAGCTGTTTCAATTAGATTTAAACATCAAGGAGATAAACAGAGTATTCAAAATATATGAAATAATGAGCAACTCATATTCTCCTTATTATGAATACATTGAAGAGATAAGTCAAGGCAGCGAAAAATTATTCCCAACAAAAGAAATCTACGACAAGTACTCAAACGAAAAAACTCTGCACAGATTCCTCATCTCTCTTCGGAAAGAATTTCTATATGATATAGAGTCATATTCAGGACATTATCCTGTACTTGCCCACAACATTTATTATTTAGAAAACCTCGACGACGACCAGGCACGGGATATTATGATGGCTTGCGACGATTTCAAACCAAAAGGCCTATTCGAAGGATTGAATTCATACGAACTTATTAAAACCATCCTAAACAATAAAGAAGATTTTGATGATACCGACAACAAAACAGACTATCGAGTTGACACTATGACATTGTCGGTAGTATTGTATAAAGTGTGGGAAAATTGTTATAATAAATCAATTAACGCTGAAACTGAAGAAATAAGAACAGATTTGTTCCAAAAAGAAGTCATAAATATAAATGATAAAATCAGCGAACTATTTACCAATATCCTTTCCGATTTTTATAACGATAGAATCAAATCTTTAAAACAAGGAAGCGACAAAAGAAATAAAGAAAAAAAGGACTACATCGCAAAAATTCTCGAAAATCGCACCGAATTAAATGTCATCAAAGAAAACCTGCAAACAATTTTCAACAAATTCATAAACAACTGTAATGATAATTGTTCGTACGATGATGAATCCATAGGTCTATACCTCGACAGTGTTTTATATCACGAAAAAATGGAATCATACGCGGATTTAATCAAATATATTCGTTCATCGGTAAATAAAGACACCTACACATGGGAAAATACAAAGTTGGGGAAATTAATTACTAATAATACTAAATCTAACACAAATCATTTAAAACAACACATTGACAATCTTTTCAATAGCAGCAATGATGCTCAACAAGAGCAAGCCGCCATCCATATCAGCAATTACGCATACGGCAAGCTCAACGATAATGAATTAGACGACCGAGGCAGCAATACTAAAAGCATACGGCAAGTTCTAATCAACAATTTAAAAGGGTTCAGCCTGATAGATTCTATTAACAAATGCGCCAACGACACTGTACGTGAAAAACTTTTGCTAAATCTTAATCAAGCAATATACGAATTACAAGACAAACTATTGTCAGATAGTGGATTATATCGTCAATCGGCATATTTGGACGATTTGTGCAAGCTATTTGACAAAGCTATTTACGGAGATATAGATTTAAAAAAGAAAAAGGAGTGGTTTTGTAACATCATAAAAAAAGGCATCATTGACACCAGAAATGGGTTGTATGAAATATGCGGCATCAATAATGACTATCTTTCAAATCTCAAAAAAGACATTGCCTGCGATATTATCAAAACTATCACACTAACTAAAAACAGTATCAAAAGTAAAGGCGAATTCAATAAGGAAGAAGAAATACTGTTTTCTACCAACATTATCGACGACAAAAAGCTTTGCGAACTTATCAACAATAAATGCACAAAGGTGAAAGTATACCAAAACAATCTATTGTGCGAATTGGGAAATAGGTCAATACAATTCCTCGATATACAAATAAAAGACATTGTGTGTCATTTAATCAAACATGATATACTAAAGCCCAAACTAATTAATAACCAATCCAAGGGCATTGAAGAAAAGAACATTCTGAGGAAAGAGCTGAATAAATATGTCTACCGCAATAAAAGCCACACGGCAAACAATGTTAGAACTGAAATTGGCAATGTGATAAAGAATTGCAAATTATTTACCGAGCTCAACAAGGGCAACAACGAAAACATGCTCGAATTCCGTCACGACCGTTTGTGCGAAATGGCCAAAACGAATATGGACAACTACAAAATCAGCCAGAACAACGCAAAACGCTATACGCCAAACATTTACTTTACTCTGCAAGGCAGATTAAAAGAAACCAACTGCTTTGTAGACAGCATCTTTGGACCGTGGAACACCTATTCGTCTATCATGAGCACAATGAATTTTATGGAAGGCGACAAAAACAGCATTGTTGACTTTTCTACAGATTCTATTCACCAGCTTAAAAAAATAAACTACGACAAAGCAAGTTCGGCAATTGTAACAATAGCCCTCAACGATAGATTTAAGATGCAAACTATGATGGACGAATACGAAGACTATCACGATTTGCCAGCATATTTCACCCACTTCAGAGTTAAAATTGAAAACGACAAAATATATAACATTTCGTTTGAAACCAGAGAAAACCACGATAGCAACATTCAGAAGGTGGTGATTCCTACAGGTTTTCATAAGGTAAGATTCTATTTTGACGATTACGACAGAATTGTTTTAAAAGAGTTTTGCGTAAGGAAAGAGGAACACAAAGATTTTTATACGCCACCTGATAATTCCAATCAGGAACTGCCTAACGATGTCAGGGTTACATTACCAGAATCGGGATACAACGCTATTTATTACAAATACGATACTGTTGATAATCAATACCCTAAAAAAACATATTTCTTAAACATAAGTCACAACGATGTAAACGACTTAAGGGAAAAGGCTCTCAATATTAATAACATAAAGTCTTTTTTGAAAGACCTTGACAAGGAAATATCTGATAACACATCTAAATTTATTATTCGCCACATAGTTGACGGCAATTATGGGTATGAGTCGGAGCACGATCATCTTGGGCGTGAAAAAAGCAGAAAGTTTCTCGGTGGAACTAAATATCAATTCAATGAAATTTCAATTGAATACTACGACGACGACCAAAACAACAAGCATAGCAACGATATCAAAAGTATATCCCTTTACAAATATAATAAAGAAAATGGCAATAAAGAACAAACTACATATCATTACCCTAATAAAGACGAAGAAAAAAGCGATTCAGGAGTCCACAAAATAGAATTTATTTACGATACTAATGGAAATGGCAAAATCCAAAGAACTAAATACTATAACGTAGATAATGAACCATGCATTGATAACGTAAAAGGCATCGCCGGTGAACAATATACATATTTCGACAACGATAACGAGCATTATGTTCAGACAGAATTCTTAGATAAAACAGATCATAAAACAAAAGATTCAAATGGGGTAACCCACATAATACTCACCAAAAATAAAGAAGGAAATAGAGTAAAAAGCATAGAAGCGTTTGATGGCAAAAACAAGATTAACGGTCGTGAAATTAATGGAATGATGTACCACAAAATTGAGTTTAAACATTATAGAGATAAATTCAAAACATATCTTCTCAATGCAAATGGCGAGCGTTATATCATACAAAATAATGGCAAGGTAAAACAGTTGAAAGACCCAACCGAAACAAAAGAGATTCACATCAACGATATTTCGTTTAAGATGATTTATGTAAAAGGGGGATCTTTTAATATGGGATCTAATGAGGATAAAGATAGAGATCCAGAAAAACCAGTCCACAAAGTCACTGTAAGCGACTATTATATCGGAGAAACCCCTGTTACTAATAAAATATGGAATAGTATTAAGAATAAAAACGCTAAAGAAAAAGCTAATGCCGATTGCCCGAAAGTGAATGTATCATGGAAAGAAGTCCAAGATTTTATTCAAGAACTTAATAAGCTAAAACAGGATGAAAATCTTACGTTTAGATTACCAACTGAAGCAGAATGGGAATTTGCGGCTCGAGGCGGCAATATGAGTAAAAAAAATTTCAAATACAGCGGAAGTGATGAGCTATTTGAGGTTGCTTTCACAAAGAAAAAAAATAGGAATATGGGAGCATATACGGTTCATAGCACAATATTAAAACCAAATGAGCTTGGAATTTATGATATGTCGGGGAATGTGAAAGAATGGTGCGAAGATTTCTTTGGTTTGTACACTACCAAAGAAGAAGACAACCCTATAGGATCAAGAATAGGTTATTCGAGAGTACTTAGAGGTGGTAGTTTTAGAAGCAGAGATGAAACATGCAGAGTATTCCATCGTGATTGCGCTTTCCCAGACACAAAAGGAGACAACATCGGTTTCCGCCTTGTTCTTGAAATAGATAACTAATAATAATAAAAAAGCTCTGATAACAAAATTATTATCAGAGCATTTTATTATAAATATAACATTAATCCATCAGTTTCTTATACTTAAACCTTGTAGGAATTGCGTCGCCCATACGTTTGCGGTAGTTTTCTTGATATTCGGAATAACTGCCTTCAAAGAATTTTACCTGCGAATCGCCTTCAAATGCAAGGATATGTGTGGCTATACGGTCGAGGAACCAACGGTCGTGGCTAACAACTACGGCACAGCCTGCAAAATTTTCGAGACCCTCTTCCAACGCACGTAAAGTGTTAACATCCACATCGTTGGTAGGTTCGTCTAAGAGAATAACATTTGCGTGTTCTTTAAGTGCGAGGGCAAGGTGCAGACGGTTTCGTTCGCCACCCGAAAGTACTCCGCATTTCTTTTCTTGGTCGCTACCCGAGAAATTGAATTTTGATACGTATGCTCTTGCGTTTACAGTTTTGTTGCCAAGGCGGATATCGTCAGTACCGCCCGAAATCACTTGGAAAACAGTCTTTTCAGGGTCGATTTGCGAGTGCTGCTGGTCTACGTAGGCGATTTTAACAGTATCGCCAACGGTGAATGTGCCGCTGTCGGGTTTTTCTAAGCCCATAATCAAGCGGAAAAGTGTGGTTTTGCCCGCACCGTTAGGACCAATAACGCCCACAATGCCGTTTGGCGGAAGTGTAAATTCAAGATTCTCATAAAGCAACTTGTCGCCGTAAGCCTTAGAAACTCCGTGAGCCTCAATAACTTTATCACCCAAGCGAGGACCGTTAGGGATAACGATTTCGAGTTTTTCCTCACGCTCTTTTACGTCTTCGTTCAAGAGTTTTTCGTAAGCGTTAAGACGTGCCTTGCCTTTTGCCTGACGAGCCTTAGGACTCATATTAACCCATTCTAACTCGCGTTCGAGAGTTTTGCGGCGTTTAGATGCTGTTTTCTCCTCCATAGCAAGGCGTTTTGCCTTTTGGTCGAGCCACGATGAGTAGTTGCCCTTCCACGGAATACCCTCTCCCCTATCGAGTTCAAGAATCCATCCTGCAACGCTATCGAGGAAGTAACGGTCGTGGGTAACCGCAATAACCGTACCTTTATATTGTTGAAGATGTTGTTGAAGCCAATCGATACTTTCGGCATCAAGGTGGTTGGTGGGCTCGTCAAGTAGCAATACGTCAGGCTCTTGCAAAAGCAGACGGCAGAGAGCCACACGGCGGCGTTCACCACCAGAAAGAGTTTCTACTTTTTGGTCGTCGGGAGGACAGTTGAGCGCACCCATAGCGCGTTCAAGTTTGTTGTCGAGTTCCCAAGCATCGTGATGGTCAAGCAGTTCGGTAAGTTCGCCCTGACGTTCGATGAGTTTGTTCATCTCGTCGTCGTCCATAGGCTCGGCAAACTTTTGGTTGATAGCCTCGTATTCGTTAAGAAGGTCAACAATGGGCTGTACACCCTCCTGAACCACTTCTTTAACGGTTTTTGAGTTGTCTAACTTAGGCTCCTGCTCCAAGTAACCAACAGAATATTCGTTGGCTGCGAATGCAAGGTCGCCCTCAAAATTCTTGTCAACGCCGGCGATAATTTTCAGTAGCGACGACTTACCAGAGCCGTTGAGACCGATAACGCCGATTTTTGCCCCGTAAAAAAACGAGAGGCTGATATTATTTAATACTTTTTTTGCCGGAGGGAAAGTTTTGCACACCCTCGACATCGAGAAAATGATTTTCGGTGCTTCTTCTGCCATATTTTATAATGATGAATGTGTTTATATCTTTTGTTTAAATAATTATCATTAATAATTTACTACTCAATAAATTCTTTATCACCAAACAAATTATCACATAGACTATTTTCACTCTCGGCATCAATAGTTTTTATGCCGAAACACGCCATCGTGAATATTTTATATTTTGTATACATAAATTATATATATAATGTAGACAAAAAAATTATGGCATAAAAATAAGTAAAGAGAATGAAAGAATGAATGTTTTTTAAAAATTTTTTTCACCTTTGTATAAAAATATATTTCAAAATGAAAATAGCTGAAATTCTCAAAAACGCAAAAAAGACGCATTTCTCGTTTGAGATAGTGCCTCCGCTCGTGGGTCACAGCGCCAAGAGCCTATACGAAAAAATTGAACTCCTTACCGAGTTTAACCCATTGAATATCAACATTACCTATCATCAAGACGAGACTGTATACAAACAGATCGACAACAATGTGATGTCAAAAAAACTCGTTCGTAAACGTCCGGGCACAGTAGCACTTGCCGCCGCCATACGCAACAGGTTTCCAAGCGTTACCACAGTACCGCACCTCATCTGCGGTGGAATGACCAAACAAGACATCGAAAATATCCTCATCGACCTTAACTTCTTGGAAATCGAAAACATACTTCTACTTCGTGGCGATGCTCCCAAAGGCGAACGCTATTTTATTCCCGAACCGGGCGGATATGCTCACACCGAAGAGATGGTTAAGCAGATAATGAACTTAAACAAAGGCATTTATCTTGATCAAGACCTTAAAAACACCGAGGCTACCAACTTTTCGGTGGGAGTGGCAGGCTATCCCGAAAAACACGCCGAAGCACCAAACTTCCAAACCGACATGAAGTATCTCAAAGCCAAGGTTGACGCAGGAGCCGACTACATTGTTACTCAGATGTTTTTCGACAATGCCAAGTTTTTTGAGTGGGAACGCCGTTGTCGCGAGGCTGGCATTAAAGTGCCGATTGTTCCGGGAATCAAGCCGATAGGCAAAAAACGCGACCTTGATGTAATTCCACTAACATTCCACTTGGATATCCCCGCCGACCTTGCCAACGCAGTACAAAACGCCAAAGACGATGATGCAGTTTACCAAATAGGCATCGAATGGGCTGTAAATCAGAGCAAAGAACTGATGAAACACGGAGTTCCCGCGCTCCACTATTTCAGCGTTGGCCGCACCGAAAACGTCAGAGAGATAGCCAAAGCGGTATTCTAAAAACGGTACAAATTTTGCCCAAAAAAAATTGTGGAAAATAGATACACCTTATATATATTTTCCTTAAATTTATAGCGCTAAAAATTTTGACTACGATGAGACAACTGTTGAACAATCTGAGCATCAAGAGCAAGATACTGCTCGGCTTCTTTATATTGACTGCAATTTACTTTGTGTTAGGTATTTATCAATACAACGCATTAGAAAAAGTCAACACATCTAACCAAGCAATATCCTTCGCAAAGGATATGAACACCACTTCGGCACAGATTAAATACCTGCTTGCCAAAGATATGCTTGTGTTGCGCAATTTTCACACAGCCAAAAACGAAAAAGAACTGAAATCGCTTCACAAAGAGCACTTGCTTTACCACGAAAAACTTAAAGAAGTGTTTGCTTCGGTTGCCAAATTGCACGAAATCAACTATATCGACAAAAATGTTGTTCGCAACTATCGCGACACAATCCTAACTATTGAACGCATTTACGATAGCGACTACACCATTTCTTACAACGAAATTCATTTAGCGCAAAAAAATATCATCAACCCTAACAACGTTAAAGACAATCTCCGCCAACAGGAAAACACCGTTGAGCAAAACGAACAAATTATCGACTCCACTGGCAGAGCAATATTTAGCGACAACAGAGCGCCCGTAAACATCGAAGAACTTACCCAACAATATCTCAACGACCTCAAATACGAACAACGCAAACACTATCAAAAAATCACACGTCACATAGCTGATATCGACAAAATGTTGTCTATCATCGAGTTGAGGTCGGCAGGAATTAGCAGCAAGGCTGTTGACGATGCTGTTTTTGCAGGTCGTAAAAACATCAACACTTTCATATTTTTCTTGATGATTTCTATTGTCTTGTCGATAATTCTTTCGTTGATAATTGCCAACACCATTGTTAGCCCGCTCGAAAAACTTATGAAATATGCCGAGCGGCTTTCCGAAGGTGAGCTGCCCGAATTTACCGAACAGATTTACAACGATGAGATTGGCGAAACTGCAAACTCAATATCTCAGCTTACTATTGGTCTCCAAAAAACTTCGGAATTTGCCCACGCTATTGGACAGGGAGATTTTAGCAGTAACTATCAGCCGCTGTCAGATAAGGACGTGCTCGGCAACTCACTGCTAAACATGCGTAAATCACTCCAACAGGCTCAGGAAGAACAGTCGAAACGTCAACGCGAAGATATTCAGCGAAACTGGACAACTGAGGGTCTTGCTTTGTTTGCCGAAATTCTCCGTCACCACACCGAAAACATCAACGAACTATCCGACGACATCATCGTAAACCTAGTTAAATACCTAAAAGCCAACCAAGGCGGTATCTTCATCTATCAGGATACTGACCCCGAGCATCCATTCCTCGAACTGCTTTCGGCATACGCTTACAACCGTAAAAAATTCTTAGACAAGAAGATAAACGTTGGAGAAGGTCTCGTAGGCGCTTGCGCAGAAGAAAAATATACTATATATCTTACCGACATTCCCGACGACTACATTGAAATCGAATCCGGTACTGGTAGTGCAAACCCAAAATCTCTATTGATTGTTCCACTAAAAATCGAAAACGAAATATTGGGCGTTATTGAGCTTGCTTCGTTTAACGAACTAAAAGACTACGAGATAGAACTTGTAGAAAAAATTGCAGAAAGTATCGCTTCAACTCTTTCTACAGCCAGAATCAACACCCGTACTGCAGAACTCCTCGAACAATCCAACATCCAAACCAAGGCGATGAAAGATCAAGAAGAAGAGATGAAACAAACCATCGAAGAGATGCAGGCTACACAAGAGGATTCTACACGACGCGAGAACGACTACTTTCAGGAACTCAAAGAGATGGAGGCTATCAACAAAACCCTTGAACAACAAAACTCACTACAAGACAGTGAGATAGAGAAACTCAAAGGTCGTTCTGTAACACTTTCAAAACTTATAAAAGAGCGTGAAAGTTACGAAACCAATATATTTAACATTATTACCGGCGCGGTAATCACCACCACCGACGATGGCACTATAACATATGTTAACGAACAGTTTGTCAACCTATTCGGCTACAAGAGCGCTGAAACATTAGGACGAAGCATCTACGATATTCTCGGATTTAAAACCACCGAAACAGAGATGGCTAAGGTGCTGCAGGCTGAATTCGGCAACATTATCAACACCAAGGGTCACGAAGTGAAATTTACAAGCAAAGATGGCAACAATATTTCGGTATGGCTGTCGATAACAGCAAACATATTTGAAGGTACTGTGGTTTACACAATAATACTAAACGACTTAAGCAGTTTGTCAGAGGAGCGTAACCGCAGCAAAAAATTCGAAGAAGACAGCCTTATCAGCAAGTTTGAGCTTGAAAACCGCACTCAGATTCTCGAAAGCTTGTTGCAAAAGAACAAGATTGACCTTCCTGGTTTTGAATCGGAATACACGTTTATTAATTTTGAAGACTACCGTATAGGTCTTAATATTATTGACTCGCAGCTCAAAAAATGGTTTGACATTGCCAACAAAGTTTACGGTGTGTTCAAACGCCACGAATCAAAGGCAAATATTCTATCTACAATCGACGAACTTATCGACTACACAGGATACCACTTTGGTTTTGAGGAAAAATACCTTAAAGATTTCTCATATAGCAAATTCGACGAATACAAGGGTATTCACGACCAATTCCTTAGCACTGTGAAAGCATACCGTACCGCATATGCCGAAAACGAGACCATCTCGCTTATCAAACTATTGACATATCTTAAATCGTGGATTCAATACTACATTCCGTTCCACGATCAAAAATACATTTCGCTATTTAAGAACAACGGACTTTCATAAAAAAAAGAATTGCCCCGACGGGGCAATTCTTTTTTTGTAAGCATGTCAATTTGTTTAATCTATATCTCTTTTTCCTTTAAATCTTCGGACACTTCCTCATCGGACTTAGGAAATATGCGTTTCTGAAAGAGTATCATTGCAAACGTGCCCACACATACTGCACTATCGGCAATATTAAAAATAGGACTAAAAAAAACAAAGTGTTCTCCGCCTTTAAAAGGCATCCAATCTGGCAGGGTAGTGTCGATAATGGGGAAATATAGCATATCCACCACTTTGCCTTGCAAAAACGAAGCGTAGCCTCCATCGGCTGGCATAAAGTCGGCAATTTGGTTGGCACTGTAACCCGAGGCGCCAAAAAACATTCCGTAAAACATACTATCCAACAAGTTGCCGATGGCGCCAGCAGTAATAAGCGACAAGCATATCACAAATCCCGTGGTAGGCTTTTTTTTCTTAATCATCCAACCAATAAAGATAATCAGACCAATGATTGCAATAATCCTAAAAATGCTTAGGATGTACTTACCTATTTCGCCTTCGAGCTTTAATCCAAAGGCCATTCCGGGATTTTCGATAAAAGTAAGCTGAAACCAACTAAAACTCCAATCCCAATTGAGGTAACTACTCTCGCCTATGTACATATGGGTTTTTACCCAAATTTTGAGGGCTTGATCGGCAATTATTACCAACAAACCAATCAGTAAAGATTTCTTTATTAACGGATTCATCTGTTTTATCGTTATCTAAAAAACAGCGGTAAAGATATGGATATTTTTTGTAAATCAAAAATAAAAATCAATGACGAACTGGACGTACATACAAACCATTTTTTCGTTCTTGCGCATAACCTTTGTCTAATATATACTTAGCAGAAGAATGATTACTTTCACAATAGAAAATCATATCATAAGCCTCCTTGCAATTATCAGCATTAAGTGTACTTGACCAAAGGCAACTCATACACATATTAGATTGATTATTGGTTAATGGTATGAAAATGTGCTTATCATGATTAGCTTTACTATAGCAAACAATACCTTCTACACTGCCAACGGTATAACTGATGTTGATATCGTTTCGATACAAAACAGTGTATTCGAGATCGCAATAATCAATCAATTCTTGCCAATCTTCGAATGTGGGTGTGCTCCATCCTGTTCCTAAATTAACAGTTGCAGCATCATCACCAGGCTCTAAAACAGTATAAGAATCAGTATAAGCATTATTATAACTCAAATTAGGATCGTTGCAATACTTAGTTAAACTGTTTTCATCAGACAGAGTATATAAATAATTATCCCAAGCGAATGATGTTTTAGCTGTGGTTTCTCCCCAAGCAAAAAGGTTACCATAATACCAAGGTGCCGATGCGCCAATATTTGATGTAGCCCAAAGAGTGCCAGAAGGCAAATCCAAATCAATATAATCTGGATAATCTACTGTATATGTGAATATTACATCGTCAGCATCAAAATTCGATGTACTACCTTTCAACGTTACTGTAAATGTTCCACCTGTGGCTGAAGGCAATTTAAGTGAATAAGAATCAGCTGACACTTTAGACCCGATTTCGATTCCATTTACTAAAACCGACAAGTTTGACGCAGGCTGTGAGGTTACCTCTAACATAATATCGCTTCCTAAATAATAAGGTGACGATGATAATGTATAGGAAAGAACCGGTTTTACAGGACGTGGTTCTACCGTATAAGAAAAAGTAACATCCCCCATATTTACACCATTACATACACCTTTCAATACAACGGTATGCACACCAGCCTCAGAAGTCGGTAAGGTTGATACATACAAATCAGTGTTCGATTGTGCATCTATCACATTATTGTCCACAATAACTGTCATATCCGATGGGTAAATTGTGTAGATACAAATTTGATACAAATCATCAACATAATAAGTCTTACGAGGATTCACTACTTCGGAGATAAGAATGGGATTAGTGTATTCTGACATATGATCATTATCGCTTGCAATACGATAATAGCCCACTTCCATCAGCTCTTTGTATGGGTCGTTGTCTTTATCAACCATTGTCATGGCATAAGTAAGATTGCTAATGCCAGTAGAAGTTAAAGTACCAGAAATAATTACTGCTTCTGTTGTATGAATAATGCCGGCACCCTTGGTACTTTGATTATCGGTAATAGTATTGAAATAAATGGTGAAATTATTTCCACTACCACTGATATAAGCTCCATAACTACTACCGGCTGAAAAACCTTCTCGTGTAAAAATATCAATTGTACCCTTATTGTTGTCTTGGTTTTTCAAATTTAATAACATCGGAGCTACTATATCCCCAGGTTTATAACCGTTATCTTCACAATAAACCATTTCAAAGGGTTTTATTAAAAACAAACCTTCAAGATTTGGAGGATTATTGTCTTCGTAGATAGACATGTGTTGTTTCAATTGATCCACTGTCTCCTTTGGTACGGTTCGGTAAATACCTTCATCCTGATCAGGAACAAATGGCTTATTATTCTGATTATTATTGTTTCCATTCGACGACTCCAACGTACCAGACACAATAATAGTGTCGTCGCCATCGCTAAGACACGACGGAAATATCGGGGCAACTACCAGTGCCGCAACCGCTAACAATATTCTAAATTTCTTATCCATAATGCGTTGTGTTAATGGTTAAACATTGGTTATTAATTATTGTCGGTGTCGCCGAGAATCTCAAACTCCACGCGACGGTTCAAGAAACGTCCCTCCTCGGTTTCGTTGGTGGAAATAGGACGATGGAAGCCGTATCCTTCGAAAGATAACTTTTCGGGCGACATACCCTGTCCTACAAGATAATCCAAAACTGATTTGGCACGGTCGGCAGACAGCTGCATATTGTACTCGTCGGTACCCATAATGTCGGTGTGTCCGTTGATTTTGATGTTGGCGCCGGTGTTTTTAAGTATCTTTGAGAGCTCGTTGAGATAAGGATAACTCTCTGGATTGATTGCAGCGCTTCCAAAGTCGAACTGAATGACGTTTTCTACAGCGCAAATCTTTTTGCCAATCACATTTTCGCCATTATCCATCATAGTTTTAATTTCTTCGAGTTGGAAACATGGTTTCTCGGGTTCCTCAACTATGTCGATGTTGTCTTGAATAGGAGTATCTATTTCTACTACAGGAACTTCCATAATAGGTGTGGGTTCAGGAGGCAAAGGTTTGCTCTTGTTAGATCCCAACGGTATGCCTACGAGAAACTGAAATTCAAGTCCCGAGAACTTGCGCTTTCCGTCCAACTTATTATTAGTACTTTTTACAAGGTGAGCAAGGTCGTTGGCTTTTCCATCCTTCTCTTTTTGTCCGTAGGTGTTGGTGAGTCCGCAGTCGTACATCATCTCCAAACCCAGATAGAAGCGTTTTTGGTTTACCAACGCATTGTATTTTAAGCCGAAAGCGGCACCTGCGCCAAGATATAGGCTCGAAAGGTTTGATTTAGAAACATCAGCAACCACCGACTTGCCTTTGCTTTTAGACTCGGTCATGGAGATTTCGCCACCCGTTGCGATTCCCACAATTGGGGAGAGGTAAATATAGGGCTGGACAGTTCCAGGGCGGTATGTTCCAAAATTGAGGATAAACGGCAGCCTGATATCCATATACTTGGCTTTTACACAATACTCGGCGTCGGTCCATGTGCTCGACTTCAGCCCTGTGTACTTAGCGCCACGGCTTAGGAACGACAGCTGAGGACGTATGGCAAGCAGGCCGTCGTCGGTATCTTTGTAAGCAAAGATTGAAAACATTGCACCTGTGCGCGACTGCTTGTTGCTTTCAAAATCAGAAACGATGTCGGTGATTTTCATAAAGTTAACGCGTCCACCTAAGCCCACTCCAAGAGCCCAGTTCGACGAGGTGGCTTCCGCTGCCGAATTCTGCGCCCACAATGGCAGACCCGAAGATAGCAGCAAAAGACATAAGAAGATTTTAACACTATTCATTGTTGCTAAGGTTTTAAGATTAAAGTATACCCCATCTTCTGGTTTAACCACTCAGTAAATGAAAGGACGCCTTAAAAATAGTGATTTTTTTGATAATATGAGTAAAATTACAAAAAAAATACAAAAAAACTGCGATTTCTAAAGCCAACCATCTGTCGACGGCCGCGGCTACAGAAATCGCAGTCTATTAAATAAGGTGTGAGAAAAGGTTACTTCTTCTCGTCTTTCTTGCTCTCTACGCTCAATGTTGCGTGAGGAACAGCCATAAGTCGTTCTTTGGGAATCAGTTTGCCTGTGTTGCGGTCGATACCGTAGGTCTTGTTCTCAATGCGGATAAGAGCGTTTTCAAGGGCTTTGATAAATTTCAACTGACGCTCAGCCATAGAGCCTGCCTGCTCTTTCGACAATAGCGACGAGCCTTCTTCGTATGATTTAAACGTGGGACTTGTGTCTACTGTGTCGTTGCCGTCTTGTTGGGTTATTATCTCGTGATACGATTTGTAAAGTTTACGAGCCTGCTCTAACTTTTCCATTATAAGGGCTTTGAATTCAGCCAGTTCTTCATCGGAGTATCTTACTTTTTCTTCGGCCATAATTAGGTGTTTTTTAGTTGTTAAAAATTAATACTAATCTATTATTGTTATCGTAGAGACGTGATTAATCACGTCTCTACAACAATATGGTTAAAAATTATATTTTCGATATACGTATCAATGTTGTGGTTTGTTCGTCAATTTCGATATTAATTGCATCCGAAGGCATATTTTCTTTGCCAAGAATTTGGAGGCTATCGGTAAGTGTTTGAGAACAAATGTATTCCTTAAAGTTACTTAATGCGCCGCTTATCTCAGGAATTTGTGCAATCTCTATCTTGATTTTGTCGGTAACGTCGTAACCGTTGTCTTTGCGCATATTCTGAATACGGTTTATAAGTTCGCGGGCGTAGCCTTCGTCTTTGAGTTCGGGAGTGATGTTGATGTCTAATGCCACTGTTATGCGGCCTTCGCTCGCAACAAGGCGACCCGGAATGTCCTCAGAGGTGATTTCTACCTCAGTGGTAAGCACGTTAACTTTTTCGCCGTTAACATCAATATCGATAGAGCCTTTTTGTTCAAAGTCTGAAATCTGCTCCTGCGACATTTCTGCAAGGTAGTTTGCCACCACTTTCATATTCTTGCCAAGTTTTTTGCCGAGTTGTTTAAAGTCGGCTTTCACTTTTTTGGTAAGGATTCCGGCGGTTTGGTGCAGATATTCAAGTTCTTTTACGTTAACCTCGGTGAGTATCAATCGTTTAACTGCCTCAATCTTATGTTCCATATCAGCGCTGAGAATAGGAATCATAATTTTTTGTAGCGGCTGACGAACCTTGATAGCGGCTTTGCGACGGAGCGCGAGAACCATCGATGATATTTTCTGTGCCATCTCCATACGGTCTTCAAGGTCTTGATCTATAACTGATTGGTCGTATTTTGGATAATCTGCAATGTGAACAGATACGTTGCTGTTGCCCGATACGGCGTTGAGGTCTTGGAAAATCTTGTCGGCATAGAACGGAGCGATGGGCGCCATCAGTTGAGCCACTTTTTCGATACAGGTGTAAAGTGTCTGATATGCCGAAAGTTTGTCTTCGGTCATTCCGCCACCCCAGAAACGTTTGCGGTTGAGTCGAACGTACCAGTTAGAGAGGTTTTCGGTAACAAAATCCTGAATCATACGTCCGGCGGGAGTCATATCGTATGCGGCAAAGCATTCGTCTACTTTCTTTATCAACGAATTGAGCAACGAGAGTATCCAGCGGTCGATTTCTGGACGTTTCTCTATTGCAATTTGAGGTTCACTGTTGGTGAATCCGTCAACATTTGCGTAGAGAGCAAAGAATGAGTATGTATTATAAAGTGTGCCGAAAAACTTACGTTTTACTTCGTCAACACCGTCAACATCGAATTTAAGGTTGTCCCACGGCGATGAGTTGGTAATCATATACCAGCGTACTGCGTCGGCTCCATATTTTTCAATTACATCAAAAGGATTGATTGCATTGCCGAGACGTTTCGACATTTTCAAGCCGTTTTTGTCGAGCACAAGTCCGTTTGAGATAACGTTTTTGAACGAAACGCTGTCGAAACACATTGTGGCAATAGCGTGAAGCGTATAGAACCAACCACGAGTTTGATCCACACCCTCGGCTATAAAGTCGGCAGGGAAAGGAAGGTCGTCTTTGTGTTCAAAAGGATAGTGATATTGAGCGTAAGGCATTGCACCTGAGTCGAACCAAACGTCGATAAGGTCGGTTTCGCGTTTCATAGGCTTGCCAGAGGGCGAAACAAGGATGATATCATCAACGTAGGGACGGTGAAGGTCGATTTTTTCGTAATTATCTTTGCTCATATTGCCGGGCACAAATCCTTTGTCTTTGTAAGGATTGCTCTTCATAAATCCAGCGGCAACTGATTTGTCGATTTCTTTGAAAAGTTCTTCGAGCGAACCAATGCAGATTTCTTCACGGGTGTCGCGATTGCGCCAGATAGGCAACGGTGTGCCCCAGTAGCGCGAACGAGAGAGGTTCCAGTCGTTGAGGTTTTCGAGCCATTGACCAAAACGTCCCGAACCTGTTGAAGGCGGTTGCCAGTTGATGGTTTTGTTGAGGGCAATCATACGCTCCTTGGCTGCTGTGGCGCGGATAAACCACGAATCGAGCGGGTAATAGAGCACCGGCTTGTCGGTACGCCAGCAATGAGGATAGTTGTGAACGTGTTTCTCTATCTTAAATGCTATGCCTTGCTGTTTCATTTCGAGGCTGATAATGATGTTCAGATCCTCGTCTTTGGCAGCGGCTTCGGCATCGTACTTGCCATCTTGATTGTATTTGGGCGAATAAGCGTTTTTAACATAGTCGCCAGCGTGATGATTATATGCGTCTACGTCAACACATTTATGTACAAACGATTCGGCAAGTTCATCAAGCACATAGTATTTACCACGGAGGTCTACCATCGGGCGGGTTTCGCCAAGTTTGTTGATAAGGTAGAGCGCGGGAACGTCGGCTGCCTTTGCCACTTTGGCGTCGTCGGCACCGAATGTGGGCGCAATGTGAACGATACCTGTACCGTCTTCGGTGGTAACATAATCGCCGGGGATTACTCTAAATGCCTGCTCGGCAATCTCTACAAATGTATCTTTTTCGTAGGTAAAGCATTTGTCGGGATGAGCGGCGGCGTATTTTTTAACGAACTCAGCAGAAAGGTCATCAACTTTTTCGCAAGGTTTTACCCACTGCATCATTTGTTGGTAATGCATTCCCACAAGGTCGGAACCTTTATAACGTCCCACAATGCGGTAGGGAACCACTTTGTCGCCGGGTTTGAATGTTTCCATGTCGGCTGATTCGCCATCGGGTTTGAGATATGCGTTCAAACGAGCCTCAGCCATTACAACGGTGATTTTGTCGGCGGTGTAGGGATTGTAGGTTTGCACCACCACGTAGTCGATATTAGGACCAACACAGAGAGCGGTGTTTGAGGGAAGTGTCCACGGTGTGGTTGTCCAAGCGAGGAAATAAGGTTTGCCCCATTTGGTCATCTCATCTTTCGGGTCGGTGATAAGGAACATTCCTGTAACGGTGGTGTCCTTAACATCGCGGTAGCAGCCGGGCTGATTGAGTTCGTGGCTCGAAAGTCCTGTGCCGGCAGCGGGCGAATATGGTTGAATTGTATATCCTTTGTAGAGATAGCCCTTGTTGTACATCTGTTTCAAGAGCCACCAGAGCGATTCGATATAACGATTGTCGTAGGTGATGTATGGGTCGTCCATATTGATCCAGTAGCCCATCTGCTGAGTGAGTCGTCCCCATTCGCCGATGTATTTCATCACGTCTTTGCGGCAAGCGTTGTTGTAATCGTCAACAGAAATTTTTTTGCCGATGTCTTCTTTGGTGATACCGAGCGATTTTTCTACGCTCAGTTCCACGGGCAAACCGTGAGTATCCCAACCGGCCTTGCGGCTTACTTGGAAACCTTTTTGAGACTTGTATCTGCAAATGCAGTCCTTAATAGTACGAGCCATCACGTGGTGAATGCCCGGCATACCGTTGGCCGACGGCGGACCGTCAAAAAATATGAATTTAGGTGCACCCTCGCGGGTTTCGAGACTTTGGTCAAAAGTATGTTCATTCTGCCACCTTTCGAGTATTTCTTTGTTAATCTGCGAAAGGTCGAACTGCTTGTATTCGGCAAATTTCTTTCCCATTATTCTGTATTTTAAATTAAAACGGTGCAAATTTAACATAAAGAAAGTAAAGTGCAAAAAAATCTTTGAAATTACAATTTTATTTTACATTTTTGTGGCATTTAATTTGGATAGAAATAATAATGATAAAGTCGTAAGCAATGTTTCTGAATTTGTACATAAAGAGTTCCAAGGTGTTTCTCGCCGAGGTTACCGACGGATTGCAAAAAATGCGCTCCGAGGTTAAAAATATACTCTTGCGTGCTGGTATCGAGGTGATTGAGCCTGTAAATACAGCAGAAACCAATGTAGAAAACCTTATGCTAAATGCCGACTGCTCGATGCACATTCTCGGCAACGACAATATTATCGACAACGATTCGCCTGTTTACGACACTCCTTCTGCCATTCAATACCGCACGGCAAAAGGACTTACTGATGGCAATTTTAAGATGTTTGTGTGGAATCCGTCGGGCATTATCAACGACAAAAACCTATATATCAACGACATCCGCCGCGACATCAACGACAATACAATATATTCCGACATTACTTCGCCTATTGTGTTTGTTGAGGAATTGAGAGCAATTATGAATATCAAACCTTCGGCTAAAACCGATGCCAAGAATTACGATATATTATTTATTTACAATACATTAGACCGTGATTCGGCAAAAGAGGTTTCCAATATGCTTGCCGACCTTCAAACTGTTACCGAACTCGAAATCAACGCTGGAGCCGACACCGACTATAACGACTTTATCCAAAACCAGTTACCATTGTGCAAACTCGGAATCATTTATTACGACTACGCCACCGATTGGGCTCCGCCGTTTGCTCAGCAAGTATGGAAACAAACAGGAGGTCAAAGCGCTTCAACCCCACTCTACATTGCCGGAAACAGCGATCACGCCGACGAAACTCAGTTAAAACCGCTAAAAAAAATTGTATCATACACCATAAACGAAAAGAGCATTATTCCGTTAGATATTAAAATATACTACGACAAAATCACAGGAAAAACATCATAAATATGCAACCCGAAATATGTCCATATCCCGGCCTTAGACCTTTTACCGAAGAGGAATCAATCTTCTTCAAGGGTCGTGATATGCACATACGCCACATTATCAAACTGTTGGAAGAAAACAAGATGGCGTTTATTACAGGTGCTTCGGGTGATGGCAAATCGTCGATGGTGTATGCGGGTGTGCTGCCAAATATTCGCGCAGGATTTTGTAAGGCGAAATACAATAGTTGGCTAATTGCCGATTTCAAACCCGAAAAAAATCCTTTTTTATCTCTCTGTGAATCAATATCTGAGCAACTTGAAATATCAAAAGAAAAAACTCAGTCAGAACTCAAATACGGTTTTTCGTCGTTGGCAAAACTCTATAAAGAATCGCCTTTCTACACCGATGGCGAACAAGGTAAAAACCTGCTGATTATAGCCGACCAGTTTGAGGAAATGTTCACCAATTTGGAGAATTTTTCTAACGGAAAACCATCCGACGAATCGTACATAACTATCAACCTACTGCTCGAAACCATCAGGCTTTCGGTTATCGAAAAACTGCCTATCTATGTGATATTTACAATGCGTAGCGACTTTATCAGCCAATGCACCGTATTTAAAAATCTACCAGAGTATATCGCATACAGCCAGTTTTTTGTACCGCAACTTAAACGCAACGAAATCCGCCAAGTGATTGAAGAACCCGCAAAACTTGCAGGAGGAAGCATTTCGCCACGCCTTACCGAAATCATCATCAACAACCTCAACAGCGGCTTCGACCAGTTGCCTGTACTCCAACACGCATTAAATATGTTGTGGAAAATGGCTGATAATGGAGCGGTAGAGATTGACTTGATTCACTTGGCACAAATAGCAGGCATTTCGAGTGATGCTTTAAGTACCGAAGACCGTGCTAAGTTTAACATTTGGTTTGCAGAATTGCCCGAATACCAGCAAAAATATTACGAAAACCCAAGTCTCGACAATATTCTCAACGCCCACGCAGGAATACTTTACGAAAGCGCTTACGACTATTTTATGGAAAACGTTCCGTGGGCAGAAAAAAACATCACTCCCGAAGAGAGCAAAGAGATTGTGGAAACGGTGTTTAAGTCTTTGACCAAAACCGACAACAAACGTCAGGTGCGCAACCGTTGCACTATCAACGAGATAACGGGCATTATCAACAAACCACATATTACCAACGCCACTGTTTGCGGTGTTATAAATATCTTCCGCACACCAGAGAACACCCTGTTGCAGCCGTTCAGCGTTCCTGGACGACTCGACACTCAGTATCTCTCTGGCGATACTGTATTGGACGTTACCCACGAGGCTCTTATCCGAAACTGGAAACTCCTTGCCGAATGGGCTACCGAAGAGGAGACTTTCTTAAAAGACTATCACGATTTTGCCACGCAGATGAACCGATGGCTCAACAACAATCGCGAAGAGCAATATCTGCTATCGTCGGGTACATATTCGTACTTTTTAAATTGGTATATTGCCAACACACCCAATCCATACCGTTTTCTCAAATACGACAACACCAAAAACTCATACCGTCAGAAACTAAAACTTGCTCAAAACCAATACGAAAACTGTATCGACTTCATAGAACTCTCAGACCAGGCAATCAAAGCACAAGAAAGATCGAAACGCCGAAAACTTATGACAGCGATCACCGTGCTCGCCGCTTTTACCGTAGTCCTCATAATGCTTACAGGTTGGGCAATGAGAGAACAGCGCAACGCTACCGAAGTGGCAGAATACGCACGTCAACAGGCTGATTCGGCGCTTATACAGAAAGAACGCGCATTGCGGTCACAAGAGATGGCAGAAAAAGCCAACCGAGATGCTGGCCGACAAAGAGCGCAAGCGCAGGTGCAAGCTTCCATAGCCAAAAACGCCCGCGACGAGGCATTGAGAGCAAAAAATCTTGCCGAACGCCGCCGCTACGAGGCCGACTCGCTAAAAACCATCGCCTTACTAAACCTTCAAGATGCCGAATGGCAAAAAGCGGTAGCCGACATGGCCAAGCATGACGCCGAAGAACAGGCTCGTATTGCCAGAGAAGCCAACGACTCTGCCACAAGACTTTACAGCGTGGCAATGTCGAACGCTATGGCTATGAGGGCCAAAAGCGAATACGGTGACAAAAAACTCAACCTCAGAATTGCATACACAGCTTATCTGCTCAACAAGAGAAACAACGTTACCCAAAACAACGCCGAACTCTACGACGCTATGCTGTATTCTATGGAAATCAACAACTTGGTAAAACCTCTTAAAACCACCAACGAAACTGTTGTAGCGTTTACCATCGACCTCGCCGACCGTATTATCCTCATCACCGAGCACGGAAGAATTATAGGCTACAACGTTTTAGACCGAAAAGCAAAAGAGTTTGTCAATATCTCCGACTTTGTTAGCCACGACCAAATTCACAACGCGATATTTCTTTCGCCTGAACTCATCATCTACTCCACTATCAACAAGGAGACTTTTTGCATAAACATAAACCAGAGGTGGCAGAAAAAGCTATCGCTCCAAGGCGACTATGTAAAAAGCGCTATGCTCACTCCCGATGGAAGATTCTTTGTGGCTGCATATAGCAATGGCCGAATAGGTGTTTTTGATGCCGACGACCCCGACGACAAACCTGAGGCCAACATCAACCTCAAAACTACAATTGCAGACATTTACTGCTACGGCAAATCCGATGTGTATCTTCTTACTAGAAACGCAACACTCAAAAGATGGAATTTCAAAAGCAACATATCTCAGGAGATTTTCTCACAAGCTGAGGTCAACGCTTACGCTATGACCTGCATTGAGTCTAAAAAACTTCTCGCCATCTGTTTTTCAAAAGGCGACATACAGTTTCTCGACCTAAAAACAGGAACCAAAGAATCTGACATGCTCGGCGCTCACAACCGAATTGAAAAAATCGTTTACGACAACAAGTCGAGATATATGGCCATGTCGAGCCTTGGCAACAGAATTTCGGTAATCAACTCCAACCATATCAACTCTAAGCCGTTGGTGGTCGACGACTTTCTTCTGCACAATTTTCCAGTTAAAAATATTTGTTTCGACTCCTACGGTACTATGTTTGTACTCACTGAAGAAAATGTCATTAGATATTTTGAGTCGGACATCACCGTTTATGCAGATTTCCTTAGCAGTTTAAAAGTCACAGAACTCTCGCAACAGGAATACAGCTTAATATTAGGACAAAATTTTTCATCTAAATAATTGAGATACAATTGAACTCTGGCGTTGTAAATATAGTTTTGATAGTAATAGTGGTGATACTTATTGCTGTTTTGGTGGTGGTACTGCTCGCTATGCGTAGGCGTGTGCTCAATGCTTCGCGTAGGCTCGAACACCGATACCGCCAAGAAATCAATTTCTACGACAACGAACTCACAAGGCTCAACTACCTCTACAACGAACTTGCAGAGCAAAAAGAATCTGAACAAACAGCTTTCAAAACATCAGACAACGATAGTTCCGACAACGATTTAGCTATTGAACGAAAAAAAATTGAAGTCCAGAAAGAAAAACTCGAACAGCGCAACAAGAAACTCTGGGATATGAGCCTCGCTATCGAAAAAGACAAAGAGCGCATTCAAATACTCAAAAACCAGATAGAAGCCAAACACTTAGAGGTTACCGACAGTATCCGCTATGCTCGTGGCATTCAAAACGCACTTCTACCACGCGAAGATATCTTAAAATCAATGCTTTCAGACTATTTCCTTCTGTGGAAACCCCGCGATATTGTGTCGGGCGACTTCTATTGGATGAAAAAACAGGGCGACTTACTGTTTTTCGCCATCTGCGACTGCACAGGTCACGGCGTTCCAGGAGCATTTATGAGTATGCTCGGAATGGCTTTTCTCAACGACATCACCGCTGAATGCGACCCCTCTATCAAACCCTCCGATATTCTTGAACAGCTCCGCCAAAAGGTGATAACATCGTTGAAACAATCTGCAGAAGGGACTCTCGAACCCAAAGACGGAATGGATATGGCTCTCTGCATACTCAACACAAAAAAAATGACATTGCAATTCGCAGGAGCCAACAACCCTATGTACCTCGTAAGCAACGGCGTACTCACCGAATACAAAGGCATAAAAAACCCAATCGGGTATTATCCTTTGATAAAACCATTTGAAACCATAGAAATTCCTGTAAAAAAAGGCGACTACATCTATATGTTCTCCGACGGCTTTCCCGACCAGTTTAACGCAAAAACCAACAAGAAAGTCACCTACGGACGATTAAAAAAACTGCTGGAAGAACTCAACGCAGAAACTCCAGACCCTGAAATTCAAAAACAACGGCTCGACGACTTTTTTGAAAACTGGCGAAACGGTTTTGTGCAAATGGACGACGTGCTAATTGGTGGATTCAGAATATAAAGTTTTTTTTGCAATTAAAAGATTATTATTACTTTTGCGCATTAAAAACTTAATAAAACACCTACAACAATGGCAACAACAGCAGATTTAAAAAACGGCCTGTGTATCAACTTCAACCACGACATCTACACTGTGGTTAGTTTCCAGCACGTAAAACCGGGCAAAGGTCCCGCATTCGTCCGCACCCGCCTCAAAAGCCTTACCAACGGCAGGGTACTTGAAAACACTTTCTCGGCAGGACACGAAATTGACATCACCCGCATTATCCGCCGTCCTTACCAGTTCCTCTACAAAGAGGGCGAAGACTACGTGTTTATGCAGCAAGAAACTTTCGAGCAAATCACTGTTCCCAAAGAGCACATCGAAAACCCCGATATGTATCTTGATGGTCAAGAAGTTGAAATCGTTATCCAAGAAGAAACCGACCAGATTCTTACAGTAGAGCTTCCTCCTTTTGTTATCATGGAAGTTACCTACACCGAACCTGGAATCAAAGGCGACACCGCTACCAACACTCTCAAACCCGCTACAGTTGAGTCAGGAGCCGAAATCCGCGTTCCTCTCTTCGTTAACCAGGGCGACAGAATCAAAATCGACACACGCGACCGTTCTTACGTTGAACGAGCAAAATAATTTCACCTTATTAAATATTTGTGCAGAAACTATATACGCTGCACAAATATTTTTTTTATTTTTGCAAAAAAACAAATTCGTATTGGCTTTATGGTCGAAGGGAAAAAAGCAAACTCGAGCCGGTTTAAACTAAACACGTTGCTTAACATTATAAAAGTTATCAGCAACAACTCCTCAATCGGAGAATTGCTGAAAACTTACAGCAGTGTGCTTTTAGACGAGTTTAATATCAACAGTGTGCTGATTTTCAACTACGACAACCGACATTGGAACATTATCCTTCGACACGGTATCGACGATCAGGTTGGAGAAAACATTAACCCCGAACGCGACTTCGGCGACATCACTGAATACGACTCCATTTCTTCGCTCGACCTTACTAAAAAACTCCCCGGTCTCGATTACATAATCCCAATCACCCAAAACACTAAACCGCTCGCATACATCCTCATCGGCGACGCCAACGAAGGCAAAGGCACTTCGCCAATCATCAAAAACCTCAACTCCATACAAATTCTTTCAAACCACATAATAATGGCGATTGAAAACAAACGCCAAGAGGGTATGCGAAAAGAGTTGGAGATGGCGTCTAAAATGCAGAGCCTACTCATTCCAAAAGCCGACATTTTCGACGGCAACCCAAACATCTCTGTTTACCCATTCTACCTGCCGCACTATGAGGTGGGTGGCGACTACTACGACTTCGACTACCTTTCGGACGATGAAATGTTTTTCTGCATAGCCGATGTGGCTGGAAAAGGTATGGCTGCGGCTTTGCTGATGTCTAACTTTCAGGCAAGCCTCAAAGCCCTTTTCGTTTCCGAAACCGAGCTCCCAACGCTGATTCACCGTCTCAACAAGATTATTGTTAAAAATTCAAATGGCGAACGGTTCATCACACTTTTCATCGGTCGTTACAACTTTAAGACCCACGTTCTCAAATATGTAAACGCAGGTCACAATCCTCCAATATTATTCAACAAAGACACTTTCAGCCTTGAATACCTCACCGCTGGATGTCCAGGCATCGGAATGATGGACGATATACCAGTAATTACACAAGGCGTGCTTACTCTCAAAGGCAACAGCAAAATTCTTTGCTTCACCGACGGTGTAGTAGAAATGGAGCGCGAAGGCATTCCTGACTATGGACAAACTGTTGTGGAAAATCTCGTTGCCGACAACCTCCCTGTTCGCGAAACTATTAACAACTTGCTTACCGAACTCAATATCCAACGTTCAAACACTGCCTTGTTGGACGATGTAACGCTTCTTGGAATCGACTTTATTATCAACAAATAAATTCAATTTCAAAGAGATACATAGAAACTCCGCCTCCCCACCTGTAAACCATTAAGTGAGATCTTCGTAAATAGCTTTTTCAACTCCTTGATTTAGGGTTGTAGCCGTAAATGGTTTGCGGAGCACTTCGTTTACCATCAGAGAGCCGGCGTGTTTCATAACATCTGCGTCTGTTTTGATACTTAGCAATATACACTTTACAGTAGCAAAGTTAGTATTTTGTCGCACCCTCTCTATAAAAGTGAATCCATCGGTAGAAGAGAGCGAATAATCTGTAATAATCAAATCTGGTGCTACTGATTCAAGATTCTGCAATGCAACGTCGGCGTCGGAATATGAAAACACTTCGTATCCTCTGTTCATAAGGGTATACTCAGTAATAAAACGAGTGCCGTCAGATGGTTCCACTATCATAATGCGTTTTTTTGCAGGAGGTTGCTTCACCACTTCGGAAGCTATCTCTTTGGAGTAAAAAATATCAGCATTTGGAAACTTTATGATGGTTTCAATCAAAGAAAGATTGTCGCCAAGTTTGAGAAGATAACCACGTGCACCGGCATCAATAAGTTTTTCGATGTAAGTTGGTTCGTCGTATAGCGAAAGACCTATAATAGTTAGGTCGGGACACACTTTCAACGCCCTTTTGGTAGCCTCAATGCCGTTGATACCGGGCATCTCAATATCCATAAACACAATGTCGGCGTCTACCGTATCAATGTTTTCCAAAAACTCTATGCCCGACGAAAACTCAGCTGTAACACGGCAACCCCCAATTTTGCGTAAAAGCAGTTTAGTGGTGCTGCGATACGACTGTTTGTCGTCTACCAATACAATCTTGCGTTCGGTCTCCATTACTGTCCAGCCTTAGTGTCAATACTGATATTTATTTTAACGCCGTTGCCTGGCGATGATACAATATCAACTCGTCCATTCAACCCCGACACACGTCCATAAAGATTGGTGATGCCGCTGCAAGGTTTATCCTTAATGCGGCGTTGTACCTCCTCCATGTCAAATCCTTTGCCATCGTCGGTATAATTGATGCAAATAAGATTCTCTTTTCGAGAAAAGGTAAGTGTTACTTTTTTTGCCTCGGAATGACGTAGCGCATTGTTGAGCAGCTCGTTGACTATACGAAAAATCGCTATTTTACATTCAGCGCTTTGGGGTTCTGTAAAATCATCTGTAATGCAAACAATCTCAGGCATACCTGCAGGCGAAAGTTTCTTGCACAAACTGCTGACACTCGCCACTAACCCAAAATTTTGAAGCATGTCGGGCATAAGGTTGTTTGATATATTCTTACTCTCCTTAACAGCTTCATCTATAAGCTCTTTCATCTCTAAATAAACAGCAGGAAGTTCCTCTGGCGAAACCTTATTGTGCGAAAGCAGGCTAAGATATGTATTCAGGCTTGAGAAAAAAGCTCCAAGACCATCGTGAACGTCTTTTGCAAAACGGGCACGCTCTCTCTCCTCTGTTTGCACCACGGCGGTGAGTATCTGTCGGTTAAAGTCCTTCAACTGTGTTTCGGCTTGACGCAGACGCAAATGTGTTTTCACCCTCGCCATAAGCTCAGAAATCAAGAATGGTTTTTTGATATAGTCAACGCCTCCGAGTTCAAATCCTTTGAGCAGACTTGCCTCGTCAACTTTAGCTGTGAGAAATATAACGGGAATATCCTTGGTGTCTGGATCGGCTTTAATGCGTCTACAAACCTCAAATCCATCTACCTTGGGCATCATTATGTCCAACAACACGAGGTCTATATTGCCAGCTTTAAGTATTCCAAGCACATTCTCTCCGTCACTTTCGGCGGTTACACCGAAATTGTATCCCGAGAGTATATCCTTGAGCAACATTAAGTTGGGCATACTATCATCTACCACTAGTATGTTAAGTTGTTCCATAAAGTAATCTAAAATATCTGTTTTGGCTTATAAAGATATGGAATATTTTAATACGCGTAATCTTTAAATGGTTAAAAATGATTAAAAAAAAGAGAAATCCCGCACTACGGAATTTCTCTTGATGTTGCCCGATCAGGGGTCGAACCTGAACTCTCCTGATCCAGAGTCAGACGTGTTGCCAATTACACCATCGGGCAGTCGTATTTCTGAATTTGACGGCGCAAAGGTAGGCAGTATTTTCGATAAAAAAAATTTTTTTGAAATAATTTTTTAAAAAAATCGGATTATGAATCACAAACTGAGTTTGTATTTCATAATCCGACTTATTTACCTTATTTATTCACTTTTGCCCATGTGTCTTTGAGCGTGGCTGTGCGGTTAAACACAGGATGCTCAGCCGTGCTGTCGGGATCTACGTTGAAATATCCCATGCGTATAAACTGCAAGTAGTGAAGAGGTTTGAGCGTAGAAGCGTACTTTTCTATATAGCAGCTCACTACATTTAAACTATCGGGATTTATCATCTGTTTCATAGCCTCAAGTGGTTCGCAGTTTTGCTCTTTGATAATGCGTGCCATCTCGTCGCGGGGATTTTCTACTTTCCACAAGCGGTCGTAGAGCCTTACCTCTGCTTTCTGAGCGTGTGCACACGATACCCAATGGAGGGTTTTGCCTTTGATTTTGCGGTCGGCTCCTGCGCTTCCGCTGCGGCTTTCGGGGTCGTACTCGGCGTATATTTCTATGATGTTGCCTTCGGCGTCTTTCTTGCAGAAATTCTCCTCGGGACACTTTATTATATATGCGTTTTTGAGGCGGACCTCTTTGCCGGGTCCGAGACGGAGGAATTTTTTTGGAGCATCTTCCATAAAGTCGTCGCGCTCTATCCAGAGTTCGCGACTGAACTCGATTGTATGGGTTGCGCTGTTTTCGTCCTCGGGATTGTTGATGGCGGTCATCTCCTCAGTCTGCCCTTCAGGATAGTTGGTGATGATGAGCTTAACAGGGTCTAACACTGCCGACACACGTGTGGCGCGAGTGTTGAGGTCGTCACGGACCGAACTTTCCAACAATTCAAACTCGTTGAGGGCGTCGTATGTGGTGTAGCCAATCTTGTCGATAAAGTTGAGAATTGATTCAGGGCTGTAGCCACGACGGCGGAACCCACAGATGGTGGGCATACGGGGATCGTCCCATCCCGAAACGAGACCTTCTTTTACAAGTGTGAGCAGGTTTCGCTTGCTCATAAGGGTGTAGCTGAGGTTGAGCTTGTTAAACTCGGTCTGACGCGGACGGTTGTCGTCCATATTGTCGGCCTCGCCCCTAACCTCTTTGAGCCAGTCAACAAACAAATCGTAGAGCGGACGGTGAACCACAAACTCCAATGTGCAGAGCGAGTGGGTAACGCCTTCAAAATAGTCGCTCTCGCCGTGTGCGAAATCGTACATCGGGTAAGCGTTCCATTTGTTGCCTGTGCGGATGTGAGGTATGTTGAGCACACGATAGATTATCGGGTCGCGGAAGTGCATATTTGGATTAGCCATATCGATTTTGGCGCGGAGAACCATAGTGCCGGGCTGCACAGTGCCAGAATTCATCTTACGGAACAATTCCAACGACTCCTCAGCGGGACGGTTTCTGTATGGACTCTCAATACCGGGCTGTGTAGGTGTACCTTTTTGCTCAGCAATGGTTTCTGCACTCTGCTCGTCAACGTATGCGCGTCCACGGCGTATAAGCTCCTCGGCAAAATCCCAAAGCTGCTGAAAATAATCTGATGCGTAAAACACATTGCCCCAGTGGAAACCGAGCCATTCAATATCGCGCTTGATGGCGTCCATATATTCGGTATCTTCCTTTATGGGGTTGGTGTCGTCGAAACGCAGGTTGCACACACCGTTGTATTTCTTAGCAATGCCAAAGTCGATTGCAATAGCCTTGGCGTGGCCTATATGCAGGTAACCGTTGGGCTCGGGAGGGAATCGAGTCTGTACTTTCTTTCCGTTCTTGCCCTCTTCGAGGTTCTTTTCTACCAACTGTTCGATAAAATTTTTAGATTCTTCCATAACTTTAATCAAATAAAATAGAGCGCAAATATAAATAAAACTAATGATTGTTTTTATATTTGCGGACTAATTTTACGTAAAATGGGCAGAATTATACTACACGATATGCGTTTTCATTCGCCGATAGGCGTTTTGGAACAAGAGAGAACTCAGGGCAACGATTTCAGCGTCAACATTTCGTTCGAAGCCGACATCGTTAGTCCCGGCATATCCGACGATCTCAACGATGCGGTAGACTATTGCGCTGTCTACAACCTCATTAAGGAAGAGATGTTGCAGCCTGCCTGCCTCATCGAAAACGCAGCCCACCGTATTTTGCAGCGCATCAAGCTCGAAATTCCTCACATTGGACGTATCAAATTAGAAATTTTTAAACACAATCCTCCTGTGGGCGGACCCGTGGCTTACAGCGGGATTTCTATTGAAGGATAACTATAAGTGCATAACTCATCCTTCTATCAGTCAATTTTTTAAAACAGGTATCTAAACCTTTGCTTTAATTTTTCTTTCTCGGCAGAAAACTCCGCCACCCTACTCGCACCGGACTGTCAAACACGTTTAATAAATCAATTACACTGAGTCCGGACTTACGCTTTCAGGCGGCACCGCTTTCTTCTGCCGCGCATTTCAAAAAATCTCTTTTTCTCATTTGCGACACTGCAAATATAAACAACAAAAAACATATTTCCAAATTTTTTTTAAACTTTTTTTATATTTTTTTTAAAAAAATCATTTTTACTTGAAAATAAGTATATAATTATACATATATTCATTATAACAAATAAAGAAATATAATATTATTTGATATAATAACTATTATTATTAATTAAAGATTAGTAATTTACAAAGGAAAAATTATTATATTTCTAACTAATGTAACTTATATTTATAGAAATATAAATTATTATCTACATTAAGTAAAATACACTCCCCTCTCCTACCCTCTTAGGAGACTGTTTCGAGGGCGTGAGTAATAAGTTTATGAACAGTTTCGCCAGCATTACGAACAGAATCAATGCCCGAAACCGAACTTTTCCACAATGATGGTATACTGTCAGAAGTGGAATACAATCCAGCAAGCGACCCGACAAGACAGCCAGAAAGGTCGGGAAAAACTCCAGAATTTACCGCCCCTAGTACTATGGAGCTGAATCCGCCTTCGGTAGAAGCAAAGCTAGTAGAAAGAATATTTCTAAAACTCGAGGTTATGCCAGTATGATTTACCACAAGCCCCAATTCGGCACAAATTCGCGACGACAAGTCTATGGCTTTTTTAATCGCATCTTGCGGATTATCGCCACACGAGAGATATTTTGCCGCAGCAAAGAAAAGCGACGCCGACGAAATGCAGTTGTCGCAAACTATATCAGGGAGCGACATCAAAGCATCCTTTACGCTAATATGCGGTAGTGCTGAATAAAGGGCACCAGCTACCACCGCCGCAGGAAGTATCAAACGTAACGGTCCTATCTCATCCTTCACATTATATAAATACCAGCTATTGCAAAGTGCAAGATAACGTTGAGGCTGAAAGCCTTGCACCTCGTTGTCGGCCATAAAAGATGCAAATCCGCACGAAGAGGCAGAACATACCGACAAAGAACCTCCGGGTGTGGTATAGTCGCCAAAGCCAAGCAAATCAGTTACAGGATTTTGGTGCAGCTGCTCTGCTGTGCGGTTTTTGACAGGCATACCAAGAGCCTCGCCAACCGACCCGCCTTCAAAAAGACCCACTGTTTGCGACAATGTAAGCACACATCTCTGATCCGAAGATGAAAACAAGCTTCTGATACCGTCTAACACTGACATAACAATTATTTTATTGTGGATTACTAGCAAATATCAAGCCATCAGCATACGGTACACAAAAGCGATTTTTTGAATTTTTTATAAAAAAATTTTTTTTTATAAAAAAAACGCCATATATTTGCACCGCAAAACACAAGGTCGGTTAGCCAAGCGGTTAGGCAACGGTCTGCAAAACCGTCTAGAGCGGTTCGACTCCGCTATCGACCTCAATTGTAGTAGATTAAATTATCAGTCTGTTGTGAAACAGACTTTTTTTTTGCCCAAGAATCAAAAAAAACAATTCGCTTTGGTAATTTCAACAAAAAAAACTACTTTTGAGCAAAATTATTAAAAGAATTATACCAAATGAAAACCGAAGAATTTAATATAATAGGCATAATACCCGCTCGTATGGGTTCCAAGAAATTTCCTGGAAAGCCTATGGCCGACATCAACGGTATGCCAATGATCGGACACGTTTACAACAGAATGATGCGCTGCGAAGACTTTGCTGATGTATACGTGGCCACCGACGACCAAGAAATCATCGACTACATTCAATCAATCGGCGGCAACTGTATCAAAACAAAAGAGAGCCATATTGGTGCTATCGACCGTGTGGTTGAGGCAGTTAAAGCCATCGAAGAGATTGAAAAGATCAGGTACGACATCGTAGTGCTGATACAGTGCGATGAACCTATGGTAACATCAAACCATGTGGGATGCGCAATCAGCCCTATGATCATTGAGCCCGAACTTCAAGCCGCTTCGCTTATGGCTGAAATCACCACCGATGAAATTTTCCGCGATCCAAACGAAATAAAAGTGGTAGTAGACGCCAACAACAACGCTCTATACTTCTCTCGCGAACCTATCCCATCGGCTGTAAGAGGCACCAACGCTTGTCCAAGACTCAAACTGCTGGGAATCGATGTGTTCCGTAGAGACTTTATCGAAGAATTCAACTCGGCGGCTCCATCGCCACTTGAAATCACAGAATGTATCGACCTTCTCCGCGTGCTCGAAAACGGTTACCTTATACGTATGAGCATGACCGACGAGGTAACGTACTCTGTAAACACTCCCGAAGAGCTCGAGCGCGTACGACAACTTATGAAGGACGATTACCTTGTAACAAAATATCTCAAGAAAAAATAATGGAAAACCAAGAAGTTAGAGTTAGATTTGCGCCAAGTCCCACAGGGGGACTGCATCTCGGCGGCGTGCGCACCGCGCTTTTCAACTATCTGTTTGCACGTAAGCACAACGGCAAATTCATCCTCCGTATCGAAGATACCGACCAGACACGTTTTGTGCCAGGTGCTGAGGAATATATAGTAAAATCGTTGGAATGGATCGGTCTCGATGTTGACGAGAGCGACATCAAGGGCGGCGAATACGGACCATACCGTCAAAGCGACCGCAAGCATCTCTACCGCCAGTATGCCATGCAATTAGTTGACAGCGGCAACGCATACTACGCATTCGACACTCCAGAGGAACTCGAAGCCATGCGCAAGAAACTCGAAGCCGAAAAAGCATCGGTACAGAGCTACGGACCTGCCACACGTATGACTATGAAAAACAGTCTTACAATGCCCGCCGACGAGGTAAAGGCTCTCTTAGACAGCGGTGCACAGTACGTTGTAAGGTTCAAAATGCCCGAAAACGAAAAACTCGTTCTTCACGACATTATCCGCGGCGAAATCAACGCCGACACTTCCATACTTGACGACAAAGTTCTGTTCAAATCTGACGGAATGCCCACATACCACCTTGCCAATATAGTTGACGACCATTTGATGAAAATCAGTCACGTAATTCGCGGCGAAGAGTGGCTGCCGAGCCTGCCACTACACTTTTTATTATATCGTGCTTTTGGCTGGCAAGACACTATGCCGCAGTTCGCCCACTTACCCCTCATCCTCAAACCCGACGGCAAAGGCAAACTCAGCAAACGCGACGGCGACCGTCTTGGTTTCCCCGTTTTCCCAATGAACTGGACCGACCCAAAAACTGGCGAATTTTCAAAGGGTTACAAAGAATACGGTTTCTTACCTGAGGCGTTTATCAATATGATGGCACTTTTGGGATGGAACCCCGGCAACACCGACCAAGAGATATTTACCAAAGAGGAACTCTGCCAACTATTTACACTTGAGCACGTTAATAAAGCTGGTTCAAAATTCGACCCTGAGAAAAACAAATGGTTCAACAAGCAGTACATCGAACGCTCATCGGCTAAGGCTCTTGCACCTTACCTCATCGAAGACGCAAAAGCCGCAGGTATCGACGTTCCACAAGACCGTGCCGAGCAGATTTGCGAACTGGTAAAAGACCGCGCAAAATATACTCACGACCTTTGGCACGAATCAGAATACTTCTTTATAGAACCTGAAAAATACGACGAAGTAAACGTAAAGAAATTCTGGAAAGCCGAAACTCCTGAAATACTCACCAAAGCCGCCGAAGTGCTAAAAGGCATCAATGATTTTACATCAAAAAATATCGAAACCATTGTATCAGAATGGATTAAAGCCAACGAACTATCGTTTGGCAAAGTGCTCAACCCCATGCGCCTCGCCCTCTGCGGCGAATGTAAAGGTCCGCACATCTTCGATATTTTAGAGCAGTTAGGCAAAGAAGAATCACTCAAAAGAATTGAGAAGGCAATCAAGGGTATAACTATTTAACCCTTATATTTCCTTTCAGGCACAAAAAACAGCCCGACCCCTATCATTATTAGGAAAATGAACATGATAGTGCCACCGGTAATGGTGGCACGGCGCTGTTTTGCTGTTTCGTATGAAGTTATGCGCGACACCTTATAATTACTACCGGCATAGTAACCGTTCTTTACTTTGTCGTAGACAAGAACCACACGGCTACCGTAGCGCATATATTCGCGCCGGAGAAGTACAGTGGGCGAACCCTTTACGGCACGACCTCCAAGAGAGTAACTCTTGCCGCAATAAGTGGCCGACACGCGGTTGCCTTCGGTAACAAGACGCACCGATTCAGGATTTTCAAAAGTTTCAGCATCACATTCAATACATTCGGCAGGAACAGCTGTAGCCACAGAATCGCCATCTGATACCGCACGCAGAAACTTTGCGCCGCCGTGCCAGTCTAACAGCAAGTTTTCACTGCCGTCGGACCAACGGATAATAAGCGTAACACTACCCTTTACCACACGTTCGTGGTCGTCGGGCATAAAAAGTTCGTCGTCGGAATAGATATCAGCAAGCACACACGCCTGACCATGACGTTCGAGCGTCTTTGGCAAGGTTTCTACCGAAGACAGTAGCACACCGTCGAGTCGCTGATTAGAACGAGAAAAACCGTAACAAATCAAACCAATAAAACCTGCCAAAGTGACCATAGTGCCCAAAAGGCAGCACAATACCGAAGAACGCCTGTTAACGTAAATCATTACGAAGCGGCTGATAATTTTTCCGCAGCACGCTCGCGGGGACGGAAAACATACGAAACTCCATAGTAAGAAGCCTGTTCGCGCTTGCGGGCGGGTGGTTCATCGCTGTAATAATTCTCAATCTCGTTCCAAAGCTGGGTAATCAGAGCGTCGCACTCGGGACGCATCTCCGAAACTTTGGCATTGGCGCGAACGCTTATGCTTTGAAGCATCTTTTGAAAATTGAGTTTCTCAACAAACTCGTCGAAGTAAACCTTTACAACGGCAATTTTAGGATTGAGGACGGGAGTGCCACGCTTAACAATTCGGTCGTTTTCGCCTTTGATAATACGGTTTCCCCACTCAATCACCTCAGCCTCTGTTGCAAGGTCAGGAACTCTGGCGTCTTTTGGATTGATTCCAAAAAACTTACGCGCCTCTGGTTTAATCTCTCCACGGATTATGGCAAAGTTAAACACCTGAATAAAATGCGATATGTACAACCGCGCCTTTTTGAGAGCGCTTGCGTATTCGTTGCTCTTGGTCACCTGACGGGTGTGAGATTCTTTCTGCATCAATATAGCTTGCTCAAAAATCGGGAGGAACGCCAGAATCTTGTTCAAAGTTGACTGTTTGAAAGCAAGCATTTCGGGCGAATATTTTTTACCGAGTTCAAGAGCTCTTTTCAAGGCTCTTACTCGGGCTGCGTCGGTATTGGGTAATCTTCTGTACGGCATGATATTTAGAGTTTTAAATGTTTACAATTAATCTTTTGCAAAACTCTTGCCCAAAAATTATTTTTTCGCGATTTTTTTTGTAAAAAAGTAGAAAATTGTATATTTTTCCGAAAAATTAACATTGCGAATACCATGTTTGACAAAGAAACGTATGCCATTCGGCGAAAAAAATTAACAGAAAAAATTCAGCACGGGCTCATTATCCTATCCGGCAATTATACTACACCTTTTAATTACGCATCAAACACTTTCCCCTTTCGACAAGACAGCACCTTTCTATATTATATAGGTATTGACGAGCCAGGATTAATAGCTTTGCTCGATACCGACAATGGCGAGGAATATCTCTGTGGCGAAGAACCGTGCCCCGACGACATTATCTGGACAGGCGCAACACCAACCCTTGCCCAATTTGCAGATATGTCGGGCATAAACAAAACAATCAACTACAACCAGCTGCAAATGATTATATCCAAAGCCTGCAATAAGGGACGCAAAATACACTTTGTGGCTCCTTATCAAGCACAAGTGAGTATAACGATAGGAAACTTACTAAGCCAACACGTAGAAAAACTCAAAAGCATACAATCATCAGATTTGATCCACGCCATAGCCGAAATGCGCAAAATAAAAGAACCCCAAGAAATTGCCGAAATAGAACGCGCAGTACGCACCACCGCAATTATGGAACAATTTGTAATAGATGCCGCCACAGATCCAGCCTGTCACGAATCTGAAAATTCTATCCGCGCCGCGCTCTTCCGAATTTTTCTCAAAGAGGGATTTTTCTACTCCTTCCCCCCCATCGTCACCACGCACGGCGAAATCTTTCATCAGCCATTTGCGTCGAAAGAGCGTTTACAAAAAGGAAAGATACTTTTGGCTGACATAGGAGCAGAATCAGGCAGTCATTACGCCGGAGACATGACCCGATCTGTACCAGTAGGCGGAAAATTCTCTCCTAAGCAAAAAGAGGTCTACAACATAGTGTTAGAAGCACAAAAAACCGTTTTGGAAGTTGCTAAACCGGGAGAAACTTGGCTAAATGTGCACCTCGCCGCTGCCCGAATCATCACCGAAGGGTTAAAAGAGATAGGGATTATGACAGGTGGTACCGATGACATCATCAACGAGGGAGCATATGCGATGTTCTTTCCACACGGCATAGGTCACCTGCTCGGACTCGACGTTCACGATATGGAAAACCTCGGCGAAGACAATTTCGGATATTCAGAAACCATAAAACGAAGCCATCAGTTTGGACTATGCAATCTTCGCTACGCCCTTGAATTAAAAGAAAACATGACCCTTACCAACGAACCCGGAATTTATTTCATACCATATTTAATGCAAAAATGGAAAGCCGAAAGGCGTTTTGCCGACTTTATAAATTACGATAAAGCATTAAAATACAGCGATTTTGGCGGAATACGCATAGAAGACGACATAGTAATCACACCCACAGGTTGCCACATTTTAGGAATGGAGGTGAAAAAAGAATTTTAAGTCAAAATTTGCCTATTTTATTATTTAATTATTAAATTTGCCTTTCAAAAGAAAGTAAAAATGGACAAAAAGAGGTACATAGTAGTTTCTATAATAGTTTCAGCGCTGTTTACTGCGCTTGAAGCCTTGGTGTTAATGTTAAACAATGGCATTACCACCACCGAAGCAATAGCCCTCGTACTGCTGTTGTTGGTACAAACCGGCGTGCTTTGCGTTGTATTTCAAAAAACCTTTATGAAAAATATTGCTCGGGTATATGCCACAGGTCCCGTAGACACATCATCAGAAAAGGAACACGAAAAAGAGCATGAAAAAGAAAAAACAGACATGAACCTCGACACGATAATTACCGAAGTAAACGAAGACGTGGCAAAATGGGCAAAAGACCGCACTCGCGAAATTGCACTACTCAAAGCAAACGAAAAATACCGCAAAGAATTTCTCGGCAATGTGTCGCACGAGCTGAAAACACCGCTATTTAATATCCAAGGTTATATTAATACCTTAATAGACAGCGGATTAGAAGACCCAAACATAAATATGAAATACCTCGACCGAGCAGAAAAAAACGTGTCGCGGTTAATAAAAATAGTAGAAGACCTCAGCACCATATCAAAATTTGAGTCAGGAGCATTGAAACTTATTATCGAAAATTTCGATATAAAGAAAAGTATCGAAGATGTGATAGAGTTTTACGAAATAAAAGCTAAAACACGCAATATCACCCTCGAGTTAGCAAGCGCCCCCGCTGGAGCAGCCATCTGCAAAGGCGACAAAGAAAAAATCTACGAAGTGCTGTCGAACCTTGTTGTAAACTCAATCAATTACGGCAAGGAAAACGGCAAAACCACTTTGGGCATATTCGACATAGGCAAAAAATGGCTAATCGAAGTGCAAGACAATGGAATAGGAATTGAAGAATCGCAGTTGCACAGAGTGTTTGAGCGATTTTACCGTGTAGACAAGAGCCGAAGTTCACAAACAGGAGGCACAGGTCTCGGACTCTCCATTGTCAAGCACATTATTGAAGCCCACGAAGAACTGATTACCGTAAAAAGTAAAATAAACGAAGGCACAACATTCTCGTTCACTCTTAAAAAAGCAGAATAATATGTCAAAAACTAACAACTACAAAATCCTTTTGGTAGACGACGAAGAGGACATACTTGAATTCCTGTCGTACAACCTCACCAAAGCAGGATTCAAAGTATCAACAGCAAGCAACGGCAAAGACGCCATCAAACTGGCTAAAGAGATTATCCCACACTTGATAATCTTAGACGTGATGATGCCCGAGATGGACGGCATTGAGACTTGCGAAGAAATGCGTAAAATTCCCGCTCTCAAAAAGTCGGTTATCGCGTTTCTTACCGCCCGTAGCGAAGATTACTCGCAAATTGCAGGATTCGAGGCGGGTGCCGATGACTACATATCAAAACCTATCAAGCCAAAAGTGCTTATCAGCCGCGTAACAGCCCTGCTCAAACGCTTTGGATTTAGCGAAGATGGTGAAGCTTCTGATTCTGAATCATCAACTATCACCCTCGGCGACCTCATCATCGACAAGGAGAAATACACCGTAACTCACAATGGCGAAGAACTTTCGTTGCCTCGCAAAGAGTTCTCGTTGTTGCTGTTGCTCATCTCCAAACCCGAAAAGGTATTTACTCGCGACGAGATCTACAACACCATCTGGGGCGACACCATAGTGGTGGGCGACCGTACCATCGACGTGCATATCCGCAAACTCCGCGAAAAAATCGGCGAGGACTATATCCGCACCGTCAAAGGAGTTGGATATAAGTTTGTGGAGTAGAATTGGCGCAGGCTCTTTGCCTGCCTAATTTTCAAACCTTACTGCCTCACCACCAAAGAGTTTGTTAAACCTTTGCGATGGAGAGGGTATTATTATGCCGTATATATCATTCTGCATATTGTCAACCTCCGCCACGGTTTTGGAATCCATTACCACAGCGGAGGGCCATTGACGTGTAAATCCATCTGCTTCAATAGTTTTTGCCGTAGCATCCGCACACAAGCATCCACCTGTGGCATTATCTATTACAAAGCAGTCGGTAGCAGGGTCGATATTTCCTGCTGAGTACCAAAAGGCGGCACTGAGATCATTGACGGGCAAACTGTCATCTACAAACAGCACGGTTTTTAATCCGCTTGTTATTCCTATGTGATTTGCTATTGTTTTAATAGTGTCTTTCTCCTTACACCTTATATATATAATGACGGCAGAAATACCGTAAGCCAAAAGCGAGATGTCGATATGGTCAACAGAGTGGAACTTGCACTTTAAGCCATCGACATCAATTGCTGGCATAGGTTGCTCCACAGACAGTTCTTTGGCTGTAACGTCCAACATGATTTTACCACCACAAGCAAACTTGCGCGAAGCATGATCCAATACATCAGACACTCCTCCCCTATCGATATACACATCGCGGTTAGGTTCAAAATTGGCTGACAACTCTCTGAACAGCTGACTATAATCGCGTATAGGCAATTCGGTGTCGGTAACTATAAGAATCTTATTAAACATCATCTGTCCTGCACCCCAGAGGGCATTTTTTACCTTTACGGCATTGCCTGGATATTGCGAATTGATTTTGGCGATAACAATATTGTGCTGTACGCCGCAGTCGGGCATGTGCATATCCTCCAATTCTGGCACAAACGCCGCTTTGATGGGAAACTTGAAAATCTGCTCAGTGGCAACGGCAATGTATGCATCTTCCATAGGCGGAATACCCACGATTGTGGCAGGATAAACGGCGTCTTTTCTATGAGTTATAGCCGTAACATGCACTTTTGGATAATAGTCGGCAAGCGAATAGAATCCGGTATGGTCGCCAAAAGGACCTTCCCAAACAAGCTCCTCGGCAGGGTCGATATAACCCTCTATCACAAAATCCACATCGGCAGGTACTTCAATTTCGGGTTGAGTAATACATTTTACAAGGTTTACACGCTTGTGACGCAAAAATCCAGCAAGCAGATATTCGTCAACGCCGTCAGGTAGCGGTGCAGTGGCAGAATATGCATACACAGGGTCGCCGCCGATTGCTATGGCAACTGGCATCCTTTTGCCAAGAGTCTTATATTGCTGATAATGACGCGCCCCGGTTTTGTGACGATGCCAATGCATGGCGGTGGTGTCGTTGGAGAGAATTTGAACACGGTACATACCCAGATTGCGCATGCCTGAAATTGGGTCTTTGGTGTTTACCATCGGAAGGGTGATAAATCGCCCGCCGTCGCATGGCCAAGTTTTCAGCACGGGGATTTTCGACAGGTCGGTGTTCTGCATCACTACCTGCTGACAATCGCCACGACCAGAAACCACCTTTGGGAAAAATCCCGCTATCTTGCCCAATTTTGGAATAGCAGATAGTTTCTTAGCAAGAGTGTCCTTGGGGGCGGTGAGCATATCAAAAAAAAGTCTGATTTCATCTTCCTTGTCGCTCAGATTGTTGCAGCGGAGAGCGGCACAGATACGTTTAAGGCTGCCGTAGATATTGGTAACCACAGGAAAATCGGTGCCAGTATTGGTAAACAAAAGAGCCTTGCCTCCGCCGGGCTGCTTGCACTCTCGGTCGGTAAACTCAGATATCTGAAGTACAGGGTCTACAAAGCTGTCGATAGTTTTCAGTTCACCTAAATTGCTGAGTTGCTGAATAAAGTCTCGTAGATAGTTAGCTGCCATAAAGTATAGAAACAAAAAAAACGGAATCCACAGTCGAGCCAAGGAATCCGTCTCATTAATAATCAAATAACCACTATAACCAATTTATATTTCCTCCTCCTCGGGTTCCATATCAATCATATTGATAGGAATATCCACGAGGTCGCAAATCACTTCGCCGTATTCGAGCACGTCGTCGTCTTCGTAATACCAGTTGATCTGAGTGGACGGGTCCTTTTCGTAAAGAACCTTCAACTCTTTAGTAATGGTAATAAGCCACTTGGAACAACTAGTATTGAAATATTCAAACTTAAAGTCAATCACAGTTCCCTCTTTTGGATCTTCGATATATTTCTGAATCCATTCAACGAGGGGGAGATAAAAGCTTTCAGAATCCTCTACAAGCGAACGTCCTTTGAGCATAAGAACACCTTCAGAAGGATTGAAATCAACCTCCGGCGATTTGTCTGTTGGGGCTATCTGTATTCTGTCCATATTAAGCGAATCAGTTTAAAAATTCAGGCATAAAGGTAATAATAATTTTTTTAATAGCGTATTGATAAAAACGAATTTTTTTAATAAAAATTATCACATCGCTGTAAAAAAGTAAGTTTCAGATGGTTGAAGAATTTATTTTACTTGTGATGATATGAAACCGCTGTAAATATACCGATTTTTTTTTATTCTCAAAAAAAACTCTCTACCTTCGTTATCAAAATATAAAGATATGGATATAGCAAAACTGATTAAGCAACACGCTAAAAACTACGTGTTTATAACATTCGGATTGTTTCTCTACGCGTTTGCGTGGTCGGCGTTTTTGATTCCTTCGCAGATAACGGGCGGAGGTGTGTCGGGTATTGCCGCTTTGATATATTTTGCAAGCGGGTTCCCTACGGGTATATCCATTATCATTATAAATACAATATTAGTGTTGGCGGCAAGCAAGATTATCGACCTGAAATTTGCCCTCAACTCGGTTTTTGGGTTTGTGGGCATTGCGGCATTCTTTATGCTGATGGACGGATGGTTTGAGAAACCCCTTGTAGATGACGCATTTATGTGTTCGCTCATAGCGGCGGGACTTTCGGCTTTTGCCACGTCGATAACCTTTGTAAACGGCGGCAACACTGGCGGAGTGGATATTCTTGCACTGATGATTACCAAAAGGAAAAACATTTCGCCGGGCAAAATAATTCTCTATCACGACCTTATAGTTATTGCCTCATCGTTTTTGATATTTCATTCGGTAGAAAAAATAGTGTATGGCTATGTGGTAATGTTTGTATTCTCGTATGTACTTGACCAATTGTTAGATGGACGGCGACAATCGTATCAATTTACTGTTTTTAGTAGGCACAGCAACGAGATAGCGGCAAGAATTTCGAGCGAAGTGGGTCGTGGAGTAACACTTGTTGACGGTCACGGATATTATTCAAAACAGCCTATCGAGGTGATAATAGTGATTGCCCGCAAGATGGATTACTCTAAGATAATGAAGATTATAGACGAAACCGACACTCACGCATTTATATCGGTGGCAAAAGTGGCTGGCGTGTTTGGCGAGAATTTCGAGAAGATACGTTATTAATTAAAAAAAATATGTACCTTTGTAACAACAAAAATTTGAATTAAAATGCTCGATTTCAGCAACGCAAAATTAAATAAAGTAATACTTCACAAAACCGGCAACAAAGCCCGTGAAGAACAGTTGGTTCTCTCCGACACAGAATTGATGTTGAACGACTCGATTATGGAGATGCTCAAAGGCTTTTTTCTTGGACATTTCAGCAACGAGGCATTCTATAATTTTACGCCCAAGGGTCAGCCCGACAGCAACGAGGTGTACACAGCCATCAACAACATATTCAGTAGCGAGGAATACTTTATTCCTGAAAGCAAGGCAATTGCAGCCAAACTCTACGACGCTGGCACTCACCCAAAAATCAAGGCGGGCGACCTCTACATTGCCACTTTCTCCGACCTTGTGGTTGATGACGAACTTGTTGACGCAGTGGGAATTTTCAAATCAGAAACCAAGCAGGATTTCTTGCGTATCGACATCAGCGGAAACCGTTTTGACATAAAGATAGAAGAGGGCATCAACCTCAACAAAATAGACAAAGCATGCCTTATATACAACACAGAGCCGGATTTTGGTTACAAAATCAATATCATCGACAATGTGAACAAGCAAACCGAGGCTCAATATTGGCGCACCGATTTCTTAGGCATTGAGCAACGCAAAGACGATTTTTATCAAACCCAAAAGTACATGGAACTTTGCAAAGATTTTGTTGAGGAGGTTTACAACGAGGAACACGAAGTAGAAAAACCTCAACAGATTGCAATGCTCAATAAATCAAAAAATTACTTTAAAGAAAACGAAAAATTCGACAAACAAGAGTTTGAAGAAAACGTTCTTTCGCAACCCGAAGTAATTGAGGCATTTAACGAATATAAACAGCAATACGCCGAAGAAAAAAACGTAGAGTTTGAAGATAATTTCGGAGTATCGGAAAACGCTGCCAAAAAGCAACAGACCAAAATGAAAAGCGTAATAAAACTCGACAAAAACTTCCACATCTATATTCACGGCGACGAAAGCCGCATTAGCCGAGGTGTTGACCCCGAAACAGGAATGAAGTTTTACCAATTTTACTACGATGAAGAAGAATAACATTAACAGCAAGTTACGATAATGAATCTAAACTATTTCATCAACATAGAAACCTCTACCGACATTTGCTCGGTGTCGCTTAGCCGCAATGCCGAAACCATTACGCTAAAAGAGAACCATGAACGCAATCACGCTTCGGCGGTTTCGCGATATATAGAGGATATATTAAAAGAGAACAACTTAAAAGTGAGCGACTTATCGGGCGTTGCCATAAGCAAGGGTCCAGGCTCGTACACAGGATTGCGCATAGGCACGTCCACCGCCAAGGGAATGGCATACCAATCGGGCATAAAGTTAATTGCTGTTGACACTTTGCAAGCTATGGCGTTAAAAGTTGTTAATAATAAGGATATTATCAAGAGCCCCGAAACGGTGGTCTGCGCCACATTAGACGCTGGCAGAAACGAGGTATATTCTGAGGTTTTTGACCTGAACAACAATTGTTTACGTGCGTGTCAAGCCGAGATTATCACCCCCGAAAGTTATGCAGAATATTTTAAAGACAAATACGTTGTATTTACAGGCAATGCGGCAGCAAAGATAAGCGGCATAATCAACAACCCGAAAGCGGTATTTGCCACCGAAATTGCTCCGTCGGCCGATTATATGGCTCAACTCACCTACAATCAGTATGTTAACAACCAATTTGTAGACGTGGCATATTTTGAGCCGTTTTACTTGAAAGACTTTATTGCAGTTATATCAAATAAAAACGTTTTAAAACACTAACCTAATGAAAACCATATTATTAACCGTACTACTTATGACTTCGGCACTATTTGCCTCAGCGCAGATACCACCTGCGTTTGGTCCAAAAGAAAAACTCACCTACGAAATCTATTACGCCTTTGTAACAGGTGCAAAAATGAGTCTCGAAACTCGTGCTATAACGTACGAAGGTAAACAGATAATGCACTTGAAAGCATTCGGCAAGACGGTAGGACTTGTAGACAAAATCTACAAAATCAGCGAGGATTATCAATCGTGGATGGATCCAAACAACAAATGTTTGCCTTACAAATCGTTAGAAGATGTTCACGAAGGTTCGTCATATAACCGCAAGATTACAGTTACATTCGATCACGAGAACAACACTATCAACAGCACCAAATCGGGCGACCACAAGGTGAAAGCAAACTGCTACGACATTGTTTCTGCGGCTTATTACCTCCGCACAATGGATTTGAGCAAACTCTACAAAGGTCAGGTAATTTCGGTAAACACTTGGTTTGGTAATGAAGAATGGCCTTTGCAAGTAAAATACGTTGAAACAGAAACGCTAAAAATGGGCAAACTCGGCAAGATAAAATGCTACAAGTTTGTGCCTGTGGTAGAGGTTTCGGGCGTATTTACCGACAAGGACGCTCTCAAACTTTGGATATCAGCCGACGACAACAAAATTCCTATCCGCGCTCAGATGAGCCTCTTGGTAGGTTCGGCAAAAGTGGATTTAATTTCGTACGAAAACTTGGCTAATCCTACTGGATTTGTGAAATAATCGGGTAATTATTTACACCCTCACTCCTATCAGCGTCATATCATCTACCTGTGGACGACCGTTGCGCCATTCGGTAATGCAATTGTCTAACAATTCGCATTGCAAGGACATTGGTTTGGTGTAGTTTTCCAACAAGAAAGCCAATAGGTTTTTGGCAAGGAATTTTTTGCCCAAAGAATCATTTTCGGGACCTCCTGGCTGATCTTGAATACCATCTGATAATGTGTAAACTACATCGCCTTTCTCAATCGCCTGAGTATAGGTGGAGAAATGGTCTTTTTCTTTGAGATAACGTCCAACAGGCATTCTATCGCCTTTGAGCGTGATTACCTCGCCATTGCGTATTAAATATGCGGTGTGATTGGCACAAGCATAACGCATCTGCATAGCATCAAAATCGTAGCAACAAATGGTCATATCCATACCGTCGGACATTTTTCGCTCAGAATCCGACGACACAAGGGTAGATTTTATAAAATTGCGCATTCTATCGAGAATAGTGCCGGGGTTTTCTGCATCTTGCTCAGTTACGCAAAACTCTTTGAGAGCTGAAAGTCCAAGCATTGAGAGGAATGCGCCCGGAATACCGTGACCTGTGCAGTCGGCAGTAATCATCACATGATATTTGCCACACTGTGTAGCACGGTAAAAATCACCGCTGACAATATCACGAGGACGGTAATAGATAAAGTTTTCGGGGAAAAGCGCATCCACATCGGCCTTTTTCGACACAGCAGCACTCTGAATTTTTTGGGCGTAGTTGATACTGCTGAAAACCTTGCGGTTGATATCCTCTATCTGGTCGCGTTGAGCAGTAATCTCGTCGCGCTGAGCAAGAATTTCGGATTTTTGCTGGTCGAGACGGCTGTTTTTCTCGGCTAATTCGCGGTTAGATTTTCGCTTGATATTCAACATTCTAACAATATAAAATACCAAAAGCGAACCAAGCAAAAGTCCGCCAATCAAAGCAAAAATCAATATTCTCATTCGGCTTTTAGAAGCTTTAAGTTCTCTTTTTTCAGCCTCACTAACCTTCATAGCTTGCGAAGTTTTAAAATCAGCAATCACATTTAGTGCACTGTCGCTTACACGAGCCATTTTAAACTGATGCATCTTGTTGTTGGCCTCCAACGCACCCTTATAGTCGCCGAGCTGCTCACGGGCGAGATAGTCGTATTCGTAAAAGAGAGCAAGAAGGTCTTTGTCGCCGCTGTCGTCGTGCAGATAAGGACGGCATTGGTTGAGCACCTTCAACGCCTCATCGTAAAGTTGGCAATATTCAAGATAATCAATAGAAACCAACTGCGAACGCACATAATTGTTGTATTCGCCCATATCGAGTTCGCGCCGCACTACCTGCTGCAAATAGTTGAAACCTGTGTCGGCGTAGGCTCTGTAGCCTGTTTTCTTTGCCATCTTGATATACGCTGAGGCAAGATAGTGATAGGTGTCGAATTTGGAATCGTCGCAATAGTCGGTGGTGATGGTGTCGAAAATCATCGCAGCCTTTTTGAGATAATAAATTTCAAGTTTTGGATTGTTTTCTTGCGCAAAACCGAGCGCCTGATAATCCTCGGCCATGCCCACATAATTACAAGACAACGAATCCAAATTCAACGCCTTGGTGTAATACTCCTGAGCCGATTTGTTGAGACCCATATCGTAATACATATTGCCTATCGACTGACACACATACGACACGTCGAGCGTATCGCCGAGACTCTCAAAAATATCCATCGCATTAGAGAAATAGCAAAATGCGCTGTCGCTCAGATGCAATTGATGGTAGCATTTGGCAATGTTGACATATTTTAAGGCGCATTGTTCTATATGCGAAGATTTTTTGTAATACTCAGCCGCTTTCTTGTTGTATGTGAGAGCCTCGCGGGTCTTGTTTTTTAGATAATAAGCCCAAGCGATATAGCTGTAATTGTCTGCTATAAGGTCAACATCATTTTTGCTGCAATTACTAAGCGATAGCGAAGCGTATTTAATAACGGTGTCGGTATTGTCCGACATTTCGCCTACCATACTGTAATACACAGCCTTCTCGCTTTTTGGCGTGTTGGGCTTGATTAGCGAGAGAATGCTGTCCACCTCATTTTCAGCAGAGATCAATAGCAATAATATGGCTACTAATATAGGTTTCATCAAACAAATAAACTACTTAATATTTACATTCTTAACCACAATCTGCGGGTCGGTATCTTTGCCGCGCTCGTCGTAGCCAGTGGTTTTGCGTTTAACGTATTCGCTGGCATTATCAAGAATAGTCTGCCAAGAGGGGACATCGCTCGAAACTGCGCTGACAATAGAATTGATATTATTCAAAAACGAAGTAAGTAAGTATCCACCCTGAGCATCGCACAGCGCATACTGACCGGCTTTTGCAGCAGTGGCCTTTACACTGCCTTGTGATTGCAAAAATAACTTTTCAAGCTTGGTAAGGTCAAAGTTGTTGTGACCGCGCGAACGAAGATAAGAACCTTCACATTGCTGACGGGTAGCACCGTAATCGCTGTTGCAGCAGTCGGTAAGCACAATGGTAAGACGAGCGTTCTTTTTTGTAAGCATATTGAACACATCGGTTACTCCGAGGTAGTTTGTACCGTTTACATCCTCATTGTAAGCAAGATACATATTAGGATAAGGGTCTGTGTCGTCAGAAAAACGGAAACCGTGTCCAGAATATAAGTACACCAAAATGTCGTTTGGACCAGGGTTGATACTGTTAAACGCATTGAGGATGTTGCTACGGTTGAAGCTGTTGTCTTTTATAATGTACTCCTTGTAGTTGATACCGAGGTCGCTTGCCCAAGCCTTAAACTGAGGCTGAGCAAGCTTGAGGTCGGTTTCTACGCTCTCGCCAATCGACTCGTCTTTAGTGGCAGCAGCCATTACAAAGTGCATTGTAACCGACGAGTTGTTGTTGGTGATATTGTTGTTGTTAACATTGTTATTGTTGTTGTTAACATTGTTATTGTTGTTATTATTGTTGTTGTCCGAAGGTCTCTGCTCGTTAACAAGGTTGCAAGCCTGAGTAATAACAGAGTACATTTTTTCAGATTCGTCGTAAAATTGTCCTATATACTCTGCGTCCATATCGGCAAGAGAAATCTCCTCAAAATATTCAGCCTCCACCATCTCTTCATTATCGTCTTCGGGGTCGAAAAATACCAAAGGTGTTTCTGATTGGTCAGAAGCATCGCTTTTAGTCCATGTCCAAGCAAAGTAGGGATAAGCAAGATTTTCTTTTCCTTTTTCAGGTACAGGACTAAAAATCATATAGTTAAGACCGTCTTCTTTATCAAACGAAGCCGAATACGAACAATCCCAATAAACATCTTCGCCGCTCATAGGGATACATCGCATAGTACAATCGTCGTTGTCCCAATAGGTCATAAGACCGATATATTTCTGTTTTTCGTACACATCGTAGTACTGCACTTCGTAAAAAGTCTGGGCTTGAGCGGCAAAGCCCAGCACCGACATAAATAAAAACAATAAGTATTTCTTCATAATCATTTAATTTACAACAATTTTACAAAACATTCACTAATTATAAATAAATCAATATCTGTGGTAATGATGATAATGGTGGTGACCACCATGGTGGTGAGGACGGTGGTAGTTATCATCATCGTCATCGTCGTCATCATCGTCGTCATCGTCGTCATCGTAGTAGTAGTCGTCGTTATCATCATCATATTCTACTTCAAATCCAGGATCTACCTCGGTACCGTCATCAGTTTGTGCGTCAATGAGCAAAAACAACGGTTTCTCATCTTCCTGAGTAACAGGATTGTTTGTTACAGGAGCAACAAGCGGCGGCGCCACAGACTCTTCGGCGTCAGGGTTGAGAAAAACGTCAGGATTTGGCTTGTCGTTGTTAGATGGTGTGTACAAATCAGAGGTAAAGGCATAGTTCCATCCTTCATCAGATTTGCCGTGTGAAACCGTTTGAGCAAATCTATATCCCTTAGTAGGACTATAAGCAAACTTGTACCCCACACAATAATTCACCTCATCGTAAAGGGCCTTTGAAAAGAGTATTGTCCAAAAAGTACAATTCCATCCAAAATACTGGCTCCAATTCCACTTAATATCTTTAGTATCGGAAAGTAATGGTTCAAATGGAACATAATCTTCTTGATTAACAGCATTATACGATTTGTTCATCACTAATCGGTCGGGATATAGCAGAGTCATTTTAACATCGTATTTCGATTCGATATAGTGAATTATGGCGGTGTCGGGTTCGGGATTTAACTCCATCATCACCTTCTGATTAAACCGTTTAAGATCCAATCGAGCTATATTGGCTATCATCAATAGGTCTTTTTCTTTGTCGTTCATATAGTCAACATTTCTGGCAACATCGGCTATCTTTATCACCTTTTCAGGGAAATTTTTATAAATAAAGTCTAAGACCTCATCATCATTGTAACGTCCAAAATCTTGAACCATACAGCATCCGCCGTCGGTAGGATTGCAATACAAACCTACACCCATATTTGTATAGCCAGGACCAAGAATATGTCGGCGGTGTCCGTAAGAAGGTGCGTTACCGTTGTCGATAAGCCATTGAATTACAGGCTGAATACCATTTTCATACCTACCCCATGCTATATTTTCTGCACCATAATTTCTGCATCCAAATTTCACAACCAAGCGCTGAGTGCAACTTGTGCCATCGCCCGATGTGTGTGCATTTTTTTTATCATCCTCGGCGTGCGACTGTGCCGCCATCGTTAAACCTTTGTCGGGTCGTAAAGGAAACAATCCAACTGATTTTGCCAAATCTTCTTTCAAGGTTTTAAAATTCTCGCTAGTGTTGGTATGCCAATCGGAGCAAAATGTCTCCATAAAGGTTTTTGCGAAAAGCGGACCGTCGAAACGTGCAAGGTTGCAAAAATAGTAACACTGTTTGGAAATCTCAGAGAGGTAATCTGCATCTTTTGCAGTATTGGCGCGTTGCAGCACGGCGGGATCCCATTGTTTTTCGCATGCCGCTATTTTCTCCTGTATGGTCTGCGCATTAAGTGCTAATGCAGACATACAGAAAAGGAGAAATAATGATAAACGCTTAATATTCATATCGTTTCAAGTTATTAATCGTCGTAATCGTAATAATAAGCATCGTCATCATCGTCGTAATCGTCGTCGTCGAAATAATAATCATCGTCGTCGCAGTAGGTGTCATCGTCGTAGTAGTCGCCTTCGTCGTTGTAGTATTCGTCCTCATCGGCGTCGTAATAATTATCGAAGATATCAGAAAAGAAGCCGAACAAGTCTAAGTTGTCGTCATCATCATCATCATCGTCGTCATCATCATATACGTGATAGGGACTGTGACCTCCATCCTGACTAGGACGGTGGTTGTTGTTGTTATTATTATTGTTGTTGGTTATATTGTTGTTTTGGTTATTGTTGTTGGTATTTCCATTGGCTTCATCGGCATTGTCGCCACGATCGTCGGAAAAATCTTGAACACAGCAGTTTCTGTATTCTTTGTGCGAGCCAACAGATACACCAATACGGCAGAATCCCTTGTTGAGAATGTTGTGACGGTGACCCAAAGACTCCACGCCATCGTCAATAAGCAACTGTAATACAATATCCATAGCGTCGGCATAACCGAAAGAGATATTCTCGCCCATATATCCGCCGTTGTAGTAACTACGTACGCGGGTAAATGTGGCAGTACCGTCAGAAGATTCGTGCTGGGTAAGACCCTTAGGACCAATATCGTCGACATGCACCTTTGAAGCCTTGGCTAAACGGCTGTTGGGTTTGAGCATAGGAAGATTTTTAACGTTGGCCAAGTCTTTTAGCAGCGACTGTTCGTAAGAGTTTGACGAGCCTTTAAGTTTGCCCAAATACTGGTTGGTGAAAGCCTGTCCGTCTAAACGGGCGAGATTGCAATAGAGAATCACGTCCTTTTCGGTCTGAGAGAGGTACGTTGCGTCTTTGGCTGTGTTGGCCTGAGCAATCTGCGCATTGGTAAAACTTCCCGACGATGTTGTACTGTTTGAGTTAACAGCATTGTTTTGGTTGGTATTGCCGCCAATATTGCTAATATTTGGCTTGTTGTTGTTTTTGTCACCGAGCACCTTGCCCGAAAAAGCCTTGGTCACAGGGCGGCCGATTGTTACTTGTGCATATGCACAACTAGTAGACACCGCAATAATCGCGGTCAAAAGCAAACGATTCAATTTCATAATAGTATTGTTATTAATTGTTATTTTGTTTCAAACAGATTATTCAGCTGCATCTTTCATTATTATTTCTCCCACCTTGATGGGAACCATATCATAATTCCTTTTTAAATTCATATTGCAAATATACGAAAAAAAACACTAAGTATAATAATTTTTGTAGTTTTGCAGCGTATTTAATGTTTTATAAACAATGATTTCAAAACTGACGAAACAAGGATTTATTTACTATGTGGCTACATCGCTGATAATTGCAGTGCAATTTTTTCTTTATATCACCAAAAGTTCTATCGCCTCAAGTATGGATTCCACTGGTTGGTTGTTTTATTGCACGGCCTGTCTGTCGCATGCGATGCTGGTGGCGCTCATTCCATTTTTGATGTCGATGCTTGTGTCGGTTATTTCAAAAAAAGAGACAGCCACATCCATTACACATATCTCTTTGGCATCTTTTCTAAATATCATAATCTACATCAACAGCTATGTGTTCGCTTTTTTCCGCTTTCATATCAACGGCATTGTGCTCGAGATGTATTTTGGCGACGGCAGCGACGATATTTTTCAGTTTGATGTATCGCTAAAAATCAAAGTGGCGTTGATTATTGCCGCGTTCATTGCCGCTAACATCATTCTATACAAAATAGCAAAGATTATTTACAGCCGAAATTCAAAGACATTCTTCGTGCCTGTGCTGATGCTGTTTTTAATCACGTTAATATATTCAAACTTTTGCCATGCGTGGGCTGCTGTGATAGAAAAACAGTCGGTGCTCAAAAGTGCCGCGCATATCCCCTACTACTATCCCCTCACTGCTACGCGGATGATGAAAAACATGGGCATTGTATCGCAAGACGACCTTCTGAAAGCCGATTTTGGTCATCAGACTGACTTTAAATATCCCAAAAATACCATCAACTCTCAACCTACTCAGAAAAAAACTAATGTGGTGATACTCGCTATTGATTCGTGGAACTATCGTGGACTCACCGAAGAAACTATGCCCTCGATATACCAATTTACCCAAGACAACATACTGTACACTAATCATTTAAGTTGCAGCAACGCCACCCGAGGAAGCATTTTTGGAATGTTTTTTGGCGTGTCGTCGTATTATTGGGCTGATTTTGAAATGACAGGCACCACTCCTGTGCTGATAGATGAATTGCAACAAAACGGCTACCAGATGCAAACTTTTACATCTGCCACTCTTACAGAACCTAATTTTGAAAAACTGATTTTCAGAAAGGTGCCAATCAAACCAAATACCGAAGGTTCAACAGTTTACGAACGCGACTGCCGTCTCACTCACGATTTCGAAGAGTTTTTGGACACTGTTGACACACAGAAACCGTTTTTTGCTTTTCTGTTTTACGATTTGGCGCATAGTTTTCAATTTCCAAAAGATCTACCCAAAAAGTTCACACCTTCGTGGGAATTTGCCGATTATATGCAGTTAAACAACGACTTAGACCCAACCCCGTTTTGGAATCTCTATCGAAACTGCCTCAATGCAGTAGACTCGCTGGCTGGTATGGTTATCAACCGAATGATAGAAAAGAATCTTATGGACGACACCTATATAATAATAACAGGCGACCACGGTCAGGAATTTAACGAAAACCATAAAAACTACTGGGGACACGGCGGCAATATCACATATCCGCAGATTCATATTCCGCTGATTATCCACACTCCCGACCATCAAAAAGGTGTGTACACATACCGCACTACGCATTACGATATTTCCACCACCATTTTACAAGACATACTCGGCGTAACTAATCCAAGCGAAGACTACTCAATGGGACGTAATATCAGCGACTCTACTTTCCGCGACTGGCACGTGGTGGGCAACAAAGAGAATTTCGCTTTCCTAGTCAAGGACGACAACATTATCGAAAAACGTAAAAGCGGATCGTTGGAAATCAGCGACTCACATCTCGACCCTATCGACACATTCAAAGTAAACGCAGTGGAACTAAACAACGCTATCAAAAAACTCAACTGGTTTTACAACGAGGAGTAATATTACCTTAAAATTAACCAATAAACATCAACAAAATAGCCAAAAAATACCTAAATAACCGTTATTTACTCCAATTTTCCCTTTATTTTTGGATTACGGTGTAACGCTTTTTGCCGTACATTTGCAAAAAATTAAAAAGCGTAATGAAAAAGTTCTACATCATAGCGGCGGCAATGCTGATAAGCATTTCGGCAAATGCACAAAGGGTGCTAACATTAGACAGTTGCCGCGCTATGGCTATCAACAACAACAAAGACTTGCGTATGAGCGAGATTGACCGCGAAATTGCCGAAAACAACAAAAAGGCGGCTTTCTCTAAATACCTTCCAAGGGTCAACGCCGTGGGCGCATACGTCTACACCAGCAAAGACATCCACCTCATCAGCGAAGAACAAGAACAGAAACTCCGTGGAATGGGCACAAACCTCACAAGCCAAATTCAAGAGGTGAAAAACAATTTTGCCGAGCAATTGCAACAAAACATTCAACAGTTGCAGCAGAATCCGCAGTTTTTGCAATACTTGCAGGCTAATCCGCAGGTGGCGCAGATGTTTCAGGGCGCAATGCAGAATTATGTGCCGCAGTTGATGCAGACACTCCAAAGTCCGGGCAGATTAGAGCAGAGCCTTGCCCCCATCGCAGGTGTGGGTGGCGAAATTGCCGATGCGCTAACGCTCAATACACACAATATATTCTTAGCGTCGATAATGCTTACCCAACCCATTTATATGGGCGGTAAAATTGTGGCTTACAACAAGATAACCGATTATCTATTGCAGGTAGAAGAAAATAAAGAAACACTTGCTAATCAAGAAATTATAGTTAAAGTTGACGAAGCCTATTGGCAGATAGTATCGCTCGAAAGCAAGAAACGTTTGGCAGAGAGTTACGCGCAATCGCTCCGCACTTTGGAGGCGAATGTAGAACGAATGGAGGATCAAGGTTTTGCCACCAAAGCCGATGTACTTAATGTAAAAGTTAAATTAAACGAGGCTGAGGTTACTTTGATTCAAGTAGATAACGGTCTTGCACTTTGTAAAATGCTTCTTTGCCAAATATGCGGAATGCCTTTTGAAACTGAATTTACCCTTGAAGACGCCGACCAAAGTGATATTCTATTGTTGGCTGATATTTCGGAGGCAGAAAACATTGATACTCTGAATGTTGACGGTAAAAACGTTGATCGTCCCGAACTGAATTCTTTGGAACTCGCCACCAAAATTTACGAACAGAAGGTAAAGGTTGCCCGTGCAGAATTTCTCCCAAATGTGGCTCTCACAGGTGGTTACACGTGGACTAATCCCAACAGTTTCAATGGTTTTGAAAACAAGATGAAGGGTATGTGGACAGTGGGTATCGGCGTAAAAATCCCCATTATAACAGGCGGAGAACGCATCTACAAGACCCGCGCCGCCAAACTCGAAGCCGAAAAAGCATCGTACAAGTTGGAAGAAACTCAGGAAAAAATTGAACTCCAAGTAAAACAATCGTCGCAACACGTGATAGAGGCAGCCAAACGCCTTAGCACAGCGCAAAAGAGCCTTCAATCGGCACAAGAAAACCTCCATTATGCCAATGTGGGATTAAAAGAGGGCGTTATACCAGTGTCGAACGTTCTGCTTGCTGAAACCGCTTGGTTACAAGCGCAATCGGCTATGGTTCAGGCTAAAATAGACCTCAAACTTGCTCAGTTGTACTTAAACAAGGCTACGGGACAGTTGAGAATTGGCAATTAACAATTCATAATTCACAATAAGTAATTAACAATTAGTAATTAAGATATAATACTATGAACAGAAAAGTAACGGCAAATCTATTGTTTGCTGCGGTGATTTTAGCCGTAATCGCAGTAGTGATTATTATCGGATTAACCAAAACCGACCCCGAAGAGATTATTCAAGGCGAGGTAGATGCCACCGATTATCGCGTATCGTCAAAAGTACCTGGACGCGTTGCCGAAATCCGTTTTGAAGAGGGCGACCGAGTAAAGAAGGGCGACACGCTCGCAATTCTCGAAGCACCCGACATTATGGCAAAACTTTCGCAAGCCAACGCCGCTTATTCTGCCGCCAAAGCCATCGAAAACAAGGCTCAAAACGGTGCGCGTCAAGAACAGATTCAGGGCGCGTTTGAAATGTGGCAGAAGGCAAAAGCAGGCTTGGAACTTGCCAAATCAACCTACGAACGGGCCGAAAATCTATATAAAGAAGGGGTAATCGCAGCGCAAAAACGCGACGAGGCAAAAGCCAACTACGACGCAATGTCCGCCACCGAAAAAGCCGCCAAAAGTCAGTACGATATGGCTGTAAACGGTGCCCAAAAAGAAGACAAGGCAGCAGCCCGCGCTCAGGTAGAACGTGCCAAGGGTGCTGTGTCGGAAGTATCTTCTTACATCGACGAAATGGTTCTAATTGCCACTGCCGATGGCGAAATCACCGAAATTTATCCAGAACTTGGCGAACTTGTGGGCACAGGTTCTCCCATTATGAGCATCTCTAAAACCAACGATTATTGGTTTGTGTTCTCGGTTCGCGAAGATTTCTTGCCCGGAATCAAGGTAAACGACCAAAAACAGGTGTACATTCCCGCCCTCGACAAAACCGTGGACGTTAAAATTTCGCGTATGAAAAACGTGGGTAACTTTGCCACCTGGAAAGCCACCAAAGCATTAGACAAATACGACCTCAAAACTTTTGAAGTTCAAGCCAAACCCCTCAACCAAAGCGAAGTAGAAGGTCTTTGCATTGGTATGTCGGCAATATTGAAATAATGCATAATTCATAATTAACAATTCAGAATTCATAATGAAAGAGGTATTTTTGCGGATATGGCGGATAGGATTACGAGAAATAGAGATTTTCTCGCACCGTCCTATGTATCTGTTTGTTATAATAATTGCGCCGCTATTTTGCCTAATATACTTTACGCAAATAATGCGCAGCGGAATACCCACCAAAATGCCCTGTGGAGTGGTAGACGAAGACAACACTTCCACCACACGCAGCATTGTGCGTATTCTGGGTGCAATGCAGAATACCGACATTGTGGCTCATTACGGCAGTTTTTCCGAAGCACGCAAGGCTATGCAGAAAGGCGATATTTACGCATTCTTCTATATTCCGCGCAACACCACCGACCGCGCCCTCGCAAGCCGCCGACCCGAAATTTCGTTTTACACCGCCGACACTTATTATGCCGCCGGCAGCCTATTGATGAAAGACCTCCAAACCACATCAGAACTCGCCGGACTTGCCATTACCCGTGCCTCTCTCACTGCCAAAGGCGTGTCGCCAAGCCTGATGATGGGCATTCTGCAACCTATCACCATCGAAACTCACCCGCTCAACAATCCTACCCTCAACTATTCGGTATACCTTAATAATATAGTTGTGCCGGGACTTTTCTTCCTCATCATAATGCTATTTACCGCATACACAATAGGTTACGAGTGGAAAATGGGAACTCAAAAAGAACTTTTTGAAATGGCAGGCGAATCGTCGACCATAGCCCTTGCCGGAAAACTTTGGCCGCAGACACTTCTCTATTGCCTGATAATGATTTTGATAGACGTTTATTTCTATAAATTTTTAGATTTTCCGCTCAATGTCAGCCTGATACGCATTATTTGCGCAGGACTTTTGTGCGTATTTGCATCGCAGGCGTTGGCGGTATTCTTTTTTGGAATTTTCCTCACATTGCGAATGGGAATGAGTGCTTGTTCGCTGTTTGGAGTGCTGCAAATTTCGGTAAGCGGATTCACATTTCCGCTCACGGCAATGAAGCCTGTGTTTCAGTATCTTGCGTGGATTTCACCATTGAGGCATTATTATATGCTCTATGTAAACCAAGCCCTCAACGGATTCAAACTTGTATATGCTTGGCCCTCGATAGTGGCGTTGTTGGTAATATGCCTTCTGCCCCTCACCGTCCTCTCTCGCATAGCCCACGCCTTTAAATATGTGGATTATAAGCCGTAAAAATTGGTTATAGCGTTCCAAGAACTAAAAATTTTTAAGTTTTTGGAACGGTATAAACAGAAATTCTCTATAAATCCTTAAACAAATCGTCTAAGGTAACAACATTTTGCACCGAAAACATATACATGCCTTCTGCCACACCAAAAGGAGTAACTAACACAAGATGAGCACCTTTATAAGGTTTTGAGGCCGCCATAAACGCTGCACTTTTATGGCGGAGGCTTTCATCATCGTCTTTGGTAATTTCGTATTTGCCGGTAGAGAACTTCATTTCGCAAAGACTCGCCACACGGTCGGCACGGTCGATAACCATATCAACTTGCGCTCCACGAGGGTCAGTTTCATCTCCCTTACGTTCCCAAGAATACAAATACGACGAAACTCCCGAAATGCCAAGCGCATACTTAATTTGCGCAATATGCTCAAAACATACACGTTCAAAAGCCAATCCTTCCCATGAGTTTCTAAGTGGAGTATTGATATTTGCTGTCCAAAAGCCTGTATTGGTACTGTCGGAATCCATCACAAATTTATAATAAAACAAGGTGTAATTGTCAATCAATTGAAATAAATGTTTACAGCGCTTTACACCTTCAAAACTATACTTGCGTATAAATCCACAATTTTCTAAATCTTCTAAAACACGAGTAAGTTGACCGCTACTATCGATACCTGATTCTTTGATTAGTTCATCGCGGGTCATACCCATCTTTTTTGTACCCAAAACAGACACTATATTAATATAAGGTAACGAATTCTTGAACAGCGAGTTATAAAGTTCATTATACTCATTTCGTAGTTTGCCGTCGGCATTAAAAAACAATCTATCAATGTTTTGCGAAACGCTCAGTCCACGTTCCAACAACGACCAATAAAAAGGAATCCCACCCAAAAAATCGTTTATAGCGTTCCAAGAATTAAAAAAAATTAAGTTTTTGGAACGCTATAAACGGAAATTCTTTATAACATTATTCCAAATCATCATTAAACATATACCCAACACCTTGGCGGCTTTCGATATTGCGGGCATAAACGCCGAGTTTTTTGCGTAGACGGGTGATGTTGATGTTTACAGTGCGCTCCGTTACCACCACATCCGACCAAATACTATTCAACAACTGCGTGCGTGTTAGCACCTTACCTCTATTAACAAGCAAAAGACACAAAAGGTCGAACTCTGTGCGGGTAAGTCCGGCAGAAACGCCATCAACTGTAACCGACTTTTTATCTATATTTACATACAAACCTCGGTAACTCAGCAGACGTTTGCCAAGGCGCACCTCCACCACATTCATTACATAGTCGCCGAGTTTTTCGCAGTCTGACACAATGTCGCTATAAAGCGAACCCAAAGCAGATGAGCACAAGCGGTCGTTAACTGCATTGATAGCATCGGTTTTAAGACGGTCGCGGAGAGTATTGATATCGCGTTCAATGGCTTGCGAATGGTCGATAGTAAGGTCGTTGCGTCTTCCGCCCACCACAACCATCATTTGTGTAATTGCCTCATTTACAAGGCGCATCATCTCGTGCAAACCTTCGTATTGCTTGTCAGAAAAATCTTCGCGACCATTGCGTAGGCGGTTAATTGCTTTGGCGGTTTTGTAGCAAGCGTCACCAATAGATTCCAACTCGCCTGTCTGACTGAGCATTATCTGAATCTTGTCTTTGGTATCGTCGGAGAGATGGTCCATACTCACTTTTTTGAGGTAGGCAGTAATCTCAACTTCCATATTATCAGCAATATTCTCGTATTTGGTAATGCGGGCATATTGCCATTCAAACTCTTTCTCGTCTTTTTCGTCGAGCAAAACGCACACCATTCCAAACATCCTCTGCATACGTTCTGCATAAAGAACAACCTCTTTTTGTGCCTGAAAAACAGATATTTCGGGAGTTGCCATAAGTCCGCTGCTTATAAACCTAAGCGACGAAACTGGCTTAGATGCATTTTTATTGGGCAAAATGCGGCACACAATACGCTCTAAAACAGGCACAAAGCCTATCAACAGCGCAGTATTGAGCACATTAAAGCAAGTGTGAAACATTGCAAGCACCACAGGCAGACGCTCTGCCTGACCCGACTCTGCCGGATTGTAGCCCACAAACGAGCAAACCATATTCACAAACGGATAAAACACCGCCAAAACCCATATCACACCAAAAACATTAAACAATAGGTGAGCCAACGCCGCCCGTCGAGCCTCAATGCCCGCCCCAAGTGCCGCAAGATTGGCTGTGGCAGTGGTGCCGATGTTTTCGCCCATCACCAACGCTATGCCCATATAGATAGGAAGCACGCCCGTGGAACAGAGCAAAATAGTAATCGCCATAACTGCCGCCGACGACTGCACAAGACAAGTAATAATAGTGCCGGCAAGCAAAAAAACAAATATCGTAAGGTAACTTCCTGTATCAAACGAAGCAAAGAAACCCACCACCGAAGTGTTGTGCTGCATATCCATATCCCTACCAGCCCCGTTGAGCACCACAAGCGACCAAAACATAAAGGCAAGTCCAAACAAGAAATCGCCCGCAGTTCTATGCTTTCGCCTGTAAATCAACACAATACCTACAAGAAACGAGGGAAAAACCACATTGGTAAGGTCTACATTATATCCAAACGACATTATCCACGCCGTAAGCGTAGTGCCGATATTTGCACCCATTATCACCGAAATAGCCTGAGCCAGAGTGAGTAATCCCGCCGAAACAAACGACACTGTCATAACTGTTGTTGCCGACGACGACTGCACCGCGCACGTTACAAAAGTGCCCGTGAGCATACCTGTAAAGCGGTTTGAGGTCATACGACCGAGAATATGCCTAAGACCAGAGCCTGCCATTTTTTGTAGAGCGTCGCTCATAGTCTTCATTCCATAAATCAGCAGTGCCAACGCACCAAGAAGCCTTAAAACAATGTTTATAGTCATTCCATTATGTTTTAATACGCTGCGAAATTACAGCAAAACCATAACAGATAAACAAAAAAAACGGCTACAATTCGGTTACAAATAGGTCAAAATCTTCAATTTTGACAACTAATAAAAATTATTTTTTGTCAAAATGCATATTTTTTTTGCGGTTTTGACAAGTAATAATTTTTGGAGGAAAATGAATTTTGGAGCATATAACGGCAAAGTTTGACAATTTAGAGCCAAAATGCTACAATATTGGAGCATATTAATTATATTTGCACTGTTTTAATCAACGCACAAAAATGAACATCATTAAAATTTGGTACGACGAGTTGCAAACCGTTTTTCACGATGTGGGCATTATCCTATTTGTTGTTATCCTGCCCCTCGCCTACCCTATTATTTATGCTTACGTGTACACTCCCGAAGTGCAACGCGATGTGCCTGTGGTGGCAGTTGACGACAGCAAATCGTCGCTTAGTCGCGATTTTTTGCGCAAGGTAGACGCCACGCCCGATGTAAAGGTTGTGCAATGCTGCACCAATATGACCGAGGCATATTCTCTATTAGAACGTCAAGACGCATACGCTATCATTCACATCGACAAGGATTTCGCTAAGGCGTTTACCCAAGGCAAACAAACCACTGTGGGACTCTACTGCAATATGATGAGTATGGTGTATTACAAATGTGCGGCGTCGGCTTGCTCAAATGTATCTATCGATATGAACCGCAAAATCAAGGTAGAGAATTACCTCCGCCCCACCACAGAGCGCGAGGCTGAGATAATGGCGGCTCCCATCGACTACGTGCACACATCGCTCTACAACCCTCAGGGCGGATATGCGGCGTTTATGATTCCGCCTATTTTGATGATGATTTTTCAACAATCGCTATTTCTCGGCATTGGAATGAGTATGGGACGAAGCCGCGAACGAAACGGCGGTTTTGTAATTCCTATGAGCCATTTCTACAAAAACTCAATAGAGATTGTATTAGGTAAAATGCTCTTTTACTTGATGTTATACATCGTTCACGGACTTTATGCATTCATTGTTATCACCAAACTTTTCGGCTTGCCGCAACTTGGACATTATTGGGATTTTATACTGTTTCTGATTCCCTACGTCAGTGCGTGCTGTTTTCTCGGAATGGTGCTTAGTTACCTGATTTTCAGGCGTGAAGATTGTATGCTGATATTCGTGTTTATGTCGCTGCCGCTGTACTTTATGTGCGGACTTTCGTGGCCAGGCTCGGCAATTCCCGATGGCATTAGATATTTCTCGTACCTATTCCCGTCAACATTCGGTTTAAATGCCTATATGCGCATAACGGGTATGGGCGCTTCAATATCTGATGTAAGTTTTGAGATGAAAGGTATTGCTATTCAAACAGTTGTTTACTTCGCTCTCGCCTGCCTCATCTATATGAAAAAGATAAGGCAGGTGCTAAAACGCGAAGCATAATATTTAGAGTTCCCATTCGTAACCGTCGCGAGTATCTTTTACAGATACTCCTGCGGCTTTGAGGTCGTCGCGAAGTTTATCGCTGAGGGCGTAGTTCTTTTCGGCGCGGGCATTTTTGCGGAGTGTCTGGACCATATCAACAAGATTGCCGATTACTTTTTTGTAACGGTCGTCATTGCTGCCCTCTCCCCTACCCTGCGGCAAAAGTCCTAATATTTCGAAACATACATCGTTGTAGAATTTCTTCAACGCTTTTAAATCTTCCTCAGTGATGGATTCTTTACCATCTTTAATAAGGTTGATGTGCTTAACGCCGTCAAAGAGGTGCGCAATCATCACGGGAGTATTGAAATCGTTGTTTATAGCATCGAAACTATCGGTGATGAGTTTCTTTACGTCAAACGATGAAGAATTGCCTGATTTTAAAGTACTTATCGTTTCCACAGCAGAAAGCAGTTTCTCCAAACCTTTCTCCGATGCTTTGAGGGCTTCGTTAGAGAAGTCGAGTGTGCTGCGGTAATGCGCTTGAAGGATAAAGAATCGCACTGTCATAGGGCTGTAAGGCTGTTCCAACAGTTCGTGATCGCCAGCAAAGAATTGTTCCAACGACATTGCATTGCCGAGGCTCTTGCCCATCTTTTTGCCGTTGATGGTAATCATATTGTTGTGAAGCCAATATTTCACCGAATCGTGTCCGAGCGCGGCTGTGGTTTGAGCAATCTCACATTCGTGGTGGGGAAACTGCAAATCAATACCGCCGCCGTGAATATCAAATTCTTCACCTAAGTATTTGATCGACATTGCGCTACATTCCAAATGCCAACCGGGGAAACCTTCGCTCCATTTGCTCGGCCAATGCATAATGTGTGTGGGCGAGGCTTTTTTCCAAAGTGCAAAGTCGCATTGGTTGCGTTTCTCGTCCTGACCGTCGAGAGTGCGGGTTTTTTCCAAAAGGTCTTCAACATTGCGACCTGAGAGTTTGCCGTAGTGGTATTTCTCTTGATATTTTTGAATGTCGAAATATATCGAACCGTTTGATTCGTAGGCATATCCGTTTTCAAGGATTTTTTCGGCAAGTTGCTGTTGTTCAATAATATGACCCGAAGCGTGCGGCTCAATCGAAGGAGGCAGCACATTCAAAAGGCGCATATTTTTGTGGTAATCTTCGGTGTACATCTGCACAACCTCCATAGGTTCAAGATGTTCGAGTTTTGCTTTTTTAGCAATCTTGTCGTCGCCGGTGTCTGAATCTTGTTCAAGGTGACCCACATCGGTGATATTGCGCACATAGCGAACCTTGTATCCGAGATATTTCAAGTATCTGAAAATCAAGTCGAAAGTGATAGCGGGACGGGCGTGTCCCAAGTGAGCTGGACCATAAACAGTAGGACCGCAAACATACATACCCACATAAGGCGGATTGACAGGTTGAAATTTTTCTAACCTTCTACTCAAAGAGTTATATATCAGCAAATTGCTTTCCATTATTACTAAAATTTATTTTCTAACGAACCGCAATTTTAGCAATTTTGAGCATTAAAACCAAATAATAAGGGTAAAAAATGAAATTATGAATTATTTCACAAAAAAACTGCCGACAATCCTAAAACTGCCGACAGCCAAATACAAATAACAACTTAAAATCAAAATCTCCTATTTTTCAATAACTTTCACCACGCGGCCGTTTTCGTAGACGGCTGTTTTGATTATCTCGCCTTTTGAGTTGTAGTAATAGCGTTTGCCATTTACCAACAAACCGTTTACAAAGGTACCTTCGCGCACAAGTCTGCGCTGCGTGTCGTAAAGTTTGTGATAGCCTGAACCCTTGAATCGCTCGTAGGCTGGATTGTCGTCATTGTCAGACTCCTCCTCTACTTTGGCTATTTCCACGTTTTGGTTTACGATAGTATTATTATTTTGTTTCTTATTTTCGTAAAAAATCCTTGATTTCGAAGCGTCGTAAATACCGTCGTGAAACACGTATTCGGCTTTTAGGTTGCCATTTTCGGCGTATTCGCGCATCACGCCGTCAGACTTGCCGTTAATCCAATCGCTCTCCAGCCTTACTTTGCCGTTCTCGTAATATTCGGTTATGCGGCCAACTTCCTTACCATCATCCCAAATACCTGATAGTCTTAATTTTCCGTTGTCGTAATAATATTTTTGCTCACCTGTTCGCCGGCCGTTTTCATCGAAATACCACTCGTATGCCAACGTTCCGGAAGGTTTGTAGTAGTGATACTCCCCTATCCAACGGTTTGTACGCCAAAAACCTTCCTCGGCAAGTCCGCCGGTTTCGTAGAATATCTTAGCTGCGCCGTCGATATGGTTGTTTTTGTAGGTAAACATACTGCGTGGTTTGCCGTTGCGAAAATACTCAGTCCAAATACCTTCGCGTTTGTTGTCCACATAATTGCCCTTACACGACACCTGCGTTTGAATAGAGTCGTAGAAATAAATCCACAACCCCTGTTTCAGGTTATTTTCATCGTATTGGTTGGCGGGTTTGCCGTTGTTGCTGTAATCAGGCAACTCCTGACCTACCGCCACCACCGAAATTGTCGCTAATAGAATTATAAATAAGGCGTTTTTCACTGAGTGTTTGATTAGTAATTTGTAATGCGTAACGTAAATTTAACGTAAAGGGTTCGTTATTGGTTGCAATACCGCTGAATCATTTCTTGCGCGGGCATATAATTATTGTCTAACGCTTTATGAAGGTCGTCGCACGCCCCTCCCCTATCTTGCTGCCCAAATTTGTAAATACCGCGGTAATAATATGCTTGTCCGTTTTCGGGATTTATCTCTAAAAGTTTTGATAAACAATCCATCGCATCTTGCAATTGACCTAACTGACGGAATGTTATTGCCTTATTAAAATATGCACCTTCCATTTTCGGGTCTATCGCCAATGCCTTATCAAAATCTACCAAAGCCTCTTGGTAATAATGTAATCCGCTGTAAGCCAATCCCCTATTGCTATAAGCCGAAGCATTTGTGGTGTCGTGGGCAATGTAGGTTTGTAGTTCTTCCAATGCACGTTCAAGGCGTCCGCTCTTGCCGTAGCACGCTCCACGGTTGATGTAGATGTCCCAGAGGTTGGGATTTGTCTCCAAAGCGCGGTCGTAGTCTGATAGTGCAAGGTTGAAATAGAAATTGGCAGTATCTCTGTTCTTTGATAACCAACGTTCGCCATACGAATCGTAAATCAAAGCGCGATTTTGGAACGCTGCGGCAAAACTTAGGTCGAATTTCAAGGCGTTGGTATAGTCCTCTAATGCCTGACGCTCATAAGTGGTGTCCTGAGTAGCATCAAAGATATCCTTATTAGCTAATCCCCTATTATAAAAAGCGTGTGTATAGTCGGGTTTGTACTTCAAGCCTTGGGTGAAACAATCCACTGCATATTTCTTTTGCTCAATAAATTTACTATTGTTTGACTTTTTGTAAAGTGAATCTGCCATAACGTTAATATAACTACCCAAATTGTTCCATCCAATTACCGCCTCGGGGTATTTACTAACGCAATCGCTCCATAGAGTTTCGCTATTTTTCCAAACTTTTATACGATCTATGGTCAATAGAGAAAGGCTTAATACATAGATACTTACAAATCCGTATATTAAGTATTTATTAAAATTCTTTTTATTTATCAGAATATCAATAAGATAGGCGAGGAGCACACCAGTTCCGAACGATGGAATGTAAGAATAACGATCGGAATACATTGCCGAACCAACTGGTATAAATTGCAGCAACAGAGCGATATTGGCTATAAAGAATAGCACTCCGAATGTAAGAGTCTTGTCTTTTTTGTAGGTAAAAACGCTCAACAAAATTGAAGCCACAAACACAGGCACTGCCAACCAATAAAGCGTTGGTACTGTGCGATTTATGATGTCGGGGTAGGGGTAGAGGCAGGCGAGATTTACAGGAAGTATCAGTCGCAGAATGTATTGCACAAATCCATAAGAACCAAACGCAATACGCTGCCACCAATAATATTGATCCACCTCGCTGAGTGCCGTGCTTGCTTTCTGCGCCTCGATAGAGATGAGACCAAACACAATAGATATTAATAAATAAGGTATCTTATTAAGGTGTGTTTTCCAATTGAAATATTTATCTGTAAGAAAGTAATCAATCAAAACCACTGAGAATGTGAGCGATACAGCCTGTCCCTTAGATAACGCACTGAGTATAAACACTATAAGTGAGCCTATATAAAACAAGAGATTATCCTTTTTCTTGTACAAAATGTATAGCCAAAGCGCACAAAAGTAAAACATAGCATAAAGAACGTCTTTACGTTCAGATATCCAAGTAACGCTCTCCACGTGCAGCGTGTGCACCGCAAATATCAGAGGAATAAGTATCCAATAAAGCCGCCGCTTAAACAGTTGAGTACAAATCAAATAGATAAACAGCACCGTGAGCAAATGCAGCAAAATATTTACAGCAATAAACCGGTCGGGGAGGGCTTTGCCGTTTGGTCCAATTTCGGAATAATGATAATCGATATTGAGCGTGAGCATAGTGAGAGGGTGGTAGTTACCCATAAAATATCGCTCGCCATTGTTGGTAGAAAAAAACATACTATAAACCGCATCTCCGCTAAAATCCTTTAACAGAGGGTTTTGATCGATGTATTTATCATCGTCCCAGTTGGTGGGCTCATTATCGAAATTCACATAATAAATACCGAACGTAACTATAAGTATCAGAAATATTGGGAAATGCTTAGCAAAAAATCCCTTATTGTCGATGTCGCTGAGTGTAGGTGGAGGGGTAGGAGAGAGGTTACTTATTATCTTCGTCTCCTCACGTTTTGGGGGTTCAACCCCGCCGCCTCTTACATATCTGCCTTTTTTCATTGGTTTAATACTTTGATTATAAATCGCAAAAATAAATAGTTTCTTTTAACTTTAAAATTTTTTTTAATAACCGCCGGCACAATCCGAAAAATACGCTATTTTTGCCAATCAAAACGTATAGGCAAGGAAAACCAAAAATGATAGATCAACCCACCATACAGCGGATTATAGAAACGGCTCAGATATTGGACGTTGTGCAGGATTTTATGACCCTCAAACGTCGTGGAGCCAACTATATAGGCTGCTGCCCATTTCACAACGAAAAAACTCCGTCGTTTTCGGTGTCGCCTGCCAAAAACATCTTCAAATGCTTTGGATGTGGCGTTTCGGGTTCGCCCGTGTCGTTTGTGATGAAGCACGAGAATATGACCTATCCCGAGGCATTGAAATACCTTGCCAAGAAATATGGTATCCAAGTAGTTGAAAAAGAACTAAGTAACGAAGAAAAGGCTCAGCACGAAGATAGCGAGTCGATGAAGATTGTGAATACCTTCGCACAGAAATTTTTTTCAAAAACGCTCACCGAAACCGAAGAGGGTAGGATGGTGGCACTCAGTTATTTTCAGCATAGAGGATTCCGCCCCGACACCATAGAGAAATTCCAATTGGGATATAGTCCTGCCAATCGACAAGCACTTACTAATGAGGCTATTAAGGCGGGATACAACATAAAATATCTCGAAAAAACAGGATTAACGATAGTAAAAGAAGACGGCTACAAATTCGACCGTTTTGCAGGGCGTGTAATGTTTCCTATACACTCGATAGCAGGAAACGTTGTGGCATTTGGCGGTAGAATAATGACCTCAGATAAGAAACTTGCGAAATACGTAAACTCACCAGAATCAGAGGTTTACCACAAAAGCAACGTTATCTACGGTATTTATCAAGCCAAAAACGCAATTGTTAAGCGCGACAAATGCTATCTTGTTGAAGGATACTGCGATGTAATATCTATGAGCCAATCTGGGGTAGAAAACACTGTGGCTTCGTCGGGAACGTCGCTAACACCGGGACAAATATCTGTGATTAAGCGTTTTACCAACAACTTAACAGTAATTTACGACGGCGACTGGGCTGGTATCAAAGCATCTCTGCGCGGTATCGACCTGATTCTCGAACAGGATATTAATGTAAAGGTGGTACTCCTGCCCGAACCCGAAGACCCCGATTCGTTTGCGCAAAGTCACACTCCCACCGAATTGCAACAATATATCGACGAACACGAGGAGGATTTTATACGTTTTAAAACGCGTATATTATTGAAAGACAGTCAAAACGACCCTCTAAAACGTTCCGAAGTGGTGGGCAGCATTGTGGTGTCGATTTCTAAGATTAACAATGCCGTTACACGAAGTTTTTACATCAAAGAATGTAGCAAACTGCTTGATGTTAAGGAAGATGCGCTTTATGCCGAAACAGGTCGCCTGATAAAGAAACAGCACGAGGACTTGATTAAAGCCAAATTTCGCCAAAGTGCCGACATCGTTAATCCCGCCGACCCAAATGCTGCACCACCCGCCGAAGGTCAGCCGATGGTGGCAAATAACACTGAAACTCAACAAGTTCCAACGTTTGTACAAAACGTTTACGCCGAGGTGGAGGAGAAGGAAATTATCAACTACCTGATCAATTTTGGCAACTACGAATACGAAACCATCACCGACGTTGCCACAGGCGAGCAAAACATCGTAACAGTAAGCACATACATCATCGGCGAACTTATGAACGAGGATCTGGAACTCAAAAACCTTGTGTTTCAGAAGATTTTCGAGGATTACAAGAGTCACCTGCTGAGCAACACCACCATCGACGCGTCGTATTTTCTCAACAACGAGGACGAACGCATCCGCAATCTCGCCGCCGACCTCACCATTCCCAAAGAGTCGCTGAGCAACATTTGGACAAAGCGAGGCAACACCTGCGAAACTCCCGAAATGACCTACAAGAAGGACATTCCCAAGACGATACTCACATACAAGTTGAAAATTATCAATATGGCTGAAAAACAGGCAATTGAGCAACTCAAAGACCGCTCACTGTCGGCCGACGCACAAATGGAGGTTCTCGGGCAGATAAAACAGTTGAACGAAATCCGCAAAACCCTCGCCGGAAACCTTGATAGGATTATTATTGTGTAATGGGAACCGCGTAGAGACGATGTGCACATCGTCTCTACAAATAAAAAAAACCGATTGATTTTAATCAACCGGCTTGTGGACCCACTAGGGCTTGAACCTAGGACCCCCTGATTATGAGTCAGATGCTCTAACCAACTGAGCTATGGGTCCAACGTTTTAACTTAACGTTTTGTGAGTGCAAAAGTAAATATTTAAACTAAGATAAAAAATTTTTTTAAACATTTTTTTATGATTAACTTTAACAACTTGAAAAACATTATGTTCGACCTCGGAGGAGTACTTTTCCCGCTGTCGATAAACGCCACGATAGAGGCCTACGAACGCTGCGGAGCCAAGAATGCTGCCGACACTTTTGTGAAGAAACTTTGCGAAGAAACCGACATCGCACATCGCTATACCACAGGCACTTGCACGTCCGACGAATACCGCCAATTCTGCAACAATGTGTTTGAAACTAATATGGACAACGAGACTTTCGACCGCTGTTGGAACGCTATGATTCTTTGCTATCCCGAAACCAACCGTCCGCTGCTCCAAAAACTCAAAGACCACGGCTTTAACCTCTACGTACTCAGCAACATAAACGAAATTCACGTCAACTATGTAGAAAAACTCGCCCAATGGCCCGACGACCTTTTTGTAAAGCGTTATTACTCAAACGAAATACACTACGAGAAACCCGATCCCGCTTGTTTTCAGTATGTTATCAACGACGCAAAAATCAATCCCGCCGAAACGCTCTACATCGACGACCGCGCCGACAATATCGAATCTGCCAAAAACGCAGGTCTCGTTACAGTTCACTTAACCGATCCAAAACTTCTCGAATCAATCTTCCAAGATATTAAATAATCACATCAAATGAAACGCTTTTTATTAATTATAATCACTGTTTTCGCTATGGTGGGAAAAACTTTCTGCCAAGACCAAGAAAACCTCGCCTCAACTCTAAAAATAGCCGTCAATCTCTCCGACGAAGGCAAATATAAGGAGAGCAACGACAAACTAATTTCGCTCTTACAAAAGGACTATCTCAAAGACCTTGTAAGTTACAATCTGTCAGTTAATTATTTTAAACTCAAAGATTACGCCAAAGCACAAAAATATGCTCAGAGCGTGATGGATATGAACTCCGAATATATGCTCCACGCTTCGGTTATCTTAGGCAAATGCTTGAATATCAGCAAAAAATACGCCGATGAGCGCAAAGCCTACGACCGTGCCGCTCAGAAATTCCCCACCGAATACTTGCCGCACTACTGCAAGGCAAAGAGTTTCAGCGATGAGAAAAAGACCGCCGAGGCGTATCAGTCGTACATTGAGGCTATTAAACGTTACAATTTTGGCGCAGATCTGCATTTCGACCTTGCCCAAACTCTCTACGACGACGAACTCTACATCCACAGCGCCCTCGCTTACTGTTTTTACCTCCTGACCGAACCCAAATCGGCACGTTCGGTATTGGCAATCAACAAATTAGCCGCGATAATGAATGTCAACGATGCCGACCGCATCATCGCCCAAAAAACTGTTAATCCCAAATTGGTAGCACCTCAGGACGAGGATTTGATATCTTCATTGCTGTTTATCAACTCGTTGCAGCGTCTGCCCAAAACCTCCGACCCGTTGCCCGCCGCCGAGCCGTTTCTAAAAAACATCAAGTCGCTGCTCACCGACCTCTCGGAATCCATCACCGACCGCAACGGCTTCTACGAGACCTTCTACCTCAAATTTTTCGCCCAAATGCTCACCGACAATATGCTCGACGAGTACCTCTACTTCATCGCCAACGCCCACTACGACAACATCAACGACCTCATCCCCTCAATGACCCGCACCCGCCTCATCGCCTTCGCCGATTGGCTACAAAAGTACTTTGAAAACAATGAGTTAGAGTAGGGGAGGGGGTTATGATTTCTAACTCAGTATCACGTCAGCCAAACACCCGCCCAACAAGTTACGACGAGGTGGAAAAAATCCGCAACCTTAAAAACGCCATCCACGAAGGCGAAGAAAGCTGTTTCTGCGATGATTTTGACGCAGTTAGGTTTATAAGTAACCTTAAAACGGAACGTAAAAAGGTGGATTACAACACATTAAATACTTAATATCGACATAGATTTATAATTCTATGCATCCAATTATTAAGAGAGTAGTGGAGGTGGCATAATCATCTCTCAAAAAATGATTGAAACACAAATTCAGTATACACGTTAAACAAAAAAACATTATATTTGTACAAAACAATCCAAACCATAGAGAACAGACAGAAATAAAAATATAACATATTAAAATATTGGGCTTTACGCTCTTATTCTCGAAACTGTAAAATCCGCCAAATTTTAATAACGAGAGAATAAGCGGCGAACAAGGTTCACGCTGTACAAGCGTGAGCCGTTTCGTGCTTATTTATCGTTAACGGTTCTTGGCGGAGCCGTCAGTTTCTAAATAAGCAATAAAACAACGAGACGGTTTCACGCTATTTTATTTGCCTTATAATAAGAGTTTTAGTCCGCAAAATTATAAGGCGATGGACTTGACAGAATTAATAAAGGCGGCTTGCGCAGATGGAGAATTAGATGATTCTGACCGCATTCTTTTAGAAAAGAAAGCGAAAGAATCAGGTATGTCTAATGCACAACTCAATACATTAATAAACGAAGCGTTAGGTATAAAAGACCCTGAGCCGCCATCTCCCGAACATAAACACAAAAAACACTCACTCCTTTTTGCTATATTAGTTTTAGTAGCGATTGCCGGAGCAGTTATTTATTGGTTTTTAAACACAAACACACACCAAATTGAACCATCATCAACTCAAAATGACACGATTAGTCAATCTCCTGTTGACGAGCACTTACAAGAATTGATTCAAATAGGCGAATCTCTATTCAAATCAAAAAACATAGCACGCGCCAAGGCTCATCTAACAAAAGCCCTTAATGAATATCCTGACAATCAAGATATTAAAATCCGTATTGCAGAATGTAATAAAATACTCAAACAATCTGATTATAAATCGCTTAAACAAGTTCGCGAAAATGGTAAACTTGGCTATATGGATAGCGAAGAATATATAGTGATTGATTTTCTCTACGATACCGAAATAGAACTACACGGAGAAATGCTTCTATTGAAAAGTGGCGAAAAATACGGCGTGGTAGGCGGTTCGCTAAAAATACCAAGCGAGACCAAATACATTGAATCACAATGGATTGCAGACGAAAAATCATTTAGGATGATAAAAAATTCTACCGGCGACTGCGACTTTCTGTCAGTGGAAAATGGAAACTTAATCATTAACGAATATTAAAACCACTATGAAACAGATAATTATTATAATATTTACACTAATAGTTTCGACATCTGAGGCGCAAAAAATCCATTGGATTATCGACTCACCATATCAACAATGTCGCGAATACTTCAAACGTAATTTTGCCGACATCGTAAATACTGCGTTAAAAGAAACTAACGTTTTGTCTGATTTTCAAGACAATGCCGTCAATGTTAAGTGCAACGCCGAAGATATCATTATCTATTGCAATATCGGAGGCGGAGATTTTGAACAAGTTCACAATCAGTTGGCGGTAAAGAATCCAAAACTGATACTTTCGTTTTCGGCGGTATGTGGCAATGACATAAGCACTTCTCTATCAAACAACAGAGGAAGTCTTTATATTGCCCCCGAACAGTTGGAGTGTATCAGAGAGGTATTCTTAAAAACTTGTGGCGTTTTGATTGCCTCGGGATGTAACCTGTCGGACATTTGCGAGAGATTTTTAGAAATGTTGGAGGATCAAGAAATAGAACTAGAAACACTCTTTAATTCAGGAGACGGCAACTTCAAAGCGCAGTTGCAAGAGTGTGGTTCTCTTCCAATTGCCAATAATAGTAACCATCAGATAGACGACATACCGCAGAACAATCCAACCACCGATATGGAACAATATTTCGACTTGATTGTAGGCAGCAAAAAGGATGCGCCTCATCAAGATGAAATCTTCACAGACGATTGTATGGTGTTCGTATTAGGACAGGATGGACGGACGCTAATTGACCGAATGACCATTGATAATTATCTGTTACGCATTACAATGAGTTCAATTCTTCTACGCGCCGTACCTGTTGCGAAAGTTATGGAAGATGGAAAAATCAAGCAATTATATGTCAGAGAATACTATAAAACACGATGAACTATGAAAAAACTATTAATTACACTGAGTATTGCGCTATGTTTTAACGCATTACAGGCACAGACAACCATTGTAGACGCAGGTATAGTAATTAATATGCCTGACGTTAACAACGAAGAGCATCAAAAACTACTGCAACAGCGAGCAAAAGAGTGCGTCAAACAGATGAACGACTACATCTCATCAATGACCGCAACGCAAAAGAATGGTCATCCAACAGTCAACGACCGTTACAAGTTTCGCAAGGCAGCAATTGCGCTATTCCTAAACGAAGGTGATTCTATTACACTTGAAAACGGTACAAAGGGCGCACCCGTAATGATGGAAACCACAAGCAAAAACTCCAAGGGCAGAACCATCAAAACCACACGCCCTGTAAAAGAGTATTTCGACCGATTAATAAAGATGATTGTTGAAAAACGTACCTACACCGATGTAACAATCACAAGCACTGACATTGAAGCAATGGATGTTACCAATATCAAAAAAGTGGGCGACAGATATCAATGTGTAGTATCTTATTCACAGGACTTTATAGGTCGACGTGGTGAATTAACTGCATACGCAGACCGCACCAAAAAGACAATTACCGTTTGGTTTGTAGCAGAAAAAACTATTTGGGGCGATGACTTAATCCCGAAGTTAGGCGATATTGCCGCAGGTGAAACAACAAGACTGTAAAATGAATAAGGTACTAATTCTCATTACTGTTTTTATATCGTTTAATATCAACGTATATGCGCAAGTTATTATCGGCAGTGGCGATTCTCTGTTTCAAAGCCGGATAAAACTTGTAGAAAGTTTTATGAACCGTTTCAACAATAGAGAAAACCTCATCGGGTTATTCGACAGCGAGATGCTCGGCTCTGAAAAAGATTCGGTATACAAAGCGGCACAACAGTTTGCAAAGGATGCTACAAAATCGGGTGCGAAACTAAATTTCGCCGACACCTCTTGGTTTGCCATAGCCACGTGTGCAGGCAAATACAAAGGTAAAAGTGTTGATTTTATTTTGATATTGAACGTTGAAACCTATGGCAAAGACCTTTATAAATGGGTTGTAGCAAAGGCACAAGGCGATTTCTTCTCCTTGACGCCGCCCAAAAACGACAACACACTGATAACACCTCTCGCCCACGAAACCAACTTTATGGAACTCAGCCGAATAAAAGCCGAATCCATTCTAAGCGTATCACAAAAACGCTACGAGTTAGACCAAACGGCAGTTTTTTATACAATGATTAATTCAGGACTTCTTAACATAGAATATGTCAGCGAGTTGCAGTTTATGTTTCTCCAACTTCCCGGATGGATATTCACAATAAAAGAATTTGAACGTCAGACATATAACGCAGGATGGCTGATAACGAGTATTGAACGAATAAACGATAAAGATAAAAGGTTGATATTAAATAATTTATATTATGAAAAATAAAGTATTATTTGTACTCACGCTTTGTCTTATCTCTTTTGGATTATCTGCACAAAATCCCGAAGATGTAGTTAGAAATTATATAAGCGCACTAAACGAATGGCTTGCATCTCCAACCGATTTTGATCAAAGACAAAGAGTTGTTAACATATTGACAGACATAAATGGTGATTGCTCTATGTCGGACGAAATAGTAGAAAAATACGGCGAAGGTAAATACAGATGCCTCAGAGATACATATCTGAGAATACTGAGCGAAAAAACTAAAAATAGAACAATCCGTGTACAAATTATTAAAATAAAAGATGTCGAATATCAATCAGAGAAAGATATTGTAACAGCAACCCTGAAATATACAGGAGAAATATCTATGACAACGGATACTGAGTTTTGGGTTTTTAACAATAATACAATTGGCTATATAGACAAAGGTCGTTCAAAACAAAAAGAAATTGAGATTGTTGAAGTTGAGAAAATAATTGAAAAAGAGAAAATTATTCAAGTTGAATCATCTGACAAAAATACAGGAAAGGCATACCTAATTCTAAAAATCTCAGAACCAAATGCTGATATCAAAGTTGATTACACTACTTACAAAGCCAATGACAAAGAGTTCGTTATTAATCTGACATACGGACATCACTATGTCAGCGTGTCAAAACCGACTTTTGGAACTGTCTCATTTTCAGTAAATCTTACAGGAGAACCGATAGAGAGACATATCACACTCAAATCAGCAACGGTTGAAATGAAGGTAGACAAGGAATATGACGCCAACCTATTTGTTGACGGCGTAAATTATGGAAAAAGCAATAATTCAATTTCGGTTTCGGCCGACCAAAGACATACTATCAGAATAGAAAAAAACGGACATACAAAATCCAAGACAGTAAAGGCTTATCAAAAGGATTTTACAGTGGTAATGCCGCGATTTTCTGACTCTCAGGTAGCGCAAAGTAATTGGTTTTTAGGTTGTACATTTTCACCTACTCTTATGTCGGGTGGCATATCGGTTGGAAAATGCAAAAGAATAGGATTTATTCTTAACGGCGGTTTTTCAAAACTTGCTTTTACAAATTGGCAAAACAGAAACACTGAAACAGGCAATCTTTTAGACACATTCAGAATCAGCAATTTACATTCAACATCTGACTTAGGTAACGATCCATTATCAGAAACTAACGACAAAGGCTTATACCGCTCATACATCAGATTCGGACCAATGTTCCGAATCTTCGACTTTATGTATATGTATGCGGCTGCGGGCTGCGGTACATACGCCGAAGTCAAATCATACGACGGCAATCTATACGCCCCTACAATTCACAACGGATTTGAAGGAGAAGCGGGTGTAATGGTAAAAATCAAGCGTTTTGCACTGTCGTTTGGCTACACACAAAACATTGACAGAGATAATCAGTTTTCAGATTATCATCTAGGAATGTATTATTGGATGAAAGTCTTGCAAAAACGGAGTAACCCACAACATCGATTTATTGTAGGTTATAGATATTCTCCAAGTGCACCTTATGGTATGTCGTTGGGCGTTGCTTTTGGTTATTATGAGAAGTGGGGATTGATTATTAACGGTGGATTTTCAAATTACACAAAATATGTATGGTCAAGAAGAAATGACGAAACCCTCTACAATCCGGAAGGTTATTACTTTGAAGAAATATGGACTATTACCCCTGCGCAACAATCTGATTTAGAAACGTATATAGATAAAGGTGTATTCAGACTTTACTATCATATAGGTCCGTTTATCAGACTCAATGACGTTTTTGGGTACTATTTTACGTTAGGTTATGGTAATTACGCACACGTCAAGAAATACCCCGGATATGAACATAAAACAGATTATAGTCAAAGTGTAGATATGTATGCGACAAAAATCCACAACGGCGTTGACGGCGAGATTGGAATTATGCTAAAATTTGGACGAATTGGTTTTACGCTTGGTTATCAGCATAATATAGGTAAATATAATCTATTTCAAGATATCAATGCAGGTATACAAATATGGTTAGGTCGATAGGAGGATTTTACTATGACAAGATTTTATATCAAACTTTTTTTAATTATAACTGTAATTTTAACAACCCATTCCACAGTTTGGTCTCAAAATCCCGAAGATGTGGTTAGAAATTATATAAGCGCACTAAACGAGTGGCTTGCTTCACCATACGATTTCGATAAAAAACAAAGAGTTGTTAACATTTTAACTTATTTAAATGGTGCTTGCACTATGTCGGACGAAATAGTAGAAAAATACGGCGAAGGTAGATACAGATGCCTTAGAGATACATATCTGAGAATACTGAGCGAAAAAACTAAAAATAGAACAATCCGTGTACAAATTATTAAAATAAAAGATGTCGAATATCAATCAGACAAGGATATTGTAACAGCAACCCTGAAATATACAGGAGAAATATCTATGACAACGGATACTGAGTTTTGGGTTTTTAACAATAATACAATTGGCTATATAGACAAAGGTCGTTCAAACCCAATGGAAGTAGTAATCGATACAGAGCAAAAAATCAAAATGGATTATTCACAACCGGCTGAACAAGTTGTTCACAATTATGTTCGATACTTAAACGAGTGGTTAGCCTCACCATATGATACACATAAAAAAGAACTCGTTGAAACGATTTTGCAATATGGTAACGAAAAATGCACTATGAAAGACGAAATAGTAGAGAAATACAATAAGGATGCCGGTGTTAGCAAAGTGCTGAGGGATGGCTATTTAAGCATTTTGAGTGATTTAAATAGAAAAAGACAAATACATATAGAAATATTAGACACCAAAAACGTTACTGATGAAGGATTGACTATTGTTACGGTAGTATTGAAATACACTGGCGGAATAGTATTGACTACGGTAAATGATTTCTGGATATCTGGCAATGGCATTTCATATATTGTTTCCAACGATAGAGAACTATTGAGGCTTCGAAATAGACATCAAAACCAAACCAACCAACAACCATCAGTTCCTCAATTAATAGACAATTATTAACCAAGGATTTCTACTCAACATCTCATAAATACGTTAACCTTGAATTACCGTCGGGTACATTGTGGGCAACCTGCAATTTTGGGGCGAATAATCCGTGGGAGTATGGTGATTATTATGCTTGGGGCGAAACACATCCTCGTGACGAATATACTTGGACAACTTACAAATACGCTTTTTTTGACTCAAATAAACTCACAAAATACTGCGACTATCAAACATTCGGTAAAAATGGATTTGTAGATAATCTGACAACAATACAACCCGAAGATGATGCTGTAAGAAAAAGGGTAGGAGGGGGTATTAAAAAAAAATGAAAAACAAGCAGTTTGTCAATTTCCACCAAATGTTAGCCCTTTACCACACCTTCAACATCTCTACCTCCCTTCCTTCCACGCAGTGCCTCATCAGGTTGATCCAACTTTGGCAGTGGTCGAGGATGATGGAGTCGGAGGAGATGACGTTGGGTTTTTGCCACAGGGTGCGGTCTACGGAACGGTGAAGTTGGATGTCTAAACCGAATGGATAGTTTTCGGCAACCTCGGCGATGAGTGTTTTGAGGCGTCCTGAGTTGGAGACAGGCTCGTCTAAGAGGATGTTGACTGTTGCCACGTTCATAGATTTCAACGTGTCGAAAAGTATGCGGAGAGCCTCTTCGGTTTCGGGGATTATGCGGTATGTGCCACGAAGGGCGGCAAGGTCGCGGATAGTGCCGTCCATACAGTCAAAAAGCATTGAATTACTGAGCATTACCTCCAACGAGATTATCATATTAAAGCCGTCGATCCAAACCTCCTCACCGCTGACGGTGGTTTTCTCCTTTGATTTTCGGATGTTGAGTTGCTCGTTGGTGGCTATGCTGCGGACAACTGCCACACGCTGACGTTCCGAAAGCGCAAAATGGTTTCCCACAAAAGTAGAAGCCATTTGCAGGTCGTAGCCCTCGTTGATGAGATAACATACGTGGCGCGAAGCCGTCCGCATTTTTTCCACCGCCTCGGGAGAAAAACTCTCTTCGTCAGTTGGTAAATATCCTCGTTTAGCGTGCATAAAAAAATAAAAAAATGTGTGGGAAGCAAGATTCGAACTCGCGTCTCAACTCTACACAAGAAGTGTTCTAACCGCTATACTATTCCCACATTAAGTAAATTCAGACACAAAAATAAAAAAAAGTTATAATGTTTGCAAATTATTTTTCTTTAATATCCTCGACAAATAATCTGCATCTATTCCCATTCCCCATTCGCCGCTACGGTCAGTTATTCCAAGCTTTTCTTGGCGTGCAGGGTCACGTGGGTCGTGTTTTCCATAATTATTCCTCCACAAATTGAATTATTTCGGGCAATGTTGTCTCATTCCAATAATCGGGCGTGTTGTCTTGCATAATTTGCAGAGGAGAGATTGCGGCATCAACACGCTCTTGGATTGTTCCTGTCAGTTGCATAATTTATCCTTTAAAAAAATTACTCTACAATATACTGAACTGTGTGAAAACTATGGGAAAGGTCTCTATCATATTTCTCAAAATAATCGAAAATGATTTGACGGAGTTCCTCGTCGGTTAAGTCGCGGTCTTTGGGAATGTCAACAATAGCACCCATATAGGTAAGCAAGCGGCAGTTCTTGTGTCCGCCGTGAGCCTTGAAATACTCGATGTCTTCGTTGATGCACTCCTCCAAAGTGCCGCCAAATTCCACCCAATCCTCAATTTTGTCCACCTTTGAAGGCATAGAACTATTTAATTCCATACAGAGAAAATCTCTGAAACTTTTGAACTTCCAATAATCTCCCTTTTTGTCGTAGTCGTGGTGGTGGGTAAGGATTGTACCATCGGGTTTAACGTAAACTATTGCCGGATAGTAATGTCCGCCGTATGCAACAGGAACAGTGTCCGCTCCGAATTTTTTCATTGCGGATTTTCCAATACGGCAGATATATTTCCCCGTTTTCTCATCGTAATAAGAGAAATATTCTTCGGCATCCTCTTCTTCAAAAAACATAACCCTAAAATCAATCGGGTACATTAAAGGATTTTCGTTATAAAAATTGATTCCTTCCAATACACCCATCCATTCGCGGTAAATTTTCTCTGCCGCCTCGGTGTACGGCACGCCTACTCGCTTATAAAGGTCTGCGATTGTTTCGTGGTCGTACTCGTATGAGCGGTGCGCCTTGGCAAATGCGATGGCTTGGTCAATACGCTCTTGAATTGTTCCTGTGAGTTGCATAATATAATTTGGTTAGCGATTAATATTAGGGGCAAAGGTAAGGGATTTTTTGGGATAATTATCACCAATTCCACGCCTTTTTCCCTATCTTTGTTTCCCAAAACCAAACCATTCATCTTTATGGAATCTGATATTATTAACCTTGGTAACAGGGTGGTGAACAACTACTTAGTGAAAATCAACGATGGGTATGCGCTTATTGATACGGGGTATGATACGGGATTTAAGAGGTTTTTGAAAAAAATTAAAAAATTCGATATCAACCCTCAGAAAATCAAATATATAATGCTCACCCACGCTCACGACGACCACGCAGGATTTATCAACGAGGTGCTGTCGATAACCCCCGCCGAGGTGGTGTTGCATCCGTTGGCGGTGGAGTTTCTCAAAGCGGGAAGCAACAGCGAGGAGGGCGGATACCCAAACAAACGGGCGTACAGGTTTTGCAAGATTCTGTCGCTGTTTGGCGGGGCGAGCAATTTCAAACCGTTGAAAAAGGAGTTTTACAACCGTCTGATTACCACCGACAGCGAGAGGTTTGAAGAGATAAAGAACCAACTGACATTCTCGATTATCCACACGCCGGGACATACCTCCGACCATATTTCGCTAAAATACGGAAAGATAATGTTTTGCGGCGATGCGGCTATGAACAATTTTCCAAGTATCAACAGGTTTATAATTTGGATCGAAGATGTGGAGGCATACCGTCTGTCGTGGCAAAAAATCATCAACACCGACTGCGAAACTATCTATCCCGCCCACGGCAAACCGTTTAAAAAGAGCGATTTAGAAAAATATATATCCAAAATTGACGGAATCAGGCTGATTAAATAGTTTATTATCAACGAATTAAATTAAATAAACGAATATATTTATAATTCTTTGCCCCCAAAAAAACAAAGCCACAAGTGGCGTACGAATACATACTAAATATAAAATAAATTAGTTATTGTCGAATAAATTTTGTACATTTGCACAAACAATTAAAACCGAATAAAATGGAAGTTAAAGTAGACCATCAATACAGCCAAGATGTTGCCTTGGAGAAGATGAAGCATTTTTTTGAACAGATGAAGCGCGAGCACGGCGACAAGGTTTCCGACCTCAAAGAGGAATGGAACGGCAATTCGGGCGACTATGCCTGCAAGTTCAACGGAATGTCGCTCAACGGCCATATCGATGTCAATGAGCACGACATCACCCTCAACGGCAAACTGCCCCTGTTTGCAATGCCGTTTAAGGGCGTTATCGAAAGCACTATACGCGCCGCTGTGCAGAATGCACTGAATGCAGAAATTGCGTAATGCACAATTGTAGAGACGCGATTAATCGCGTCTCTACATCAATATAAAATCATTTCTTCGGCATACTTGCGCCGTCGGCTTTGATGATTTCGCCCTGCGAATACTCTATCTCGGATTCGAGGAGGCCGTCTTCGCTGTAATAGCGCCAAAGTCCGTCCTTATTGCCCGACATATAGGTGCCTTGGCTGAGGATGCGGCCGTCGGGGTAGTAGTCGGTGTATTTGCCGTGAAGGTTACCTTGAAGATAGGCACATTCGAGTTTTTTCTTGTTGGTGTCGCGGTAGAGAATGCGGTATTCGCCGTGGAGCACATCGTCGGAGTATTTCTCGTAGATAACAACGTCGCCTGAGGCTATTTTCCACAAACCTGTTTTAAAACCTTCGGAATAGGTGCCGCGGGCTATCGTGTCGCCGCCTATGTCAAACTCGGCAAATTCGCCGTCTTCCTCGCCTTGGTAGAAGTTTTCGGTGCGGTGTACCTTGCCGTTGTCGTAATACCAAATCCATTCACCCTCGGGCTTGCCGTTTTTGTAGACGCCTTTTTGCTCAATCTGACCGTTGGGATGGAAAAACTGCCATTCTCCCTCGCGGTTGCCTGCCTTGTAGACACCTTTGCCCGACACGTGTCCGAGACTGTCGTAGAGAGTCCAATTTCCCTGTTCGCGACCACGTCCGTCAACAATGCCGTCTGCTATCTTCTTGCCTTCGTCGTTGTAGGTAGACGAGCCGTTTATCTTGCCTTTTTCGTTGTATGTGCGATGAACGCCCACGGGACGGTTGTTTTTATAGCCTCCGCTCGATTTGAGCCCTCCGCCAGCGTAATAGGTGTTTTTTACCTCAACGCTCTCTTTGGTGGTGGCAAGGGCGTTTTTGTTCTCCTCTTGAAGCACGCCGTTGATATAACGCTCAATCTTTATCTCCTTGCCTTTTTCGTCAAACTCGCGGCTGTAACCGTTGAGTAGGTCGTCTTTGTAGTAACATTCGGTCTTTACCTTGTGGTCGGCATAGAATGTGCGCCAAACGCCTTGCTTTTTGCCGTCGCCGTCGATACGGTTGATTATCTGTTTATCTATCAACGAGTTGTTTTTGTATTGGAGAATAGCCACAATCTCGCCTTTGTTGTTGTACTGATAGCCTGTGCCGTTTTTCCAATCGTTTTTAAAGGGGATTTCTTTCTCCAAAGCACCGTCTTTAAAATAGTAGTAGGAGATGCCCTGTTTTTTGTCGTCGAGATACAACTCTTTGGATTCCACTATGTTGTGATGGATAGAATCGTCGAACGAGGTGTAGGTGTAATGGTAGCCGTTTTTCTTGCCGTAGCGGTAGTTGATGATGTTGAGGGTGTCGCCTTTTTCGGTGTAGAAAACCCACGTAGAGTCAAGTTTAAATTCGGTGCGTAGACCCTCAGATTTGAGTTTTCCGTTAGGGAAATAGGTTTTCCAATATCCGTCGGGCTGACCGTTGCGGAGGGTTCCTTCGCTCGAAATTCCTCCTTCGGGATAATAAAAACGGTTGTAGCCATTAGGATTAATCTCCGATTGCTGGGCGTAACCAACACAACTACAAGCAATTATCGATACAACAAATAATAATCTTTTCATTTTATCACAATCATTTACTCATCTCCATCATTCGATTGATACACACAACGGCTTTTTCGGCGATGTGCTTAGGCAGGTCAACCTCAGGAAATTCGTATTTTAGGGTTAAATAAATCTTTTTCAGTGAGTTGCGTTTCATATTAACGCACATATTCAATGGATGTCCGCTTTTAGAAGGAACAGGAATAAAGGTTTTCTGCGGCGAACGTTTTTTCATTTCGTAGAAAATTCCCGGCTCGGTGGCAACGATAAACTCATTGTCGGGCTGTTCTTCACTCATTTTCAATAGATAAGAAGTGGCTCCGATATGGTCGGCAAGGTCGAGAATAGCCTGCGGACATTCGGGGTGGGCGAGAACCTTTGCCTCGGGGTGCTGTGCTTTGAGTTCGCGGAGTTTTTCCACAGAGAAACCGTCGTGAACGTGGCAGCCGCCGTCCCAAATCACCATATTTTCGCGACCTGTCACCTTTTTGACGTATGCGCCGAGATTGCGGTCGGGACCAAAGATAATTCTCTCATCCTTAGGCAGTTGGCTAACAATCTTAACAGCATTCGACGACGTTACCACAATATCTGTGAGCGCTTTTACCTCTGCGGTGGTATTTACGTAAGAAATCACGGTGTGTCCGGGGTGCTGGCGAATGCACTCAGCAAGAGCCTTTTCGTTAATAGAATCGGCAAGCGAGCACGAAGTGGCAAGGTCAGGAATCAACACCTTTTTATTAGGACACAGCACTTTGGCGGTTTCGGCCATAAAATGCACGCCGGCAAACAGAATTATATCGGCATCGGTTTTGGCAGCCTGTTGAGCGAGACCAAGACTGTCGCCTGTGTAGTCGGCTATTTTTTGCACTTCGTCGGTAGTGTAGTAATGCGCAAGTATCACGGCGTTCTTTTTTTTGCGCAAATTGTCAATTTCGGCACACAAATTGATAGATTCATCTATTGGCATATCGATATGCCCATTTTTCAAGACCGGTCTTTGTTCGTTATTCATTATAAATATTATATTTTAAATTTAAATATATTTTTATTTTGATAATTAATGGCTGTGAATTGTGTGGAAACTTTTTTTCGATTTTTTTTGCAATTAACAATTTCTCGAATAGGTTAACCTTAATTCACATTTTGTTCTTTTTTCAATACATTAACTTTTAGCATCTTACAAACTTTATCCACAATTGTTGATAAACGTTGATTCTACTTTTTTGTTGAAAACGTTTTTTCCACATACCAAATTTCGCGGTGTGGAAAACTTGTTTTATTTTTTTCAAAATTGTGGATTATTTTTGAGATTTCCGAAAAAATCAAGAAAAATTTTTAGTTATCCACATTTTCGCTATCCACAATTAACACTAAAATTAACAGCATTGTTGATAACTTTTGTATTATGCTTTACATCAGCATTTTGTATATCTCTCTTTAAACTATTTTTTAGATTTCAATCGCCTTATTCTCAAATATTTGTTATTTTTGCAGCGTTGAACGTTATCAACAATATTAATTTATAACAGATTATTTAATAACATATATTCAATTATGAAAATTTCAAAACTTTTTATGGCTTCGGACCACGCAGGCTACGAGTTGAAACTCTTTTTAAAGGATTATTTGCAGAAAAAAGGCTTTCAGATTACTGATTGTGGCACCAACAGCGCCGATTCGTGCGACTATGCCGATTACGCCCATCCCTTGGCTGTGAACGTGGAGAACACTCCCGATGCTTACGGCATCACCATCTGCGGCAGCGGAAACGGTATCTGTATGACTGCCAACAAACATCAGAAAATCCGCGCAGGACTTTGTTGGAACGCCGAAATTGCCCGTCTTGCACGCGCTCACAACAATGCCAACGTGCTTTCTATTCCCGCACGCTTTGTTTCGCAAGAAGAGGCTGTGCAGATTCTCGACACATTTTTGAGCACTGAGTTCGACGGCGGACGTCATCAGCGCAGAATCGAGAAAATTCCTGTGGCATAAATAATAGGAGAGGGGTTAATTCTTCTTTTCTACTATCTTGTCGAATATCAGACACTTAATACCATATATGCCGGCGGCCGCACCAAGACCGTCGGCTATCATATCGGCAAATTCGAATCCGCGCCAAGGCAGAAAATATTGTACTACTTCAATGAAGATTCCGTACAATACGCAGATAATCAATAATTTAACTATGTATTTGTAATAATTTGTAGTGATACGTCGGAATTCGAATGTTACCAACGCGCCCAAAATCAGGTACATACCAAAGTGTACTATCTTATCCAAAAAAGGAATATCTATATCGATACCGCTGTCGGTTTGAACGCGGCAAGTGCAGGCAATGAGTATCAACAATGCCCATATCAAACTGAATTTGAATAACAGAATATAATTTTTCATTATGTCAGGAATTTATATACATATACCTTTCTGTAAGAAAAAATGCGGCTACTGCGATTTTTACTCCATAAGGCTCTGCAAAGATAGTCAATTATTGGATAATTTTTTCCTTGCTTTGAACAAAGAGATTGTTAATAAATCTTACTTGTTTAAAAATCAGACTGTTGAAACAATCTATTTTGGCGGAGGAACACCCTCACTTGTGCCTTTCCATTTTTTAGAGAATATCTATAAAACCATTCTTGACAATTATCACCTTGCTAATAATATAGAGTGTACCTTAGAGATAAATCCCGAACAGGCTACTACTCAATATTTCAGTGAGTTAAAAGCATCGGGATTCGTTAATCGTCTTAGCACAGGTTTTCAGTCGATGGACAACGACTGCCTTAAATTCCTCGGCCGTTGCCATACTGTTGACGATAATTTTCGCTATCTTGACCTTTGCCAAAAATATGGATTTGATAACTTTTCGGTTGATTATATCTTTGGTTATGAGTTGCTTACACTTAACGAGATTGAACGCAGTTTTAAGATTTTTACTGATTTAAAGATACCTCACATTTCGGCGTATAGTCTTGGTATAGAACAAGGTACACCGTTTTATCTTAAAATCCGCAAAGGCGAGATAAATGTTATCGATGACGATGATTATGTTCAACAGTTCCGCCTTGTGCATAATCTTCTCACCTCTGTGGGGTATGAGCATTACGAAATTTCCAACTATTCTTTACCCGAAAAATATTCTAAGCATAACACTAATTATTGGAATTTTGTTCCGTATCTTGGATTTGGTGCTTCGGCACACTCTTATTATAATAATATCCGCAGTTGGAACATTCGCGATGTGCGTAAATACTGTGATATGGTTTCACGTGGAGAAACTTTTTTTGAACGGGAGCAACTATCTAAGCGTGATAGATTTAACGAGTTTCTAATGCTTAGTTTAAGAACGCACAAAGGAATTGATTTAAACCGCCTGCATACTGAGTTTTTAGAATTTGAAAACCAATTTCGTAACAATATTTCTGATAAAAAAATAAGCCGCTATCTGGTTGAAGATAACGGCTTTATGCGATTGAATTTGGATGGGGTAATGATTTCGGATTCGATTATTTCATTTTTATTTTTGTAGAGACGTGTTAATAACGCGTCTCTACGACATTGCGTATTACCATTTTATTTTTAATGTCACCTCGGTGGTAACATCTCGTCTTTTATAATCCTCTGTGGGTAGGTATGAGCGGTATTCGTAGTCGAAACTGGTTTCAAAGAAGAAATGTTCGCTGATTTGGGTTTCCAATGCGGTGTGCGAATTAACAATGTAATCGTCGAAATCCTCTAAATTGGGTTGATAAAATGTGTAATGTGTAAGCGACACTGCCGAACCAAATTTTTGTTTGATTTTTGGGCGGATACTCATACGCCAAACGTTGGTTGGCAATGGATTATCCTCTTCGATGGTGTAATCCACATAGTCGCAAACGCCTGCCGCACTGATAGAATAGTCGCATTTGCCGGGATTGGTGTAGATTCTATATTTAACGCCGAGTAGGATAGAGGTCTTAAAGTCGTAACCCTTATACTTGTTGCAAACCACCTCGGCAGCAAAAAACGGCGACCATTTGCCATATTGCAGAAAGTCGAATTTGATACCGCCCGTTAATCCGCGGTTGGTTTCCACTGTATCTTCCTTACTATAAAGGAATTTGTAGTTGGCATCGAAACTGATAATTGAGTCGTTTCGCTCAATTTTGCCTGTGTTTTTTAGATTCATATTGGTAACGTTACCTTCGTTGTAGGTAAAACCGAGACCAATCTCGCCATTCCACTTGCCCTGTGCATTAACACTTAATGCGCTTGTAATCAGTGCAATAACTACTAATAGTTTTTTCATTTTTATTTGTTGTTATGGTTATTAAAAATTTTTCGCAATTTACTAATTTCTATTTTATACCTTTGTAAAAAAATTTAGATTTTAAATGGGTAGTATCAAACAACTTGCAAGTCAGACCTTTATCTACGGTCTGAGTTCGATAGTGGGTAGATTGCTCAACTATCTTCTTGTGCCTTTTTACACGCGTGTGTTCTCTACCGATGAGTACGGCACAGTTACCGAAATGTACACTTACGTTACATTTTTGATGATTTTCCTTACCTACGGAATGGAGACAGGCTTTTTTAAATTCTCAAAAACCGAAGACGACAAAGATAAACTCTATTCTACCACTTTTCTTTCTCTATTAACCACAAGTTCTATTTTTATAGCATTAGGACTCTTGTTTGCACCGCAAATTGCTGATTTTCTTCATTATAGCAATCACGTCTATTACATTTCGTTCTTTATATTAATATTAGGTGTAGATGCCCTTACAGCCATTCCATTTGCACGTTTAAGACAACAAAACAAGGCAATTAAGTTTGCTGTTTTTAAGTTGATAAACATCTCGGTAAACATCTTTTGTAACTTGTTTTTTATTCTTTGGTTACCCAAATTGGCAGAAAATTATTCTATCTTCAATTCTATCTACGACCCCGAAATGGGAGTAGGCTATATCTTCCTTTCCAACTTAATTGCAAGTAGCCTAACTTTGATAATGTTTATACCTGATTTATTGAAAGTTAAATTCAAATTTTCGTTCGCATTATTAAAGATGATGCTCCTTTATTCCTTGCCCTTGTTGGTATCAGGTTTGGCAGGACAAATCAACGAGTTTTTCGACAGAATCTCCATCAATATGTTTTACACCATACCCGAAGGAGTTACCGACCCTATCCAATACAAACTCAGTATGTTAGGTATTTACGGCGCAAACGCCAAGATTGCAGTCTTTATGACCTTATTTATACAGTGTTTCCGCTATGCTGCCGACCCTTTCTTCTTTTCAAGCCAAGGACAACCTAATTTTAATCAACTTTTTGCTGATGTAAATAAATACTTACTCGCTTTCGGACTCTTTATATTCTTATTTATAGTCTATTACCTTGATTTCTTTAAATATTTTATTGGAAAAGAATTTTGGGATGGATTACAAGTAGTGCCAATGCTTTTGTTTGGGCATCTTTTGGTAGGATTGATTTATGTTCAATCGTTTTGGTACAAATTAAAGTTCTTAACTCATTATGGCATAATCATTTTCGTTATTGGTTCGGTTATAACAATTGTCTTAAATATTCTCCTCGTACCTGTTTGGGGATATATGGCTTGTGCCTTTGCTAATAATATTTGCTATTTGGCTATGCTGATTATAACTTTTGTATGGGGTAGGAGACACCTCTCTTGTGTATACGATTATAAATCAATGATTTTGTATTTTGGATTGGCAGTTGCGCTGTTTGTACCAACATTTTTTACCAATCAATTGCCATTGGTTTTAAGGATTTCGCTGCATACTGTTATGCTAATGTTCTTTGTATTAGTTGTTTATCGCAGAGAGAACCTTCAACCGCAGTTAAAAAAATTTATATCGAGATTTTTAAAAAGACGATAAATAAATCCGATTATTTTATATTTTTGTCATTTCAATAATTTGATAATATGGAAATTAAAGTTATAAACAAGAGCAACAACCCTTTGCCGACATATTCCACAGAATATTCGTCGGGATTAGACCTTAGGGCAAATTTAGATAATGATTTGGTAATTAAGCCATTGCAGCGAGTTTTGGTTCCCACGGGATTATTCATCGAACTTACCGAAGGCTACGAGGCGCAGATACGTCCCCGCAGCGGTTTGGCCATAAAGTACGGAATAACAGTGCTTAACACTCCCGGCACTATCGACACCGACTATCGCGGCGAAATAAAAATCATTCTCATAAACCTTTCAAACGAGGATTTCACCATCCACCACGGCGACAAAGTGGCTCAGATGGTAATTGCCAAATTTGAAAAGGCTGATTTAAAGATTGTTGACTCACTTTCAGAAACTGTCCGCAGTGATGGCGGATTTGGACATTCGGGAATTTAATGCGTTTTTGGGGTAACATATTGATATTCATATTTTTGGCTTTATCATTTGGTAAAGCCTTAGCGCAGCCTGTGCCAAGTAATGTTGAGTTTCTCGACAACTTTTCGCAGGCAGGTATTTTTTTGCTTAAATCGCAGACCGACAAAGCGTTGCAATGTTACCAAAAATGTATTAAACTAAATCCCAAATCATCGGCAAGTTATTATCAAATTGCCAAAATTCATTATGATTCAGGCGATTACTCTGCGGCAGAGATGTTTGCCAAAAATGCTGTTGATATTAATTCTGATAACGTATTCTATCTCAGACTTTTATCAGATATTTACATAAAAAATGGCGACATTGAAAAGGCTGTTAAGTATTCTAAGATGGTGTTAGACAAGTATCCATCTTACGAAAATTATCATCAACTTACTGACCTTTATGTTTCGCTTCATCGTTATCAAGATGCAATTGATATTCTTTCGCAGTTTGAAAACGCCTATGGTTTTGATGTTGACATCTGCACTCGCAAAAGTGACCTTTATCGTTTGTTGAATCGTTATCAAGATTCCGAAAACGAAATTCTCAGGCTCATTAATGCCGATCCGTCTAATTTATACAATCTGTTTTTGCTTTGCGACCTTTATTTTCAAACCAATCAACTCACTAAGGTTCAGCCTGTTATCAATAAAATGGAGGCTGTAAATAACGAAAGTGGTTTTGTATATCTCGTCAAGACTTTTTTGTGTAATGCACAGGGCAACGACGTATGCTTTTATCAAAATCTCGTCAAGTCTTTAAAATGCTCCGACGTTACCCTAGAACAAAAACTTTTTCTTGTTTCGCAGTTTTCAAACTCGTTCGAAGGTTTTGCCATCACAAAAGTAGATTCGGTTTTTGAAATTCTTTCTGCCGCTTATCCCGACAGTGCGATTGTTTATAATGTTTATTCCGAATTTCTTTTTAACACTTATCGCTACAATCGTTCAGCATTAGCACTTTTAAAATCTCTCGAAATCGACAAGTCAAATTTTGATGTTTGGCGAATGCTTTTTCGTAATTATGCTATTTTTGATAATAATGCACTTAGTACTGTTGTTGAACGCGCTATGTCTTATTACCCTGAGCAATTAGACGTGTTTGTTTATTCTGCCGCAGGTGCATTAATCGACAACGACCTTGTGGTGGCAGAAGATTTTCTTCAACAATCCTCAGATTTTGGCATTTTAACCACTTCGTCCGCTTATCTTTATTACTTTTTTAATGCTGTTTATCAAATCAAGAGTGGCAATGTGGATACAGCGTTAGACTATTTTCGCAAATATTTTACTGCCAATCATACTGATTTTTATTATCTTGCAAAATATTGCTATTATCTTGTGCAGGTAGGTCGCGATCGCGAAGTGGCAGCAATGATTATTAAAATGTGCCTCGCTGCCGACAAAGATTCGCCTTTTTTCAATTTTGTTTATTCTTACTACCTTCTTAAAACCAACGACACCAAAGGTGCTGAATATTTTATCGAAAAAGCAATTGCATTCAACGAATCAAAACATCCATTTATATACGAACTTGCCGCCGACATCTATGCCAAAACAAGCAGGGTAGGAGAGGCCATTCAATTTTACCGCTTGGCATTAGACAATGGTGGCAACTCAAATATTATCAACAACAAAATTAAAAAACTAAATTAGATATGTATAAATTAAAGATTTTACTTTTATTAACCGCAACCTTAACCTTGGCATCGTGCAAAAATAGGCACAAACCTGTTACACCTGTTAAAACCGACACCACTGTGGTTGCTCCTGTAAATGTTTCCGCTGCCGATCAAGTTTTGTTAAATGATCTAAAAAAATCAGTTGCACAGCAAGATACATTCAACAAAGTAGAGATAAAATTCAACATAGATTTCCGCAGCGAAACACAGTCGCACTCAGGCAGCGGCACTATCAGAATGATTAAAGATAGTTTGATTTGGATTTCCATCTCTGCTCTCGGCATTGAGGCGGGCAGGGCTTTGATGACACCCGATTCTGTTAAGTTTATTTTTAAACTTAAAAACAAATATTTCGCTGGTGATTACTCTTACTTGCGTAAATTTTTACCAGTGGATGTGGATTTCAACATTATGCAGAGCATATTCTTAGACCAATTCTTTATCTTCCCAAAGAATGATTTGAACCTTCTCGATTACTTTTTTCCTACTCAAAATGGTGATGTTATAACAATAACTACACGTGGCAGAGATGAGTATCAACTACGTTTTGGCATAAATAATACAGTGGTTTATAACCTTTCTAACCAAAAAATGACCGAAAACACCGCTCTATTTGCTTCCAACGGCAAGGGTCTTACAATTTCTTACTCTGATTATAAAGATTTTACCTATCATAACTTGCCCTCAAAAGTATCTTTCAATGGTGTTGGAACAGACTTTACTGCCGTTTTCACCTATCAGAAAGTTACCTTTGGCAAAAAGATGACCGTTAATTTTTCTATCCCAAACAATTATAAACCCTTTGAATTTTAATGAAAAAGTTTTTAGTAATATTGTTTTTGAGTGTAGTAGGAGAGGGGCTTACGGCTCAGACTTCTATTTATCAGCAGAGTGCCTTTTTGGATTCGCTGATTGCTAATGCCGATAAAGCCAATTTTGATATAGTTTCGCATATCAGCATTCTCGATACTCAGTTAGAGACAAAAGAAATTTTGGCAAAAAAACTCAAATCTGACATTATCCAATTAGACAAAGAGATTTACAATTATCAAATTTATCACGAGCGACTAAATACGCAATTGGAATACGAGAAGAAAAAATATTCCGAACTGATTGTTCAAGCGGACAAAATCAAAAATTCTATGTATCAGAATTTCGACCTTTTCTCGTTCGACAATCTTTATAAGTCGTTTCGTCAGTTTCTTTTTATAAAAAATCTCAGCGACTATCGTGCTAAAAAAATCAAGCGTATAAAAGACATCAAAAACGAGATTGCCAATGTTACCGTTTCGCTCGACGAATCTAAAAACAAACGTTCGATACTTGCCGAGCGTCTTGGTGTAGAGCAGTCTTTTATTACAAAATATAAGAACAATCGTCGAGATATAATTGCTCAGTTTAAAGCAGAATTAGCAAATAAAACACAAGATAACGCCCAACCTAAGGTAGTTCAAGGTGATATTTACCGTCCCGATTCAGTATCGTTGGCAAAAGCAAGCAAACCCGCCGACACTCACAACAATGTTTCGGAGCAAGATGCTTTCCTCTTTGAAGTTCAAAAAGGTTATCTCGAATGGCCTGTTAAAAATTCGGTTATTATTTCATCTTTTGGTGAGAAAAAGCATCCCGTTTACGATAAAATCACTATTCGCAACGATGGTATTAACTTCCTTGTACCGGCTTTTTCCGAAGTTAATGTGGTTTACGATGGTGAAGTTTCTAAAATAGTTTCTTTACCTACCAATCAATTTGCCATAATTATTAAACACGGAACATACTTTACCGTATATTCTGGACTTGACCATATCAAAGTAGAATCTGGCGACGCCGTTCAAAAAGGCGATGTTATCGGTAATTTTGAGAATTATGAAAACAAACTTATTCTCAATTTTCAGATTTGGCAAGGTACCAACAAAATTAATCCTTATCATTGGTTGAAGCAGAATAAGAAATGAAATCGGAATTTCCAATCATAGAGCAAAAGTTAGATAACTTCATCCGTAAGTTCTACACCAACAAGTTGGTGTTGGGCTTGCTGTTTTTTGTGGTTTTCGGCGTTGTGGCTTTCACCGTTTCGTCGTTTGCCGAGTCGTTTCTCTATCTTTCGCCCTTGGTTAAGACCTTCCTATTTTACTCTTTTATCTTTATTCTATTTTCGGATTTTGTATTCTTTATCTTATTTCCGCTTTTAAAAATCTTCAAAATTCTGCCCGTAATCTCTTACGAAGAGGCATCGTCGATTATTTCAAACTATTTTCCTGAGTCGAAAGATACACTTTTGAATCTTATACAATTGCACTATCAGCAACCCGAAACCGATTCTGAACTTCTCCTTGCGGCAGTTAATCAGAAGGCTGGAATAATCTCTCCGCTTAATTTTTCGTCGGCAATTAATTATAAATCTACACTTCGTTATCTTACGGTTTCGCTCCTTCTGATACTTGTTTTCTCGATATTTGCTACCACAAATTTCGATAGGTTTAAACGTGGAGCATCTCAGTTTCTCAACTATTCTGCCGCTTACGAACCTGAAAATCCTTACATTTTTACAATCTTAAACGATTCCCTCACCATCGGTCGAGGTGAAGATTTTACCATACGTGGCACAATCGACGGTCCATCTATTCCTAATGATATTTTCGTCAATTTCTCAGGAAACTCTTACCGTATGAATGTAGATTCTACTGGTTTTTATTCATACACTTTTCGCAATGTGTCGTCGTCAATTAACCTTAATTTCTCGTATTTGCAATATAAAACCGAGGATTATCTTCTTAATGTTTTCGATAAACCATCTTTAAACGGTTTTAATGTTCGCATTATTCCGCCCGCTTATACCAATCTTAACTCGACAGATTTTGATAATACCGGTGATTTGGTTGTTCCACGTGGAGCACAAATAGTTTGGAATTTTGATGTTCTTAATGTTTCCACATTGAATTTCTATACAGATTCCGTATTGACAGATACTATTTCGGTTGCTCAAAATCAGGTTTCAATTAAGAAATCTGCTCTCAAAGATTTCTCTTATCACTATTCTGTTCGCTCTGATAACGGTCTTGATTCTATATTTTTACCCTATAATGTAACGGTTGTCCCCGATGTTTATCCTTCAATTAAGGTTGTCAGCAGCGCAGATTCTTCATCTATGAATGCGATGTTTTTCTCAGGACATATCTCAGATGATTACGGTTTTCACTCCCTACACTTTATTTATTACGATAAATCTGAACCCAAGAATCTACATTCCGAAACTATCGAGATTGTGCCTTCTTCCATCAATCAGGATTTCTTTTTCTACTTTGATTTCTCAAAATTTAAGTCCACGGTCAACTACTATTTTGAGGTAAAAGACAACGATGCTGTTTCGGGATTTAAATCTACCAAGACTGTTCTCAGTAGTTATAATCTGCTCACTGCCGAAGAAAAAGAGCAACGTCTTTCCGACCTTAATAATTCTCTTTACGAAAAAATTGACCAATCGCAAAACCTTCTTCACGATATAACAAAGGATTTAGAAGATTTTCAAAAATCAGTTTCGGGCAATAACAATCTCTCTGATTACGAAAAACAGTTAAAAATCGACAATCTTGTAGAGAAACAAAACAAACTCGAAGACCTTTTAAAGCAGATTTCAGACGATAATTTTAAGAAAGATTTGTTCCAAAATCAAAACCAAGATCTTTCTGAAAAGCAAAAGCAAATGCAAAATCTGTGGAATGAACTCCTCAACGATGATGTTAAAGAACTTCTCGAACAAATCAACCAACTTAAAGATGCCATCAGCGAACGTAATTTCCGCGACCGTATTGACGACCTCAAATTCGATTTTAATCAGATTTCTGAGCAACTCGATCGTAATAATGAACTCTTAAAATACTTTTCTACTGAGAAAAAACTTAACGACCTTACGCAAGGTTTGGAGCAATTATCCAAAGAATATGACAAATTTTCACGTGAAACATTATCGTCTGACTCTAAAAATAAGGATGGAAAATCTCAAAAAGAAAACTTAAATAATAAGGAAAATAATCAAAAAGGTTCTGATAAAAATAATTCAGATAATTTGAATAGTGATAATCAAGATTCTGAAAAATCCAACGATGATTCTCTTTCGCCAGAAGATTTTAAGGAAAAATTCGATGCTTTGAAACAAAAATATGATGATTTAATGAAGCAAAATGCTGAATTAGACAATCTGAAACTTAATATCGACTCTTTGTTCGATAAGTTTGAAGAAATTTCTAAGCAACTTGATAAACAGTCCGACCAGTTTGATAATTTGCAAAATCAGCAAGATAAATCTCAATCTGATAATAATAAGAGCGATAATATTAATTCAAAAGGCGATAAATCAGACTCTCAAAATACCGATAACCTTATGAATGATAATCAAAATACCGGTAATCAAGATCAAAATAATCTAAATCAAAATAGTCAAACTCCTGATAATCAGTTACAATCGCCTCAGCAACAGCGTCAAAACCTTCAACAACAGATGCAAAAGACCGCTGAGGAGATGCAGCAACTTGCCGAGCAGATGAACGGTCAGCAAAAAGGTCAGCAAAATAAGAAACAAGCCGAGAATCTTAACGATGTTCGTCAGATTTTGGACAACCTTGTGAATATTTCGTTCTCGCAAGAGAACCTAATTAATTATACCAAGAGCACCCAAACCAATGCTGCATATTATCAAGATTTAAAAAAACGTCAACTTTCGGTACGCAACGATTTTGCTCTTGTACGTGATTCTATTTATGCACTCGCTAAGCGAGAACCCGAACTTGGTCATTCAGTTTATTCTAAGATTGATGAAATTAATTCTTCTATAACACAATCTTTGTCTTTTATTTCTGACAATAATAAATCCCGTAGTGCTATTCAGCAGCAAATTATCCTTACTAATGTAAATGATTTAGCGCTAATTTTTGCCGTAATAGAGCAAAATATGCAGCAACAAATGCAAAGCGGACAGCAAGGCAATGATTCCGAAGAACCCGTAGAATCTCGTAATAAGAAACGTGCTCAGCAGCGTCAACAACAAATGCAGCAAGCCAAGCAGAATCAACAAAATCTAATTCAAACCCTTCAACAGATGGTTCAACAGATGAAAGAGGGTAATAAACCGTCTTCACAGCAGATGGCTCAATCGTTACGTATGCAAGAGTTGTTGCAGCAGTATCTGCAAGAGTTACAGCAGGGTTCTTCTACAAATCCTCAAACTAAGCAACTCTACGACCAAATGCAGCAACTTATTGAGCAAAATAGACGTGATATTATTAATCGAAATATCACCGACAATCTTTTAAATCGCGAAAATCAGGTTTTTAAGAAACTGCTCGATTTAGAAAACGCAGAAAAACAACAAGAGTTCGACGAGGAACGCGAATCCCGCTCTGGTAATAATTTCAACAACAAAACCTCTGAGCCTATTTTTCCGTTAAACAAACAGCAGGGCAGTAAAGAGTTTATTTTTAGAAACTATTTAGATATCGACCTCTTTTATCTTAATAAATATAATAACTATATGCAAAAAATTAAATGACTATAATATGAAAAACTCCATTTCGTTCAGTTCCACTATGGATAACATCTCATTGGTGGAGAATTTTATCGATACTTTTAGTGCAAAGTACGATGTTAATGCCGACCTTTACGGCAATATTTCTATTGCTACCATTGAGGCTGTTACCAATGCCATTACTCACGGCAATAAAGAGATTTCCTCTAAAATGGTAAATCTCTCGTTTGAGTTAGATGATAATCTTCTTACCGTTACAGTATCTGACCAAGGCGAAGGATTCGATTACAATAATCTTCCCGACCCGACAGCAAAGGAGAATATTGAAAAAACCAACGGTCGCGGCATTTTCTTAATTCGCCAACTTTCCGACGGATTAGAATTTTTTAATAATGGTTCTGAACTCGTAATTAAGTTTAAATTATAATGGCAATTTCTTTTCAATTTGAGGATGCTATTTTTGAATTTTCCAACCCTAAAAAAGTAGAAAGTTGGATTATTAAAACCATCGAAACTGAAAAATGTTTCACGGGAAACATAACTTATATTTTTTGTTCAGATAACTATCTCTTAGACGTTAATAGAAAATATCTTAATCACGACTATTTTACTGATGTAATTACATTTGATTATGTTAAAAACAGTAAGATTTCAGGTGATATTTTTATTAGTATTGATAGGATAACTGAAAATGCAAAAATTTTTAATGTTTCACGTGAAAACGAACTTCTAAGAGTTATGATTCATGGTGTTTTGCATCTGATTGGTTACGATGATCAAACCGACGAACAAGAGGAAGAAATTCATAAAAAAGAGGATTTTTATTTGAATATATATAATAGTTTGTAATTGTGAATATAATTGATGAATATGATATTATAGTAGTGGGAGCGGGTCACGCAGGCTGTGAAGCCGCTGCGGCAGCCGCCAATCTTGGGGTTAAAACGCTCTTGATTACTATGGATATGACCAAATTTGCACAAATGTCGTGCAATCCTGCTATTGGAGGTATAGCAAAGGGTCAAATTGTGAGAGAAATCGATGCTTTGGGTGGTTTAACTGGCATTGTTACCGATATGACTTCCATTCAATTTCGTATGTTGAACAAAAGCAAGGGTCCCGCTATGTGGAGCCCTCGTTCACAATGCGATAGGTCGCAATTTTCACTCGTTTGGCGTCAACAATTGGAAAAGATTCCAAATCTATATTTTTGGCAGGATACTGTTAAATCTGTAATTGTGGAAAATGGAATGGCTGTGGGTGTTGAAACTGTTTTTGGAGTTCTGTTTCGTTGCTCAAAAGTTGTGCTAACCGCAGGTACATTTCTTAATGGTTTGATGCACGTTGGCGACCGAAGTTATAAAGGGGGTAGGATAGGAGAGATTTCCGCTGATACCCTCTCTGGATACCTTCTGAATGAGGGTGTGAGTGTTTCTCGAATGAAAACAGGCACTCCCGCTCGCATCGACGGACGTACTATTGATTTCTCAAAAATGCAAGAACAAAAGGGCGATGACGACATCGTTGGTTTCTCTTTTCTCAACCACGATTTGAGTAAATTGCCCCAAATGAGTTGCTTTATTTCCTATACAAATCCACAGGTTCATGACGAATTGCGCAAAGGTTTTGACCGTTCGCCGCTTTTTAATGGAACAATTAAGAGCATCGGACCGCGTTATTGTCCTTCTGTGGAGACTAAAATTGTAACTTTTGCTGATAAGGATTCTCATCCTGTTTTCCTTGAACCTGAGGGTAATAACACCTGTGAGTATTATCTCAATGGTTTTTCTTCATCGTTACCTTTTGAAGTTCAATACGCCGCAATCCGCCTTATTCCAGGACTTGAAAATTGTAAAATTTTCCGTCCAGGATATGCTATTGAATACGACTATTTTGACCCAACACAATTGCACCATACATTGGAGTCAAAAGTGGTTAAAAATGTATATTTTGCCGGTCAGGTAAATGGTACAACAGGTTACGAAGAGGCTGCTTGTCAGGGACTTATCGCAGGAATTAACGCTGCCTTATCGTTTCACGTGAAACCTGATTTTACACTCTCTCGTTCTGATGCTTATATCGGTGTTTTGATTGATGATTTGGTAACAAAAGGCGTTGATGAACCATACAGAATGTTCACATCTCGTTCAGAATTTCGTATACTTCTTCGTCAGGATAATGCTGACGAACGTCTTACTGAGAAGTCGCACGAAATTGGTTTGGCTTCAAATCATCGTTATGAAACTTTCAAGGATAAGCAAAAACACGTTGAAGAGATTCTTCAATTCTGTGAAACTTATTCGTGCAGTATGAATAAGATAAATCCCTATATCGAGAGTAAAGGAGGTAAACCAATGACTCAGGGAAATAAGTTAGCAAACATTGTTTTGCGTCCCGAAGTTTCCTTGACTGAGTTGACCGAGGTTCTGCCGTTCCTTTCAAAATATTCTAAGATTGAACTTGAATCTGCTGAAATTAAACTTAAATATCAAGGTTATATCGATCGTGAAAATAATTTGGCCGACAAGTTGTTGCGTCTGGATTATGTTACAATTCCTGATGGCTTTGACTTCTCAAAATTCAAGAGTATTTCCACTGAGGCTCGCCAGAAATTGCAGCGCATACAACCTACTTCGATAGGGCAGGCGTCGCGCATTCCAGGTGTAAGTCCTGCCGATATTAATACGATTTTGGTCGCCTTAGGAAGATAATGTTTCACGTGAAATTTTCAAAATTTTATGGAAGAACATTCGTTGGAATACAAAGTAAAGTCCTTGCCGTTGAGTCCTGGTGTTTATAATTTTTTGGACAAGGATGGCAAGGTGATTTATGTTGGTAAGGCAAAGAACCTTCGCAATCGCGTATCTTCCTATTTCCGCGAAAAGAATCAAGTGGGCAAAACCGCAATACTTGTTAAACATATTCACGACCTTTTGCATATCGTTGTTGATACCGAACAGGATGCCCTTTTGCTCGAAAATAAGTTGATTAAAAAGTTTCAACCGCGATACAATATTCTTCTGAAAGACGATAAAACTTATCCTTGGATTTGCATTAGCAATGAGGATTTCCCCAGAATTTTTTTCACCCGAAGAAAAGTTGATGATGGTTCCCAATATTTTGGTCCATACACTTCGGTGAATGCAATGAAGAATGTTTTGGATATGTTTCGTCGTGCATTTAAACTTCGAACTTGCAAGACCAATATCTTGCTCGAAAATGTTGAAAAAGGCAAATACGATGTTTGCCTCGATTATCATATCAAAAACTGTTGCGCACCCTGTATCGGCGATGTTTCTAAGGAAACTTACGCCGGTTATATCGATCAAGTTAAAAAAATTCTCAACGGCAAGACCTACGAAGTTATAAATTATTTGAAAAAACAGATGGCGGAACTTGCCGCTCAATTGCGTTTTGAAGAGGCACAGGAGATAAAAGAGCGTTATGATGTTTTGGTTTCGTATCACGCCAAAAATATTATTTCGCTCGATTTGCCGCAAACTGTTGAGGTTTATTCAATGATAAAAGATGGTGCTGGCGAATATCTCTACGTCAATTTTATGAAATTGTCCAATGGTTTTATTATCCGCTCTGTTACTCGTGAATTTAAAATTCGTATGGACGACGATGATAAAGATATATTTGCTACTGCGGTAACGGATTTTCATTTCTCTGAATTGAATATCGGAAATAACGCTGTGGAAATTATTCTTCCATTTGAACTTGACTTTGAACTAAGTAATGTAAAAATAACTATTCCCAAATTAGGCGATAAAAAGACCGTTTTAGATTGGTCTGTAAACAATTGTCGCAAGTATATGGACGAACAGCAGCGCCAACGTTCTCTTGTAGACCCTGACGCGAGTGTGCGCAATATTATGCGTACTATGATGAACGACTTGCAGTTAGACGAAGAACCGCGACATATTGAGTGCTTCGATAACTCTAACATTCAAGGCACTTTGCCTGTATCGTCGTGCGTGGTGTTTAAGGATGGAAAACCCTCGAAAAAAGACTACCGACTTTTCAATGTAAAAACCGTGGTGGGAGCCGACGACTTTGCAACGATGAGAGAGGTGATTTTTCGGCGTTACAAGCGACTTTATGACGAAGGTGATGCTTTACCTCAGTTGATAGTAATTGATGGCGGAAAAGGCCAATTACGGTGCGCATACGAAACTTTGTGCGAACTCCACTTAGAGGATAGGATTCCAGTGATCGGCATTGCTAAGCGATTAGAGGAGATTTTTTACCCGAATGACCCAATTCCACTATACCTGGATAAAAAATCCGTTACGCTTAAAATTATACAGCATTTACGCGATGAAGCGCACCGTTTTGGAATCACTTTTCATCGAAACAAAAGATCGAAGGCGATGATTCACTCGGTTCTTCAAGATATCCCCGGCATCGGCGATGTTTCGCTTCAAAAATTGATAAAAAAATTTGGTTCGGTTGACAAAATTTCGGAAGCGTCGGTTGCGGAGTTGTCCGAAGTATTAGATTTGAAAAAATCGCAGGCTGTCTTCGCATTTTTTCACAGTTCGTTGGCAGAAGGCGAAATTTTAGATTGATAAATAAGTTGCTCAATATTAGTTTTTTACAACCTTTATTTAAAGATTTATATCGAATATCCTTTCCACGGATTTTTCTTTCCTTTACATCGGTACGGCTCATTCAAAGGATTTTGAGTTATTGGACAGATAAAATTTCTTTTAGTTTAGAAATTAAAAAGGGGTCTGCGACCCCAAAAAAAAAGACCGACTAACACAGCCGGTCTTACTACTCAAAAATCAAACGTACAAGGAAAAACAAAAAATTATATCTTAGTTGAAGACAACGGAGTATCCAATCATTTTAAAGGGAACTTGAATAAGTTCAGAATATTCGTTGCCTGTCTGTTCCATATCTTCATCGTCGTCGGGGTAATACCAATTGATTACCACGTTGTTGCCCTCTTTGTACATCACCTCCAACTTGTTGAAAATCTCCAAAAGAATCTTTGAAGATGCTGTGTTGAAGTACTCTAATTTGAGGTTTACCTCAGTTTGCTCGCAGGGCGTAAGTTTGTATTCGTCTAACCACTCCATCACTGGCTGATAAAAAGCCGTTACATCCGAAGGAAACGATTTTCCTGCAAATTCCATCACACCTGTGTTTGGGTTAAGGTCTATTGACGGAGTGTCTAACGCTGCATCTATTTGGTAATGTATCATAATGTCTTTTCTCTTAATTTTTTGTTTTGTTGTATGTACATCTTACAAAATGCAAATCTTATGCCAAAGTTCTAATTGTTTTTATTTTTTTTCTATTTTTAATTTACATTTCTTGACAAACCGAGCAAATAATGTTGTCAGTTTGATGGTCGTTGTTATTTAGTCTGAATGTAATGCTTATCTCTTTTTCGTTAGTGTGCTGCGGCAGAGCGTAATAGTATACCACTGTGGCGCGGCGTGTGTGATTATTGAACTCGAATTTTGTTTTTGAGTCGATATTGGCACCATCTATGTTAGGTATTGCTACAAAGTCCTTGATTTGCGAGGGCGAATACAAGTTTATTGTGTAGCATAATAGTTTGCCGTTGAGCGACTCTATTACATTAACGTCTTTTATAGTAATGGCGGCATTATCGAAGGTTAAAACACCTCCGATTTTCATTGCCGACCCCAATATTATTATTGATACTATAATTAACCAATTCGCTTTCATTGTAAAGTATACTGTTATATAAACTATATCTTTCACACCGCAAATGTACGAAAATTTTTATATAAAGTTACACTTTAAGGAAAAATTTTTATTTTTTTTATTTTTTTGCTATTTTTTTTGACAAATAGGCAAGTGCTTTATTATCAATTTGTTAATTTAATTTAACTAAATTTATCCCTTTATTTTACTGCAAAAATCATTCCAACTATTTTATTTTTATTTCTTGCTAAGCGTTTTTTTATAGAGAATTGCATCTTTTAACACTTGGTTTGCAGCGGTGATATAGGGGTCGTTTTGTAGGGTGTAGCGGATTTCACCTTGTTCGTAGTAGTAACGACGTATAATTTCATATTCAAGTGCTTTTTTAATTTGGCTATCGTATTTATTTATCTCAGAGCTTTTTATCTGTTTAATAATATCTTTCAAACCACTTATTTTTTGCGCTATTTCGGGCGATTTAAAATCGTTGGCTGCGGTTTTCTCCAAAATGGCAATTTCTTGCTCGGTGATGGTTTGATAGTTGGTGAGATTTGCTCCCGCTGATTTTTTTAATTGGTCTATTTCAGCTTGTGTAACGGTAAATTTTTCGGGTTCGGCTATGGTGGCGTTGTTGATGCGGTATTTGGTGGCGTAGTCAAATATTATGTTTTTATTAATTAGATTTTCAACCAAATAACTTATAGTATCGGTTGATACAGAGATGTCGGGCATAATTCCGCCAGCATCTTTTACAGGACGTCCGTTTGCGGTTTTGAACGTGCGTATGAGCGAATCAGGTATTGATTCTGCCTTGCCTTGTTTGTTTTTGTGCGAGTAGTCGAGTTTTTGTATGCAGCGGCCGCTGGGAATGTAATATTTGGCTGTTGTTATCTTGCATTTTGCGTTGTAAACAAGGTCTTTGGTGGTTTGTACGAGACCTTTACCAAAAGTTTTTTCGCCTATTACCACGGCGCGGTCTAAATCTTGCAATGCTCCTGAAACAATCTCCGCTGCCGATGCAGATTTGCCGTTAACCAACACTACAATAGGTATTTGCGTATCCACAGGATTGTTTTCGGCTCGGAACATTTTGTTCCATTCTTGCACGCGTCCACGCATTTCTACAATGTCTTTGCCTTTGTCTACAAAAAGGTTTACGATGTTCACAGCCTCTATAAGCAATCCGCCGGGATTATATCGGAGGTCTATAATAAGGTTAGTGATTTTTTTCTCGTTTTTGAGTTTAAGCAAGGCATCTTTAAATTCAGCAGAGCAGTTTTCGGTAAAACTCGAAAGGTTGATATATCCTGTTGTTCCGTTGATTACGCCGTAATAGGGGATGCTTTTCTGTTTGATGATTTCTCGGCGTATTTCTTTTGTAAGTTTTTCGCCTTGACGTTCAATTTGGAATTTTACCACACTTCCCGGCTCACCTTTGAGCATAAGTTCTATTTCGTCGTTTTTCTTTCCTGCGAGCGTTCGGTTGTCGGCTGAGGTGATAATGTCACCTATGAAAAGACCGTTTTTTTCGGCAGGTGAACCCTCTACTATTTGAGCAATTACAGCTTTGTTGCCCATCATCTCTATTTCGATGCCTGTGCCTGCGTAATCGCCTGAGTTCATAAACATTACATCTTCCACGAGTGATTCAGGATAGTATACAGTGTAGGGGTCGAGGTTTTCGAGCATCTTGTCCATTGCGGTTTTGATAAGGTCACCGCTTGATGTTTCGTCTACATACAATATTCTCAGGTTTTTAACAAGTGTATGGAATATTTCAAGGTTTTTGATAAGTTCAAAATCGTCGCCATCGTCGAGCACCTTGAAACTCGAAAAACCCAATAGAGCCGCAGCCAATGTTGCGGCAAGGGTTCGCCGTAAAGTTGGTTTCTTCATAATGATATGTATTTTAATGGTTTATTCTTCTTCGTCTTCGTCCCACGCACTAATTTGTACGCTAGCGAGACCTTCCTTGTCGAAAATAGCCACAAGGTTGAGGTCGTCGAAGTAAAGGAATTTTTCGTTTGTTTCGGGGTCGGTTTCGGTTTCTGGTGGTTCAGCTTTGAGGGTTTTGGCGTATTTTATAAGAGCCTCCTCTTTGTCGCCGAATTTGATTTTGTTGTCGATGGAGTAGTCGTGATTTGATGTAAGGATAGAAGATAGGCGGTATGTTTCGTCGTCTTCGTCGGGTTCCAAAACAAAATCTGTCATAATGTCGTCGTAGAACAGTGTAACAGTGTTTGAGTCGGTTTCTTTTTCGGTTTCGTCGGGTTCGCCGAAAATCTCTTTAATCTCTTCCTCGGTGGCTCCGAACTGCAACGGGCCGAGTCCCTGTCCGATAATAATGTTTAAATTGCTCTCCATAATAATATATATGTTAATGAAATACTGTTTTCAAAACTTCGAGACTATTTACCGAGGCGATATTCTCAAAACGGTAGTGGTAATATTCGATAATTTTTTCAAGGAGGAAACTACGGTCGCTTCCGCTGAGGGGTATAAGGTCGCATGGAATGTAGTCGTAGTCGAGAATCCTGCTGAAAATTTCGCTAAAAGGCGGATGTATTGCCTGCTTTGCCGAAGTGATGTTGGCTGTGAACTTGGCGTTTGCGATGTCGAAACACGGGCGCAATTCAGAATATCTGTTGGCAGGGTAAAAACCTAAATATTTAGTAATCTGCAGTAGAAATTTCAGGTGGAAATTCTTTCCACTCACCTCGTTTTGGTCAAATAGTTTCAAGCTTGCAGTTATGTAGTCGTAGAGTTCCTCGTTTTTTTCAGAAAACGTGAGCACCTTGGCCAAAATCTCTGTTATGAATATTGCAGTAGTGGTTTTGGTGGTGCTGAATGGAATTGAAGTGTATGTATACCACGGGTATATTTTCGAAGCCTGTTTGATTTCTGCCTCAGGAGCGGAATTGTACTCTATCTCGTTGATAAATAGTGGTTGACAGTAGGATAGGGGAGATGCTTTTCGGTTTTGGGGAATTCTAATGGCAAACGCAGCCCTGCCAAGTTCGCGAGTGTATGTGTTGACAATCAGTTTGTTGTCGCTGTACTTGGTGCAATTTAGCGTTATGGCTCGGGCTGTTTGTTTCATTATTATTTTGTGTTGGTTTATTCCTTTGTGTAAAGAAGTTTTATATCTGAAACATCTACGTGCTTGCTTTTAGTGGCGTCGGCTTGGTCGCAAATCCATCCGCGGATTTGTTTAAGTTCTTTTGCTGGATTAGTTTTAATCATAGCGCTGTAACGATGTTTTTTGCCGTCTTTTACAATGCCTCGTGTGGGATTATAATCGTTTGTTCCATCTTCGTAATCTGCAATTATGCTTAAGCGTGGATCTACAGTCCCATCGTCGGCGTAGTAGATAAAATCGGCTGATACTGTGTATATTCCGTGTTGATCGGTGGGTATTTCGAATGCTATCGGGTTGGTGATACCGTCGGATGGTAGATTGTAATACGAACGGAGGTTCCATATGTCGTTGTCGGCTTTCACACGGTTTATATCATCGCGTTCGCGTTGTCTTTCATCATCGGCGTTTACTACTTTTACCACTTTATCGTAGAGGGTTTTGTAGCGTTCGGGATGCTGTGTGTACCAATCTATGGTTTCTAAAAACTCCGCCTTGGTAACGCCAGTTTCTTTGAAAATGTAGTTGTAGTACGACGCACTGTCGCCACGTAGGTTGGCGTCGTTATACCCTGTTACAAACATTATGGCGTCGGCTTCGTGCATTTTGATAATTACTTCCACCGCCTTGCTCTCGCTGATGGGTGGTTCGTTGCCGCACGAGGAGAGTGCGAGTGCAAATGCTGCCGCTATGGTCTTTATCGTGGTTTGGTTCATTTCGTTTGGTTTGATTATTCGCTGCAAAGGTAATAGAAATTTTGCATATTATTTTTATTTTTGCGCTCTAAAAAAACATTGACTTATGGCGAACATATTCTCGGGAAAATTCGATACTAAGCAAAAACGCAAGATTGGCGAAATCCGTTCTGCCTTTGTAAAAACGTGCGAAGAGTACCATCTTGTTGAAAAAGGAGATAGATTCGCAGTAGGAATTTCAGGTGGTAAGGATAGTTTGACACTCCTACATCTGCTGGCTTTCAATCGTTTAGTGTTTAAAACAGATTTTTCGCTCACTGCCGTTTATGTTCACGTAGAAAATGCCGCGTATAATTTACATTTCGACCAAGTTCAACGCTTTTGCGACGACCTTGAAACTCCGCTCGTTGTAAAGAATGTTGTACTCGAAGATCTTCGCAATGCCGAAAACCGTTGCTTTATTTGCAGCCGTGTTCGCCGAAAAATTCTCTTTGATTTTACCCGCGAGGAGGGGTTTAATAAACTTGCCCTTGGTCACAATATGGACGATGCTGTGGAGACTCTGATGATGAATATGGTTTATCACGGCGAATTTTGCAGTATTCCGCCCAAGATGTCATTTTTCGATGGACGATTGGATGTGGTGCGTCCGCTGATTAAGATTAACAAAGAACAGACGAGGCTCTATGCCGACCTCTACGGATTCCCGAAAATTAAGTCGGAATGTGGATTTGAAACCGTAACTGCCCGTGGACGTTTCCGACAATTTGCCGACTATCTTGAAACGATGAACCCCGGCGCAAGGGTGAATATCTTTAACAGTATGAGTAATATCAATAGTGATTATTTAATTAAATAATTTGTTTAGATAATAGTAATTAAAATGAATATAGACAGCATTATATCTAAGGCTTTGAAGTTGCAACCGCTAACATTAGACGAGGGAGTATTTCTCTATAAGAATGCACCCTTAGCACTACTTTCTGCGGCGGCTAACGAAGTAAAGAATAGTTTTAAAAAGCCCGAAGACTACAACAAGGTGGGATGGATAATCGACCGCAATATTAACCTTTCGAATATATGCGTAACGCGGTGCAAGTTCTGCAATTTTTCGCGTTCTAAAAATTCGCCCGAGGCGTATGTTACCACAATGGAGCAATATCGCGAAAAAATCTCCGCTTTGTTTGCCGCAGGAGGAAACCAAGTGCTTTTGCAAGGTGGAATGAATCCCGATTTTGGAATGGATTTTTATTGCAAACTTTTTAGTGATTTAAAGAGGGAGTTTCCCGGAGTAGTTCTTCATGCACTTGGTCCAGCCGAGGTGGCATATCTTAGCAAGACTTCGGGGTTGACTTATCGCGAGGTGTTAGAAAAACTTCACGCTGCGGGACTTGATTCGCTGCCCGGTGCAGGTGCGGAGATTCTTGTAGACCGTGTTCGTAAAATTGTGTCGCCGGCAAAGTGTTCGGCAGAGGAGTGGCTCGAAGTTATGCACCAAGCCCACGTGCTAAATTTGCCCACCTCTTGCACTATGATGTTTGGTCACGTGGAAACTCTTGAAGAGCGCATCCAACATCTTATTGCCCTTCGCGAAACGCAGGCACGAAAACCAGAGTACAGCCAAGGCTTTGTTACCTTTATTCCGTGGCCATTTTGTAGCGAAGATACACGTTTGGTTAAAGAATATGGTATGTTCGCACCTGTTTCGGGTGAAGAATATATCCGTATGATTGCTATTAGTAGATTGATACTCAATAATATAGCTAATATTCAGGCATCGTGGCTCACTGTTGGTAAAGAAATTGCGCAAATATGCCTTCATTCGGGCGCAAACGATTTTGGATCTATTATGATGGAGGAACACGTGGTGTCGGCAGCGGGTGCTAATTATAGTCTCGATTCTAACGAAATGATAGCCGCAATTCGCGAAGCGGGATTTGAACCGTGCCGCAGAAATTCACGGTATGAGTTTGTGTGAAATTATTCCACGCACCCCTCCAACAATTTTACCTCCATTTTGTCGGTATCTAACAATGCCTTTACCCCAATAGGGAAAGTACATCTCGACTGCACGTGTCCAAATGTAAAGTTTTTTACTACTGGAATGTTGAGGTCTTTTATAAAATCTTCGATAACGTAGTCGAGCGAGAGCGATTCGTTGCCTTGCGCTTCGCAGCCTTTCATTATGCCGAAAATTATGCCGCGGATACCACGCAGTTTTCCTGCATTTTTTAGGTGTGTTAACATTCGGTCTACCTTGTAGGGCGGCTCGTTGATTTCTTCAAGAAACAATATTTTATTATTAAGGTTGAAATCGTATTCGGTGTCTAAGAGCGATTGAAGTAAAGTTAAGTTGCCACCAAATAGCGTTCCACGGCATTTGCCTGATTTTAAAACTGTTGGCTCTTGCGAAGACAGTTCATTATTTTGCTTGTTGGTATCTTCGCAGGTTATTCGGTAATTTTTGAGCCCGTTTTCAAAAATATCCCACATACTATTTTTTGAGTAGTCGGTTTCGTCGGGCACAAGCATCGACGAGTGGAATGTTACGAGTCCCGTTTTTTTGTAGATGGCGCAGATAAGTGCGGTAAGGTCGCTATAACCGCCGATTATTTTTGGGTTCTCTTTTATTAGTTCGTAGTCTATTTTATCTAAGATCCTTGTGCACCCGTAACCACCCCTTGCAGCTAATAAAGCTTTAACACTTTTGTCGGCGAATAGAGTGTTTATTTGTTCTGCGCGGTATTCGTCGCACCCTGCGAGGTATCCCATTTTGCTTGTAATGTCGCCTACTGACACGGGTATATATCCGGCTTTCAGTATTTTAGCTTCGGCAATGCGTTTTTGTTTGTCGGTGATGGGTCCGGCGGGGGCAATTATACCCACTTTGTCGCCTTTTTGGAGACGGGGGGGCAATATTTTTTTCATCTGTCTGTTTTATTTTTAACCATATATAAGTGCAAAGGTAAAAAAATAGATTACTTTTGTAGTTTTATTTTTTAAGTAAAAATGTTCAAGTATGAAACGGCTGTATTTATTTCTTATTATATCGCTATGGACAGCCACATGTGAGGCGCAGCGCATAATCACTTTCGACGAGTATCAGGCTATCGAAGACGAGGAGCGCAAAAACAGCGTGCAATGGCTTCCGTACCGCACCGAGGGTACCGACACTATCCTTATCAAGGAGTTTCGTCCCGCCTTGGCACGTCCGCCGTATGTGTTTAAAACCAAGCGGCAGCAACAGCAATATTCCAAATTGCTCTACAATGTAAGGCGCGTGTATCCGTATTCGGTGCTTATCCGCAAGGTGTACGCCGAAATTGAAGATTCGCTCAAACATATCACCGACGAAGACCAACGTAAGGTGTTTATCAAGGCTAAGGAGAAAGAACTTCGCGACCAATTTGAGGATGAACTAATACACTTGACCATTTCGCAAGGCAAGATACTTATCAAACTTGTGGACCGCGAAACTGGCAACACCACATATCAGGTGATTCAGGAGTTGAAGGGTGGATTCAGCGCTTTTCTGTGGCAGGGCGTGGCAAGGCTTTTCGGCTCCAATCTCAAATCGGAATACGACGCCGATGAGGAGGATAAAATGATTGAGGACATTATTATCAGAATAGAAAACGGATTATTATAACTAATTATGTATGAATATATTATAGGAAAATTATCAGAACTAACACCCTCTTATGCCGTGGTAGACAATAATGGCGTTGGTTTTTTGATTAATATTACGCTAAACACTTTTTCTGCGTTGGAAGGCAAGGCGGATGTAAAACTTTTTATCCATCAGGTGATACGCGAGGACGCTAACATACTTTATGGATTTGCCGATAAATACGAGCGTGAGATTTTCCGCAGCCTTTTGGATGTTTCGGGCGTAGGACCAAACACGGCACGTGTGGTGCTTTCGTCTATGAGTCCCGCCGAATTGCAAAACGCTGTGGTTTCCGAAGATGCCAAATTGATTGGCAGGGTTAAGGGCATAGGTCCCAAAACTGCGCAAAGAATAGTAATAGATTTGAAAGACAAACTCAAAAAATCTGCAGCAGGAGTTGACATTGTATCAGTATCGCCACAAAACGCCAACCGCGAGGAGGCAATTGCTGCCCTTGTTATGCTCGGATATCCTAAGGCTGCAGCCGAAAAGGTTGTGGGTGCTGTTTTGAAGGCAAGTCCTTCGCTCAGTGCCGAAGATTTGATTAAACAGGCGTTGAGGAGCGTCTGATTTTTTAGCATTAAACTAACTATTGATGAAACACATAAGAAGAACTCTTGGTATGACGGGCGCAGTTGCGGTTTTTGCGGCGGCAGTGCTTGCTTCATCCCCGTCAAATGCAGGAATTAATAACAGTACATTGTGGGAGCGTCCCGGAATCGACGGCGACACTGACCGTATCCGCCAAAATTCTCCTATCCAACTCAAAGACCCTGACAATATCTCCACACAAACCGAGTACGATTACAAAACTGGCACTTACACCACTCAGCAAAAAGTGGGCGGAATGGATGTGGGTCGTCCGCAAACCACCGATCGTCAGAGCCACGACTCAGCTGCCAACCGCACCGAAATGCGTGAATATTGGCGTCAACAGATGCTTATGCAGAGCGCACGTGGCGACAAGGGTAGCCGCAACGGACTCGACCGCTACCTTAATCCGCATATTAATGTGGATATACGCGGATTCGACCGTGTGTTTGGTACAAACGTTATCGACATTAAGGCTCAGGGTAATGTAATGGTAACATGCGGTGTTGATATTACTAAAATCGACAACTTCACCCTTCCTAAAAAACAACGCAACGATGTATCGTTCGATTTTGATATGAATATGCAGGTAGGCGTTACAGGTACTATCGGCGACAAGATGAAAATTGGAATCAACTACAACACCGAGGCTACTTTTGAATTTGAGAATAAGCAAAACATAGAATATATTGGTCACGACGACGAAATTATCCAACGCATAGAGTTCGGCAACGTATCGATGCCGCTTGAAGGCACATTGATACAAGGAAGCAGCACATTGTTTGGTATCAAAACCGATTTGAAATTCGGCAAACTTACCGCCACCGCAGTGCTTTCGCAGCAGAAGGGCGAAACCCGCACCATTGAGGTCAACGCTGGAGCTGTCACCAATGAGTTTAGTATTCAGGCGAGCGACTACGAGGCCAACCGCCACTTTTTCCTCAACCATTTTTTCCGCGACAATTATGAGCGTGCATTGGCAAATCTTCCCATTATTCAGTCGGGTATCAACGTCACCAACATCGAAGTTTGGGTAACCAACAAAAGACTTGCTACCGACGACACCCGAAACTCCGTGGCTTTCCTCGACCTTGGCGAACCGTCAATTATTTACAACCGAACAGCTGTGCACAAAACTAGTTTGTCGAACGCTTCGCCCTCCAACACTGCCAACAATCTTTATGCTATTTTAACTGGTTCTTATAAGGCGGTACGCGATATTAATTCGGTAACAAGCACTTTGAACGGACGTTTTGAGCCTGGTACCGATTACGAAAAGATTGGCAACGCACGCAAACTTGCCCAAAACGAATATACTTTTAATCCGCAACTAGGTTTTATTTCGCTTAACGCCGCTCTCCAAGACGACGAAGTACTTGCTGTTGCGTATGAATACACATATAAAGGTAAAACCTACAAAGTGGGTGAGTTTAGTTCGGAAGTGCAGCCTTCGCAGACTTTGATTTTGAAACTTTTGCGCGGCACTTCGTTTTCGCCTGCATTGCCAAACTGGCAACTTATGATGAAAAACGTTTATTCGCTCAACGCTTTCCAGATAGAAAAAGACAACTTCCGCCTGCAGATTAAATATCACAACGACAAAACCGGCACCGAGATCAACTATCTTAATGCCGGCGACATTGATGGCAAGGTGTTGCTCAGGGTCTTTAACCTTGATAATGCCAACACAGCTCTCGAATCTACCCCAGACGGTGTTTTCGACTTTATTCCCGGTGTAACAATTAATCCTGAGCGCGGACGTCTTTATCTGCCTATGCTCGAACCCTTCGGCTCGTATCTCGAAAAGAAAATCAACAACAGTGGCGACGCAGCCAAATATTGCTACAACCAACTTTACGACAGCACCAAGACAATAGCCAAACAGAACGCCGAGCGCGACAAGTTTTACATTACAGGTAAATACAAATCGTCGGCGGGAAGCGAAATATCTCTCGATGCTATGAACATTCCCGAAGGTTCGGTAAAAGTTACCTGTGGCGGAATGCAGTTGAAAGAGGGTAGCGATTATACTGTGGATTATCTTCTGGGTTCGGTAAAGATTCTTAACGAATCTATTCTTTCGTCGGGAAACAAAATACTTGTTTCGGTAGAGAGCAACACCACCTTTAACTCTACCACCAAAAACCTTATGGGTACGCATCTCAACTATCAGTTCAACAAGAATTTTAATATTGGTGGTACTGTGATGAGGCTTTCTGAAAAGACCCTTACTAATAAGGTAAGTTTTGGTAACGAACCTATTAAGAATGTTATCTGGGGTCTCGACACCCGTTACACATTGCCATTGCCCGGACTCACCAAAGCTATCGACCGTTTGCCGCTGATAAGCACCAAGGCGGAATCAAGATTGAGCTTTGAAGGCGAGTTCGCACAACTTGTTCCAGGACACAGCCGATCTATCGACAAGGCGGGCACATGCTATATCGACGATTTTGAATCTGCCCAAACCAAGATTGATGTTAAATCCGTGTCGCAATGGGTTTTGGCGTCTACACCAGGTGGAAACAAAAATTTCCCCGAGGCTAAGTACAACAACGACCTCCGATATGGTTTCAACCGAGCTCGTTTGGCGTGGTACAATGTGCTTAGCGACCTTCAAGGCACAGCCACAAGCAGTTACGGCATCACACCTTCTTATATTACCAAAGACGACCAAAGCAACCACTACATCCGTGCAGTCTACGAACGTGAAATTTTCCCAAATGCACAGTCTATCAGCGGAATATCCACTCAGTTGACCATCCTCAACCTTGCTTATTATCCCACCGAGCGCGGACCTTACAACTACGACGTGGAAGGCGAGTCGGGTATTTCGGCTGGTATCAACGAAGACGGTTCACTTAAAAATCCTTCAAAACGTTGGGGCGGTGTTATGCGCGAACTCACAACCACCGACTTTGAAGCATCCAACATCGAATACATAGAGTTCTGGATGCTCGACCCCTTTATCTACGAAAAAGATGATATGGGTGTTGACCTCTATTTCAACCTCGGCAACGTTTCGGAAGACGTACTTAAAGATTCGCGCAAAAGTTTTGAAAACGGTCTGCCTTATCCCTCCGACCCGCAGTTTATCGACACCACCGCTTGGGGTTTGGTTTCAAACAAGACCTTCCTCGTTAACGCATTCGACAACAGCAACGGTGCTAAGGATGTTCAGGATTGGGGTTTCGACGGTTTAAGCGACGAACAAGAACGTTCATTCTTCGGTTCTTACTTGAATCGCATTTCAAACCAATTCGGTTCATCTTCCAAAGCATATGCCGACGCATACGCCGACCCCTCGAACGACAACTACCATTTTTTCCGTGGTTCCGACTACGATGAACAGAAACTTTCGATAGCCGACCGTTACAAACTCTACAATGGCACCGAAGGTAATTCGCGCGACTTTGGCAATTCAAGTTACAGCACCATAAAAGACCGCTATCCCGACGTGGAAGACATAAATCTCGACAACACCCTCAGCGAAACAGAGTCTTACTATCAATATAAGGTGCACATCTCGCCCGACCAAATGCAGGTGGGACAAAACTACATCTCGGATATGATAGAAAGCCATGTTAAAACTGTTAATGGTGAAACCGAAACTGTAAAATGGTATCAATTTAAAGTGCCTATTTACGAACCCGACAGCATTGTAGGCTCTATTTCGGATTTTAAGTCGATACGCTTTATGCGTATGTTCCTCACCAACGCTAAAAAAGACATAATTCTCCGTTTTGCCGAAATGAACCTTGTTCGTGGCGAATGGCGCAAATACAACGCTGCGATGACCTCTGCTGGCGAAATTGTTACCGACCATCAGTACAGCGACGGACTTTTGGATATCTCTACCGTAAGTCTCGAAGAAAACGGCAGCAAAACTCCCGTCAACTATCTTCTCCCTCCCGGCATAGACCGAGAGCGCGACTATCAAACCAACCAAGTGGTGGAGGAAGATGAGAAATCTATGGCACTTCACGTTACCAATCTTCCCGACGGACAATCGGTGGCTGCTTACAAAACTGCTGTGCTCGACCTTCGCCAGTATAAAAAACTCAAAATGTTTGTTCACGAAGAGCAGCATCCGGGTACGGTGCTCCACGACAACGACCTTAGTATTTTTGTCCGCTTGGGTTCCGACTATAAAGAAAACTACTACGAATACGAACTTCCGTTAAAAGTTACCCCCGAAGGCTATTATACCAACGACGAGAATGGACGCATTGCTGTTTGGCCTCTTGAAAACAATGTGGAGATCGTATTTGAAGACCTTCAAGATGTTAAGGTAATGCGAAACAACGCCGCACGTGAAGCTGGTTCTACAGTTTCGATAAGCATGCCATATACCATAGCCCACGATGATGGCACTAGGATAACCGTTATGGGTAACCCAAACGTCAGCAATATTAAAACTATAATGATAGGTGTGCGCAATCCCTCGCAAGAAAGCAACGTACTTTCCGACGACGGACTCGCCAAAACCGCCGAAATCTGGGTCAACGAACTACGCCTAACCGATTTCCGTGAAGAAGGCGGCTGGGCTGCAAAAGGAAAAGTGGAACTTCAGATGGCCGATTTTGCCAACGTAGCTGTTTCGGGATATACCCATACTCCTGGATTCGGAAGCATAGAAAAGAGGGTTGGCGAGCGCTACCAGTCTACCGTATATCAATACGATTTAACATCGCAAGTGCAGATGGGAAAATTGTTTAACAACGATTACGGAGTAAGGATGCCCTTCTATTTTGGATATTCTGAAAATTATGAGATACCTCGCTACAATCCCCTTGATCCCGATATAGAATTAAAGGAAACCCTCAACAATCCCACTCTCTCCGAGGATGAAAAAAACGAAATCCGCGACCGTAGCATAACATTTGAACGCCGCAAGAGTTTCAACGTTACCAATATGCATATCGAAGGCCGTAGCCGCGAAGCAAAGGAGGAAGCCAAACTGCGTAAGGAGGAAAAACGCAATGCAAACAATCCCCCCGATTTGGAAAACCAAAATCAAGACCAGCGGTCAAAGTTAAACGACAAGCCAAAGCAAAAACCCTTGTACCATGTTTCTAACTTTACCGCCGGATTTGCATACAGCGAATACTATATGCACGATGTTACCATTAAGTCACAATTAGAAAAAATACTTCAGTCGAATCTTGACTACAACTTCACCTACAATCCTAAGAACTACCGACCCTTGTCGAAGGTGAAATTTTTACGAAACAAGCATTTGGCTCTTATCCGTGACTTCAACTTTTATCTCTTGCCTACTATGGTGGCCGCCTCTGCCAATATCGACCGCACGTATTCTACAATTCATTATCGCAATATCGATATCGACGACGGTTTCCTTGACCCGACATATCAAAAAGATTTCCGTTGGCGTAGAAATTACGAACTCCGCTACAAACTGTCGCAAAATCTTTCTATGAACTTTTCGGCAAACAACGAGAGCCGCGTAAATCCCGACGGACAGATCGACCGTTTTGCAGTAGAAAACGAGCGAGAAAAAGATACTTTGTTTATGAAATTCCTCGATTTGGGATACAACACCCTCTACAAGCAGAATGTAAAATTCCAATATCAGGCGCCCCTCAACAAGATACCGCTGTTTAACTGGGTATCTGCAAACGCTATTTACAATGCCGACTACCAATGGGAACGAGGAATCGACCCAGTGGAGGTAGCTGCTACCGACACAACACCTTCTTATTATATCAACCATGGCAACACAATATCCAACAACGGTGTGCTGACTCTTAATGGAGCGTTGAACTTTGAATCTGTCTACCGCAAAGCGCCATATTTCCGCGATGTGATGAAACGTTTCAGTAAGGATGGTCGCAAAAAGGCTAACAACGAAAAACGTGAAGTTGTAGCCACCAAAAATAATCTCCGTTTTGCCAAGGGGGTGGGACGCTTAATTTATCACAACCTTGGAACTACCGACGTTGATGCCACTATTACCGATATTGACGGACAGCCTATAAATGGCAGTGTGAGCATTGTTGATAAGAATAGGATACGCTTTACCGCCGATGACGATTATGAAGGCTGTACAGCTGTAATAACGGGCAAAAAGGATGTAAACGATAGTCCGTTATTGGTGGCCACCGACTATTTGGCTATGGCATTGATGAGCGTAAGAAATATATCCGTTACCTACAAAAACCAACGCTCAAATACGCTCACTGGCTATCGTCCTGATACAAAGGTGTTTGGTTCTAATTATACAGACGGAATGATAACACCTGGTATTGACTATCTTATGGCTCTCAATGATGATGATTTTCACCTTTATGCAGCTGATAAAGGTTGGCTATTGCAAGATTCAACCCTTGCGGACCCTGTTATGTACACCAAGGGTAACAGCATTGGTGTAAGGGTGGCTCTTGAACCTATCAACACATTTAGGATAGATGTAAATTTTGATCGCAGCATAGTTTACAACACCGAAGAGTTCTTTGCTTATGCAACCGATATTGACGGATGGCAGACTTCGAGCAGGGTAAAACACGGTAATTTCCGCATTAGCTACAATATGATAAAGACCGCCTTCCACAAAGTTGGCGACGACTACTCTTTGGATACATACAACAAATTTCTCACTAACCGCGAAATTATCGCCGAGCGCCAGGCCGATCGCCGTATGGGGTTGAAAAATTACGATCCCACACCACAGGTAGACGCAGGAGGAAATCTTCTTTACGGCAACTATCCCAACGGATATAGCAAAACCCATCAAGATGTGCTATTGCCCGCTTTCCTTTCGGCATACGCAGGCACAAGTGCACATAAAATCCGGCTCGACCCCTTCCTCAAAATGCCTTTGCCAAACTGGCGCATCAACTACAGGGGACTCGGAAATATTCCGTTGCTCAAAAATGTGGTTCGCTCGGCTATGCTTACCCATGCCTACACCTCATCGTATTCGATTACTAACTTTAAAAACAACGCCGAGTACAGTTTTGATGACGAATACAATTGGGGACGCTCGTTTGCCCGCTACGAAGCCAACAACCTGTTTATTCCGCAATACGAAATTGCCGCCGTTACCCTCGATGAAAAGTTCGCACCTCTTGCAGGAATCGACATTTCGTGGGTGAACCTTATGAGCACCAAATTTGAGTACCGCCGCACCCGTCAGATAACCCTCGGATTTGCCAACAGCCAAATATCCGAAATGTACCGCAAGGAGTGGATTATTGGTGTAGGATATAAGTTTGCCCAATTGCCCTTGAATATCCGCACCTCGGGCGGAAGCAATCGTTTCAAGAGCGACCTCGACCTTAGAGCCGACTTTGTTATCGACGACGACAAGACCATAATCCGCGAGATTGAAAACCTCTACGACCAAATTTCGGCAGGTCAGACAAGTTTTTCGATAAAGTCCACCGCCGATTACCGCTTATCGGAAAGGTTTAAAGTGCAGTTGTATTACAACCATCAGATAACCAATCCAATAATATCTACAAGTTACCGCACAAGCAACATAAAGTTTGGATTTAGCATAACTATGAGTTTGGATTGATGATGAGTGGTTAAAAAAAATGATTTTTATAGTGTTTTTTACATTTAGAATAATTACCTTTGCAAATAATGCGATTTAGGTTTGTAATATTGACAATGCTGTTGGCAGTTTTTGAAATATCTGCCGCCGCACCGCCAAAAAAGCCTCATAAGGTTTCTATTGGCGGCGACAGCACTTCGTATATCTATTACCATTCGCTACCATCGGTAGACCTTTTTTATTGGGAGAAATCGGTAAGTATCGCACCACCGCCACCTCCGCAGGTAACTGTTTCACCGCTTGTAGATACCCTTTGTGCTCAGTTGACTGAGAACGCCCTTCCGCTATTTACTATTCCAGAAACTCGTCCGCGCTTGCAGAATAGTGTGGTTACCTTTGAAATTAACGAAACCGAGTATCTTGTGGGCATACCTTCCGACAACACCTCGTTTATGTATAGACGTCACGACCGAGATATTTATACCCACTCCGATTCGTTGGTAATGTACACGCCTTTTGACCTTACAAAATTGGGCAACTTTACTCTGCCATTCTACGGTATTGATGCGTGGCAGATAGAGATTGAGAACAAAATACCCGAACGTTTCCATATCGACCTTGGTAGTAAGCAAAGCAGCATTGTGTTTCCTGCCGAAATGCTAATACCTATGGTATTGAGCCTTATTTTAATCCTTATAGCCAATTTTTTGTCGCATGGATACATTCATCGCCTTTTGATGATAAACTGTTTCTACAACGCGTTTAACAACGCCGCCTCCGAGCGCAACATCTCTGCCGAAAAAGCGGGATGGACTTTGTTTGTAAATTACATACTCAACGTGTCGTTGTTTGTATTGATAGTGATGGCAAAGTACGGTGTTAACCAGCCTTTTTATTGTTTATTGGCTTTGGCAATTAGTTGTGGGTTGGTTATTGTAATTTACTTGATTAAACTATTGGTTTCGATGTTTTTGAGCAACCTTTTCCTCTGCCGCGATACCTTTACTCTGCATTATACCAACCTTTCGTACATACTGCAGATGTTAGGAGTGTTGTTGCTGCCCATTAATTTTTGTATGGTGTATATCGGTTACCAATTTACCGTTGAAACGCTGTTTGTGATAGGGGCGGGGGTGTGCATTTTGGCAGAATTGATTAAATTAATGAGGTTGATTAAAATAATTTTTGATAAACATTTTTCTACTTTTTATTTATTTTTATACCTTTGCGGCGTGGAATTTTTGCCAGTGATGCTCGCAGTCAAGATACTGTCCCGCTGATTAGCTGAGCTGCAGATATTCCGCCACGTGGGACAGATGGGATAAATTTAAAATAAAGAGTTTTGAAAGTTACAAATTTGCTGATTTCTCAGCCAAAACCCGTAGGCGACAGCAGCCCTTATTTTGATTTGGCTGAAAAGTTGAAACTTAATGTCACATTCCGACAGTTTATCAAGATTGTCGGTGTTAGCACCAAAGATTTCAGGGCACAGCACATCAATTTGCCCGACTATACCGCCGTTATCTTTACAAGCAAAATCGGCATTGACAATTTTTTCCGAATAGCGAAGGAGACGAAATACGCCGTTCCTGAAACATTGAAGTATTTCTGCACCACTGAGCAGATAGCCCTTTATTTGCAGAAATATATCGTATACCGCAAACGCAAGATATTCCACGGAAAAAATTCTTTTAACGATACTATCGACGCACTCAAAAAGAATATTGCAGAGAAATTCCTTCTCGTAACGAGCGATGTAAGTAGCAACGAGATTCCAGATTTTCTCAACAGTGTGGGTATCAAGTTCGATAAATGCGTGATGTACCAAACCGTAAGTGCCGAATTGGACGACCTTAAACCCGATTTTCCAAATTTTCAAGTGCTTGTGTTCTTTACCCCCGCAGGTATCAAGAGTCTACACGAAAATTTCCCCGACTTTGAGCAGGGCGACGTTAAGATTGCCGCCTTTGGACACTCGGCTTGGGAGGCTGTAGAAAAATACGGCTACCGTTTGGATATTAAGGCTCCCACTGATGAAGCCAAGAGCATGCCCGCCGCTTTGGAGCAGTTTATTATAGCAAACAACAAGAGAAAATAGAGAATTTTGCACAAGACCGATACATTAGGCAAAACAGACCGGCTTAAAAGCCTTATCCGTATCGAAAATCTTTTTAATACGGGGCGGTCGTTTATGTCCTTTCCTTTTGTGGTTTACTATACAGTAGGGAGCAAATTCGACAACGGTAATTGCCAGATGATGGTATCGGTGAGTAAGCACTTGTTTAAGCATGCGGTAGACCGCAACCGCATTAAGCGTCTTACCCGTGAGGCATACCGTTTGCGCCGTCACCGTCTTGATGCTGGTGGCGTTATATTTAGCATAGCCCTTGTATACAAGTCGCGCAAAATTGAGAGTTTTGAAACCGTGTCGCAGGCTATGGAGGGAATTGTTGATAGATTTTTGCTTATATTATCACAACATACGCCTGTGGAACAATAATTATTAATAAAAATGGCATAAAAAAAGCCTTGCGGTAAAGCAAGGCTTTTTTTTATGGTTTTCAACATCGTTTAGAACGAGTCTTCTTCTGTTTCGCGGTCGATAATGTAAACCGAAATACAGCCTTTGAGTTTTTCGAGGGGCACTGCAAAGCCTTCTTCTTGTGTTGGCTGCTGAGCCTGCTGACGGGGCTGTTCGTAGTCGTAATCGTCGTAGGTGTACTCTTGAACCTGTTCTTTAGGAATTTCCACCTCTTTTACGTCTAACATTATTTTGAGAGAAGTAGACGACACGGGAGTGAAGTCGAAAAACGGATGGACAAATCTGTTTTTCTTGAGATCCATATACTCCTGCAATGCTGTCTGCTGGGGGCTTTTCGGCTCGTCGTTGTCTAGTTTGCCAGGAACATTCACAACTACCTCGCCAGTGCTCATATCGATGATTTTAACATCGATATTGTTGTTGAATACTGTGCTTGCGAAAAACTGTATTCTATAGTCCATACCTTTGGTAATAGGCAGTACAAACTCGTATTTGCGACCTGTCTGGCACATTGCACTTTTTGATGCGGTATTGTAACGGTATGGAGCCATCGGTTTGCGCATCTTCAGTTGGTCGCTACAAGTAGTTTGTGCTTGAAGCCCCAAAGGCACTGATACTAAAACAACAAGTAAAAATTTAAATATATTTTTCATATTTGTAGAAGTTTAATATTTACTTATTTAACGTTGTTTATTGTGATATTATTTCTTACAGAGGTAATTGTTTCTTTAATTTTATTAAAATTATTTTCTGTCATCTTGATTTTCATACCTCCGCCCACTTTGATAGCGCCTGAATTGCTGGTAGATGATGAGGTTTGGTTCTTTTCTACTGTGAGTTCGTCGAATGCTGCTTTGAGAGGAGTGAGGTCGGCTATTGTGGATTTAATAGAGGGATCGGCCTGTTGCTGTTCAAGACGTAGCATAAGGTTGTCGAAGATGATTTTCTGGTCGGCAATGCGCTGGATTGTTGGATTGTCGGCTTCAAATTTATCTACTGAGTTTACAACGATGTAAAGAAATTCGAGCCATCCGCCAGTTGAAATCAGCGTCATTGTTTTAGAGCGGTTCTTAGAGTCGAGGAAGGTTTGAATGTTTAAATAGATGTCGCTTGCCATTTGTTTGAGCGAATCGCGGTTGTCGGTAAGCGATTTGAGTCTATTTTCGAGTGCAGGTGTGAAAACGTTGCCAATACCGATAGCGTCGGATAGTTGGTGAACTACGGTAAACTCTTTGTAAGATTCGAGCGATTTTTCAAAGGCTGCACAGTATGCCATGTCGGCGGTATAGGTGCCGAAGTTCAACTCTTTGGATTTTACGTCGATGTATTTGTCGATGTTTTCCACGGGGTTGATGAGGCCGGGAACAAATTGAAGGCTTTTGTCTTTTGTGAAGGCGAAGAGGTCTTCGGGAGAGGGTATCAGATAGAAATTGTTTTCGTTTGTCTGACTTGTTTGGGTCTGCTGCTGATCTTGCTGTTGTTGTTGATTGTTTTGATTGTTGCTGTCGCCTGCGCACGACTGAAACATTAATGCCGATGCTGCTACGATGGCGCAGATTGGTGTTGCTTTAATTTTCATTTTTTGAAGTTTTTGATTTTGTTTATATATTATTGTTGTCTTGTCTGTTCCATACAAGTTTTTTGCCGAAACCTAATCGGTTGTCGGTAAGTTTGTAATAATTTGGCTCTAAAACCACGTATGTGCCCGGTACGGCTATGGCGTAAGGGTAGTGTTTTAGATATGTTTTTTTTGCGTGCGAGAGGTCGTCGCCGGTGGGGGTAACGGCTTTGGCGCATATTTGAAGTCCTTGCAACTTGCCCACTTCTTTGGTCTCTAACACTATCGAGGCGGCTACGTTGCTGTTTTGGGCTATCTCTTTCATGTGACGCGTGTTTTCGGCATCGGTCTTTATTATAAAGGTGTTGCGCTCAGCGTCGTAGGCATAAAAACAGTCGCAGCAATATGGTTGGTTGTCGGCACAAGTGGCGAGAACCAATACGTGATGGTTGCCTATAAACTCCGTTATCTTATTGTCTAATTTTTCTTCCATTTGGTTGCATTAGTTTAGTTGTCGGAGCCGAAAGGAATGCCATTTTCAATCTCCTTAAAGTCGGTGCTGATAACTGCAAATTCTGAACGACGGTTTAACTGGTGGCAGATTTCCTTATCTTGGTTAGATGTGAGGTTGTTGATAAATGCCTCGCTGAGCACGTCGCCCTCTTTGAGGAAGGGATATTTGTCGGCTATCTTTTTGGTAACTTTTACGGGGTTGGATTCGCCCATACCTTTTGATGTTAATCGGGCTGGGTTGATGCCTTTTGAAACAAGGTAGTTGACAACGCTCTTGGCACGCTCGTCGGAGAGTTTGAGGTTGGCCTCATCGTTGCCACGGAAGTCGGTGTTGGCACGCAACTCTATGGTAATATTGCTGTTAACGTTGAGCACTTCAACCAATTTGTCGAGACTTACCATCGATTCTTCGCGGAGGTTTGCCTTGTTAAAGTCGTACTCTATGTTCTCTATCTCAATTACCTGATTGATAGGCGACATAAGTATTTCGATGTGGAGCACTGTGTTTTCGGTTAAGCCTTTGGTGGTTTCTTTGCCAACGCCTTTGAGAAATCCTGGCTTGTTGGTAACGAACATATAATCAAGGTTTTCGATAAGTTTAAAGTTGAATGTGCCGGCGTTGTTGGTTTTGGATTCCAACTGTGTACCATCGCTGGCAGTGAGTTTTACTTCGGCGTCGGTGATTACCACGGTGGTTTCCTCGTTTTTAACCACGCCTTCGATGCTTACCTCGATGGGAGGGAGGTAGAATGCATAAATATCGTCGCCACGGCTGCCCTCACGGTTGGATGAGAAATAGCCTTTCTGGAATTTTTTGAAGAATGTGATGCCAAAATCGTCGCCGGCCGAGTTGATGGGCACTTGCATATTTTCGGTGTGGGTAACGCCGTCTTTGGTGTAATGCTTAAAGATGTCTAAACCGCCGAGACCGCCGCGTCCATTGCTCGAAAAATAGAACGATCCGTCGGCTGCGGCAAAGGGATAGAGTTCGTCGTCTTGAGTGTTGATGCTTCCGCCGAGGTTTTGAGGTTCGCCCCATTTGTTTTTGCCTTCGCGTGTGGCTTTCCAAATATCTCTGCCGCCGAGACCGCCCGATGCGTCGGACGAGAAATAGAGTGTGCGTCCGTCGGGACTTAGGCAAGGGTGTCCTACCGAAACGGCGGTGTCCTGAAACAGCGGAACTTCCTCAGGTGCCGACCAGGTGGCGTTTTCCAACAATGTGCTGGTGTAGATTCTGCATCCGAGGTTCTGGTTCTTGATGTTTTTGCACGATGTAAAAAACATTGTTTGTCCGTCGGCAGAGATGCAGGGACTGCCTTCGTCAAAATTGGTGTTGACAGCACCCTCGGCAGGGATAGGAATGCTCCATTTGCCTTTTTTGTCGCGTTTGGAGTAGAAAATATCGGTGTAATACATTCCGCTGTTGGCGTTACGCTCGTTGCCTGTGGCGCTTTCGCGTGCCGAAGTGTAGAAAATTTCGGTTGAGTCGGTTCCAAAAGCGGGAGCAAAGTCGCTCTCTTTGTCGTTGAGCCAACGTGCTGGGTAAACAATGTATCTGGTGGGTTTCTTTTCCCATTGAAGTGCGGTTTCGCAATCTTTTACGCCTTGTTCGCCGCGTTTGTCGTCGGGAACGAGGTCGATGTAACTACTATAAGTGGCTGAGGCGTCTTCGTAGTTGCCACGCATTTTGAGGGCGTCGGCAAGGTAGAGAGTAGCCAAGGGGTTAGAATATTTTGCTTGAACAGCCTTTTTGTACCAACGTTCGGCGTTGCGGGGGTCGCTGGTTTTGCGGGCACATTCGCCAAGGTAGAAACAAATTTTGCCTTTTGTAGGACGGTCTTTGGTTTTGGGATAAAGTTTCACAAGCATTTCGGAGCATTTGGTGTATTCTCCTGAGTTGAAATAGGTGAGAGCCTTATCCACCTTTTTGTTCTGAGCCATTGCCTGCGGAATAGCCGCCACAAGAATCAGAGCCACTATTGTAATAATTGATCGCATCTTGTTTAGAGTTTAGAAAAAACGTTTTGTCAATAAATTACAAATTTTGTTCTTTTTTTTGAGAAAACAAATTTTTTTGATGATTTTTTTGATTTTTATAAAAAACGCGCAGACAAAAAACTGATTTGTCTGCGCGTTTGGAGATAATTTATGTCTAATGATTGTTTAAAATCCGTTGCCGTTCCATTTAACTTTTTTGTAATTGCCCGACTTGGGGTCGTAGTATTCTATGTCGCGACCTTCGCAGGGAAGTGACGGATAGCCTTTGCCTACTTGGTCCATCACTTTTTTGGTGATGTCGGCACGGGGCGAAAGACGGTTTTTGGCGGTTTCATATTCGTAAAACATCAATACGTTGTGACATTCTGCATCCTCGTCTTCACCGCAATTGCCACACTCGTGGCATTGTGTGATGTAGATGCCCAGAAGTTTGTTGCCGTTGGGAAGATTCCAAAAACAGGTTTCGAGGATGTTGTCGAACTGCACCTCTTCAAGAATCTTCATATAGCCGTTTTTTGGTTTGTAGTTTACCTGGTAACCATCAATGTTTTCGGCGGGGGCTTTTTTGTACTTCTTGTAGATGTTTACAAAGTCGCCGGGATTGACGTCGGCCCAAGCGGTAAAGAGTTTGTCTAATGTGGTAGACTGGGCGGTTTTTACAGGGATGGTCATCTCCCAATTGTTTTTAAGGTCTTCGGCTTTCTGAGCGAAGACGCTGCCTGTGAGCATTACGGCAATAGCCGAAACTAAAAGTTTTTTCATTTTGGTGTTATTTTATGTGATTTAACTCATAAAAAACGCTGATGAAGTGCGGTTTAGTATGGAGAGGAAGGAAATATCGTTTTGTAGTTTTATGGTTTATGTAAGGATTTTTGGGGAAATTGCAAAAAAAGTTTTTACAAATTTCCCATTATCGCAGATATCAGTGACGAATCCAAAATCTCAAACGCAAAGCATTTTTTGCCTAAGTCTTTGAGAGATGCGCCGATGTGATAAAGGGTAGTGTTGTCGATGATTAAAAATCTATCGTGCATTGTGGCTGTTTGCCTAAGGGTTAATGTTGGATATTGGGCGTTGAAAGTTTGAATATCTTGTGCAGTGAGAGGTGTGTTGGTTTTTGTGTAGATTGTAACGTTAACGCCCGGTTGCTTTTTGGTGAGACGTTGTAATACGCTTAAATCCACGTAGTTGTCTATTAAGATAATCTCCTTTGTAGCGGCTTGTAAAAAACTCTCAAATTTGGCGTATGCGTCGAAGATTTGACCTTGAAAGAATATACCCTGAGTATCGTCAATGGCGTATTTGTCCATACGGTCAAAAAGTTCGTCAATGCGGCGGTCTGCATCCAATTGATGATGCTTGATAGCAACTATTTCGTCAAACAACATCAAATTGTTTTGCAAAAACTTTCGCATCGCTACAAAAGCGTTCATTATCTGTATGCTGACATTTACCGCAGTGTTGCTTTTTAATACTGCGCTAAGCATTGCCACGCCTTGCTCCGTGAAAGCAAACGGCGGGCGACGCAAACCCATTTTGTCAGAATTGGAGGTCACAATTTGTGACCTCCAATTTGTAAATTCAGTATCATTCAACTGAAACATAAAGTTTTGCGGAAACCTTTCTATGTTTCTTTTTACGGCTTGGTTGAGGACTTTTGTCTCCACACCGTACAACTCCGCCAAATCACGATCGAGCATTACTTGCTGTCCCCTGATAACGAGGATTTTGCTTTCTATATTGATGGTTTGCAACGGGTTGTTGGGCATTTTTTGATTCGTTTATTTTCAGCAAAGTTACTGATTTTTTTTGTGCCTTCCAAAAAAATCCCTTCAAAAAAAAGGCAGCAAACCGTTCAGTCTGCTGCCTTTGTATTCATATTGTTTATTGTTTATTATTTCTTTGTAGAAAATCTTATCGGCATTGACATCGGAACGTCAACTGGCTTGTTGTCTTTGATGCCGGGCTTAAAGTCGGGGAGCATTTCAATTACTCTTTTTGCCTCTTGGTCAAGCGATTCGTCACCGGCACTTCTTAATAAGGTGATGTTGGTAACTTTGCCTTGTTTGTTTACTATAAATCTATAATAGGCTGTGCCTGAGATGCCTTTTGCTTTTGCATCTTCGGGATATTTTATGTTTTCGGTAATAAAATTAAAGAGGGCTTTGTCGCCACCGGGAAATTCGGGCATTACATCAGGGGTAACGTATACGGAATCTTCATCGTTTTGTGGGGTTGTTACCCTGATTTTTACTGGATTAGCATTTTCCTTTTTGGATTTTTTTGTGGTGACGATTATTACTCCGTTAGCACCTTTTTCGCCGTATGCGTCTATGGCAGATTGGTCTTTGAGAACCATTATGCTTTTAACATTAGAAGCGTCAACGTCGTCCATCGTTCCCTCTTTGCCGTCGATTATTACAAGAGGCGATGAGGGTAGGGTAGAAATGTCCATTTTTATGTTGTGATCCATATCAATGGTTGCGGGACCGATAATGATTTGCTCTGAGGGTATAGGTGGTTCGGTGTTTATTACATCGCTGGGGATGTTGGATGGTTCTCCGTTTTTGGTGGTGATTTCAATTACACCGTTTTGGGCATCATCGCCGTATTTGTCGGTGGCGGGTGTGCCTTTGTAGACGCTGATTGATTTAATTTTTGACGATTCCACGGCTGAGGTGTTGCTTGGTTTGCCATCTACAATTACGATGGGATCTTGCGGCGCAGTTTGGATATTCAAATTTAAATGGTTATCTTTGCTGCTGGTTACAACGATGGTTTGGGCGTTGCTTTCGGCGAATTTTGCTGTCAACAGTGCCGAAACTGCTATTGGCAATAGTACCTTGATTACTGCCAATTGTGACGATTTTTTACTTGACATCATAGTTATACGTTTTTTTAAATTACTGTGATTCAGGCTGCTGGCTACTGAACTCCACTTCCTGCCGGCGGCCTTTTTTATTAATAATGTTTGATATTGTTTTGCGTTGAATCCTGAGGCTATTACCTCGTGGTCGGCTTGATATTCGTGTACGGCGCGCAATTCGCGTTTAAAGAGCCATATTGCAGGGTTGAACCATTGCAGACAGCAAGCCAAATCCATAAAAATCAAGTCGATAGAATGACGGTGTGTGATGTGAGCCATTTCGTGGGTAAGTACTTCGCGCGAATTTTCTTGATAATCGTGCGAGTTCATAAAAATATATCTTAACCAACTCACTGGCGATTTAATGGTTTCTGAGATAATTAGTTTGACACCTTCTCTTAAAGTAATTTTGTGGCTGAATGCTACTTTGCCTATGATTGACAGCGTGGTAACTATGTATTTTAAGAAAAATAATGCTATGCCAACTGCCAAGATGTACGGAATAATTTCGGTAAAAGATATTTGCTGTTCGGGTTCTATTGCCATTGCAACGGGTTCGAGGTCGATTTCAGGTGCGAAGGTTTCGGCTTCTACATAAACCTCTTTGTCGAGAAATGGCAGTTTTACCAATGGGATAACAAACGATACTGCCACCGACGAAAGGATTGTTGCCCTATTGATGGCGTAATACTTTTCGCGGCTCATAATGATTTTGTATGTAATGTACATTGCTGCAATTACAAGAGCCACTTTGAAGAAATATTCCGTTTCCATAGCGTTTAAGATTGAGCGTTTTGGTTTTCGATTTGCTGCAAAAGGTCTTTGATTTCGTCTGACGATAGTTCGCCGTCGTCTACCAAAGCCGAAACTGCGTTGGTGTAGGAATTGTTGAAATATTCCTTGATAATGTTTTTGAGCGACTTGCGTCCAAAATCACTGCGCTGAACTGTGGCGTAATACTGATAGGTGTTGCCATACGCCTTGTGGCTTACGAACCCTTTTGATTCTAACATTCTTACCATTGTGGAAACGGTGTTGAAATGTGGTTTTGGTTCGGGCATTAGGTCGAGAATGTCTTTTACAAACATTGGTCCTTTGTCCCAAAATAGGTTCATCAGTTCATCTTCTTTCTTTGTAAGTTTTTCCATCTCTATTCTGTTTTGATTTATTTTACGCTGCAAATATAAATATTAATTTTTAAATTCAACTACATTTTATAGTTTTTTAACTAAATATTTTAGTTAGTTTTTTTTAACAACGAATGAAACGAAGAAAAAAAGGCAGCCTAAGATTTTTAGACTGCCTTATTATAAAGTGTGCAAAATGATTAATCCATCTTGATTTTGTCTAAGCCGTCGAGGGTGGCTTCGTCGTTGATAACGCCTTCGATACCGGTGTTAACTATTACTTTGGCTGATGAGGCGTCGGAAATGGTGATGTTGTCGCATCTCATATTGTCAACAAAGTTGCCGGCATTTTCTACGCGGACACCGTATTTTGCTTTGGTCTTGGAGATTTTGCAATTGTTGAACGTGAAGCCTGCATCGGTGCCAATGTAGAAAGCACAGTCGTCGAAGAAATCTTTGTTGCCGAGGTTCTCAAAGTTGCAGTAGGTAATAGAGGATTCGTCATTTTGTGTTGTTTGGATTTCAACGCCGTTCCAATAGCCCGGTTTGTCTTCTGCACCAGCAAATACGATTGGGTCGGCGGCAGTGCCGTTAGCCTTGAAGATTACATCTGCGCCTACATATACACGCCAGCCACGGTTGATGGCAAATTTTGCACCCGGCTCGATGTTGATGGTGAAGCGTCCGTTGAAATCCAAGCCTTCGTCGCAGAAGTAGGGGATGGATTCCTTGACGAATGTATAGGTTGTGTTGTCGTCGCCATAATGTGTGCGGATGTAGATAAAGTTTTTGCCGTTGTTTTCGTAAGTGTTGCCTTTGCCGCCGATGGTGGTGTTCTCTGTCCACGTGTGATAGGTAACAGGGTATTCTTTGCAGTTTTTGATGGTGTTGTTTTCAAAAGCGGTGGTTTTGAAAATATGTATTCCGTTTTGGCTTGTGCCGTCGATGGTGCAGTTTTTGACGGATGCAGATCCTTCGATTGCGAGTACATGTTCGCCTGCGCCGCCGTTTTGGAAGGTTACGTATTCAAAGACGTTGTCGGCGCGTTTGGAGCGTACACACACACCGTCCCAACTGCCGACGTTTTGATTGTTGGTGGGTCCGGTGAGGACGATAGGCTTGTCTTTTGTGCCTTGCATTTTGATGCCGGCGTTTTCGCCAACAATGATTCTGCCGTCGGTGCCGGTGAACATTATTGTTACGCCCGGCTCTACTGTTACGAGAGAGTTGCCGTCGAGATAGATTTCGCCTTCTACGACGTAGTCAACGGGCAGTCCGAGGTCTTTCCAAGTAACGTTTTTGTCGATAGAGCCTGAGAGCACTACCTGACCGTCGGCGTTTTTTGGAGCGTCGGAGGGGTTTTGTTCGGTAATACCGTTGTCGTTGGTTTCGGGTGATTGAGCACCCTGATTGTTGTTGCTGCCACCCCCGCACGAAGCAAGGATAAGGGCAGACGCTGCAATAAATAATGGTGTCTTTTTCATTGTGATGTGAGTTATGTGTTGTTAATTATTTCCTCCAAATATACAAAAAAACAGAATCTCCATTATTGATTTTCTTGAAAATTTCTGAAACTTTTATTCAAACATTCGTTAAAGTTACTTGCATAGCACGGTTTTTGATTATTTACTTTAATTTTGTATATTTGCATTGACAATTTTTATCAAACTATGAATAACGGCATTTGTCCATATCCCGGTTTACGGCCTTTTACCGAAGAGGAAAGTATTTTCTTTAAGGGTAGAGATTTGCATATTAGGCAAATAGTTAAACTGTTGGAAGAGAATAAGATGGCTTTTATTACCGGTGCATCGGGTGATGGAAAATCGTCGATGGTGTACGCTGGTGTGGTGCCGTATATCCGTGCGGGTTTTTTCAAGGCCGATTACAACAGTTGGATTATTGCCGATTTTAAGCCGCAGCGAAACCCACTCGCCTCGCTTGCCGAATCGCTCTCTAATGGTAAATGCCCACGCAGGAATACTTTACGAGAGCGCTTACGACTATTTTGTAAGAAATGCCGATTGGGCTGACAAAAAAATCAATCTCGAAGACAGCAAGATGATAATAGCGGCGGCGTTTAAGAGTTTGGTAAAAATCGACAAAAACCGTCCCGTGCGCAACCGCTGCACACTCAACGAGATAACAGGCATTATCAACCGTCCAGATATATCCACGGCGGCGGTGTGCGGAGTGCTTAATATTTTCCGCTTGCCCGACAATACACTGCTTCGTCCTTTTATAGAACCAGATAATATTGAAACCCAATATCTTAGCGGCGATACTGTGCTTGATATCACCCACGAGGCGTTGATTAGAAACTGGAAAAAACTTACTTCGTGGAATGCCGAGGAGTTTGCCGACACCAAAGATTACAACGATTTTAACTCGCAGATGCAACGTTGGCTTAGCAACGACCGCAAAATTGGGTTCCTACTTCCTGCGGGAAACCTCGGATATTTTGAATCGTGGTACAATCGTGTGCGTCCCAATCCGTTTTGGCTTGCCAAGCAAGATACCGCCAAACTGCCTCTGCGTCAAAAACCTTCAAGATGCCGAGTCGGCTCGACTTTTGGCTGAGGAGCAGACCCGCATTGCCGACAAAGCCTCCGACAGCGCAGCACGCCTTTATAATATAGCAGTGTCGAACGCGTTGGCTCTCAAAGCCAAAAACCGTTATGAAGATAAAACTATGAACCTCCGTCTTGCGTGGTCGGCTTGGCAGATAAAACAGCAGTTTGGACTTACAGAAAATACTCCAACGCTCTATGAAGCAATGGTTTGCGCTATGCAGGAGAATGGTTTTGACAATTCGCTCAAAATCAACGACAGCGAGGTGGCTGATTTCTTTATCGACGGCAACAACCGCCTTTACACCGTAACTAAATTTGGCGAGGTGGCAGGTTACAAGATGGCGGGCGATAAGCCTCAGGAGTTTGCCCGTATCAAAAACACCGAAAAAACCGCTCCTATTCAAAAGGTATTTTTCTTAAACGATAAGTTTATAATTTACAGCACTTACGATAAGAAAAACTATATTGCCGACCTTTCCGCTCAAAACACCTCCGCTCTCAAAAACAGCGGATATATTAATTCGGCTGTTCTCTCTAACGACAAGACCAAAATAGTTGCCGCTCTTGATGATGGCGAAGTTTTTATCTATGATGCACAATCGCTTGATAAAAAATCTGTTGCAATCACTAATCTAAACAAAAAGATTATATCAATTGCCTCGTCCGACAATAATGATGAATACTATATTTTGATACACACAGGCGAACTTGTTAAATGGAATTCTGCCAACAATAATACCAAAGAGGTATTCTCTCGTTCTCGCCATATTGCCTCGTCCTTAACCGCTATTCCTGACAAAAATCTGCTTGTGGTGTGCTATGCCGACGGTACTATTTTTTATTTTGATACCAAAAACGACCAAGTGGGTTACGAGTTTTCGGGCGGAAAATCAAAGGTGGAATCGGCTGTTTACGACCCCAAGACCCAGTTGCTTGCCCTCATAGGTTCCGATAAGCGCATAACATTGCTCGACACCAAAGATTTTGCGTCGCAGCCGTTTTACATCGAAGAAAACAACCTTCGCAGCAGCCGTGTCAACTCTGTTAGGTTCAACCAAAAAGGCATTCTCTTTGCCCTCACCGACAAAAACCAAATACTCTATTGGGATTCTGACATCAACCAATACGCCAAATCGTTAGAAACCCTCAACTTGCAGCCCTTAACTGCTAATGAAAAGAGTTTGGTATTGGGAAGGGAGTTTGCAGGGGGGTGGTGATTATATTACCTCTTTCATTCTTGCATAATGCATTACGCTGGCAGGTATTTCATCCACCATTTTCCACCGAATTTGCATTTGATAACGTGTGCCAAGATTTTTGTATTCCCAATCTTTGAGAGTAACTTTTCCTAAATATACATATCCCATGGTGCGCGATTTGTCTTCGGCAAAATTCTTTTGCTCGCGAACAAATAAAAGCATGGTTTGTGTTTGATTGATATACGCCTTACCTTCGTTAGATTCAGGACGTACACGGTTTTGTGTGTCCCATTGAAACAGATTGCTGGTTAATGCTTTATCATCGTAATCTGTTGTAGAACCCTCTTCGCGATTTTTGATAATATCCACAAACATGGCTTCTACTTTTGTGTTTTTGTTGCGTTCTACACCTTCTCGTGCCGGTGATTTTTTTTCGAGTGTGGATGTGCCAATAGCAACCTGAATTTGTGATTTAGTATAAATTCCATGCAGTTTGAGCGGAAAATTCATCAGTTGCGAATTGTCGGGCTTTTCGTATGCATTATTATTTTTTAGCAATAAAGGCACCACTTGTTTCATTTCGTCGCAAAAATATGTATCCTTTGAAAGTGCATCTACCATTTCTTGAAGGCTCGTATATTTGCCCGCAGTTTCAAAAAGGTCGTAATAAAACATCAGTAGTCTTGTTTTGTCAACGGCTGACAGTTGTTTTACGTTGATTTTAAATGATTTTTGTGCTATTGAGTTTATGAAATTTAAATAAGAATACGAATCAGTGGCCAACCATTTACGGTAAACAGCCCGGCTTAATTCTTCGTTGTAATTTGATTGTGTGTTTACGATGTTAGATTCGTTTAACAGTTGATTCCAAGTTCTTCCTTTGTATAATTTCTCTAATGGAATTTGGTATATATCAACAAAGGTTTCGAGAGAAAGAGGTACAGAATGATTACGGTCAAAATTTTGAATTAAAGACGTTAGTTTGCGTGAACTATAATTTAGGATTGCATTTTTAAGGTTGTTTACAATATATTCCTTGGCTTTTGGCTCCAAAATTATTTGACATTTTAATGGCAAATGCGGACAGTTGAGATTTAATTCTTCTAATACGCTCATCGAAGTGCGTCCCATCATCGTTCGCATACGGTCGGTATAGTTAAATTCTGCACGACTATTGCCTACATAGTCTAAAATATTTACATATTCCTTGCCCGGTGCTTTGCGCAATCCACGTCCAAATTGTTGGATAAACACTGTGAGACTTTCTGTTGGTCGTAAAAATAAAATCGTGTCCACTTCCGGAATATCAACACCTTCGTTGAACATATCTACAACAAAAAGATAGTTTATGCTTTTGGTTTTAAGCCTGTTATATAAAACTGTACGCATTTGGGCGTTGTCGCTTGTAAGAACATCCGCTTTTAATCCGCATAATGTAAACTTTGATGCCATATATTTTGCATGTTCTTGGTCAACACAAAAACACAATGCCCTTACATCGCGAATGTTATCTATATATTTTTGCAACGACCGTAAAATTACCTCGGTACGTGCATCATTGTATCTATATATCTTTGAAAGTTCGGATGTTACATAATGACCTTTATCCCAAGCCACTTCGGAATAATCCACAGTATCGGTAATACCATAATAATGAAATGGTGCAAGCAATCCTTTGTTTAAAGCATCGTCGAGACGTATTTCTGCCGAAATTGTGCCGTCAAAATCATGTTTAATATCCATTCCATCCATACGTTCGGGAGTAGCGGTTAGTCCCAACAGTATTTTGGGTTTAAAATAATCAATAATTTTTCGATACGATGAGGCCGTGGCGTGATGCACTTCGTCGATAATGATATAATCATAATAATCCGCAGGAAGATTTATCTTATCCAAACGGTTGTTTAAGGTATCTTTTGAAGCAAAAATGTATTCAAAATTGTTAGGTTCTTCGCCGCTATACCATTTTTCACCAAAGTTGTAATCGCAAAGAACTTGTCGAAAAGTATTGATACTCTGCCTGATAATTTCTTCACGATGAGCCACAAACAACAATCGTGCACGGTCGTGATTATCAGCAAACTGTTTATAATCGCTTGCTGCCATTACCGTTTTGCCTGTTCCTGTTGCCGCTACAACAAGATTTCGCCAGTGATTGCGAACTTCGCGTTCTACTTGAAGTCGTTCTAATATTTCACGTTGATAATCAAACGGACGGATTAATCCTGTTAAATTTGAAAAATCTATTTCGTTGTTAATCTTGCCGTTGAGTGCTGATTTTAAACGAGCATCATCTTTACCATTGATAAAAGATTCATAACTTTCAGCCCACCACGATGCTTTGAACGAATTGCAGATAGTTTTCATCATCTGCGGCTGTTCGTATTGCGTAATCTTTACATTCCACTCTGCGCCTGTATCCAGAGCCTGTTGTGATAGATTCGACGAACCAATGTAAGCCGTATTGAAACCTGTATCGCGTAGAAAAATATAAGCCTTAGCATGAAGTCGTTCGGAAGTTTCGTCGTAGGTAATTTTAATTTCGGTATTTTTAAGTGTAGCAAGTTGTTTAACGGCCTCAAAATCGGTGGCTTGTAAATAAGTAGTGGTTATTACTTTCAAATTCCCGCCGCGGTTTGTAAATTCTTTAAGTTGTGGCAACAGCAAAGCAAGTCCACTTTTCTTGATAAACGATACCATAAAATGTATTTCATCGGCAGAAGCAATTTCTTTTTGCAATTCGGTGTAAAGTTTCATGTCCTTACCTGTAAACAACGCTCCGTTAACGAGCCCTTTTATGGGCATGATTTCTTGCAGTCTCTTTGCTAAATCGGGATAATTAGATTGTGTTTTGTCTATTACCGCGGTCAATATTTTTGCTTGTGCCGAAACCAAATTGCCTGATTCTAAATTAAACTCGTTGACCAATTTTTTGATAATAGCATTTGCCAAGTTTATACCTTTGGAAATGGAGTTTGATGGTAGCAAATCTTCATCATCCTCGTCTAAATCAGAGTCGGTTAATACCTGTTCAAAAATATTTGTAAGGTACATAGATAAAAGTTTAGCAACCTCGTGTTTTTCAATAGTTCTTTCTCCGATGTAAAAACGGTTATGATCTATTGCTGATATTTTTTCTTCAAATAGTTGATTAATTATTTGTTCGTAAATACCGGTCTGCATAAATTTTATGGTATGTAAAAGTATCTATGCAAAACTATTGTTTTTTTCTTTTAGAGCAAAAGAAATTGGGGATAAAATTTTGGGGATTGCAAATCAAGTTTTTGGAGGGGGAGAAAAAAATATGTATATTTGCAACAAACATATTATACATCAAGATTATTACAACATTTGCATTAAATAACTTATGGACTTACATTCAAGGGTTGTACCAAACCCAAGGATAGTAAACTGTCTCCTGAAATAGAGTTCCTTGGCAGTCTCAATATTGTTGAGCCATCAAAGGAAATGATTGACAACGACCCTAAATTAGCCGAGATACTGAAATGAAAAATGTATTTCTTGAATTTGCTAACATCCCCGTACTTACACCTCAGGAGTTTTTGGATAAATTTGAAGAAAGAAAATAACAAATTGCAAATTTACTTTTCCTCCTCTGCCAATAGTGCCTTCAACTGTTCGATGTCGGGCAGGGCTTTGCGGAGTCGGTCTTCCATATCCACAGTGGTACGATATGTGGCGACACCCATTGGCTTGTCGTAATCTTGGATAACGTATTCCACAAATTTGCTGTTGGCATTGCTGCAAAGCAAAATACCAATAGAAGGGTTCTCGTCGGGTTTTCTCACCTCGTCGTCGAGGATTCGCAGATAGCCTGCCAACTGTCCAAGATATGCAGTTTTAAAAGGTCCCGATTTGAGTTCAACGCAAACAAGGGCTTTGAGTTCGCGGTTGAAAAACAGAAGGTCGGGGAACTGAATTTCTCCATATTTTTCCAAGCGGTATTGGTTGCCTACAAAAGTAAAATCATTGCCAAAAGTCATTATAAAATTCTTGACATTGTGGACAATGGCTTGCTCTACCACTCGTTCATCTTGATCCTTGTCGCGAACAAAAAGTTCCTCGACATTGATGAAGTCCAACAAGTATTCATCTTTGAACATCGAGATTGCGCGGAACGCTTGCAATTTGTCGGGAATCGTCTTGGTAAAATTATTAGGTAAACTGCCTCTGCGCGAATACAAGTCATCGTCGATGAGAGCCTCCAAGTCTTCCACCTTCACCTTTGATTCGCAAGCAAAACGGATGTAAAACTTTCGTTGTTCTATATCTTTTACTTTGGTCAAGATTGCAATATGATGTGTGAACCCAAGGCTCAAAAATTCAACTAACGGAAAATCAGGTATTTGTACGATTCCTAATTTTTGGATTTGCAATTCGGCAGTTCCAACTGCCGAATTATGGCTTTGATTTTCTATTTCGGCAGTTGGAACTGCCGAATTTGTATCGCCGTTTTCTAAGCACTTCCATTCTTCGTAAAAAGTGCGCATATTCTTGATGTTCCTTTCGGAAAAACCTCTCAGCCCGGGCAGTTCTTTCTTCAACTGTTGCGAAATACTGTCAATAACGCCTTTGCCCCAATTTTTGTTGCGTGTATTGTAAGACACATACCGCCCAATGCCGTAATACAGTGCAAGTTGCTCTTGATTGACGGCTTTTACGGCTTTGATTTGGCTTTGCAATATCGCCGATTTAATAATGTCGACGGCAATTGATATTTCTTCGGTAGTATTTTCCATAAAGTTGCCCGCCGCCGTGTATATAGGGCAGCGATGCAATGGCAAAGGTAAGGATTTTTTTGGAAAGGGGAAAGGGTGGGGGAGATATTTTTATGAAAACTAAAACAGACTGTTTCAGTTTTCATTTGGAAGTTTAATACCCGGCGCGGAAGTCAAATGCCAACAATCCTATGTATCTTATGCGCAACGGCGAACTGCAAGAATACAAGTCGGTGAAGAATCCTATTGGCAACTATGCGTTTTTCCGCGATTTTTCTTCGGTGGAAATCGACGTGCAGACAGGCGATTGGATTTATATGTTTTCCGACGGTTATGCCGACCAATTTGGAGGCGAAGAAAACCGCAAACTCAACTACAAACGTTTCCGCGCCCTTATGACCGAAATGTCGCTCCTCAACAGCGAACAGCAAATGATACGCTTAGGCAAATTCCTTGACGAATGGCGCGGTGACACTCCTCAGTTGGATGACGTGATGGTGGCGGGGTATAGGGTGAGATAGGGGAGGGGTTATAAAAATTGTGTGTAGTAAATAGGCATACATAAAGTTTCGCTATCTTTTGAAAAGTCTTTTGTATAGAGTAAGATTCTGTCGCCAACCCTTTTAGAAAATATATTGCAAAATACATCGAGCGATTTGTGTGTTTTATAGCCAGATGATTTTACTTCGATAGGTACCAATTTGTTGCCACGCGAAAGAATAAAATCTATTTCGTAATTGTGGTTGCTGTCGGGAACAGGAAAAGTGTAATAAAACAGTTTGTTGCCTTGCGAAATCAACATTTGAGCCACAAGGTTTTCGTATACATATCCCAAGTTGGCGTCTAATTTATCTGACAGTAGTTTTTGGTAAATAACGTTTTCGGTATATTTTTTCTCTAAAAACGCCAATGTAACAAATAATCCTGTGTCGGCAATAAACATTTTGTAGCGGTCAAAATCTTGAAACATACCCATCCCGATGTTAGGATCGTTGATATGATGAGCCATTATTACCGTTTTACTGTCTTCCAAATCGGCAATGATACTCTCTATTTTTTCTATCCTCTGATTTGGAGCCACGCTTCTGGTCATATATCTCGAAGCATTGTTGTTAAGTTGGTTAGGTATTGCACGAAAAAGTCGCGATGCAATGTTGGAGGAGGGGTCTAATTTTCGCAAATCGCTTTCGTATAGGTCGAGTATTTCTCTTTTTTTGTTGTCCACAATCCTCAAATCGTTTGAAGATAGATATGATTCTACGGCTTGTGGCATTCCACCTACAAGCATATACAGCCTTAAATCGCGCATTAGTTTCCTATGTGTTGCATCTCCTAATGGCCGATGCATTTGGTATGCTTGACTAAGCAATTCGGGCATATCTTTTTTGCCTGTTGCCCAATAAAACTCGTCAAAATCCATAGGATATAGCGTAATTTTGCTTTCCTCGCTTGGAATAAGTATATTTTGCACATTACGTTGTATGCTTATCAGAGAACCTGTTTCGATATAATCGTATCGACCGTCGGCTACCAAATGCTTAATGGCCTGACGAGCAAGCGGTTGAAATTGAATTTCGTCGAATATTATTACCGATTCGCGTTTTATTAGCGATACGCCATAAATGTTTTGAAGATTTAGAAAGAAGAAATCTAAATCTGTTATATCTTCAAACAACTCGTTTAGCCGTTTAGAGGCTTTTGTAAAATCAATGAGGATGTATGATTTATATTCGTTTTCGGCAAAAGTTTTGGCTATCGTAGATTTGCCTACGCGTCGGGCGCCTTCGATTAGCAATGCACTGCTGCCTTTGCTCTCGTTTTTCCAACGAACCATTTCGCTGTATATTTTTCGCTTGAATATTACCATACTTTTTATTATTTGTGCAATGCAAAAATGGGGAAAATACACAAAATCCCCAAATTTTTTTTACCAAAATGTTATAAAATCCCCAAATTTTTTTTGCGTATTTGCATCAAAACCCCCAAATTTAATTTCCCATTCTAATTCCAAATCCTGCCATATCTGCGCCTACCCACATTTTGGTACGGCGGTAGGTGCCGGTGCGCTGGTCTTCGGTGTGAAGGGTGATATTGAGCGGAAGGTTGCGCAACTGTATTTCGCGAAATTTGATGTGAGTTGAGCCGGTGAAATGTCCGTTGGCATCGGTGGTGATGGCGGTGTGCTGTCCGCTTTTTTCTCCCAAGAATGGCTGAAATCCCGTTCCTTCGGAGTGGTTTTTGGCGGCGGCTATCACTCTGCCTATTAGAGGCACACCTTCGGATTTTTGTGTCATATAATCGGCAATGCGGCTGGTGAATCCGCCTTTGTCTTTGATTCTTTGTTGGTCGGCAAGGGTGAGGTAGCCTGTGGTGGTGGTTTCACCGTTTGAGAGATTCCATTTTTTGTTGGTGCCTGTAAATACGTTGCCCTCGTTGGTGATAGATATGTCGCCATTGGATTCGCGGCGGAGACCAATTCTTCCGAGCGGACCAGCGTCGAATCCTACTTCGATCCAAGGTCGTTCTTTTTCGCCGTAGGTTTTGAGGTAATGGTCGCCTGTGTCGAGACCGTCGGAACCGCCTGCGCTCATTTGCTGTGGAGGTTGCGGCGGGTCGGGAGGAAGTTCGGCAAGTATTTCGTAGAGACTATCGCGTTCGCGGCGGGGACGTTCTACCCAAAGGTCCCAATTGTTTTGAATCATTTTGCCGTTTTCCCAAGCCTTGCGGTAATTATTGTCGAGCCACGATAGGTTGGCAGCGTGAAGAACGTCGTTTTCAAAATATTCCATTACTGCGTATTTGTCGCAATATGCTCCCATAGCAATTGTCTTTTGCCACCATTCTTCAAGTGTTGGTTTAATTTCGAGGTTGTAACACTCTTTGTATTGGTGTATTATGTCGATGTAGTGACTTTGCACTTTGCCTCTTACGTAGGTTTCGCCGGCATCCATTTTTTGTTGAGCGGCGTTTATTAGACAGCGTACTTGTCCACGTTCGGTTTTGGCTTTTTCTAAACATTTTGCCAGATCCTTGTCTATCTCTTCGAGACGCTTTTTGTGGTTGTTGAATGCAATTTCGAGGTTGTTTTCCAAGGCTTTAAACTTGCTATTCATAGCGGGATAAATGGCAGGATAGTTTACAGGATTGCCATTGTCGGGGTCGTACCAAAAGCCTTCGTGGTATTGGAGCATTATTTCGTAGTAACATTCCCACATTTTTAAGCACCAAAACTGACGTGCGTCGGGGTAGTAGATTACCTCGTTGTCGTTTGCCATTTGATTGCTAATTCGTTGGTACATATCGAGTTCTGGTAAATGCAGCGAAACGTTTTTCTCTGACAATTGGTTGATAATTCCTTCGGTGCGTTCAAGTTCTTTGTTGGCGTTTTGCATACCCATCGATTCGTAGTAGAGTATTGCGTAACGGTCTTGATCCATCACCTCTTTGTTGCGTTCGTTGAGTTTGGTGAGGGCATTGGAAACTTTGTGGTTTGATTTGCTGAGATACGATTCGTGCAGTTGCCAAATTTCAGCATTGTTGACGGGCCACGGAAATTCTTTCATATTTTGGATAACGTCCTGACCGTTAGATACTCCGCCCGCTTTGGTGGCTCGGGTAAGGCTTTCGAAGTTTTCTTTGGTAAACACCTTGTTAACCACGTTCATATAGGGGTAGGAGGGGTTTTCTGCCACTTTGTACTGTTCTACCTTTAAGTTGTAGATGAGCGAGAAAAACTGCATAGCCGTAATGTCGTTGAAAAAGGTCTCGGCACTTTTAAACAATGTTGTGGTGGCTTCGTAAAACTTGTTTTCTTTGATATTTACGCCAGTGAGTATTTGGTATGCCTCGCCAAAATCGGGTTGAGTAGAAAGTGCGTTCTCGGCATATTTGCGAGCGTTGATCAAATCGCCTTTTTCGAGGTAATAGTTAGCCAAATTTACTTGAACAATAGCGTTTTGGTTGTCGATAGCGAGCGCCTGCATAAATAGGTCTTTGGCATTTTCTGTTTCGCCCTTGTAAGCCATCAAAATACCGGCGTTGTTGTAGTTGAGCGCCGTAGGATTCACCACGCACAATGCAAGCGAGTATTCAATAAGAGATCCATTTACAAGGTTGAATTGAATGGCTGTCATAATGTCGGACGAGGCTTGGGTCATATACTTTTCGATTTGCTCTACCGACATATTGGCAAATTTCTGGTCGAGTGCTTGCAACTGTTGTTTTACCCCCTCCTCGGTAACCTCCATCGATGGGTTGAATACGCCTTGTGTTTTGGGTTTTGAAAATCTTGACGCATACACAGGAGTGGTAAGATACTTGATGTCAGTGATTTGAATGTTGCTATAAGAAGTGGGGTCTGCCAAATCGTTCGACGGCGACGGGTCGTTGTAAGGCTGGGCACATTTTGGCGGTTCAATGGCAGGAGTTGTGGGTCGATTTTGAGCCGCACCTCCGTTCATACGGCCGAGAGCCATATTTATCATATCGTCAACGGTCATTCCCGGGGGAAGGTCGTTAGGGTCGATTTCTTTGCGCATTTGCTCAATAATCTGCTGCTGCATATTGTTGGGCACGCCACCTGCACCGCCTCCCGACGATTTCCATTCGGGTGATAGGCAGAGTATCATATTTTGCGGAATTTTTTTGTCTAACGTGCTGATATTCACCACGGGCATTTCTGGCGCACCAAAATCCACAGCGGCTATTTTGGTAGAATTGTAAAAAAAGCGCACCTTATTGCCTAAGGTTGAGCGGTATTCGTCGAAATAGAAATCTTTGCCGTTGAGTTTGCAAGTGCCTTGCTTTTGAAACGTCAGCCTGCCGATATTAAAAGTTTGATTAGTTTGATTAATCACTCGGTAGGTTTTGGCTTTGACATCGAGCATAAACGTGCCTTTGGCGGTATTGAGCGTAAGGGCGTCGGCACTTTCGTTGAACGTGCACGAAACGCCGTCTTTTACCGCGGTGGCAATCTGCATTTTGATGTCGGTATTTTGTTCGGGGTCGTGCACCTTGCCGTCGAAACGTATGAAGTAGTGCCCCGACGAGATGAGGTCGGCAGCGGGTTTTGACACGTAGGTGTTTTGAGCCGATGCGGCGAAAGGCATCAATAGCATCGCCGAAGCAATAATGTGGGTTGTTATTCTGTGCATAGGGGTGGGGTGTTTTAAAATACTGCTGCTATTTTCTTGATTTGGTTGAGTTTGTCGATAAAATTCTTATCCTGACGTGCTGTCTGCATATTATATTTGGTCTGCATCTGCATTAACGAATCGGCGGGAATGTCAAGCGCAGCCTCTAACATAAGTGCAATTTCTGCCGTCAGAGGCTTTTTGGCTGACAGGATATCTTGAAAAGATTCTGTCTGAACTCCAATATAAGACGCCAATTTTTCAGGTTTAATATGTCTGTACTCAATTTCTTCTGTCAAAATCTCTCCCGGATGAGTGGGGTAGAATCCATAACCTAAGTTGCTCATAATTAGTTTATTTATAATGGTTTGACAATTCAATAATGCTGCATATTACAATTCTTGTTTCTTTTTCGGAAGGATATGTTCTGAATTCAATACGATATTTGTCGTTTATCCTTACTGATTCTGTTCCTTCCTTGTCGCCAAGGAGTTTTTCGTAGTTCAATGCGCGGTATTTGTAAAGGTCATCGGGTTTTTGAATGCTTTCAAGTAAGTTCACAGTGTTGATGTATTTTTTTACTATCTGTGGTTGAAAACGATGCTTTTTGTCTCCCGAATCACCTTTATAGTATAATTTGCTTAAATAATCTTTCTCAAAAACTATTTCCATAATATCAGATTATTTTGCAAATATATAAAAAAAATGGCAATACAAGAATTATTAGTTGCTTAATTTTGTTGAACTCAAACCGTAAAAGTGCGAATTTAAAAATACTCCTTTACTGCAAATTCAAACTGTTGGATGAAGATTAAATACTGAACATAATGAACAACAACTTTTTCTGTTATAGGGCGTTAATGCCTACACAATTAATCTATTTTTTAACCAAAATGCTATAACTATGAAGATATCAACACTTTTAACCGCAGTTGCGCTTGTGTCGGTGTGCTCATCTGCCGACGCGCAAAATTGGGCAGACCGCCTTAAAGAAAAAGCCGAAAACGCCGCCAAGCGCACAGTTGAAGACAATGTGGAGCGCAAAACCGAACAAGCCGTTGACAACGCTATGAACCCCGGACGAAACAAAGACAAAAATTCTAACAAGGGTAAAAACAATCAAAGCAACGATAATGATTACAACGAGTCGGAAAACCAAGTAGACAACAATGCTCCGAAAAGCGACCCCCGCAATCCCAAGGCGCAGATTTCGTGGAATAGTTACGACTTTGTGGCTGGCGACGAAATCATCTTTGAGGATGATCAAGCCAACGAGCAAATAGGAGAGTTCCCCTCTAAATGGGACGTTTTTGGCGGTTATGCGCAGATTGCCGAACTCAACGGTGTAAAGTGCATCTCGCTTTCCGACGATGGCGAAATCACTCCGCTATTCAACGACAACAAGCCCTACCTCACCGACCAATTTACTATTGAGTACGATGTTTACATTGTTTATGGTCCTGATTATAATACCGCATTCAATCCTCACGGTTGGCAAATTACTACTCACCTGCCTCACGGCGACAAAATTAGAAGCGATAATGGCGGTTTTAGTTTTCATCATCAAGTTTCTACCAATGAGGATACCAAAACTACATTAAACGATGCATATTTCGGTTACTATTGGCCTGTGCCAAATAGTGATGAAACCCGCAGCGGCGATGCACGTCTCGATGGTGTGGCAGTTAGTGCTTGGCATCACGTGGCAATTTCGTTCAACAAACGCGCCTACAAGGTGTATTTCGACGAGCGCAGGGTGGTAAATATTCCTAACGCAAAACAGCCTACCTATCTTTGGTTTGGCTGCAATCAAAACGACGCCGTATTCTTCATCAAGAACGTCCGCATAGCCAAGGGCGCAGTTCCGCTTTACGACCGTATGTCTACCGACGGCAAGATTATCACCTACGGTATCACTTTCGACATTGGCAAATCTACCATCAAACCCGAATCTATGGGCGAAATCAACCGCATTGTTAAACTTATGAACGAGAATCCCGACCTAAAATTTGAGGTTCAGGGACATACCGACAACACCGGCAATGCAGCGTCAAATCAAACCCTTTCGGAGCAACGCGCCAAGGCCATTGTTGCCAAAATGGTGGAAATGGGCATAGCCTCCAACCGTCTCACCGCTGTTGGCAAAGGTCAAACCTCTCCCTTAGCCGATAATTCAAGCGACGAGGGCAGGGCTAAAAACCGCAGGGTTGAGTTTGTGAAGAAATAGTCTTCCGCTTTGTTTTAACAGAAATTATGATATTAAGGCAGTGCACCGGGCGGCGCACTGCCTTTTTTTTTGAACAAAAATTAAAGCGAATAAAAGCGAATTAAAACGAATCAGGACTATCTTAGCCGAGTGCCGCAATTGGGGCAGAACTTGCCTGTGCTGACGTATTCGCATTGTGGGCAGGCTATTGCGCCTTCGGGGATTTCCTGCACTTGGGGTGGGGACGGCGGCTGTGGCTGAGTGGGGATTATCGGGTTGGTTAGATGACCATTATTATTCGTATACTGCATTATTTCTATGGCAAAAGGGTTTATTCCCTTGGCGTCGGCTTCTTCTTTTACAAGTGTGGCGTGAGAGACACATTCGTTCAAAAGTCGTATATATTCCTTTGTAATGTCGCCGTAGCCGCGCTGATCGGTTGCGCTAAGGTTGATGCCGCGGTGTTCGTGGCGGTAGCCACCTATGCTTGTGTCGTCGAAATCTAAACTGATGCTTGATGATGAGGAATAGTCGTACATCTTGAAATTGGGGTCTTCAATGTATTGAAACTTCGCCCACGCTGCCATATTCTCCCGCTCTACCAATTCGGCGATAGGTTTGAGGAGTTCGACAGGCGCGGTGTAGGTTTTGCGGACTTCCGGCTGAAAGCACTCTTTGTCTGTTTTGGATATTTTAAGGGTGTTTTCTGAGGTTTTATTTATGGTAAGTTCGTGGTAGGAGTTGGAGTTGTACATCATTCCGTTAGATATTGATGAATGTCCGCAGCCAATAAGTTCGCCGTGAGGCTCTTTGGGTAGATGTTCGGAGATTTTATTTTGCTTAATGAGGTCTAATGATAATGCGTTGTACACTTCACGGCTTTCATCTGGTGCAATGTGTGTGTGTATGTCGGTTTTAGCGGTGATGCCTATGGTGGATAGAAAGTTTTCTATCACCGTACCGATTGCATTGTCGGGGTTGGCTATGAATTCATCGTCGTCGATTGTGCGGTTTTCGGCGGCGTCGCTGATTGCTTGGACGATGTTTTTTGGATGAAGTTCAAGTTTTAATGCATCTAAGTCAGGGTAACTGTCTTGGTCGTAAGCGGTTACGTTAATAGTTCCGTAGCAGCGGAAAATAATATAAAGACCTTCGTCGCAGGCTTTGTGAGCGAATTTAATGGGTGTCGGTGTGCCGAAATGGGTTATAATGGGGGTCATAGTGTGGTATGTTTTTTAGGTTTTTGAATTGATAATTATTCGCAAAGATACGAATTATTTTTTGGGTATTGCTCTATTGTTATTTTTAAATTGTAAATGCTGATGCCTATTGAACTTTTACAATTTTCTAAAATTTATTAAAATGTAAACGCTTGCACCTTTTGAACTTTTACAATTTGCAAATTTTTATTAAAATGTAAACGATATGATGTGTTTATCTTTTACAATTTTGAAAAAATATTTTGTTTTTGAAAATTATTTATATAAATTTGCGAAAACAAAAATCGTCAACTATGCTTATCAAACGAGAAAGTTACTTAGATACCATTCGCCCTTATTACGATGTAGACCTGATCAAAGTGATTACGGGCATTCGTCGTTGTGGCAAATCAATAATACTTCAAACCATCAAAGATGAAATAATCCAAAACGGTATCACTGGCGACCACGTGATTTATATCAATTTAGAAGATATTGATTTTGAGTATATTAAAACTGCAACCGACCTTAATAAAGAAGTCAAATCGCGTATCGTTGACGGCAAGAAGTATTATATTTTTCTTGATGAAATTCAATACGTAAAGAACTTTGAGAAGGCTTTGTCGTCGTTTAGAGCCACACTCAATGTGTCAGTATTTGTAACGGGTAGCAATTCTACCCTTTTGTCGGGCGAATTAGCAACGTTGCTTACAGGCAGGACGGTAGAATTTGAGATAATGCCGTTTTCGTTTTTAGAGATGAAAGAGTATTTGGAAAAGAATAACCGCAGTTTTTCGGATGATTCAATTTATGACTATATCAAATGGGGAGGATTCCCTATGCGGTTTGATTTTAACCGTGAAGCCGATATCCGCCGTTATCTTATAACCTTGTACGAAGGAATCATTAAGAAAGACATTGTAAAGAAAAATTCGCGATTCGACAAGAAGACCTTTGTGGAAATATCACTCTATATTTTGGCTAATGCTGGACGTGAATTTTCGGTTGAGAATGTTATCAATTACTACAAGTCGAACACCAAAAAGTCGATAACACGTCAAACTATCAACAACTATTTGGACAAGATGCAGAAGGCGTATTTGCTTCACGCTGTCAAAAAGTTTAATATTGCGGGTAAGGCTGCTCTCAAAGCCAACGAAAAATATTACGCTGTGGATATGGGGTTGCGCATAATAAATACCAACACAGTGAATTTTGAGGATACTTTTTTCCTTGAAAACATCATTTACAATGAGTTGCTAATGCGTGGCTACACTGTGTTCACCGGCAAGACTTACAAAGGCGAAGTGGATTTTGTAGCCATTCTTAACGCGAAAAAGTGCTTTATTCAAGTATCGTATCTTTTGGCGTCGCAGTCAACAATAGAGCGAGAGTTTTCGGCTTTTGCTCCAATCAGCGATTCTTCGCCCAAATACGTCCTTTCGTTAGATAAGATAGATATGAGCCGCAACGGAATAGCGCATATTAATATTGTTGATTTCTTATTGCACCGTCGGGATTTGGTGGTGAGTTGATTATTCCTCCACCTTGGCCTCAGCCAAAATTTTGTCGGCGGCACCGAGGTTTTGCTCTACGTACTGGCGGGAGATTTCGCCGGCGCGTTTTAAGAGGGCTTCGTCGGTGAGGTAGCGTTTGAATACCGAGTAGAGTTCGTCGGCGTTGCGGATGGTGCAGGCACTGCCGAGCGAAACAAGGTCTACCGCCTCTTTGAACCGTTTGTAGTTGGTACCAAAGGCTACGGGGATGGAATAGGATACAGCCTCCAAAATATTGTGAATGCCGCTGCCGAAACCTCCGCCTACGTATGCTATGTGGGCGTATTTGTAAAGTCGGGCTAACATACCGATATTGTCGATGATGAGCACGTCGAATTTGCTAACTGTGGATTCTTCGGCCTTTGAAAAGCGCACGTGGGGCAGCGATGTCATTTTTTCGATAGCCGAAAGGTGTGCCTCGTGAATTTCGTGGGGGGCGATTATTAATCGTGTGTCAACATCGTTTTTGAGGCGTTCCATGGCGGCAAAAATCAGTTTTTCGTCGGGCGGCCAACTGCTACCTGCCACTATCACTTTGTGGTCTTGGCAAAATGCGTCTACAAGTGGAATGTTTTCGGCATTTTGGGTAATTTGGCAAACGCGGTCGAAACGGGTGTCGCCAGCAATTGAGCACTGAGTGATTCCGTGCTTGTTGAGCAATTCTACCGATTCTTGGTTCTGAACAAACAGGTGTGTGAAGAATGATAGCACCTTGCGGTATTTGCCGCCGTAGAAGCGGAAAAACACTTGGTTTTTGCGGAATATTGTGCTGAATATGTAAAGTGGAATTTGCCGCGAGTGAACTTCGTATAGAAAATTATACCAAAAATCGTATTTTACAAAGAAAACTGCCTTGGGATTTACTATATCGAGAAAGCGTTTTGCGTTTTGAGGGGTGTCGGCGGGTATATAGCACACGTAGTCGGCACCGTTGTAATTTTTGCGTATTTCGTATCCTGATGGCGAGAAGAATGTTAAGAGTATTTTGTAGTCGGGGTAGCGTTCTTTGAATTTTTCGATAACAGGGCGTCCCTGCTCAAACTCGCCGAGCGACGAAACGTGAAACCAAACGTATTTTGCGTTTGGGTCGATATTGTCTTTTAACTTGTTAAAAATATCTTTGCGACCCTCTGTGTATAGTTTCGCCTTTGTGTTGAATGGCGAAATTAATTTAGCCGCTGCATTGTAAAACCTTATTCCGAATGTGTAGAGTAGCATTTTTGTAGTTAATTTTTGGCAAAGTTATAATATGTTAGCCAAAAATTAAAATTTTTTGACAATTTTTAAGAAAAGAAAAGTATGGATTACTATTTATTCCACATCCATCATATCAAAGAACATAAGACGGGTGTGGAATAAGTTGTTATTATCCAAATCCTTTTTTCTTTACTTTTCCATAATTCCGTCAGTTTCAAACAAATGGTCTAATTCCTCAGGAGTTTGAAGTTTTAATACTTTTTGTCGGATTTCGCCTTTGGAGAAGTCGAGACGATGGAATTTTTCGCCGGTCTGCTCTTTTATTTTGCGGATAAGTTGAATACGGCCGATCTTGAATTCCTCCGCAGCATATCGGGCAAAGCCTTTGGCTTTGGGCAGATTGTCGGTACGGGTGGGGTCGTGCGGCTCCAATATGTCGAGTATATATCCCAAACTTGCATCGCGGCGCACAATGATAAAATCAGGATATGTAGCCTTGGTTTCGTTATTGATTTCGTAAGGTATAGTGAGCGACCATTGTTTGCGTGATTCGTTGCGAAACCAACAAACAAAATCCGCACGGCGTTTTTCTTCTTCAATAACGCCTTCTTCCCAAGAATTGAGTTTAATCTGCGCCTTGCCTGTTTTTTCGTCAGCAAACAGATGGTCGTAGTAAACCTTTCCGTTGTCGTTTACTGGCACTTGTATTGTTTCGGGCAATGAAAACGAGTGCTTGCTGACAGCATCGCCATTGGCTATAATGGAAGCATATTGCTTTTTGATTTCCTCAGATTTGGCAACTATGTATTTGCGGTATTCATCGTCTAACGAGTGGAATTTTTTGCCTGCATAATTGTTTAACTCTTCGATATTTTTTTCTTCCAAGGCATAAAGAATGCAATCCATCTTGAAATTGTCGGGATTGTTTTCGTCGAAATATTTGTCGCCGTATTTGTTTGTAAAACCGAAGCCACCAAGTTTTGTTTCCACTATGCGCAATAGCCTGTCAAGTTCACTGTTGCTCATTGTAAAAAGGTCGGATACGTCATTGCTGTTGATTGCTGAACCGAAAACGTCAAATATTTTGATCGACAATTTATATGTAAGTACATCTTTTGCCAAATTATCGTAATGACCCGATTGATGTAGTTTTTGAACATAATCGTGAATTTTACCCACCACATCGGCAGTTACTACATCTTTGGCGTCGCGCTTAATGTTGGTTTGTGTAAGTAGCGAAGAAAGGCTAAGAAGAGATTTTAGGTAACTATTGATTTTTACACTTCTTACCTGATACGTTATTATGCCCAAGTCGTTGATATATTTGATTATCCCCTCGCGATCGATGTTGATTTCAAATAGTTGAGGCATAACCACAGGCTTCTTTTTCTCTTCTGGCTTTGTCTTTTCGGGTGGTGTCTGCTGAGAATTGTCAGGTTCTACAATGACAACATTTGTTTCTTCTACTGTTACTGTATCAGTATTGGTATCGTTGTTTGTATTGGTGTCATTGTCAGTATTACTATCAGTAGTATTACTGCTTTCCGTTTCGCTGTTAGTTTCGTTATTAGTTTCGCTGTTAGTTTCGTTGTTTGTTTCGTTATTAGTTTCATTGTTGTTTCCGTCAAACAATGAGGGATAGTCGTCGTCTTGTTTTTTGTGAGTGATATGCACCGAATACGTATTGTATTTAGTGTGACCTAATTGCTCGTCGTCAATAAATGTAGGTATTTCGCCACCTTCGGTATTTTGAAGTTCGTCTACTACGCTTTTTACTGTATCAACATCGAAATAAGGTAAATAAAGCCTAACATCGTTGAGATATTCGTCAACCTTTACACGGCATTGCATCGGAGTGCGTACCATACGACCTAACAACTGCGCTATGTAAGTGGCGTCTTCGGCGTGGCGGAAACTCATCATTGTTTCGGCACGTGGACAATCCCATCCTGTGGAAAGGTTCTCTTTGAAAAGAACAACTTTTACTTTGCGGTTGTCGGCAATGTCGCTGGGGTCTATGTGACTTACTTTTAGACCGTTGAGCGTTAAATCGCCGTGGTCGCCAAAAGTATGCACCACTTCAAAAGGTTCAAATTTTATATCTGCGCGTTCTTCAATTTTGGCAATGACGGTTTCAAGGTCGGTTTCTGATATTTTTTCGGCGTTGCCTGCCTTAACCTGAATTACAAAAATAGGATTAACGTAGGCATAATGTTGCTCGTAACAGTACTGATGCCAATGCTTTACTTTGCCAACCCATTCGTCGGTGGCGGCGTCAAGCACTGCCATTTCGTTGTTTTTTTGAGTGTCGCCCGGGTATGTGATTACGATGCGGTCTTTGAGAAGGCCTGACGCACGTACATCCGCCGCCGGTACAATCACTTTGTGTAGCGTGGAGGTGGTGTCGCCCACAAGTGCATTAAAACGTGCAGATGTGGCACTTATACCAATTATTACAGGTACAGGCGTTTTAAGGCCGTAATCTGGTGCGCCCTTGATAAACCTCTGCATTATTGATGTGGCTCTGCCGGCTTCCTTGCCTTGCATTCCACGGTGAGCCTCGTCGATTATGAAATATAGCCGGTCTGACTTTTGCTGTATGGTGTTTTCTACGGTTTCCCAAATGGTATATTGGCGGCTGTCGGAGTGCTGGGAGAGGTTGCCCGATTTGCCGATTTTTTGTGTGTTGAGAAAATAGATTTTGCCATCGTCGAATGTTTCTCTATCAAAATTGTCGTCTTGAATGCTGATACATTGATTTATGCGAATTTTGTCGGATTTTAGAAACTTGTTTTGTGACTGTTGGTTGAGTTGTGGCGAATCAGACAGCCACACAAAAATAGCCTTGGGCTGTTCTTCAAATTCCTCCGTGCCGTAGATAACATCTTCTACAAACGATGCCATCATTATTGTTTTGCCCGCGCCGGTGGGTGCTTGCAGCGAAATTACCTGTGGCGTATGTGTCTGCTGATAAAAGCCGAGCGCACTGGCTGTCTTGCGGCGCAAATCGTTTACCGCTTTTATCTGAAATGGAAATAATTCTACTCTCATTGTTGTTGATAGATGCGGACGTACCCAAGGTACGCCCTTACGTTAATACATTGATTCTAAAATTGTCTAAATAATCTCTGTACAGTTGGTAACAGTTTTGGACGGAGAGCGACTGGCTCATACGCTTGAAACCGTTTTCGTAGTCGGTGATTATAAAGACGGTGGCTATCTGAGGCAGATGGATGAGTTTTTGCTCAAACTCTGCAAAATAATTCTCGTCGCAAAGCACGGCAAATGCGTTTTCTGGCAGGATGAGCATCTTCGGAATCTCTGTGGTGTCGAGATTGGGACATTTGCCTTTGCCGCCCGATTTGAGCCAAAGGAGTGGCAAAAGTTCCTTGAACTGACGACCGAGCGAAACGGCGGTTTTGTTAAGGAATCCGAGACGGAAAAACACGACATTAGCCTTGAATCCGTCAGACATTTTTAGTTCAGAGCCGATGTACTCGCCTTTGAGAGGATTGCCGTTTACGTCCTCGCCCTTGATGCTGCAAACGGTGCGTGGCCAAGTTACGTAGCGGGCAATTCCAAGACGCTCCCATTCGGGGTCGCCCGGCTGAAATCCTTTTTGCTGTAAGGTTTTTGCCTCCTCTGCCGATACTTCGTTGTTTGTTACCATTATGCATTGACGTTTGCCGCCGTCTTCTGCATTTAATAGATTAACAGCGTGAGCCGTTGTGCCGCTTCCTGCAAAAAAATCAACTATCAACGCATTTGGTTTGTTGGCGACAAAGAATCGTATTGCATCGTGAACTGCGTATAGGGATTTTGGAAAATCAAATCTACCTCTCCCCAATATTGAATTTATAAGTTTTGTACCGTTTTGTGTAGCATCGTGAGAATTAATCCACCATTGTGTACTTGGGATATAATTTGCTTCATATTTACTATCATCAACTATAATAGAGCCGTCATCTCGTCTGCCAATAATAGGGAAAAGTCCATTTTCTACTTTTTCTTGTTCACCCTGCGCTATATATGAAAAGGCAGTTTCTACACCTCTGTAATTTCCAATTTTCACATATCCCTTTTGATACATTTCAATCAATTTAGTTTGTGATAATTGCCAATTACCTTCCTCTCCATTAGGTCTAATTGGGAATATTATAATGGAATTATCAAAAGGGGACTCCCATTTTTGATAATCTTCTCCAAAAGACGGTGATTTTCCACAACCCAAAATCTTTTTTCCGTCTGTTGACAAGTAAATTGGGTAAAATAAATTAGGTCTATCAATTCTGCGCGAATTTGTACTTGCGCGACGTAACTCTCTCCATCGAAGAGTATCTCTTGAACCGCCTTTTATATTCCCTTTCCAATCATCACTTAAAGGTAATGCTTGTGGTGCAGAATTGCCGAACATTACAAAAAAAACAAATTCGTTTGTCCTATTAAAAGCATTTAACCTACTAGCACCTCCGGGGCTTATAACGCTACTTATCATCTGCATCCTTGCCTCGGGAAACAACTCCTCCAAAAGACAGCCAAGATGCAAATATTCTTTTTCGTCGATGGTTACAATCATAACACTATCGGCGGGATTGAGAAGTTTTTTAGCCAAAAGAAGGCGTTTCTTCATCATAGAGAGCCATTTGGAGTGGCGGTAAGTGTCGGAAGAATCCACATAATCGTTGTTGTATTTCCAATCACGTGCTCCGGTATTATACGGTGGGTCAATGTAAATACAATCTACCTTTTCGGCATAGAGATATTCCAAAAGTTGGAGCGCGTGATAATTGTCGGCTTGTATAAGTGCGTGAGCGGGCGCGTCGGGGTCGGTATTGTTGTAAATACTGTCGATAGGCGTAAGGCTCGGATATATAGGTTCTCCAAACTGTGCCACAGCCACAAGGTCGCTGGCAGGGATGGTGAAAGTCTGCTTAGTGGCATTGTCTGCCACAATACATTCTCCGTCGTTGATAGAAAGCACCGTAAGGAGACGCTTAGTGTCGTTTTGGGGAGCGGCAGTCATTCCTGAACGGATTGGAGTGCCGTACAAAAGCGTAGTTTCGGGCAAGTGGTCTTCAAACACAAGCCCAAACTTTTTTTGCTTGAAAAGTTTGTCGGTTTCGGCTTGAATCCTCGCCCTAAGGTCGGGGTTTTCTATTTGCGATATAAGGTCTGATAGTGCTGACATTTACGAAAATTTTTTTTGATTTTACCCTCGTATTGTGGCAAAAGGGCTTTGAGGGCTTCAAGATTGTCGCCGTGGATTATTTTGTTGTTGGATGATGGAGACGCGCCGTGGCACGTCTCTACGGGGTTGGCATACGAATATTGGCGCTCCAAAACACGGAACGGCACTTTGTCGGCGTGGCTTACAATCGCCTCTTTTCCTATCCATTGCAATGTTGGCATAGTTATCTTTTTGCAGCAAAAACAACATTGCATACGGACACAAAAAGGGTGCGTGCCTTTTTCTACCTTCGCGTCCGATAGGAAGCCCCGAATGGAAACCTATCCGTCACCCCAATAGAAAACACTGCGCGCACCTATACGGCGCACAGCATTGGGGTGATGGTGTTTCCAAATCGGGAACACGCGAAAGATATCCGTTTCCGTTAGAAAAACAGTTTTCGGGGCTTTTTTTCTTGGACGCGAATATTGCTAATGCATTATTATTTAATATGTTAATTTAGTTATCGTTTTGTCATAAGCAAAAATTATTTTGTTTATCAGTTGCAAATATATAAATATAATTACAAATTCTTCAACATAAAATACAACCTATTTGTGATGTTAACATCACTGGCTCCGTCGTCGTAGTCGAGGAAGAGGAGGTTGATGTCGGGGAACTGCTTTTTGAGTTTCTTTTCGATGCCTTTGGAGATAATCTGGTTGGCAATGCAGCCAAAGGGCTGTACGCTGATGATGTTTTTGATGCCTTGCTTGGCGAATGAGGCTATTTCGGCACTTATCAGCCACCCTTCGCCAAACTGGTTGCTCAGGCTGAGGGTCTGCTCGGCTTCTCCGGCTATCTGCTTAATGCTCTCAAACACAAAGGGATACTTTGATTTTTCGAGTATCTTCTTGCTCTTGGAGATGGCGTTTTCGATGTAGTAGTTGAAGTATTTGAGCAATACCCACGTAGAGAACTTCTTGTGCGACAGGTGCATATCCCAATTTTTGCGGATGTTGACCAATTCTTGCGTAAAAAATTCCAAAATAGGGGGGAAGACTACCTCTACGCCCTCTTCGATAAGTTTGTCGGAGATGAAGCGGTGTCCGAACTTGTTGTACTTGACGTAGATTTCGCCCACGATGCCTATGCGGGGTACGGGACGGTTGTGCACCTCGATGGTGTCGGCTTCGGCTACCATCTTTGCCATTAGTTCGTAAATCTTCTTGGGCTGATTGTATGGAATTTCTTCTTTAATTAACCGTAGGTATTTATCTTTAAATGAGGCTGCTTGCCCTTTGTGAATTTCGCGCGCGGCAAGTATGTAGTAAAATCTCAGAAGACTATCCAAAAACATTGCCGACGGTAGAATCACGGGCAAGAGGCGCATCCAATCGATATGGAAACCGGGCTGCGAGTTGATGGTTTTGCCTGCCGTGCCCACGCTTACGATAGGAATTTCGGGATGTCCTGCCGAGATGAGGGCTTTTTTCATCAAAGCGAGGTACGATGAGGCGCGGCACTGTCCTCCTGTCTGCGTGATGGCAAAGGCTATTTTCAGTGGGTCGTAGTCGCCCTCTTTGAGTGCCTTGATCATATCGCCGATAACTATGGTGGCGGGATAGCAAATCTCGTTGTTGGCATAGCGCAACCCCCATTCTACCGAGCGTTTGTCGGGGCGGGGAAGGTTTACCAACTTGTAGCCCGACATCTCGAAAAGTACAGGGATAATGTCGCTGTAACCCTCGGCAAAATATGGTGCAAGTATGGTTCGGTTTTTATCCTCTACACCAAAGGGTTTAACCGTTTGACGTTCGTGGCGTACCGGACGCTCCTTTAAATTCATTACTTTATATGATTCCATCAACGAACGGACTCTCAATAAGATAGAGCCTGTGGAATTTATTTCGTCGATGCGTATCACAGTGTTGCTTTTGCCCGAAGCACGGAGTATATCTGTTACCTCGTCGACGAGAACTGCATCTGGACCACATCCGAATGAGTTTAACTGTACAAATGTTACGTTATAATCTTGATTAGCAACCCATTGTGCGGCGTTGAGTATTCTATTGGGATAAGCCCATTGCGGAATTATTTGCAAATGGATAACGTCTAAGTATGCGGCGAGCGAATCTTCTGAAATAACACTTGCGCCAAGGTCGGAGATTATGTCGGGGGTTTTTTGGTTGATGAGCGGGTCGGCGTGGTATGGACGACCTGCAAGTACCACTAAAAGACGGTTGTCTCTTTTGGCGTTCTCTATTATCTCCATTGCCTTAACGGCGATAGTGCTGCGGTATTCGGCTTGCGCTTCGAGGGCTGACTTAAAGGCACGCTTTATGTCCGAACTGCTGATTCCAAGCGATTTGAGATACTTTTTGCAAGTTTTGTAAAGCAAATCTTCATCGTTGAAATTGCAAACGGGATTGTCGAACGGAATGCCGTAACGGTTTTCGGTGTCGACGGAACTTTTGATAACGTCGCTGTAACCGCTCACAATGGGGCAGTTAAACGAGTTTTCGGTGTTTTTATATTCGTTTTTCTCGTATGTTACAATGGGGTAGAATATGCGGTCGGGTTTTTGCGAAATAGCCCACATAATGTGTCCGTGCACAATCTTCGCCGGAAAACAGATGTTGTCGCTCATAATAGTGCCTGCGCCGGTTTCATACATCGGCATTGTGGTGGGCGGGGTGAGCATTACCTTTATGTTACATTCAGTAAACAACTTATGCCAAAACGGATAGTTGGAGTATTGGTTCAACACCCTTGGAATGGCTATCGTGAGGCGAGGTTTGGGAAGATCGCACTTGCGGTCGAAAAGCAAGTTGTAACGTATTGCAAAGAGGTTTTCGCCCTTGTCGGTGTTGCTGCCTTTGCTGTTGAATACCTTTTGGCATTTGTTGCCCGAATAGTAGGTTTGCTTGTTGTTAAACTTAAACGACGTTACAAGACAGTTGTTTTCGCAGCCTTTGCAGAGAATCTGTTTGTTGGTATAGTCGAGTGCAGTGTCGAGGTTTTCTAAGCCAACAAATGTGCTGTTGCTAACGCCGCCTGCCTCGTAATTTGCTTTGGCATAGAGTGCTGCGCCAAATGCTCCCATCATTTCGGGAATATCGGTAGAGGTGAGTTTTTTGCCAGTGAGAATTTCGAGAGCACGGTAAACGGCTTGGTTTTTAAATGTTCCGCCTTGAACTACAATTGTATTGCCCAGTTCGTCAAAGTTTTTGAGTTTGAGAACTTTAAATAATGCATTTTTGATAACGGAATAAGCCAAACCTGCGCTGATGTCGCCCACAGAGGCATTTTCGCGGAGGCTTTGTTTTACCTTGCTATTCATAAACACGGTGCAACGAGTACCGAGGTCGCACGGGGCGGCGCTTTTGCAGGCTTCTTGCGAAAATTCTGGTGTAGAAAGACCGAGCGTTTTGGCAAATGTTTCGATAAACGAACCGCAACCTGCTGAGCAACTTTCGTTTAACTCAATTCGGTTGATTACGCCGTTTTGGATAAAAATAGCCTTCATATCCTGACCACCGATGTCCATAATAAAGTCAACCTTGTCGTTGAGGAATTTGGCGGCAGAAAAATGCGCGAGGGTCTCCACAATGCCGTAATCAATGCCCATAGCGGCTTTTACAAGGTCTTCACCGTAACCTGTTACTGCTGAGGCTGATATGCTAAGATTGCGACTCTTGATAATATCTTGGTTTTCGGTGTAAAACTGCTTTATACCGGCGTGAATTTTTTCGAGAGTATTACCTCCGTTAGATATGTAGTAACTGAAAATCAATTCGTTGTTGTTGCCGAGAATTGCCACCTTGCTTGTGGTAGAGCCGGAGTCGATACCGAGGTAAAGATTTTTGCCGGTGTATTCTTTGAGCGTTACCCTTTTTGGGGTGATAATGTTGCGGTTTTTGAGCCAAAGGTTGTATTCGTCGCTATCTTTGAATAGGTAGGGTAGACGGTCTTTGGGTTCGGATTTAAGATTTTTGGATGCCTCAAATTTTTGAATAAGATTGTTAAGTGACACTGGTTCTTCGCCTTCGGAAGCCATAGCCGCGCCCTGAGCCGGAAAGAATTCCGAAAATTCTGGCAAAACCATATCCTCTTCGGTGAGGTGCATTGAGGCAAGCATTTTTTTGCGGAGTTCTGGCATAAAGGTCAACGGTCCGCCTATAAACATTACTTTCGGTAACACCTCGTAACCTCTTGAAAGTGTGTTTAATGTTTGAATACCTACTGCGTGAAAAATCGACGCAGCAATATCGCTTTTGTCCACCTTGCGGGCAAGAAGGTTTTGAATGTCGGTTTTGGCAAACACGCCGCAGCGCGATGCAATAGGGTAGTGGTTTTTAGCCTTTTCGGTAAGTGCGTTCATATCCTCAATTTTAACGTTGAGGAGGGTAGCCATTTGCTCGATAAACGCACCAGTTCCGCCTGCGCAGTTTCCGTTCATACGGATGTCGGGATTTTTGCCCGGACGGAAAAAGATCATTTTGGTATCCTCGCCGCCAATGTCAACGAGGGTTTTTACATCGGGGTATTTTTTTTCTACCACGTCGGTGGCAGCAATTACCTCTTGAATAAATTTGATATTGTTGCGTTCGGATACGCCCATACCGGCAGTACCTGTGATGGCAGCAGTAACGGTGATGTTGCCGAGTTGTTGCTCTGCCTTTTGGAGAGCCTCGGTAACAGCCTGATATATGTAAGTGTTGTGCTTCTGATACGAAGTAAACACAATTTTACCCAATGAGTCGAAAACCACTACTTTGGCGGTAGTGGAGCCTATGTCGATACCTAATTTGCTAACTTCTACTATCTTACCCATTTATTGTTTTTTTGATGTGTGCTAAGAATGGCAGTATCTAAAAAGTGGTGCAAAGATAGTAAAAGATTTGTGTATTTGGCAAATTTAGTTTTTAATTCTTAATTTCTAACAAACCAATAATATAGCACAATCAGCCATACAAATAGCGCAGCGTAGGTAATTACATAAAACGACGCTTTTTTGTTTTTGTGGCGGATGATGTACATCGCGGGTAGCATAAGGAACACACCTCCGAGAAACTCCAAAATGTGGAGAGTGCGTTCCTTGATGCGCCATTTTTCGTGAGTGGCTTTGTATTTGTCGGTGCGTAAGAATATTACGCCGATTATGCCTATTATTAATAAGTATGGTAACAATATTTGATAGGGTATCATGACTATATTAATTAGCGGGCGAGTCGCCCGCATTCCATTTATTCTACTGTTACAGATTTGGCAAGGTTTCGGGGTTGGTCAACATTGCAGCCACGCATTATGGCTATGTAGTAACTTAGCAATTGCAATGGCACAATGGTGGTGATGGCTCCGATGGCGGTGTCAAATTTGGGTACTTCCAACACGTGGTCTGCCATTTTTGAAATCACTGTGTCGCCTTCGCTAACGATGGCTATGATTTTGCCTTTGCGGGCTTTGATTTCTTGTATGTTGTTGACAATCTTTTCGTAACCTTTGTCTTGTGTGGCAATTACCACTACTGGCATTTTGTCGTCGATGAGGGCAATAGGTCCGTGTTTCATCTCGGCGGCGGGATAGCCTTCGGCGTGGATGTACGAAATTTCTTTCAATTTTAATGCACCTTCCAATGCCACGGGGTAGTAGCAACCGCGTCCAAGATAGAGAAAATTTCGGCTGTCTTTGTAGAGTTTTGCCACCTCCTCAACTTTGGCTGCCGATTGCAATGTGTGTTCAATCTTTTCGGGTATCGAGAGCAACTCGGTGAGCAACTGATGATATTGTTGCTGACCTATCATATATTTGCATTTGCCAAGCAAGAGGGCAATCATAGCCAACACTGTTACCTGTGTAGAAAAAGCCTTTGTGCTTGCAACGCCAATTTCGGGACCTGCGTGTGTGTATACTCCTGCATCTGTTTCGCGGCTGATGCTCGATCCAACTACATTGCAAATGCCAATTACACAAGCCTTTGCTGCCTTTGCCAACTGAATGGCTGCAAGTGTGTCGGCAGTTTCGCCGCTTTGACTGATGGCTATCACCACGTCGTCTTGCGTAAGAATGGGGTTGCGATAACGAAATTCTGATGCATATTCCACCTCAACGGGGATACGGGCGTACTCTTCGATAAGGTATTCGCCCACGAGACCTGCGTGCCACGATGTGCCGCAGCCTATTATAATAATGCGTCGAGCGTTGAGAAGTTTGGGCATAACGTCCAACAGTCCGCCCAACTTAATAGCGTTTTCGTTTTCGTAAACACGTCCACGGATGGTTTCGAGGATAGATTTGGGTTGCTCGTAAATCTCTTTGAGCATATAGTCGCGATAGCCGCCCTTCTCAGCCTCGTCGCTATCGAAATCTATTTGCTGAATATCGGGATTGATAACGTCGTTTTTGATGGTCTTAACAGTAACGCTGTCGCGAGTGATAACTGCAAGATTTTGATTATCAAGATAAACGGCTTTTTTTGTGTATTGCACAAATGGGGTAGCGTCGGATGCAATAAAGTATTCGTTGTCGCCATAGCCAATCACGAGGGGACTACTATTGCGTGCGCAGATAAGTTTGTCGGGTTCGTCGGTGCACATTACCACAAGTCCGTATGCGCCAATCACCTTGTTGAGAGCAAGGCGTACGGCAGTTTCGGCGTTTACCTTGCCAAAAAGATAGATATATTCAATAAGGTCGGCGAGTACCTCGGTATCGGTTTCGGATTTAAAAGTGTAGTTGCGGGCAACAAGTTTCTTTTTTAATACCGCAAAGTTTTCGATAATGCCGTTGTGGATAATTACAAACTTGCCATTCATCGAAGTATGCGGGTGAGCGTTAACATCGTTTGGCACACCGTGAGTAGCCCAACGAGTGTGACCCATACCGATAGTTCCTGAAATATCTTTGCCCTTGGTAAATGCTTCAAGGTCAGAAACTTTGCCCTTCTTTTTGTAGACGTTGATATTTTTGAGGTTATTGATGGCCACGCCCGCAGAGTCGTAGCCACGGTATTCAAGTTTTTTTAATCCGTTGATAATAATTGGATAAGCGTTTTGTTCGCCGATATATCCTACAATTCCACACATAATGTTTTAGTATTTTTGGTTATGAAGTTTGGTTTATATTAATACGTTTTATTTCTCAAAAACAGTATATTGAATCACTAATTTCATAGGCGAAGATTTTTTGCTCGGAGCGTTGATAACGGTGCGTCCGAAATCTGCTGTGCGTGCGTAGGGATAAATACAAATGTCGTAGTCTGGCTCAATATTTTTGTTGTATAATCTTAACAGCTCGATAACACGGCTTGTGAGATTGATATTGTATCGGCAACGGCTGGATTCAAAGCTGATAGAACGTAGCGAGGTGCCTCCGTATGAGTCTTTAGTCAAAAATTCCTCAAAATAAATGATAGAACCATCTTTGTTGTTGCCCAAACAAGTGATTTGGTTGATAGGAGCGAATGTTTTAATATCGCTAAGAACGCTGTCGATAGGGAGAATCAAATCAGCTCTCATAATAGATATGCGTTTTTGATCAAACTTGCTAAATTTGCGTATATCCGAAAGGTCAATTTTGATTTTAGTTCCGCTCATGCTTTGAAGGTAAACAAGAGAGTCGGATTTAGAATCGGAAGGAATGTTTGTGCCGGTATAGTCGTGAGTGAAAAACGAAGCGCAAGCATTAGTACTTGCTACCGAAAACGTTACGGCAGTGCTTGCAGTGTCGCCTTTACAGTGGTAGTATACACGGTATTTGATATTGTTGTTGTTTCGAGATGTTTTTAGAATGCACGAAGAAGTGCTACCTTGAGTGAAACATAGACCATAGAAATTATCGTCGAAAGTTGTGTTGCGGCTGCAATTGATAACCTTTTTGCCGAACTCTATCGGGAGAGTGAATCGTATCTCTTCTTTGGTCTTAGTTGGAATGAATTCGGCAGTGGCAATAGGAGAGTCTGAAATAATATCTTTATAATTGAAATTGCTGTAATAGCTGGAGTCGGCGTAAACCTTGCTAGTAAGCGTGTATATATCAATACTATTTTTAGTTGATGTGTTGCCGTAGAATTGTATAGCAGTGGTATCGAGTCCAAGAGTTAAAATTACCGAGTCACAGATGCATTCAGAAGGGAATTTGCCATAAGAAGTGTTAGAAAATTTAGCAAAGAAAGCTGCATCTGTTTTGCCGAAAACAGGATCAACGAAACCGCCGACTAATAGGTGCGACTGGTTTGTGCTATAAACTGCATTATCTAAAATAGTTTCAGTTTTGATATCAATTGTGTCGGTAACTACAATTATCGGATGGTCGGTTTCGGGCATCAGATCAGTGCCCATATTCTCGTCGTTGTCGCATGCTGAAAGAAGTGCGGCGGCGACAATGGCGTATACAAAATGCTTGTTCATTTATTATGGTTGGTTTTTCTTGGTTTATTCGTTTTCTGCTAATATCTTGTCGTAAAAGTCGGAATAAGCGTCGATATATTTGTCTTGTGTTTGGTAGTCGAGGTACGGCTTGCCGCAGTTGCGTGCGTATTGCTCCACCTCTGAGTTGATGGTTTCGTGACCTTGTATAACGCCGTCTGACATGTTGATTGCAAGTTTTGATAGATTGGCGAATGTGGGGTTCTTTACCACTTCAAGGTCTTCGTCGTTAACTCCGTCTACTTTGATTTTTTTGTAGAAGTTTTCTGGAAATGCATCAGGATACTCATCGTTGTAAACAGAATATACCACTTTGCTTTTGGCAAATAGAGGATCTTCTTTGAAGGCGTGTTTGAGGTATAGCGGTACGAGCGATGTAATCCAACCGTGACAGTGAACGAGCTCTGGACTCCAACGTAGTTTTTTTACGGTTTCTAATACGCCACGGGCAAAAAATATCGCACGTTCATCGTTGTCGGGGTAATATTTTCCGTCTTTGTCGGTGAGTATACCTTTGCGGTGAAAGAAGTCTTCGTTGTCGATAAAATACACCTGCATACGTGCCGACTGAATCGAGGCTACCTTAATGAGCAATGAGTGGTCGGTGTCGTCGATAATGATGTTCATGCCCGAGAGCCTAATAACCTCGTGCAACTGGTTTCTGCGCTCGTTGATGCTGCCATAGCGTGGCATAAATGCGCGTATTTCACGTTTCTTCTCCTGAATGCCTTGGGGAAGGTATCGTCCTATCATTGACATTTCGGTTTCTGGCAGGTAGGGGTATATCTCCTGCGAAACAAATAGGATTTTCTGCTTTTCCATAAAATCGGACTTACTTATTTATTTGACTGCAAAGATAATAAGATTTTTCTGAAATTTTGGAAAATAATTTTTGGTTTTTTTTGCCAAAATTTGTTAATTTTTTTGTAATGTATTGTTTTATAGGGTGTTATGATTCGCGGACAAGCCGTCCGCACTCCATAAAAATTCCGCCATTTTTTGGAGCGAGTGGGCTCGATGGCTTATTTGGTTTTTTACTACGGTTGTGAGGTCTGCCACCGACTTGGTGTAACCTTCGGGACAGAATACGGGGTCGTAGCCAAATCCTGCACTGCCAGAGCGGTAGGGTAGGATAGAGCCTCGCATTTCGCCTTCAAATATATGCTCTTTTCCGTTGATTATTAGCGTAACGTATGTTACAAAGCGTGCCTTGCGGTTTTCTACGCCTTGGAGTTTTTCTAAGAGAAGGGCAATGTTGTCGTCGCTGTTTTTTTGCGGACCTGCAAATCGTGCCGAGTATACTCCGGGTGCGCCGTTGAGGGCTTCTACTTCTAAGCCAGTGTCATCGGAGAAACAGTTTATATGGTATTTGTTGAATAGGTATTCGGCTTTCTCTTTGGAGTTTTCGATGATGGTTTGGTGTGTTTCGGGCAGTTCGTCGTGGATTCCTGCGTCTTCGAGACCGAGAATTTCATAGTTGGGCAATATCTGCTGTGCCTCGCGGAGTTTGTTGGCGTTGTTGGTGGCGAATACTAATTGCATAATATATATAATATAAGGTGTTTATTCATAAATAATTTCGTGTTCGGCTGTGCATCCGTTTTTGTCGGTGACAGTGATATAATACTCTCCTGTGCTCATCAAGCGGCGTTTAGGCTCGGCGTAACCGTCGTTCCAATGTATTTTGTAGGGGAATGTTCCGCCTGTGATTTCCAATTCTGCGCTGCCGTTGGGTTTGTTGTGAGTGGGTTCGTGGGTTATGGCGTTTATTTTGAGGGGTTCGGCGGCGGTTACTTCAAACTCTTTTTTAATAGTGCATCCTGCTTGGTCGGTAATGGCTACGGAGTAATGACCCGGTTTTAGGTCGGTTTGCCGCGGGTTTTCGCTGCCGTCGCTAAATTTGTATTCGTAACCTGGTACGCCACCGAATGCCTGAACGCTCCATTTGCCGTTTTCGCTGTAAGAACATGTGGCTGGTGTGGTTTCTATTGTGGCGGTAAGTTCTTTTTCGGGCGATGTTATGGTAAATGTCTTAGAGGCAGAACAACCCGTGCCGTCGGTAATTTTAAGTGTGTAAGTTCCTGATAATAAGTTTTTAAGGTTGGCGGAAGTTTCTCCATTGTTCCATTGGTATGAAATAGGGGAGGCGGCGTTGGTAATTTCGGTCTTAATTTCGCCTAATCCCTCGGCTTTGCAGGGCGAATCGGAGGATTCGGCAGATATTTCAATGCCCGTTTCTGGTTCTGAAATTACTATGGTTTCGGTAATTAGACAGTTGTTCTTGTCAGTAATGTTGATGGTGTAGTTGCCAGCTTTGAGGTTTTCTTGGCTGAGAGTTTTTGCCTTGTTGCTCCAAACAATGTTGTAGGGTTCTGTTCCTCCTGTTGGTGTAACTGCTACGCTGCCATCGGAGCCTCCGTGACAGGTGACGTCGTTGTGTGTGTGCGTTATCGACAGGCCTTCGGTGGGTTGGTTGATTACAAAAGAGCGTTCGATGGAGCATTTGTGCAAGTCGGTGATGGTAACGGTGTAAGTGCCAGCTGGAATAGCTGTTAAATCTTTTGTGGTGGCTTCGTTGCTCCATTGGTATTTGTATCCGGGCGACCCTCCTGAAACTTTAAGCGTGATACTTCCATTTTTCATTCCATGACAGTTAACGTCGGTAGCTTCGCCAGTGGCTTCAAGTAGTTTTTCAGGTTCGCGTACTTCGGCTGTGCGGGTTAGTTCGCATCCGTTTTTGTCGGTAGCTTTAATTGAGTATACTCCGGCAGCGAAGCCAGTATTTACTTCTTGGGCAGGGTTGCCTTCAATTTCAAATTTATATGGTTTGTCGCCACCTTCTACATCAAACGCAATTTCACCGTTGGCCTCGCCTTTGCATTGTGAATGTGTAACGTGAGGAACCATTTTGAAAGGTGTTTTAGGAGCGGTAACCTCTATTGAATCCCAAACAAAACAGCGGTTTGCATCGCGAACTATGCAACCATATATGCCATAGCCTTGGTTTACAAGTTCGAGGGATTCTATGTCGTTGCTCCATACCACGTAATAAGGTTCGGTGCCACCGTGCACATCGGCTGTAAGGTGGCAGTTGTGGTCGCCATAGCAGCGTAGCGGAGTGGCGTCGAGTTTTATGGAGAGTTTTTCGGCGGGTTCTTCTAATGTGATGGATTGTTGCAACTTAGTTCCCTTGCTGTCGGTAACGGTAACGGTGTATGTTCCGGCTTTGAGGTCTTTAATGGTCTTGTTTTTTTTGCCGTTGCTCCAAAGGTATTTGTAGTCGGGAGTGCCGCCCTTGATTACCGCTGTGGCAGTGCCTGTTGCCTCGCCTTTGCATTTTACGTCTTCTTTTTCGATTGTCACTTGCATGGGCTCGCGGTATTGGTAGCGTATAAGGATCACCTTGCCTTTACGGTCGGTTTCAATTTCTAACACAGGAGCGCCAACACCCTTGATAAACCATCGATAAAATATGGTCCGTTCTTTTACTGTATATTCTGGTGCAGGACGCCAACCCATAATGTGGCTATTCTTGTATGCAATGATGTTTTTAGTAACGGTATTTTTTTCGCGGAGGGCTAAATACTTATCGGTGGGCGTGCGCACTTCCATCACAGTGTCGAAATAAGAAGTATGGCTCAAATCTAAGTCGATACGCACGCTGTCGGCAAACTGGGCAAGACCGTAGCTCGAAATAAACTTTTTGCTGAGACTGTCTTTGAGAAATGTTCCTTGCTTGATAGGAAATTTGTATAAATCAAGATCTTGCGGAAAGATAAGCATCACAGCGGCTTTCAGTCCAAGATAGTCGTTTACCATTCCCTGCATGCTTATGGAGTTTGAATCCTTGGTGATAAATTCCATATCGCGACGGCTGTGAAATTTTACCAGCTGTGCATTGGGAAACAGTTTTCCATATCGGCTACGCTCTTTCTTATAGATTCGGAGAGTGTCAAATGTTTCTGGCTCAATGTCGGCAAGGTTCCACTTTTTTGATTCTAAATCGCTGATATATATATCGTCGTCGGTTTGATAATACTTAACGGCATAAATATATCCGTCGCCCTCGTTGGCAAAATCGTCGGCTGTGAGTTCGATTTGTGCCGATGCGGAGGCTGCGGACAATATTAGCGCTATTAATATAAAAGTGTGCCTTGTCATAACTGTGGAGATTAGTAGTTAGACGGCATAATTTTGTCGCCGCCTATGGTTATATATGTTGGAAACTTAGATATTTGCGTGCCATTTTTGAAGTAAGGTTTTAACGATAGTTTTACGCGCGAAGCGTCGGCATTGTTGGTGGCAAGACCACAGCCAAAACTGAGAATTTTGTCGCGCGATTCGCCTTTGAGTACTTCTAAGAGGTCGATGGTAAAATTCATGGGCATAGTAATAGATTGTCCGGGTTCAATCTCAAACTGCTGATTCATAGTGCCAGAAAGAGTTTTTACATCGTCGATCCAAAGAATGTAGTCGAATCCGCCTATTGCAGCCTTGCGTTGGTTTGGGTTTTTGGCTTTTACGTTGACAGTAAGGTTGAGGTTGAATGTCTTGCTGGTGAATGCTTTAACCAATTTGGCAGCATCCACAATAGAAAAGTCGGAGTATTTCTTTTTTTGCGAAAAATTGATGTCCGCCACTTTTACGTTGTCGACGTTGATAAAGTCGAAATCGCATTTTACAAACGATGCTAATTGGCTAACGCCTTTGCAGCCTGCCAAAAAAATGGCAGCAACTATTAATGATATTAATAACGATTTGATTTTCATAGTGTTTTATTTATTTCGGTTTATGATATAATCTGATAATTTTATAAGGGCATTTTTTGCTTCGTTGTCGGGTAAGGGGGCGAGCATTGCTACTGCCTCGTCTTTTAATTGTTGCATTTTTTTTACCGCGTATTCCACGCCGCCGTTTTTGATTACAAAGTCTACAATTTTGGCAATGTCGTCTTTGGACTTTCTTTTTTTACGGAAAATCTTTTTTATAGAGCGGCTTTCACCGTCTTTGTCGGTTTGAAGGGCATAGATTACGGGGAGGGTAAGTTTGCGTTCTTGAATGTCGTTGTATTTAGGTTTGCCGATAGCGCCAGTTTTTTGATAGTCAAAGAGGTCGTCTTTGATTTGAAAAGCGAGACCTATTTTGGTGCCGAATTGCTTCATGGTTTCCACAGTTTCGCTATTAGCATTTATCGATTGTGCACCAGTGGCAGTGCAGGCAGCAATAAGTGTGGCGGTTTTTTTGCGGATAACCTCGTAGTACGAATCTTCGGTGATATCCATGCGGCGGGCGTGATCAATTTGGTCTAATTCGCCTTCCGACATCTCTTTCACCGTCTCCGAAACGGTTTTTAAAAGGTTAAAGTCATCGTTTTGAAGGCTCATCAGCAGACCCTTAGCCAAAAAGAAGTCGCCCAAGAGCACAGCAATTTTGGCTTTGTAAAGTGCAAAAATCGAAAAAAGCCCACGGCGGTAAAAACTTTCGTCTACCACATCGTCGTGTATAAGGGTGGCGGTGTGCAAAAGTTCGATAAGGGCGGCGGCGGTGAAGGTTTTTTCGTTGATAGTGCCGAGCATTTTGGCGCACAGAAACACTAATATAGGACGCATCTGTTTGCCCTTGGTTTTTAGCGCATAACGTACCACAAGGTTTAGTTTGCGGCTGTCGGACTTCATCTGCTGTTCAAAATAGGGCTTGAACTTTTCCAACTCCTCCGCTATCGGTGCTTTTATTTCGTCTAAGGTTGACATACGGTTTTCGCTTTTTTAAAAAGTAAAGGTATAGATATTTGCGCAATAAGCCAAATAAAAAATGAGTTGGTGGTAAGATTTTTTGGAAAAAAATTATTTTTATTTCAATCTTATTATGTCGCTCCATCGTGTGGTGGGGTTTGCGCTTTTGAAATCGTGCTTGATTGCGTTGGCGAAAATTTCGGCTTTGCCTGTGCCGTTTTGCGATGGATATTGCTGCGAGCAAAGCACTATGGTTTCGGTGCCATTGACCTTGTTGATACGGTCTACCACTGTGTCGAGACGGCGCATTTTGGCTATCATTTCGGCATCGGTGTCAAAAAGGTCTTGTTGAATGGGGCTGTCGGGCGCTATGCCCATAACTATCACTCCCGCTTTTTTGTACCTGTATCCCGGACGGTAAAGTTGCTCCAAAAGTGCGTTGGCGGTTTTAACTATGGTGATGGTGCTGTTAGATGGCGTTATGAGCCTTGTTTCCAAAAAATTGTAGTACTGCGGAAGGTCTTCGCGAAAGGGATTTGTATTAAGAAACACGCCGAGAATAGTGGCAACGGTTTTTTGCATACGTAGTTTTTCGGCGCAACGTGCGGCATAGTTGTCGATATGAGTGCGCAACTGGCTTATATCTGAAATCATACCGTTAAACGAACGGCTGGTGCAGATGCTCTTTTTGGCAGCCATCTGTTCGTCGGGCACGCAGTCGTCGCCGTTGAGTTCGCGCCAAGTGCGCAGCATAACAATATTGTTGAATGTGCTTCTTACCCACGATTCAGGCATTTTGGCAAGGTCGAGGGCGGTTTTGATTCCGCTTGACACTATTCGCGATGTGTAGCGGCGTCCTATTCCCCAAATATCTTCTATTCCGGTGAGAGATAGTGCCTTACGGCGTTTTTCTTCATTGTCGATAACGCAGCAATGACGGTAGCCACGGTATTTTTTGGCAAAACGGCTGGCAATTTTAGCGAGGGTTTTGTTGGGGGCAATGCCTATGCTCACAGGTATTCCAACGCTTTGTTTTATGGTTTTGGAGAGATTTTCGCCCCAAGGTTTGAGGTCGGCAATGCCGTTGAGTTTCACAAAGCACTCGTCGATACTGTAACGAAAATATGCAGGGGCTTCTTTTTTGATAATCTCTACCACACGGCCGGTAAGTTCGCCATAGAGTTCGTAGTTGGATGAGAAAACAGCGATTTTCTGGTCGGGAAATTTTTCGGCAAGTTGATAATATGGTATTCCTGCTGTTATGCCGAGAGCCTTAGCCTCATTGGAACGCGCCACCACACAGCCGTCGTTGTTAGAGAGCACCACCACTGGCTTGCCCACAAGGTCGGGACGAAAAACCCGCTCGCAGGATACGTAGCAATTGTCGCAGTCAACTATACCGTACATAATTTAGTATCTTTTCCAATTTTTGATAGTCCATACCACCACGCCCCACACCTCAAAATCATCGTCGGCGTTGATACGGATAGGTTTGAAATCCTTGTTGGCAGGACGAAGTTCGATATATCCTTCGGCACGGTGCGTGAGGTCGAGGTATTTGATGGTAAACTCGTTGTTGATGTAGCAAACCACAATATCGCCGTCCTGAGGCTCGGCAGCGCGGTCAATAACGGCAATGTCGCCATCGTTGATACCCGCCTCGATCATAGAGTTGCCTTCCACACGACCGTAGAAAGTGGCCTGCGGATTGCGTATAAGGTCGCGGTTGAAGTCGAGACTCTCGTGCAGATAGTCTTCGGCAGGCGATGGAAATCCAGCCCGAATGCTTTCGGTGAGTTGCAGGCTGAGACTCTTTTCAAATTCCCCTTCTATAATACTGATTTTTGCCATATTTTTTTTTGCAAAAGTAAAATATTTGCTGATTAAAAAACTTATCTTTGCAATAGCAGTTTTTAGTTTTTTGATGATTAATATTTTCGACAGTTGGTTTTCGCCTTCGGGCATGGTGTCTATTCCTCAAAACGGTATTGATGAGGATATGTTTTTGCATAGTATTAACAACAAACTATCTCCTATAAAGTTTTCATTCGATGACGGTGTGTACAATGCCACGCTCCGCAACTCGTTTTTTAGATACCACTACGATGTAACTATTAGGTTACAAGAGCAGAATGCTGTATTTAAGTTCACCAACACCAACTTTTTAATCATACTCTTTACTGCATTATTAGTGGGTATGTTTATGTTCTCGGGACATCTCTCGTCTTATTTATTCTGGGGTTGCGTGTTGTTTTTTGCTATTTACGGGGCAAATTTTTATGCGGTGCGAAACTATTTAACATCCACATTACATAGCGTGCTCGATAAGCCTGTGCCTGAGAAAGTTGCTGCTGTTGATACAAATGTGAGCATCACTCACCAGAGTGTCTGCCCGGCTTGCGGAATGATTTTAACAGGATTTGAAAACCTCTGTCCAGATTGCGGCATCAACTTGACAAACGGCAAAAGTCAACCTCGTGAAAGCGTAAGCAATCTGCGTGGCTGGCAATGGCGGTGGAATGTGTGAAGTGATTTATAATCAAATAGAAATGCTATTTTTTACGACGGGGAAGGGGATAAGGAGATTAAGGAAGTTTTGCCAAGCGTTCTTCAAAGAACCTAATATATTCCTCATTTCCACTTCGTCGCGAAATTTCCAACCCTTCTTCATAATGCTTTTTCGCGGAATTGATGTCGCCAAGTTCTGCGTCAAGCATTGCAAGAAAACCAATGGAGTTTGCCAAATTATCCAAATACACCGGTGTTTCAGGCAGTTGCCTTCTTATTTCCACCGCTTCTTCAAAATGCTTTTTGGCGGAATCGGTTTCGCCAAGGTTTTCTTCGAGCACTGCAAGGTTAGTCAGGGAAAGAGCCAAACTATCAAAATACTGTGGCGTTTTTGGCAGTTTCCTTTTTACTTCCACCGATTCTTCATAATGTTTTTTTGCGGAATTGTTGTCGCCAAGGTTTTTTTCGAGCATTGCAAGGTTGTTGATGGTACCTGACAATAAGTCCAAATAATCCGGTGTTTCCGGCAGTTGTCTCCTTATTTCAATCGCTTCTTCCAAATGCTTTTTCGCAGAATCGGTGTCGCCAAGGTCTTCTTCGAGATCTTCTAGGTTACCAAGGGTGGTTGCCAAACTATTCAAATACTTCGGCGTATCCGGCAGTTTCCTTTTTATTTCTAACGATTCTTCATAATGCTTTTTTGCGGAATCGGTATCGTCAAGATTTTCTTCGAGCATTGCAAGGTTGTTGATGGTACTTGACAATGAGTCCAAATAATCCGGCGTTTCCGGCAGTTTTCTACTTATTTCAATCTGTTCTTCATAATGTTTTTTTGCGGAATCGTTGTCGCCAAGTTTTTTTTCGAGATCTGCAAGGTTACCAAGGGTGGTTGCCAAACTATACAAATACTGCGGTGTTTCTGGCAATCCCCTTTCAATTATCACCGCTTCTTCAAAATGCTTTTTTGCGGAATCGGTGTCGCCAAGGTTATCTTCGAGCATTGCAAGGTTATTGAGAGTTTTTGCCAAATTATCAAAATACTGTGGCGTTTCCGCCAGTTTCAGCAGTTTCCTATTTATTTCTACCGCTTCTTCATAATTCATTATTGCGGAATCGTTGTCGCCAAGGTTTTTTTCGAGCATTGCAAGGTTGTTGATGGTACCTGACAATAAGTCCAAATAAATCGGCTTTTCCGGCTGTCTTCTACTTATTTCAATCGCTTCTTGCAAATGTTTTTTTGCGGAATCGTTTTCGTCAAGGTTTTCTTCGAGACCTGCAAGGTTGCCTAAGGTGTTTGCCAAACTATCCAAATACTTCGGCGTTTCTGGCAGTTCCCTTTTTATTTTCACCGATTCTTCAAAATGCTTTTTTGCGGAATCGGTATCACCAAGGTTTACTTCGAGCATTGCAAGGTTTTGAAGATACGCACTTTTTGAATCCAATGTTTCATCATTTTCATCTGCACCTTCTATTACTTTCAATGCCTTTTCATAATGCATTTTTGCATCGGAAAGATTGTTTTTGAACACCTCAACTCTTGCTATGGCATTATACAAGTCGGCTAAATCGTATGGTTCTGCGTATTTCTCAAATTCGTTTACTAAATGATATAATTCAGGCATTGGCAATTGATAGAGAATGACATCATTGTTGTCACGCAATTGATTGAGAAAAGAATAGAACAAAGCAATACGTCCACAAATTCCGTAGTTGATGAAACTACTTGCGATGCATTTGGAGTAACTGTGCAAGGTGACGGATTTTATGTCGTCATCAAGAATTTTGTCGATATTATCAAGATATTCTGAATAATCAAATTCTCTGATGTTGATTTGTTCGCGCAAGACGTCACCCATAAGACTGTGGATGGAGTAATGCTTGTCATTATGGGAAAGGATACCTTTTTCTATAAGTGAGTTTAGTTTTTCTTTGCTATCTGGCAAAAGAGTTTCTATTGCTTCGTTAGCAATTGGTTCATTGGGCCAAGTAACATAGACGGCGAGGAAGTTTACTTCGTCTTCTGAAAGATTTTCTATGTTGCAGAGGTTGATAAGATATGTGTATATATCTTGTATTTCCTTTTCTTCGATTGCTAAACCGCCTAAAATTTCTTCTGTTCGCTTATTTTTAACCTTATTCCCTTTGATATTGTTTAATACTTCCTCTGCATCTGTTTCTTGGCTATTGAAAACCGCAATTGCAGTTTGCTCTATCAAAAGCGGATGGTAATAAAGTTCATTTACAATTATGTCGAGTTGGTCATCCGAAAATTTTATACAACCATCATAATTGTTTAAAAACAATTCTTTGGCTTCTTCTCCCGTCATTTTGTCCATCTCAATGAACGCAAAACGGTTTTTATTTTTGACAATTGCTCGCGTCAATACAAGTGTTTTCCAATTGTCAGACGGGAGATATTTATATATTTGTGTGTTAATCTCTTGTTTTATTGTTTCATTGTTTGTGTTGACATCCAACACAAGTAGATTTTTACCTTTAATGTTTGATAATTTGTTTTTAACTATTGCAAGTTTTACTGGTTTATTTTGATTTTGTATAAATCGTTCTTGTTCTTCCCCTTCAAATAATATCTCTGCCATTTTTTCCAAAAAGGCGTCTTCAATTTTGCCGTTAACTGTTACCCAGGCAACATTATTAAAATTCTGTTCCTTTGCGTACAGATATGCCAAAGACGTTTTTCCGCTGCCGCCAATACCACTGACTACCACACAATTATGGTTATAAAAACTTTTCCACACTTTGTTGAGCATATCAAAACGTGGAACAAGATTGTTTGGGAATACTATGTTTTTAATTATTGTGGGATAAGAAGATTTATTTCCATTTTTTCTATCTTCTATTCCCAAAATATTCAATAATCGTTCTTGAAATGTAGTATTTCTCTCTTTTATTCGATACCTTACATCTTGAAATGGAGAAAGTTCAGGAAATGGTGTTTCGTCAAAATTTGGACGAACATTTATTATTGGAATGATGTGTACAGAATTGTCCTCTTTCTGTCTTTGCAGTGCAATTTCAATTTCTTTGTAATACCAATCTGTTTTATTTTCTTGCGATTCACGATTGAAGGTATCTTTGTTTACACAAATCAAAATATATTCTGACGAAAGCAATGCGTCGTGTATGGTTTCAAACCATTTGTTTGGCCTTTTATTTAATTCCACCGTGTCCACAAAAATCCTGTCCTCGTCGATATACTCGCTGAGGATATTGTAAACAGTATCTTTGAACACCGCGTCGTCACGGCGGTAACTTATGAAGATTTTGTATCTGTAATCCATAGCAAAAAAGTTTTGTGGTGCGAAGATAAGGAAAAAATTTTGATTTTGCAAAGAAAATGCTATTCTTCCCGTCGGTGAAACGGTACAAGGTTATTGAGAGTTTTTAAGGAAGTTTTGCCAAGCGTTCTTCAAAGAACCTAATATATTTATCATTTCCAATTTTACGTGATATTTCCAATCCTTCTTCAAAATGTTTTTTTGCGGAATCAGTGTCGCCAAGGGTTTCTTCGAGGTCTGCAAAATTGTACAGAGTAACTGCCAAACTATGCAAATACTGTTGCGTTTCTGGCAATTTCAGTTTTATATCCAACGATTCTTTATAATGCTTTTTTGCCGAATCGGTGTCACCAAATTTTTTGTCGATATTTGCAATGTTGTTCAGGGTAGTCGCCAAACTATACAAATACTGCGGCGTTTCCGGCAGCTTCCTTTTTATTTCCAACGAATCTTCATAATTTTTTTTCGCAGAATCGGTGTCACCAAAGGTTTCTTCGAGGTCTGCAAGGTTGTGCAGGGTAGTCGCCAACTCTTTCAAATACAGTGGCGTTTCCGGCAGTTTCCTTTCTATTTCCAACGATTCTTCATAATACTTTTTCGCAGAATCGGTGTTGCCAAGGTTTCTTTCGAGAAGTGCAAGGTTGTTAAGTGTGGTTGCCAAACTATCCAAATATTGTGGCGTTTCCGGCAGTTTCTTTCCTATTTCCAGCGATTGTTCGTAATGCTTTTTTGCGGAATCGGGGTCACCAAGGTCTTTTTCGATTATAGCAAGGTTGTATAGGGTAGTTGCCAAACAATACAAATACTGCGGCGTTTCCGGCAAATTCCTTAATATTTCCACTGATTCTTCATAATGCTTTTTTGCGGAATCGGTGTCGCCAAGTTTTTCTTCGAGCATTGCAAGGTTGTTAAGCAATGACCCTTTTGTATCCAATGTTTTTTCGTATTTTTCCACATCTCCCATTATTTCTAATGCCTTGTCATAATGTAATTTTGCATCGGAAAGATTGTTTTTAAATTCCTCCGCTCTTGCCACGGCATTGTATAATTGGGCAACTTGGAAAGGCTCTGCGTTTGCTTCCAGCTTTTTCACTATGTCGGTAACCTCCGGCTCTGGCAAATTGTACAGAATTACATCATTGAAGTTGCACAATGCGTTAAGAAACTCTCTGAACAATATAATATTGTTACATAGTCCGTGGTGAATTAAACTATTAGTTATGAGTTTGGAATATTTGTGTAAGGTAACACGTTTTATTTCATCATAAAGAAAAATTAGAATATTTTCCAAATAATTGGTATAATCAAATTCGCTTATTTTGATTTGTTCGCGCAAGACGTCACCCATAAGACTGTGGATGGAGTAGTGCTTGTCATTATGGGAAAGGATACCTTTTTCTATAAGTGAGTTTAGTTTTTCTTTGCTATTGGGTAAAAGAGTTTCTATTGCTTCGTTAGCAATTGGTTCATAGGGCCAAGTAACATAGACGGCGAGGAAGTTTACTTCGTCGGTGGAAAGATTTTCTATGTTACATAGGTTGATGAGATATGTGTAAATGTCTTGTATCTCTTTTTCTTCTATTGCTAAACCGCCTAAAATTTCTTCTGTTCGCTTATTTTTGACTTTGTTCCCTTTTATATTGTTTAGTACTTCATCAGCATCTTTTTCTTGGCTATTTGAAACTGCAATTGCGGTTTGCTCAATTAAGAGCGGATGGTAATAAAGTTCATTTATAATTATGTCGAGTTGGTCATCCGAAAACTTAATACAGCTATCATAATTGTTTAAAAACAATTCTTTGGCTTCTTCTCCCGTCATTTTGTCCATCTCAATGAACGCAAAACGGTTTTTATTTTTGACAATTGCTCGCGTTAGCACAAGTGTTTTCCAATTGTCAGAGGGGAGATATTTATATATTTGTGTGTTAATCTCTTGTTTGATGTTTTCATTGTTTGTGTTGACATCCAACACAAGTAGA